>Ga0185299_10000016_pt1 | contig 539501 bp, 454 predicted proteins | sample PaiPotPPA55metaG_FD_128002 | JGI IMG/M metagenome (GOLD analysis project Ga0185299, IMG submission 128002) | Iron sulfur acid spring bacterial and archeal communities from Banff, Canada, to study Microbial Dark Matter (Phase II) - Paint Pots PPA... ...
TCGCCAGGCGCAGCCCCGCTGGCGTAGGCGGCTGCGACAATAGATCCGGCGCTGACACCGGTAACGCAGTGAATGGGGATATGGTGCTGGTCGAGGACCTTGAGGACACCAGCGTGAGCGATGCCGCGGGCGAATCCGCCGCCCAGCGCCAACCCGATGCGAACCGGCGGTACTTGCGATGAACGGCCGCTCCTCCCCGCGGCTGGGAGCGTAAACTGCCGCAACCCGCCTACAAAACCGACCCGACGGGCGCCTTCAAATATCCAGCCGTGGTCCATGGCATCCCCCCGGAATCTCAAGCGATTCCTGCTAAGAGGAGCATCACGGCGACGTTCTTGTTTGTGCCAGAAGGGCTTGATACCGACTCTTAACCGGTGGGATGAACCGGTCAGACCGCTTTCGAGGCAGGCGAGAAATATCGCATCTCGGGCTGGCATCTCAACTTCCCTGCTCCAGTGGCGGAAAACCGGCAAGCGGGTGACCTTCAGGGACTATCGAATGTTGAAGAGGCTGATTCTGAAAGCGCCTCCGAATTTATCGCCGAAGGTCAGCCGTTCGTTGCGGGAATTATCGAAGGCGTGGAGCATGCGTCCGACCCCGATGGAGCACAAACAAAAACGTCGTCACGCCGCTCTTCTCCGATGAGTGACTCTTTGAGGAGATGATGGAAATGAACCGTGTAAAGACGAAAGTGATGTTGGTCTTGGGATTGGCCATTCTGGGCGCCGTACTTCCGCGTGCCGTGGCTGACGAATGGGACCAGAAGACGGTATTTACCTTCAGTGGTCCAGTCGCAATACCGGGCCAAGTGCTACCAGCAGGAACCTACGTCTTCAAGCTGGCCGATTCCCCGTCCGATCGGAACATCGTGCAGGTCTTCAGCAAGGACGAAAGACATCTGTTTGGTACCTTTCTCGCGATCCCAGATTACCGACTTCAGCCGGCCGGACGAACGATTATTACGTTCGAAGAGCGGCCCGCCGGTTCTCCGGAAGCTGTCAAAGCATGGTTCTATCCCGGTGAGAATTACGGCCATGACTTTGTTTATCCAAAGCCGAAAGCGCTGGAGCTGGCCAAGGTGAACAACACTCCGGTCCCATCCATGCCGGCCGAACTTGCGCCAAACACCCTGCAACCTGCCACGACAATGCAAGAGCCAAATGTTTTGGAATTGAGCAACAGTGAGTTGAAAGCGCAAACCCCTACCGAGGAGGTGGAGATCAGCGAAGTCTTCACGATGTTGGTAGCGGTTCCAACCGATCAACTGCCTGAGGAGCTGCCGAAAACTGCAAGCTCCTTACCATTGGTCGGTCTCCTGGGGCTTTTGTCAGTGGTAACAGCCCTCGTTCTGGCATTCGTCGAGAGAGAATACAAGCATGGACAAAATTAAGCCGCTCTTTACTGCAACTGCGACCGCGACAGGTGGTCGCAATGGGCATACGGAAACGAACGACGGCATTGTGAAAGCCGATCTGTCTGTGCCAAAGGATATGGGTGGGCCAGGCAAACCTAATACGGCTACTCCCGAACATTTGTTTGCCGCTGGATACGCGGCCTGTTTTGGCGGCGCGCTGGACTTCGTCGCTAAACAGCACAAAAAGGATGCCAAACAGGCGACTGTCACCTGTGCCGTTTCAATTGGGCCGCGCGATGGCGGCGGCTTTGGTCTAGCCGTAAAGATGCGCGTGGAGGACAAAAGCCTCCTGCAAGCCGAACTCGCCGAGCTCGTCAAGGAAGCACACGAAAAGATCTGCCCTTATTCCCATGCCACAGGCGGCAATGTTGAAGTCGCGCTCGAAGCCGTGGGCGCTTGAAGCGAAGCACGATGCAGGGAGCCAAACCGGCAAGTCAATTCGACATTCCTGATGCCCTCAGGTTCGAAGACGGGCAGGGCGGCTTGATTCGCGCGGTGATCTCCACGCCGGCGGCGGAAGCAGACGTATACCTGCAAGGCGCTCACGTAACCCATTGGACGCCACGTGGCCAGCGGCCTGTCCTTTTTGTCACTCCTAAGAGTCTATTCGAACGCGGCAAGGCCATCCGCGGCGGCGTGCCCATCATTTTTCCGTGGTTTGGCCCTCGCGCCGATGGCAAGCCTGGTCCGGCCCATGGGTTCGCTCGCAATACGCAGTGGGTGATCGAAGGAACAAAACTCCGCAACGACGGAAAAGTGGAGGTAACGCTAATGCTTGGGCCCGATGACGCTGCTCGCGGTTTCGGGTTTGCCGGCTTCCACCTGCGCTTTCGCGTGACCGTCGGCTCCGCGTTGGAAATAGAGCTTGAGACTCGCAACGATGGTAAGAAACCACTCGTCTACGAAGAGGCGCTGCATACTTATTTGGCTGTCGCCGACATTCGTCGGGTCTCCGTTTCCGGACTCGAAGGAACTTCCTACATTGACAAGACCGACGGATTCAAACGCAAGCAACTGGGCAACGAGCCCTTGCGGATCACCAAAGAAACTGATCAGGTGCACCTTGGCACCAAGGCCAGTTGCGTCGTACATGACCCTGTGTGGAACCGCCGCATCATCGTCGAGAAGAACGGCTCCGACAGCACCGTTGTCTGGAATCCGTGGATCGACAAAACCAAAGGCATGTCCGACATGGCTCCCGATGACTGGAAGGAAATGATCTGCATCGAATCGGCCAATGCCGCTGACAACGCTATCCATCTCTCGCCCGGCATCTCCCATAAGCTGACCGCGTCGATCCGCGTTGAGTAGCTCGACAATCGACAGTTATCCAGCCGGAATGACCTCGACTGTCGATCTAATTTCTCCGCTCCGCTCGCAGACGCGGCGCCGCGAAGCTGATGGTCGTCGGCAGATACCGTCCTATCGACCTCGCGCTTACGGACCATCCCTTGAAGAGCGTTAAGCAAGATCTGCTGGTTCATCAGGCGTGGGTACATCTCTGGGCAATGGACTTCGCGGGCGCAATCGCGATTTGCGAACCAATCCTCGCCTTGCCTAAGGAAACCGTGCTCAGTGCAACCCTTCGGTTTTTGCGAAGTGCTGGCCGGTTCGGCAGAAACGGCCTTGGGAAATCTACGCGCGCTTCAACACCATCTGGCCGCTAGCGAAGACATGGCTCGCCACATGGTGAAAGAGTCGTGTACTAGCACCTTTGTTTGGGTTGCACTACTCCAACAAAAACCGCGGTGCGGTGCTCATACCCTTTGAAAACCGCCGTTCTGGTCTCACGGAGAAAATCATGCGCAACTCGAAACTGATACTTACGATCGGGCTCGTGACCGCGATCGTGAGTCTGGCTGGATGTGCCGGCAAGATCCGGTACCCCAGTTACTACGTTTTGAATGTCCCTACTGTTGAGCCGGCCACTCGGTCGGCGCCGATTCTCGGCTCGGTTGCGGTCCGCGAATTTGACGCGCCCAGATTTTTGAGGGAAGGCCCTATCGCTTACCGGCCGTCGCCGGAGCAACTGGATTTTTATGCCTATCACCGCTGGGCCGAGGATCCACGACGTGTGGTGACGGCGGCGATGGTGAAGCAGATGCGGGCCCGAGGAATCTTCCAGTCCGTCGATGTGTTCGACGGCCGGGCGTCTTCGGAATGTCTGCTTACGGGAACGGTTGACCACCTGGAAGAAGTCGACCGGGGCACGAGTGTATCGATCGAAGTTACGTTATCGGCGCGGTTAATCAATTTGCGCTCGGGTGAAGTGCTCTGGCAGGACACGTCGTCCCAAACAGCGAAACTAGACCAGCGCTCGGTCCCGGGCATCGCGGCGGAAATGTCACAAGATCTGGGGATCGCGATCGGGCACTTGGTTTCTTCTATGCAGGACCGCCTCACGGTGGGATCATCGTCGCAAAACCGGTCGAACACCGAACAATAAGGATCCAGATAGCGCAAGGAGAGTTGAAAATGCCTGATTCAACGGAATCCGCTAAGAAGAGCCCGAGCTGGCCGCAACGCTTCAAGCAGTTGCTGGTTCCAGCGATTATTTTGCTCATGGCTGCCGGTATTTTGTTCCTGATCGCGGGCAACTGGAACACATGGGCGAGCGAGCGAGCGGCGCAGGAAACCGATGACGCTTATTTGCGGGCCGACCTCACGCCATTGAGCACGAAGGTAGCGGGGCTGGTGGCTACGGTAGCGGTTTCCGATTATCAGCCGGTGAAAGAAGGAGACCTGCTGGTACAGTTGCGAGACGACGATTTTCAGGCGCAGATGCACCAGTCCGAAGCCGCGGTGGTCTCCGGGGAAGATGCGCTCATCCACAATCAGCGGCAGAAAGAATTGCAGGATGCTCGAATCTCGCAGGCAGACGATGGTATTAGCGCGGCGGAGGCGGACATTGGAGCGGCCGAGGCTGGAATTGAGGCTGCAAAATCGGCGATCACCAATGCGCGCAGTGGAATCGATGGGAGCAAGGCGGACGTGGAGCGCACATCCTTGGAGCGACGGCGGCAGGAAGCGCTGATTGCGACCGAGTCTGCAACGCGGCAGAAAGTGGAGCAGGTAGTGGCAGACGAGCAGCGCTTTCGGGCGCAACTCGCAAGCCGCGATGCTGACCTTAGTACAGCGACGGCGCAGTTAGCCAGCCGACAGGCCGATCTGGCCCGAGCTCGTGCGCGGCTAAGCAGCACAAAGGCCGAACTCGAAGCGCAGAAGCGCCAGCGTGCGGTGCTCGATTCCCAGGAACTTCTGCTTCGCGCCGACTTGAATTCGAAACGAGCCTCGCTCACACTGGCGCGGATCAATCTGAGTTACACGCGAATACTAGCGCCTGAGAGCGGGATCGTCAGCGAACGCAAGGTGAGGCCCGGGCAGCTGGTAAGTCCCGGCACTCAGGTGATTTCGCTGGTCCAAAGCGATGTTTGGGTTGAGGCCAATTATAAAGAAACGCAGGTCCGCCATATCCGCACTGGCGACCCGGCCGAAATCCGCGTAGACGCATTTCCGGGAGTGATTTTCCGGGGAAAAGTCGACCATGTGTCTCCCGCCAGCGGCTCGCAGTTCGCCTTGTTGCCGCCGGACAACTCGACCGGCAATTTCACAAAGATCGTGCAGCGGCTGCCTGTGAAAATCGTGCTCGATGCCGGCCAAGCAGCAGCCGAGCGATTGCGGCCCGGCCTATCTGTAATTGCCACCGTTCGCACGAATGGTGGCAGCCAGTAATGGAGATAGTCAGGTGACCGCCATAGAGGCCAAAGCCACGCCGCCCGCTCAGCAACCCACTCGTTCGCCGTTCGTCACCAACCCATACGTGGGGATTTTCGGTGTTTTTCTGGGCGCGGGAATCGCGACATTGAACTCCCGCTTGATCAGTGTCGGCCTGCCCGATCTCCGTGGCGCCGCCGGCTTTGGTTTCGACGAAGCGTCCTGGATCCCGACCGCGCTGAACATGGCCACGATGTTCAGCGGCGTCTTCGTTTGCTTTTTGAGCGTTTTGTTCGGCCCGCGCAGGATTCTGCTCCCGGCAGCCGCGATCTTCACCGTTGCGTCCGCACTGCTGCCCTTTGCACCGGGTTACTGGGGAATGCTGCTGCTGGTGGCGATCGCAGGCCTCGCGTCAGGCACGTTCTACTCTCTCACGATGACCTTCGTGCTGACCGCCCTTCCGAAGCCGCTGATCATCTTCGGAATCGCCGCCTATGCGGCCGACATCGTTTTCGTTAGTAACATTGCATCCCTGCTGCAGGGTTGGTATGCCGAGCATCTGTCCTGGCATTGGATCTTCTGGACGGCCGCACTCGTCACCCCCTTGATGATGATTTGTGTCTACTTCGGAATTCCGCGACGGCCTTCCGCGGACGTGCGGCCGAGTTGGCGTGGATTCGCTTATTTTAGCCTTGGCCTCAGCCTTCTTTATGGCGTTTTGGATCAAGGCGAGCGGCTGTATTGGTTGAACTCCGGTGTAATCGTCGCGATGCTCATCGCGGGAATCTTCTTGCTGGCGGCGGCCCTGGTGAGACGGATTCTACAGCCGAATCCGACGTTAAATCTTTCCTTCCTCAACAGGCGCAACACCATCATCTTCGCCTTATCGATTTTCGTGTTTAAGTTCTCGCATTTAGCCACGATTGTGCTCATCCCTGGCTTCCTGGGCAACGTCCAACGGTACCGGGCTCTCGACACCGGCCACGCACTCGCTTGGGTAGCCGTGCCAATGTTTGCTGTCGTCTGGCTCGTCGCGGTGACGGCGATTTATGTGAACTCGAGACTGACTTTAACAGTGGGCCTCACGATCGCGGCGGTGGGCTGTTGGATCTGTGCGCACCTCGACACCTCGTGGGCGGGAACCAGCTTCGAAACAGTGGAGCTTCTTTTGGCGACCGGGTTCGCTGGGACGTACGTCGGCTTGGTAAGCAGTATCGTTTTGGAGGGACTCGAAGCGGGTGCTTTAACCAGCGCCGCCAATGCGGCCACGTTCTCGGGGCTCATGCATTTCATCCGCATTTTCGGCGGCCAGGTCGGTGTGGCTATTATGAACCGCTTCGTTTCGGTACGGGAGCAGTTTCATTCCAACCTGCTGGGGCTCCATGTGCAAATTGGCAGTTGGCTTACGGACGAACGAGTACGAATGCTGAGCGGAGGGCTGCTGCCGGGGTCCACAGGGGCAGAAGAAGCACAATACCGCGCGGTGGGGATACTTAACCAGCAAGTGCGAGCGCAGGCCTATACCTTGGCGACAGCCGATGGATTCATTTTGATCGGATGGATGGTGATCGCGTATCTTACGATGATGCTGTTCCTGCGGCCGGCGAAGATCAGCTACCAAGACTTGAGGAAAATGCGATGAATCGTGCTTATTTGTTTCGAGCTATGGCAATGGCGGGGCTGGCCGCATTTTCAGCGGTAGCTCAAAATGCCCGCGAAGTAAGGCGTCTCACGCTGACAGACGCTGTCCATCTCGCGCTGAGCCAAAACCGCGCAGTCAAGATCGCGCGCCTGAAGGTGGTTGAGAACGAGCAGAAGAAGGCCGGCGAACGATCCGAGTATTTCCCGAAGATAACGAACCAATCGAATCTGCTGCATATTACCGAACTGCAGAATATCGGGATTCCCGCGGGGGCGTTCGGGACAGTTGGGGGAGCGCTCGTTCCGGCGCAAGGTGTCAGACTTCCGCAGGGCCAGAAGACGTTCTACTCCAGCGGCACGCAGATTTCCCAGCCGCTAACGCAATTAATCCGTATTCATCAAGCGAATAGAATCGCGGCCGCCGAAGTAGCTGTTTCGCGCGACGACGTGAAGAAGGCAGAGAACGAAATCGCCCTTCAGGTACATACGCTTTATTTCGGAATCCTGATCGCCGGTCTTCAGAAACAAGCGGCTGAAAAACAAAGCACCTATGCTGGGGAGAATCTGCGGGAGAGCGAAGACGACGTGCGCAACGGCAGTGCTCTCAAAGTAACGGCGATACAAGGCCGCGCGGGACTGCTCGAAAGCCACCAGTCTGTGCTCACCGCAGAGCTTCAGATAGCTGATTTGAACACGGAACTGAACGACCTGTTGGGGCTTCCTCTGGATACGCAACTCGAATTAGATCCGGCGGTACCGGCGAGTTTTGAGCGGCGCCCCCGCGAGGAGTACGTGCAGACGGCCTGGTCGGAGAACCCGGAAATCTTGGCCGCTGAGGAAGCTGTCCGCAAGGCGCAAGCCGGCGTGACCGCCGCAAAATCTGCGTACCTTCCCGACATTACCGCGTACGCGCGACACAGCTATCAGGACGGCGTGCCGTTTCTGGTACGGAACTTCGGTACATTTGGGGTCAATCTCAATTGGGACGTATTCGACTTCGGCAAACGCCGGGCAGGGGTGCGCGAGCGCGAAGCGCAGCTAGAGCAGGCCGAAGAGAATTTACGCCGCTTAAAAGAGGAAGTAGCCGTCGGGATCGAGCGGAGCTATAACAAAGTGGAGCGGACCAAGAATCTGGTCCAGGTAGCAAACGAAGTAGTGAAACTACGGCAGGAGAGCGAGCGATTGGCGCAAAACCAATTGACGCAGGGCGTGGTATTGGTGTCCGAGCGCCGGCAAGCTACCGCCGCCACGTACAAGGCTGAGGCGGACTATCTTCAGGCAAGCTTGGGATATCTGCTGGCTTGGGCAGAACTCGAACAAGCGGTCGGGCGCACGCCAGGGTTTTAGGCGTTGCGGTAGTCGTCCACCAAACCGAGCGGCGAGCTCAGGTGAAGGCGCTCCTCAGGCCGCCTTGCGCGTGATATTTTGGCGGGTCTTCAAATGCGGAGCCAGCTTTTTCTTCGCATTAAAAACCCTCCACTGCACCGTTCCAATCGGAATAGCGTGGGCCGCGGCGATCTCGTGGTACTCCCACTGCTCGATGAAGCGCAGCTTCATGACTTCACGCTCGCGCGAATCCAAAAAGGCCATCCAATGCATGAACTCGAAGGCCGGCGTCGTAGCGGGCTTCCGACTGGCGGCAAGCGAGCGATCGCCAACGTCCGCTAAATCCACCGTGTCCACTTCCCGCGACTGCTTGCCATAGTGCCGGCAGAGAGCATTACGCGCGATCTTGAACAGCCATGCGCGAAACAATGTGCGGTCGCGAACTTGCGAAGCCTTGCAGTACACAGTAAACATCACGTCCTGTGCCAAGTCTTCCGCCAAGGCAAGTTCACAACTGCGCGCTCGGAAAAAGGCGACGAGTTGCGTTGTAAAGGTCTTGAACAGATCAGCGAACGAATCCTCGTTCGGGGTCTCTAGAAACCTCTTCGTGACCTCCTCTTCGTGGAGGAATCTTTCGGTTTGGATTGTCTCGTTGTTCATTCGGTTAAGCCCCTCTTCGGCCGCACCTTTTAATAAGGCACTCGCGTATCCAACCTTCCTTGCGACGTGTAGCTTTTGTTTCTTGGGTTTACGGACTATTCACCGGCCTTTCCATGTCGGAGCCTTCGTCAATTGCCGAGTTGCCGTCTTTAGGCCCGGCATCCGGACCGGATAAAAAGTATGGTGTCGAAGGAGGAACGGAACGGCGTTTTAATCGCGGAGGAGGCTATTGGCGGTCACTGTGCTGGTAGTGTTTTCGCCTGAATTTTCGCTCTAAGTCGGGCCAGAACTCTTTTAGGATATTGGCGGCCATATCAACGCCGAGCTGCATGCCGAGCCTGGATGTGGCATCACTAGCCGTCCGGTTGTTCACGTAGTAGGCGGTCGAGATTGCCACGGCGGTTGAGTTTCCGATTACTTCCGAATAGTTGAACTGCATCCCACCCGAATCACGATGGGTCCAAAAGACCTGCCCCATGGCGTAACGGAGCCTGGACCAGCCGCTTCCCGTACCGTGACGAAAGTAGCGCGGATCCTGATGGAGAAGGCTAGGAAACACCGCCTCTGTCATATAATCGCCAATTACGAAATCGCCATACGACGCGCCGAAATACCTGCCGAAACCCGCAGCGCCTTGCCCGAAAGACCGGTTTGAGTTGGTTAACTGGCCCTCGCCGCCGAACAAAACCGCCAGTGCCACAGTGCCGCGATCGAATGAATCTTCGGTGGCTATCTTGAATTTCTCGCCAGGGGTCAGTGGCTCGTAGCTTTGCAAACTAGGAGAAGTCCTGTAGTTGGGAACAATGCCGAGAATTCGCTTGCTTTCGCGCGGCGGGTCGTTGTTCTCATTCGACTGGGCGACTGATGGCTCAGTTGGATCGACTGGGGAAGTCTGTTGACACGGAGATAAGGGCGCAAAAATAGAGCATGCTACAACAAGCGATGAGATGTGATAGCGCACAAAAAAGATTCCTTTTTGATCAATTCTTTACCTGCTTGAAAGTCTCAATTCCAATGCCGCTTCTTCAATAGCCGGCGCAGCAGCTTCAGCGCCATAGTGATTCACGATGAGCCGTGAGCCTCGTTGCCCGGTAAGATAGGTCCACACCCATTGCAGGAAAACACTCACGCGAAGGTTGGACTGTGCCAGGAACTGAAGATGCACCGCTGCCCAGGCGAGCCATGCGAGAGGGCCGCTCACCTGGAGTTTGCCGCTCTGAAGAACGGCAAACCCCTTGCCGACCACGGCCATATTGCCTTTGTCGAAATAGCTAAAGGGCCCGGGAGCCGATTTGCCAGTGAGGCGCCGGTGAATTAGATTTCCGGCATAGTGTCCTTGTTGAATCGCCACCTGCGCGACTCCCGGCAGGGGCTTGCCATTCTGATCGAGCGAGGCAGTATCGCCTACCACGAAGATTTCCGGATGCCCTGGCACCGAAAGATCTTGCTGGATGCGTACTCGCCCGGCGCGGTCCGTGTCAACATTTAGCCACTTGCCGGCGGGTGAGGGTGCCACACCAGCAGTCCAGATCACAGTCTTGCTGAAAATACGCTCACCCGCCACCATGACACCATCGACATCAATGTGATCAACGCCGTGTTCCAGCCGGACCTCTACTCCTAAGCGCTCGAGCCGTCCCTTCGCTGCCTGGGAAAGCGCTGCTGAGAAAGTACCAAGGACTCGCGGCGACTGGTCGATCAAGATAATTCGCGCCGACTCAGGATTGATGCGCCTGAACTCTGATTTGAGTGTGTTACGGACGAGGGTCGCGATCGCGCCGGCCATTTCCACACCAGTCGGCCCTGCGCCCACCAGTACAAACGTCAGGAGGTCACGATGACGACTCGGGTTTTCCTCCGCCTCGGCCTGCTCAAATGCCTGCAAGACCTTGTTCCGGATCGCGACCGCGTCAGCAAGGTTTTTCAGCCCTGGCGCGAATTTCTTGAATTCATCGTGTCCAAAGTAACTGTGGGTGACACCCGTTGCCAGGACCAAGAAATCGTACGTGAGCGGCACCGCCGTCCGATCTGCTGAGCTGACGAACACGCACTTCTTGTCCTTGTCTACACCCGTAACCTCGCCGAGAATCACCGTCGTATTCTCGTGTTTTCCGAGAATGTTTCGGATGGGCGAGCCGATTTGGCCGGGCGTCAACTCTGATGTTGCTACCTGGTAAAGCAGCGGCTGAAACAGGTGATGATTCGTGCGGTCAATCAGGACGATTTGCGCTGGAGTGTTCTTGAGGGCTTTAGCGGTTGCCAAGCCTCCAAAGCCGCCTCCAACAATCACAATCAGTGGTGTGTTCTCAGGCATAGTTTCTCATCCTCTACATCGCTCGAGTTACCTACATTCGGGAAGAGACGAGCTAAAGCGGGTTTGTTGGACGGATCACGACGCCATTCGGTCGATAACCATCACGGCCAATACAATCGGCAGGTATAGTACGGACGCCATTAGCACGTGCCGCGCGCGAGCACAAGTGCGGTCGCGCCCAAGGCGCACTCCGATGTAGAGCAATCCCAAGCCTGCCGCAACTGCGGCGGCCGCATAGATGGGCCCCGTCATGCCGAGAAGGCGCGGAATAAGGCTAATTGGGATCAGCAGTATTGAACAGGCCACAATACGCCTGGCAGTTGACTCGCCATCCGGCTCAATCACGGGTAACATCCGGATTCCGCCGCGAGCATAGTCGTCGCGATACATCCACGCGATCGCGTAGAAGTGAGGGAACTGCCAAACGAACAGAATGAGGAACAACGCGAGAGCCCAGGCATCCAGGCGTCCGCTCGCTGCAGCATAGCCGATCAGGGGAGGCATGGCGCCCGGCAACGCACCCACTGTCGTGCATGCAACCGAGCGTCGTTTCAAAGGTGTGTAGAGAAAGATATATGTCGCCAGCGTAAATAGACCAAGCCCGGCGGCAAGTGCATTCGTTCCGAACCACAGATCGGCGAACCCAGCGATCGACAGCAGGGCGCCGAAGACGAGGCCGTCGATCCGTTCAATCCGTCCGGCTGGGATAGGACGCTTAGAGGTCCGGCGCATTTTGGCGTCCGAGTCCGCTTCATACCATTGATTGAGCGCCGCTGTTCCGGAAGCCATCAAGGCTGTTCCGAGCAGAACGTGAACAAACAGTGCAAGGTGAAATGAATTCGGAGAGCCGAAGAAATAGCCGACAGCGGTGCAGATCAGGATCAACACGGTAATGCGCGGCTTGGTTAATTCCAGATAATCCTTCATCATTCACCCCTCTCCGATCTCCGGCGAATCAAGCGTTGGCGAACCATGAAGAGTCCGATCATTACCGGCGGAAATGCAATGTAGCCTGCGTACGAAGCCGCCTTATCGGGAGCCGCTGCCACCTCGAGAATTCCTGCGGTGTCAGTTTCCTTGCCGTTTTGCAGAACAGTGACCACGATGTGCCATTTCCCCGGTTTCGAGAAAGTCACGGGAGCGGCATACAGCAGCTTGTTCCGCGCCTGCTCTCGAGTTGGACGTGCCTGGAGTTCAACACCCGAATCATACGTGCGTAGAGTCAGGGAGACCTTCGCATCGAGCACTGGTTCAAGCCCCTCGCGATTCTGTAAAAGTACGCTGATGTCGACGGGACCAACCGAGACTGGACCCGGTGACGTAAATACGGTGATTACAAGGTCGGCGGCTTCCTGGCGCAACTGCACCGTGCCTCCGTCGGCCCAGGCGGTCGCCTGCGCCAGAATCACGAACGCCGGTAATAAGAGTGGCTTCATGACTTGTCGCTAATGCATGATCATTCCGCGCATCTGCATCGGCTGGAAGACGATCCAGATACCTGCCGAATACAACGCGCCCGCCAGCACAGCCCAAGGTGACATCGCGGCCAAGGCCAGCCCATCTCTGGTCGAAAGGCGCCGTGCAACGCGCCAGGTCGTATACAAAGTAAGGAGCAAACCCAAATCCAAAAAGCAAAGTTCGAGAGATGGAATCCAATCAGGCACCCAGGCTCGCAGGTAGTTGACGGACGGAGCGCGCGAAACGAATTTTTCGACAGCCGGAATCACGGTACTCCACCCGGCAATTAAGTGATTCGAGAAATGAGCAAGCCACATACTGAAGCCTACCGGCACCAGCGCGAGCGAGAAACTGCAAGTTAAATCCTTCCAGGAGGCGTTTGTGCCAAGCCGGCTGATCCAGCCGCACACTGCCACCACCATTCCGGGGATGATTAGCAGGCCACCAACATACATCACCGTCACAATAGGAACGATAGAACTGAGTTGCAGGCGAGCGTGCCATTGATGCATCCACATCATGACCGGCTCCGTCATTCCGGCTGCGTTTAGGAACGCGCCGAATACGAGGATCAGGACCATGGCCGCGACGTCCGGTCGCCGGCTCAGCCGCCCGATTCCAGAGCTGTGATGGTCCTCGAGCAAGCTCTGTCCTGGAGCGGCTCGTAGGATGCCCACATTGTCTTGGGGACAAGCCTGCACGCAATCCAGGCAAAAGGTGCAATCGAAATTTCCAGCCTTCCTCGGCTGGAACAACTGCAGCTCGCAGCCACGTTGCTGGACGTTTCCACGAATGCAATCGTGCGTCGTGCATGATCCGCAGACCGCAGGCTCGCGGACCTTGACCTGCAAAGGCGATACCAATGAATGAACGAAGTGAAACTGGCCAATCGGGCAGACGTACTTGCAGAAGCTCGCTCCCTTGAAGACGATATCGACAGCGAACGCGGCGACAAAATAGCCCAGGATGATGCACGCTGTCGAGCTCGGAGAGTCCCAAAGTGAGAACGCCTCATATGCCCAGAGGTACGTGGCGAGCAAGCCTGCCGCAATCCATTTAGAGCGCAGCCGGCTCGGCCAGCTGTAGCGAGGTGTCACGAACTTTCGGGAGAGATCTCGTGGAAGTGTAAATGGACAGGCCATGCAAAAGAGATTTCCTGCCAAAAGCAGGGCGATCACAACCAGTCCTCGCCAATGAGTCCACGGCAACACACCAGCCAGATTCATGGGCGCAACTTGAGGCCCGAAAAACCCATCGATTGCTACAACCGCGGCCAATACCAACATCGCGGCTTGGATGCACCGGCGAAAATGGCGATACTGAAGAACTGGTCCAATGATCGGGATGCGCAGAAGATCCCATTGCCTGGGACGATGTGGGTTCAGTACGCGCAGGACTGGTTTCATCGGATGAGCGCGCCTGGTTTCGAGGGCCCTTATTCCGAGAATCGCAATCGGAATCAGCATCGCGATCGAACCCGGGACCCACATGATGCCTCCCGCGGCGGCTTGATCTTCGAGGGCTGAGATGCCCCACAGGCGCGGGGCCAACGCGTAACTCGAATAGAGTGCGTGGTTCGAAAAACTCAAGAGCGCGGAGAGGCCCATGTTGACCATCCCTGCAAACAGGAGATACGGAATCATGGCCGCTCTGGGCCAGATGGGAATGCTGGGCCACACGTCAACTACCGGCCACCAAAACAGCACGGCCGACCAAAAGAAACAGGCGTGCTCCGCCTGATGCCACCCTGGCGATCGCAGCGCCAAATCGTAAAGTCGCGGGAAGTGCCAAACGACGATCGCGGCCGACCATGAGAACCAGGTCACAACCGGATGAACGATCGCGTGGCCAAGCTGCTTCAGCTCGCGGCAAGAAAGAAACGGCCCAAGCGCATCCTTGAAGAGCGACCGCGGAAGACCACGCAGTAGGGGCAGCACAGGCTGTCCGAGTAGCAACAATGGGGCCGCCACCATAGTCAACAACAGGTGCTGGATCATGTGTGCCTGGAGCAACAGCGCTCCGAGCGCGTCAATGGGCGAATCGAGAGCCAGCACGATGGCGAAAAGCCCACCGGCAAAAGAGGCCAGCCTTCCAGTCGTGTACTTGTAAGGTAGTTCTGCGTGAAGATGCAACCAGCCTCGGAAATAAAGCGCGGCAATTGTGAGCAGCAGGCACAGGCTTCCCCAATCCAGCGTCCACGATGCGAGTACGGCTGTGGCGATCGGGTCCATCGTTAGCCTAAGTGTTGGTCGCGCCTCAATGTTTGCTGGAATCCCGGGCAGCCGGCTGATACGAGGGCCGTAGCGTTTCCATAAACGCGACGAGGGCCGTTACTTCAGCCGGACGCAAATTCTTGCCATAGGCCGGCATGTTCCCACTTCCCTGGATGACTTGCCTGATAAGCTGGTCGCCCGTGAGGCGCGTGGCTACGGTGTCCAGCGCAGGACCGCGCAAACCACCTTCGCCGCCAAGGGCGTGACAATTTCTGCACTGCTTACTCTGGAGCAAAATCGCTCCTTGAAGTTCGAGCGGCGACCGTCCTTGCACTTGGGCGGCGGGTGTGGCCGCGCTGCTCCACGCCTCCATATGCGGCGACCAAGGCGCGTACGTTCCTAGATAAGCCAGCAGCCCCAGCGTTAGAAAAGCCAACAGAACGATCACGACTGCCATCGGCCGCCGGCGGTGGCTCTTCTCGCCAGTTCCCGAATAGAACGGGAGAAGGATCAGGATTGCGAGGAGAACCACCGGCAAGACCAGAAGGAGAAATGTTTCCATATACGCCGGCAGGAGCGCCAGCGCCGCGTAGATCGGGAGAAAGTAAAAATCAGGAGCCGGCGCGGTATGGATGAGCGTCGGATTCGGAGGCCCGGAAGGACCCTGTGGTCCGAATACAAGCGCGCAAGTGACGATCGCGATGATGAGGCACGCGCTGAAGATCAGATCCTTGCCGATAACGTTCGGCACGAACGGCACACCCGTCTTCTGGATCATCTCCTCGTACTCAACTGCGTACGATTCCTTTTTCACTACCCTGCCCGGCTTAGGATATTCGTTAATACCTTTGGTCAACACCAGGCGTAAATGAAGGCTCAGAAGCGCGATAATCAGGCCGGGCACAAGGAAGACGTGCAGAGAGAAAAATCGCGATAATGTTTCGCCGGCGATCATCGCTCCACCCAGCATCAAATGAACCAGTTGGGCGCCGACGAACGGCACTCGCCCCATGATGGACGCGCCGATTCCCAGCCCCCAGTACGCGTCCTGATCGAATCGGAGAATCTGTCCCGTAAAGGCCATCCCCAGCGTGCACAAAAACAGGCAGCAGCCGCTGACCCAAGTCAACTCACGAGGGTATTTGTAAGCTCCAAACAGGAAGGTCTGAACCAGATGCGCCGACATGATGCCCACCATGAAGATCGATCCCCAGTTGTGGACCGCACGCAGAAACCACCCCAGAAACTGTTCGTTGTTGAGATATTGGAGGCTCGACCAGGCCTGCCCGGCCGAAGGCTGGTAGACGAAAGCCAGAAGAGTCCCGGTGAGAATCTGCAAAACAAAACACAATAGCGTGCCACTGCCAAAAACGTAAAACCAGCTATTTGTGCTCGGCGGGACTTTATGGCCGCCTGTCGATTCGAACAATTTCGCGATATGCAGGCGGTCTTCGAGCCAGAGGGCGATGGATTTCAGCATGGCTAAGTCCTTACATGTCGTCTTTTTTCAAGGGCTCGGCAAGAGTAGGAAGGTGTCCGCCCAACACTTTCAGCTCTCCGCTCTCGACTTTGTGCTGATATTCGAACAATCCACGAGGCGGTGGACCCGACGCATGCGATCCGTCCTCATAGAACGCTCCCCCGTGGCATGGACACATGAACAGCCGCGACTCCTGAAACCAGCGAACCGGGCAGCCGAGGTGAGTACAATTGATCGCGAAAACCTGGAACGACTGTGAATCGATCCGGCGTACCCAGCATGGAACCTCCGCGGTATCTCCGTCCCACGGCTTGCTGATCGGGTTACGATAGGTCGCGAGGCGCGTCTCTCCCTCGGGAAATTTAGCCAGAGGACCTACTGAAATCCAACTATTCTTTGAGGTTCGCGTAAAAGCCGACAAAGCGTATCCGAGCAAAGGCACGCCAACAAGTACGGCAGCAATGGCATTCAATCCAGCTCCGATCTTGAGCAGAAGATTGCGGCGAGACACGGACGGCGCAGGCACCTCTTTAGTCAGCGTGGCTTTCTTACAGCCACAATCTGAGTTCGTTTCGCTCATGGCAGTTTTGCTCCTCTCTGTGTCAGGTTTATTGGCGTCATACGGTGCTTCGAAAGCCAGGCGGATACGTCGGAGATGTCCTGGGGCGTCATGGTCTTCGAATGTTTTCGCCAGTCTGGCATGCCCCGGTCGCTGCGTCCGGCGATCACTGTCGTCCGCAGGGACTGGTCGCTGACGAGAGCAAGAAAAGCCACATCGATAATCGATCCGGCCTTGCCGCCCACTCCGTCTTCCCCGTGGCAGCTTGCACAATTGTTGTGGAACACCGCTTCACCGGCTTTCGGATCGCCGAGGTCCGCGCTGTAGGAAGGGAGAGCCACGGTGACAAGGTCTTGCGGCCGTGACCATTGCGCGTCCATCTGATTCGCCAATATCGCGATTTGCTGTTCCGTCAGGCCCCCGCCGGCGTTCTTCGCGAAGGCCGGCATCGCGGTTTTGGGCACACCGTTTGCGATGACATCTCTGAGCTTATCTTTGCCGATGACCGCCAGAAAAACAGGATCATTCAACGGGCGGGCTGCGCCAAGGCGGCCGTCGCGACCGTGACAACCCGCGCAATTGCTTCCGTAAAGCGCAGTGAAGTCCGTAACCTGATCCGGGAAGACAAACTGCTCTACCTTGTGGCCGCAGCCAAGCAGCAGGATAGCGGGCGCGACCAATAGACAACGTTTCATAGCCCCGATTTCTCCTCCGGTCCGCGCTGCGCTTCGATCTCCAATCTCTCTGCCAGAGGCAAATTTTGCATGGTCGCGATCTTAGTGGTACGCGCGATTACCTGAGAAGCAGCCAGACCAAACGCGATTTGCGAGCCTACGAACCATCCCCAGTCGATTCGCGCGTTCAGCGCAGGATTGATGTAGCCGAGCGTCGAAGCCACGAGCCCAGACCACAGCAGAGGTGTGAGGAGCCCGCTTCGCCAGCTAGCGCCACGCGGAAACATCGGCAGCGAGACCGCGTAAAGCATTCCGACAAAAATCGAGATCGTTCCGTGGATGAACGTTCCCGCGATCAACCCAGCCTCGCTAAAGTTGCGCAGTTGCTCGACCGGTGCTGCGGCCAACGAGCTTACAATCCCAGCCGCTAGCAAGTTGATGGGATACCAGATACTGCCTTGCGAGAGGAGGCCGAAGAGCATTGCGATAGCCGCCATCGCGACGGCGCCCGCAAGTCCTCCCAAGACACCTGTCGAGTAGGGATGCACTTCTACAGGGATTTGGACGCGGTGGATACTCTGGCCGTGGGCCAGGTGGTCTACAGCTAACGAGCTTCTCGATACCTGAACAACCGGACCGACGAGCACGCTCTCTTCCTTCTGCTCCGGCAACACATCGAACCACCAGCCAACGCTGGCGCGCAGCAGGACTATGGCTCCAACGACGCTCACGATCGCATGGGTTACTAGGCCGGCAAAAATCAATGCGATGCTGAGCGCTACCATGAACGGCCAAGCCGTCGGCGCGGGGACGAGGATAGAAGTTGGAATTTTTTCGTTCATTGAGCTTTCACCAATAACGTTAGCGTCCGATCACGTAGACCACGGTGAACACCGCCACCCACACCGCGTCCACAAAGTGCCAATACCAGGACAACAACTCGAATCGCCGGGCTTGTCCCTGCATGCTTCCGCGGAGTCCAAGGACTAGTGCGAGCAGCAGTAAACTCAAGCCAATGGCGACGTGACTGGCATGCAAACCAACCAGCGAATAGAATGTGGTGCCAAACAGATTAGTCGTGATGGTCAGATGGAAATCTTGAATCAAGTGGCGCCACTCGACAGCAGTGTTCCGCAGGAATTCAAGACCCAATAGAATCGTCGCGCCGGTCCAAAGTTTGAATTGCTGGATCCGGTTGGCTTTCAGGGCACGTTCCGCGATCGCAACTGTTACACTGCTCGACAGCAAACAGATCGTCGCCCAAATCGGCAGCTCCAAAACCTGGCTGGGCGTCGGGCCTGTGAGACTCTTGCCGATGTAAAACACATAAGCGACAACGAAAATCGCGAAGAGCGCAAACTCGGTCGTGAACAAACACAACACGGCGACTCGGCCACGATCCGGCAATGTCCACCCGGGCTGTTCGACCGTACCGGCTTGTTCGAGTGCGACCGTTTTTCCTATTGCAGCCATTTTTTCACCGGCGATGGACGGCGTCATTCGTACCTCCAATCCGGATCCTCCGGATGCTTCAGATCCCACAACGGACGGCTGCTGCGTACCTCGGGTAAAACAGCGAAGTTGTATTCCGGTGGTGGCGACGTCGTTGCCCATTCGAGGGTCCACGCGTCCCAAGGATCGTTTCCGGCCGGCGCTCCCTTCCGCAGCGAGCGAATGATGTTCCATACCAGGCAGGCGACACCCGCTGCCTGGAAGATCACGCCGATCGACGCAACCAGATTTAGGCTTTCCCAACCCCGGCCCGGGGCGTAGGTATAAATGCGTCGCGGCATACCAAGGATTCCGGCAAAATGCAATGTGTCGAAAGTCAAATGGAACCCTATTACCAGCAGCCAGAAGTGCCACTTTCCAAGCGTCTCACTCAGCATTTTTCCTGTAGCTTTCGGAAACCAGTAGTAGAGCGCGCCGAACAAGGTGAACAGTAGTCCACCTAAGAGCACGTAATGAAAATGCGCCACGACGAAATAGGAGTCGGTAACCTGCCAGTCAAACGGAGCGACCGCCAGCATGATGCCAGTCAGACCGGCAATCAGAAACTGGAACAGGAAGCCAATGCAAAACAGCATGGCCGTATCGAACCGGATCTTTCCGCCGTACATCGTTCCGAGCCAATTGAAGATCTTGATTCCCGTCGGTATGCCGACCACCATCGATGCGACTGCGAAGTAGATGTTGGACGACGCTGACATTCCAACTGTGAACATGTGATGCGCCCACACACCAGACGACACCATTCCGATCGCGACAGTCGCTCCGATCATTGCTGCCCGGCCGAACATTGGCTTGCGCGAGAACACGGGAATGATCTCGTTCGCGCACGCGAAGCCAGGCAGCATTAGAACGTAGACCTCGGGATGTCCAAACAGCCAGAAGAAGTGCTGCCATAGGACCGCCGATCCGCCGGCCTGTGTGTCGAAAAAGTGTGCGCCAAGATAACGGTCCAGAAGCAGCATCATCTGCCCCGCGGTCAAAGGCGGCAGAATGAAGAGCACCATTGACGAGACCACCAGCATCAGCCAAACGAAAAGTGGCATGCGAGCTAACGTCATTCCCTTGCAGCGCATACTGATGATGGTGGCGATCACGTTAATCGCGCTCGCTGTGGTTCCGATGCCGGTCAGAATGATGCTGAGGATCCAATAGTCGGTGCTGGTGCCGCGCGAGAATGCGCGCTCGGTCAGTGGTGCGTAGGCGAACCATCCCACATCGGGCGCGGTCCCATGCCCGGCCAGTCCTTCGCCGGCTACGTAGCTGAAGTAGAGCAGTATTCCACCGAAGAGAAATATCCAATAGCCAAAGGCATTCAGCCGCGGAAACGCCATATCCCGAGCGCCGATCATTAACGGCGTGAGGTAGTTCGCCAGCCCTGCAAAGAACGGCATGCCCACCAGAAAGACCATCGTGGTTCCATGCATCGTGAAAAACCGATTGAAAACATCGGGCGGCAGGACTGTTCCGTTGGGGAAAGCCAACTGCCAGCGGATGAATGCGGCCAGGACTCCAGCCACTGCAAAGAAAAACAGCGCAGTCGCAATGTACAGAATTCCCAGCCGCTTGTGGTCGACGGTTACGATCCACTCATGAAGCTTCGAAGGAAGCGGTAGCGCCTCCGTTTGGCCGACAGTTTCCGGAAAATAGGTTGTGGTTGCCATGTCTATTTCAATGACGAGAGGTAGATTACGACCTCGTCTAGTTCCCGAGAGTTCAATTGCATATTGGGCATCAGGTTTCCCCGCTTAATCGCCTGCGGATTCTTTACCCAGGAGCGCAGGTTCTCTGGCGTGTTGGGAATTACACCGGATCCCAAGGTCGACCGGCTCATCAGATGAGAAAGGTCCGGACCGAACGTACCCGTAGCGGGTGTGCCGCTCACGGCGTGGCAGTTTATGCAGGAGAGAGAGAGGAATGTTGCGCGCGCGGATTCCATTCGTGGATCCAGAGCGGCATCGAGCTTCTGCGCAGCCTCCCACTTCTCAAAATCGGCAGGCGGCTCCACGATGACTCGCAGTAACATGTTCGCGTGCTGCGTTCCGCAGTATTCCGCGCAGTTTCCTAAAAAGATTCCTTCCTGCCGTGGATCGATCCACATGGTGTTGGTAATCCCCGGAATCACGTCCGTCTTGCCGGCAAGCTGCGGCACCCAAAAGCTGTGCGCGACGTCGGCTGATTCAAGCTTTAGAAGTGTGTGAGCCGGCTTGGCCACAGTGCTCAGCGGTACATGGAGCTCGTTTGCCGCGACAATCCCGAGGTCGGGATACCGGAACTCCCACCACCACTGGTGCCCGACGACGGTTACCTTGAGAGCGTTCGCGGGCATGCGCTTGTTCTGTACTTCCAAAACCGTGCGTGCCGTCGCCATACTCAGGACGAGGACGATCAAAACCGGAATCACGGTCCATGCGATTTCAATCCGGTTACTTCCGTACACCTGGGCTGGTTCGCGACTATCATCCAGCTTGCGCCGGCGGAACCGTACGATGGTGAACGCAAGCAGACCTCCCACCATCAAAAAGATCGCGGCACAGATCGCCAGCATGAGCATCGAAACGCTATAGACGGAATCCGCCGGCGTAGCCTTGGGATCAAACACATTCGCGACAGGATGTACGCTCTGCCCGAAGGCAACGACACTCATTAGACACCAAAGAGCGGCAACTCGAGGGAAAGAATTCATAGGAAAGCGTTTTTGACCGCGCCTGCTTCAGAAGAGCTTTACAAAGATGCTTTTGTTGGGTTGACGAACTAAAGCCGTGTTCCGCTCTGGTCCAGATTCCTGGACTGGCGTTCGGGCCAGAAAGCCGAGAGCATCAGGCCGACGGCGATACCTAATGAGACTTCGAAAAACCGGTGAATCGCAACGAGCCACGCGCTGGTAGATCGCGGCACCAGCATTACAATGGCCAGTGTAATGCTCGCATAGCGGTAGGCACTTCTCTCAACCCGGAAACTGGCGCAAAGTATTCCAACCAGGAAAACGGCTATACCGAACGCCCAGACACTCCCGGGGAAGTAGGAAGCAGTCGCGGCGCCAACAGCGGCTCCGATCGCCGTTCCCGCGAAACGCTGTACCGAAACCGGCAATGCAGCGCCCAGGGTCGACTGCATGACAATCAGCGTCGAGATCGCAGCCCAGTAAGCTTCCGGCAAACCGAATAATTGGGCCACCAGGTACGAAACGATTGCCGCAACCGCAGTTCGAGCGGCATTCAGCAGAGAGGAGGGGTCCTCCCTGGCGACGACGAACTTGCTGAGATGTACGAGTTCCACGGCGGCGGATCGGACTATTGTATTAGGAACTTCTCCCGGACGTTGTTGGCAACAGGCTGAGACTCTCCGGAAATAACTCCGGAGATCCACCGAAAGAGAATCGTGCGGACTTCATCACGGTTGATCTCGTTGAGCATTTCGTGCCGTTCGCCCAGGTAGAAATCGTGGGCGATATTATGGATACCCGCGGCGCGACAGCGTTCTATCAGGCCCGAGGCACCGGCGAGCTGCTGGCCCACGCGATCATCACTTCCCGACAATAAGTAGGATGGGCAAATCGTGGCGAACCTGGCGAAGAAGTGCTGGATCAGCCGGTTGTGACGCGGCGGCGAAGAACGATTCGTTAGCAGCAGGTTGTAGCCATCCGAAACACAAAGGGTCTTTCATGAGCGCGTCTACTGTTGCCGGGTCGCGGCTTAACCAGTCGCAGGACGTGCGCGCCGGATCGAAAGCAGCGCTCACGATTTCTGCCGGAGTACGTCGACCGGATTGCGCCAGGCCTACGAGTCCGTCGAACGCGTAGGAGCCGGACAAGGCCAGTCCGTCGATAAGGCTGCCACTGTTGATCACGAATTGCTGCTCGGCGAAAGAACCCATACTGGGCCCGAGAAGTACGAAAAGGCGCCTCGGGACGCTCCTCTTTGGCAATAGCTGTTAGCCGCGCCATATCCTCGACGAGCAGGGCAAACCCTCCCGGTCCGAAATCTCCGAAGTTCTCGGGGGAGGTCGCGGTGCGTCCGTGACCGCGATGGTCGTTACCATAGACCACCAGGCTGGTCTGCACCACATTGCTCGATAAAGCCGGCATATCGACCAATGTGCTCGCCCAATCCATGGGCGATCTGAACCACTCCGCGAACAGGTCCGCAGCTAGCCCAGCGGGTGCACGCGATGCGTAGTCCATCATTGCTCGTGAATTGGAGCTGGTAAGGTTGGTCGGTTGCACTACCATGCTCGTACGATAGGGAGCCGCGCCGACTGCAGTTTGTTGGGCTCGATACCTACGGGCGAATCAGTTCAAAACGGCCGATTCAAACACGAGCGCTCTTTAGCCGCTCCCTTCCCTTAGTGATGAAAATCCCGCCAGACTTTCTCGTACAACTCGGACAGGTAGGCACTCTGGTGCTTGGATCCTTGGGCATTTGGGTTGCCCTGATAAACCAACGCCGCCAGTTAAATGCTCAGATGTTCATCGAGGTCACGGGGCGGTTCCAGGAGCTTCTGCGCTTGTTTCCAACCGAAGCGTGGCTTGCGAATCGCATTCCCTCTCAGCCCCTGCCACCCACCAGCCAGGAATTGACCGACTGCACGTTGTACTGCCTCTCGCTGATATTAGAGGTCTATCAACTACACAGGGCGGGCTATATTACGAAGAATCTTTGGCGGCTTTGGGAACCAGAAATCAAGCACACCTTAACGGGCCCGGTTTTCAAAAGAGAATGGAAGCGATTAGCTGCCGAGTTTACGCACCATCCCGACTTCCTTCAGTACATAAACACGTTGATGGGCTATAAGCCGTACCAGTAAGCAGGCTTATTGAGGGACTTTGCGATCCTTCGGCTGGCGAATTCTTACCAGGCTCCATGGGCGCTGTTTAACATGGTCGGTCAATTGATCCAGATTCTCCGTTGCGATGCGTAGATTCTCTATAGTCTCGTGGATGTTGTCATCGTTGGCGCGCACCACGGTCTGTAAACTGGCGATTAAGCTCTTCGCCTGCTCCATGGTGGATTGTAATTGGGCGAGGTCTTGCCGAATGGGGTCACGCAGTTGATCGATCGTTGAATTGACATTGGCAACCGTCGCGTCCGTATGATCCACTAGCGGACCAATCTTGGCTATTACGGAGTCCGCGTCCTGGCCGATCAGCAAAACACGGTCCGTTATCTGGTCGATCTTGGGTGACTGCTGAGCCACCAATGAATTAACTCGCTGTAGCATCTCCGCCACCTGCCTGCGGTTCGTGGGACCGGTTGCTTCGTTCAAGTTCGCTAGAAGCGTCTGGACTTGTCCGCTGATTCCTTTCAGTTCGCCTTGCACCTGCGCGATCAAGTCCTCAGCAGTATCCGCTATGCCAGAGAGCTTCCGAGCCATATCGTCGATGCTAACGGTTTCCTGCGAAGCGATCGCCTGGCCTGCCTTCAGGCGCATAGCGTCCTGGGCACCGGTCGTAATCGAGAGCGCCGGGCTGCTCATGAGACTGACCGTACCAAGCTTGGCCACAGACTTCTCATTCAGTGGCGTGCCGTCTTTTACCTCGAACAGGATTTCGATCTTGGTGGGATCCTGGTTCCAGGATCGGACCGCTGTGATCCTGCCAGCTTCGATCCCTCCGAAGAGAACTTGCGACCCGGGTGCCACACCGCCCGCGTAGCGCAAGTACGTCTTGTACGGCGTCATATGACGCCCCCACCGCTGGTTACCCACGTAATACACCGTCACACCCAGCAGGATCGAACAAACCAGTACGAATGTCCCCACCTTAGCTTCTGTATTCACACTGTGCTCCCTTCCAGGTACCGTCTGACATATTCGTCAATTCCTGCCGTGTCGGCGATTTTATCCGGGACGCGATCGAAAAACTGCCGGATTCGCGGATGGGTGCTGCTCTGGAGCTCCTCTTTAGTTCCTACTGCTATCAGAGATCCTTTGTACAGCATCGCCATCCGATCCGCGATTCGGAAGGCACTGGCCATCTCATGAGTCACCACAACGACGGTCATGTCGAACGCGCGCTTCAGGCCCAAGATCAGATCATCGAGTTCCGCTGCCACAATCGGATCCAGGCCGGCCGACGGCTCGTCAAACACCAGAATTTGCGGGTCGAGCGAAATGGCTCGTGCCACTGCGGCGCGCTTCCTCATTCCCCCGGAAAGGGCCTGGGGGCTGAGTTTTCCGGATTTCTGGAGTCCGACCACGGCGAGCTTCATCCAGGTCATCAAGCGGATGGTCGATTCAGCCAGTTGGGTGTGTTCTCGCAGGGGTAGTGCAACGTTGTCTTCTACTGACATTGAATTGAATAGCGCCGCATCCTGAAATGCGACTCCAATCGAACGGCGCACTTTTTTCAGCTCCCCAACGGCGCATTTAGCGAGATCTACACCGTTCACAACAACCTGGCCCGCTTGCGGACGTTCCAAGCCGATGATTTGGCGCAAGAGCGTACTCTTACCTGATCCGCTGCCTCCCAGCAAGACCATCGTTTCTCCGTGCACGATGTCGAGATTGATTCCGTCCAGTACGCGCTGACCGTTGTAACTAACCACGATGTCCCGGATGGAAATTACCGGCCCAGCGATTGTTGCTTCTGGCGCTGCGGCCATTTCTTCACTTTCCTCCCGTCAGGTAGAAGATCGCTGTGAATCCTACATCGGCGAGGATTACCAAGAACGTGGATTTCACCACCGCCGCTGTGGCCGACCGGCCAACCGCGTCTGGCCCTCCACGGACGCGGAAGCCTTCCAGACACCCGACCTGCACGATGATGGTGGCGAAGGCCAGGCTCTTCACCAAGCCGATCATCACATCGCGCAGTACGACGGAGTGCACAACGTCGCGGAGGTAAACGCTAAAAGCCATGTGCGTGCTGAGCTGCATAAAGACCCCGCCGGCCAGAATTCCGCAGGCGTTGCTTATGATTGTCAGGCACGGCAGCATAATCAACGCGGCTAGGAATTTCGGCGCGAGCACGAATTCCACTGGGTCGATAGCCATCGTCCGCAAAGCGTCGATCTCTTCGGTGACGATCATGCTGCCGATTTCCGCGGAAAATGCCGACCCTGAACGCCCACTCACCGCAATCGCGGTAAGCAGCGGTCCCAATTCCCGCGTGAAACCAATTGTGACCAGGTCAGTCACAAATTGCATCGCCCCGAATTGACGGAGTTCCGAAGCCCCTTGCATCGCCAGGATGAATCCCGCGCAAACCGCCATGATCGCCACCATTGGAACTGCATCGACGCCTATCGCGAGCATCTGCTGGACTGCTGATCGCCACCGGTTCCGATTCCCGACCAGCGGTAACGTTGGTCCTAAGACGCCGATGGCGTTCCCAAGCTGAATTACCAGGCCGCCCACATACCCGAGCTGGCGCAGGGTCGCACTACCGAGACGTTCAACAGCGGGCATACTCATTGTGGGCTAACGGGACCAGAATGATTCGAACGCGGCATTTCACTGTTCACCTCAGGGAAGAGATGCAGCAGGCCCGTCGCCTCTAACAAATACCGCGGCCGTTCCTGGAGCCCACTCAGATGGAATATCTTCGCTTGGGCTCGCGTGGCCTTAAGAACCTCAACCAACACCACGAGCCCTGACGTATCGACATACGTGACATCGCGAAAATCCACCGTTAGGAGTTGGCAGCTTGGGGCCTCCAGACGCCGCAGCAAGAGCAGCCGCAACCCGGGAGAGGAGTCTATGGTAATTCGGCCTGAGAGCCGGACTTGGCACTCGGTTCCGCGATCTTCGCAGACAGCCCGAATGTCACCATCCAGCGATACAGGTTTCTTTGTTCTTCGCCAAAGGAAAGCCACAAGTCTCCCACCTGACAGGAGCATGAAGGAATGGCTTTTGTTGGAAAGAAGTCTGAAATGGCGCCAAACAACAAGGTGACCTGTTGCGTCTTCTCCATTTAGGGACGACGGAGATCGCAATGACTTCACCGCTCTCAACTTTTGAAGACAGTATCCTGATCAAGCTCGCATTGGCTGGACAAGCCGAGCCTTTTGCCATCCTCATCGATCGACACTCCGCCGCAGTAAGACGGCGTATCGGCTCGATGGTGAGGAACGCGACCGATGTGGAGGATCTCCTTCAGGAGGTCTTTTTGAAAGTCTGGCGTCATCTGTCCACATTCCGGTCACAATCCAGCTTTCGCACGTGGATGTTTAGTGTGGCCGTCAACGAGGTATTGCAGTCCTATCGCCGGGAGCACCGTTGGCGATGGTCTCAGACACAGCGTGATCTCGACGCCCTCACTTCGCCTTGCGAATCGCCGCATCAGTCGCTTACCCGCGCTGAGGCCACACACGCGGTACGCAGCGCCGTTGTTGGACTTCCTGCAAAGTATCGGCAGGTTCTGATCCTTCGTGACCTCGAGCAGCTCAGCATACAGGAAACAGCTCAGTGGCTCCAATCGAGCATTCCGGCAGTAAAGACCCGGCTTTTCCGGGCGCGGCACATGCTCTTGGCAGCGCTGCGTCGATCGAGACGTTGAGCGGCGGAGGCAACGATCCAACGGCAGAGAAGTGCTGCCCTGGGCCGAGCCCGACCACAAACGGGACCGTCCAGTTTCTCGCGCGATATGACTATTGGCTGCTAATTGGCGCCGTACTGGGCAGACAAGCGTGTTTGCCAATCCCCGCGAATCTGGTTCTTGTCGCAGCCGGCGCACTGGCGCGCTCGGGTCCGCCACCTACGCAGCCCTAGGCTACATCTTCAGCAATCAATTAAACCGCGTTGCCGCTCATGTCGCCCGGGCGGGGGGCCCGCGGGCAACGTTTTCGTGCGCGAGTTCAAACTCGCGCGGATCACGCTAGAACAGCTACGAGGCAAGCTGAACACAGGCGAAGGCATTTCGTGACCCCGCTCGTTAAGAGTTGAGTTTGGCTATCCTAAGCTTTTCCGTACAGCTCGCTGTTCGGCCTCGATCCGCGCAGAGCATAGAACAGGATGTACACGTAGCAGATCACGGGGAGAATGAACGCGTGGTGAAGCCCAACGTGGTCGGCAATCGCCCCCTGGATCACTGGCAGGATTGCGCCGCCCACGATGGCCATATTAAGGACGCCTGATCCATTTCCGGTCAGGGGGCCGAGTTCCGCTACTCCCAAGCTGAAAATGGTGGGAAACATGATCGAGTTGAAGAACCCGACGGCGAGAATGCTCCACATAGCAGGATGTCCGCCGAGCAGCATGGAAGCGGTGACCAGTGCCGCTGCACAGATCGCGCATCCAGCGAGCAGATATCCGGCCTTGAACCGCGTTAGCATGGGCGCGCCGAGAAAGCGCCCGATCATTGCGCCACCCCAGTAGAACGAAACAAATCCCGCTGCGGTCTTTGGGGACAGACCCGCAATCTCAGGCAGACCGAAATAGTTCACGAGAAAACTTCCAATTGATACTTCCGCGCCCACATAGCCGAAAATGCCAATCGCGCCGAGGAGGAGGTTGCGATGTTTCCAGATCGAATCACTAATCTTCTCTCCGGGGCGGTACGCGGCAGCTTCGATTCTTGGCAGCTTCGAAGTGCCGATCAAAATCGCCAATAGCAATAGGGCAACACCGATCACCGCGTATGGCATCTTGACCGAGGCTGCTTGTTGCACGCGGTACAAAAGCAGGGCTCGCGGAGTAAGCTGACGTAACTGTTCCATAGCCAGCGGCGCCGCGCTTAGGATGAGTAGTCCGCCGAGTTTTGGAGCAATCGTAGTACCGAGCGAGTTGAACGCCTGAGTCAGGTCCAACCGGCTGGATGCCGTTTCAGGCTTTCCTAACAAATCCACATAAGGATTAGACGCCACCTGAAGGCCAGTAATCCCGGCAGCGAGTATGGTGAGAGCGCTCAAGAACAGAGGGTACGAAGCGGCGGACGCAGCCGGTAAGAACAGGAATGCCCCACCAGCCATCGTTACCAAGCCCACGACCATAGTTCTCTGATAACCGATCGTATTCACGATCCTCGACCACGGCACTGAGAACAAGAAATACGCTGAAAAGAATGCGAACTGGACCAGCATTACTCGCGCGTAACTAAGGTCAAAGATCGACTTGAGATGTGGAACCAGAATGTCGTTCAGGCAGGTCAGAAACCCCCACATGAAGAACAGGGTGGTGACGATGGCCAGAGGACGCGAATAATTTGGGGTCGCCGAAACAGGCGGGCTACTCTGTGCCGCCCCAGAACTAATGGAAATTTCTCGAGTTGCCATATTTCTAACCTCACATTCCGGCTAAAACCACGTTTCGGCCTGTACGCCGTACGTCAATCCGTTCGTCCTGTTCATAAATGGCACTCCCCCCACGAAGCCGCGGAACCCATCCGACCAGTTTGCGTAGGTCAGAAAAGCGCGCAGGACCGGCCGGCTGAAGAACTTTCTGCCTGCTCCGATTTGCGGCGCAATGGTAAACTTGCGCAGCCAGCCATCGTACTGACCGCGAAGGTGCGTGTGGTCGAATCCACCCTCGAACGCCAGGGAGAGATGCTTGGTGAAAAAGATTTCCGGTCTGGCGCCAAACGACACCCATTGGTTCCAGCCGTGCTGCGGATTACCATCTTTGTTCTGCTGGTAGATGAAGATTGGCATGATGGCGAACCTTTCGCTCGGCTGAAAGAGCACCTGTTCCACGGCTAACAGCCTCGCCGAGCTACGAAGATACGGTGTTGGATCGTCGATTGACGTACTGAAGTTGCTGGCGGCCCCGGTTCCGTATTGGATTGAAAACGTGTGATAGCCACCGTGCCACTCGAGGCGTTGATGCCGCAGCCCGAAAGCGTATCCATCCGTTGTGGGAATTGTTGTGCCCGTTGGTGTCTTGCCACCTTTCGAGGTGGCGAAATCGAACCATCCGCCCCAGAGACCAAAAGGTCCCTTTAAGTCATATAAGCGCACGTCGATGCTGTTCTTTGCGAGGTACCCGTTTTCCGTGACAATGTCGGGTCGCGCCCCGGACAGGTATGCCAAAGCCATTTTACCGATTCGAACGTTGAAGTCCTCAACGCCCGCGCCGTAGCCGCTCATGTCAAGCGGGTAGAAATCGTCTATATCAATGTGCTGGCGGCGATAGTATCGTTCGCCCGCCCAGAACTTGGCGTCCGGCTGGCTCTCCAGGACATTGCCGGCCTCAATGAATGCTTCACGCAAGCGGAACTGATCGTTACCGGTGCCGCCAGCGAAATTTGCATAACTGGCAGAGTTTGTGGTGTTGGCTTCTACCATGAACTCGGTCTTCATCCAGGCCTTATCGGAATTGTGGTCTGGGTTCAGCCAGTTGTTGACAAAGATGAGCTCCGCATAGGTTTCCGCTTCGTTTCCCAGGCGGTATTTCGCATCGGCCCCAGGGGCTTCGAATGCGACTTGCTGGCCACCCACGCTGTTTAGACCGTAGCCCGAGCGAAAATATCCGTGGAATTCAAAGGTATTCAACTGTTCCCGCAGCTTCGCGATCTTTTGATCTGCTTCGTTCAGGAAGTCATATGTCGGCTCCGAAGGCACCTGGCCCTGAAACTTCGCCCCGACCTGGTCTGACTCTCCGGCGACGGCTTTGTGAGCAGCCTGCTCGGCGGCCAGCTCCGCGGCCGAGACTGTTCCCTCTTTTGGTTTACCGCTCACCGCTTTCTGTTGTTCGGTTTGATTTTCCAGGGCGGCGATGCGTTGCTCCAGATTTCTTATCTTCGCTTGATATTCCTGCTTCAACTGTTCCAACTGCTGGCGGATTTCTTCCGCCTGCTGGGCGTAAATCTTCGGACTTCCCCACAGGAATAAGAGAACAAGAACGCGCCGTTTCGCCATCTCTCGCTCAGCAATTAAGAGGCACACTTGCGACTTCTTGTTGGCGGAGTTGGGCTAGCTAGATGTTCCGAACGGCGCGTACAGTACTACTATGGAGCGTGGACCGACTAGATACGTTCGCCCGGCAAACGGCGGCGCGTTTTGCCAGTCCACGATGTCGTGCGGTGAGTGAAGGTAAGTGTCGATCCACCGCCGCCAACCGGCGCCACTGTGGTCGCTTACCAGCGGCAGCTCAAACTCGAGCGGCTCCCAAAAGGCGTTCAGGATCAGGTGAAGCAGTTGTTTTTCCTTCTTTAGCTCCAAGCTGAACGCGACGCTATGCGACCAGTTGCTCCAATCGGGTTGGTTGAGCTTTGCGCCATGCCAAGCCTTGTTCGACTCTCGAAGAAGTTGGTTCAGACTCTCGCGTTGATATTCGGGCTGGACGTCTCGCATTAGCCGCCGTTGAATGAGCAGCTTTACAAAGCGGTGCACGTCGGCATGCTTCGAGACTAGTGTCCAGTCGAACCAACTGGTTTCGTTGTCCTGGCAGTAGGCGTTGTTGTTGCCCCGTTGGGTACGGCGCACTTCGTCGCCCATTGCGATCATCGGCATACCCAGTGAGAGCATGGTGCAAGTCAACAGGTTCTTGATCTGCCGGTTCCGCAGGTTCTCCACCGCGGGATCATCGGTCGGCCCTTCCACGCCGCAGTTCCAGCTTCGGTTGTCATTCGCGCCGTCGCGGTTGCCTTCACCGTTCGCCTCGTTGTGCTTCACGTTATAAGAGACGAGGTCGTTGAGTGTGAATCCGTCGTGGCACGTTACAAAATTGACGCTCTCCTCGGCCTCTCGTTCTCTGTAGCCGTAAATTTCGGGGCTGCCGACCAGCCGGTCGGCGACGTGCGCCACCGAGCCCTCATCGCCACGGAAGAAGCTGCGGACGTCGTCCCGAAACCGCCCGTTCCACTCCTTCCAACTATCCCCGACAAAGCTTCCCACCTGGTAGAGGCCGGCAGCATCCCATGCCTCGGCGATCATCTTTGTGCCGGCGAGCACTGGATCCGACTCGATGTCCCACAGCACTGGTGGGTTCGACATGGGCCGACCGGAGGAATCGCGCGCGAGGATCGAAGCGAGGTCGAAACGGAAACCATCTACATGCATCTCCTGGACCCAGTAGCGTAGGCTGTCCACGATCATGCGCCGAACGACAGGATGATTGGCGTTCAGTGTGTTTCCCGTGCCGCTGTAATTCGCATAACGGGAGCGGTCTTGTTCGAGGATGTAGTAGGTGCTGTTATCCAGTCCGCGGAAACTTAGTGTCGGCCCTCTGTGATCTCCTTCAGCCGTGTGATTGAACACAACATCGAGAATGACTTCGATGCCGGCGCGGTGCAGCGCTTTGACCATGTCGCGAAATTCGTCTATCGGCCCGAGTGGATCTTGCCGCGAGCTGTAACCATGGTGCGGGGCAAAGAAGGAAACCGGCGCGTAACCCCAGTAATTGACTTGCCCCGCCGGGGCATCCTGAGCGTCGAATTGAAATACGGGAAGAAGTTCGACGGCGGTTATGCCGAATTGCTGAAGGTAAGGAATCTTCTCCATTAGGCCGGCATACGTACCTCGGAGCTTGTCAGCAACGCCGGAGCTGGGATGTCGGGTGAAGCCTCGCACGTGCATTTCGTAAATAATGGTGCGCGAGGATGGCCGCTTTAGCGGTGCGTCACCTTCCCAATCATATGAGTGCGTGTCCACCACAACGCTCTTCATAGCCGCCGCCGTACTGTCAGCTTTTGCGGGAAGGGCGTCGCGACTATAGTTCTTTGGAACAATTACACTTCGACCATATGGATCGAGGAGCACTTTGGTGGAATCAAAACGCATCCCGTTCTCCGGGTCCATTCGACCGTGGACGCGATAACCGTAAATCTGGCCCAGCCGCACGCCTGGCACGAAGACGTGCCAATAGTGGTACGTCCGGTTCGCAGCAGGATCAATCGGAATCACCTGAGGCTGTGGATCGCGCTCCCCATCAAAGAGCAATAGCTCCACGGCGGACGCTCCACGGGAGAAAACGCTGAAATTGACGCCGTCAGGAAAGATCGTTGCTCCTAATGGATAACTCTGGCCCGCAGTCTGAGCAGGGTTTGCCGGGGCTGACATCTTTTCGACGCCAGCTTGATTGAGGACGGCATTCATGGCTTCTACGGCCTACGCCCTGCCCAAAAGCTCCTTGGCAACCGCAGCCACCCGGTCAGGCTCAAAGCCGAATTTTCTTTGGAGTTCCTTGAGCGGTGCCGAGGCTCCGAACGTCTTCATGCCGATGATTCGGCCGGAATTGCCGACATAGCGCTCCCATCCGAAGGTCGAAGCCTGCTCCACGGCGATGCGTGCTGTCACTTTCGGCGGTAGCACGCTGTCTCGATACTCTTGCGTCTGATGCTCGAATATGTCCCACGACGGCATTGAGACTACGCGCGAGCGGATGCCTTCGACGGCCAATTTCTCGTGCGCGGCTACTGCGAGACTGACTTCACTGCCGGAGGCAATGAGAATCACCTCGGGATCTCCGCCAGAGGCGTTCGCTAGTACATAGGCGCCGTGCTCAACACCGGACGCAGGCGCGTACTTTCCGCGGTCCAGCGTAGGTAAGAGCTGACGCGACAGCGCCAGCACGGCAGGCTTGTGGCGCAATTGCATGACGTAGCGATAGGCTTCCACGACTTCATTGGCATCGGCGGGCCGGATCGTAACCAGCCCGGGAATGGCGCGCAATGACGCGAGCTGCTCGACCGGCTGGTGCGTTGGTCCGTCCTCTCCGTCGCCCATTGCTTCGTGCGTGAAAACGAAAACGCTCGGCAACTCCATAAGAGCCGCAAGGCGAATGGCGGGCCGTGCGTAATCGCTAAAGATAAAAAACGTCGCTCCGAACGCTCTGAGCTTCGACAACGAAAGCCCATTTACGATTGCAGCCATCGCATGCTCTCGGATACCGAAATGCAAGTTCTTCCCGCCAGGACTATCCGCCTGGAAATCTCCGGCGCCTTCGAAGGTTAACGTTGTCTTGTTGGAGGGGCCAAGATCGGCCGAACCACCAAGAAACCAGGGGATGTTCTGTGCGAGCACGTTCAGCACTTTTCCCGAGGCTTCCCGCCCTGCGATGCCCTTCGCGTCAGCAGGGAAGATCGGGAGATTCCGATCCCACCCAGTTGAGAGTTCGCGGCGCTGCATCAAGTCAATCTCGGCCGCGAGTTCGGAGTACTTGGTTCGATACGCCTCGTAGAGCTGTGTCCAGTCGGCTCGGGCCTTCCCGCCGCGCGCACCCATGCCCCCCGCAAAGTGCTCATAGACACCTTCGGGCACCAGGAACTTAGCGTCTTCAGGCCATCCGTAGCTGCGCTTACACAGGCGAATCTCGTCGTCACCTAAAGGCTCGCCATGAGCGGCGGCCGTGTCCTGCTTGTGCGGAGAACCATAGCCGATGTGACTGTCTAGAACAATAAAAGTGGGTCTGTTTTTCTCCTTCCGGAAGACACTGAGCGCGTGCTCGATTCTATCCACGTCGTTAGCATCGCCGACTCGCAGGACATTCCAGCCATATGCGAGGAATCGGGCTGCGACGTCCTCCGTGAAGGTGATGCGCGTGTTCCCTTCGATAGTAATGTGGTTGTTGTCGTAAATCCAGCAAAGGTTATCGAGACCTAGATGAGCGGCCAGCGATGCAGCTTCCGAAGAAATGCCTTCCATCAGGCAGCCGTCTCCGCAAACGGCATAAATGTTGTAGTCGAAGATCTCGAAGCCAGGTCGGTTGTACCGGTTGGCAAGCCATTTCTGGGCGATTGCCATACCTACGCTGGTGGCTACACCTTGACCGAGCGGACCAGTCGTGGTCTCAACACCTGACACCCAGTGGTACTCGGGGTGCCCGGGCGCCTTGCTGTCGAGCTGGCGAAAGTGGCGGATATCATCGAGTGTCACCGACGGGTGGCCCAAGCTCTCATATTCAGCGTTTACTGCCTGCGTTCCAGTCAGGTGGAGCACCGACCACAGCAGCATCGACGCGTGGCCATTCGAAAGCACGAACCGATCGCGATTGGGCCAGATCGGATCCTGCGGATCGAACCGCATCGCGCGGTTCCAGATCGTATAGACCAACGGAGCGAGCGCCATTGGCGTGCCCGGATGTCCGGAATTTGCCTGTTGCACCGCATCGATGGAAAGAGTGCGGATGGTATTAATGCATAGTTGATCGATTTCGGTTGCATTGACGGGTTCAGCTATTTGCATGACACTCATGTCGGATCTCCCTTGCTATGTTTATTGGCTCAAGCCTTATTGGCTAACGACCTGGGCTTCGAGCGACGCCACCTTACCCAGCCGGCGAAGGTGCCGCTCGGCTTGGCTGAATTCGGCTGCCAGGAACGTATCTACGAGATCGCGGGCCACCGCCGGTCCCACGGTCCTGCCGCCCATACAGATGATGTTCATATGGTCGTCCTCAACTCCTTGCTTGGCGGAAAAGTGGTCGTGAATCAGCCCGGCGCGGACGCCCGGAATTTTGTTAGCACAGACCGAGGCCCCCACACCACTGCCGCAGACTGCGATGCCGCGTTCCACTTTCCCCGCAATTACCGCGTGCGCGAGCGGGATCACGAAGTCGGGATAATCGTCGCCCGGATTCAGGCTGTGCGCTCCGACATCAACGACCTCATGCCCGGCTTCACGGAGATGGGCAACCAATTCCACTTTCAAATCAAATCCACCGTGATCAGTGGCGATTCCTACGCGCATGTTTATGCCCCCTTCTCGTATTCATCGGCCAACCGGCCCGCCGCTGCGTCGTCCGCGAGGACTATAGCTCGTTCGCGACGAACCCGTCCGGCCGGTATGGACTCATCGCCATCGAGAAAGCGATTCAACATCTGGACCTTCTCGCTCCCGGTAACAACCCATAGGACCCGTCGAGAACGGTTGATTATGGGATACGTCAATGTCATCCGCCGCCTGCTCTGGTATACGCCGGTCACTGCTACGTCTGCGTCTTCGACCTTAAGAACCGGATCGCCGGGGACCAGTGACGCAGTGTGACCATCAGGGCCGAGGCCCAGGTGAACGAGGTCGAGCACCGGTGGCGAGCCAGCGATCTGCCGGAGAGTCGCCGCGTATTGCGCGGCCGCAGCCTCGAGATCAGGCGACTCCACCGGCATGGCATGGATCTGCTCTGGTAGGAGCGGAGCATGATCGAGAAGGCTTTCGCGCAAGTGAGTGAGATTCCGGTCCGGATGTCCGGCAGGAGCGACGCGCTCGTCGACCTGCACCACGTGAACGGCCTGCCACGGCACGTCCTCAGCTCCAAGGGCGCGTAACATAACCCACGGTGTGTGGCCGCCGCTTACGGCCATAAGAAAACGACCTCGTGCGGCCACCGCTGCCCTTGCGTCGGCAGCAATGATTTCCGCAGCTCTTCGAGCCACCGAGTCGGCGTTACCAAGCACTCCAATGTTTATTGCCTGAGTCACGCAGCATGAACCTCCGTGCCGACTACGGGCGGCGTTTTCATCATCGGCGTTTTGATCACAGGATTGTTCCATCCATCCTCCGGAACGATTCTCTTGTCCACCTCCGCAGGTCCCCAGGTACCCGGATCATACTCATGCACTGGAGTGTTCCCTTTCAGCACTGGATCGACGATTCGCCACGCTTCTTCCACATAGTCCTCACGAGCGAACAGAGTGGCGTCGCCGGCCATTGCGTCTCGAAGCACCCGCTCGTAAGCATCCATTTCATTCGCGTGCTCGCCCTCCAGCGCAACTAGCTCCACCGGTTCGCCAGACATCTCCGCGTCGGGCGATTTGACCATCATGCTGTGCGCGATCGTCACGTCTGGGCTGATCCGGAAGCGAAAATGATTCGGTTTTACGCCATCCGTTGGAAGAATCCTGGGTGGTCGCCGAAGCCGGATCAGGAGTTCCGTGCATGTCACCGGCAAGCACTTGCCGGCCCGGATGTAAAAAGGAACGCCCTGCCAGCGCCAAGAATTAATTTCGAACCGCAGAGCCGCGAAGGTCTCCACATTCGAATCAGACGCCACACCTTTCTCCGATCTGTAGCCGCGAAATTGCCCGCGAACGATGTTGTTCTCACTGACCGGCGCGATGGCTTTCAGGACCTTAACCTTCTCATCCCGGATCGACTCACTGTCCGTCCTGACGGACGGCTCCATGGCCACGTTGGTCAGGATCTGAAGTAGGTGATTCTGTACTACGTCGCGAATCGCGCCAGTCTGATCGTAAAACGCTCCGCGGCCTTGGATTCCGAAATCTTCGGCCATAGTGATCTGAACATTCTCGACATGAGTACGGTTCAAGAGGGGCTCCAGGAATGAATTCGCGAAGCGCGCATAAAACATGCTGTTGACCGGCCGTTTTCCGAGGTAGTGGTCGATGCGAAAAATGGACTTCTCCTCGAATGTTCCGAGTAGAATCGCATTCAGCGCCCGTGCAGAAGCGAGGTCAGTTCCGAATGGCTTTTCGATAATCACCCGGGCGCCTTCGGCGGAGCCTGATTTACCAAGTTGTTCCACTACCAGCCCGAACAGTACGGGCGGGATGGCGAGATAGTGCGCCGGCCGCTCGCAGGAGCCCAGCTCTTTCCGGATGGCACGAAAGGTCGAGGGATCGTTGTAGTCGCCGTCTACGTAGCGCAGCAAACCGAGTAGTTTGTCGAAGGCCGTGCGATCGACACCGCCGTGCTTCTCGAGACTGTCCTTCGCTCGCGCGCGTAACTGATCGATATTCCAATCGGACTTGGCAACACCGATAACCGGCATATTGAGAGTGCCGCGCTTCACCATGGCCTGAAGCGACGGGAAGATTTTCTTATACGCCAGATCGCCTGTTGCTCCGAAAAAGACCAGGGCATCAGAATGGGTATCGCTCATAATGTCTCCTCTCAAGCCGCCTGCTTTCCGCCCGATTTTTCAAGATGTCCGCCGAACTGAAAACGCATCGCTGATAGCAGCTTGTCCTCATAATCCGCGTCACCGCGTGAACTGAAGCGCTGGTAGAGCGCCGCGGACAGAACCGGCACCGGCACAGCTTCATCAATGGCCGCTTTGATCGTCCAGCGGCCTTCGCCCGAATCGGAGACCCGCCCGGCGAACTTCGAAAGCGCTGGATCCTCTACCAGCGCGGCCGCCGTCAAATCGAGCAACCAGGAGGCGACCACGCTGCCGCGACGCCATACCTCTGCTATATCGCGTAGATTCAACTCGTACTGGTAATGCTCAGGATCGCGCAGCGGCGTGGTCTCGGCGTCGATCACAGCCTTCTGTTTGCCAATGTTGGCCTGGCGTAAGATCCCGAGTCCCTCGGCGTAGGCCGCCATCAAGCCGTACTCGATACCGTTGTGCACCATCTTGACGAAGTGGCCGGCGCCATTGGGACCGCAGTGAAGGTAGCCCTGCTCAGCGGTGCCTTCGACTTTTTCACGCCCCGGCGTACGGGGAGTGTCACCCATTCCCGGCGCCAGTTGCCCGAAGATTGGATCGAGCCGGTTGACCACCTCGGCTTCGCCGCCGATCATCATGCAGTAACCTCGGTCCAGGCCCCAAACGCCACCGCTAGTGCCGACATCCACATAGTGAAGTTTCTTCGACGCAAGTTCCTTGGCCCGCCGGATGTCGTCGACATAGTACGAATTGCCGCCGTCGATGAGAGTGTCGCCGGGCTCGAGGTAGGGCGCCAGGTCTGAGATGGTTTCGTCCACCACGGCCGCCGGGACCATCAACCAAATCGCGCGAGGTTTTTCTAGCTTCTTCACGAGATCCCTAAGATCAGCGGCTCCGACCGCTCTTTCCTCCACGAGCTCTTCCACTACTTTCGGTGATCTATCGAAGACCACACATTGGTGGCCTCCCCTAAGAAGCCTCCGGACCATGTTGGCGCCCATTCTTCCAAGACCAACCATTCCAAGTTGCATAACGTGATTCCTTTCCTGAACTTTATTGCTCCGCCAGGCGGAGGCTTGCTCTCAGACTCTTCATCCCTGCCGTCACGCCCTCGGTATCGCCAAAAACGGTCGATCCTGCCACCAGAACGTTAGCTCCCGCCTCGACCGCCAGGCGCGCAGTTTCGGGATCAATGCCCCCGTCCACTTCCAGGTCACACCCCGGATTGAGCCGATCGATCATTTCGCGGACCCGCGTGATCTTTGGCAGAGTGGTGTGGAGAAATTGCTGATGTCCAAAGCCCGGGTCGACCGTCATCACCAACACCTGTTCGATGTCGGGCAGGATCTCTTCCAGTACGGCCGGCGGGGTCGCAGGGTTAATAGCGACTCCCACGTGTTTGCCGAGGTTCCTGATGCTCTGCACCGTGCGATGCAAGTTGATGTTGCCTTCCCAGTGCACTAGAAACGAATCCGACCCGGCCTCGATGAACTCGTGGATGAAATAATCCGGATCCGAGATCATCAAGTGCGTCTCCAGTGGCAGCCTAGTCACTCGGCGCAGCGAAGCGACGATCGGCGCGCCCATCGAAATGTTGGGAACAAAATGACCATCCATTACATCGATGTGAATCCGGTCGGCTCCGGCCCGCTCCGCTTCGGCCACTTGGTCTCCGAGACGGGCAAAGTCTGCCGCTAGGATCGACGGCGCGATCTTTCCGGCATCTTTGTGTGTTTCCAGGCCTCCGCCGTTCTCGTCCTCAGCAACGTACCGTTTCAAAAGGACGCTAGAGGGAAAAATTCCATCACGCGGCACGGGCCTGCTCCTCGAAGATCTGTACAAACTCGCGGTAGCGGCGGGCTACATCGTTTACCGCTTGTTCCCGCGTGATTTTCTTCGCTCGCCAGTTTACGAGCGCATCCCAAAAACTCGTCCGCCCCACCGCGAAGCCAATGAACCCAGGGACTCCGGATGCCATCGCCAGCCACTCGTGTACTTTTTGATCGTCTTCGCCGCGCCCCAGGATAATGCAGCCGACTTTGTCGCGGCCACCGCGACGCGCCACGCCGACCACTTTCTCGCAATCCTTTCGAGCGTCGAGTCCCTCGATCTTCCACACGTCCGGCTCAACTCCCGCGTCTTGCAATTCCTCGATCGCCTCAGCCATGAGCCGGGGACGAAGCTGGAGATCATACGCTTTCTTGTCTCCCTTCAACTGCTCGAGTTGTGTCTTTTCGGCCGGCACCAGGAGTTCGAACATAAACATGCAGCTGCTCTTGCCGTGGAGGTATTCAGACAGCCGTCTCAATTTTGCGGCCTGTCGCCCGTTCAGGGCACGGTCACCCTCCGGGTTGTAGCGCACCAGCACTTTGCAGAACGTCGGTTGGATAGCTTCAATATGTTTGGCGAACTCGTCGCCGTACTCAAAGTCAAACTCTTCCTGTCCGCTTTTTTCGGCTGGGCACGCGGTCGTGTAGCCTCGCATCCTCGCGTTCTGCAGGATAGCCGCGCCGAACTGTTCGTCGACCAGGATTCCGGCCTTCTGCTCTGGTACCCCAGCTTGGAGGGCAACCCTGAAGCCGTCGTAAATCACTTGCTTCGAGGCAGCAATTTGGGCTGTCTGGTGTATTGTCAGCGTGCCGGTCCAGCCGAACAACTTCGTCTGGAACGAGCCTCGATGATCGAAGGGCAGAATGTAAAGAGGTTTATCAAAGCCAACGGTTTTCATTTGGTCTCCTTGTACTTCCGGTAGCGGCGAATCAAGTTGTTAGTCGAAGTGTCGTGGCCGAGCGTGAGTTCTCTCTGACTCTCCAGCTCTGGGATCATGCGTTTTGCCAGAACCTTGCCTAACTCGACGCCCCATTGGTCGAACGAATCGATGCCCCAGATAATGCCCTGCGTGAAGACGCAATGCTCGTAAAGGGCCACAAGCTTGCCAAGTGTTTCAGGTGTGAGACGCTCGACAAGGATGGTGTTCGACGGGCGGTTGCCCTCGAAAACCCGGTGGGGGACGAGCTGATCCGGAGTGCCTTCAGCCTTGACTTGCTCGCGCGTTTTGCCGAAGGCCAGTGCCTCGGCTTGTGCGAAAACATTTGCCAGCAGCATGTCGTGATGCCGGCCAAGCGGATTCAGTGGCTGGCCGAACGCGATGAAGTCGCATGGGATGAGCCTGGTCCCCTGGTGAATGAGTTGATAGAAAGAGTGCTGGCCGTTGGTTCCCGGCTCGCCCCAGTAAATAGGTCCGGTCTGATAGCCAACCTTGGCGCCGGTCAGCGTGACGTGTTTGCCGTTGCTCTCCATGGTCAATTGCTGGAGATAAGCGGGAAATCGTTTCAAGTATTGTTCGTAGGGCAATACCGCAACCGTTTCCGCGCCAAAGAAGTTGCTGTACCAGACACCCAGGAGCCCCATTAGTACCGGCAGGTTTCGCTCGAATGGAGCAACTCGGAAGTGCTCGTCCATCCGGTAAAAGCCGTCCAACATGGCACGGAAGTTATCCGGACCAATGGCGAGCATAGTCGAAAGGCCGATCGCCGAGTCCATGGAGTAACGGCCGCCGACCCAATCCCAAAAACCGAACATATTGGCGGTGTCGATGCCGAACTTTGACACTTCCGCCCCATTGGTCGAGACCGCTACAAAATGTTTCGCGACCGACTTTTCATCGCCGCCCAGGCCTTTGAGTGACCATTCGCGAGCCGTGTGCGCGTTGGTCATCGTCTCCAGCGTCGTGAAGGTTTTCGAAGACACGATGAATAGCGTTTCCGATGGATCGAGGTCGCGGACCGCTTCCGCGAAGTCCGTACCATCGATGTTGGAGACGAAGCGAAACGTCATCGCGCGCTCGCTGTAGTGTTTCAGCGCCTCATAGGCCATGACTGGTCCAAGGTCGGAGCCGCCGATCCCGATATTGACAATGTTCCGAATGCGTTTGCCTGTATGGCCCTTCCATGCACCGGTCCGAACGCGGTCCGAGAATTTGGCCATCTTTTCGAGCACATCGTGCACATCCGGTACGACGTTATGGCCGTCAACAAAGATGGATGCGCCGCGCGGTGCGCGCAATGCGACATGCAGCACCGCTCGATTTTCGGTGTTATTAATCTTGTCACCGCGGAACATGGCGTCGATCCGCGCTCGCAAGCCGGATTCGTCTGCCAGTTGAAGGAGAAGCTTGATCGTCTCGTCAATGATGCGATTCTTCGAGTAATCGAGGTAGAGTCCCGCACCCTCAGCGGTCATACGCTTGCCACGCTCTGCATCATCGGCGAATAGCTGCCGTAAATGCAGCTCACGAACCTTTTGAAAGTGAACTTGGAGGTCTTTCCACGCAGGGCGCTCGGTGAGCGGGCGATCGGTGATCGCGTCTACTACTGTTTCCATATCGGTGCTCCTTTTGTATCGTCAGAAAGATGTTTGGAAGGCGTCGTCGCTGGACTGGAGGTTCGCGCCGCAGTGGCTTTTTCCCAAAGCCGAAACCCTCCGATAAAGGCGTTGGCGTTATCGCCCGCCCGGCAACCCGGAGGCAAAGTCTCGAGTTGTTTTACGTTGCCGCCGCCCAGAACCACGTCTTCCGGCTCAAGAGCGGCGATCAAATGGGCTACGACGTCGGCCGCATGGCGCTGCCATTTGTGTTTCCCAAATCGCTCCAACCCTCGCTGGCCAACGTAATACTCATAGGTGTGCCTCTTGTAAGGCAAGTGGCCGAGTTCCATCGGCTCGACGATACCGTCCACAATCATTGTGGATCCCAGACCAGTTCCCAGCCCCAGAAACAGCATCTTGCCGCCTTTGTAGCTCCCCAGAGCTTGCATGGCCGCGTCATTGATCAGCTTCACGGGGTGTCCGAAAGCAGCTTCAAAATTGAAGCCGAGCCAACCGCGTCCTAAGTTGTGCGGGTCCGCGACAGGCCGATTGTGGAGAACCGGCCCCGGATATCCGATCGATACGACGTCATAAGTCCAATCGCTGGCAATCTTCTGGACCCCAAGAACCATACTTCGTGGAACCAGCGCGGGTCCGGAGTCAAACCTGCGAGACTCTTTTTGGCCGCTGGCGAGAACTTTGATATGAGTGCCACCGACATCGACAACCAACACATTCATAATTGCTTAACTCGCCTTCTTGAGCGCGGCACTCTTCAACGCGATCACACCCATTAGCTCGTTCCACGACTTGACAAAAGATTTGGCCCCTTCGTCCTGAAGCTGGGCGGCTAGCGCGTCGATATCAACGCCGGCCTCGGCAAACCGCGCGAGCACCTTTTCGCAATTACCGCCGTCTGCGCGCAGGCTGGCCCCGATTTCGCCGTGGTCCGCGAGTGCCTTCAAAGTGCCTTCCGGCATGGTGTTCACCGTAAAAGGCGCCGCCAGAGCTTGGATGTACAGAGTGTCGGAGGCCTTGGGGTCCTTAGTTCCCGTGCTGGCCCAGAGCAGACGTTGCGGGCGCGCTCCTAGATTGTAGACGCGCTGCCAACGCTGCGAGTTGAGCTGTGATCGATATGCTTTATAGATACGCTTCGCGATCGCGATGCCCAGCTGATCGTTGAGGCTGTCGGTAACCTTGTCCGTGACGGCGGTGTCCCAACGGCTAATAAACACCGAGGCGACGGAGTCGACCTTGGGATTGAGCCCGGCATCGATACGCCGCTCGATGCCTCTTAGGAAAGCTTCCGAAGCGGCGAGGTAGTGCTCTCGCGAGAACAGCAGAGTCACATTCACCGGAATGCCGGCGAAGATCGCTTCCTCGATGGCGGGTAAACCTTCGGCGGTGCCGGGGATTTTAATGAACAGGTTAGGTCGCGCCGCGCGTGTCCACAAATCTTTGGCCGCGGCCATCGTGCTGGCTGTGTCGTGTGCCAGCAGCGGCGATACTTCCAGCGACACCCAGCCATCGACGCCGTTGGTCCGATCGTAAATCGGTCGAAACAAATCGGCGGCCCGCGTGATGTCTTCCAGCGCCAGCTCGAAGAAGAGCGTCTCGCCTGATCGCCCGTTCAGGAGTTTCTCCTGAATCGGTGCGTCATACGCAGTGCTGTTCTTAATGGCGTGATCGAAGATCGTCGGATTGGAAGTGAGCCCTGTTACCGACAGTTCATCGATATAGCGCTTGAGCGTACCGCTCTTGAGCAGGTCACGTGTAATATTGTCCAGCCAGAGACTCTGGCCCAAATCGTGGAGTAGTTGTGTCGCTTTCATGTTGTCACCTCAATTTTCGTTGGCAAAGGATTTACCTGCCATGGGCGCGTGTGCAAGAGCGCTCGACCGGTTTGCACTGCTTGTCAAGTCTCGGAGCCGCTCGAAAGCTGGCCCGGACAGCATTGTTGGAGTGGCCCGCCAGCGCCAATTATTTTCGGTGCGGCCTGGCACATTCATGCGTGCCTCCGCGCCGAGGTTCAGCAAGTCTTGTAAAGGAGCGATCGCGAGCGCAGCAGGAGACGACCACGCCAGTCGCGTCAGGGCCGTGGCAGCTTCGCAACTCTGGCCGGACGATCGTCCCAAATAGTTCCAGAGGATTTGCCTCTGATCGTCAGGTAATGTTTCGAACCAACCCCGAGTCGTGTTATTGTCGTGCGTTCCCGTGTATGCGACCGTGTTGTGCGCGTGGTTATGCGGCAGGTGCGGGTTTCCGGAGTCGCCGTTAAAGCCAAACTGAAGGACGCGGGTGCCAGGTACCTGATAACGGTCGCGCAATGCTGTCACATCAGGCGTGATCATCCCGAGATCCTCGGCGATAAACGGCAGGGTCCCTAATTCCTGCTCGACCGCCTGAAAGAAATCGGCGCCCGGACCAGGTACCCAACTCCCGGACTGTGCGGTCGGCGCTCCAGCTGGTACGTGCCATGCCGCTGCGAACGCGCGGAAATGATCGAGCCGAATTACGTCCACGTGTGCCAGCAACGCGCGCAGGCGGTCGATGCACCAACGATAACCGTTCTCCCTCAGTACATCCCAGTTATAAATGGGATTGCCCCAGAGCTGTCCTTGCGCGCTGAAGTAGTCGGGTGGCACTCCGGCGACAAAGCGAGGCAGGTGCTGATCGTCCAATAGGAATAACTCCGGGTTGGCCCACACGTCGCTCGAGTCAGGGGAAACGAAGAACGGCAGATCGCCAATTAAGCGCAAACCCTTGGCTCGGGCATATTGCCTAAGGCGTCCGCCCTGGCGGCCCAACAGGAACTGGCCGAAGCGCACTTCCTGAATCTCGGTCTCCAGGTCCTGCCGAGCTTTGGCCATCGCTCCCGGTTGTCGCTTGACCAACTCCTCCGGCCAGTCAAGATAATAAGCTCCGTCGTGTTTGGCTTTTAGAGCGCGGAACAGTGCGTAGTCATCGAGCCAGTGTGACTGAGACTGACAGAACTCCTCGTAAGCCGGCCGCAGATCGGCGCGTACACCGCTGCTGAAATTGCGCCAAGCCGTTTCGAGCACGCGAACCTTGAAAGCGAGAACGGCGTCATAGTCAACGGAATCTGACGAGAATGATTGCCCTTCACAATCACTTGCCCGCAACAATCCGTCCTCGATCAGACCGTCCGGACTGATTAGCAGCCAGTTGCCGGCGAAAGATGAAAGCGCTTGATAGGGGGAGTTGGCATATCCTGTCGGCCCTAGCGGTAGTGCCTGCCACCAGCTTTGACCGGCGTCGCACAGCCGGTCGATCCACGCGTACGCAGCCGGCCCAATATCGCCGATGCCATATCGCGAAGGCAGCGACGTGACGTGCAGCAACATGCCGGCTGCGCGGTATCCGGCCGGAAACAGTGGAGCACTGACTGGACTATGGTCGAAGCTCATGCCCGCCTTCCGAGGACTTCAGCGCGCCATTAACGATCTCGCGCGCTTCGCTCAAAATGGTGTTCAGATGAGCCTCGCTATGGAAGCTCTCCGCGTAAATCTTGTAGACGTTTTCCGTACCCGATGGCCGGGCTGCAAACCAGCCGCCGGCCGCCATCACTTTTATCCCACCGATTGGCGCGTTATTCCCGGGAGCGCGTGTAAGTTTGTCGATGATCGGCTCACCGGCGAGGTTCGATTCCGTGACGGAGTCCGGCGAGAGCCTCTGCAGGCTGGCTTTTTGCTCCGGAGTGGCCGGAGCATCAATGCGCGTGTAATACGGCTTCCCGAACTTCGCCGTCAGCTCGCGATAGTGCTCGCCAGGATCTTTACCTGTACGCGCAGTGATCTCGGCTGCGAGCAGGTTCATGATCGGTCCGTCCTTATCTGTCGTCCAGACGGAACCGTCGAAACGCAAGAAGCTGGCCCCGGCACTCTCCTCACCGCCGAAACAGGACGAGCCATCGAAGAGGCCGGGCGCGAACCATTTGAACCCGACCGGAACCTCGGACAGCCTTCGTCCGAGCTTCTCCACCACTCTGTCGATCATGCTGCTGCTGACCACCGTCTTCCCTATTGCGGCATTCGCCGCCCACCTGGGACGGTTCGTGAGAAGGTAGCCGATTGCGACCGCAAGGTAGTGGTTCGGGTTCATCAAACCTGCAGACGGCGTCACGATGCCGTGCCGGTCCGAGTCCGGATCGTTAGCGAATGCAACCTGGTATTTGTCTTTGAGCCCAACCAGCCGGGCCATCGCATATGGACTAGAGCAGTCCATGCGGATCTTGCCGTCGTGATCAACCGTCATGAAGGAAAACGTCGGGTCCATGACTGGGTTCACGACGCTAATGTCCAAGTGGTAAAGCGAGTTGATGGGCTCCCAGTATGGAAGAGCAGCTCCCCCCAGTGGATCGACACCCAGCTTTAATCCGGCGCGCCGTATCGCGTCCACGTCAACGACGTTCGCCAGGTCGCGGACATAGGGCAAAACAAAATCTTCGTAATGGGTAGTCGAGGCGATGAGGGCGCGGTTGTACGGAACGCGCTTCACACCGGTGTTGCGGTTTCTGAGGAGCTCGTTTGCGCGGCCTTCGATCCAGTGCGTGACGTCGGTGTCGGCGGGGCCACCGTTTAAAGGGTTGTACTTGAAGCCACCATCTTCCGGAGGGTTGTGCGAAGGCGTAATCACGATGCCGTCGGCGAAATGCTCCTTGCGGCCACGGTTGTATACCAGAATCGCTCGCGAGATAACCGGAGTCGGAGTCACACCGTTGTCTCGCTGGATGATGGTTTCCACTCCGTTGGCGGCCAGGACCTCCAGGGCTGTGCGTTGAGCAGGATCGGACAGCGCGTGTGTATCCTTCCCCATGTATAGCGGGCCATCCGTTCCGTGAGCGAGCCGGTAATCACAAATGGCTTGAGTGATGGCCAAGATGTGTGCTTCGGCGAAAGATCCCGAGAACGGTGAGCCTCTGTGTCCGCTGGTTCCGAAGCTGACCATCTGGTTCGGATCGCTCAGGTCCGGCCGGCGTTCAAAATACTCGCGTTCAAGCCGAGCCAAGTCGACCAACATCTCTTTTGGAGCGGGCCGGCCAGCGAGTGGTGAGGTGTTCGCGCCGGGATGCGTCTCTACGACACTGGGCATGGCTTTAGCTCCCAGATGTCAGTTGCATATTCGGCGATGGAGCGGTCACTCGAGAACTTTCCAGAGCCCGCCACATTCAGAATGGCCTTCTGTGCCCAGGCATTTGGGTCGGCATACAGTTCACCGAGACGGTGCTGCGCCTGAAGATAGGACGTGAGGTCCGCCAGGTGCATGTAGTGATCGCCGTGCGTGAGCAGTGTGTCACGCAATGGAGCGAAAATACCGGGTTCATTGCGGCTGAAATGATCCGAAAAGATGAGGTCTAACGCGGCCCGGGTCTCAGGCTCGTTTTCATAGTGCCAATGGGGGTTGTACCAGGCGCGGCTGGTGGCCACCTGTTCCGCGGTGAGGCCGAACATGAAGAAATTATCCTCGCCGGCTTCCTCCGCCATTTCGATCGTGGCGCCGTCACGCGTGCCGACCGTGAGGGCTCCGTTCATCATGAACTTCATGTTGCTGGTGCCGCTGGCCTCATATCCGGCTGTGGAAATCTGGTTGGAAACATCACAAGCCGGGATCAGCCGCTCGGCTAGCGTAACGGAGTATTCAGGCAGGAAGACCACCTTAAGGCGACCACGCACCGCTGGATCCCCATCGATGGTGCCAGCCAGGTTGTTAATGAACTTTATGATGAGTTTCGCCAACTGATAAGCTGGCGCGGCCTTGCCTGAAAAGAAGAAGGTTCGCGGCGCTATGTCTAGGTCGGGGTTTTGGCGGACCCGGTTGTAGACAACTACGATCCGCAAGGCGTTCAGCAGTTGCCGCTTGTATTCATGAATACGCTTGATTTGGGAGTCGAAAATCGTGTCAGGGTCCACAGATACGCCGGATGTTGACTTGAGCCAATCCGCAAACTGCAACTTGGCCTCGCGCTTTGCCTTGTGGAAGCCGGACCGGAAATTCGTGTCGCTGGCTAACGGCTTGAGCTTGCGCAGTTGGCTGAGGTCCGTGATCCAATCGTCGCCAATAGCCTCGGTAATGGTGCGCGAGAGCGACGGATTGCATAGCAGCAACCAGCGTCGCGGCGTGACTCCGTTGGTCTTGTTACTGAAACGCTCGGGAAAGATCTCGGCCAAGTCCTTGACCGTCGTCGCGCGTAATAGTTGGGAGTGAATCGCAGCGACACCGTTGGTACTGTGAGATCCAACAATCGCCAGGTTTGCCATTCGGATCTTCCGCCCAGCATCCTCGTCCACCAGGCTTACCCGCTGAACCTTTCCCTCGTCGTCAGGAAATCTGTTCCGCACTGAAATGAGCAGCCGGCGGTTGATTTCGAAGATGATCTCGAGGTGCCGCGGCAGCATCAATTCAAACCACGCCAGCGGCCATTTTTCCAGCGCCTCGGGTAATAGCGTGTGGTTAGTGTACGCTAGTGTTCTTTGTGTGATATCCCATGCCTCGTCCCACCCGAGATGCACGTCGTCCAGCAAGATCCGCATCAACTCGGGGATCGCCATTGTTGGATGCGTATCGTTTAGTTGAATCGCAACCTTCTCGGGAAAGGCGCTCCAATCTGCGTTGGTGCGTTGGAAACGCCGCACCAGATCAGCCAGCGAGCAGGCGACCAGAAAATATTCCTGCACGAAGCGCAAGCCCTGCCCCATGCTTGTTGAATCGTCCGGATAAAGTACCCGTGTAAGAGACTCAGCTTCGAGAGTCTCGGCCACCGCACCGACGAAATCGCCGTGGCTGAATATCTCAAAGTCAAAGTAATCGGGCGCCGCTGCGGCCCATAGCCGGAGCGTGTTAATGGTTTTGCCGCCGTAGCCCACCACTGGTCGATCGAACGGGATCCCGATCAGCGTGGTGGGTCGGCCGGGGCGGGGGTGCAATGTTCCAGCCTGTATCTCGAACGAACAGTTCAACCTCACTTCCACCTTTTCATGCGGGCGGGCGACCTCCCAGGGGTCCTGGCGGCGGAGCCAGTTGTCCGGATGCTCTCGTTGCCAACCGTCCTCGATCGTTTGTTTGAAGATGCCGTATTCGTATCGCAGACCGTAACCCATCGCCGGGAGTTGCATGGTGGCCATGGACTCCAGGAAGCAGGCTGCCAAGCGGCCGAGCCCCCCGTTGCCAAGGGCGGCGTCAGGCTCCTGCTCCAGCAGCTCCACCCAGTTGAGATTCTCTTGCCGGACGGCTTCGTTCGCCAAAGGATTGAGGAGCAGATTCGTGACATTATTGGCAAGCGAGCGGCCGATGAGAAACTCCATCGACATGTAGTAAGCGCGTTTTGGGTTCTTGCGCTCGTATGTTTTCTCGGTAAGTGTCCACCGCTGCGAAAGAATGTCACGCACGGAGCGGGCGAAAGCCTCAAAACGATCGCGTCCGTCAGCTCCGGCCAAATCGATGACGTTGTCAAAGAGGAGATGGCGCTCATACAAACCGGTGTCAGTGCCGGCGAAATGTATCGGACCGCTGCCGTACTGATCAAGCAGCCTCGAAGCTGGTTGAGATTCCGTCCCTTTCAAGGACTCCATCACGTTTTTTGTAGCCATTAGGGTTTCTTTCTTTGAAATTGAATATCGGTCCTGTCTCTATTTCGACCCGTTCGTGTGGACGTGATGAGCGTCGTTCCACAGCCGGATCACAGGACGGGAAACATCGCCGTCATATCCTACCGCGCTCAGGCTCGCTGTGCTCAGGAGAAACGACATGCTATGCACTGATGGTTCGACTCCTATCCAGCGGGCGGCCAGCATCCGAATGAAGTGTCCGCTGGAGAAGAGCAGCACGTCCCCTTGAACGGCTCGTACGCGGCGCATCACATTATCAGCCCGTGAAATTACCTGGGTCGGCGATTCGCCTCCTGGGCAGCCGTCGCGGAATAGTTGCCAGTCCGGGCGCCTTGCCCGGATCTCTGCCGAGCGGAGACCCTCATATTCGCCGTAGTTCCATTCGACGAGATCGCTATCGACTTCGGCCACGGCCCCGAATCCAGCCAAGGCGCAGGTCTTGCCGGCGCGCTGCAGAGGACTGGTGAACACCTTGGCGAATGTCAGGCCCGTGAGCCGGTCCGCTAATGCTCGCGCGTTGCGTTCACCCTGCGGAGTGAGGGGCAGATCGGTAAGGCCTGTATGCTGACCTGTAAGGGTCCAGGGGGTCTCGCCGTGCCTGGCGATGTAAATGACAGGAAGATGACTGTCCATAGCCGTGCCCGCGCGGCCCTCTTACTTTCCTGAAGATGATTCGGATTGAACAAGAGACGCAAGTTTCGATACGAGCGGCTGAGCGGCCGGTGGTGTACTGGCGCCTTCGACGATTTCGCTGTTCTTAATGGGTTTGCCGTAGAGCGCTTTATCGCCGGAATCATCTGGTTTCAACGTCACGCCATCCAGGTCAAAGCCGGCGAACGCTCCCTTAGTCTGGGCGAAGAAGAGAATCTTTGAGTTGGGGTCGCCGTGGGCGGACTTTCCATTTCCCCAGGCAGCCGAAGCATCCGAACCGATGGTGAACCGATCCGAAAGCAGCTTCGAGCGTCGCTCCTTGTCCAGCGATAAGATCACGATGTCGATCTTTTCGCCGCCGAGCTGTACGCCTAAGCTACCCCCTTCCAGCGTTACGGCGCCGGGTGCTGACCAGTTATCACCGTTACGGCAGGAGATGAATCCCCGACCATAGCTAACACCCACCACTGCGGCGCCTTTTTTGAAACCAGGAATAACTGCCACGCAGTCGGCACTAGCGATCCGTTCCGGCCCGATGGCGTGGCTCGAGGGATCTGTGAGTTTGTTAAGAACCGCCGCGGCCTTTTGCAGCCTCGACGGTGTATCTTCCGCTACTGCCGGTCGAATGCCCCCTGCCATTGCCAAAACGAGAAAGGCATACGCGGCGTTCATGCCCTTGTTTGATCTGAGTTGTGAAGTATGCATTGATGAAGTACCTCCTCAAAGGGAAAGAGACTCGCAGGCGATCTCTTGTTTGAGCCACCTCAAAAAATCGCCAGTGTAGCCGAAATAGGATAGTGGTCTGAGGCCTGAATAGCGTTGTGTACGAATCCCTCCGAACGGACTCCATCGGACACGTAGATCCGATCGATACATCGGGCGCGTCGAAACGGCCGCCTGGCCGATGTAGTCGGGAGCTCAGGCAGTTGAACAGCGTCATGGAACCCGGCCCGGTGGAGCGTTGCAGCAACTGCTCCATTGCCGGCATCCAGATTGAAGTCCCCACCCACAATCACGACAGAAGACGCCGTGTGTTGCCCGGCGTCCTTCAACGTCTCCCTAAATTGTTGTAATCGGAGGGCGTCATTCCCTTTGCTTTCCAAATGCAGGTTGTAGGTCACGAGTCTTAGGTTGTAGACGATCGCTTCAGTAACCAGAGCGATCCTTCCTCCAAGCCGCCGTTGGAAGAGTTCGATATGAGGTACATACCAGCGGGGCTTCCAGAAATTTGACTGACGCTCGAAACGAATGATCCGACCATTCGATAGCGGCCATGGGGAAAGCGTCACCTGACCGTGCTGGGCAGGCGAGCGGCCTGAACCCGCGTGTAGCTCCTGGAATTCCGTTCCGAACACGTAATTCAGTTGGAGTGACCGGGCAAGCTCGCGGGCCACATCACGATGTTGCGTCCGGCGCGCCTTCAGGTCCACCTCTTGCAAAAGGATCAGGTCGGCCTCCGCGGCTCGCAGGAAGTCAAGAATCGCGGAAAAGCGCAGGCCTCGCTCGACATTCCAATTCACCACTCGGACGTAGTCTCGCGACCACGGCTGCCGGCGTCCAATCGCGAATCCTCCAGAAATGACCTCATCCATCGGAGAGATGTTCGGCGCTCCGTTAGGAGGCAGGAAGGCTTGGCAGCGCAGAGCTTTGGACCGGAGTAAACGTACGGTGAGAGTAAAGGGCTATGAGCCACACGACGTTGGCGCCCACCGCGGAGAGAATGAAAGCCACTTGCGTGATGTTGAAAAGAGCGAAAAACAGAAGAGCGTAAGGCAAGAAGCACCGGCGGACAATGAACTCAGTATGCCGGCCAATGTACAAGAACGGGTTAGACCGGCGACTGGCTGCCTGCGTCTGCCAGATTGTCAAAAGCTGCTCAGGACGCCCAGCGGTCAGGCGATGCCGCTGAAGCCCTGTAACAAAGAAGCTCATCACAGCTCCGAAAAGAAGGAGTGCACCCCATATCAGATAGCTTCGCGCGCCTGAGCTCCTCACCAGCCCAATCGTCATTCCGGCGAAGATAAACAAATAATAAAGGTAGTCGCAAATCGTCTCCAACCAGCAGCCGAAGTCGGATTCCTGAAGTTTCAAGCGAGCTACCTCGCCGTCGCATCCATCGAGAATACTCGCGAAAAGCGATACAACCGCGCCCGCTAGCATATTCTGGTACCCGCCCAATGCGAAAAACAAGCCGGACATGAAACTGACGCCGAGGGTAAACAGACTAACCATGTTGGGCGTGATCGGGAGCTTAATGAGCTGGCGGCTGATCGGTATCGAGATTCTTCGATTCGTTCTGGCGAAAATTCCATCCGTCGGTTTGACGAGCCAGCGGTCCAGTTTCTGCTCGGCCAACGCGCGGTCTTGCGGGGTGAGAATGCGTTGCCACCTGTCTTCCTGTACTGGCTCGCACTCTACTGAACGGTTTGACGTGAGCCAGCCATGCAGTTCCTCGATGCAGTCGATGTTTGCCGGCGAGTGCGTCGCAATATCCATGGCCACATCTCGAGAGATCGCATAGATGCCGGCCAACTGGCTACCGGTAGCGAGCGCCAAGGCATCGCCGTCTCCATTCCATTCGGCTGCACGCCGATGCAGTGACGGATGATATGTTCTGTCCCCAGCGATTAGAACCAGATGTCCGTCCACTTCGCCACCGAGTTGCCCTACTAAAGAAGGAACGGATGTCGCCCCGGCGCCGAGCTCAAGCCACTCGACGGACGGAGGAAGACGTCCAGTACCCTGCAAATCGCGCTGTACCCAACACCTCGTTTCTGGGCTCAAGCCAACGACGATTCTCGCAGCACCCGCTTTTTGGGCTCCTAAAATTGCTCGTAGCAAAACCGGGAGAGCACCCACCTTGGGAAGTCGCGCTCCAAAACCGCCATCGCTATGCAAATTGTGGGCAAGAATAACGGCAACGTGTCCCTGACCGGTCGTCGTCGGATTCTTCGGGAGTTGAATCGGGACCTGAAAACGGCCCTCCGACTGGCCGCGCTTTTTTGACTTAGACAACATGACCAGGCAGATGCCACCAATCGCCGCGCAGAAGAGCGCTCGAACTCGTCGAGTGAGTCCTAGGGTTAACCCGGCGGACGCACTCAGGCCGAACGTCCTCGCGATGAGCATGTTTCCGCCTTCATACGTACCGATATTCCCCGGATTGAATATGCCCAACAGATTGACTAACTTCGTCAGTGCTTCGATTGCAAGCGCGGCAAGGAAACTGACCTTCGCGCCCATGAGCCATAGGATCAAGTAGACTTCAAGAATCGCCGCACCGTGACATACCAGATTCAGCACGAAACTGCCCCAAAAGGCTCCGGGTGTAAGGTGATAGAAGTCAAGCAGCTTACGTTCCACAGAATGAATCAGTGAACGCTCGCGACCTATCCACGCGCTGAAAACGCGGATACGGCCCAGAATTTGCGCAGTGCCAGAAAACACAGGCCAACGTTTTCGCACTGCCAGCGCCGTCACAAGGACGATGCCGACGAGTATTGACGCAAACCCACGTGCGTACAGCGAGAGCGTATGGGGTATCGGCCAGACCACCAGCACTGTTATCAAACCGACTGTGCTTACTAGAGCGGCGCTAAGGACGAAAAACGCGCGATCCACCGTTACCGACGCTATCCCAGTGGCGAGCGGTATTTTCGAGCTCAGAAGCGAGACTCGCATGTTTTCACCGAACATCTGTCCAAAAGCGCCAAGCTGTCCTACCGCTTCCGAGCCGAGCCGCAGTCCGAGCATGCGCATAAATGAGACCTGGTGCTTTTCATCGAGTAATGTGAGCCGCCACGCCCAGGTTTTCACCACGTGTGAGACTCCGCCGAGAGCGATGATCAGAATGAGTCCCCACCCGAGAGCCGCAATGCTCTCGAGTAGCTTGGCTGGGCCGGCTCGCCAGACCAAATAAGACAGAAGCAAGACGCCCAACATCCCTGCAAACAGGCGGAGCGGCAGTCTTATTCTTGCAAGGATCCTAGACACTGGCCAAAGTCTCCACACGCGGCTCGTACAACAAGTGCTCATTGAAAATGCTTTCCGCATGGGCCAGGGCCTCGGGAGTATCAACATCTTGCCAGTGAGCCTCGCCGATCTCCAACGCACCCAGGCTTCGCTCTCGGGCTAGCTGGCGCATGCCATCCGAAAGCGAGCAGTTCCCATCCCTGGTTGCCGCTTCGAGTTTGTCGAACAATACGGGGCTGCACAGGAACATTCCCGTATCCAGTGCGTCGTAGTTTGCGATCTCCTTACCGATATCCACGATGTGATTTCCCTCGCGCCGAACCTTAGTTGCATCCTCGAGGTCAAACACGCGGTCAATGTTGGGATCCACCGCAAGAATGGCCTCGCGTGGCCCCAGCGGTTGCTTCATTAGCACTCTCGCCGTCTCTGGCTCAAAAACGTGATCCGCCATTAGCAAAAGGAAGTTCTGCCGAATTTGATCTCTAGCCTTTAAGGCCGAAATGCCGTTTTGCTTATGGTATTCGGGATTTTCAACCAAGGTCACTGAGACGTCGCCCAGCCATCGACTGTCAAACCAGCGACGAATCAAGTCGGAGCGATAGCCGACTACAATCACGAACTTCTCGATCCCGGCTTGGTGCGCCCTGTGAATGACGTGCTCGAGAATGGGCTTGCCGCGAAACTTTACAAGCGGCTTGGGAAGCCCGCCAGACACTGGCCTTAGGCGCGTTCCGTTGCCAGCCGCGAGAATGAGGCACTGATTTACCTTCGCCATTTTCTGCCCCCGCAGAGAAAGAGGCGGGAACGAATTCTTTTGTTTGCCAAACTATCTGGCTGGCTTCAAACACCATGCTGACTTTTTGGATCTTCCAGCTGGGGAGACATGCGGTGAATGTGCTCGTTATATTAGCCGGCCTCGTCTGGGGGCTGCCTCAGACCGCAGCGGCGCAAACACCTGCTCCGCCAGCGAATACCGGCGCTGTCCAAGGCACTGTATTTGTGGCGGACCAAGACGGCGGCCGGTCTTTTATCCCCGGGGCAAAGGTCAGCCTCAGCGGCGCTCTATTCTCGCGGCAGACGGTTAGCGATGGGAGCGGCAGATACCGGTTTGTAGAGGTACCTGCGGACACATATCAACTCGAGGTAGTCTCACCGGCGCTCCACGGCTTCAGCGTGGTGCAGTCGATTGCCGGCAAAGTGCTGGACATTCCCGTCGAACTCACGGCCGAAACGGTGCACGAGTCTGTGACTGTGACGTCTAGTGTCGCCTCTGATTCGATGGAGCCTTCGGATCAGTCGGTCTTAGACAAAGCCACAATCCTCAACGCGCCCAACAAAGAGGAGCGCATCGATGCGTTGCTACCACTCATTCCAGGTGTAGTCCGCGGCCCCGACGGTCTGATCAACATGAAGGGCGCACGCGCTTCGCAGTCGGGTTATCTCGTCAACAGCGCTAACGCAACCGATCCGGTGACGGGCAACGTTGCACTGAGCCTGCCCATCGATGTCGTCGATTCCGTCAAGGTGATTTCCGACCCGTATGATCCGGAGTACGGCAGACTAACCGGCGCCGTTGCGAGCGTGGGCACTATAACCGGGAACTTGAACACTTTCCGGCTCTCAGTGCAGAATGTCCTCCCACGGCCCAGGAAGCGCGACGGCACTTTTATCGGCATCGAATCAGCGACGCCGCGGATCACCCTCACCGGTCCGCTCATCAAAAACAGAGTTGCGTTCACACAGTCCTTTGAATACCGCTTTGTCCGCACTCCCGTGGAAAGTCTCCCCACGCTACAGCGGGATATGAAACTGGAGGCCTTCAACTCCTTTAGCCAGGTGGACGTGAATTTGACGCCGCGGCAAACAATGACAGCCTCGTTCGCGCTGTATCCACAGAAATTGAACTATTTGGGATTGAATACGTTCGTTCCGCAGCCGTCGACGCCGGACCTGCACCAGCGCGGTTACATGGCCGCCATCCAACACCGCTACGCCATCGGTCCGGACTCGATGGTCGTTTCACAGTTCAGTTATAAACGCTTCGATGCCGACGTGACCGCGAATAGCAATGATCCGTATCAACTCCTCATCGAGACAACCGCGGGCGGCTTCTTCGACCGCCAGCGCCGCCAGACTTATCGCACGGAGTGGCAGGAAACCTACCAGGTCGGAGCGCACGATTTTCTCGGCTCGCACCAGTTCAAGTTCGGAACCGATTTTGCGCACAGCGATTACGATGGCCGCATACAATTTCTACCGGTCAGCATAATTGGAATTTCGAATCTTCCGATCGAACGCATCACATTTGGGTCCACTTCCCGCTTTGATATTCACCAAAACGAGCTGGCATGGTTTCTTGCGGACAAGTGGACACCTTTCCACCGCCTGACTTTGGATCTCGGTCTGCGGTTTGACCGGGACTCCGTGACTGACTCCACAAATATCGCACCCCGAGCGGGCTTTGCCCTTGCGTTGACCGGCGATGCAATGACACTGCTCAAGGGCGGCATCGGCCTGTTCTACGACCGGGTGCCACTGAACACCGCCTCTTTTCTACTGCTGCCCGACCGCACTATCCTGAATCTCGATCCAACAGGGGAAGTCGTCGACTCGATCCCGTATACGAATACGATCTCCAGAGGCCTCCGCAATCCCCGAAGTGTGGGTTGGAACATCGAGCTCGACCGGCAAGTCACCTCCAGCTTGCTCATTCGAGCTGGATTTCAAGAGCGCAACACTACTCGCGATTTCGTCATCACGCCGGAGACGGACTTGAGCCACGGGATCCTCTCGCTTTCTAACAGCGGCCATAGTTTTTATCGCGAGTTCCAACTCACCGGCCAGTACAAGATTCGGAGGAACACGCTGAATGCGTCCTATGTTCGCTCGAAGGCATTTGGTGATCTCAATGATTTCAATCAATTCTTCGGCAATAACGCTATTGCCGTGGTCCAGCCAAATGCTCGGGCTCCGCTTCCGTTCGATTCACCGAATCGGTTCCTGTTCTGGGGCCAATTCGAAGCGCCCTTCAAGTTCACTGCGACGCCGGTTCTGGACGTTCACACCGGATTTCCCTATTCTCGATTTAATCAATCGCGCGAGTTCGTCGGACCTCGCGATTCGCTGCGGTTCCCACAGTTTAATTCCCTCGACCTGCAAGTCACCAGACCGATAGCGCTGCCCTTTCCACACAAAGAACTGAAGGCTCGAATCGGATTCAGTGTGTACAATCTTCTGAACCGCTTTAACCCCCGCGACGTGCAGGGTGACATCGACAGCGACCGCTATGGCGCACTCTTTAACGGCGTCGGTCGAACGTTCCGAGGCAAATTCATAGTGGAGTTCTAACATGCTATCTGGCCCTCTTTATCTGATGCTGCCGATCGTGATGGCAACCGGTGATTCGACCTCGGCGCCTCGCACTGCCGACGAGGTTGTCGCTAGGTTGATCGCACATGACAACGAACGGCAGGCAAACCTCCACGGTTATACGGCTATCCGGCGTTATGTACTGGAGAACCGGAATCATCATAAGCAAGCAGAAATGCTGGTTCGTATGATCTGCCGGGAGGATGGCTCCAAGCAGTTCGAAATTGTCTCCGAGAACGGCTGGGGTGGTGCACGGAAGCACGTTTTCCCGCGGTTGCTCGAAGCCGAAACCGAGGCCGCGCGTTCGGATCTTCGCGAAAGGTCCCGCATAACCCCTGAAAACTACAGCTTCGAAATGGCCGGGATTGAATGCGTCCGCGGTCGCCAAGCTTACGTGATCGCGATCGAGCCCAAGACTCCGAACAAGTATCTCGCCCGGGGAAGAATCTTCGTCGATGCTGAAGATTACGCGATCGTTCGAGTCGAGGGCAGGCCTGCGAAAAATCCTTCATTCTGGATCAAAAGTGTTCACTTCGTTCACGACTACGACAAGAATGGCCCCTTCTGGTTCCCTGTGTCAGACCATTCCGTAACTGACGCCCGCGTCTTTGGTCCCACCGAAATGACCATCGAGTATTTTGATTACAGACCCAATACCTATCCGCTTTCCCTCAACAGCGACGCTGTTCTAAGAAGCCTGCCATAATCGACCCCAGCCGCTACAGGGAGAGAAGCGACTCGCCGTTCAGCACACAGTTCGCTGACTTCACTCGCGTGAGCGAGATACCAGTCAAACTCATTGAACTTCTTAAGACACACAAGCCACGCACAGGGTGCAAACTCGTGTTTCCATCACCGCCCGGGAGCCGCGAGCGTCACATGCTTGACCACTGAAAGGAAGCCGCTAAGCGTGCTGGGCTCGACGAAGCGCAGTTCGATCTCAAGATATTTCCGTCCACGTATGCGATTCGGACATTAAGGAGCGGCTTTTGACGTTTCGGACCGCTCTTCCGAAGAGACGGATCCTGTTCGGAATCGCAGCCTATGCAGCGGAAATCGTTTTCGTCGGCAACATTGCGTCGCTGCCCGAGGGATGGTATATCGAGCATCTCTCGTGGCATTGGATCTTCCGGAAAGCGGTAATTGTAACCGCAATGATGGCGTGCGTCTATTACGGGATTCCGCGGCGGGCTGCCACGGCTACACGTCCCATCAGCAGAAGATACTGGGAGGCATCCAGGCGGCGAGAATGAAACCGTCGGCGGCGTGACGCGCCGCACGTCCTTTGACTGTTGAGCGAATGCCGACTGAGGCAGCGCCCACAGACCCGCAAGGTTCATTTGCTTTTCCTCGAATCCTGATAACATCCTGAGTCAACAAGTGCCACATGGCAACCCCTTCAGGGTGAGGCTCTGGCACTTAAGCTGGCTTTAGTCCCGTTTCATCCAGTTCTTTCTGTCGAACCTATCGATCGTCGCCCATCGGACGATTTTGCGAATGCTACCGAGCCTGGGATGCTCAGCTCGATTTCCGTACCGGAATCGACTTCACTCCAGATCGCCAGCTTACCGCCCACGAGTCCGGCGCGTTCGTGCAGGCCTGGCAGGCCGTGACGTCCGGGGAGGCCGCCTTCGACAAGAACCTGCGGGTCGATGCCCTTTCCGTCGTCCCGGACCCGCAACCGAAGCCGCCGTTTGTCGTAGTGGACGTCCACTTCGATCCGTTCCGCCTCTGCATGCCGAAATGCATTGCGCACCGCCTCGCATGCAATCCGGTGGACTTCATCCCGGACGAGCGGAGCGAGATCCCTGGATGTGCCTTCCACTTGCACACGAAATTCGGGGCAATTCTGACCGCTATGACCGGCGGCGAGCTCTTCTCCGAAAGTGCTGATCGCCCGAGCAAGGTCGTTGATAACCACCGTGGAGGAGCGCAACCCCTGCACCGCATCCCGGCCCTCGATGACCGCCTGCCTAGCCTGCTCGATGACCTTCTCCAGTGTCTGCCGCGCTTCTTCCGGGCGATCCGGGAGCTGGTACGTCACCGCGGAAAACTTCAGCAAGACCCCTTGAAAACTTTGCAACAGGGTATCGTGCAATTCTCGCGCGATTCGCGTCCGTTCGCTCACTCGCTCTTCTAGGCGAAGTTCCAGGAGGCGTCGCGCTATCGCCCACCCGAAGAATGCGGCAATGAGAACAGTGGAGAGCGCTGTTGCGGGCACGACAATAAGGATGCGGCGCTGAACATTTTTCATGTTTGCGACGGCACGTGGCAGCTCTTCATCGAGGTCCCGGTTAATGCTCTTGACATGGGCAGAAGTGGTAGCCTCGATTCGTTTCAGTTCGTTGTCAAGGCGAAGGCGAACAGCCTGCCAGTCGCCTGCCGTTGCCAGGGCGGCGATGTCCTGGAGCTGAAACGGCAGAGTGATCTCAATCGTGTCCAGAGCGGTCAGAAATGCTGGATCTACACGAAATTCAGGCGGCAAGTAAGCGAGAGTGCTCCTGGTTTGTCGAGTCTGTTCCTGGAGAGCTGCGCGTAATGGTTCGGCTTCGGTTACCAGGTGGCGCGCATCCTTGGACTGTGCGAGTTCATTCAGCCGCTGATGAAATGAGAGAAGACTTTCCTGAAGGCGCAAGACCGCGATCAACTGCTGACTTACGCTGGTGAGACGATCTGTTTGGAAGCTGGCTTTCTCGAACTGCAAAATCACGAGTCCGTTTCCGCCAAGAATCAGAGTCACTAACAGAGCCAACGTGAACGTCAAACGCCGGCCGATGTTGAGGTAGTCGCCGCCTGGTGACTTCATTCGATCTCCCTCAGACCTATTCCACGGGCGTTTCTTGCTGGGAACGGTAAGCCGGAACGGGCGCCAACGGCCACTCGTTCACCCTAGCGCACCTTGTCGTCCGCCGTCTGTGGGGGACCGGCTCGGAAACCCGTGATTTCGATCAGTTGCTTTTCCAGTTCTGCGGCGGCCTCAGGTGCGCTCCACTGTCCGGCCAGAACTGAATGCACGGCGTCGAAGTAAGCTTTCGAAACTTCCTTATAGGTGCTGCCGGCCGGGATTGAGGGCCGGGCGACTATGCTCGCGCGTCGAATCGTTCCCGGCGGAGAAATGTACGGCTTTGAAATCGACGGCGTGTCGGAGAATTCACCCTGCATAGAGCCGCCGGAACCGTCCTTTTCGCTGGCCTGCATCAGGGCGCGAAGCTGGAACCGGAGAAACGCAATCGATTCCTGGCGATGAGTCGAATGTAAGGAGACGGCCGTGCCGGTACCTCCTAATGTCCCGACCGATCCGCCGGCTCCCCCAGGCATTCTCGCAAAGCCGGTCTTGACCACCGGTGGCGAGAACGCTCGCCGGCCGATCTGGCGAGCTTGCCCGCTGCTGGTCATCGGCGTCAACAACCAGATGCGGTTAAAGGCGGCCCTGCCCGAGTCAAAAGCGAGTACGGAATCAAGCTCCCGGTACGCCAACACGCCGGGCGGTGATATCCAGCCAACCCAACGCTTGGCCTGTTGCCATGCCCGAATCGCCGCCGGATTATTCACGCTGATCGTCCGATCCTGCTCGATGATCCGCCCTCCTCCCGCGGAAGCTTGCCATTCCAAAGCATTGCAGGTCAAAGCTTCACCGGCTCCTCCCTGCCACACATAGCCCCAAAAATCTTTGGCGCCTTTGGCGCGCTCACCCGCCTGGATCCGCTCAGCCATGCTCTCGAGTTCGTTCCACGTCTTGGGGGGATGATCATAGCCGTATTCGCTGAGGAGATCCGTTCGATACTCCAAGCCGCCCAGCGGAACGTTGAACGGAACAGCCACAAGCTTTTCGTTCACTGTATAACTGGCCAGCAATTGCGGCTCAATTTGCTGGATTTCTGCCGCCAGGTAGGACCGCAGGTCGATCAAATCAGTTTCGAGAATCGGGGACCAGATCAAATCGATGTTCAGCAGATCAGGGCCGGAGCTGTCCTTCAGGAGCTGGCGTGCAAGATCAAGGTAATTGCGTGTGTACTCCGGAATGGGAATATTTTGCACGCGAATCCCCGTTTCCTGCGTGAACTGCTGAAACAGAGCCCTTTCTTGCGGTCGATCTTCGTTCCAGGAATAGGTATATCGCAACGTCACCGGTTCCCGTGGAGACTGCCGGCAACCAATCAGCGCGATCCCTAGCAGGAAAATGGCGGAGGTCTTTACGGTTGCTCGCGAAATCCCTCGTGTAGGCGTCACCCCGAGACCACTGGCGTTACCTTCCATCAGAACTTCCCGATCTCCGAGTTCTCATTGAACTCGGTTCAATCAATGTTACAGGATTCACTCCATGGAGCATACCTCATCCTGTCTCGATGAACGCTGCCGGTTCAGAGCGGCCCAGTGACGGACCTGGACCGAGATGGCGATTGTCAATTACGCTAAATCGTAACGACTGATAACGAGCTAGCGTTACGGAAACTCATAAGTTGCAGGAGCGTGATAGAACGCGCCACGTCTACCGAGAGTTTTTTGTTGAAGACGCGCGTAGGTGCCAGTGGGGATCGCTCAGTGTGGTGGGGATCAGTCGGAAATTGGACGTTCGCCCGATCCGAGAAAGGACGGCCCCTCGCCTTTCGAATGGAGTCAGATTCGACCCTCGAAAGATGATGCTTCCGGGGGCTAGAATCATGATCTCGGTGCCGGATTTGGCAGAGCTGACCCAGCGAGAACCCGGCCCTTGAGAGCCGCTGCCATGACTACCAAAAGAGGTATCGGTGAGATAATGCGATAAATAACGTGTCCGGCTCATGAACAAAGCCCGCAGAAGAAGAGAGGCTGTCGGATTAAGCATTCTACTGGCTGGGATGCTGCTAATGTTGTCCCCTGCCGCCTTCGCTTTGGAGACGTCACTCGACATTAGTCAGTACGCGCATACAGCTTGGAGAGTCCGCGATGGTTTCACCAAGGGAACCATCAGCGCGATTGCCCAGACGCCCGACGGTTATTTCTGGCTGGGGACGGAATTTGGATTACTGCGCTTCGATGGTGTCAGGGCCGTCCCCTGGCAGCCACCGCCGGGCCAGCGTCTCCCTTCCGCCAGCATTTTCAGCCTGCTCGCCGCGCGCGATGGAACTCTTTGGATTGGCACTACTAAAGGAGTTGCAAGTTGGAAGGACGGGAAGCTCACTCACTACCCAGAGCTCGCGGGAGAGACGATTCGTGCGCCAATTCTTGAAGATCGTGAAGCCACGATATGGGTCGGCGGATTGGCGTTCCCACCTCCGGGAAAGCTTTGCGCGATGCGAAAGGGCAGCGTCCAGTGCTACGGAGAGGACGGAAGTCTTGGCAATGGAGTTCGCGGTTTGTATGAGGACCGTGCCGGCAATCTCTGGGTAGGACTGCGGGAGGGGATATGGCACTGGAAACCTGGCCCTCCAAAATTTTATGCCGAAATGGGGCCCGGCAATGGAATCCAAGGTCTGGCCGAAACCGATGACGGAGCGCTCCTGTTCGGCGCGCGCACTGGGATCAAGCGACTCGTCGGGGGCAAGATCGAGCCATATCCGCTCCCCGGTAGTGTCCGTGACTTCACGGCCGCGCGGCTGCTGCGCGATCGCGATGGGAATCTATGGATTGGAACTTCGGATGCCGGACTTGTACACCTGCATGGCGGAAGGACGGATGTTCTTACCCAGGCCGATGGGCTTTCCGGCGATTTTATCACTGCTCTCTTGATCGATCGCGAAGGCAACATCTGGGTAGCCACCGATGGCGGCCTGGATCGTTTTCGAGAGTTTGCCGTTTCAACACTTTCTCTGAACCAAGGTTTGTCGAATGCCAGTATCCTGTCCGTTCTCGCGGACCGCGATGGCAGCGTTTGGCTGAGCACTCGCCGCGGCTTGAACCGGTGGAATAAGGGACAGATTACGATCTTCGGCGACAGCCGCATGAACGGGCTGCTCAATGGAAATTACGCAGGATCCTTGTTTCAGGATAGTCTAGGGCGCGTGTGGGCCTCCACACTGCGGGAGTTCGGTTACCTGGAGAATGGCCGCTTCATTTCCGTGAAAAACGTCCCCGGAGGGCCTGTGTATTCCATCACCGAGGACCATTCCGGGAGTCTGTGGATCGCGAACAAGGACCTCGGGCTTATTCATTTGCTCCAGTCCGGCGAAGTCCAACAGACTCCTTGGACCAGGATGGGACATGAGGACTACGCCTTGGCTCTGGCGATTGATCCTTCGCGGCGGGGCTTGTGGGCTGGGTTTTATAGAGGTGGCCTCACCTATTTCGCCGACAGTCAAGTTCGCGCGTCGTACTCAACCGCCGACGGGTTAGGCGAGGGTCGGGTGAACGGCCTTCGATTCGACCCGGACGGAACGCTCTGGGCTGCCACCGAGGGGGGGCTCAGCCGGCTGAAGAACGGCCGCATCGCCACGCTCAGTAGCAAAAACGGATTGCCCTGCGATTCCACTCATTGGGTGATGGAAGATAATTCCCATTCCGTTTGGCTGTACACGACTTGCGGCTTGGTGCGCGTTGCGCGCTCCGAGTTGGACGCATGGGCCGCCTCAGTGGACGCCAGCGCGATGGATGCGAAGCCTACCATCCACGCCACGATTTTCGATAGCTCCGACGGAGTAAGGACCCTAGAGGATAATGGCGGCTACACGCCGCACATCGCCAAAGCTTCGGATGGAAAATTATGGTTCTTACCTTCGGACGGCGCCAGCGTTGTCGATCCGCATCACCTTCCCTTTAACCGGCTCCCTCCGCCGGTGCACATCGAACAGATCACCGCTGACCGCAAGGCTTACCTTCCGGATCCTGACGGCAGTGGGCACTTGCGGCTGCCCCCGCTGCTGCAGAATTTGGAGATCGACTATACCGCGCTCAGCCTGGTAGCGCCGGAAAAGGTCCTGTTTCGCTATAAACTGGAAAACTGGGATCGCGATTGGGAGGAAGCCGGGACTCGCCGTCAAGCATTCTATACCCATTTATCGCCGGGCAACTACCGGTTCCACGTAGCCGCCTGCAACAACAGCGGAATTTGGAACGAGACTGGCGCAGCGCTCGATTTTGCCGTTGCACCCGCCTATTACCAGACCGCTTGGTTCCGCTTGTCGAGCGTGGCGGCAGTTCTGGTGTTGCTTGCGATTCTTTATCAATTGCGGTTGCGACAGGCGGCACGGTACTTCAACATTCGCATGGAGGAGCGCGTCAACGAACGGACGCGCATCGCGCGGGATTTACACGACACGCTGCTACAGAGTTTTCAAGGCGTGCTGCTGAAGTTCCACGCGGTGACGTATATTCTCCCCGATCGCCCGGCCGAAGCCCAGCGGACGTTGAATAGCGCCATCGAAGAGGCCAGAAAAGCGATCGCCGAGGGCCGGGACGCGGTCCAAGGTCTCCGCTCTTCCACGTTAGTCACAAACGATCTTGCCCGGGCGATCGGAACTTTCGGGGAAGGGCTCGCCGCTGATCAAAAGGGCGGGATTTCTTCCGATTTTCGCGTGCACGTGGAAGGCACACCCAGGGAGCTCGCTCCTATCCTCCGGAACGAAGTCTATCGGATTGCGGTCGAAGCGCTGCGCAATGCGTTCCGTCATGCAGACGCGAGGCGGATCGAAGTGGATATCGGCTACGACAAAAGGCAGTTTCGGATGAACGTCCGCGACAACGGCAAGGGTATCGACCCACAGGTTCTGGACGAAGGCGGCCGCGCCGCGCATCACGGTCTGCCTGGTATGCAGGAACGCGCCCAACTGGTGGGGGCTAAACTGGCTATTTGGAGTCAACCCGATTCTGGTACCGAGATCGAGCTGACCGTTTCCGCCGCCGTCGCTTACGCAAAAGGGGAGGTCGCGCCCAAGGCGAAGTCCGCGGGACAAAGCGTCCGATGAAACCATGAACCCTGGCAACGGTTCAATACGGATTCTAGCGGTCGACGATCATCCCCTCTTCCGAAACGGAATAGCCGCTTTGTTGGCAACGCAGCCGGACATGAGTTTGGTTGCGGAAGCCTCGAATGGGCGAGAGGCGATTCAGCAGTTCCGCGCTCACCGGCCGGACGTCACTTTGATGGACTTGCAGATGCCCGAGATGAATGGTCTGGAAGCGCTGCTGGCGATTCGCGGCGAATTTCCCGAAGCGCGGATCATTATGCTGACCACTTACAGCGGCGATGTCCAGGTCATGCGTTCGATGCAGGTCGGAGCCCGGGCGTATCTCCTTAAGAATCTATTGGATAAGGAGTTATTGGGGACCATCCGGGCCGTTCATGCCGGAAGAAAGGTGCTGGCCGCCGAGGCATCTTATGAGCTGGCTGAGCATGCCACCGATGACGCCCTGACACCGGGCGAAGTGGATGTGCTTCGCCTGATTGCCGCTGGGAACTCCAACAAACAGGTTGCCGCGCAACTTTCGATCACCGAAGAAACCGTTAAGGGACGAGTCAAGAACATCCTCTCCAAATTGGGCGCCAACGATCGAACCCACGCCGCGATGATAGGCGTAAGGCGTGGAATTATCGAACCTAAAGACTCAAAAGAGTGAGGAAAATTACCTTTTTGGGCTTCGTTTAGCATACCTTGATTTGAGACGCTGTGACAGGGCGCTTCTGCGACGTCTATTCTCAACCTTCGCTCAAGGCTGGCCTGGCGTGGGCCTCCTCTTGCTCCGGCTGATTGCCGCGATTGCCGTTATCGCTCAAAGCCTTACGACTGGTTCAGTGCTTCTGGACGGGCTCGCGATCGCTGCTGGAATCCTGCTTCTCTCAGGCTTATGGACACCTGTCTCCGGATCGCTTCTAGCGGTCCTGGAACTTTGGAAGGTCTTCTCACGACAACCCAGGGATCCGTGGGCCGACATCTTATTGGGGACCATCGGCGCTGCTCTGGCGCTGCTTGGACCCGGCGCATGGTCGGTGGATGCCCGGCTTTTTGGATGGAAGCGCATTGACCTTCGAGATCGACAGAGTTAGTTTTCTACCTCAAAAGAGTCACGAACGGCGGCGATTTGGGGTTTTTTGGGGGCCGAATCTGTTGCAAAATCGCGTGTGATGACGAACGATTCTCGCATACGAGTCTTGAGCATCGACGACCACCCGTTGTTTCAACAGGGGATCGCCGCAATCATCAACTGCCAACCCGACATGTCGCTCGTGGGAGCGGCCTCGAACGGTACCGAGGCGATCAATGCATTTCGCTCGCTGAGACCGGATGTTACTCTTATGGACCTCTGTCTCCCGGGTCTCGGTGGCATCGACGTCACGATGGCGATTCGCGCGGAATTCCCGGAGGCCCGGGTCATCGTCCTGACAACCTTCGAGCGTGATGTCGAGATTCAGCGGGCTTTGAAAGCAGGAGCTCGTGGATATCTGCTGAAGAGCATGTCCTCGCAACAGATGCTCGAAACGATTCGACAAGTCCACGAGGGCAAGAGGCCTGTTCCGCCTGAGATTGCCTCTCAGATTGCAGAACATCTCAGCGATGAACAGCTCACCAGCCGCGAGATTGACGTTCTGCGACAGGTCATCGAGGGAAATAGGAATCGCGATATCGCAGAGCGGCTCTTTGTCTCTGAACACACGGTAAAGACCCACCTCAAGCACATCCTGGGAAAACTAGGCGCTAGCGATCGGACACATGCCATCACGATCGCTGCGCGCCGCGGAATCATTCAGATTTAAGCAGTGGTCAGGATGGCGGCAACGCTGCCAGATGAAGAATCGGCTCCGCTATCCTTGACGAAGGCGAGCAGATCGGCATTGATCTGATCCGCATTGGTGGTGCACATTCCGTGTGGAACGCCAGGGTACACCTTAAGCGTCGCGTTCTTCAGTAACACGATGGAGTGATGACTTCGCGGCTTCCGTAACGCATAATGATGTTACGTCTCAACCACTGAGGCAAGCCGCCTGACGAATAAGGAGCGACTCAATGAAAAGCACTGACACAAAGAAGATCGAGGGCATCAAGCATAGGCAGGAGGCGCCACTTCTCACGCCCACCGGCTTAACGGCCGCGGCGACCAAAGATATTGCTGGAGCCATGAACGCCATCCTGGCCGACGTGTTCGCACTGTACCTGAAGACCAAGAATTTTCACTGGCATATGAGTGGGCCGCATTTTCGCGATTACCACTTGCTATTGGATGAACAGGGCGACCAGCTTTTCGCTATGACCGACCCCATCGCTGAGCGCGTCCGCAAGATCGGTGGAACGACGATGAGGTCCATCGGCCACATCGCCCGGAACCAGCGGATACTGGACAACGATGCGGAGTACGTGGAACCGGAGGATATGCTCGCCGAGTTATTGGACGACAATAAGGCCCTGGTCGCGCGCCTCCGCGAAGCTCATAACGTCTGCGATGACCACAATGACGTTGCCACGACGAGTCTGATAGAAGTGTGGATTGATGAAACGGAGCGGCGGATCTGGTTTCTATTCGAAGCCAGCCGCCGAGGCGATTCCAGCGGCCATTAGCCCGGCTCATTAAGCTAGACAAAATGACTAAAGGAAAACTCGCCGCCGTTGCTCTTGCCACACTCGTATTCGAATATGCAAAGGCAGCGCAACCTTCGCTCCGCTCGTCCGTGCGATCGCGCACGATTTAGAGAGAAGGCGCAGACATTTTCGTCCGCTGGGTGGGTCGGGACCGGTCGTTCCAGATCTGCGCGGGATCGGACGCTCGTCGCATCCGGCCGGCGGTTACTTCAAGAAAACGCAAGCCGCCGACATTCGAACCATGGTTGCGGCGCTCCGATATGACAAGGCTGCGCTAGTCTCGCGCGACATCGGGATCAATGGTCGCGTATGCCTATGCGGCGCGCTACCCCGACAAAGTCGAGCGGCTCGTAGTCATGGATCGCACACTATGCCCAACCCGCCGGGGCGATGCGAGCCTGGTTCGCGCAGTTCGCCGCATTCCCGCAAGATGTAGAGGACAACAAGATCTTCCAGCGAACTAAATTAACGATGCCGGTGTCGGTGGCGAGAAATCCTGCGGCTCTACCGAAGCGGTAGTGATGCGAAACGTGGCAAGCAATGTGCGCGAAGCAGTGGTCCCAAGCGCCGGCCACTGGTTGATGGAAGAGCGTCCGGCCTTCACCTTGCGTTGATCCAGGATTTTCTAAAAGATCGGCTTTCTGCGCCTGGCCACTAAACCAGTTCTACTGATCTCACTTCTGCGGCCCGGCGGCCCTTAAATTCTATTACGGTCATCTTTTTCATGGAACACGAGATGAGCTGGAGACGGCTACGAAGAGGCCATGGCCACGCGGCCAGCTACCCAGAATGGGGTATTTCTTGTTCAAATCTTCGCGGTAGTAAAGGAATACTCCATCGGGTGATTTATTCCTTTCCGCGATGCCGCACACTTACTAGCAGGAGATTGGCTACGTCCAAACAACACACATCATGCCCACTATCACGACCAAAGACGGTATAGAGATTTACTACAAGGACTGGGGTAAAGGACAGCCTGTAGTTTTCAGCCATGGTTGGCCGCTTAGCGCGGACGACTGGGATAACCAGATGTTGTTCTTCTTGCATCACGGCTATAGGGTGATCGCCCATGATCGCCGTGGGCACGGCCGCTCGACTCAGACCGCCGACGGCCATGATATGGACCATTATGCCGATGACTTGGCGGCTCTTACGGCGCATCTCGACCTGAAAAATGCCATCCATGTTGGCCATTCCACCGGGGGCGGCGAGGTCACGCGCTATTTGGCGCGGCATGGCGAAAGCCGGGTGAGCAAGGCAGCGCTGATCAGCGCCGTGCCCCCGCTCATGGTGAAGACGGCGGCCAATCCGCTCGGCCTCCCCAAGGAAGTGTTCGATGGTCTGCAGGCGCAACTCGCCGCCAATCGTTCGCAATTCTATCGCGACCTGCCATCAGGGCCTTTCTATGGCTACAACCGGCCGAGCGCGAAAGCTTCAGAGGCTGTCATTGAAAATTGGTGGCGCCAGGGCATGATGGGCGGAGCCAAAGCGCATTACGATGGTATCGTGGCCTTTTCCCAAACGGATTTCACGGAAGATCTAAAGAAGATCAACGTTCCGGTCTTGGTCATGCATAGTGAGGACGATCAGATCGTGCCTTATGTCGCCGCCGGTCCGCGGTCCGCTAAGTTGCTGAAGAACGCAACTTTTATTAGCTACAAGACCTTCCCGCATGGTATGCCCACCACGGACGCGGACACGATTAACGCCGACCTTCTGAAGTTCATCACAGCCGCCGCGACAGTCGCGGCTTGAATATTTCCCGGCTTTCATTGCCGCGAAGGCCGGGATCACTTACTTCTGTCCGGTATAGGTTCAGCAAAGGAGATTAGGCATGAACCGCAAAAGTATAGTGGTGATCGTATTCGTTGGAGTATTTCTCTTTGTTCTGGTGGCGCTGGCGATGGCTGCCCAGGATAAGTACACCGTGAAAGTGCCGGGTGGGCTCGCGTTCTCTGAGTTCAGAGGATACGAGGCCTGGCAGGTTGTCTCCATCAGTCAGGACGGACCCCTTATGGCCGCGATCCTCGCTAATCCTGTGATGATCAAGGCCTACATGTCCGGCATTCCCGGCAACGGCATGCCTTTCCCCGACGGCGCCAAGTTGGCGAAGATCCATTGGAACCCGAAAAAGATGGAGACGTTCCCTGCAGCGACGGTGCCAGGTACCCAGCATGACATGGACTTCATGGTGAAGGACAGCAAGAGGTTCGCGGACAGCGGCGGGTGGGGATACGCCGTGTTCGACTATGACGCTGCATCCGATACATTCACGCCGGGCACCATGGCCGGCAAGCCGCCGCAGGGAAACGACGCCAAGTGCGGGTTTGCTTGCCACACGAGGGTGAAGACCAGAGATTACGTTTTCACGGATTACGGGCATAGGTGAGGAAAGCGTTTTGATTAAGTACTTCAAGACTGCCGACGTTGCTGGCGTTAGGCTCTTCTACCGCGAGGCCGGGGAGCCTTCGAAGCCAACCATCGTCCTGCTGCACGGTTTTCCCTCGTCGTCGTACCAGTTCCACGACCTCATTCCGCTTCTGGCGGATCGATTTCATGTCATCGCGCCCGACTACCCCGGCATGGGATATAGCGAAGCGCCGGACCCGACCGTCCTGCGGCCGACCTTCGACGACGTGGCCATGGCCATCGACGGGTTCATCGCGCACTTCGCGCCCGGGCCGCTGATCTTGTATATGCACGACATTGGCGGTCCGATCGGAATGCGGATCGCGACGGCCCATCCCGAGCGGATCGCCGGCCTGATTTTTCAAAACATGACCACTTCAGTGGAGGGTTGGAACCCCGAGCGCCTGAAAGTCTACGAGCGGCTCGGCGGCCCTGAAACCCCAGAGAAACTAGCCGAGACGCAGCAATTTGCCACCGTGGACCGGGACATGTTTCTTCACAAGACGGGCGCGCGCCAGCCCGACGCCCTGAATCCGGATACTTGGGCGATCGACGCCTATGCTTTCTCGATCGGGGCGAAGCGGCTCTTCATGTCGAGATTGTTTATGAACCTCGCGACGAACATCCGGCACTACCCGGAATGGAACGCCTATCTGAAGGACCGGCAGCCGAAGACCCTCATCGTCTGGGGGCGAAATGACCCTCTCTTCATGCCGGAGGCCGCGGAATTCGTGAAGCAGCTTGTGCCGAGCGCCGAACTGTGCTATTTTGACGGCGGCCACTTCGCACTTGACGAGTATGCCGACGCGATCGCCGAGGCGATCATCAAGACGTTCTCGCGATCAAGAACTGAACCGATGAGACCGAGCGGCGTGGTTTCTTCCAAACGGGGCCTGGCCCCGACACCTTAAGGCATAGGAGAATCCATGAATACTAGTAGTCTGTCCAACCTCTCTCGGCGGCATTTCATCTCGGCAAGTCTTGGCGCCAGCTCGCTGATCCTGGCTCCGCGCCGTCTGTTCGCAGACGAGACGGGCGTTGTCCCCACCATGATCCAGGCGGCCTCGCAGGCGAAAATCGAGGTTAATCGACTTCGCCGGAACATCGCGGTTCTGGAGGGTTCCGGCGGCAACATCGCCGTGCTCACCGGCAAGGATGGCAAGCTTCTGATCGACGCCGGGTTTACGGTCTCCAGGCCACGAATCTCGCCAGCCCTCGATAGCCTGAGTACGGACCCGATCACCCGGCTGATCAATACGCATTGGCATGTTGATCACACCGACGGGAATGCCTGGCTCCATGCGGAGGGGGCAGCCATCACGGCGCAAGAAAACACCAAGAAGCACCTATCGACTTCGACTCGCGTCGACGACTGGAGCTATACGTTTCCACCTGCGCCGGCAGAAGCGCTTCCCGCAACGATCTTCGGTGACACACTCCGCCTCCGCCACAACGACACGGCCTTAGCTTTGAAGTATTACGGCCCTGCCCACACAGACAGCGACATCTCCGTGGTGTTTGAAGAGGCTGACGTGATTCACGTCGGAGACACGTGGTGGAACGGCTTCTACCCTTTCATCGATTACTCGACCGGAGGCGGCATCGATGGCATGATCCGGGCAACCAAGCGGAACCTGTCTGTTGTGACGGACAAGACGATCATCATTCCGGGCCACGGCCCCGTGGGAAATAAAGCCGCGCTGTCCGAGTATTACGACATGCTAGTAGCCATCCGAGGCAATGTCTCAAAACTCAAGAAGCAAGGCAAGTCGCTCGCAGAAACGATCGCGGCGAATCCGACAGCCGCTTACGACACCAAGTGGGGTCAGTTTCTCATGACCCCTGCGGTATTCACCAAGCTCGTCTATTCGGGAGTTTAGTTCGGGATTGAAAGGAACCTGAAATGACCACCTGAGAGAAACCACAGGATTTTCTGAAAGATTGGCGGCGCGGCCCGTGCATTCGGCCGCGGAGCGACGACTCATTCCGGCCGAATTCACGTTTCCACAGACCGCTGGCGCAGGCACGGGGCTCAAAAGGAGACCCCAATCACCCCGGTCTCTGTACCATCATGCTGCGAATTCCGGCAGACACGCATTGCCGCCCACGTCCAGGACGATCGGGTCGTTACCGTTGTGTCGGGGATTTGATATATCGGCTACGGCGATTCATTCAATCAGGCTCAGCTCGAGGCCCCGCCGGGCTGGAAGCTATTACACCGAACCGGCCAACCGCACGCACTTTGCGGAGATACGCAATGAACCAGCCACAGTGTAGATCACGGCAGTGGACCGTCCTCGACCAGCTATGTGGATCGCGCTTCCGACGCACAGCGGCACTCAGGGAAGTAATGGATCGGAAGAGTACCTCGAAAGAGGTAGTGCAACACCCTGCCGCAGAGGGATTCGCTCGGCGCTCCAACTAAGCTAAAATCCAGAAAACAGCTTTCGTAGTACAAGGCGCAAAGGTCGCATCATGTGGGAGATTCTCCAGAAGTTCGGATGGCTGCTTGGCGCTTCCCTTAATATTCTGGGGCTGGTTTCAGAGGTTCGCGGTGCCGCTGTAACCTCGTCCGGCGCGCCCGCAAACTTCCACCACACCGAGTGGAACGATGTCGGCGCGGTTTTTGATATCAAGCAATCTCCCGAGGGATATCTTTGGCTTACAACATCTAACGGCGTCTTACGCTTCGACGGAGTTCGATTTCAGTCTGTAGCCGAAGCGACACTCGGAGCCGTGCCGAGCAGCGAGATCGACTCAGTTTTCCTCTCGTCCTCCGGCGGGCTTTGGCTGACCACGGAAGGCGCCGGCCTGCTTTTCTGGAAGGACGGGCGGCTCACCGAATTTCGAGACCGGCGCTGTACTCCGACCCGGAAAATGGGGAAGCTGGTCGAGGACCGCAATGGCTCACTCTGGGTGCAAGGGGCGGGCGGCCTCTTCCATTTGCGAGGGTCGGTATGTGAAGCGGTTGGGCCAGAACAGGGATACCCTGGGGGCTTCGCTGCGGGACTCTTCGAGGATTCCGACGGAACTTTATGGGTGAAGACTCGCAAAGGTCCACTCCTGTTTCTGCCCAGGGGCCAGTCGAAGTTCCAGGAGAACGAGCATGGCAACGGCCCGTCTACCAGCTATGCTTTCTTGCATCAGGCACCCGATGGTACGATTTGGCTTTCGGACGATCAAGGGCTTCGCCGGGTCACCAGCAACTTGGCTGCGCAGGCGTACTCGCCGCCACGCCAAGCGCAGAAACGGAATTCTCAATTCGGTGATTTCACTTTCGCTCCGGACGGCTCTTTGTGGACGGTAACCGACAAAGGCGTGGAGCGGTTTGACCATGTAGAACAATGGTCAGCACCGCTAGCGGTGGAAACTGCTGCAAGCGAGAGATTCACACCCGGCACGGGGCTCAGTTCGGATGCAGGGTGGAAGGTGCTGATCGATCGCGAGGGCAGCGTGTGGGTGGGAACGAACTCCGGTCTCGACCGGCTTCGGCGCAACGTGCTTTACGCGGTTCCGCTTCCGCCGGCGCAAGAGCGTGAGTTTAACATCGCGGCTGGGGATCAAGGTTCAATATGGACCGGAAACAGCAGCTTGCCGCTTACCCAGGTTGCCGCGGATGGCGCCATTCTAAGTTTCGCTAAGGCCGGCAATCCCATGTGCATTCGACGCGATCATAACGGAACGATCTGGTCCGCCGGCGCGGGCAACTTCCACCTGTGGCGGTCTTCGCGCGCCGGGTTCTCTTCGCTGCACTATCCCGACGAGGACCTCGACGCCGTGGTATCGGTGGCGGTTGATCGCAACAACGACCCGTGGATTCTGGCCCGGAGCGGCCGAACCTATCACCTGTCGAACGGGGCCTGGATCAACCAGAACAAAGCGTTGGGCAGAAAGCCTGGTGTTATCGGCGCAATGGCCGATGACCAAGCAGGAAACATCTGGTTTGCATTTTCCAACAAGGTCGTCGAGTGGGACGGATCCACCTACCGCACATTCATCCGCGACGCGCGCGATGTGTCGGAAACGACGATGTCGATTCGGGGCGAGCGTGTGTGGCTGGGAGGACCCGGTGGGGTTCAGCTATTTACGCGGGGCCACTTCCACACGATTCGGTGGGCAGATCCGGAGTTGCCTGGCCGGGTGTCCGGCCTGGTCGAGAGTGAAACTGGCGATCTTTGGCTGAATGGTTTCTCAGGCATCACCCATGTCCCCGCCGCCGACTTGAAGAAGTGGCTCCGCGACCCCGATTTCGCTGTTTCGGCCGAGCGCTTCGATGAACGGGATGGTCTACGGGGTCTTTCTGGAGAAAAACTCCCCGAGCCATCAGTTGTCGAAGCATCCGACGGTCGCCTGTGGTTTGCGACCACCAAAGGTATCGCGTGGCTGAACCCGGCGGCCTTAGCACAAAATCGGAACCGCTTGGCGCCGACGGTGGTAATTTCCGCGGTTATCTCGAACTCGAAAAGCTATGCCGCTTCAAAGAAACTTATTCTTCCGGCACTAATTGAGAATCTGGAAATTGACTACACAGCCCTGAGCCTGGCCATCCCCGAGCGTGTACAGTTTCGCTACAAGCTGGATGGCGTCGATAGCGGATGGCAAAATGCCGGTGCCCGTCGCCAGGCATATTACACAAAGCTCCACCCGGGAGCGTACAAGTTCCGCGTTATTGCCAGCAATAACGACGGCGTTTGGAACGACGCGGGTGCAACGCTGAATTTTAATGTGTCACCAGCCTGGTTCCAAGCGACCTGGTTCCGGCTGCTCTGCGTTTTTTGCGCTATCGTTCTGCTGTCGCTGCTTTATAGGTTTCGGGTCCGGCAGGTTACGGCCGGGATTAATGCTCGCTTCAATGAGCGCCTGGCCGAGCGCACTCGTATCGCGCAGGAACTGCACGATACTTTATTGCAGGGCTTTCTGAGCGCTTCCATGCAGATTCACGTCGCGACCGACCTCTTGCCCGAGAATTCTCCGGCAAAGCCAACCTTAACGCGAGCGCTTCAATTGATGGGCCAGGTGATCGAAGAAGGCAGGAATGCTGTTCGGGGACTTCGTGCATCTCGCACGATGTCTCTGGATTTGGAACAGGCCTTCGCCGGAATTCAGGAGGAGCTTGGCCCAGAAAACACGGACGGGCCGCGCGGCACATACTGTGTCATTGTGGAAGGCCGGAAAAGACCCCTTCGTCCACTGATTCGCGATGAAGTCTATCGGATTGGCCGGGAGGCGTTGACCAACGCTTTTCGTCACGCCCGGGCAAGCAAAATCGAGCTAGAACTGAAGTACGCGCCTGATCGCCTTCGCCTGTCGGTGCGCGACAACGGCCGCGGAATGGATTCCGGCATACTACGAACAGGCCAGGATGGGCACTGGGGCATCACTGGAATGAGAGAGCGAGCAGATCGCATTGGAGCGCGGCTCCAGATCTTCAGCAACGCCTCGGCGGGAACCGAAGTTGAACTCTCGGTTCCAGGCCGCGTTGCGTTTGAGCAGCCACCGGATGGCGTGCTTCAGCGGCTCCGAAAAAACTGGCGGTTAAAAGCGGATGCTGGACAATCGCGGGTTCAGAATGAGAGAGGGATATGACCGAACCAGTCCGGATCCGTATTCTCAGCGTCGACGACCACCCGCTTCTGCGGGAGGGGATTGCTACCATCATCAACAGCCAGCCGGATATGGTGCTGGTCGCGCAAGCCATAAACGGTACCGAGGCGATCCAATACCATCGGGAACACCGGCCGGATGTGACCCTCATGGATTTAAGACTTCCGGATCTAAGCGGAATCGACGCCATGATCGCTATTCGCGCCGAATCTCCGGAAGCCCGTATCGTCATGTTGACCACTTTTGAAGGTGACGTTGAGATTCACCGGGCTCTGGAAGCGGGAGCTCGAGGCTATCTTCTGAAAAACATGCCGCCCAGCGAGTTGGTGCAGGTGATTCGACAAGTGCATGGCGGCAAGAAACGGGTTCCTCCCGAAGTAGTGTCGCATTTAGCCGAACACATGAGCGACGAAGCACTCACCCCCCGGGAAATCGAGGTGCTCCGGCAAATCGCTGGCGGGAATCGCAACCGAGATATCGGCGATAATTTGTCTATTTCCGAAGAAACAGTTAAAGTTCACATCAAGCACATCATGGACAAGTTGGGAGCCCGGGACCGTACTCAGGCCGTCGCGATCGCGGTGCGGCGGGGCATCATCCAGTTGTAGGTCCCCTGATAGTGGTATGTAAAGATTCCAAGAGCGGGGGATTTACCTCGCTGAAACAATCGGTATTCTACGGTAGGCCTGTTTCGTGTGGGCCTCTGGGGAGTCCTGATGCAACAGCTTTTTTTCGCATTTCCCGGCGGATGGCCGGGCGCCGGTCTGCTGCTGGTACGGGTTGTAATCGGGTTGGCGATTCTGGTTCAGGGCGGCTACTATGTCGGTGAGCCGGATGCTCCACTCGGGGCTTGGGCGGTTGGTTTGGCTGCGATTTTGGCCGGCTGCCTGCTGTTGATCGGCTTCCTGACGCCCTTGGCCGGCAGCTTTGTAGCACTGGGCGCTCTCGGAATCTGGCTCTCCCTAATCCCGCCATGTGCGCCAACGCTGTTCGATTCAGGAACCGCAGCCGTCTTTGGGCTGACGATCCTTTGGGCCATTGTGACCGTCGGGCCGGGCGCATTTTCTGTGGACGCTCGCATGTTCGGACGCCGCGAAATTATCTTCCCTCCATTGGTGCCCCGATCGTCAGAAGGACTCCAGCTCCAGATACCGAAACCACGGCAGTAGGAAAAGTTGATCCTATTCCGTTATGTTATTCCCGCTCCCAAGGTTCAGACTCTTAGTCAGAAGGTCTTAATCGAAGGAGCATCTCATGACCAAACTCAAAACAAAGGGGTTCTGGGCCGCCCTCATTTTGTTCTTCTACAGTCCCTGTCGCTGGCACAGCAGGATTTGCCGGACGTCCCAAATCAGCCTGGCATTACGCTGGCGGGCTATTCTGATGGTTCCCAGGTTGAAAGCAGGCGGCTTCATGGCCTGATTCCCAATTACCGCACGTCTCCAAGCCCCCAGAATTACGAGCCCCTCACCAGTTGCGAGAAGTTCAAGATAGCGTCCGAGGATGCATTCGATCGGGACACCATCGGCCTCGCCGCTGTGTTCGGCGCCCAACTGGCCAAAACCAATCGATCATTTGGACAAGTTGGAGCGGGATTTTGGCAGGTACGGCAGTCCCGCTCGCGGACTTCGCCACTGGGGATTACATGACGGAGGCCATTTTCCTCGATCAGGATCCCCGTTATTTCCGGCGGGATGCAACTCAGCTACTCGGAAATTGTTGGAAATTCTGTAGCAGTGACGATTTCGAACGCCTACTATGCGAACAACCGGCTGTCGATGCCACGTCCAGGTTCGGCACGCAGATCGGTGTCGATATGGCCGCCACTGTCCTGAAAGAGTTCTGGCCCGACCTGCAGCGGAAGTGCGGGCGAGAGAATGGCTGGAACATGGCGGCAAAATGAATACCCTCACGCAATGTTCCCGCCGAAAAGGGCGCCGTACGCCTATCCCGAAAGTGAGGCGCAATTACCACTATCGCGGTATCTCGCCCCCCACCGGCAGCGGTAGCCAAGAAACATTCGATCTCGGGATGTTTATTTCCCTGGTCACGCGTAATGTAGAAGCACAAGGTCCTGGTATGGCAAAACGCTGGGGCCTAAGGAGATTTGAGTATGGCAACCGTGGTCAATATGATAGCTAGCGCACCGTTGAACTCGGTAAGGCGCGAAAGCGAAATGATCGGCTCAAGCTTCGGACTCCGGCGGGTCCGGAACCTGGTCAAGATGGTCGCTCCAACGGATTCCGCTGTGCTCATCCAGGGCGAGACTGGTACTGGAAAGGAGCTCATTGCCAGGTCCGTTCACGAGGAGAGTCGGCGGAGTTCCGGTCCATTCGTAAAACTGAACTGCGCCGCGATGCCCGCCGGTCTGGTCGAAAGCGAGCTGTTCGGGCACGAACGCGGAGCTTACACCGGAGCCCTGACTCAGACCACCGGCCGCTTCCAACTAGCCGACCGAGGAACGCTGTTCCTGGATGAGATTGGCGACCTGCCGCTGGAACTCCAACCCAAGCTCTTACGAGTTCTCCAGGAGCAGGAGTTTGAGAGGCTCGGCAGCACTCGCACAATTCGAGTTAACGTTCGCGTGGTCGCAGCCAGTAACCAAAATTTAGGGCAAATGGTGCTGGGGCGGCGCTTCAGGGCCGACCTGTTTTACCGACTCAATGTCTTCCCAATCGCGCTTCCACCGTTGAGAGAACGTCCGGAAGATATTCCGCTCCTGGTGCGGCACTTCGTGAACAAGTTTGCAACGCGAATGAACAAGGAGTTCAGCTATATCCCGGACGAAGCAATGGAGCCCTTGCAACAGCACGACTGGCCAGGGAATATCCGTGAGTTGCAGAACTATATTGAGCGGGCCATGATTCTGTCCCCAGGGTCGGAGTTGCGCCTCCCTTCACATGAACTAAAAAGCGTAGTAAGAAGCGACACGCCATCTATAGACCGGACCCTGGCTGAAGCTGAGCGCGATCATATCATGCAGGTCCTGCGGGAGGTTGGGTGGGTGGTGGGCGGCAGCGATGGCGCCGCAGCGCGCCTGGGTATGGCCAGAACGACTCTGATCTATCGGATGCAGAAGCTGGGGATTGTCCACGCAAGGGCTGCGGCGGCTGGTGTTTCATAGGATCTTATATGCAAGAGAAATCGGAAATCGAACTGATCGCGCATGGCAAAAGTGGAAACGAGGCTGCGTTAGCGGAATTATTCGGCCGTCATTACGCCTCTTGCCTCCGGGTCGCCCGCGTTATTCTGCGTTCCAAAGATGATTCACAAGACGCCGTGCAAGCGGCATATCTCCTGGCCTTCCGGCACCTCCGCCGGTTTCGCGGAGACGCACGTTTCAAGACTTGGATCACCCGTATTGTTGTGAATTGCTGTCTCATGCAGCTTCGTGAAGCCAGGCGTCGAGCCTCCTGGGTTCAGTTGGAGGATCTCCATGGCGGGCAAGGGCCGGACGCTCTTGCTTCTCGATCTCCTTCCCCCGAAACGGTCACCTGGTCCCGGGAGATCGCCTCAGCCCTCTCGGAAGCATTCGCCAGACTTCCGAAGAATCTAAGCGAAACGTACGATCTCTACGCAACTTCAAACTTATCCTTAAAAGAAGTGGCAGCGCAGCTGGGGCTTACTTTGCCGGCCACGAAGACCAGGGTGTCTCGCGCCAGAGCCGGGATGCGACGCCATCTGGAGACAATTTGGTCAGGCTCTCGTTAACACGGGTCGCGTGTGAGGCGGAGATGATCAGCTCAAAATACTGACGCCTTCGGCTCTAGCCACATGAACCTCCGAAGTTAATCCAACAAAAAGGCCGTGTTCCACGACGCCAACCACATGATCGATTTCCCGAGCCAACGACTCGGCTGAGTCGATCGCCTCGAAGGCGCAATCAACAATATAGTTGCCGCCATCGGTCCGATAGGGGGCGCCATCTGGATCTCGCCGGAGGACCGGCTTGGCGCCGAGGGTTGAAAGGCGTTGCGCTGTCACTTGCCAGCCGAACGGCACGATTTCTATCGGCACAGGGACTTTGAGGCCCAGACGGCTCACGAGCTTATCGCCGTGGACGATAATCACCAGCTTCTTACTTGCGCTGGCTATGATCTTCTCCCGTAAGAGTGCTCCACCCAGCCCCTTGATCAGATCCAGATTGTCCTGCTCGACTTCATCGGCTCCGTCAATCGTTATGTCCACATGAGGGTTGTCCTCAAGGTTGGAGAGCGGAATTCCCAGGGCTCCTGCCTGGGCAGCCGCGCGCTCTGAAGTTGGGATGCCCACGATGCGTAAGCCCTCTAGTACACGCCTCCCGAGAGCGTGCAGGGCGAACGCCGCAGTAGATCCCGATCCGAGACCTATGACCAAGCCGTCCCTAACTTGTGCGACCGCCGACTCAGCCGCCGCAATCTTCAATAGACTCTCGTCTCGACTCATGGCAAGAAACTACATCCTACGATGACACAAAGGCGGCTGATTGAACCCTGGCAAATACCTGGGTTGTGTTATCACGAACCACTCCGAAAATGTTACGGCGAATTCCTCCTATGTTAACCCTGGCATTCGGTGTTAACATCGGCGAGCTCGTGCAGCATGAACGCCCGGGCTTTCCTGGCAGTCCTATGCGGCCAGCTCGAGCGTACGTCGTTCCTGGATCTTATTACGTGGGTCCCAGGACACGGAATGGCGTCGGCCGCAGGAGCGGCATTCGTACTCACCGTGGATCGGCCACATCACTGAGTCATGAAAATGCCTGCACCACAGAGTTCCGAGTAAGTTGACCCAATCACGCTGACGACCATCCAGCTCAACCGTTCGCTCCATTTGTCCCACCTTTTTCCACTGCTTCTTTTCAGGGCAAACAAAGCATTTTGCTAGCCAAGAACGCACCGCCCACCCGCATCGTCATAACTCATGAGACACCAGCACGCTACATTTGGAATGGAAAGGTGCAATTTTCCCGAGGCGTGACGAAGACGCCGATTTGGTGTCAAATGCCGGACTATTGATGAAAGTTGCTCTCAAATGACAACTCCCGTCGACTCCGCATAATTCTGGTTGAGAATTTCCCAGAATGCTCCAACGCGGCGTCTGTGGAAACGGCCCGGAGGACCGTTCTGCAAAATCTCGGCCGAGAGAAAGGGAGCCGATCGCGACGCTATGCTCCTCCGCCGGGCAAACAGACTGGCCTTCCGCCGATTATTCCGCGGTCCATAACTCATCTACGGACCGACTTTCGGCAAATGCAGGCGGGCGCTTGGCATTTTGTGAACGCGGTGTCTGCCGTGTTCCATTGTATTTGCTTGTATTTGTAGATCGGGATGTGCGTCGCCTTTTTTGCCGGCCAACTGCTTTTTAGATTGCGTGAGACGAGGAATACCTCGACTCCGCGAACACAAGGATGGAGCAGCGATTGAATACCGGCAACGCCTTCCTGTGGGTGGACGAAGAAGCGGAACGGCTTCAAAGAGTCCGGGCGGGCGAGATTGTTGTCTCGCCCGTCGGTCCGCTGTATCCAAAGAGAGTGCCGGCCGGGCTGATTCACGATTGGGTCGAAGCGCCTTCATTCACGACGCTACACTCCCGGACGTGTTGCAAGTCGTGCGCAGTTATGGGCGGTACAAAGACCTATATCAGCCAACCGTGATCGAGTCCAGAGTGAAGGATGCTAGCGCCAAGAAAAGATCGTTTTTCGACGCTGCTCATACACAAGTCTACATTTCTGAAGACGGCCCTCGACGCCGATTACGAATCCAGGTACATTTCACGTAAACGATCGACGTTTATACAGCGTCTCCCGGGCGACTCGCACCCAGGACGTAGATGAGTACGGTTCTCCGGCCTGGCGCCTCTTGCAGGAGGACGAAGGCAAAGGCATCATTTGGCGGTTATTCAGCATCACGCGCTATGCTGAACGCTACGGTGGCGTCTATCTGGGACTAGAGGCGATTGGGTTGAGCCGCGACATTCCGGCTTCGATTTCTGGCGGAACCGATAGTCCGCCGCGTTTTCGCGAGCGTCGCTCTCGACATCTCTTGGCCAAACAGAAGAGGCAGTTCGCTTGAGCACCCAACTCGCCGGCGGCAAAACGGAGAGAAGCGACGGATCGAGTGCGGCGACTCGTGGCCTAAACGCAGTTCACTCATATCCTAGAGGTCTAGCCAATGGCGCCGACGTGGGCCCCGCTGCTGACTAACACGATCGGGTTAGTTCAACAGATACCCTTGGTGGTACTGGAAAACAACACCAGCTCGTGATGCACTTTCCGCTCCAATTACTTAAGCTCTCAGCAAGGAGGTCACCATGATATTGAGTGCATTCACCATGTTTCACGTCGTATTGAGCCTGATAGGAATCGGTTCGGGCTTTGTTGTTTTGTACGGCCTGCTCACTTCGAGGCGCCTCGATGACTGGACGATGGTCTTTCTTACGACAACCGTGGCCACCAGCGTTACCGGCTTCCTTTTCCCGGTTCATCATTTCCTACCATCACACGCAGTCGGCATCCTGTCGCTCATCGCATTGGCGATAGCGATCCTGGCGCGCTACCGTTTTCGACTCGCAGGCCGTTGGCGCCGCACCTATGTGATCACCGCCGTGATAGCGCTCTATTTCAACGTCTTTGTCCTGATAGTACAGCTTTTCATGAAGGTACCTTCGCTGAAGGAGATTGCCCCGACGCAGTCTGAGCCGCCATTCCAAATGGCTCAACTCGTTGCCCTGCTGTTGTTCGGCGTATTGGCCGTCCGTGCCGCGATGAAGTTCCATAGCGAGCCGCCTCGGACAGCATAATCGATGGGGCATTGAGTCGATTAGAATAGCCTAGTCATCAGATATTTCACGGCGCGCGCGACGCCGGAGAGTGAGGTGCACGTGTTGATACGACGACTTGTTACGTGGATTACAATTTGTCTGATTGCCGTAAGCTTGACGTTTGTCGTCGGCTGCTCGAAGAATACACAGGCAGCGAACCCTTCCGAACCGCTGGTTGTCGAAGTAATCCAAGTCGAGCAGAAGGACGTTCCGATTTACAGCGAATGGATTGGTACGCTGGACGGACTAGTAAATGCCGACATCAAAGCCCAGGTCTCCGGTTACCTGATGAAGCAGGGCTATACGGAAGGTTCCTTCGTTCAGCAGGGGCAGTTACTGTTTGAAATCGATCCGCGCCCCTTCCAAGCGGCACTCGAGCAGGCGGAGGGGCAACTCGCCCAAGCGAGCGGGCAGTTAGCGCAAGCGAAAGCACAACTCCCTCAGACCGAGGCCCAGCTTGCCGTGGCGGAGGCGAATCAAGTCAGGACGCAACTCGATGTAGACCGATACGTGCCGCTTGCAAGAGAGCAGGCTATTACCACGCAGGATCTCGACAACGCTACGCAGAACAACCTGGCCGCCAAGGCCCAGATACAGGCGGCGAGAGCTCAGATCGAAACGGCCCGGGCTCAGATTCAGGCGGCTAATGCTGCCGTTCAGGCAGCCACGGCTAACGTTGCAGCTGCGCGACTCAACCTCGGCTTCACCAGGCTGATTTCGCCCATTGATGGAGTCGCAGGAATCGCCCAGCAACAAGTGGGGGCTCTGGTTAACCCGGGCAGCGGACCGGTGACCACCGTTTCGACCGTGGATCCCGTCAAGGTCTATTTCACTGTCAGCGAACAGGAATACCTCGACTTTCACCGGCGCTACGCAACGCCGACCACCCTGGACGCAGCCAGAAAGGGGTTGCGGCTGGAGCTCATCTTGGCGGATGGGACCGTTTACTCACATATCGGCAGCTTTTATTTCGCGGATCGGGAGGTCAATCAGGGCACCGGTGCGATTCGCGTAGCAGGTTTGTTTCCGAACCCTGGAAACCTGCTGCGGCCTGGACAATATGGCCGGGTGCGTACATCCATCAGAACCAAGCAGAGCGCATTACTCGTCCCGCAGCGGGCAGTAACGGAGCTACAAGGCGCTTACCAGGTTGCAGTGGTTGACACCGAAAACAAGATCGCCATTCGGACCGTCACGCCCAGTGACAAGGTAGGCGCCCAGTGGATCATTGACGATGGATTGAAGCCGGGTGAACGCGTGGTGGCCGAGGGTGTGCAGAAAGTTCGGGCCGGAATGCCCGTGGTTCCCAAGTCCTACGCTGCGCCGGCTGAGACGATCGGAAAGTAACCGCCATGTCCAAATTTTTCATCAACCGTCCGATCGTGGCCATGGTGATCGCCATCCTGATGGTGATCGTTGGCGGAGTTAGCATCGTCAGCCTGCCCATCGCCCTTTTCCCACAAATCGCTCCGCCGGAGGTCCAGATACAAACCGTATACACGGGCGCGGACGCACAGACCATCGAGCAATCGGTGGCCACCCCTATCGAGCAGCAGATGAGCGGCGTCGACAACATGAACTACATGTACTCGCTGAACGCGACTGCCAAAGGCGAGATGCGAATGATCGTCGATTTCGACGTAAACACCCAGCCGAATATCGATCTGATCCTGGCGCAGAGCCGCGAAACGCTCGCCGCCTCACAGCTCCCGGCGGAGGTTAATGCCTTTGGCGTCACCGTGCAAAAGACGCTCTCAGCGCCGCTGATGCTGATCAGCCTGAATTCACCGCACGGCACCTACGACGCGAGGTTTTTGGCCAACTTCGCCTATATAAACCTCAATGACCAGCTCACGCGAGTGCCGGGTATTGGGAGCGTCCAGATCTTTGGCTCCGGCCAGTATGCGATGCGGCTCTGGGTCAAGCCGGATCAATTGGCCAAGCTGGGCATAACCGTGCCCGAGATTGTCAGCGCGCTCCAGACCCAAAACACGGTGAACCCGGCCGGTCAGGTTGGAAGCGAGCCGGCGCCCCAGGGCCAGGAGTACACGTACTCGGTGCGCGCGCGCGGACGCCGGACGTCGCCGGAAGACTTCGGGCAGATCGTAGTTCGCGAAACATCGGACGGCGGGATCGTGCGGGTGAAAGATGTCGCGCGAGTGGAGCTGGGGTCCCAGGATTACGCAAATATTGGCCGTTTTAACGGCAAACCCAGCGCCATAATTGCCGTATACCAGCTGCCCGGCTCCAACGCAGTTCAAGCGGCGGAGGGCGTCAACAAGCTGATGGCCGAAGCCAGGAAGCGCTTCCCGCAGGATATCGACTTCGCAATTCCACTCGACACCACCCATGCTGTCACCGAGGGAATGAAAGAAATCGTCCAAACCCTTGCGATCGCCATCCTGTTGGTGATAGTTGTGGTCTACATTTTTCTACAGGGCTGGCGCGCCACACTGATTCCTCTGCTGGCGGTGCCCGTCTCCCTGGTTGGCACCTTCGTCTTCTTTCCACTCTTCGGTTTTTCCATCAATACACTTTCTCTATTCGGACTGGTGCTAGCGATCGGCCTGGTTGTAGATGATGCGATCGTCGTGGTGGAGGCCGTCGAACGTCACATAGAGGATGGTCTCGCTCCCAAAGCCGCGGCATTCAAAGCGATGGAAGAGATCTCGGGACCCGTCATCGGCATCGCGTTGGTTCTTTCCGCGGTGTTCGTCCCAACAGCTTTCATTCCCGGCATCACCGGACGGCTCTACCAACAATTCGCGGTAACGATCGCAATTTCGGTCGTTCTTTCAGCGTTCAATGCGCTTACGCTGAGCCCCGCATTGGCAGCCCTCATGCTCAAGCCGAAAGTGGAAAGTCATGGGCTCCTGAGAAGGTTTTTCGATTGGTTCAACCGGGTTTTTGGACATGTCACCGAGACTTACGTGCGATGGTCGGGCGCGCTCATCCGCAAGAGCGCCATCGCGTTGGTTATGTTGGTCGTCTTTGGTATCGCGGCAGGATTCTTCGGAGGTAAACTTCCTAGCAGCTTCCTGCCCGATGAGGACCAAGGCTACTTCTATGTCAATCTCCAGCTTCCCAATGCTGCTTCGCTGCAGCGCACCGACGAGGTTGCGAAGAAGATGGAGAAGATTATGCTCCAAACGCCGGGCGTCGAGTACGCCACAACGGTAGTTGGGTTCAGCTTGCTAAGCCTGGTGCGGACCAGCTACAACGCATTCTTCTTCGTGACCTTAAAGGAGTGGAAAGACCGGAAGTCGCGGGAGGAACAATTTCAAGTCATCAAGCAGCGCCTGAACCGGGAACTCAGCAAGCTTCCGGAGGGAATCGCCTTCGATTTCTCGCCGCCGTCGATTCCCGGCGTGGGAACAGCGGGCGGATTTACATTCGTCCTCGAGGACCGGGCCGGCAAAGATGTAGATTTTTTGGCGTCTAACCTGAATACTTTCCTTACGGCTGCGCGCAAGCGGCCCGAGATCGCCAGCTTGAGCACGACTCTTATTCCGAGCGTACCCCAACAGTTTGTCGACGTTGACGAGGATAAAGTGCTCAAGCAGGGAGTGCCCATCAGCGATGTCTACAAGACTATCCAGGCTTTTATGGGCGGGCTCTTCGTGAACTATTTCAACCGCTTCGGCCGGCAATGGCAGGTTTACGTCGAGGCCGAAGGCGACTATCGGACCAGGGCCGAAAATGTCGGCCAGTTCTACGTGCGCAACAACAAGGGCGAGATGGTTCCTCTTTCGGCCCTGACGAAATTCGAGTCGCGTCTCGGCCCGGAATTCACAATGCGCTACAACATGTATCGATCCGCGCAGATCAACGGCGGCGCCGGGCCCGGCTACAGTTCCACGCAGGCGATGAAGGCGCTCGAAGATGTTTTCGACCAGACCATGCCGCGTGAAATGGGCTATGACTACTTGGGTATATCGTTCCAGGAGAAAAAGGCGCAAGAAGGCGTACCGCCTGGAGTGATCTTCGGATTCTCGCTGCTTTTCGTATTTCTAATCCTGGCTGCGTTGTATGAGAGCTGGTCGCTGCCCCTGAGTGTATTGCTCAGCACACCGGTCGCGGTATTCGGCGCCTTTGCGGTTCTGTGGTTGCGCCGCGCGGTGCTGGGAGCGTTCTTGCCGCCTTACCAGGTACAGATCGAAACCGACGTGTACTCGCAAATCGGTCTGGTCATGCTCATCGGACTCGCCGCCAAAAACGCCATCCTGATTGTCGAGTTCGCCAAGGATGAATTCGAGAAGGGGAAGAATCTGGTCGACGCCGCCCTCGAAGGAGCCCGACTCCGGTTGCGGCCGATTCTGATGACTTCGTTTGCTTTCATTCTCGGCTGCGTGCCGCTATGGACAGCCACCGGCGCCGGATCCGTTGCCCGCCAGATTATGGGTACTACCGTAATCGGGGGCATGCTGGCCGCCAGTGTGATCGGCATTTTCTTCATACCAGCCATTTTCTATGTGGTGGAGAGGGTTTCAGGCGCCGCCAAACAATCGCCGGTCATTGTGCCGCGACAAACCGCCCCGGCGGAGGGGGACTGACTTATGCGGACATCGCCCATCGCGGCGGCGTTGGCTGCGGTCTTACTCAGCGGATGTACTGTGGGACCGAACTATCACCGGCCGACGATCCAGACACCTACGACGTTTCGCGCGCCAACCCCAACGACCAGCGACCCTGCATCCCTGGCCGATCTCAAATGGTGGGAGGTCTTCAAGGATGAAAGGTTGCAGGAACTGGAGCGTACCGCGCTGGTGCAAAACTACGACTTGCGGGATGCGGCCGCTCGCGTCGAGGCCGCGCGCGCAAACCTGGGAATCACGCGTTCCAATCAATTTCCGAACCTGGACGCTGGAGCGGACATCACCACTACCCGATTCTCCCGGAACGGATCACTGCCTTTGCCTGCGACCATTGCGCCCTCGCAGAATCGCACCTTCGGGCAGGCCACGCTCAGCTTGCTTTCGTTCGAGCTGGACATCTGGGGCCGGTTGCGCCGCGCCACCGAGGCCGCCCGCGCTAGTCTGCTAGGCGCGGAAGAGAACCGCAAGGCCGTCATGATCACGCTGGTAAGCGCGGTGGCGGACGCTTACTTCAGCCTGCGGGAGTTGGACGACGAACTTGAGATTTCACAGCGGACGCTCGTCACGCGCCGGGAATCGTTGGACCTCACCCGGAATCGGCAAGCCGGAGGCGTCGCGACCTTGTTGGACCTTCGCCAGGGCGAGCAGCTCGTGTATACCGCGGCAGAGACTATCCCCACGCTGCAGCAACAGATCGAGCAGACCGAGAATCAGATCAGCCTACTGTTGGGGAAGAATCCGGGCGAGGTTTTGCGCGGACGGAGCCTTACCGAACAGGAGATGCCCCCCGAGGTACCCGCCGGTTTGCCTTCCGCTCTCCTGGAGCGCCGGCCGGACATTCGCGCGGCCGAGCAAAACCTGGTCGCCGCCAATGCCCAGATCGGCGTCGCGAAGGCAGCTTATTTCCCGCAGATCAGCTTGACCGGATTCCTGGGCGGACAGGGTACGCAACTTTCCAGCTTGTTCAGCGGACCGAGCGCCGTTTGGAATTTCACACCGCAGGTGACTCAGCCCATCTTCACAGCCGGCCGCCTCAAATCGAGTGTGAGGCTGCAGGAAGCATTACGTGACAGTGCGCTGATCCAATACGAAAAAACGATTCAAACCGCATTTACCGAGGTCTCAAATGCGCTGATTGCTCATCAACGGGTGAGGGAAAGTCGCGTACAACAGGAGTTGCTGGTGGCCGCCCTACAGGATCGAACCCGGCTCGCCTACCTGCGCTATCGCGGTGGCGTGGACCTGTTGCTGAATGCGCTCGATGCCGATCGAGACTTGTTTCAGGCCGAATTGACGCTCTCGCAGATCAGATTCAGCGAGCTGGATAGCGTCGTGCAACTCTACAAAGCTCTCGGCGGTGGCTGGCAGTAGCGTTGCCTGGCCCAATGATGAACAGCGAGCACGCCATGCGGAAAAGGGATCGCCGAAAGATGTCTGTTGATTGATCTCATATTCACCAGCGTTGACGACGCAGCGTGGGCAATGCTGGATCAATGGCTTGAAAGCGGGCGCCCGGCCTCCGAAGCCAAGGCGCGAATCCAGCCGATGCTTGGCCAACCTGTCATTATGTTCGGAACACTTAAAGCTTCCGCATGTTCGCCAGCAAGCAGCCCGAATACATCAATGTCCAGATGTTAAACTGGCGTTCGGCGCTGCAAAGCTAAGCTCCCGAGGCCCGCAGGCTGCCGGGAACAAGTAGAGCCCCGCGTATTTTTGGAGACCCCTCGCAACAATAAGCTAAGCTGCCGGATGTTGGGCGCGAGTCCCCACCAAGCCGACGCTACAGTGCTAGACCGGCCGCGAAGATCTTACGGTGGCCTCATAGGTCTCGTAAAGACTCGCCAATGATGAGCAGCGCAGCCAGGAACAAAGCATGGGATTCCACGACCCATCGAACGTCCGCGAGGGTCGCACGCAGTGCCGACTCCAGCGCCGGCCGACGCATTCGGGCAGCTCGCGCAAACCGGAGATTCGCAGCTTCGCCGCTGGGAGGTGTGGCGTCGCCCCGCGGTGAGCCGAGGCTCACTGCTTCAACTCTGCGCTCGTTCCTGAAATCGACGGGGACTTCCGGGAATAGTCGAAATATTCGATGGTCATTTCAGTGGCGCCGAAGATGCGGACATCGGTAACGGAACGGTCTGACACCGGAAACCAAAATGGCCCACTCCTGTCGTAGTCGTGAATGAAGTGAACACTCTTGACCCAGAAAGAAGGCTTTTTCGCGGGCTCACCTTCTACCCGAACGATGGCGTATTCGTCAGCGTCCACGAAGATTCTGCCGCGGACGAGATACTTGTTCGGCGTCTTGGGCTCGATCGCGATCACGTAAGCCGGGCGGCCCCGAATGTCTTCCCGGCCTACGATTTCAAATGTGTAGTTTTCAGGGATGATGCGCGAACGTTCGCGAACATCTGGACGTGCGGCCTCACTTTCGGCTTCTAGCAGACGCGGGAAAACATGCTTCCGTGCAGCTCCCCAGCCGCTCTCGGAAAGAACGTCGAATTGCTTTGAGCCATCAGCTTGGCAGATCATGTGAACGAGCATTTCGGCTCGTTTATGATGATTCGAATTCTCCAGCACGTAGCGCCGGATCGCCTCATAGCCGTGGAGTGCTGCCTGCCGCTCGCTTTCGTTCGCGACCATCCTGTCTACCACCTGATCCGCAGTGGGAAGGGCCGGCTGAGAACCACTTTCCGCTATCACGATGGGAAGAACGAGAATTAGTGGGCTGTACATTAGTGCTAACTCGCGATCTGGATCAGCTCCGGTTTTTCTTCCGGCATCCGGCTTATGCCACTCAGGCTCAGGCGGAGTTCACGCTCGTAGTCAGCGATCCGAGCTTCGATCTGCCGCTCGGCATGCACCCGCTTGATGATGTCTTCGCGGTAGCGGCGCAGGAAGTAGTCAATGGTTTCCACGCGGATCCTTACAGAGCCGGTGGGCTTGTTCTCGTCGAGGTCTTTGAAAGAGAAATACGGCGTGTGCGACTTCTCGATGATGCCTTCGATTACGCCGTAAATAGGGGCATCGTGACCGCACTTGAAATTAGATATTTCCATCGCGACAAGATTGGGATGGCGCGCCGTGAACTTGGCCGCCCAGATTTTGTGATTGGTGCTCGCAGAGTAGCGCGTCTTCCATACATCGGCTATGTCCAGCGGATGCTGGATTACACCGGCGCGGACCTCATCGCCGAACAGCCGTTCCAGCAGGTCTTCATCGAGCGGTAGGGTGCTTTGCGAAAAGATTGGATACCCCAGCTTCTGGAACTCGTCCAAAATTTCGTGGTTCAGTCCGGGATCGTGATGATAGGGACGGCCTAGCATCACGATCCCGATGCGGTCCTCGCGTTCGAGTTGGTCGAGTACGTCGCGCGCCTTGCGCCGCATGCCTGTCTCATACTCTTCCAGCGCTTTGTACCCAACTTCAATAGCACGCTGGTTTTCGTCCGGCGACAGTCCCAGCAGAGGCTGGAAGGCGGTAAACATCTGGTGCGCGAACAGTTTTCGGTCCTGCAGATTAACAACCGGATTGACGTACTTTACGTGGTTTTCCGCAAAGACATCATTCTCTTTGGTGAAGGCTGCCTTAACGGTTTCCGGGCACGCCGTGACGGTTGGGCACGCGTTCGAACCGGTAAGATTGACCAGCGGCGTGTGGAGCACGTCCACCATCGGGAAGAAGATCAGGTCGAGTGGCTTCTTCGCTGCCTTGATGCTAAGCAGATTGTGGACATGCGCGATTCCGATTTTAGCCGGGAAACAGGGGTCGATGGCTCCGCGGCTCGCGCCTGCTCGATACAACTCCGGGCTGGTGTAATCGGAGTAAATGAGATTTTCGCCTTTGAGACCAAGACTTTCGAAGTACGCGTTGAACAGCGGCGCGTAGACGTACGCATTCAACACCCGAGGCATTCCAATGCGCAGGTCGGGTCGATTCTTCATCAGGGCTGCCCGCTCCTTGGTGGATTTCGTCCACGCGCGCGAAGGAATTGGATCGGCCACAATATCGGTCTTCTGCGAACGGAACGCTTCGTGCGCGGCCAAATCCACGAAGTTCGGGTACTGCTTCTTCGCCGCATCCAGCCCGGCCTTGATGTCCTTCATGTCCTCCATCTCTTCGACCGTGCCCTTCTCGCAGGTAGCGATGATCAGGCGTTGCTCGCCCATTTGCAATGGCACCTTGGATTTCGAAACCTTGGCGAGGGGGACAAAATTCTTGGAGGGCTCAGTCGTCCCGCCCGTGATGGTGAGGCTTGCGCCGGCGCCTCCAGTATTCACGTCAATGAATGTGCGCAAGCAATTGTTCTTGCAGAAGTAGCAGCGCGTGTTTTCGTTGCGGGTGGTGTGATACGTGATATTGCGGACCGCATCGAGGCCGATGAAGCTGGTACGCCGGCCGTTCCGGTAGATGCGCCCCGCCTCCACGGCCGCGCCTATTGCGCCGGACTCGCCGCAGTGCTCGTGCACGATGATCTCGGGCTTGCGGTCGCCCGAGCGAAAACTCGAGCGAATGAAGTCCACTTCAGCTTTGACCACGGCCATGTTGTTCTGCGTGCCGCCCTGCAACACGAAGCGCGATCCTAGAGCCGCCAGATTGGGAATGCTGGCCACATACAGGAAAATGTTCTTGGGTAGCACCGCGGCTAGACCGGCCAGAATCTCCTCCGCGCGCCAACCCTGGCGCTGGAAGTTCACGATGTCGGACTGCATGAAGACCGCGCAGCCGTACCCGAACACGGGCATGGCCGTGGCTGAGAACGCCAGGTCCGCATACTCTTCGACTTTCATGCCGAAACCCTCGGCCGTCGATTGCAGGAAGTACCCGTTACCGGCGGAACATTGCGTGTTGAGCTTGAAGTCTTTCACGCGACCATTCTTCAGAACGATCAACTTGATGTCCTGACCGCCGACATCCACGATGACGTGCGGGTCGTCGTAGAACTTCATGGCCGATTCCGTGTGCGCTACGGTCTCCACCAGCGCAACGTCGGCGTGCAGGACGTCTTTGAGAATGTCCTTGGCGTAACCGGTGGTGGCGACGCCGAGCACTTCCATCTTCGCGCCTTGAGACTCGACCTGAGCGCGCAGCTTCTCGAACATATCAATGGTGTCCTGGATGGGATTGCCATTCGAAAGCTGATAGGCCTTGCACAGGATGTCGCCATCTTCAGAGAGCAGCACGGCCTTGGTGGAAGTGGAGCCACCATCCACGCCCACAAAACCACCCACCGTGGTTCCGGATTGAAAAATGGCGGGAACAAATTTCTTGCGCCGGTAGGCCGACTTGAAAGAGTCTAACTCGTCTTTCGATTCGATGAGCGCCCCGCTTCCGGACGCAGCTTTCTCTTCGGTACGGCCGAAATCGATGTAATGGACCAACTTCGCAGAACCGCGGTAGCGGCCAACTTCATCTTCTTCGGTCTTGCCGAACTCGATGGCCCCGAGCGCGGCGAAATACTGCGCATTTTGGGGAACTTTGATCAACTCCCGCGGCGTCGCGCCTTCCGGAATCTCGACCTTGCGATCTTTCCACATACGCGGGATGTTGGCCTGCCACGCTTCCTGCATTCCTCGGATGAACGTGTTCGGCCCTCCCAGCAGCAAAACATGCGGCCGCAGCGTATGGCCGCGCGTAAGTACGCTCAGGTTTTGCAGAACAATGGCCTCAAACAGCGAAGCCATCAGCTCATCCGGCGGCGTGCCTTCCTTTTGGAGGCTGTTGACGTCTGTCTCAGCGAAGACGCCGCACTTGCCGGCTACTTTGTGCAGTTTGATTCCGTCGTAGCCTTGCATGCTGAGCTGCTCAGCAGGGATCTTGAGCTTGGCGTTGATCTTGTCAACCACCGCTCCCGTGCCACCCGCGCACTTATCGTTCATGGACGGGATCTTCTTCTTGCGCCCGCTCTCGGGATCGTCTTTGAAGACGATGATTTTAGCGTCCTGGCCGCCGAGTTCGATCACCGAGTAAACTTCCGGATGCATTTTCTCGACGGCCAGCGACACGGCGGTGACTTCCTGGACGAACTTCGCGCCCACCAGTTCGGCGAGCGTGCCTCCGCCCGAACCGGTCATGAATGCTCGCGAGTTTTCCGGAGTAACGCCAGCTTCCGTTTCTATGCGCTGGAGAAACTCCAAAACCTTCTCCGGTTGTTTCGTTTCATGCCGCTGATAGTCCTGCCAGACGATCTTGTCCGTCTGGCTCTCAGCGACAATAGCCTTCACCGTGGTCGAACCCACGTCAAGTCCGACCAGATAGCGTGTCTCCATGTCAGGCCACCTTCGGATCGGCCACCAGCGCTGTCGACCGCTTCCGCTTGCCCGTGCGCGAGTTCATCAAGTCGTTGACGTGCAGGACGAATTGCGCAGCCGTGCCAGCGATGCCTTCGCGATGCGGAACGTGGTAGAAGGGGCGCCGCAGCTCGCGATGATCGGCCACGAATTCCCGAATGTCGTTCAGCCTCTTGCCAGTGGATTGCAGTACGGTTTCGAACTCGGCCTTGGCCTTCGCTTTGGCCTCGCCGAGCGCCATCTGTACGCGGCTATGCGCGTTCACTTCGCCTTCTCCCGATGTTTCGATGGGCAGGAAGATCATGTCCTTGAATTTGTTGATAACTGCCGACTGAACGCCATCTGACTGCGACGACGGCATGCATCCGAACGGTTTGAGCGCCAGCACCATATGGCACTTGTGGTGAACGGTGTAGTACACGTTCTTGCCGACCTCGAGATGTCCCTCGCCGCCGCGCGCGAAGCGATGATAGAAGGGCTCAGCCAACCTAGCCAGTTCTCTTTGATCCACTAGCTTGTGAGCCAGCCCGCCGAGTTTCTCGCCCACCCGGTGATAGAAGTGCGCCCACATGAATTCCCCGATGGTGAATCCGAGAATCTTGCCTTCATAAGCCATCTCGCGCTTGAATTTTCGCTTGAAGTCATACCACGCAAGCCGCTCGTGATGCGCTTTGAATTCCTTGGTATTGAGCGCACGTGCCTTAGCCTGGCAAAGCAAGTACGCGACCCACGTGGCTACGGGCTCGACGATCACTTGCGCGCCCTCGCGCTCCAGGAATCGGAACATGTTGAAATTGCCGTCGCCTTCGGTGATCGAGGCCCAGAACTCACCAGTAATCTTCACCACCGGCTTTACCTTGGTTCGGTCTACTTCCACTTCGTCGATGCGCGCGCGGCAAGCTTCCAGGGCATCAAGGTATGGCTTGCCATACAGGTTCTCGTACACCTTGCCCCAGGAGTTCCAGAAACGCATGAACTTGTCGTGACTCTTGAGATAGCCCTTGGCCCAGTTCGGCGCGCTCTCAACGATCTCAAATGGCGGGCGTTCGCGTAGCGTGCGGGTCAAGGTTTCGCCGGCCTCCTCGAAGGCGCGGTCGGTCTCCCCGTGTTTCACTTCGAACGGGCGGACTTGGTAGATGATGTCGTTGAGGGTGTCGCCAACGTTCATGGCGTTGAGCATGCCCATGCCAAAGTCGACTGTGAACTTCAGCCCGGCTTCGCCCGAGGCGGCCTTGATGCCGTCGTTCTGCTGGAAAAGGAGCACGCGGAAACCGTTGAAGCCGGCATTCTCGAGCGCGAAGCGATACTCAGCTTCGTACATGCCGAAGCGGCACGGACCGCACGATCCAGCGGTGAAGAAGACGTAGTTATCGACAATGTCCTGCCGCGGCACGCCCTGTTTCTCGAGTCCCTGTAAGTACTGCACCAAGCAGCCGACTGTGAAATACGTCGGATTGCACTGGCCGTTATTTCCAAACTCCTTGCCGATCTGGAAGGCCGGCACATCCGGGACCGGGAGCGTTTCGCATTTGTACCCGCAGCCTTCGAATACCGCGCGGAACATGTTGTCGTGTTTCCAGGTGATCCCCCCGATAAGGATGGTGACTTTGCCCCGCTCGGCTGCGGTAAACGGTCGTTCCACCGGACGCTTGAATTGTTGCTGGATATTTACGAACCCGGCGGCAGATCGCAACCTGGCTCGCTCCGCGTCCACTCGTCTCTCGATTTCGTTCGCCGCGCCTTCCAAACGCTCCTGGACTACTTCTTGATCGGTTACTTCTGACATTTCTTCTCCCTTCCTGCTTAGTCGAAGTTGGTGGTTCCTTGGAACCGGTTGAGCGCCTGCCGCAACATCCACTTGATGACGCGAGCGTCGTTATAGCAGTACGCCAGGATATGGTTGAGGGTTGAGAAGCAGTGCGGCTGGCACGACTTCTTCATCTCTGTAAGCTGCTTCGTTTCAAACTTGTGGTTTTCTATGCTTCCCCAATCGTATGTGGCGTTGTACATGGGGAAACACGGCGCGAGCGTGCCGTCGGTTCGCACAATAAGGGAATTCCATCCAGCTCGGCAGTTCCATTCCTGGACCTTGCCGCGCATGAAGAGCCGCATCTCATCCAGGCGGCTGGCGGAGTTTACCATCTTGTATCCCGACCTCTTCTTCTCAACGAGCCAGTCCACCAACTCATCCACCTTGCCAAAGTCCTCCGGAGTAATGAACGTGAGGTTGTTCTCCATGTGCTTGAAATCGGGCTGGTCCATCATGGGCGATTCGTTGATGTGGTAGTCGGTAGCGATGCCGTGATCGTGCGCGATCTCAGTAAGTTCCCGGACGTCGTCCATGTTGTTGCGGCAGATGTTGATGTTAAAGAAGACGCTGTAGCCGTACTGGTATTGCTTCTTTACCAGGTAGTTGAAGTAGGAGCGCACCGGTGCCAGGGCTTTCGGCAGGCCGGGCTTTTCCTCCACCGCGTCCACGGCGAAATTGAATGTCGCGACGCCTGCGTCCGCCAGCCAGTCCGTTACCTGTGGACGAAGTAGGCGGGCATTTGTTGGCACATAAATCCAAAAGCCCTTCTTCGCCGCGTAATAGCAAACTTTGTGAGCGAATTGCGGGCGGAGAAGGGGCTCACCGCCCATAAGCGCAAGCACGCCAGCCCCCGTGTCGCGGAGCCAATCAATGGACCGCTTAGCGATCTCTTCAGTCATCCCCTTGACGCGATTGTCAAAGGCCCACCAATAATGGCAGTCCAGATTACATTTCCATTCCGTGAACAAGTAGGCGATGATCGGGTGGAAATTGCCAGGCAAAAGCCGAGATCTCAGCCAGGGCGCTGCCCACCCGCGGAAGGCGCGCCTGATGTGTTCCGCTGTGTAGTGCCGTTTCGGCGGAGGTATCGGCGGCCCTAAGCCGTCGTCGCCTAGCAACTCCGGGTGCTGGGGGAATACAGGATTGGGCAAGCTTGCTGGCTTGATTGCTGGAAGGACCGGCGTTCGTGAGCCAGGTTGCGTTAATAAGTTGTGTAACGGAACATCTAATCGAAAGTCTTCAGGCTGTCGCGTGTCAAGTGTTTTCGGGGTCATATTCTTCAACGGAACAATGATGCAAACTTTAGGTAAGGTCTGCTGTCGCTGCGCACCAATCGCGAATCGGGCATGCAGCCGATGAAACCAAGCGCCATTCTGGCCAATGCGGCAGCCATACTGACTGCAAGTTTAGATAACGAGGTTTCAGCTGAGGTTTCAGGAATCGAAAAGATTTTTGTTGAATTCCTGTCAGACGCGACTGAGTCGACTACTCAAATGACGAAGAGCGTGACTGACTTCTAAGACGCTAGTAAAGTAACTAGTTCAGATGCACTAGTAAAGTTACTTAGTCGTGGCCATGTATAACCGCGCCACCGGGAACTGGCGAGTTAGTAAGACGGTGCCAGACGCGATGATCATCTGCGATCAACTGATCTGCTTCGATTTGCCCGTCGGTGCCGGCAGCGTAGTTCGGGGAAAAGGGAGCAGGCAGCTTCGCCCAAGCCGCCTCAACAGGCCTCCTCAACAGGTGTGATGATGGCACTCAGCATCCACCTTGTCGCGTCGGGTGAAGAGCGTTGCGTCTCCACGCATGGAATCAAGCAGGAGCGTCTCATATGCCGGCGGAGCCGCTACTCACGTTTGGCTCTTGCCGGTCGCCAGGCACCGATTTGCCGCTGACCTCGCCAGGCCCATATTGTCCGCGCACGGTTCGTTTCGCCGCTTCGTCCACGGCCATTGGCCGAATCGACCTCAACACCTACACTTTTGTTCGCGCGCCGAATCAGCATCGAAGGCAATCGGCGAGTCGATGGTTGTCAAAGCCAAGAGTTGGAGTAAGTGATTTGCGACCATTTCAACGTGATCGATGTAGTTCCGGTTCCAGATCGGCTCAAACAAAGAGTTACCGAAGCGGAAGACCAAGATGTTCTGGACCGTCGCTTTCCCTAGGTGGTGATCGATTCGGTATACATTCTTCTCATCGAACGCTTTAGCGACTACCTCATTTAATTCGCGGGCCGACTTTAGAGATATCGCCGACGTGATAGTGCAGGCGATTCTGGAACTCGCGCCAGCTCTCGGTGAAGTTGCCAGCGTCGGTTGAGCTGGCGACTTTCTTTGGGCGTCTTTTCCCTTGCCACCCGTGGATCGCGATCGACTTTACTGCCTGGCGCTCACAACGTAGTTCTTGAAGTAGCTGGTGCTATCCGTTTTCGACCAGAGTCCGACCTTGCCTGCAACGGGCGGGCGGAGCACGGGATTGTTGGCCGGGAAAAGTTCTTGGTTCGGCGGCCCGTTCCTGCCGGCCTGTGGCTGGCTGCCGAGTGTGTATTCCAACGCTGGGGCGCCATCGAGCCATGCCTTGAAGCTTGCTCCGTCAACCGTCATCTTCAATTCATGCCAATCGCTGCGCTTCAGCATGAACGGTTTGGACCGGTCGCTGAACTTAATGTTCCGTCTTATACCGTTGTGAAACTCCCACAACGCTACGTTGTTTTCCGTGTCGTTGTAGCGGACCGCCAACCAGTCGCCGTTTTGCTTCACGTTGAAGAGAATGCCGGAACAGCGGTCCGAGTCACCGGCGACGGTCCTGAAGTTCATGCTGATGGCGCCGTCGGAGAAATTCTCGACGGTTTTGAGGATAGCAACTGGATAGTATGCGAACTGCTTGGCGTTGTCCATCAGCTCTTCGTTCGAGGTGCCATACAGCTTGCGCGCCGTTTGAAGTAGCAGCTTGGTGGGGTTATCCTTGCTCGCAACCCACGGTCGGCCATCGATCATGATCACTTTGTCACCGCCGTCCTGCGCGACGACCCATGTTCCGACGATCGGCTCGAACGTGATCGGCGCCTTGCCGACTTGTTCGCCGCTCAGATCGACCTTGATATCCGCCGCGCCGGCCAGCGCAGCCAGAAGAACCGCTGTAAAGAGAACAAGTCCGCCTTTAGGGACTGCCTTCATTGGAACCTCCTTCGTATTAATAGTCCAATAACTACGATCAGGCACGGCCAGAGAACATAGAATACGGTGCCGGCGCCCTTGGGCGGCACGGCCAGAGGCTGACCGCGAAAAATGTCCTCCTCGTTTTCGGGGGGCGGCGCGATGCCGGCGAGCGAGTAAATCGACTCCAGCACACCCTCGGCTGTAGTCACACGGCTCATCGTCCTGCGCCCACCCAGGTCGTACCAAATCTCGCCGTATCCTTGGCTCGTCTGTTCGAAAAGGCCGATCGACGTGCTGGATACATAATGCACTTGCAGTCTAGGCATAACGCGCCGCAGCTTCGATAGCGCATGATGCTCGAGGTCGACCCGGCGAGGATCCTCAGGCGCAAGATGCACCTCGATACGCAAGACCGTATGGATTTGGTGGAGCGCACTCTCGTCTGCCGCGGAGAACGAATTGCTTCGACCTTGGGATGTATCCCAGCTCGCATCGAGGAAAGTACACGCGAAGATACTGCCGATCGCGAGCACGCCGGTGCCCGCCGACTCGTACACACGGCGGCTCACATTCACACCCAGCCGCATCCAGACTGCCGCCAGCCCCAGGCCGGTCACTGTCAATACAAGCGCGATGAGCATGGTGTCCAGTCGCAGGAGACCATGCTGGAAATCGGCGACCATGGCGGCGGGCGTGTACCCGGAGGCGCGCTCCCACCAGCCACCCTGCACGGCACCAAAGAAGTTAATCACCCACGTGCCGACCGTGACGCTGAGCGTCAAAATCGCCGCCGTCGAGGGATGTTCGCTAACCGAGGACATGGCGGCGGCTAATCCAATCGTGAGACCCGCATTGAGCACATGGCCAATCGTGAGCGTGACCAACTCAGGCACGTAGACATTGCCACCGTAGCTTTTCCAGAGTAGGATGGCGCTCAGAGGCGGCAGCATGGCGACGAGCCAGCCTCCCAGGAGAACCAAAGCCTTGGCTGCGATGCGCACAAAGGAGGACATCCCTTGCTGGATTTCGAGCTTCAGTGCGCCGCTCTGCCGATCGCCGGCTACGAGACGAATCGCCACGAATGGCAGCAGGAATACGGCCGCTAGTTCGCAGGCGCTGAACGTCGGAGCCCAAACTCCGGTTAGGGGTGATAAAGCTTCGCCTACGCCCGCGGAGGTCCCGTTCAAGCCGCTCACCTCCGCATAAGTGCGGACAGCGCTGATGAAGGATACTCCCACTAGCGGTCCGATCCCGAACAGTAACACCCACCACGCCCTGGATACGATGAGCTCACGACATTCCTTGTCTACGAGCCACAAGAACGCGGCCCTAGGTGAGTGCAAGGAAAACCTCTTCAAGATCTCCGTTTGCTCTCGACAAATTTCGTGCCGCTGCCAGCGCCGCAAGTTCTTCAACCGTTCCTTCGCCACGCACGCGCCCACTGCTAAGCAGAACGAAGCGGTCGCAGAAGCGCGCGGCATCGCTGATTTGATGAATCGAGAGGAACAGCGTCCGCCCGCGGCCCGCGTGCAGTCGGAACACCGCCGCGATGTCGCGTGCCTGACGCAGGTCAAGGCCGTCGAAGGGCTCGTCGATGAGCAGCGCTGGTTGAGGCGTCAGTAGTCCGATGCCAAGGAGGACGCGCTTTCGCTGGCCTTTTGAAAGTGTCCCGACGGGTTGGTTTAGCAACTGCTGAAGATCGAGTTGTTCTGTCACTTCATCGCGAAGATGTGCTCGACCTCCCAGGAAACCGATCGCGAAATCAAGCGCCCATCGCACCGGCTGCGCGGGCCAGGGGGCGATCCCGTCGGGAACATAAAATAGCAGCGCGGGACGCTCGCGCGCTCCTACTACCTGGCCCCCTGCCCGTGTCTTGCCATTGTCAGACGGCAATACTCCGGCGAGGCACTCAAACAACGTGGACTTACCGGCCCCGTTAGGGCCTATCAGCCCCAACACCTCGCCCGCTCGTACTTGGAAACTTACGTTCGCCAAGGCAGCGATCCGGCCGAATCGTTTGGAAAGCCCTTCAACCTCAAACAGCATCGCTATAAGAGTATCCGCACCACTGCTGGCCGCGCAAACCCAAAGAGAGCACTGATTTTGTCTCCAGTCCAAACTGGCGAGGCTATTAACTAACTTTGTCGGTAGCATTCGCTGCGTGCCACGCCTGTATACCATTTCCCGGAGCGCAGCATCCTCGCCGCGAGACCTGCTATGATTCGGAGCCGGGTACAGAAGCTACGGGCCAACTTCGGTTTAGTCGGCCATCATCGAGCAAAAGTATTTCGCGAGTGCCGAGCAAGGCTGTTTTTTTTCTCAGATCAGATCGATACGGAAAACGTAGCCTCCCGATGGGCTGTTGAGTGGCGGAAAACCGGGATGCTGATAGGCGGGATTGTCGATCGACCATCCTGGATGCTCGCCGGCATCAACGCCATACAGCTGGCCGTTATAGACCGCGACATCGTGGATGTCACAGGAACCCGGCACGAATTCCACCACCTGGACGACTTGACCTGCCTTGACGTCATATTTGACGAGGCCAGGGATGTAACCCTCGTAGCCAGTTGTGCCTTCCTTTTGATGTCCCGTCACTTGCCAGATGAAGCCGCTGTCATAAGCGATGCCGTGCAGCCGTTCGGCGAGGCCTGGCACACGCGTCGTTGGGAAGATGTAATCGACCTCCCAAGTCTTGGGATCGATGCGGATCAGCGCTTCAAGGCGATTGGCATCTATCCAGATTTTGCCAACGTCAGCCTGCCACGTCATGCCGTGGGTGGCGCCGCCATCGTCCGGGGGCCCGAATGGAATCTGTCGATGGCTGATCTGTTTGCCGCTCATGTCGGTCTGGAATATCCCATTAATCGGCGGAGTGGGGTGCTCTATCTCCGACGCGCCATTGGCACCGCTCCAGACATAACCGTCGCCGAAACACATACCGCTGGTGTCCTTGCAGTTGGTCATCACCGTGTGCAGGAGCTTGCCTTTCCAGTCGATGAGCCAGGCAGCCTCCTGTTTGTTGTCATGGCGCTGTTCCTGAACCCAGAACCCTCTCTTCTGATCGTGGTCGATGTCGATTGCGTTGGGCCATCCGGGTGGCGTAAGGAACAGTTTAGTAGTCTTCGCCATCCGTTTCGGGATTTGCTTGCCGTGCGGGCCGGTCCCCGCGCGACGACCGAGCGCGTCGGTCCCCGGCTCCCGCGGCGCCGTCTCGGATGATTGAGCGAACGCCGACCTGGCACCGACGCTCGCGCTCAGGCCAATACCGGCGCCAAGCAACTCTCTTCTTCCTATTAGATTCCTCATTGGCGTTCTCCTTCTCTGACGAGAATTGTTGTCGAATGCCAAGCGGTCCGAGTGTGACCTTGATGTGGCATGATCGATCCTAATCGCATCAATGTTCGCGGCTAATGATAGCAGAACCTGAAGTCGTGGCGGCGAACTGACACATTTCAGTCAGCAACCCGACGCCCGTTATCCGACCTTCCTGCTAGGTTTTCGCTGGGTCTACCGTGGCCGGGCGCTTGGATCAAGTGCTCTCAAAGCGAGCGTAAGAATTCCACAATTGCATCCTGGTCCTTGGACGACAATCGCCTAAAGTCGTGTGTCGCCCGATCCGCTTCTCCGCCGTGTCGCAATATCGCATCGCGCAGGGTCACTGTGACTCCATCGTGCATCAACCGCGAACGAAGGCGCACACCCCATAAAGGCGCTGTGCGCACCCGGTTCCGTGTCTTCTCAAAGTTCTCGGACGAACACTCCGGGGGCATCTGACGAGCAGCGCGTCCGTAATGCTCCACGATGGGAACCACAATTCCGTCGCCGGTACCGACATCGTGGATCAGGAAGTCGCCGTAAGGATGGAAGGTCTTGTTTCCGAGCGCTGCTGGAATCGTAAATGTCCCGCCATTAATCATCGTGCCCGCGGCAGCTGTGGATAAGGCTCGCACGTGGCAGACCGCGCAACCGATTCTGTCGAAAAGATCGGAGCCTCTCCTTGCCGTAGGTGTAGCAGCTAGAGTCACGTCGCGCGGAGGCGCCTTCAATGCTCGGATGAAGCGAGCAAAATGATCGACGTCGGCCAGTCCGTCCGGCCCGGGTTTGTCGTTTGGCTCCGGCGCGGTGTTGCAAAGCTTGACCACCTCGTCAGGGAACAATTGCGTGGTAATGCCCATCTCATTCAGGTAGGCGTCGCCCGAGAAGGACAGCAGGCTGGCGTGCTGATTCTTCCAGCCAAATCGGCCTATACCGGCTTGCCCGGGGGCTTCGACGATAGGCACGTAAACAACTAAACCGCAGACTTTTCCATGCGTGCTTGCGCACTGGCTGCGGGCAAGGTCAATCAGAGTCAGATCCGAGAGGGCCTCCACAAAGCCGTCCCCCACGAGACTCAGGGAAATGCGCGTTGTCCGGATCGTCTCGCTCTCCGGCACACGTTCCTGGATCTCCGTATCGGGAAAAGCCGCGCTTGGGCAAATGGCCCGATCGTTCACTAGCGTACGCCCAGAGATTATTGCGGCTCCGTGGGCAATTGGGATGTCCGGGTTGACGAACCGATGATCCGGTCCCAAATGGCCCACTCGCAGCTCTGTGATCTGGCTCGCGCCACCGGATGTGGGATTCTGATGACATTCCCTGCAGGATTGCGCATTGTAGAGTGGTCCAAGGCCATCGGCTACGCCCTCCACCTCGTCGAACTTAACTTGATCAGCCTGATGTGTTGGATCATCGACTACACCGTTGCTTTTGTTGTCGAACCCTGCGGGCGCATCTGGAGGCGGTTGACTCACGGGGTTCTTGTTTGCCCGTTGCCGACCTTGCGCCCATCCCAGCGTCCACCCGGACAGTGCCAGCATCAGCGCGTACAACACCAGGATTGCCTTTGATTTCATGGCTCCTCCTGCGTTCTTCTTTCTCGATCTTAACGCTTTCCTCAAGGCATTCCAAGCTCGCCTTCGACGAGCGGATAGGAAGGTTGAGACTTGTCTGACGACGCTAACGACTGGAGCTTTATGAGCCGTTATCGGAGTCTACTCGTTCGGGCGTCCGTTCGAATTGCTAAACCATGCAACGACTACTTGGAAGGAATCCTGGGACCCGGATCGGAGCAGTCTCGCGATTGCTACGCTTTAAGGCCTTTCGCATACTTGTAACCATGGAGAGAAGGGGTCTCACACTATCGGGTAGCCACGTTCGTCCTGAACCGCTTAATCACAGCCATCTCGACGGCTTGGTAACTGCCGCCGCCGGGAGCTCATCCCTTTATCAATGGGCTCTCCTACTCCGAACGGCGAACGAAGCCGCGCGTTATATAGACACCGCCCTCGCGTGGCGGATGCTGGCGCCGCAGTCCCTTTTGCCATTGTCCTTTTAGGAGATGGAGCTGTTGTCGGGTCTACGCGATCCTGGAACCTGGAGCGGTGGCCGTGGCCAAAGAAGCATCTCCAGAATGGGCAAGTGTTTTCGATGTGCGTAACCAGCGTTCCGGGCCGCCATCGAACGGATCGGCGGGAAGTTCGGATGGGATTCTTCGCGCCCATCGGATGGCCGCCGACTACACTCCTCGCGATTCGGCTCGTTTTTTCAATCCTCGCAGAGGAGTGCCCAGTTGTAAAACAACAGGTGCGCAGCCTTCTTGATCGGGCCTGACTCCGCGTAGAGTTCTATCCACCAGTCAGAGGCGATGCGAGGTTAGAGAACGCGATCTTCACTTTCACTTGAGCTTCACAATTCTTGCCATTAGGCCGGACGAGATAGTCTGATCGTTGTGGAAAGGCGGTCAAACTGGCTTCAAGCTGATGAACTCGCGGTAGACTAGTCCCATGTTCCGTTCGAAATCGGGAATACGTATTGGCTTCACCGCATGCCTCTGTTGCGCGGCCTCATTCGCTCAACCCCTTCCGATGGCCAGCCGCCCGGAGGATGTCGGGTTCTCTTCCAAACGTCTCGAGACGACCAAAGCGGTCTTTAAAGGGGATGTCGACGCTAAGCGTTTGCCCGGCGCTGTGCTGCTGATGGCGAGCAATGGAAAGATCGCCTTCTACGATGCCGTGGGCTTTCAAGACCGCGCCACCGAGACCCCAATGAAAAAGGACTCCATCTTCCGAATCGCTTCCATGTCGAAGCCGATCACTACGGTGGCCGCGATGATTTTGGCCGAAGAAAACAAGCTCGACGTCGGCGCACCCGTCGCGCAGTACCTGCCGGAATTCAAAGTCGTCAAAGTTGGCACGGAGGGAGCCTTGCCGAAGCGCCCAATGACCGTTCAGGATCTCATGCGTCACACCTCGGGCTTGACCTACGGTTTGTTCGGGAACTCGCCGATCGACCAGATGTACCGAAAGGCCAACATCTTCAGCGCCAAATCTCTAGACGAGATGGTGAAGCTCATCGCCGGCATGCCGTTGCTACACCAGCCCGGCGAATTCTGGGAATACAGTGTTTCAACCGACGTCTTGGGCCGTCTGGTGGAAGTGGCGAGTGGGATGGACCTCGATAGCTTTGTGCGAGAACGCATCACCGGTCCGCTGAGGATGAACGACACCGGTTTCTGGGTTAAACCTGCGGCGGTTTCCCGCCTTGCAAAGCCCGATGGTCAAGCGAACGCGGCCTTCGAAAACCCAACGCAGAAGCCCAATATATTTTCCGGCGGAGGTGGCATGTTATCGACGGCGGGCGACTATGCCCGCTTTTCTCAGATGTTGCTCAATGGCGGGGAACTCGATGGCGTACGCATTCTGGCGCCGAAAACTATCGCGCTGATGACGTCCGACCAACTGCCGGCCACCGTGGAACGGCACACACCCGTCGCCATCGCGATCGGGTCGTTCGGTCCGGTTCCGGAAATGGGCACGAGCTTCGGCTTGGGCTTCGCCGTTCGTGTGGATGCTGGCCGCAATCCCATGCCCGGATCAGTAGGCGACTTCTCCTGGGGCGGAATTACCGGCACGCTGTTCTGGGTTGATCCACAGACCAAGCTCGTGGCGGTGCTGATGGCGCAGTCTCCGCAAACCATGCTCAATGTGATCTGGCGACAAACACGAACGATGGTCTATCAGGCAATGACCAATTGAGGAATAGCTTCAATGTGGCCTCCGAACGACTTTTTCCCGTTGAGAAATACCCAGGGCTACGTCGTCGATGTAAACGGTCGGTTAACTTTGAGAGGGTACCGGGTGTGAATGGATTACGATTTCGCACATGACCGCCACGAGAACGAACCACAAGAACATTACCGGAATGTGGTTACGCATATTACGGGGACGTGCATTGACCTTAAAATGGGTACCCGGCCGGCAGCCTGAGATGCAGTACCATAACGTTGATGCAGATCGACCTCGCTTTCGGGACGACTGGCATAAAGGCGAACCTGCCGGCCGGATTCCGATATCGCGTTTTAGAAGCCCGCTCCGCCCAGCTTTTGCCGGACTGGCAATCCACGCTCGAATCGGCGCTCGACCGGCCTATTGATGCTCCGCCACTTACCGATGTAGCGCGTGGCAAGCGGAGCGCCGCGATTTCAGTTTGCGATATCACCAGGCCGGCGCCGAATCGCAAAACGCTTCCGCCCGTTTTACGCCGCCTGGAGCAAGCCGGAATCCCACGAGAAAACATCACGATCCTGATTGCCACCGGGCTGCACCGGCAGGCGACCGAGGCCGAAATGCGAGAGATCTGCGGAGACGAGGTCGCCTCGGCTTACCGAGTCGAGAACCACGATGCGCGGAATCTGGCATCGCATCGTCATCTCGGCGCCACTGCCTCGGGCACGCCAGTCTACATTGACGAACGATTCATCGCTGCTGACCTTCACGTCACGCTCGGCTTCATTGAGCCTCACCTCATGCTCGGATTTTCAGGCGGCCGGAAGCTGGTCGCGCCTGGGCTGGCGGCTCAGGAAACCATAAAGGTGCTCCACAGCTCCAAGTTCATGCGAGACGCCAGGGCGGTGGAGGGCTCGGTCGAGGATAACCCGCTCCATCGGGAATTATTGGAAATTGCCCGCATGGCGCGGCACGATTTCATTGTGGACGTTGCGTTGGCGCGCGATCGCTCGATTGCAGGTGTATTCGCCGGACATCCAGAGAAGGCGCACCGGCGCGGAGTCGAGTTTGTCTCCGAAGTTTTGCTCGAGACCATCGATGAACCGGTTGACGCCGTGATCACCACTTCCGCCGGCTACCCGCTCGATCTCACGTTCTACCAGGCGATCAAAGGCGTCACAGCGGCTGCCCACATCGTCAAGCCGGGAGGGCCGATCTTGTTGGTCGCTGCCTGTCCGGAGGGCGCCGGTGCGCCTGAGTTTATGCGAATGCTGCTTGAAAATAGCTCGGATGCCGGATTTCTGAAACGAATCGAAGGCCAACCGGTTACAGTCGATCAGTGGCAACTCGAAAAGCTGGCTCTCGTAACAACGCGACAGAGGCTCTTGTGTTATGTGCCGGGTCTTCCCACGGAATACCACCAGAATCTTTGGGGCCGCGCGTATCCCACGCTGGACCTCGCGATAACGGCGCTAACCGATGGCCTGCCCGCCAATGCCAACATCGCGGTAATCCCGGAAGGTCCTTACGTGCTCGCCAAGGCGCACGCACGCGAGTTGGTCTCAGGGTGACGAATGCGCGTGTAGGCTTTTCACGCGCATACCGCTTTGACGCACGATCGCTTCGAAACATGCCACCGTCATCTTGTTGAGCCCGCCATCGATGTCTTCAGTGCGATCCGGACGGCCGGTCCGAAAACGGCTCGCAAGGTTAGCATGCTGGTCCGAAAAATTCACGAATGACCGCATCGAGCCGAGCAAGCTTCCGGATCTGGGAACTGCTCAAACCCGGACACGAAACTGGCACTGTTTTTAGCGAACTCATGACAGAAATTATTGTTTCAATATCCTCTTCGACGCTTGTACACTTCAGGCGCCAATCCGTGGATCTGGCACCGGATAACCGATCGCGAAATGATACACCACCTGTCTTTGCCCGGAGGTGAGACTAAGATAGCGGTGCACCTCGTCATCGTAGAACGCTCCGATGCCAGTCGCTCCCAACCCCAGCGCTTCGGCCGCGAGATACAAGTGCTGGCCGATCGCTCCTGCTTCGAAATGCACGTATCGATAACCGCGGTCGCCGTGTAAGCGGGTCGCGCGCTCCAAGTCGCCTATCATCGAGAACGCCACGCAGGCATTGCCCGCGAGATCCTGTCCCAGACTGAGGCCCGCGGCGGCAACGCGCTGATCTCCGGACCGGATCTGCTCCAACTGCGCTTGCCGCGGCCAGTAGCGGTACACGCCAGACGGTAAGTCGTCGACGCGGTGGACATATAAATAAAGCTGGACGAATTCTGAAACGCCGAAGTCCGCCGAAAGCGGCTGGCTCGCAGAGCTAAGGATAGCCGAAAGCTGTGCCAGCGACATCGATCCGGTTCCGCCCCGAAAGTCCAGCGCCGAACGTCGCAGTCGCACAACCTCGCCGAATGCTAGCTTCGATGAGGCCGGGGCAGGCAAGGTGATCTCTCCGGAACCCTCGTCCGCGCGACTGGCTGCCGCCTCGGCGGCCAAGTTGGATTTCGTCGCGGCGTGTATAGCATCTATCAATGGATAGCTGACCTGGTGATCTGAAAGCCGGTTCGCGCGTCCGCCGTACCATACGGGCTCTCGGGCGCCCCCTTGGGCCGTTGGAATTGAGCCGCCGCTTATCTCAACCATTAGCATCGGCCATTCGTCTTCACTCAACCGGCACGCTTGCGCAATTTCATCGTCCTGAAACTGGCCCAGCGCCAAACTATCGCATCCCGCGGCTCGTGCCGCCAACGCCACTGCTTGCCACGCGTGTCCCATGTCGTGCAGACAGTATCGATAAGCCCGGTCGCGATACTTCCATGCCTCGCGCCAGGCAATGCTGGTCACGATAAATGTGAGGGGAGCAGAGTCGCCCGTCAGCTTCATTTCGAAATCGCCGGTCGCGCGCTGTTCCACCATGTGTGACGACGGACGGTAATGATACAAACCGTCCGGCCATCCCTTTAGACCCCGCGTCACAAAATGAAATTCCGTCGGATGCAGATTGCCGGAAGACGGATTTACACGCAGCGCGTACCGGTCTCCAGTGGACGGAACCAGCTTTGAGGCGCTTATGGCGGCCGAATGAAATAGCAGCTCCGACAAGAAGCCGGGGCCATCTACGGCGCGCGCCGCGCCATACGCTCCTTGAAGCAATTCGAGCACTGGGATTTCAGGGCTGGGAGGGTCGGCCGGAAGGTCGAGCAGCGGCGCGCCTTCGTAATGCCGAAACGGATCGGGCATATTCTTCCAATCGAGAAAATGCTGCGACCGCCGCAGTGATTGAACGCTGTGCTTGGTGGATTCGTGATATTGGCGCCAGGTCATCGGCGACGGATGCCGGGGCGCTGAGCTTAAGCGGTCCCGCCGATGGGAGCCTGCCAACGGAACAGGAAGAAATGGCGGCCGCACAGAGCGCATCGGTAAGGCAACAGAATCCAATGAATGGCCTTCTCGATGGCGTTCCGGACGCCTACTCCTCTAAACTCGATCGATCGGCAATGCGGACATTTTGTAGAGAACATGCTTATTCCGATCTCGCCGGCCTCAATACTGCTGCGGACCGCGCCAGGCCGCCCCCGGATTCTCGACAACAGGCCGGCGCGGCGCCTTTCTCTTGTGAGCGGCTCCCTCTTTAGCGGCGGCGCGCTCATCCGCGCAAGTCCGCATAAGCTCCTCGCTAAAGACTATTGCGCGAGTCTCCTCGATGACGTCACCGCGTTCCAGCAGTCCCCGGCACATTAACGGCAGCTCTTGCAGCCGGATGCCGTATCTTCGACTCAGAGCAAGGTCGGCGCTGACGGTCCATCTGGTTCGTACCCGGTCCTCACCCATCCGTTCGAATGCAAAGACCCGGAATCCCAGCTCTTGCGTGAACCCGGTCAGGATGAACTGCATCTTTACGCCTCTTACGGGATTTTCCATGGTTTCCTCCCCGGCGCGGGCCGCCGTCATGTACGCACCGTCGAAGAGCGGTTACAAACGGGCTCGTATTCGAGCACCAGGCGATCCTGCCGGGCCGCTCGACGCGCTTCATCACAAATCTCGAACACAAATCCGGTCGGCAGCCGTTTCATGAGCGACGCACCGAGATCCTGCAGATGATGAAAGAGCGCGCCTTGTATATTGTCGGTCTCGCCGATATAAATCCATTCTCGCGCATTCGAGATTCCATAAACACCCGATGCAACCGGCGCGTGCGATTGGATGGCTCTGGCGATAAAAGGCGCCGGAACGAACTTGTCAAACGGCATCCTGCATCCTTCCCGCAGCGGCCGTTAATGAGATCTTAAGCAGTCGCACCATTTCTCCTTGGAAACGAGGATTTCTTGGCGGGGTCAGCTTTCAGCCGCAATCGTTCCACCAGTTTTTTTCCAAGGCTTACGTCCTCTGGGTTTGATCTGTAGCCCGGCATTTTCGGATCGATAAACTCCCTGCGGAATAGCTGATCCGACGCCAAAGACGTCAACAGCGCAAGTTCTCTAGTACTGAGTTTTACCGTAATGAGTGTCATTCTGCTGTCCCTGCTTGGCTGCCAAAAAGCGAGCCATTTTGAATATGACGCGAATGGGCCGAGAGGCTTATGTAGGGCAGCCCTAAGAACGAGCGCGTGCGGATCGCATCGATCTCCAGGCAATTGCACTTCTGCAGCTTCACGATCGCGATCAGGCGTTTCAGCGCCGTTTGGATCATCTGGGGCCGCCCAAATCCGAAGGCCGTCGTCTTAATCGTGCCGGCCATCAGAAAGAATGTCCATCCCGAGGCCGCGAGCTCCGTTTCGAGTTGATGGCGATCCGGATTATTCGTCACCCGCCCCCACCCGCTGCGGGTCATAGCGCTTTCGAGTCCTAACGGCGCCGGGAGAAACGTGTTCCGTTCTACCAATATGGAGCCGGGACTGATAGTCTGATAAATTTCTGATTGTGAGTTCATTCGCGATCTGTTCTAATCACGAATCTAAGGTCGAAAGTTCGGCTTGTTCGCGGTTCGCGCCTTCTCCAGCGCCAGCCGATCGTCGTCCTCGCGCTTCTTCTGTTTATCGATTTCTCGCTGCGGCGCTTGCTGCGTCTCCAGCCGGACCGCCTCGACGATTGCCGCCTGAGCTGCGGCGTCCGCCCGTTTGGAATACAAAATCATGGCAAAGCTGGACCGGTTTCCCGTCTGAACAAGGTTGTACGAGTATTCCGGGTCTTCCCACCGCGCTATCACCTGTGCGGCTTCGCCATACGTGGAGTGGTATTCGACCTCGGCCGCGGGCTTGGTGGCAGTCCCATAGGTCTGCGAGATAGCGTCGATCACGTCTTCCGTGGTCATTCCTTCCATCCGGTAGCGGTCATAGCTGACCACGATTCGAAAGAGCTCTCCATTGTAAAAGGAAAGCAGTCCGTCTTCTACCGGATCCGCCTGCGCCTGCTTCGCCTGTATCGGCCAACGCGGCCGCCAGTCCAATTGTTGGATTAACGCTGGCTGCTGGTGCAGTACCGTCGCCTCCGACGGATTCATCCCGGCCTGCTTGGCCGCCGCGGAAAGGTTCATGCCGAATTGGAAGCCGCGGTAACTGGAGAAGTCACCGGCTCGGAGCACCGGCAGTGCGAGCCCACCGCAGAGAATTCCGAAAGCAACTCCGCGCGCGCGGGTCATTTCGCCCTCCCGTCCTGAATCGCGATGGAAGGAATAGAGAGTTGCGACGACCTTTTCCAATTCATCCAAGCCAACCCCACGCACAGCGCCGTACCTACGCTGGCCAAGGAAACAGAAACATATCCATAGTGACCGTAGAACATCAATGCTGCGGGAATGAAGATGAAGGCTACAACCAGGAAGGCGACCGCCGTCGTGTACCCGGTCCCCGTAGACTTCTGCTGTGTGTCGAACATGGCACTCCTTCGTTGTCACGGATGGCCTAAGAAGAAGTGAATCAGATCGCCTGACTTAGTTCAGATGACCCGTGAGTGGGCAGAAGTGCTCAGACATTTACTATTATCAGTTAATTTATATTGCTTGTCAACCTATGCACGTGGCAGAATTGCATATAGATTGACTTCATCTGGTTAAAGATGGACGTTTCCCTTGTAATCAAAGAGCGCTTGGGTGCACTCGGCTTCGATCAACGGGATCTCGCAGCCGCGGTCCAGGTCACCGACTCTTACATTTCCCAACTCCTGACCCGCAAGAAAGCTCCGCCCGCGCCGGGACGTACTGACATCTACGATCGCATCGGCGAATTCTTGAAACTACCCGCCGGGGAACTGTCGAAGCTGGCGGAAGCGCAGCGTCAGGAGGAGTTGAAGAAACGTGTGGCAGCGCCACCCCGGCCACTGTTCCAAGAGTTCCGCGAGTTGGTTCTCCGCAAATGCGATCCGGAGACTCAGAAAGAAGTCCGCAGGATTTTTGAGAAGGAGCCTTTCGGTGAACTCGAACGCCTGGTGACGCAGAAGCTCCTCGACGTCACCCAAGGGGTCGCCAAGGAGGAACTGCGGAGCGAGGAATGGCTGCGTTTGATGGCCCAACTCAGCGGCCGGAGCTACGAACAAATGCGCGTAGCCATGCTGGACTTCCTGGATACCGACGTCTTCAATGTGTCGATTGAAAATTGCGTATCGTTCCTCGATCCCATGCTTGACTCCTGGGATATCGATCTAAAGACTTTTGGAATGGAAGTTGCCCTGAACCCCCGCTTGGCGCCCGGAAGTCTCAAGCGATTTGAGTTTGTAGAAGTGGAGTCGCACTTGCCCTTCACGCTGGAACCAGGCTTCGAGCAGTTCCTCAACGACCAAGTCTTGAGCGGCGACGCCACCGAGGAAGAGATCGAATTCCTGAAGACCCTGAGTTTCAAGGATAGGCACCCGTCCGCCATGTATTATTATCGGGAGTTGCAAAGCCTCCGGGATCCTCTGCATTTCCCCACCACGTTGTAAGCTATACAAATGGCGGATGACCTTAGTATCAAAACTACAGACGGGATGAACCGGCGCGATTTCGTGAAGACAACAGCCGCTGCGTGTGCCGTGTATTCCGCAGCGAATGGGCCGTCGGCGCTTGCGGCCTCCACCGACGATTTGGCCAAGTTAACCATCAGCCAAGCGTCCCGGAGGCTGCGTGCTCGCGAAATCAGCGCAACCGAGCTCACCCAAGCCTGCCTGGAACGGATCAAAACCTACAATCCTAAGGTCAATGCCTACATCACCGTCATGCAGGAAGAAGCTTTGGCACACGCCGGTCAATTGGACATCGAAGCCAAAGCCGGAAAATTTCGAGGCGCCCTGCACGGTATCCCGATCGCGCTCAAAGACAATATCGACACTGGCGGAACTCGCACCACTGGCGGCAGCGCGGTTTTCGACGACCGTTTTCCCGATGCAGATGCTGAGGTCGTTCGACGCCTCAAAGAAGCTGGAGCCGTGATCATCGGAAAGACGAATCTCCAGGAGTTCGCCATGGGCAGTACCTCGGTGTCCACCTATTTCCAGCCGGTGCGAAACCCATGGGCGCTGGATCGCATCTCAGCCGGTTCATCGGGAGGCTCGGCGGCGGCCGTGATCGCCGACCTCGCCGTCGGAGCGCTCGGCACCGACACCGGCGGTTCCGTCCGCATGCCCGCCGCCTATTGCAGCATCGTCGGCCTCAAACCGACCTATGGCCTGGTGTCTATCCGTGGAATCATCCCCCGCACTTACTCGCTCGATCATTGCGGGCCCATGACCAAAACCGCCGAGGATGCGGCCATCCTGCTCAATGCCATGGTTGGCTACGACAAGCTGGATGTCGCCAGCGTAGAACATCCCCAAGAAGATTACGTCGCCGCACTCAAGCAGCCGGTCTCGGGTCTCCGGCTGGGAATCCCGCGAGCGCCTTTTTTCGACCGTCTGGATGACGAAACATCCAAGGCCGTCGAAGACGCAATTGCGGTACTCGGCAAACTCACCAAAAGCACCAAGGACATGCATCTGCCGAGCCCCGGCACTTACTCCCGAACGTTTCTGGATGGCGAGGTCGAGGCCTTCCATTGGGAGTGGATGAAGCGCAGCGCCGGCCGATATTCGCTGAATCAGCGCCGCGCGCTCGAGGCCATCCATAGAAGAATGAATGACACCGCGAGCGAGACCTGTTCGGCCAGAGTCGTCGACTATGTTCTGGCGAATTGGGAATTGATCCGATTGCGCAAGACCATCGACGACGCATTCACCGATTTCGATTTGGTTTTGTTGCCCACCATGCGCGTCGTGCCAACTACCATCAACGATGAGCTGAACCGCGAAGAAGAACCCAAACCCCATGAACCGGAAGAGACTTCGAACTGTCCCGCGTTCAATACGTTTGGAATTCCCGCTGTCTCCATTCCCTGTGGATTCTCCGCCGGCGGCCTACCGATCGGGTTGATGATCGCCGGCCCGCGTTTTTCGGAAGGCCGTGTGCTGGCTCTCGCTCAGGCGTACGAAAAAGCGACGCAGTGGCATGCCATGCGGCCGAAACTCAGTCCCGATATGCGCGTCCCGCCGGTGAAGCGCAAGTCCTAAGGCAGGTCCCCGACCCGCCTATAAACTGGTATTCTGAGCCGAGCTATGTCGATGTCTTTTCGCATTGCCACACTTCTTTCCGTAGCGCTCATCTCCCTCCAAGCGCAAGGCCCGGGCGTCGGCCGAAACTACGGCCGGTCGATGGTAATCAGCCAGCAGGGCATCGTCGCTACCAGCCAGGTTCTGGCTTCGCAGGCCGGCGCGCAGATTCTCGCCCGAGGCGGATCGGCCGTCGACGCAGCCATCGCTGCCAATGCAGTTCTCGCCGTAATGGAACCGCTGATGGACGGACTCGGCGGCGACATGTTCGCGATTTATTGGGATGCCAAGACCGGACAATTGACCGGCTTAAACGGCTCTGGCAACGCGCCGCACGGTCTGTCGCCGGCCTTCCTGGCCAAGCATGACATTAAGAAGATGCCCGCCGAAGGTATCCACAGCGTGACCATTCCTGGCGCCGTCGATGGCTGGTTCAAAATGCACCAACGTTTCGGCAAGCTCCCGTGGAAAGAATTATTCGGCGCGGCAATCGGATATGCCGAACAAGGCTTCCCGGTTCCCGAGGGCATGTACGAGATCTGGGGCGCGCAGCAGACCATCAAGGAATTGAAGACCAATGACGAGTCGGCGCGTGTCTTTCTGCCCGGCGGCAAGCCTCCGCAACTCGGCGAGGTATTCCGCAATCCGGATATGGGCCGCGCTTTTCGTTTGATCGCAGAAAAAGGACCCGAGACTTACTACCAGGGCGAGATCGCGGCTGCTATTCTCAAGACCTCGCAAAAACTCGGCGGAACGATGACCGCGCAAGATCTCGCTTCGTTCTCCTCGGAATGGGTGACGCCGATTTCCATCGATTATCGCGGCTGGCACGTTTATGAGCTTCCTCCCAACGGCGACGGAATGGCCGCGCTCGAAATGTTGAACATTATGGAGACGGCGCCGCCGGCTGCGGAAGGCGCGTATAGCGCTCCTGAATGGCACGAACGCATCGAGGCTATGAAGTTGGCTTACTCCGACCTTCGCCGCTACGATGCCGACCCTCGTACCTATGACGTGCCGCTGGGCCGATTGCTCTCGAAGGACTACGCTCGCTCACGCGCGGCTTTGATTAATCCCAATAAAGCTAACTGCATGGTTGAACCGGGTGAAGCGCCGGCAGGCAGCACAACGTATCTGACTGTCGTTGACAAAGACGGCAACGTCGTTAGTTGGATTCAGAGCATCTTCGCCCATTGGGGCTCCAAGGTCACCGTGGACGGCATGGGATTCATGCTCCAAAATCGCGGCGCGGGTTTCTCGCTCGATCCCAGACAGCCTAATGTTCTGGCCCCTGGCAAGCGCCCGGTTCACACCATTATTCCGGCTTTCATGGAGCGCGGCGATATGCACATCGGCTTCGGCATTATGGGTGGCGCGGTCCAACCGCTGGCGCATGCGCAGTTCGTGTCCAATATGGTCGACTTCGGCATGAACGTTCAGGCCGCGATGGAAGCCCCGCGCTTCGCCAAGCAAAACGCCGACGGCTGCAACGTTGCTTTGGAATTCCGGCTGCCGCCGGCTACGCTGCAGCAACTTTCGGAGCTGGGCCATGAGCTGCAACTCCGAAAAGAATACAACCAGAACATGGGCCGCGGGCAGGCGATTCTGCACAATTCGAAAACCGGAACGAACTATGCCGCGTCCGATCCGCGCGCGGACGGTGCGGCAGTACCAGAGCCCATCCGCCCTTAGTGCTCGAACGCAACGCAAAAAACAACACCGCTAGAACAATCAAGGCGGCTGCACAATCGGCACGTCGAAGCCTCGCCGCGCGCCACTTGTTGCTTGGTTCCACCGCCGGAACCGAAGGTAGCCTTGACCTTGTATCCGGTTTTACTCTCAAAGCCAGTCCCGTAACTGTAAAGTTAGAGGATGAGAATTTATCTTCTGGTGCTCATGGCAGCGGGCATTACCCAGGCTCAGACCGCCAATGTGGTCAAGTATCACGCCACTATAAACGATGTGAAGTATCTCTACGGCCCGGCCGCGCCTGTCGCGCGCGTAAAACCGGGCGACATCATCGAGACCAATACACTCGACGCGTTCGGCAATGTACTGAAGAAGCCCGGCGACAAGCAGAGCATGGTCAAGGGAGACAACCCGCTAACCGGGCCATTTTATGTGGAGAGCGCGCAACCGGGCGACACGTTGGCTGTGAAGATTCTCGATTTACAGGTAGATGGCAACCAAGGCGTCGGGGCATTCGCGCCGGGGTTCGGGGCATTGAACCAAACGACCTATACCCCCATGCTGCATCAGCCGCTGCCGGAAAAGATCTGGTTCTATCCCATCGACAAGGCCAGCAACACGGCCACGTTCCAGGCGCTGGACTCGAAATTTTCGGTCAAGATTCCGCTACACCCCTTCTTCGGCTGCATCGGCGTGGCGCCCGCTGGTGGCGAAGCGCGCAGTTCGATCGTGCCCGCGGAATTCGGCGGCAATATGGACGCGCCCGAGGCCAGCGTGGGGAATACCTTATATCTCCCGGTCAACGCGCCCGGCGCGCTGCTATACGTGGGCGACGGCCATGCCGCGATGGGCGATGGCGAGGTGGCTGGCACGGCGATCGAAGTGGCACTGCTGGCCCGTATACAGGTCAACGTGATCAAGGGCAAGAAGATCAGTTGGCCGCGCTTTGAAAACGACGATTCCATCATGGCCGTGGGCGCCTACCGGCCGCTCGACGACGCGCTGCGAATCGCCTTCACCGAACTAGTCGATTGGATCCATAAGGATTACGGGCTTTCGAGCCTGGATGCCTACGAGCTGCTATCGAAGGTGGCGAAGATCCACCTGGATGAGATGGTAGATCCCAATTATGTCGTGGTCGCGTCCATCGACAAAAAGTTTTTGCCGAAAAAGAAGTGAGCTTCTAAGCCTTCTTCAACGCGCTGGCCATGTTATTGAGTGCCATCTCCAGAGTCTTTCGCGACGTCGCGACGTTCATCCGCATATGGTTTGCCCCACCTAAGCCATACGTATTTCCAGCGTTCAAGGCGACGCCCGCGTTCTTAGCAAGCCAGCGTTCGACCACCATCTCCGCGGTGACGGGTTTGCCACCAGCTTTGGTGGCTTCCGCCGCCTTTTGCTGTGCTCCGATTTTTTCGATCAGCCCACCGACCTCCACCCAAGTCAAATACGTCCCTTCAGGTTTGGCGCCGACCTTCATCAGGTTAGGCATCTTGGTCTTAAAGAACGACTGCACGAAATCATGGTTAGCGTCGATATACGACACACATTGCTCCAGCCACTCCTCACCTCCGGAATAAGCGGCCTTGCTGGCAATCATGCCCAGAGTCGTCAGATCCGCTCTGTTATTGGTTTTCACCCCGGCGAAATACTCCGGATTGGTCGTAAAGTACCAGGCGCACTTCATGGCCGCCAGGCCGAACGACTTGCTGGCAGCTTTGAAGGTGATGCTGTTGTTCACGATGTCCCTGTTCTCAAGAGTGCAGAAGGGGGTGTATTTTTGCCCCTTGCTGGCGAAGTCGCAATGAATTTCGTCGGCCAGGACCACAACGCGGCGCCGGAGGCAAATCTCACCCATCCGCGTGAGTTCTTCGCGGGTCCAGACATTCCCGGTCGGATTCTGCGGATTGCAGAGAATAAAGGTATTGGTGTCCTGTCCTATGCGCCGTTCGAAATCTTCGAAGTCGACTGAAAAGCGGCCGTTGGAGTATTTCATCAAACTCTCATTCGGCTTTAGATTGCAATAGGTGAGGTCGCTATAAAAGCCGTTATAGACAGGAGTGGTCAGAAGCACCGAGCTGCCGGGGGGTGAAAATGTCTTCAGCGCGGCGATGATGCCCGGATGGACACCGGTGGTGATCCCCATCAAATCAGGATTGATGTCGATACCGTAGTGCCGTTTGTTCCATTTGAGAATTCCATCGGAAAAGCTACGCGGCATATCCAGGTAGCCCCAGTTTTCGTGCTGGAGTCGATCCTGCAAAGCCTTAGTGATCACCGGCGCACATCGGAAGTCCATGTCCGCAATCCCCATGCCCGCCACGATGTGGTCGATTCCATTGTTCCGAAGCGCGGCATCCCATTTGATTGAATCCGTGCCGATCCGGTTGTAAGGTGTGTCGAAATCATACTTGCCGCCCATCGTGGCATCCGCCGCGAAAGCAGCCGCGGTCCCCAGCGAGCTCGTTCCTACCGCGCCCACTAGCGCCGTCATTCTGGCGTTCCTGAGGAACGACCTGCGATCCAGCCCATCGTTGCGAAACATGCGTTCTGCTCCTGTTCGGCCAGCTTGTCTTATTCCATCCTCATTAGCATACACCCACGCAAGGCCGAAAGCTCGAGAGGACCTAACTGATATACTGGCTTTCCGGAGGACCTGTAACAATAACATTATGTGGATAGTATGGCTTGCTCTCCGCCGGCCTTATACATTCGTCGTGATGGCTATCCTCATCGCCATCCTCGGTGTCACCGCCATCATCAACATGCCGGTCGACATTTTCCCCTATATCGACATCCCTATCGTGGCCGTCTTGTGGCAGTACTCCGGCCTTTCCCCCGAGGAAATGGAGAAGCGCGTCGTCACCAACTTCGAGCGCGGCCTCACCTCCAATGTCAACGACATTGAGCACATCGAATCGCAGTCTTACAACAACATCGCCGTAGTCCGGATTTACTTCCATCCCAACGTCTTAATCGACATGGCAGTCGCCCAGGTGAATGCGCAAATGCAAAGCGCTATCCGCCAAATGCCGCCGGGCATGTTCCCCGCCAATATCCTGAAGTACGACGCGGCCAGCGTTCCTGTTTTGCAGCTCGGGCTCTCCAGCAAGACGATGCGTGAGCAGGAGATTTTCGACTGGGGCCAAAACTTCATCCGCACTCCGCTCGGCACCGTGCAAGGCGCTGCTGTTTCATACCCTTTCGGCGGAAAGAACCGCGCGGTGATGGTTGACCTGAATCTGGATGAGCTTTACGCCAAGCAGCTTTCGCCGATCGACGTATCGAACGCGCTGACCCTGCAGAATCTCATTCTCCCGGCCGGCACCGCTAAGCTGGCCGAGACCGAATATCAGGTTAAAGTCAACGGCAGCCCGCTGGTCCTCAACGAGCTGAATAACCTGCCCATCAAAACCGTGAACGGCGCAACCGTATACATAAAGGATGTTGCGCAGGTCCGCGACGGTTTTTCCGTACAGACCAACATCGTTCGCATGAATGGCGCGCGCGGCGTACTCATGACCATTACCCGCACCGGCAAGGCCTCGACGCTCGCCATCGTGGACTCCATCAAAAAGGTCCTCCCCAGAATTCTTGCCACCATTCCGAAAGAGCTTAATGTCACCGCGCTGGCGGACCAGTCGTTGTTCGTTCGAGCGTCCATTCAAGGTGTAGTACGCGAAGCCCTGATTGCGGCCGGCCTCACTGGCATGATGATCCTTCTCTTCCTGGGAAGCTGGCGTAGCACTCTGATCGTCTGCATCTCGATTCCTCTCTCGATTCTCTCCTCCATCTGCATCCTCAGCCTGATGGGACAAACCATCAACGTGATGACACTCGGAGGCTTGGCCCTGGCCGTCGGCATCTTGGTGGACGACGCGACGGTCGAGATCGAGAACACTCACCGGAACCTGGGCATGAGCAAGCCGCTGGTCCGCGCAGTGCTGGATGGCGCTTCGCAGATTGCCGTCCCCACCTTTGTCTCCACGCTCTCCATATGCATCGTCTTCGTGCCCGTGTTGCTGCTTACTGGCACTGCCCGGTATCTGTTCACCCCGCTGGCGATGGCCGTGGTCTTCGCCATGCTCGCGTCTTATCTGTTGTCCCGCACCCTAGTCCCGACTATGGTGAACCATCTTCTAAAGTCGGAAGCCCACTTGTACCGGCAGGGAGCTCACGGGGAAGCGGCCGCTGGTCGCGGATTGTTCTGGCGCCTGCACTACATATTCAACCGGCTTTTCGAGCGCCTTCGCTACCGTTACATCGGCCTGCTCGATTGGTCGCTGCGGCATCGCGTGCGCGTTCTCACGGCTTTCATGGCGGTTTCGATCGCTTCGCTCGGCTTGGCCTGGCTAGTCGGCAAGGACTTTTTCCCCAATGTGGACTCCGGCCAGATGAAGCTGCATGCCCGCGCGCCCGCCGGCACCCGCATTGAACAAACCGAAGTCCGGTTCTCCGCCATCGAGCACGAAATCCGCAGCATGATACCCGCGGACGAGATGGACACCATCATCGACAACATCGGTGTTCCAAATAGTTGGGGCAGCCTGGCCCAAGGCGACATTTCCACTATTTCCAGCTCCGACGGCGACATCCTCGTTTCGCTGAAGAAAGAGCATCACCCCACGCGTGATTACGAAGTTCAGCTCCGCAAGCTCTTGCAGGAAAAATTTCCGGACACCGTCTTTTTCTTCCAGCCGGCCAACATCACCACGCAGATCTTGAACTTCGGTCTGCCCGCGCCCATCGATGTGCAGGTGGTCGGACGCGACGCCGTCGCAAACTATAAGATTGCTCAGAAGTTAGCCCAACGAATTTCCCGCATTCCCGGAGCCGCCGACGTGCATGTGCACCAGGTGGTCAACCAACCAGAAATCGAACTGAACGTGGATCGAGCCAAAGCCTCGCAAATGGGTTTGACGGAGCGCGACGTCAGCACCAATATGCTGATCTCCCTAAGCGGAAATGGGGCTCTCGCGCCGGCCTTCTGGTTGAACTGGTCGAACGGCGTCAACTACAACATTGGAGTGCAGACTCCGCAATACAAAGTGAATTCACTCGATGCCCTGCTTCGCACGCCGGTATCGGTGGCCACTAATGCCGTGAACACTACTACACCCGGGTCCCAATCCGGCGTGTCCGCGGCTGGAAATGCGTTCATCAGCGCATCACCGAACGGGTCTTCGCAAGCTTACGGAAATCCAGGCGCCATGCCCGGCAGCACGCAGTTGCTCTCTAATTTGGTCACCGTTCGACGGGACTACGCGCCGGTGATCGTGAATCACTACAATGTCTGGCCGGTTTTTGACATCTACGCCAACGTCGACCGTCGAGATCTCGGCGGCGTCGGTTCGGAAGTGGAAAAGATCATGCAGCAGGAGAGCGCGCATTTGCCGCGCGGCACCACGCTCGATCAACGCGGTCAGTATCAGACCATGCAATCGTCGTTCTTCCGCCTCGGTGTGGGCCTCGTCTTCGCCGTGGTCCTGGTCTATCTGCTCATGTCCGTGAACTTTCAATCCTGGCTCGATCCGTTTATCATCCTCACCGCTTTGCCTGGCGCGTTGGCAGGTATTTTGTGGATGCTGTTCGTTACCGGCACTACCCTGAGCGTCCCTTCGCTTATGGGCTCAATCATGTGCATCGGCGTCGCCACCGCGAACAGCATTCTGATGGTCACCTTCGCCAATGACGAGCGATCCGTTGTGGCCTCCGCCCGCGAAGCCATGCTGTCGGCCGGCCATGCGCGTATCCGCCCAGTGCTGATGACCGCATCCGCCATGATCCTCGGGATGCTGCCTATGTCGCTCGGCTGGGGCGAAGGCGGCGAGCAGAACGCGCCCCTGGCACGCGCCGTTATAGGTGGTCTGATGTTCGCCACCGTCACTACGCTTTTCGTGGTTCCGATCATTTATAGTTACCTCCGGACGAAACCTCCGGTCGATCACGAACGCCAACTAGAAGCCCAGAGGCGGGAGGGCCTTGCAGAATCCGAGTGGAATTTTGAACGTATCTAGAACATTGAATGCGCCATACCGAACCTGATCAACCCGAGTTCCAGGCCCTCGACGAGACCACCGAAGAGCGGCTCCGCCGGGAAAATGAAGAGCTGAAACGCCAGCTTCAGGAACACCAGCGCTTGGCCCACGGCTCTCCGCACGCGCCTGGGGGCGGGAAAGTGTGGCATCCATCGGCTATCACGATTTGGTCCATCACGCTTGTGGTCACTCTCCTGATTGCGGCGGCTTTCTTGGGCGGTTACATTCCGCTAAAGAAGCGCCAGGGCGTCATTCTCAACCAGGCCCGGGAACAAGAGGAGGCGTTGCCGCGCGTGGATGTGATCGAGGTGGGCCGATCCTCCGCACGAAGCGAACTGGAGTTGCCCGGCAGTATCCAGGCGGTCACCGAAGCGCCCATTCTGGCTCGCGCCGACGGTTATGTCAAAACCCGCATGGTGGATATTGGCGATCGCGTTCGCGCCGGCCAACCCTTAGCCGAAATCGAAGCGCCCGAGCTCGATCAGCAGGTTCTGCAAGCCCAGGCGAACTTGCAGCAGAACAACGCGGCGCTCGATCAGGCGCTTGCGAATCAGCGCCAGGGCAAAGCCAATACGGAGCTTGCGCGCGTCACAGCCGACCGCTGGAAAAATCTGGCCGGCAAAGGCGTCGTCTCGCGGCAGGAAAACGATCAGTATCAGGCCCAATACCAGGCCCAGGTTGCCAATCTCGATTCACTCGATAAGGCTGTAGCGGCTGCTCGGAGCAACGTTGTGGCTGCCCAAGCCAATGTGTCGCGTCTTAACGAAGTGCAGGGTTACCGCGTCGTCAAGGCGCCTTTTGACGGAATCGTCACCTTGCGGAACGTGGATGTAGGAGCGCTGGTAAACGCCGGCAACACACTGCTCTACCGGATCGCCCAGATGGGTGTGCTGCGCACTTATGTCAATGTCCCGCAGAGCAACTCCGACTCCATACACGTCGGCCAAGTCGCGCAGTTGACCGTTTCCAACCTGCCCGGCCGCAAGTTTTCCGGCACAGTGGCTCGGACCGCGAATTCGCTGGACCCCAACAGCCGCACCATGCTGGTCGAAGTGCAGGTGCAGAATAAGGACGGCGTTCTGCTGCCCGGCATGTATGCGCTGGTTGATTTGTCGAGCCCGCGCGCCAACCCCCCGGTGTTGCTACCGGGCGATGCGCTGATCGTCCGTGCCGATGGCACCGAGGTTGCGGTGGTTCGCGCGGATCATACCATCCATTTGCAGCGCATCCAAGTCGGCCGCGATTACGGCGACAAGCTCGAGATCATCAACGGTCTACAGCCGGGCGACCTGGTGATTGCCAACCCGAGCGACACCATCCACGAAGGCGTGAAGGTCGACCCCGTCGCTCAGTCGCGGTAGCGTGGCGTACGTACTCTGCGCGCCCGCGTCGGCGCTCCTGCCGACGCCGGTTTCCTTGCGCCGTTAGGACTTGAGATATGTTTTAACAGGTAGATATATGAATGCCAAGCAGACCTACCTTGTGAAGGAGCTCTGGATTCTCGCTTGGAACGCTTCGGCCCAGCGAGCACATCTGTACAGAAAGGGGCATCGAGCCCGGTTCAGAAAACACGCGCCTCTTTCGGCAGAAAGTCGTTAGTTATCTAACGTCCCAGGTCATTCCGAAGTACGGCGAAAATGAAATCGGCGAGGAGCAGCACTACAAGAATATCGATGAGCTTATCGACTATGCGAACAGCGTTGGGGAAAGAGTTCTGGGACAAGGTCGCTATAAGTACGGAGTTGCGCAAAAGCTCTTAAACCTCGCGCTGAAATACTACTGGTGCCTTGGCGAAATCACGGAGCCTCCTCACTGTCCTGTGGATCGGATCGTCATTGAGATGACAAGGCACAAAGGCAAGAACTGGACTAATATCATACAAAGGTCGGAGTACCAGACGATTGTTGAAGATATCAAGCGCTTAGCGGGGACACAATCTATCGCTATGTGGGAACTCTCCATCTATAGCCGCCGGTAGGGCGACCAACGCCCACTCCAGAAACCTTCCCGCTCTAGGGTAGAATAATGAGTAATGAATGCCGCGACACGGAACAATGCCTATACCCCCTCCCAAGTCTCCGCCGTCACCGGCCTTCCGCTCCCGGCGATCCACAAGGCGATTGAATACAAATTAATCCGCCCCAAGCGGGTCCACGAAGGACATCTTGTTCAGAGGCTACTCTCTAGATCGCAGGCGATCTATCTGCGGATGGAAGCCAAAGGATTAAGATCACTGCCGTTGGCTGCACGGCGCCAAGTCGCCCGAACAGTTGAACACGACTCAGGGATCGACGCCATGTTTATCTCTGAGGGAAGTGTTATCGTCGTCCAGTTCAAATCGGCGCGCAAAGACGTGGAGACAGGTCTTCGCCGCTTGGCCGAGGCCACACGCATGGTGGAATCCGATCCGGAAATTATGCGCGGTGCGCCGGTGTATAAGGGGACCCGAATTCCTGTCCATGCGATCGCTGACATGCTATCGCAGGGAGCGACCGTAGCGGAAATTCTCGAAGGTTATCCCGCGCTCACTCGTCAAAAGGTTGAGTTGGCGCCACTGTACGTCAAAGCATTTCCTCGCAGGGGCCGTCCGGTCGTGGGCTAAGCGTGCGCCACGACGGCTAAGCCAACGTCGCCTCGCGAGTTGATGAAGTTCCTGATCGATGAGTGCCTTCACACATCCCTCGCCGCCCTGGCGCATGACGCCGGACACGCGTGCGATCACGTGAACTTCCTTGGGCTTGGCGGGCACAAGGATTGGCAATTGATGACTAGATTCCGTCGAGAGGATTACACGTTCGTTACAAACAACGCACGGATTTCAGCGCGCTATACGCCAAGGAAGAACTGCATGCCGGCCTAGTGATTATCCTTCCCAACGCTATTCCCTCGTGCCAGCGGAAACTCTTCCAAGCAGCGCTGTCCCACGTTGGCAGGCGGGATCTGATAAACGCCATCTTAGAAGTAGATCTTGTCGGCGCTAAGGCTCGATGCCGGGAATACCAGTGGCCGCCTCGATAGAGTACATGGCGCGCCCAAGCCTCGCCGGCCGAACAAAGATTCATTACTGGACCGCAAGGGACTGAGAATGTGCCGCTGCATACCGAAGCAATCTCTGCGCCGTCGCATTTCTCGGTTCCAACGCCACTGCCTTACGCGCGAACTCCTCCCCCTCCTTGTATTGTTTCAACGTGAGTAGCGCCAGCGCCAGGTTGGAGTAGATCAGCACATCCGGTGGACCGATTTCGAGTGCGGCGTCGAATTGCCCCACCGCTTCATCCAACCGGTCCGCGCGAGCGTATTGAACACCCAGATTGGCGTGAGCCTCCCGGAACGCAGGCGCGATCCGGATCGCCTGCTCCAGTTTGGCGATCGCTTTCTCGGTGTCGTGAGCCTCCGAATATCGCTGGCTCTCCATCACCGCCCGGATGGCCTGCTTCGGAATCGGATGTTGAAGTTGATGAAGTGAAACGCTTCCTGCCGGGGGCTGGGTGGACTTCTGGTCCGGCAAATGCAGCACCAAAGAATTGCCGATGCCGATTGGGCGCGGCTGTTCTACCAACGGAGTTTCTCCCGGCGCCGTTACAACGCGAATCGTGTAGGACGAATCGGCACTGCCTTGGTCAAGACGGAAACTGCCGTCGCTCGAAACCGCGGTGCGCTCAACCACAACATGATTTCGCGGGTCATATAGTTCCACCCAAAGCGTATTGAGCGGCGTAGAGCCATTAGACTGAATCTCTCCGCTGAAGCTCAGCTCGCCGGTCGCGGGCCCCATCTGCGCGAATAGAGCCCCGCAAAAGAATAACAACGGAATGAATTTGTTGAAAGACACACTTCCTCCGGATTAATGGTTTCGGAAAAAAGACGGTCAAGAACAATGACCGGATCAGACTGGACTACGAGGAGATCAACGGGCCCACCAGGCTCGTCAGGATTATATTAAGGGAAGCCGGCGAAAACCGCCAATCGAAAGTTTCTATCTGCTCAATGGGAGCCCAAGAACGATCGCCGGTAGGCGCGTGACTTTTTCGCCCTTCGCCAGTTTATATAGTCAGAGGAACGGTGGCCGTCCAAAGACCGGCAGCACAAGTAGTCGCCGAGAAGCCAGACGAGCGTCTGCTGGTGGAAGCTGCCCAACGCGACCCCGGGAAGTTCGGAGATCTGTATAAGCTTCATTTCGAACGGATCTATGCGTTTATCTCCCGTCGCGTAGGCGATCGGCAAACGGCGGAAGATCTGACGTCGGATGTTTTTCACAAAGCGCTGGCCAACTTGCCGAACTACGTCGATCGAGGCGCGCCCTTCGCCGCGTGGTTGTTCCGGATTGCCGCCAACGCATTGGCGGACCAATTCAAGCGTACGGCTCGTGAGATCGCCGCCAGCGCTGAGGAATCGTCCGAACCAAGCGTCCAACCGGATTTGGAGGCAATCGAATATCGCGCTCGCCTGTTTCGGCTGGTGAAAACGCTTCCCGAAGACCAGCGCGGCGTGATCCTGCAGCGTTTCGTGGAGCAAAAGAGTATTCGTGAAATTGCGCAAGAGCTGAAGCGCAGCGAAGGGGCCGTGAAGCAGCTTCAATTCCGCGCTTTGCAGAGCTTGCGGGCGCAAATGGAGGGTGGCCATGCCTAAGCGCTCTCTGATCCACCAGACGGATGACGCGATACAAGGGCTGCTAATTGGGCGTCCGTCCGCCACTGTCGACCCAGGTGTCGAGCCCCTGGTCGCAATCGCGCGCGAACTGGTCGATCTTCCGCGCGAGAGTTTCAAGTCACGTCTTAAGTCTGAATTGGAAAGGAATGCATATATGTCAAGTCAAACTCAAGCAGCTGTCACTATTCGTCAAACGGCGGCGCCGCGCTTGCGCGTCAAGAATGCTGCGGCCGCCATCGAGTTTTATGAGCATGCCTTTGGAGCCAGAGAGATTATGCGCTTTGACGTCCATGGCCAGATCGCCCACGCCGAGCTTGCAATCGGGAACTCCACCATCATGCTGGGCGAGGAAGCTCCGGAATACGGCTTCCCTGGACCTGCGGCTCTGGGCGGTTCGCCAGTCAGTATCCGTCTTTCCGTGGACGATGCCGACGCCGTAACTGCCCAGGCGGTCGCGGCCGGTGCGCGGCTAGTCCGGCCGGTTAGCGATCAGTTCTATGGCGACCGCTCGGGCTTAGTCGCAGATCCGTTCGGATACACCTGGGACATCGCGATGCGCAAGGAGGAGATGTCCGCCGAGGAGATGCATCGCCGGTTCGAGGCAATGGAGAGAGAGCAGGCCGCCAACAGAACTGCCAGTAGCCCCATCCCGAAAGGCTTTCATACCCTCACGCCTTATCCCATAGCTCAGGACGCCCCGGGCCTGATCGATTTCCTCAAGCAAACCTTTGGCGCCGAGGAGAGATTCCGGGCGATTGGCTCAGCGGGCGGGATCCACGCGGAGGTTCGCTTGGGCGACTCCATGCTCATGCTGGGTGGCGGTGGCCCGGGGCTTTCATGGCGCGGTGAATCTCAACCGATGGCCTTTCACGTTTACGTGGAAGATACCGATGCCGTATACCAGCGAGCCGTCGCCGCCGGCGCAGTTTCCATCCAGCCGCCGGCCGATCAGGTCTATGGCGAACGCAGTGGAAGCGTGAAGGATCTCGCGGGTAATTACTGGTACATCGCCACCCATAAGGGCGACCGCCATATTCCCGAGGGCCTCCATGCCGTCACCGCGTACCTGCATCCCTTGCGAGCCGAGCCCGTCATCAGCTTTCTGAAGCGCGCTTTCGGCGCTGAAGAGCAAGAAAAATACGCTTCCCCGGACGGTGTGGTCCATCACGCCAAGATCAGGATCGGCGACTCGATGCTGGAGATGGGAGAAGCCCATGGCCCGTACCAGCCGATGCCGTCCGTGTTCTACTTGTATGTCCCCGATGTCGACGCGATGTATTCGCGTGCCGTAAACGCCGGCGCCACTTCTACTAGTGAGCCAGCTGACCAACCCTATGGCGACCGTAGCGCCGGGGTGAAAGATGTCTTCGGCAATCAATGGTATATCGCTACCCACATCCGGGAAACGCGTTAGTACTTGGGCCGCTGGCGCGGAGGGGTTCAGAACCTTTGAACTAGCCCGGACTAAAATAATCGCTGCCCAATCGCTAGTGGCTTTTAAGGGTCATCTAAGGGGTTTCTCTCATTCCTCGTACCGTGTTTGGATGATAATTTAGCACCAGGGACAAACGTTCCGTTCACAAATGGAGGCGAGGGAAAAATGAAAAAAGTCACGAATCTGGTTTGGAAGCTGAGGATTTGGAAGGATAGTCGAGGCCAGGACCTCATTGAGTACGCTTTGATGGCCGGCTTTGTTGCCGTGGCGGCGGGCGCGATTATGCCGAACGTTGCCAGCAGCATCAGCACCATCTTCAGCAAGATCTCCAGCGTCATGACCGCAGCTTCAACACAGAGCTAACGGCAAGACGCTACAAAGATCGATATAATCATAAATTTCCTGGCTCCGCGAGGAGACCAGGGGTGGGAGCGGCGGCCGATCTGGTCGTCGCTAATTTTTTTGGATCGCACATTTTTTGCGGCCGACACGGTAGGATAATGGCTATAGGATGTCTTTCAGACGGCTCCTGCGGATCGCTCTGAGCCTTGGGATTCTGGTCCTGCTGTGGATGCGAGTGGGACGGGAATGGCAATCCCATTCACCCTTGTGGGTGGGCGGAAGCGTGACTCTCTCGCTGATCTTACTGCTAGTGGTTATTTTTGAAATATCCGGAATCCAGCATAAGTGGCGCAGCCAGCGCGATCAAGTCCCCAAGAAACCCCTCGGATTAGACACCTGAACGCGGGGGTCGAGAAGTCCTCGCGCTAAACTGGATCGATGAAATTGCGCGCCCGCTTCATCGTCCCGGAGGTCGTGCAGACTTCAAACATGGATTGCGGACCGGCTGCCCTAAAGTGCCTGCTGGGCGGCTTCGGCATAAACGTGCACTACGGCCGGCTGCGCGAAGCCTGCCAGACAGATGTCGACGGAACCTCCATCGATACTATCGAGGACGTCGCCAACCAGCTCGGGATCCAGGCCGAGCAAATCATGTTGCCGGCGGATCACGTCTTGTTGGACGACGCTCACGCGCTCCCGGCCATTGCTGTCGTCGTGCTGCCGAACGGCCTTACTCATTTCGTAGTCGTGTGGCGGCGTCATGGCCGGTTGTTACAAGTGATGGACCCCGCCACCGGCCGCCGGCTGACGCCCGCAAAAGAGTTCCTGAACGAGCTTTACATCCACAAAATGGCGGTTCCGGCCGAAGATTGGTGCGAGTACGCGCTCTCCGACAGTTTTATGGGCCCGCTTAGGCGCCGCATTGATCGCCTGGGAGCATCGGATCAAATAGAGCGCATGCTTCGGCGGGTAATAAGCCACCCATACTGGCAACCCATCGCCGCGCTTGACGCCGCTGTTCGGATGGCCGAGTCCATCGCGAGTTCGGGCGCTCTAACCCGTGGCCACCAGACCGTTCGTGTGCTGGAAAACGTCTTGAAAGATACTGAAACGATCCCCGATCACTATTGGTCGGTCCGTCCTGCTAAGGACGAAGGACAGCTCTTGTTGCGGGGCGCAGTCCTGGTTCGAGCACTCGGGCGGTGGCCGGAAACCGAACGGAAAAAACGCCACGCGCTCTCGTCACCGGAACTGATTGCGTCGTTACAACAACCACCCGCCCGCCCCGGCCTGGAACTCTTGCGACTCCTCCGCGCTGACGGTATTTTCACGCCAGCAACTATTGTGGCAGCGCTGGCGCTGGGAAGCGCCGCAGTGGTAGTCGAAGCGATCTTGTTTCGCGCTCTGATTCAAAGTCCCCGGCTGGGACTAATGTTTGCTTTGATCGCCTTTTCCTTGGGTTTGCTGGTACTCGAAATTCCGCTGACTGGCGGCTTGCTGCGCATGGGCCGGCATCTAGAAACCCGGCTGCGGCAAGCTTTTCTACGCAAGATCCCGAACCTCGGCGATCGCTACTTCCAGAGCCGGTTGAAATCGGACATGGCCGAGCGCAGCCACAGTATCCATCTCATCCGCCGCCTTCCGGATCTCGGCGGCCAACTACTGCGCTACGTCTTCGAAATCGTCTTCACCGCGGCCGGCATCATCTGGCTCGATCCGTTGAGCGCGCCAATCGCGGTGCTGTCCGCTTTGGCAGCGGTCGCGATTCCTATCTTTTCGCAGCCCTTTCTGATCGAGCGAGATCTGCGTCTGCGCACGCATGCCGGAGCGTTAAGCCACTTCTATCTGGACGCGCTCCTCGGCTTGGTGCCGATTCATACTCACGGCGCGCAACCAGCCATGCGGCGCTCGCATGCCCGCCTGCTCACTGAATGGAACAAGGCTGGATTGAACCTCCAGCGAGCTGTAATCTCGCTCGAAACCGTGCAATTTCTCGCCGGCTTCGGGCTCGCGATCTGGTTGCTGGCATCGCATCTTGGCAGGACCGGGGAAACCGGCGCAGTCCTACTGCTCGTATTCTGGGCGCTCAACCTGCCAGCCCTCGGCCAAGAGGTCGCGTTGATCGCCTGGCAGTATCCGTCTTATCGCAATGTCGCGCTGCGGCTGCTTGAGCCGCTGGGGGCCATCGAACAGCGAAGCGCTCAGCCGGCTCCGATACTCGAGTCCCACGTCAGCGCGGCTGCCATCAAGTTTGAGAACGTGAGCGTGACTGCCGCGGGCCACACCGTGCTCCGCGATATCGATCTGACCATCAATGCGGGCGAGCACATCGCCATCGTTGGTCCTTCGGGTGCCGGGAAGTCCAGCCTGGTGGGAATTCTGCTGGGCTGGTATCGGCCGGCGGCCGGCCGCGTCCTGGTCGATGGCGTCGAACTCGATGAGCCGCTGGTTGAGCGATTGCGACCAAACGTCGCGTGGGTCGATCCGGCGGTTCAATTGTGGAATCGTCCGATGCTCGACAATCTGACGTACGGTCTCTCGAACGGCCCGTGCATGTCGATCGACGAAGCGATCGATGCCGCCGACTTACGCCGCGTGCTCAATAGACTTCCCGGCGCGCTCCAGACGCCGCTCGGTGAAGGTGGTGGCTTGGTTTCGGGCGGCGAAGGACAACGAGTCCGCCTGGCACGCGCTCTGCTGCGGCCGGACGTGCGGTTGGTCATTCTAGACGAGCCGTTTCGTGGCCTCGACATCGACCAGCGCCATATCCTGCTCCAGCGGGCGCGCCGGCTTTGGAGCGATTGTACCCTTCTAGTTATTTCCCACGACATCGCCGAGAGCATGGCGTTCGATCGCGTGCTGGTCGTTGAGGCAGGCCGCATCGTCGAAGACGGAAACCCGAACGAATTAGCCTCGATACCGGATTCACGTCTGCAGGCCATGCTCGCAGCTGAGCGTGCCGTTCGCGAAGAATTGTGGGCCACTGGAGACTGGCGAAGATTGAATCTCCAAAACGGCATGCTAATAGAGCAATGAATCCGGAGCTGACAGCGTTCGTTTGGCCCGCCGCGCGCTTCGAGGATGCACGGGCAGCACTGGCGCGCGAATCCAGTCCCCAGCACATAGGGCTGGAAGCATTGGCAACCGAAATGTCCTATGCGGATTTTGAACGCCAGCTCCCCAAAATCGGCCCCGCACTCCTGCACTTTCCAACTGAAGATGGTTTTCTTGCCATCCTGGCGAATTCGATTTTGCTATCGCCTGACCACAAGAAGGTCGCGATGGATCCGGCCGCTGTCCGCTCGGCGCTCTGTTACGAAATGGAGTCGCCGGTCTTGAAGCAGATTCAGGAAATACTCGATTTTGCCGAGGTCCCCGTCTCCCGGCAAGCTCGCGCGCGCGCGGCGATCCTGCGCGAACGACTCACCGCCGCTCCCATCCGTGGCATCTGGCTTCTGCGCCTGCCGCCCAGTGCGAATTTCTGGCTGCAGCTCCGCCAGGCAGGAGTGCCACAGCGCCTGGTCACGCTGGCGGCCGCGCACGCAATTCAGTACCTATTGTGGATTCTGGCGTGGTGGATGGTGGGGCAAAACGTGTTGAGCGGCCGGGGAAGCCAGAACTGGCTCGTGCTATGGGCGCTATTGCTGCTCAGTCTGGTGCCGATTCGCGTGCTGATCACCTGGCTGCAGGGCCAGATCGCGATCGGCGCGGGCGCCAAGCTGAAACAGCGATTATTTTACGGCGCTCTGAGATTGGAGCCTGATAGCATCCGGCACCAGGGCGCGGGCCAATTGTTGGGACGAGTCATCGAATCCGAGGCAGTGGAGGCGCTGGCATTGAGCGGCGGATTCCTCGGTCTGGTCGCAATCATCGAGCTCGCAATCGCGAGTTTTGTGCTGGCCGCGGGCGCGGGCGGTCTGCTTCATTCGGTCTTGCTGCTGATCTGGCTGGCAATCACGGGAGTGCTTGGCTGGCGGTACTTTGTAAGAAATCGCGCCTGGACCGATGTTCGACTTGCGATGACGCACGATTTGGTGGAAAGTATGGTCGGACATCGTACGCGCCTCGCGCAGCTTTCGCCCGATCGATGGCACGAGGGAGAAGACGAAGCGCTGGCGCACTATCGCAAAATATCTCGCGCCATGGACCGGTCCACCATGGCCCTGATCGCCGTCGTCCCCCGCGGCTGGCTGGTGATCGCTCTGTTCGGTCTTACGCCGGCATTCATCGGCGGCGGCAACTCTACCGCGAAAATGGCCATCACTGCCGGTGGCATGTTGCTGGCCTATCGGGCTCTCAAACGGCTATCTATGGGCACATGGCAAGTGGCCGGAGCAGCGGTCGCCTGGGAGCGTGTTTCTACCCTTTTCAATTCCGCCACGCGTCCGGAAATGCTGGGCTCCCCTGGCGCCTTACCGCCCACCGATTCGCCAGCTGTGCTCGACGCGCGCGATCTCGCGTATCGCTATCACGACCGTCAGGAGCCCGTGCTGCGCGGCTGCAACCTGCGGATCTATACCGGCGATCGCCTGGTGCTGGAGGGTCCATCCGGCGGCGGAAAATCGACGCTCGTTTCCATCTTGGCCGGGTTGCGCGAGCCGGACTCCGGCGAACTGCTCATCGATGGCTTCGATCTGCGCACGCTCGGCTCCCAGCGCTGGCGCGAACACATCGCCGCTGCGCCCCAGTTCCACGAGAACTATGTTCTCACCGAAACGTTTGCTTTTAATTTGTTTATGGGTCGCCGGGGGAATCTCCGGCCGCGGGATTTGGACGAGGCCGAGATTCTCTGCCAGGAGCTGGGTCTGGCCGATCTTCTGTCTCGCATGCCGGCCGGATTGCTACAGATGGTGGGGGAGACGGGTTGGCAGCTCTCGCACGGAGAACGAAGCCGCCTTTACATCGCGCGTGCGCTGCTCCAGGATGCCGAAGTGGTCGTGCTAGATGAAAGCTTCGCGGCGCTCGATCCCGAAAATCTGCAGCGGGCCGTGGAGTGCGTGCTCAAGCGCGCCAAGTCGCTGCTGGTGATCGCGCACCGCTGACGCTTATCTGAGGCCGCCGATCAGAAATAACGTCGTAATATCGCGCTGGAAGGAATACGCGAAGGATTCACCGTCCGGCGTCATCACGACTTTGGAGATCGCTACTCCGACCGGGTCTGGTGTTTTCAACTCGCGCCAAAGCTCCTTGCGCCCCGTGGACACATCTAGCCGGCTGATCTTCAATGACGACGGGCCGTCCAACTTGCTCAGGAACAAATGGCGTCCATCGGCGCTCCAGCTGATCACAGATTCACCGGGCTCGCTATCTGAAATTGGTTTCGGATCGCCGCCCTCGATCGGGTAAAGAGTCAATTTACCTCCAGCCACCGCAGTCACGTATTTTTGATCGGGCGAAACACGCGCGGCAACCGTTCCTTCGGAAGTAAGAGGCGCGAGCTTTCCATTCAAGCTCTGGATAAATGTCCTCAACGGGCGGTTCGGTTCATTACCGGTGACTAGAATCCGTTGCCCATCCGGCAACCATTCAACGCGCTCATAATGCATCCCTTCCGTGCCGATGGATCGTGCTTCACCGGCGCCGGTTGGCAAGAGATTCAGTTTGGTCTTCGGACCATCACTTAGAATGCAAACCACCCACTTGCCGTCCGGTGACAGCGCCGGCCGGTTGCCGTCGCCCAAGCGCACGGCCGGAGAGCCATCCGTTTTTCGCAAGTAGATCGCAACGTTCCGTGGTTGGCCGTAAGACAATTCGACGAACAGAATGGTCTTGCCGTCGGCAGACACGTCGTAGACGTACGAAGCGTCGAACCATGACAGATCCCGTTCATCCTTGTCGCCGCGAGACAGGAAGGAAATGCCCATGCGCGAGTCGGTTGTGGCGCCCAAAACCCGGCCCTCTCGATTGATGTCGTCGAGCGCCATGGGGGCCGGCATTTCCACCACCGTGCGTTCTTTGTTGCCCAGACTAACGGCATACAACGCCGCATTCACTCCGGCCTTAGATCCGCCAAACCAGATTTCATCGCCCTTTGGCGCCCAGGCCAGATTGCCCTCTGCTCGCCATCCGCGGGAAAGAACTCGTCTCTTACCGTGCAAGTCCAATACTGTTACGGCATAATCAGCCACGGCGTTGTCGAATTCGAAAAACGCAATTGAATCACCCTTGGGCGAGACTCGAAGGCTTACCGGCGGCCGGCCTACATTCTCATACAACACTGTCCCGATCGGGTATTCCACGCGATTCCGGCCGCCAATTGTGTGGGATACCGCCAATTGGGTTCCATCCGGCGACCAGTCAGCATCATCCACGTTTTCCAGGATCTCGCGCGGCGCTCCGCCGGAGAGCGGCACACGAGCAAGCGTACCAGGGTTTCCTAGCGCGCTCGAACCGAGCAAGATCGCCATTTCACCCGAGGGACTAATAGAGAGGATACGGGCCTGTGGAAGATCGAGAGAACGGTATTCGCGGCTTCCAGGGCGCATGGAAAACATGGTCAGCGGCTCTCCGCCCCATTGCGCGCTAAATAGCACGGTCTGCCCGTCGGGTGAGAATCTGGCGCTCTGTACATCGCCGCGCCGGTAAGTCAGCCGCTGGAAAGTCGGTTGTGGCGGGGCCAGAGCTTCGGATCCTACGTACGCGCCTCCCGCCAGCGCTACAACTACGACGGCCGCCCAGATCAGGAGTGGAAGACTTCGCTGGCCAGCCCGCGCAGAGGCGACGCCTTCGGCGGGAGTTTGCTTTCCCGATTCAACTTCTTCGAGCACATCCTCAAGCGCAACCTTGAGGTCGGCCATGCTTTGCCAGCGCCGTTCCGGATCCTTTCGGAGACAGCGCATGATGATCCGTTCCACCTCGCGCGGCACGCCCTCAGCAGACTGGCCCAGAGGTTTGGGTTCATTGTGGAGGACGGAAGCCAAGGTCGACAGTTTGGAGTCGCCCGCGAAGGCGCGGCGGCCGGTGATCATTTCGTATAAAACTGCGCCGAGCGAAAAAATGTCGGACCTCTCATCCACTTTGTGACCGTCGGCCTGCTCCGGCGACATGTAGGCCACGGTCCCAATAATCGTGCCGGCCTCGGTCTTCAACATGGCGTCCAGGTGAACACTCTCGGTGGCCGCGTAGAGGTCCGGTTCTTCGGGATCAGTCAGCTTGGCGAGCCCAAAGTCCAGTATCTTCACATCGCCTTGCTCATTAACGATGACGTTGGCGGGCTTCAAATCTCGATGGATGATACCCGCTTCATGGGCCGCCGCTAAGCCGTTCGCGATTTGTATGGCATACCGAAGCGCCTCGGTCAGCCGGAGACCCTTGCGCCCGATCAGCTTATCGAGCGTCTTGCCGGAAACGAATTCCATGGCGATGAACTCGACCGGCTGGCCGTCGATTTCGCCGGTGTCGACGTCGTAAATAGTGATGATGTTGCGATGGCTCAGAGCCGAAGCCGATCGGGCCTCTTGAGCAAAGCGAGCTCTGCGGTCAGCACTGCCTACTGCAGCGACCGGGAGAACTTTGATAGCCACGGGCCGGTCGAGGTGCGTGTCGAGCGCGCGATAGACCACGCCCATCCCTCCTGCGCCGAGCTTGGTCTCAATCCGGTAATGCTGGAGAGTCTGGCCGATCATTCGCTGAACTTGCAGTCTGAGCGACCATCTTATCATCAGCGTCGACCCGGCGACACCGTGATGTGATCATTACGATGCCACTTATCGCTTGGGCGGTGTTTTATAATCCTTATCGGTTACAGCGTCCAGCCAGGTTGTTGCGCCGCGCTGCACGTTGAATTGAGTTGCTCCCTGATCGGGCGACGCGCCATGCCAGTGAGCGACGCCGGGGGCAGCATAAGTGGTCTCTCCGGCGCGCAATTCGATAACGGGACCGCCTTTCACCTGAGTGCGCCCGACCCCTTCCTCGACTAAAATGATCTGCCCGCCTTCATGGATATGCCACTTGGTCCGGGCGCCCGCATCGAAGTGAATATGGGCAATGCCGGGTTTCGAGTCGTCTTCGATCCGCTTGATCGTGCCGGTAAAATTGGACTCCTGTTTCTGCTGGGCGTGTATGAGCCACAGGCTGGAAGCCACCAGGAACAGACCTACGTATAGCAGGCCAAGGAAGCGGCCGAGGCGCAATTTTCGGGTCATATTGATGGGCATCGTAGCACAAGTAAGGTGTTAACTGATTCGCCGGACCTCTTCCCGGATCACTCGGCGTAGCGTGGCTTCGAGTGGCTCTTGGGAGTGCGCAATGTGTTCCCGGAGCGCTTCATTAATCAGACTCTGGTAGCTCCGGCACAGACCTATCAAGCCGGCGATATCGCCAGCATCAGTGAATCAATTCGATTTTACAGATACTCACAGCAAGAAGGGGCTCGAACTCGTGTCGATCGGCGGAGACCAGAGTAGCGCCTAGCTTCTTAGCCAACACCAACGCGCAGCAGTCAGCCCAGCGATACCCTGCGGTAAACGGCTTTGAGGTATCCGACTTCACGCCAAACCTGCGAGTCCATGTCATCTCGCTCCTCGATTCCGAAGGTCATCAAATCGGTTATGGCTGATTCGGCCGCTTCCTGACTCGAGACCCGCCAGAAATGGTAGTAGACTTCGCACAGGTTCAAAGCGTGCACATAACACGCTTCTGTGCGACTGACGAGGTTCTGTACGACCTCGGCGCCTGGCTCGTCGAGAAGCAGCGAAAGCAGCGCGGAAGCGTCAAGAACCGTGCTCATCGTCTTCCAGCTGCAGTTCCTCCGACTTTTTACGAATGAACTGGGCTGTGCTCGTGGGCAAGAACTTGTACTTTCCTCGAACCTGCCGAGCCGCTTCAGCTCGCCACTCCGGAGTGGCGAGGTGCGGCCCCACCTTAATCTCCCGCGTCAAGGATCGCCGGACATCCTCAATCATTTCTCTTGCTTGACCCAAAGTCGGGGCCGGACCCTGAGCGTGTGCGATACCATTGCGCAACTCAAACCATTTTTCCAGTCGCCGCTGATCTTCGGATGCCCCTGGCTCCAAGACCGGTAAGGATGGACTCCAGGACAACGCCCGCGATCATCACCGCCTCTGCAGGAAGGTTCAACGCAATTAGCGCCTCCGCTTCATTCAAAAAACGCAAGTGTACTTGGCTGTTGGAGAGCTGGATCGCAGCCTCCAGATGCTCGGTAACTTCATGCGGCAGGGTGGGTGCGGCCATAGCGAACTTCTTTCCTTCTAGTATGAATGATTCCTCAATGACCGTCATCCTCACCTCGTGATGTAGTCGTTCGCGAGGCGCGCAACTCCGGTCCTCCTCCGACCACATCTAGTACGATAAAAGTATCCCCATGGGCGCGACTAGCGTGGACTATAAGAAAACTGTCAATCTCCCGCGTACCGACTTTCCGATGAAGGCCAACCTCCCGCAAATGGAGCCTAAACTGTTGGCACGCTGGGAGGCCGAGAACCTCTACGCCAAGATCCGCGCCGCCCGCGCCGGTCATCCCATGTACGTCCTGCATGATGGCCCGCCCTATGCGAACGGCGAAATCCACCTCGGTACCGGCTTCAACAAAATCATCAAGGACTTCGTCGTCAAAACCAAAACCATGCAGGGCTACGACTCGCCCTATGTACCTGGTTGGGATTGCCACGGCCTGCCCATCGAAGCCAAGGTCGACAGCCAGCTCGGCTCTCGCAAAGCCCACATGACCGCCGTCGAGATCCGTGCCGAGTGCCGCAAATACGCCGCCAAATACGTCGACCTCCAGCGCCGCGACTTCGTCCGCCTCGGGGTTTTCGGCCGCTGGCAGGACCCTTATTTGACGATGAGCCCGCAATACGAATCCATCATCGCCGGCGCATTCGTCGAGTTCCTCGATCGCGGCTATATCTACAAGGGCCTGAAATCCGTCAACTGGTGCATCCATCACCGCACCGCCCTCGCCGAAGCGGAAATCGAATATGAAAATCACACCAGCCCGTCCATCTGGGTGCGTTTCGCCCTGACGTCCGACCCGGCACTGATCGATCCCGCGCTAGCCGGCCGCAAAATCTACGGCCTCATCTGGACGACTACGCCCTGGACCATTCCGGCCAACGTCGCCATCGCCTTTCATCCCAAATTTGAGTACGTCGCCGCCGAAGTCAACGGCGATGTCTATATCGTCGCGCTCGAACTGCTCAAGACCGTGGGCGAGAAACTTGGCTGGAACGAGCCCAAGGTCATCGCCGGTTTCCCGGGCTCGAAGCTTGAAGGCGCGATCTTCCGGCATCCGTTTATCGAACGCGATTCGCTGGGCGTCCTCGGCGAGCACGTGACGCTGGAACAGGGCACTGGTGCGGTCCACACCGCGCCCGGACACGGCGCGGAGGACTTCGAGGTCGGCGCCAAATACGGGCTTTCGGTTTATTGCCCTGTTGATCCCGCCGGCAAAATCTTCCATGCCGAAGGCGCGGCCGGACGCCTGCCCGAGGAGTTAATCGGCAAGACCGTCTGGCAAGCGAATCCGATCGTAAATGAGATTCTGAAATCGCGGGGCGCGCTGCTCGGCGAAGAGAAGATCACGCACAGTTATCCGCACTGCTGGCGTTGCCACAACCCCACCATCTTTCGCGCCACCGAGCAGTGGTTCATCGGAATGGACCGCAACGATCTGCGGGCCCGCACGCTCAAGGCCATCCAGGCCGTCAAGTGGATGCCGTCCTGGGGCGACGAACGTATGTCCAACATGATCGCCACGCGCCCCGATTGGTGCATCTCGCGCCAGCGCATCTGGGGCGTTCCGATCATTGTCTTCTACTGCGAAAATTGCCAGGAGCCGTTCACCGATCGCAAGGTCCTCGATCGTGTGGTCGCGCTTTTCGCCAAAGAAACCGCCGACGCTTGGTACGCTCACTCGGCCGCCGAGCTGATGGGCCCAGGCGTCCAATGTTCGCGCTGTAGCCACAAAGAGTTTCGCAAAGAGACCGACATTCTCGATGTCTGGTTCGACTCTGGCTCCAGCCACCTCGCCGTTCTGACACCGGACAACCACCTGCCCTGGCCCGCCAACATGTATCTGGAAGGCGGCGATCAGTATCGCGGCTGGTTTCATAGCTCGTTGCTGGTCGGCGTCGGACTGAAGGGCGAGGCGCCCTACCGCGAGTGCGCCACCAATGGCTGGACCCTCGATGAGCAAGGCCGCGCCATGTCGAAATCGCAAGGCATCGGAATTCATCCCGATCAAGTGATCCCGAAACACGGCGCCGATGTCCTCCGGCTTTGGGCATCTTCGGTCGATTTCTCAGAAGACGTGCGGCTCTCCGACACCATCCTTGCCCGTCTCAGCGAGGCTTATCGCAAGTTCCGGAACACCTTTCGCTGGGCCCTCGGCAATCTGCACGATTTTGATCCCGCGATCGATTCTGTTTCTCCCGGCGAGATGCAGGAGATCGATCTTTGGATTCTTTCGCGAACCGAGACGCTGGTTTCTGATTGCTTGGCGTCGTATCAGGAATTCGGATTCCACAAAGTTTATCGCGCCGTCTACGACTTCGCCACTACCGACCTCAGCGCGGTTTATTTCGATGCCGCGAAAGATCGTCTCTATACAGCCGCCCCAAGATCTCGCCTCCGTCGAAGTGCCCAGACCGCGATCTATCGCATCCTCTACACGCTAGTGCGGTTGATCGCTCCGCTGCTCGCTTTCACCACCGAGGAAGTCTGGGGCTACTTGCGAAAACCAGAAGGGAGTCCGGATAGCGTCCATCTGGCGCTGTTCCCGCAGCCTGAAGAGCTCACCTCCGGGTTCACGACTGGGCAGCGCGGCCGGTTGCGGAACTGGGACGAACTGATCGCCGTCCGAGACGTCGTCTTGAAGCAATTGGAAGTCGCGCGCCAGGAAAAATTCATCGGTGCACCGCTCGAAGCCCGCGTGCGACTCAAAGCCGGCGACAAGCTTTACCCGCTGCTAGACGAATACTTGAACGACCTGCCAGGTCTCTTCATCGTTTCGCAGGTAGCTCTGGAGCGCGCGTCGGGCGATGAGCTGTCGGTCGAGATCGAACGCGCCCAGGGCGAGAAGTGCGAGCGCTGCTGGAAGTACACGACCGATGTCGGCGCTGATCCCGATTTCCCGACCATTTGCGCGGCCTGCAGAGATGCCGTGAAGGAAATATTGGGCGAGTGAGATGAATCACCGCGTTTTTCCTTTTTTCATTGCCGCCGCCGTTGTTTTGTTGGATCGTCTGACCAAGGAAATGATCAAGAGCCGTTTTTCGCCCTGGGATTCCCTGGCCGTGATTCCGGGCTTCTTCAACATAGTCCACACCGAAAACCCCGGCATCGCTTTTGGCCTGCTCGCGGATACATCCAATCCCTGGCGCGATGTTCTTTTGATTGGCTTCTCGCTCGCAGTGCTGCTCGTAATATCCGCCGTTCTGGTGCGGCCCGATCCTGCCGGCAACCATGGACCGCTTTTGCGAGCCGGCCTGGGGCTGGTCCTAGGGGGGGCGTTTGGCAACCTTTACGATCGCCTTGTACACAAAACCGTGACCGATTTCGTCGAAGTACATTGGGGCCCCTATTATTTTCCGGCCTTTAATGTGGCCGACAGCGCCATCACAGTCGGGGCTTGCCTGCTTCTGCTGGACATGTGGCGCACCCGCGAACGAAAGCCCGAAACAGTAAACGTGCCGAGGTAATAAGAAATGTTTCCCAAGCTGGTATCGATCGGAAAATTCTTCATTCCGACTTACGGCACTCTAGTCGCCATCGCGTTCTTGATCGCTCTGTGGGTCACCGTCCGGCTCGCGCGCCGCGGCAAGCTGCCCACCGAGCCGGTGACCAATCTCGCCATCTATTGCGCCCTGGCTGGACTAGCGGGAGCCAAGTTGTTCATGATTCTGTTCGATTGGAAGTCCTATTGGAACGATCCGGCTTCACTGTTTTCCCTCAGCACTCTGCAAGCAGCGGGCGTTTACCAAGGCGGCTTCCTGGTGGCGTTCATAACCGCCATTCTTTATATGCGCCACAACCGGCTGCCGGTGCTGGATACTTGCGACGTCTTCTCGCCGGGCATCGCTTTGGGACAAGCCATCGGCCGGCTGGGCTGCTTCTCGGCCGGCTGCTGCTGGGGGATTGAGTGCCATCTGCCTTGGGCCGTCACCTTCAAGAATCCCGAAGCCTATAATCTAACCGGCGTCCCGCTGGGAGTGCCGCTGCATCCCACTCAGCTTTACGAATCGCTGGCCGACGCGCTCGTCTTTGTTTTCCTGTATCGGTCGATCAGCAAGCCGCACTCGTCGGGCTCAATCCTGGGATGGTATCTCGCACTATACTCCAGCGCGCGTTTCATCATCGAGTTTTTCCGCTTTCACGAACAAGGCCTGCATTTCGGACTTTCTTACACGCAGTGGATTGCGCTGGCCACTCTGGCCGCCGGTATTGGGCTTCTTCTCTGGCCTCACCGGTCGATCAATCATCGACGTGAATTCGCTTGAGATGCGACGTCTCGCCGGCAACGATCCGTACCCTTGACTTCGCGATGCCCAGTTTCTCTGCCAGGAATTCGCATAGTGCGCGATTGGCTTTGCCTTTCTCCGGTGCGGCCGCGACCTTGACCTTCCATGTCCCGTCCGGCAAATAGCCGGTCAATTCCGTCTTCGAACTCTTGGGCGTTACCTTAACGCGGATGTCCATATTTGGCCCGCCGCGATTTCCTGCGACGTCGCCAAGGTCCAGACGTTCGGACCTGGCCGGTAATCGCGATCCAGAAAGAAGCATTTGGTAACGGCTTCTACACGACAGGGCGAATCGGCCGCGGCCTTCTCCCCGACGATACATTCGAAACCGATCTCCGAGATTTGATCAGCCCTGGTTCCCGGCGGCAGTTCGACAGTGGTCCGCACAAATCCGCTCGCGCTTTCGGCCGCGCCGCGAGTCCAGGTCCGGATCGCGAAGTCAGCGTGGCCCAGGTGCGAGCTGTACCAGCGCGGGTCGCCCTTCACATGCACTAGAGTCGCAACGAACGATTCACGCTTCGCCAGCTTCATCTCGAAGTACAAATAGTCGGCTGGATCGCTGACCTTCTCGCCATCGACCGCACCAAACGGCCGCAACTTACCTTCGCGCTGCAGCTCCTTAGTCATGACTTCGTAGGCAATCGGGTGTTGATCTATGACCTCTTCGCGAGAATGGCCGGTGAGATCGACTAAAATCGGCGCGATCTGATATCGGATCGGCGTCGGATTATCCGCCTCGCCGATCATATTGTTGTCGGTGATGGGCATCAGCAGAGGATGCGTTCCGTCGCGCGGCCCATGAAACTCGACCTCTTTGTGACCCGAGGCCTGGATGGTCGCGCGCGAGGCGAAGGCCCGGTACACGTACTCGACATCCGTCGTCCGGCCCCAGCGGGCCATTAGAGCGCGAGTGGAAGTGCCGCCATCTTCGTTCGAGAAAATCACGGTGTACTGCAGGAACGGAGTGCCGTTATCGGAGAGGCGTTCGCAATAAACAATGAGGGGGATATCCGTGAATTTCCCGATGGTGTTCGCGCGCGCATACAACACCGGCGCGTTGGCCAAGACGTCTGATGAATCCTCGTGAAACCGGGCTCCCGAAAACTCGACGCCCGGGCCGCGGACATCGACGTCGTGCTGCCCTGCTGAAAGTGCGCCGAGAAAAACCGTGTACGTGAACTTGCGGTCGCCGGAGTACAGCATAATCTGCTGCTGGGCTCGGCCGTCCACGAAGACCGTTGCCAACGCAGCTTCTTTGCCTTCCTGGCTCCAGTTGGTGCCCGGCGCGCGCAAATCGAGTTCGACGACCACTTCGCTTCGATCACGTGCTACCTTCACAGTCGCGGCATGGAGCACCGAGAAGCATACTAGCAACAGGCAGAACCGGGCGATGGTTTCGAGCAGCTTCCTGGACGAGCAGGGCTTGGTCAAGAAGGCATCCACCGGCGGCATGTTCTGATGTTCACCGCCCGAAAGCACGATGATGCGCGCTGCACCCGACGCCGCGCGGATCAACTGCATGCCGTCCTCCGGTGTTGGAAGCTGAAGATCCATGAGCACCACTTCGCAACCGGGTAGTCTATCAAGCGCCTCAGCGGCGGTTTCCGCGGTTACGACCTCATGGCCGGACTGTTCCAGAATCAGCCGCCGCACTTCTAGCTGACCGGCATCGTCTTCCACCACCAGGATGCGCGCCATTTAGCCAAACTCGATGCCCGCGATCACTACCTGCGGCATCTGGTTGTTCCAACTCTCTGGAATTTCATCGAAAGGCAAGCGGAATGAGCGCGACTCTCCCGGCTTCACCAAACTCTTGACGATGGGTACGCGCTTGCGGAGCACAACCTCACCGTACCTGTTATAAAAGATGCAGTAAACGTCGACTTCCTTCACCGTACGAGCGCCGCCATTGGTGATCTTGCCCTCGATTTCGGTCACCATCTGCTGGACATAGCTTTCGGTTGCCTTCATTGTGACGTCGGCCAACTGGAGATTGCGAACGTAGGCCTTGGCGTCCGGCGTGAGCGGTGGGGCGCTAGCAGCAGTGGCGGGATGATTGACGTACCAGACCACCGCTCCGCCCAGAAAGAGCATGGCGGCCAGGATGTAGATTGCGCGCCTACTGGCCACTAACAGTCATCTCCCCGATCATCACCGTCGGCGATGCCACGGAGCCGCGAAATTCCAGATCCGAGCCGATGGCTGCAAAATCCATCAACATCTGCTGCAGCGTCGACGCGATGGTGATCTCGGATACAGGATACGCGAACTCGCCGTTCTCAATCCACTGGCCGGCGGCGCCGCGCGAATAATCGCCGGTGACGGTGTTGACGCCGGACCCGATCAACTCGGTGACGTACAGTCCTTTTCCGATTGCACGGATGATCTCTTCGGGCGACCGGTCTCCCTTTTCCAGGAAAAGATTGCCGTGCCCCACGCTGGCGTTGCCGGTGAGGCCGCGCGCCGCGTTACCAGTGGTTCGAAGGCCCAGCTTACGAGCAGTATAGGTATTGAGCAGGTAACTGGTGAGAACGCCGCGATCAATTACTACCGTGCGCCGCGTGGGGACGCCCTCGTCGTCGAAAGGCGAAGTGCCGAAGAGACCCGGGATGGTGCTGTCGTCGATGATAGTGACGTTTTCCGAAGCAACGCGCTCGCCGAGTTTTTCCGCCAGGAAAGAAGCCTTGCGATAGACCGAGTCGCCATCAATGGCCTCGAAGATGTTGCTGATGAGGGAGCGGGCAGTGAGCTGATCGAAGACCACCGGTACTTTCTGGGTCGGTACTTTGCGGGAACCGAGGCGGCGAAGGGCGCGCTGGGCGGCTTTGCGTCCGATTGCGGCCGGGCTCTCGAGCTTCGCGTAACTACGGGCGTTCGAATACCAATAATCGCGCTCCATGGACTCGCCTTCGCGCGCCACGGGCGTGGTGCTCAACGAACAACTGCTTACCCGGTAGGTGCCCAGGAAGCCGCGGGAGTTGGCGAAGACGCGTTCACCGCTGTAGGCGTCAAACGATGCGCCTTCCGAGTTGGTAATGCGCGGGTCGGCGGACAGCGCCGCGTCTTCAGCCTGAAGCGCATGGTCGATTCGCTGCGAGGTATCGATGCGGCTGACGTCGTCCGAGTAAAGCTCTAAATCGCCAGGAAGGAAACCGAGTTCGGATGGGTCGGGTAGGCCGGCATATGGATCTTCGGTAGAAATAGCAGCGATTTCGATAGCCGAATCGACCAGCTTACGGATGCCCTCGCTTGAAAGATCGGAAGTATAGGACGAGCCGACGTGCTGGCCGAGCAAAATCCGCAGACCCGCTCCACGGGATCCGGCGTCTTTCAGCGTTTCGAGCGAGCGCATGCGGACACCGGCCGAAAATTCTTCGCCTTCCGAAAGCGTGCATTCGGCATCGCTCGCGCCGCGGTCGAGAGCGAGCCGGACCACTTGAGAGGCCAGCTCGGCGTCGATCATCCGGAGGTGCCGCCTACGGTCATGCGATCCACTTTAATGGTGGGAATCCCAACGCCGACCGGAACGGACTGGCCTTCCTTGCCGCAGATCCCGACGCCTTCGTCCAGCTTCAGATCATTGCCGACCATGCTGACATACTTGAGGGCTTCGGGCCCGTTACCGATCAGTGTGGCGCCGCGGACTGGCCGGGTGATGCGGCCGTCTTCGATCAGGTAACTTTCCGATGCGCTAAAAACGAAATTGCCGCTGGTGATGTCTACTTGGCCGCCGCCGAAATTGGCGCAGTAGAGGCCGCGTGGAGTGGATCGTACGATGTCGGCCGGATCGCTGTCGCCAGCCAGCATGAAGGTGTTGGTCATGCGAGGCATGGGAATGTGCTGGTAGCTTTCGCGGCGTCCGTTGCCGGTGACTCCGGATCGCAAAAGACGGCTGGACAACTTATCGAACAGGTAGCCGCGCAGCACACCTTTTTCGATCAGGACGTTCTTCTGCGTCGGCGAGCCTTCATCGTCGACGTTGAGCGATCCGCGGCGATTGCGGATAGTGCCGTCGTCAATTACGGTACATAGTGGGCTGGCCACCTGCTGTCCAATGCGATCGCTGAAGGCCGAGACTTTCTTGCGGTTGAAATCGGCTTCGAGGCCATGTCCCACGGCTTCGTGGAGCAGGATGCCAGGCCAGCCGGGGCCAAGCACCACGGTCATTTCGCCGGCCGGGGCCGGCACGGCGTCCAGTTGCACGATAGCCTGACGGGCGGCTTCCTGCGCGTAAGCCTCCGGCGACTTGTCGTTCTGGAAAAAGTCGAGCGCCACGCGTCCGCCGCCGCCGGCATACCCGCGCTGCGGACTGCCGTTTCCATCGCGAGCGAGTACGCCAACGTTCAAGCGCGCCATGGGCTGCCGATCGAAGCTAAGCACGCCATCGCTGTTGGCCACCAGTACGTGGCGCAGGCTGTCGCCGTAGCTGGCCTGGACCTGGAAGATCCGCGAATCATAGGCGCGGGCGGCCCGGTCGGCTCGTTTCACCAGATCCACGCGCTCGGTGAGGCTGGTTTCGTTGGGGGCCTGAAGAATCGGATACAGGTCGCGCTTGTTGGCTTCCTCGAATCCGGTCTTATCTACCTTCGCGGGCCCTTTCGCGATGCAGGCCGCGACACGGGCGGCCCGGCGAATCCTCTCCGGACTGAGATCATCGCTATAAGCGTAACCGGTACGCTCGCCGGCAATCACGCGCACGCCGACGCCGAGAGAGACTCCCTGGACGGCGCTCTTGACGATAGATTCGTCAATACTGAGGCTGCTGGTGGCCAGATATTCGAAGTAGAGATCAGCGTAGTCACCTCCGGCCGAAAGCGCCTGATCGATATAGGACTGGAGGTCGTGCTCGGTAATGCCGAATTTTTGCCCGAAGAAGGAATCGGATAAAGCCATCTACTTTCAGCGTAGCAAGACAGAAGGAGGAGGCACGAGGCAGAAGGTTGTTTTTGACAAAACGAACCCCACCTCCGGCGGACAAGCCAGCCAGGATTTGACGCATCGGGGGCCGTGTTGTGGGTCGAGGCGTGATTCGAAAAAACGAAGCCAGCCGGCGCGTGGCGAGGCCACAATCTCCCTCCTTTCAGTTCTGGTTTTAGCACGCGTGGCTGGGCCACGACCGGGTGGGAGCCGCGAAGTTGATGAATGTATGAGGAAATAAGCCTATGAAGAGGTTGTGAATTCCAGTTCCATATATACATCGGCGCGCACGTACGGAGAGGGCGTAACACGCTCTGGTGGTATGTGCTGAAAGCCGATCGATTCGTACAAACGGATGGCTGCCGTGAGTTTTTGGTTCGTTTCCAGGTAGAGACGTCTAGCACCCGAAGCACGCCCCGCTTCGATCACTTGCGTGAGGAGCCGCCGTCCGACGCCGCTCCGCCTCGAGGGCTCCGCGACCGCCATCTTTGCGACTTCAAATTCACCTGGGCGCATCGCGAGTAAAGCGCAACAGCCTACTATTTCCCCCTCCTGGACAGCGAATAGAATACGGCCGCCCCGACTCAAGATAGTGCTCTGTGGGTCTGCGAATGCGACCTCATCTTTGGGTTCCATGACGAAGTGGCGCCGTATCCACTCTTCATTGAGTCGCCGAAAAGCAACCTCGTCCCCAGCGACGAAGTCGCGAATGGTGAGTTCCGTATCGAGCGATTTCATCTGACCACCTCCTCGGGATCACCTCTTGTCCCTACGGTATTCAACCGGCGTCTAAGATGTCCAATATCTGTAATATGCTTATTTATATGGTCTGGATATGAGAGGAGAAGTTGAGCTTCGACATCTTAGGTACTTCGTGGCGGTGGCGGAGACGCTGCATTTCAGCAAGGCCGCACAGCGGCTGGGCATGGCCCAGCCCCCACTGAGCCAACAAATTAGGCGGCTCGAAGAAATCGTCGGGCACCGTCTCTTCGACCGGACGACGCGCGGCGTTAAGCTCACACTGGCCGGCCAACTTCTCGAGGAACGAGCGCGCACCACGATTGAGAAAGTGCAGGATGATCTAGCGCAGGTTCGGCGACTCGGACGCGGGGAGGAAGGGACACTGACCGTAGGATTCAGCGGTTCCGTGATGTTTACCGAACTCCCGGCCGCGATTGGGGCCTACAGGCGCCGCTATCCGAAGGTGGAACTCCGCCTGCGTGAACTGGCTACGTCGGCTCAGATTGCCGCCCTTCTCGATGGAACGCTCGATTTGGCCTTTCTGCGCGACGGGGATCCCACGGAGGGGATACAGATGAGCACCTTATTGAGGGAGCAATACGTGGCCGTGCTTCCAGCGGATCATGCGCTGGCTCGAAAACGCCCCTTGCACGTCGGCGATCTAAAGAAAGAGCCCTTCATTTTCTTTGCGCGCCGGATGGGGCCACTCGCTTTCGACAGAACCATCGGTTGTTGCGAGAAGAGTGGTTTCCGCCCCAACATAGTTCAGGAAGCGCCGCAGTGGCCTACTCTCGTACGACTGGTGGGCGCCGGTCTGGGCGTCTCACTCGCGCCCGCTTGTGTCGCAAATATCGCGATTCCGGGAGCAGTTTATCGGGACGTCCACGCAGGGTTCAGAACCGCGGTCGATCTTGGTATTAAATCGGGCCCAGACAGTGTTCTTCGCGGTAATTTCGTTCAAATTGCGCGTGAGTATCTGGCTGGACCTCTTGCCAGGCAAGCACCGCTCGTTGATCCGCGCCAATCAACGTGAGCGAGACTCCCACGCTCAGCCGTTCAAACCCCGTTCATTATCGAACTCGGTGAGCTTGGCGCGGCACTTCTCGCAGATCAGTAGATGTTCTTCCACTTCGCCGAGGCGCGGTTCCTCCAGCAGTCCTTCGCTGTATTGCGCCAGGTGTTGGTCGGGAACATGGTCGGTCATGATTCGCGTCGGCCCGCGAGGAAGGCAAATAGAAAAACGAGCTATGGCCCTGGAGCGTAGTATATCTATAGACTGGCGGGCCGGGGGTACGACCCCAGATTAGGAGATCGTATGAAGATACGTTCCGTCGCCGCTGTTATTTTCGGAGCCGCTTCGCTGCTCGCACAGCCTGCTCCGATTCGCGTGCTGGTTTCCAACGGTGTGAGGGCGGTGGTGGAGGATCTGCAGGCGCAGTGTGAGAAGGCCATCGGGCATCCGCTGGCGATCGAGTACAGTGCCGCGGCATTGCTCAAGCAAAAAGTCGACGCCGGAGAGCAGTTTGATGTCGCGTTTCTCACCACGGAAGTGGCCGATGAACTGATTAAGGAAGGGAAGGTCACGGCCGAGTCTCGTGTCGATCTGGGACGTGTCGGCGTGGGAATAGGCATACGCGCCGGAGCGCCGAAGCCCGACATTAGCAGCCCGGACGCGCTGAAACAAACGTTACTGAAGGCCAAATCCATCACGTACGCTAAGGATGGCGCGGCCAGAAAACTGATCGAGAAAATATACGACCGGCTCGGAATCACCAACGAAGTCCAACCGAAGATCATGCTTCAATCTGTGCCGGGACGTCCGCAAACTGCCGTGGCCGAAGGGCAAGCGGAAATGGTGATGACGCTGATTAGCGAGATCCTGCCGGTGAAGGGGGTCGAACTGGTGGGACCGGTGCCGAAGGAATTACAAAGCTACGTGAGTTTTCGCGGCGGCGTCAGCGCCGGCACGAAGCATGCCGAAGCCTGCCGCGCGCTGGTGAAGTTTTTCACGAGCTCAAAAGCCGCGGCGGCTTACAGAGCCAGAGGCCTGGACCCCGCTCGCTGATCCGTAGTAACTTTAGGCCGCGGCCGTCGCGGCCATTTTGATTGCATTTTCCGGTTTGGCGATCGCGCAGCCGGCGGAAGCCTTGCCGATCGCGGGCGGCGCCGTTGCCAGGGACGTGCCCGGCGCTAAAGAACTGCCGGACCCGAATATGACCTACAAGGTGTCTTCGATCTGGCGGCAGCCGCGCGAATTGAGTGCACAAAAAAGGCGGGCTAATCGGCCCGGCATTTCGTCGAACCTGATCCTGCCCGCCACTGGCTGTGCTGCTATTGAAGGATGTCCTACTTGCCGTAGGGAATAAATGCGTTGACCGTACGCTTATCGCTCACCACCTGATCCATCCTCTGATTGGCCTTCTGATGCTTATGCATACGGGCCGGATGGACACGCGGTGATTGCGAGGCGAGCGCTTATCTGCTCATCGCCTGAAATCCGCGTTGTAGTCACGTCGTTATTCTTGGCGGCAAAAAGAAGGCCGCCGGCGAGTAAGGAACCTAAGAGTACTTTTTTCATTATTTGTCCTCCTTCGCGGAATTGGAGTGCAATTTCAGTGCCTCGGAGATAAAGCTATCTTACGGAGGAAGATCGGGATTGTAACCCACCGTTTACTCTTGTAAAATCAACCCATGCCGAGCTACTGCCCTAACTGTGGCTCAGCGGTTTCCGGGCCATTCTGCGGGAATTGCGGCCAGAAGCTTCAAGCTTCTGTAACTCCGGGGCAGCCACCACCGCCGGTAACACCCGCTGCAGCCCCAGCCCAGCCCTCCAGTTCACGAAAACCCTTATTGATCGGTTGCACCATTGTAGTAGTTCTGTTTGCCGCGGGCATCGCGGGAACGGTGTACGGTTTCTATTGGTTCAAGAACAAGGCTATCGCTAAGGTTGCGTCCTACAGCGGCGGCATGGTGGGGACTCCGGCCGAGGTGCGAGTAGCACATGGAAACACGTGTTCGCTACTTTCTCGCGAGGAACTTCAGCAGTTGCTCGGGGTCACGATCGAAAAAACTGTTGAGATCATGGAAGGTTCCGCGCCGGGCTGCGCCTATTACACTAATCCTGCCGGCTTCGAGCAACTGCGCAACTTAGCCATCGAGCAAGCGCGCAAGCAGGCAGAGGCTGCGAAAAACGAGACTACTTCGAAATCCGATAATCCGCACACATTACTAAAGAACGTCAACCAACTAGAAGGCGTGGTGAAGGCTTTGAGCCTGACGCAAGGCGGCGACAAAGAGGGCCGCGCCTTTGCGTTTACGGTAGACCGGGGCTTCGGACGCGGAAACTGGACCACGCTTCGAGCCACGACGGCTTTGGTTCCGGGCTTCCAGGAGGTGCCGGGCCTCGGCGATCACGCTATGGTCGGATCGTTCGGGCACGTTCTGCATGTGCTTCAAGGAGACAGCCTAATCAGCCTGGAGTTGACGTGGGTACCGGACGCGCGCACTCGCGGCGGCGACATCGCGCGCAAGATTGCGTCGCATATTTAGTTATGAACTCGCTGCAGCTATGAACGTGCTGCTACGGGATTTCCGCTATGCCTGGCGGATGCTGCGCAAGAACTTGGGCTTGAGCGCGGTGGTAGTGCTTTCGTTGGCCATCGGGATTGGCGCCAACAGTGCGATCTTCAGCGTTGTCGACGCATTGCTGCTGCGGCCGCTGCCTTATCCTGAACCAGAGCGACTGGCCAACATTTGGCTGCATTCGCCTGGCATTGGGATTTTCCGCGATTGGCCATCGCCGGGACAGTATGTCGATATTCAGAAGGAAAATCATTCCTTCGAAGATATGGCCATCGCGCAACCGCGCGGCATGACGCTGACCGTCCGCGATCAGCCGGAGAGGATCGATGGAATGCGAGCTTCGTCTACCTTGCTGCGCATGCTGGGAGCGAAACCGCTGCTCGGACGCCTGCTGCTTCCCGAAGAGGACAAGCCCGGCAAGCCCGACGTTGCCATTCTTAGTTACGGGCTCTGGAGGCGATTATTGAGCTCCGATCCGCAGATCGTGGGCAAGAGCATCGAGGTCAATGGGAGCCCACGCCTTGTGGCCGGCGTGCTGCGCCCCGAATTTTCGATCAATACAGAAGCGATGCCGTCGGAAAGCCCCTTAGATAAACTCGATCTCTTTCTGCCGCTGCCGCTGGGCGCGGACGCCGCGCAACGGCGTGGAGACGAGAATTACAACATCCTGGTGCGGCTGAAGCCGGGCATTTCGGTGCAAAAGGCTCAAGCAGATGTTGACCTCATCGCCAATCGAATCCGAGTGAAGGACAAGCGGGGTCGCACGTTCGGCATGACAGTAACCGGATTGCAGGAGCAGGTGGTGGGCGACGTGCGCCGCGCATTGCTGGTGCTGCTCGGCTCGGTGGCATTGGTACTGTTGATCGCCTGCGCCAATGTGGCGAACCTGCTACTGACGCGCGCGGCAGGTCGCGAGAAGGAGGTTGCGATCCGCACGGCTTTGGGAGCGGGCGGGATGCAGATCGTCCGGCAATTGTTGACTGAAAGCGTACTGTTGGCAGTGACCGGCGGGACGGCCGGACTGGTGATTGCGCAATGGACGCTATATGTCGTCCGCAGCATCAATCCGGGGAATATTCCGAGGCTGGACGATATCGAAATCAACGGAGCGGTGCTGGCGTTCACATTCGGGATAGCGATTGTGACCGGCGTACTGTTTGGCGTAGCGCCGGCGTGGCGGGCGATGAGGGTGGATCTGAATACGGCGCTGAAGGCGGGCGGGCGCAGTGGACAGAGCGACGGTGGTTTGCGCCTGGCGCGAAATCGGTTACGTGGGCTGCTGGTGGTTTCGGAGCTGGTATTTTCCTTGATGCTGCTTATCGGCGCAGGGCTGCTGATCCGGAGCTTTGTGCGGCTGGAACGCGTCCCGCCGGGTTTCGCCACCGATCATATTCTTTCGATGCAGGTGACGGTGACGGGTGCGAAATACTACATGGCACAGGAACCAATGGCCCGGTTCTTCCAGGGTGTCGAAGATCGCATTCAGCATCTGCCCGGAGTGAAGAACCAAGGCTTGGTTTCCGCGCTGCCCCTCACCGGCACAGTCGGCTGGGGCGAGATCAGCGTCGAAGGATACAAGCCGCCGCCCGGCCAAGAGCTTCAGGTTGACATTCGCATCGCGAGCAACGACTACTTTCGTACCATGGATGTTCCTCTGTTGAAAGGCCGGTTCTTCGACCAGCATGATAACCGGACCAGCCAGCAAGTGGCGATCATCGATGAGAAGTTCGCACAGCGTTTCTGGTCGCACGAAAATCCCATCGGAAAGCATCTCTGGTTCGATCCCAAGAAGCCTCTGATGATTGCCGGTGTCGTGGGGACCGTGAAGCACTACGGCCTCGATACCGAAGGAAAAATTGTCGTGTATTTTCCTTACCAGCAGAATACCGACAATGGTATGTACCTGGTAGCGCGTACATCCTCCGATCCGGCGGCGCTCACCGGCGCGATCGTCAGGGAGATTCGTGCCGTCGAATCGAACGCCGCAGTTTATAACATTCGCACCATGCAGGATCGGCTCCACGATTCGCTCGCCCGCCAGCGGTTCTCGACTTTGATGTTGGGCGCGTTCGCGGCGTTTGCCTTGTTGCTGGCCGCGGTGGGAGTCTACGGCGTCATGTCGTACCTGGTCTCGCAAAGCACGCACGATATCGGGGTGCGAGTGGCTCTGGGCGCGCAGCCAGGTAACATCCTCGGCTTAGTGGTCCGGCAGGGAATGGAACTGGCGGCGATCGGTATTGTCAGCGGCTTGATCGGCGCGCTTGTTTTGACTCGCGCGATGGCCAGCTTGCTGTTCGGAGTCACCGCGACCGATGCTGTTACGTTCAGCTCGGTGGCTTTGATTCTCGGGGTGGTGGCGTTCGCCGCAACGGTGATTCCAGCGCTCCGGGCGACTAATGTCGATCCGATGGTCGCGTTGCGGGAGGAATAATCAGACTGATTTAATTGGCTAGTGGATCGGGCCTCAACTGGAAGTGCAGCACCTTGCTCATCGTGCCCTTCCCGGTTTCGGTATGGAACATGGCTCGAGTCGCGTAGGTCGACCACAGTCCTTTACCCTTCCATCCGGTCTTCGGGTCGTCGATCCGGCCGTCCAAGCCCTTGGCGAAGAATCCGATCGGATACGGCACGCGCAAAGTGATCCATTTGCCGTTCGAGAGGGCCATCAGAGCATCCTCGCCGTTGCCGGTGGCGATGGGAGTGTTCTTGCCCAAGCCGAAGGTATTGAACTGATCCACCCAGTCGTAGTAACTGGCCTCGGCGCTGCCTGAATCCTTCACGTTCTTGAACTGCGGCGCCGGGAACGGATAAAGGGTCCAGCCCTCCGGACAATGTTGTCCCGTCGCGGTGGGGCCGTTCAGTACTGCGCACTTGCGACGATCGAAACTGGCGAAGTGGCCGCTGGCGAGCACGGTCCACACGACGCCGTTGGTATCTATATCGAGGCCGCGCGGCGAGAAGCCTTGCACTGGGGCTTTGGGATTGTTCCAAGGCAGCTCGTAGCGTTCCGCCAACGCGGTCTCCGGAGGATTGGAACCCGGATTGAGCCGCACGATGGCGCCCGGGAAGCCGAGCACCGTTCCCCACACCGAACCATCCGCGGGGCTCACGGTCACGCCGTAGAAAGACCCCGAGATCCGCATGTCCTTTTTCGGATCGACGGGCTGGCCAGGCTCAACGTAAGCGTCGCGCTTGCCGTTGCCATTGGTATCGAGAACGAGGGCGGTCCAGCCCTGCGATTTCTGCTCGTCGTGCGTCTCCTCGAACATCTTGACGTTCAGCCATCCGACCACGTCGCCACCGCCGCCGCTCGAAGTCCATAGCGTGTGGTTAGCGTCTTCGGCGAACTGCAAATGGTGGGTGCTGAAACAGGTATCGATGAGCGTGAACTGTTTAGTCTTGGGATCGAACATCGCCAACTGCCGGCCGCTGCGGTTGACCGGAAATAGTTTCGCCGACAACAGCGGCGAGCCTTCCTTGCAGTACGCGGGATTCTCCGGAGGGCGAATCACCGACGTCAGCCACACGCGGCCTTTCTCGTCGAACATTGGGTTGTGGATGTTGGTGAGGCTGTCCCAGATGGCTTCGTCGCCCCAGAATGCAGAAGGCTTCATTGGCGGCGGCGGGCCCTCGGTCTTCGGATCGCGCACCGGCGCTTTCACAAAGCTCGCTGTGTTATGCACCGGATCGAGTATCGGTATATTATCGGTGCTGAGTTCGGGTGAGCCGTACAGCAGTCCGTTGGCGTTCACGGTGGGATTTCGTTTGTCGGTGGCGATCTCATCGTGCAAGTAAGATTTTGGACTGGCCCAATCCCACTCAGTAATGACGACATTTCGCTCGGCGCCTTGCGGGCGGGATGGTGCTGGAGGCAGTTCGCCTTGGGCGATGCGAGTGGTCCAGTCGCCGAACATGGCCTCGGCGCGCTCCTTGCCCATGCGGCCGATGCCGCCGACCATCGCGCTTCCAGCCTGTCCCGACTGAATTCTGCGGTCCCAAGCCTGGGCCGGCGAATCGAAATTGCCGAGCGCTTTGGGGATCTCGCGCGTCGCCTTGGTGCCTAATTGATGGCACGACCAGCAGCTATCGGTCTTCACCATTTCCAGCCATTCGGCCTGGCTCTTCATGTTCGGCGAAATGCCGTTGCCCTTCGGACCGGTGCCGGGGAATTCGTTCTTCTCGGGAACCTTCAGAAGGGAATACCAGTAGCTGGCCGGATAATAATTGGCGGCCGCGCGCGCATCCGGCGCAACCACGGCGGTGAGGTTCAGCGTCTTTCCCGGCATGCTCTGGACTTTCGGTCCATCGATCAGGCCGTAGCCACGAGTCCACAAGGTGTAGTTCGCTTTCGGAAGATCCGGGAGCACGTAGCGGCCGCGATCATCGGTGACCACGATTTTGGCGTACTTGGTCGGCAGGTCTTTGGTTTCGGCGATCACCCAGGCACCAGCCTCGGGTCCTTTTGCGCTGGAGACGACGCCGCCGATATCGTCGTTGTCGATGCGCACGTCATTACCGCTTTGTTGCGCGGTTAAATAGACGACACAGCCGGCCGCCACGATGCCTGCCAAATACAGAGTCCTTCTGGTCCGCATGCGAGCGCTCCTTTCGCCTTCCCTGACGGCTTAGTATATACCCGCTGGAGCCGGATCGAAAGGTTAGGAAAGAAGAAGGATCGAGGTTGGTTTAGAGGCCGGCTATTGCCGTGGCTTCGCTGTGCGAGAGCTCCAGATGCTGTTGCAGACGCGCTGAGAATTTCGGAGCTTTTGGTTCGGCCGTCGCTGGAATGGGCTGCGCTGGCGATTGCCCTTCGAGTTCCAACGGCTTGGTGCAAGGCTCGTACGACTTGATTGGAGGTTTCGCTGCGAACAGGCGCTCCAGCCCCAATCGGTCCATGGCTTTGAAATAGGCCTCTTTATGCTCAGCAGAGCAGTACCGGTCGTGAAGAAGTCTCATAGGTAACGAGAGGCTCGATTCACAGAACATACAAGTCGTAACCACGTCGCGTGATCTCCGCGATTGATTTAGCAGGTTGCAGACCAATCCAGCAATAGTTGGAAGTCACTGAGCCCAGAGCGGATTCAGCGCATCAAACTTCGGACGAGATAGGACTAGTTGAGACTTATTGTCACGGTACTCGGGTAGTGTGTGGTCCATTCTTGTTATTCCCGCGCTGCGATCAGGTGCGTGATCTTAGGCGGCTCAGAACCGCGATGAAAAGCCCGGGCCAGCGCTTCCATTTCTCGATCGGAGACAGTAACGCGCTCATGCTGGCGGAGGTGCTCGGCCCAACTCTCGACCACGAAGGTCTCGAGAAACCGTCCGGGCTCGGCGGCCTCTTGGTAGAGACCCCAGCGAATGGCTCCATCGCGCCGGCGGATTTGCCGTACGGCTTTCATGGCGAGCGCGAACTCCTTTCCGCGGGCCGGATCGACCAGGTATTCGACCGTTACCAATACCGGGCCGTGCTCGGGGTGGAAGCCAGCGAGCGGCGGCGGTTCGGGCCAATGGAGGGACGGCGTGGTGTCGATTCCGAGAGTGGCGAGCCTCAGGCGTGAAGTGGCGGCAGCGCCAGCAAGCAGGGTGACAGCCGCTATGGCTAGAGTTGTGCGAAGTCCTAAATACGATGCAACCTCGCCCCAGATCACGCTGCCGACGGCCATCGCTCCTTGAAAAACAAGCAAGTACACGGCTAATGCCCGCGCGCGGACCCAGGCGGGAAGCGAGGTCTGCGCGGCGGTGTTCAAGGTAGAGTTGGTACACATCCAGCCGATGCCACCGGCCAGCATCAGTGCTGTTACGGCGACGAAATTCTGGAGATAGGCCAGCGCCAGATTCACCAAGCCAAAGAGGACCACGGCGGAGGTGGCGATCGCGTCGGGCGAAAGCAGTTGGCGTAGTCGTCCGCTGATCAGGGCGCCGATGACGGAACCGACACCGAGGCAGCCGAGCAGGAGCCCGAAACCAGTGCTCTCACTATGCAGTTCGTTTTTGGCTACCAGCGGAAGCAACGACCACAAGGCGCTGGCCGAGATGACGAAGGCGCCGGATCGTAATAGCACCGCGTGCATAGGAGGAGCGAAGCGTATGTAGCGCATCCCAGCCCAGATCGCGTTGCCGACTCTTTCGGTGGATTTGGGGGCGGTGATTTGGTCACGCTTCCAAAGATAGAGGACCACCATTACGCCGACGAAAGAGATGGCGTTGAGGATAAAGGCAGCGCCGGCGCCGACGGCTGCAACCACTAGTCCGCCGAGTGCGGGGCCAATGGCGCGCGCCAGATTGAAGCCGACCGAGTTGAGGGCTACGGCGGCCGGAATCTCCGACATCGGCACCAGGTCCGGCATAATCGCCGCCCATGCGGGTCCATTGAGCGTGGCGCCGAGGCCGAGCGCGAAGGTCAGCCAAAGAAGTGTCCAGGGGCCGGTCTTGCCAGTGACTGTTAGTGCGCCCAGGATGCCCGCGGCGGCCAGCATTAAGCCCTGTGAGACGATCAGGATTTTTCGGCGGTCAAGGATATCGCCGATCGCCCCGGCGGGAACGCCGAGCAGAAATACGGGCAGATTGGTGGCGGTCTGGACCAAGGCTACAAGGAGCGGTGATGGAGCCAAGGTCACCATCAACCAGGCCGCGCCGGCGTTTTGCATCCAGGTGCCGATGTTGGATACGGCGTTGGCGATCCACAGCCATCGAAACCAGGTATAAACCAGGGGCGACCAAGTGCTTTGGCGGGGAGAAGTCGCTTGAGCCAATTCCTATTTTAGAGGGATAGCAGGCCGGAGACCTTGCTCCAGTAGCATCGCGATGATGAATGAACCCTTGGCCTTCGTATAGTCCAGCGAATCGGTGATGCCGCTAGCGAGGATTTGTTGCTTGGTGCTCTCGTAGGCGCTCCGCAGCTTGGAGTCGCGGCGGAGTGCATCACGGAACCCGATCAGTTCTCGATGTTCTTCCCTGTTGCGCTCAATAACGTGCGCGTGGATTCGGAAGATGCCGCCGAGGGCGGAAACAGAGGCCGCTCGCATTGGCCGTGTCTCTGGAAATGGCTCACGGCCGGATTGTCTTTGGAAGCCGAGCGCGTCGAGGGCGGTCTTGGCGAATTCGAGATCGTCAGCCAGGTATGTGACGGCGAGATCGATGATGCCTTTTCCGCGACAGCCCGGTACCGCAGTGCTGCCGATGTGTTCGACGACGATCCGGGGTTCGAGCTGCTCGATGGCGTGCTTGAGGAGTTCTGCGATTTGGGGCGCCGGGGATCGTAGTCCTCGAAGATCGCGGCAGCTTTCTCATATTTGCCGATTTCGAGCATCTTAGTTCTTCGGCAGCAGATGCTTCTGGACTTTTCCGAGTGCGTTGCGGGGAAGCTTATCCACCAAAATGAACTGGCGCGGGATTTTGAAAGAAGCAAGTTTTTCGCGACAGCAGGCTTCGAGGTCAACGGGATCGACTGGCCGCGTGGTGACGATGTAGGCGACGGGAACTTCGCCACGAACGCGGTCGGGTGCGGCGGCGACGGCTGCCTCGGCGACGCCCTCTTGCTCTTCCAAAAACTCCTCGATTTCGCGCGGATAGATGTTAAAGCCGCCGGAGATTATGAGATCGCTCTTGCGCCCGCACAATGTGTAATAGCCATCGGGAGAGCGTACGGCGAGATCGCCAGAGCGGAAATAGCCATCGCGGAAAGCGGCGAGCGTGGCTTCGTCGCGTCGCCAGTAGCCGGGGAAAATGTTGGGACCTTTGAGATAGACCTCGCCGGTTTCGCCGTCGGCCACCGGGTGGCCTTCGGGATCGAGCAATCGCACGGAAACACCAGGCAGAGGGAATCCTACGCTTCCAGGCCGGCGCTCGCCGATGTAGGGATTGCTGATGTTCATAACGGTCTCACTCATGCCGTAGCGTTCGAGGATAGTGTGGCCGAAGAGCGCATGGAATTCTTCGAAGACTTGAGCCGACAGCGGAGCGGAGCCGGATACGAAGAGCCGCATGGCCGCGCCGATCTGGCGGGCCTGGTTGTTGGGAAGGTCCAGCAGGCGAACGTAAATGGCTGGGACGCCGAAGAAGAGCGTTGCGCGAAAATCGAGAAACTCGGCGGCGGCTTTTTGGTGCTCGAAACGTTCGAGCAGCCGCATGCGGCATCCGCTGACGAGCCAACAATGCACACCGTTGCCAAGGCCGTGAACGTGGAAGAGCGGAAGGGCCAGCAGGAATCGATCAGCGCTAGTGATCTGCCAGCAGGCGGTGAGATTCATCGCATTGGCGGCGAAATTATTGTGGGTGAGCACGGCGCCCTTGGACGTGCCGGTGGTCCCGGAAGTATAGATGATGCAAGCAGGAGCATCACCATCGAGGGCGACTTGTGGACGCTCATTCGGGAGCACGGCAGCTGCTCGCGTGAGGTCGGCGGGATTCCAGATGGGAACGGAGCTCGCGAATTCGGTGGTAGAAACGACGGCGACGGGATCGGCATCGGTGAGGATGTGGGTAATCTCGCGGTCGCGATAGAGGATGTTGATGGGGACGAAGATAACGCCGAGTTTGACGCAGGCGAGGTAAAGGTCGATCATCTCGATGCAGTTGGCGAGGTAGACGCAGAGGCGATCGCCAGGATGGAGGCCGCGCTGGATAAGCACTTGGGCTAGACGATTGCTACGGCCGTCGATGTCGTTGAAGGTGTAGGTGACGCCTTGATATTCGAGCGCGGGGGTGTCGCGGCGGCCGAGGAGGGACAGGTCGAAGAGTTGGGCGAGATTCAAAGTGTTATTTCCGGCCTCTCACGGCAGGATGTCGTGCAACCGCTCATCGAACGGACTGCCCAGCATGGGATGCAACTTCTCCCGGAAGCGTTTGGTATGTTCGGCCGCCGAATGGGCCTCAAATGCCTGGCGTGTCTGCCAGACTTCGACAATGGTGTAGTGGTTGGCGCGGGAGTCCTGCTGCAGCACCTCGAAGCGAACAACGCCTGGGTCCTTCTTGCTTTCGGCGGCAAATTCGTGCAGCGCCTTGGTTGCATCGGTCGTGTAGTTAGGCGTGACGTCGACGTGCGTGACCACGTACACGCTCTTACCGCCTCGAGCAGGTTCTTGTGCAGTGACGTTCCAGACGATCGCTGAGCCAGTCAAGATGAGTGCAGTCGAAGCAAGAACCCGAAAGATTCCCATTCCAGGAGTATACGGCACCTTGGCACCGCTCTTGTTGGGTCCGGATGTAAAATAAATTCCAGACTTCTTTATAAATGCCTCAAGCCACTTACTGGGGTCCGCCGATGTCGGCGTCCCAATACGCCGTGTTCCGCTTCGACGTCAAAAGCATGGTTATGGCGGAGGGTGAGCCTTTGATCTTCAATACTCTTCCCGACGCCGAGCGCTACTGCCAGGAAAATATCGTCGCCACGGCATCGCTGGGCTGCCGCATCCTCGATCACAGGGGAAAACCTGTTCGGACTTTCTCGGACCAACAGATCTACGACAAACACCATGGACCTCCCGCCGCAAAGCGGAATGTCCTACTGGGTTCGGCGTTGCTTGTGGCGGGCGCAAGTTCGGTTGCGCTGGATGCCTGGTTGGGATGGCGCCTCGTCTTCGGCGTGTTGTTGGGCGTCCGTTTATTGTGGGCCGGCTGCGTGAAGACGATCGATGGCGTCACGTTCCTGATGCACGACCGCGACCCTAGGAACTGATCTTGTGCTTCTTCAGCCACTTGAAAATCTGGGGCAACAAGTTGCTCATCTGTTCCGGTGGAAACCCGTGCTGGCCGCCCTGCACCGTGATCAACTCCGCCTGATCGCCGGCCGCTTTCAATTCCTTCGTTAGCCGTACACTCTGATCGTACGGCACCACGGGGTCGGCATCGCCATGGATGCTCAACACCGGCGGCAGTCCCTTGCGGACGTAAGTGATCGGAGATAGCTTCTTGGCCAAGTCCATGCGATCTGGTTGCTCAGGAATCCAGGTCACCGCGTAAGACTGCAAGTGCGGCCCTTGCAATTGATCCGACACGTCCGAGATGCCATAGAAATTGATGATGGCCGCGATCTTGATGGATGGTCCTAGTCCAGCCGATTCGGGCGCCATGCCCACCATCATCGCCAGGTGCCCGCCCGCCGAGTTGCCGGTCACGATAATCTGGTTCGGATCCACTTTGTAATCCGCGGCGCGGTCGCGGAACCATTTCGCGGCTTCCAGAACATCGTTAACTGCGGCGGGCGCCGTGGCCGCCTTGGCGAGCCGGTATTCCACATTCGCCACTACGAAGCCATGTTCGACGAACGGCAGGCAAAACCGCTCCAGCATGCTCTCTTTGTCGCCCTGGATCCAACCGCCGCCGTGAATCATGATCACGCCAGGCCTGTTTTTTAATGCGGGCGCGCGCGCCTGGACAATATCGAGCACGGTCTCCGGATGGAGGCTGTAACGGATGTTAGCTTCGATCTGGTAGTCGGCGCCGCGAGCGAGCGCGGTCAACCCGGGCACTGATAAAAGCAGTATTACCTTGGAGGAAACGCGCAACTATTTTGCAGGGACCGCGCAGCCGCCCTTGCCTTTGCAAGAGTTCTTGCCCGCGCAGCCATTGTCGCCGGTCTTGCAACCGCCCTGCCCCTTACAGTCGTTCAAGCCTTTGCAATCGTGCTTGGCGGCCTTAGTCTTTTTCTTTGGATCATCTGCTCCATACAGCGCTGAGCCAGCCGCCAGGCCCGCGGTCGCAGCCCCGAGGGCGATGGAGAATTTTCTGCGATTCATTAACTGCCTCCCGAATGTCTGGATATCGCCTTTACCCCCACAGCTTAGCGGTATCAGGACCCCGCGTGCAACCTAACTACTTATGCTAGTCTTCAAAAGGGATCGAGCGCGCAAATTAAATGCAGCCTAATGACGTGGCCGAGTGCCCTTTCTGCCTCGGCCGCATGCAGCTCGAAGATCGCGATGGTGAAAGCTGGATGGTGTGTCCCAACGGCTGTCCTACCGAACTGCAAATCCCTGTGCCCGAGCCCGCAGTCCCCGAGACTCAAACCGGTGTTCCCGCGCTCCAGAAGGGCGCCGCCGGCTCTTCGAAGTGAGGTCTATCCATGCGCCGTACGCTCCTTCTATTGCTTGTCGTAATTCCGATTTCGGCTGAACTCGCGTATCAAAAACCGTCGAAAGAGATCCTCGATATATTGAACACGCCCGCGACGCCGGCGCTGGGTGTGAATCCAGCACGAACCTACGCGACGCTGTCGCAGTCGGAACGATATCCGTCCATCGCCGAAGTGTCGCAGCCCATGCTGCGGCTGGCGGGAATGCGAATCAACCCGCGCACCAACGGTCTGCACCTGGCGCCGTCAAGCTTCTCCATCACTTTGGTGCGGCTCGCCGATGGCGCGAAGATTCCTGTGTCGCTGCCGCCGAACGCGCGGGCCGGCTCGCTGCGCTGGTCCGAGGATGGGAAGCAGTTTGCCTTCGCGAACTCGACTGCCACCGGCATTGAGTTATGGGTTGGCGATCCAACGACGGGCAAGACCAGGAATATCGACGGCCTGAAGCTCAACGCCGTGCTAGGAGATCCCATCGATTGGATGCCCGATAATCGCACGTTGCTTGTAAAGGCCATTCCATCTGGCCGTGGATCCGCGCCGGCGGAAGCGACGGTCCCGGTAGGTCCCAGCGTCCAGGAGAGCTTAGGTAAGGCGGGCCCGGTGCCGACTTACGAAGACATGCTGAAAAATCCGCACGACGAAGACCTTTACGAATACTACGCGAGTGCGCAGCTCGTTAAGGTGGATGCGGCCACCGGGGCGATCACTCGACTCGGCCAGCCTGCATTACTCGAAACCGTTACGCCGTCGCCCGATGGCCTGAATATTCTGGTGACGCGCGAGCATCGGCCGTTTTCCTATCTGCATCCGGCGCGCGAGTTTCCCAAAGAAGTGGAGATCTGGAATCCGTCCGGCGCGATGGTTTATAAAGTCGCCAGTCTGCCATTGCCCGAGCGCGTGCCGCTGGGTGGCGTAAAAGTTGGTCCTCGACAGTTTCATTGGATCGCGAATCAGCCGGCCTCGCTGATGTGGGTGGAGGCGCTGGATGGCGGAAATCCGAAGGAAAAGGTCCCGCATCGCGATCGGCTGCTTGCGATTAAGGCTCCCTTCAAAGGCGAGCCTTCCGAGATCTTCAAAACCGAGCAGCGCTTCACCGGAATCCAGTTCGGCAAGAATTTTGCGCTGGTGGAAGATTACGATCGCAACACACGTATCCTGCGCACGCTGGAGATCGATCCATCGAAGCCTGGCGCCGACGCAAAGCTGGTCTGGAGCCGCAACCAGCAGGATCGCTACAAAGATCCCGGGCGGCCAGTAGAGCGACTTTCGTTGGGCGGGCGCGGAGGCCTTGGTTTTCCCGGCGGCGGAGGAGGCGGGGAATCAATGCTGGTGCAATCCGGCGACACTATTCTTTTGATCGGTCAGGGCGCGAGTCCACAGGGCGACCGGCCATTTCTGGATCGCTACAATCTGGCGACCGGGCAATCGGAACGGCTTTTCCACTCCGCTGAAACGAGCTACGAGACGGTGGATGCGGTGCTCGACGAGCAGGGCACGCGCTTTATCACGCGACGCGAGAGCCCGACTGAACCTCCGAATTTTTATCTGCACAATGGCGCCTCGGAAAAAGCTCTGACGGATTTCAAAGATCCGACGCCGCAGCTTCGCCGCATCAAGAAACAATTGGTGACCTACCAGCGTCCCGACGGCGTGCCGCTGTCTTTCAATCTCTATTTGCCGCCGGATTACAAACCGGGCACGCGGCTGCCGGCGGTTTTGTGGGCTTACCCGCGTGAATTTAACGACGCCGACACGGCCGGCCAAGTCAGCGGGTCCTTGAAGCGCTTCACGACCATCGCCGGCTACTCCGAACTGTTTTTCCTGCTGGAAGGCTATGCGGTTCTGGATGACGCGGCGATGCCGGTGGTCGGCACACCTGAAACCGTGAACAACACTTATGTCGAGCAGATTGTCGCGGACGCGAAAGCCGCCATCGATAAGGCCGCGGAGATGGGCGTGGTCGATCCCGATCGCGTGGGTGTTGGCGGCCATAGTTACGGCGCGTTCATGACCGCCAATTTGCTGACGCACTCCAATCTGTTTCGAGCCGGCATCGCCGAGAGCGGGGCTTACAATCGGACATTGACGCCGTTTGGGTTTCAAACTGAGCGGCGCTCGTTCTGGGAAGCGCAGGATATTTATTTGAAAATGTCACCGTTTCTGCTGGCCGATAAGATCAAGGTTCCCGTCCTGCTGATCCACGGCGAGGCCGACGATAATACCGGGACATTTCCGATCCAGAGCGAGCGCATGTATGAAGCGATTCGCGGTAACGGCGGTATCGTGCGGCTGGTCTTTCTGCCCGACGAAGCCCACGGCTACCGCGCCAAAGAAACCATCGAGCACGTGCTGTGGGAAAAGTCACGCTGGTTCGACAAATACGTGAAGAACGCCGGACCCTCGACCACGCGGACGGAGTAGCGCCAACATCGTAACAAGCCAAGTGGAAAAGCTGCACTCTAACCCTGCCTGGGACCAGCTACAACAAGCATTTCTCCGGACCGCTGATGCTGCTCAGGTCCTGAGCGGGCTGACAGAATTAATCAATGCTATGGCGCTTCAGGCGTACGAAGCATCGCTCGCTCGGGCCTTGCCTAACGGCTTGGCGATGCTGGCCGTCGGCGGTTTTGGACGGCGAGAGCTTTTCCCGTACTCCGATGTGGACATCCTGGTCCTGGTACAGCGTGAATCTCAAACGGCCATGCTCAAGGAGGCGCTCTCGGAATTCGTGCGGCTGTTATGGGACGCGGGACTGCGGCTGAGCCACTCGGTCCGGACGTTGGCAGAATGCTCCGAGATCCACGAGCAGAATCCCGAACTGAACATCAGCTTACTGGACAGGCGGTTGCTGAGCGGCGATCGGGAATTATTTGCCAAGCTCGAAAACAAATTGAGTGATATCGAAGAGCGGCAGTCGCGCGCACTGGCCCGTCATCTACGGCAACTCGCGCGTACGCGGCACGTCAAGTATCAGGACACTTTCTATCATCTGGAGCCGGATGTGAAAGAGACGCCCGGCGGACTCCGCGATCTGCACTTGATTCACTGGCTCGGAAAGCTGTGGAGGTCGAGCGCCGATGCCGCGGAAAGGCTGGCTGGACCGACTCGGTTCGTGCATTCCGTCCGCTGCTTTCTGCATTACCGTGCCGGGCGTGATCAGAATCTGTTGAGTTTCGACGAGCAGGAAGAAATCACCGGGCAACTTTTCGCTTCCACTGGCGGGCCGCCGGAATTCATGCGTGAATATTTTCAGAACTCGCGTGTGATCTATAATGAGGCGCGCCGCGCGTTGGATTGGATCGACAAGGGTGAGACCTCACTGCTGACCCAATTTCGAGACTGGCGTTCGCGGCTGTCGAACGGCGAATTCACTGTTTCGAACGAGCGCGTGTTTCTTAGAATGCCGGCGCAACTGGAGAGCGATCCGGCGATCGTCCTGAGACTCTTCGAGTTCGTCGCGCGGCACGGTATTGCGCTGGCCGCGGAAACAGAGCGCCGTCTGGAGCAGAACCGCGAAGTCTTCGCGGCCTTTTGTGCCGGACCGGGATTTCGGTGGCCTTCGCTGCGAAACATTCTGCGCCTTCGACGGGCTCCGATAGCGCTGCGCGCGATGCATAACGCGGGCCTGATTCAAGCGCTGTTCCCGGAGTGGCAGGGCATTCTATGCCTGGTGGTCCCGGACTATTATCACCGCTACACAGTTGACGAACACACGCTAGTAGCCATCGAAAAGCTCAACGAACTAGCCGCAACTCAGGAGCCAGCGGCACGACGGTTCGCCGAAACACTTTCCGAAATCGAGGATCTGGCCCTGCTGCGGTTCGCGCTCCTGTTTCACGATGCAGGCAAAGGGTCCAACAGCGGCGACCATTCCCATCGCTCCGTGGAACTGGCGCGCCAAGCCATGCAACGCATGCAAATGCCAGCCGATGACCAGAGTGCCGTCGAGTTCCTCATCGAGCATCATCTCGATCTGTCGGCAGTGATGAATTCACGCGACCTGAATGATCCGGCCACCGCGCGCGTATTGGCGGACGGTATCGGAACAATCGAGAGGCTGAAGCTGCTTTCGGTTATGACGTACGCCGACATCTCAGCGGTGAATCCAGGCGCGATGACGCCGTGGCGGCTCGATCGGCTGTGGCAAGCTTATCGCGCAACTCATCAGGAGTTGGTCCGCGAACTGGAGACAGATCGCATTCGAGACGTGCCGGCTGATCTTTCGGACCCGGCGTTCATCAAAGGGTTTCCAGTGCGGTACCTGCGCACGCACACACCCGCCGAGATCGAAACTCATCTTCGGCTCCGCCAACTCAGCCGTCCCACCGGCGTGGCGGTGCAGATCGATCGCCTTAACGGCGTGTATCGAGTCGATATCGTTGCGCGGGACATGCCGTTTCTGTTCGCCTCGCTGGCGGGAGCGATGTCGAGTTTCGGAATGGACATCCTGAAGGCGGAAGCATTTTCGAATGTTAAGGGAGTAATCCTGGACACTTTCGTATTCGCGGATCCGAAGCGCACCCTAGAGTTGAATCCGCCGGAAATGGAGAGGCTGCAGGAGACGCTGGAGCGAGTGGCGCTGGGAAAGGTCGACATTGATGCGCTCTTGCGAAGCCGTCCGCTGCCTCCCAGACTGAAGCGCCGAACTGTCCGGGCGGGCGTGCACTTCGATTCCGAGGCCTGCGAAACGGCTACGCTGGTCGAGATCATTGCCGAGGACCGGCCGCGGTTGCTGTATGATCTGGCCGCGGCCATCTCGTCTTCCGGCTGCAACATCGACGTAGTGCTGATCGACACCGAAGGCCACAAAGCGATCGACGTGTTCTATGTGGCGTCGGACGGAAAAAAGCTTACGCCCGAGATCCAGGCAGTGCTGGAGAAGAAACTTCTGGAAAGGTTGTAGGCTTCGCAACCGCTTGCTACGCGCGCGGCTCGGTAACTAAATGTCGTAATAGAGCGCGAACTCGTAGGGATGCGGCCGCAAGCGGATCGCATCGGCTTCGTTCTTGCGCTTGTAGTCAATGAAGGTATCGATCAGGTCCTCGCTGAAAACGTCGCCCTTGAGCAGGAAGTCATGATCGTCCTCGAGGCAGCTTAACGCTTCTTCGAGCGATGCCGGCATCGACGGCACGCTCTTCATCTCTTCGGGAGACAGATCGTAGATGTCTTTATCCAGCGGCTCGCCGGGCTCGAGTTTATTGAGCACTCCATCCAGGCCCGCCATTAGCATCGCCGAAAATGCAAGGTACGGATTCGCGGCCGGATCGGGCGGCCGGAACTCGACGCGCTTCGCTTTCGGGCTGGCGGAGTACATCGGAATACGGCAGGCAGCGGAGCGGTTGCGTCGCGAGTAAGCTAGATTCACCGGCGCTTCATAGCCGGGAACCAGACGCTTGTAGCTGTTCGTCGTCGGAGCAATGATGGCCGACAAAGCGCGGGCATGCTTAAGCAGGCCGCCGATATAATTCAGCGCCATGGGGCTCAAACCAGCGTAACAATCGCCGGCGAACAGCGGCTTCCCGCCTTTCCAGATGCTCTGGTGTGTATGCATGCCGCTTCCGTTATCGGCAAACAGCGGCTTGGGCATGAAGGTCACGGTCTTGCCATGCAGGTTTGCCACATTACGGATGACATATTTGTACAGCATCATGTTGTCCGCCGACTTCACCAGCGTGTCAAAGCGTTGATCGATCTCGCACTGGCCGCCGGTAGCGACCTCGTGGTGATGGCACTCGATATTCAGGCCGCACCCAATCATGGTCTCGACCATCTGGCCACGCAGGTTCTGGTAATGGTCGGTGGGCGGGACGGGGAAATAGCCTTCCTTGTAGCGGGGACGGTAACCCAGGTTGTCGCCTTCGCGTCCGCTATTCCAACGGCCTTCTTCGGCATCGATGAAATAGAAGCCGGAGTGCTGGTTTTGATCGAAGCGCACGTTGTCGAAAATGAAAAACTCCGCTTCGGCGCCGAAATAAGCAGTGTCACCGACGCTGCTGTTCTTCAGGTAAAGCTCGGCTTTCCGGGCGATCCAGCGCGGGTCGCGGTTGTAGTTCTGGCGTGTGATCGGGTCAATTACATCGCACACCATGACCAGGGTCTTGATCTCGTAGAAAGGATCGATGAATGCAGTGGATGGATCGGGAATCAAGAGCATGTCGCTCTCATTGATGGCTGCCCAACCCCGGATACTGGAACCATCCATGCCGAAGCCATCCTGGAAGGAATCCTCGGAAAGCTCGGTGATGGGATAGGAAACGTGGTGCTGTAATGCTGGAATATCGGCGAAACGCAAATCTAGCTGCTTGACTTCCTTTTTCTTGGCAAACTCTAAGACTTCTTTCGGATTCATTCAACCTCCCTGGGAATGAAGAGCAATGCTTTGGGGAACCTTACAGGGTAGCGCATTCGGCGACTCTGGAAGCATCCAAAATTTTGATGAAAGCTATAAATCGGCGCGAGGCGACCCGATGCTATTCCCGGTGAGTCGGGTCGATCCAGCGCGTCTTCGACGGCGCCTCGGGGCTCGGAATATCCAAGTTCACGACGATCGGCTCCTGACCGCTGCGCACTACCACCGCTTCCACCGGGATATCCGGGTTGGCATTTATTTCCTGATGAGGGACGTAGGGCGGAACGAAGATGAAGTCACCCGGTCCGGCCTCGTCGACGAATTCCAATTGCTCGCCCCAACGGAATCGAGCGCGGCCTTTGACGATATACAATACCGTCTCGAGATCGCCGTGGTGGTGGGCTCCGGTCTTCGCGTTGGGTTGAACGACGACCGTTCCGGCCCACAGCTTGCTGGCGCCCGTGCGCGCATGGTCGATCGCGGCGGCGCGTGTCATCCCTTCGGTCTGGGGCGTGTTGCAATCCAGTTCATCGGCGTGGACAATGCGGATGCCGTGGCGCTGCCAATCGGGCTTGGTCTGAGTGCTCATCGTGCGGCTGACGTCAGGGCCGGCGCGAGTTTCGCTTCGGCCGACGCCCTTCGATTTTGCAGAAACCCAGCGATGGCGCGGCATTCTTCAGCCAGTTCGCGGAACTGATCCGGGAACAGCGACTGGAATCCGTCGGAGAGAGCGCGATCAGGGTTGGGATGCACCTCGACGATCAGACCAGACGCGCCTGCGGCCACGGCAGCCAGGGCCATGGGGTGGACCTTATCACGCTTGCCGGTGCCATGGCTTGGATCTACGATAATCGGCAAGTGGCTGAGTTTTTGCACGGCCGGTACCACACTGAGATCCAGCGTATTGCGGGTGTGGTCGGCGAAGGTACGCACGCCGCGCTCGCACAGGATCACCTGGTAATTGCCTTCCGAGAGAATGTACTCGGCCGCCATAAGAAATTCTTCGAGCGTGGATGACATGCCGCGCTTTAAAAGGACCGGCTTGCGCGCACGGCCGGCGCGGCGCAGCAGGGAAAAGTTCTGCATATTGCGAGCGCCGATCTGGATGCAGTCGGCGAATTCTTCGACCAAATCGAATGTTTCGACATCGATTGCCTCGGTGACAATGCCGAGTCCAGTTTCGTCGCGGGCTTCGGCCAGGTATCGCAGGCCCTCTTCACCCAGGCCCTGAAACGCATATGGCGACGTGCGGGGTTTGTAAGCCCCGCCGCGAAGCAACTGACCACCAGCGGATTTTACGGCTCTGGCCGCAGCCAGAATTTGTTCGCGGCTTTCAACCGAGCATGGGCCGGCGCAGAGTGCCAGCTCGGCTCCGCCGACCAGCGTCCCTCGGATCTCAACGACGGTATTGTCCGGCTTCACTTCCCGGCTGACCAGCTTGTAGGGCTTTGAAACCGGAATTGCTTCGGCGACGCCGGCCAGGCTTTCGAACTCAGCCGACGGCACCGGACCATGGTTACCGGTAATCCCGATGGCGGTGCGCTCGGCCCCCGGCATAACGTGGGGGCGGAGGCCCAGACTTTGGATTTTCTCGCAAACACCAGCGATTTCGGCATCGCTCGCGTGCGCTTGCATTACGACTAACACAATATGATCCTCTTAAAAACCAGTGTATCGCGTTGCGCTGCTAGAATTGAACAAACTCCGTGAGGGCCCGCCTCGAGCAATACTTTCAACTTCGCGAACTCGGGACTAACTGGCGCACGGAAATCTTGGCCGGATGTACGACTTTTGTCACCATGGCGTACATCATCTTCGTAAATCCGGCGATACTGCGCGAGACCGGCATGCCGTTAACCGCGGTGGTGGCCGCGACGTGTCTTTGCGCGGCGTTCGGCAGCCTATTGATGGGTATTCTGGCGCGCTACCCGATCGCGCTGGCGCCAGGTATGGGCCTCAACGCCTATTTCACTTATTCGGTGGTGAAAGGCTTGGGTGTGCCGTGGGAGACGGCGTTAGGGGCGGTATTTCTTTCGGGTGTGGCATTTCTGATCCTTACAGCGGTGGGCGTGCGACAGATGATCGTGTCCGCGATCCCGTTTGAACTATACGCGGCCGTGGCGGTCGGCATCGGGCTATTCATCGCGTTCATCGGACTTCACAATTCAGGAATCATCGTGGCCAATAAGGAGACGCTAGTCAGTCTGGGCAATCTGCGAAGCCCTAACACGCTGCTGGCGATTTTCGGACTGCTACTGATCGCTTCGTTGATGGCCTGGAAGATCCGGGGCGCTATTCTGATTGGCATCCTCGGGACGACGGCTTTGGGCGTTGTATTCGGGCTGGTGCGCTGGCAACCGCAGACTTACTCATTCCAGGACATCACGGCCACTGCCTTTCACTTGAATATCCGGGGCGCGCTGAGTTACGGGTTGGTGGAGATCGTATTCGTTTTTCTTTTCGTGGATCTCTTCGACAATATCGGTACCTTAGTCGCTGTGGGGAAGCAGGCGCGGTTGTTCGATCAGACAAACCAGATCCCGCGTATCAACCGGATTCTTTTTTCCGATGCCGCGGCGACGATTGTCGGCTCCCTGGCGGGAACCTCTACGGTGACTAGTTACATAGAGAGCGCGGCTGGAGTGGCGGCGGGCGGCCGATCGGGAGTAACGGCGATCACGACCGGCATTCTGTTCTTGATCGCCATGTTCATCGCGCCGGCGGTGGGAGCGATTCCGGCAGCGGCGACAGCGCCCGCGCTGATTGTGGTCGGTTCGCTGATGATCGCCCACGCGGCCGAGATACCGTGGGCGGACCCAGTGATTTCAGTACCGGCTTTTCTGACGATAGTCACGATTCCACTTACTTTCAGCATCGCCAATGGCCTGGCGTTCGGGTTCGTCGCCTACACGGTGTTGAAGATCGCGCGTGGTGAATTTCGCACCGTGAACTGGCTGGTGTATGTACTCACGATCCTTTTTATCGCTAGGTTCCTATATCTAGGGTCGAGTTGATGTTGATTCTGGCGTTAGAAGGATATTCCAATCAGGAATTCGGCTTGGTTTAGCTGCGACGGCGGCACGAAGAATGTGGAGGCTGCGTCGCCGCCCCAGCGCGAATAACGAAGCTCGGGTGTAATCCTCACCAGCAAGAGTTTAAAGTCGACACCGCCTCCAATAGCGAAACCAGAGTTTGACAAGTAGGACGCCTGCGAGCCGACATGCCGAAAAATGGGACCGGCCTCGACATATGGCTTGACGATAGGCGTGTGCAGGAAGTGATATTTCCCGAGAATCGGAAACTCCCAGGAATTGATGTTCGGGGAATAATGCGCCAGCGGCTGGGGAACCACCGTGATGTCGGTCGTAAGATTGAGCGGGCGATATAAGGCATCGGCCTCAACTGCGAATCCGAACGGCAGCGAAAGTTCGACAGTAGGACCGATAACGTAGTTCTTGGTGTTGGAGAACGTATGAGTGATCACATCGACCCCCCTGGTGGTGGCGTCAGTGAAGGCATCGGTTAGCGGAACGCCACCTTTGATCCCAAATGAAAATATGTGCTCGGCCGCGAAGGCGGTCGTGAACGAACTCGCAAGCAGAATCAGAGTCAGACGATGCATACCTTTATTGGACGGCCAACTCAGCCGGTGGTTTCGTTCCTATGCTTCAAGAATTACAATCGCCAATCCCTGTTCAGCCGTGTGGGTTAGGGAAAGTGCAATATTGCGAACGCCGAGACTATTGGCGATTTGCGAAGCGACGCCGTGGAACTGCAGCGTGGGGCGGCCGGACGGCAGATTGGAGACTTCGAAGTCCTGCCAGCGGACTCCGCGTTTCCATCCCGTGCCGATGGCCTTCATGCCGGCCTCCTTGGCTGCGAAGCGGGCGGCATAGCGTTCGTAGCGATTCGCTTTTCGTTCGACGTAGGCAATTTCCGTATTAGTGTAGATGCGGCCGATAAAGCGGCTGCCGTAGCGTTCGATGGCCGCGCGAATACGGTCGACTTCCGCCAGGTCGATTCCGATGCCGACAATCACAACTCGGCGCCCGTGGACGTAATGGTCAGCCGGCCGTGCTTGACGCCTTTGGTGCTGATTAAGGCGTCCGCAATTTTCTTGACCATGCTCACGCGTCCCTTGACCACCAGCACCTCAAGACAATTGTCGTGGTCCAGATGCACGTGCAGGGTGGAAAGGATGTGGTGGAAGTGCGAGTGCTGCAAGTCGGTTAGCTTTTCGTTGAGGAGCCGGACGTGATGGTCGTACACCAGGGTGACCGTACCCACCACGTTGCTGTCGGGGCGCTCCCAGGTTTGTTGTACCAGCTCATCGCGGATCAGATCGCGGAATGCTTCGGAGCGATTGGTATATCCGCGGGTTCCGATCAGGTGATCGAACTTCTTCAGCAATTTGGAATCGATAGCCACGCCAATACGGCTGAGTTCGCTCATTTGTATAGACAGGGTAACAAGTGGGCGAGAGGATTGGCGGCGTCACACGCTTTGAAGATTCGTGCTACTTTGAAGCGTCAGCCGAATGCATATCCCGGACAATTTTCTGTCCACGCCGGTGTGGGCCACACTGGACGCGGTGAGCATCCCCGCCGTTGGGTTCATGGTGAGACGTGCCGGGCGGGAATTGGAAGACACCAGCATTCCGCTATTGGGCGTGATGGGCGCCTTCGTATTCGCGGCCCAGATGATCAATTTTCCCGTGGGCATCGGAACCAGCGGGCACCTGGTTGGCGGCGCATTGCTCGCGTTCACGCTGGGTGCGGCGCCGGCAACAATTGTGATGACTGCCATCATCGCCATTCAGGCCTTCGTTTTTCAGGACGGCGGGGTGTTGGCGCTGGGAGCGAACGTCTTTAACATGGCGGTGGCCGGAGTGCTGGCCGGATATCTGCCCTTTTGGATGTGGGGAGCGCGGCGGCGAAGGTCTGCAATCTTCCTTGGGGCGTTTCTATCGGTGATGGTGAGCGGTTCATTGGCACTGGGCGAGCTCCTGATTTCCGGCGTCGCAATGCCGCGGCCATTGATCCTCTTATCGATGGCTCTGTTTTCGATGAGCGCGCTGATCGAAAGCGCAATAACAATTTCCGTGGTGCAAGCTATCGAAAAGCTCAATCCCCGCCTGATTCAAAAACCGGAAGCATCGAACTGGCGCGCCCTCTCGGTGTTGAGTGGAGTTGCGCTGGCGCTGGGGTTGGTGGGTTTCGTATGGGCCTCGTCGGCGCCGGATGGGATCCAGCGGTTGGGCATACAACTCGGCTTGTCAGCCAAGACTGGTTTTCGCGCGCCCTTCGCCGACTATACCGCGGGCCATTTCGACTCAGCATGGTTGCGCAGAGCCACGGCCGGGCTGACCGGACTGTTGGTGGTTTATGCCGTCTGCGTGACATTCGCCAAAATGATCGGCCGCCGCCGGAGCGCCTGATGCATCACGTCCTGATGGATCAGTGGAGCCAAGGCTCCAGCCCGCTGCATGTCCGCGATCCGCGCTCGAAAATACTGGCTCTGCTAGCATTCCTGATTGTTCTGGCGACCACGGCGCCGGACGCGTTCCTGACTCTGGCCATTGACGCGGCGGTGCTAGTGGCGGGAATCCTGATCGCGGGTCTTCCGCCAGGGAGTCTCTTATTGCGCGCCATGGCGGTATTGCCGTTTTCACTAACGTTCGGGCTGATCAGTTGGTTAGCAGGAGACCGGCTGCGAGCAATGGGCCTCTTGGAAAAGAGCTATCTTTCGACCGTCGCAGTTTTACTAATCGTCGGAACGACCCCTTTGCCCCTCCTGCTCAATGGGCTCGAAGCGCTGGGAATACCCCGTCTGCTGGTGCTGGTGGCGCAGTTTCTTTATCGATACCTTTTTGTGGTTTCCGAACAGGCGCAGCATCTACGGTTGGCCGCGGCTTGCCGACAAGGAATAGAGCGCCGGCACCGATTGGGCTTTCGCGCGGCGGCCGGGGCGCTGGCAGTTTTGTTCGCACGCTCCTATTACCGTGCCGAAGGAATTCATCGCGCGATGATGGCGCGGGCGTTCTCCGGGAAATTCGTGCTCCTCAGGCGACTTCAATTCGGCGTAGCGGACGGTTTGTTCACGTTGGCAATCGCCGCCTTCCTGATCCTGGTGCGCATTCAATGACGCCGTTGATCGAAGTCCGCGACCTTTGTTTTCAGTACGAAGACGGAACAAAGGCTTTAGATGGGGTGAATTTCACGCTGCACGCCGGCGAAACGGTGGCGGTTTTTGGCGCCAATGGTTCTGGAAAAACCACCTTCGTGCTGCATTTGAACGGCATTTTGCGGGGGACAGGCAGCGTCGCGGTCTGCGGGATGGAAGTGAATAAAGACACGCTGGCACGCATCCGGTCGAAAGTCGGCGTGGTCTTTCAAGATTCCGACGAGCAGCTGTTCATGCCCACAGTGTTGGAGGATGTCGCATTCGGTCCGCTGAATCAAGGCCTGCCACCGGATCGGGCCATTGAGACGGCCAAGACGGCCCTGGAGCAAGCGGGCATGGAACATGCTCTCGCCAAGGCGCCTTATCATCTGAGTGCAGGGGAGAAACGGAGAGTTGCTCTGGCAGGTGTGCTAGCGATGCAACCGGAGATCCTGGTGCTGGACGAACCAACGACTTTTCTAGATCCGCCGGCGCAAGCCAACTTACTACACTTACTCGCAGGTCTTCCACAGGCTAAGCTGATCGTTACTCATCACACGCGCTTCGCCGCCGAGCTGTCGACCCGTGCCGTGTTCTTCGAGAAAGGTAAGTTAGTGGCGGACGGACCAGTGCAGGAAATCGTTCAGCGTTTCGACTGGATCTATCCAGCTTTGGACGCTGCTGACTTACGATACTCGGCCCAACGACGCTTTTGAGCAGCAGCGATGCGACGGCGCGCCGCGGCACTAAGCCGTCCAGTGCCCCGCTTATGGTTGGAACTGGGTGGACGGCCTCGCCGGCCCTTCCCCAGCAGGGATCGGACCTCTTGTATCTGCTCATCGATGCGCTTCTTCTGCAGTTCCAGACCCTCCAGAGCCGCGGTCAGAAGCGCGTTGTTTCCAATTGAATTTACGCGAGGCATTTCAAACTCCTCTTTTTTGGATGATGCCTACCTAATAGTCATTCAGGTGGCAGTTGCCCGTCCGGCGAATCGAGTACAAAAGTCACCGGCCCATCGTTTACCAGGTGGACTTGCATCCCGGCTTGAAAGACGCCGGTTTGCACGATAACGTTTCTTGAACTTAACCTTTCGATAAAGTATTCATAAAGCTCGCGAGCCTTTTGGGGCGGCGCGGCCTGATCAAAACTTGGCCGGCGGCCTTTTTTGCAATCCCCGTACAAGGTAAATTGCGAGACGACTAACAGGCTGCCGCCTACTTCCAGGATACTCCTATTCATGCGGTGCTCGGCGTCCGAAAAAATGCGTAAGTATATGACCTTGTCCGCAAGATACTCAGCGTCTTTTCTAGTATCGCTGGAAGCGACACCGATGAGAATCACCAAACCGCTTGAGATAGAGCCAACGGTTTTGCCATCTACGTCGACGTGAGCTTCTTTCACGCGCTGAAGTACAAGTCTCATCAGATGATTGGTCGCAAGGCCGACGCCTGTGGCACGATAGCAAACTTTCAGTATTACACTGAACCGGTATTAGGCTGAACCAGTATTAGACTGAAGGATGTGACAATCGAGACTTACGCTTACGCTCGTGCGGGTCTCCTGGGTAATCCCTCCGACGGCTACTACGGCAAGACGATTTCTTTCTTAGTCCGGAATTTCCGCGCGCGCGTGCTGCTGTATCCGAGCGCGCGATTAGAGATTCGTGCTTCTAAAGCTGATATGCCGGTCTTTGAAAGCTTGGACGACCTTTATGAAGCGACGCGCTGGCGTGGCTATTACGGAGGAATCCGCATCATCCAGGCGCTGATCGTGCGCTTCATGGATTATTGCCGCGAGAAGGGACTGGGGTTAGAGAACCGAAACTTCACCATCGAATACGAGTCCACCATTCCGCTGCGCCTGGGGATGGGCGGATCCAGTTCGATCATTACGGCGGCGCTCCGTGCGCTGTGCCAATATTTCCACGTTGAGATTCCTCTACCGGTGCAGGCAAATCTGGTCTTGGAGACAGAAACCAAGGAACTGGGTGTTCCGGCGGGCCTGCAAGACCGCGTGATTCAGGTTTACGAAGGCTTGGTCTACATGGATTTGTCGAAGCACCTGATCGACACGCAGGGCTACGGGAATTATGAGCGTTTGGATCCGGGTTTGTTGCCGAGCGTTTATATGGGTTATCGCACCAGCCTCAGTGAAGGGACCGAAGTTTTCCACAATAACGTTCGTGAGCGGTGGCGCCAGGGTGACCCGGAAGTCTTGGAAGCCATGCGGACCTGGGCAGGCTACGCGGAACTCGGCCGGACCGCTTTGCTCGAACGCGATTATGAGACTCTGAATCGGCTGATTAACGCCAATTTCGATTTGCGCGCCAAGTTGTACAAGATCAGCCGTGGAAATCTGGAGATGATCGAAGCGGCGCGTAGCGTGGGAGTAACGGCGAATTTTGCCGGGTCGGGCGGCGCTATCACCGGCTGCTATCCGAATGAAGCGATTTATCAGGCGTTGACGGAAAAAATGCGAGGTCTGGGCGTGGCGGTGGTTAAACCCGTCGTAGCCTGATGGCGTGACGGTGGGTAGGTAGGTCCCTGTTAGAGTACTAAGTAAATCAATCTATCCCCAAATCTTACCGAAGCCCTGATAATGGAGTTGATGGTCCACAAGGGCATCTTCAAGCGCAAACGGGTTCACACCAAGATGCCGGGAGGCTTCTTCAATTTTGAAGAAGAGGGCACCTCGACGCGTCTGTACGGATTCGGGCACGGTGATCATCTTCGTTTGCGCGACGAGTTCGGCAACGTTTGGCATGGCACGGCGGAAAAAGTCTCCGACGACCAGGTTCGCTACACCTTCCGCGATCCCAACGGCCGCACCATCACAGGTGTTTCCGACAGCTTCGGCATTGTGCTGCGCGACGGCCGGGGCAAAACCTGGCGCGGCTTCATCGACTAGCGGGCGCCCTCACGGCCGGTTCAAATACTTTTCGTATAGCCGCTTTTGCTTGTTGTCCAGGTCGACGGTCTTGCCTTTGATGAAAAGCTGCTTGACCTGAGTCTTGGCTTCCAGCGGATCGCCATCGGTGACCATCAGATCAGCCGACTTCCCTTCTTCAATCGATCCAAGCTTATCGGCGACGCCCCAGATCTGCGCGGGATTTATGGTGATCGCTTTCAGCGCCTCTTCATATGGCAATCCGAAAGCGACCGCCGTTGCGGCCTGATACGGCAGATTGCGGACGAATTCGTTATCGAAACTACCGAATGCAAACTTAACGCCGGCCTTGAAGAACTGATCGGGTAATGTGAATGCAGCATCGTAGGGATCGTCTTCGTGCAGCGGCAGGGCGAGCGTCGGGCCGAGGATAGCAGGAATATTGCGCGCCTTCAGCTCGGGCCCCATTTTGCCGATCTCGCGCGGATCAGCGATGACGACGTGCACTTTCTGCTGATCAGCGAATTGCACGGCATCGTGAATGGCTCGCTCGCGGTTGGCCATTATTACCAGAGGCTCCGTGCCGTCGAGTACCGGAAGCATGGCTTCGAACTTCAAGTCGGGTTGGAACCCCTTGGCGTTTGCGGTTTTCGCTTTTTGATAGCGGCGAGCCTCTTCGAAAAACTCTCGCAGCTCGCGCAGTTCGGCGTCGTAATTCTTCTTGGCTTCAGGATAAGAGAAGCGCTGGGCAATATCAGGCGGAAGGTCGCCTCCGAATCGTCCACCCAGGGAAAGAATAGTGGGGATGCGCATGGCCATGCCGGCCGATTTCTTCACGTCCATCTCTTCCCAGGTCCAGCCGTCCAGATGAACCAAAGCCGCTTGGCCCGCGATGATGTTGCCAGCACCCGCGCCGCGCCTTCCGCCACCTTCGCCGCCACTCATCGGAAGACTGATTACGGTAGTGATGCCATTAGCGCGGGTAACCGGGATGTGTTCACTGGCCGGATTGATCGCGACTTCGGCCCGAAGCTGGGGATCGAACTTGCCTAATTCACCAGTATCGACACTCTCGCGCGTCGAGCCGATCTCCGAGAGTCCAAGTTGCGTCGCGGAGTCGATCATGCCCGGGTAAACGTGCAGCCCTTTGCCTTCGATCACGCGGACGCCTTTGGGTGCGGCAAGACTGCGGCCCACGCCTACGATTTTTCCATCCTTCACCAGTACGGAGCCATTCTGAATCTCGGCGCCGGCCACCGGATGCACGGTCGCGCCGCGGATCAGGAAGCTGTCGTCATTGCCGGCCAAGAGCGGAAAAGCGAACAAAACCGCGAACGCGACGGATTTCATGCAGCAGGCCTCCTCACGGCGCCCGGCGCTGGTCTTCGTTGTTGCTGATTCTCCTTATCGAGAAGCTTCTTCTTCTCCGCGTCGTGCCCGGGCCGATCCGCTAAATCGTGGTCGCGATCGAAATAGAGCTGGCCGTCGATAAAGACTTTTTCCACTTTTGAAAAGTTGGAGAGCGGATGCTTGTCAAAGATAGTGAGGTCTGCATCTTTCCCGGCTTCGATGGAACCGACCCGGTTGTCGATCATGAGTTGCTTGGCTGGATTGATGGTGATAAGCGATAGCGCTTCGGTTTCGCTCAGGCCGCCGTACTTCATCGTCTTGGCCGCTTCATCATTGAGGTGCCGAATCAGCTCCGCCGAATCGCTGTTGAGCGACACCAGGACGCCCTTGCGCACCATGATGGCGGCGTTGTATGGGATCGCGTCGTAGGCTTCCAGCTTAAACGCCCACCAGTCGCTGAAGGTGGATGCGCCGGCGCCATGCTCGGCGATCTCTTTGGCCACCTTGTAGCCTTCCAGAACATGTTGCAGCGTACGGATCTTGAAACCGTACTCGTCTGCGACGCGCAGCAGCATCAGGATCTCATCGGCGCGATAGCAGTGCGCGTGCACCAGGCGCTTGCCTTCCAACACCTCCACCAGAGGCTCGAGTTTGAGATCCCGGCGTGGCGCCAGAACCTGCTCGCCGCGAGCGACTTTCTCGTTATAGTCTTTCCAGGATTGTTGGTAAGCCTTAGCCTGGGTGAACGCTTCGCGAATCACGTCCTCGACGCCCATGCGCGTGGCCGGATACCGTGGGGGAACGTTCGCGGCGCCCACGCGCAGGCCCGTCGGATTGCCTGCCCGCTTAGGGTTTTCGCCGAGCGCGAACTTGATGCCCGGCATGGCGCCTTCGAAGATCATGTCGTGCGCATCCTTACCCCAACGCATTTTCAGCACGGAACACTTGCCGCCAATAGCATTGGCGCTGCCGTGAAGGACATTGGCGGTGGTTACGCCGCCAGCCAAGGCTCGATAAATGGCGATGTCGTCCGGATTCAGAACGTCCTCGATGCCCACCATGGCCGACACTGAGACGCTGCCTTCGTTGATACTATCGGCGGCGATGTGTGAATGGCAATCGATAATGCCTGGCATCACGAACTTACCTGAAACATCGACAACCGTGGCGTCCGCGGGTACACTCACTTTTTCGCCCACTTCCGCGATCTTGCCATCGCGAATGAGAATCGATCCAGTGTTGAGCGTCCCTTTGGTGACGGTCAGGACGGTGGCGTTTTGTATGACAATCGGCGGCGCTGCCAGCATCGAGGCAGCACACGCGCCAGCAAGAAGTAGGAGCTTCATTGATTACCTCGACGCAGAACACTTCCAGAGGGAACATCGCCAGGACCTGGTGTACCGTCAGGGCGCACACCCGGCGGAAGAGGCTCTTCAACCGGTTCGAACTTGACTCCATCTACAAAGACATATTTCACTTCGGTCCGATCCTGGAACAAGTCGCCTTTCGTGACTACCAGATTTGCGATCTTGCCTTTCTCGATGCTGCCGAGGCGATCGGCAACGCCGTAGATTTCGGCGACCGAGAGGGTCATGGCGCGCAAGGCATCATCTGGCGAGAGCCCGGCGTCCAGAGCCCGTTTAACGGAGCGAATCAGGTCGGCGCGACGGTCAATGCCACCGGAATAGAGTGCGAACTTGACGCCGTTCTTGGCGAGAATGGCTGGTGTCGAAGGAGCCCGGTCGCGAAGTTCGAGTACATTCAGTGTGTCGATCTCCTCGGGATCGCTGTCTCGGGCTCGCTCAGGCCAGCGGAGACTGACCAGCGCCGCGGCGTTGGCCTTTTTCAATAGGTCGGCCGAGCGATAACCCTCCGGAAGACCGTACAGCACGGCTTTCAAGTGCAGTTCGTCGGCCAAGCGCAGCAAGCGATCCACATCAATGCGGCGCGTCGCGGGGAGCAAAACACGCGGCGAATCGAGGACCCCCTCGAGCGCGCGATCATATTCCGGACGCTGGGTTCCACGCGCGTGGGCCTTGTAGAATTGCTTCGCAAGCCGATAGTGGTCGGCATCCGAATAAACCTGTCGGACGTAGGCGATCACGCCCATGAGCGAATTCGGAAAGCCGCCGCCGAATCCCGGCGACGTGATGAACGTCACGTGTTGACCGGCATTGTCGTCCACTACCATGTCGCCGCCTTTCTCGCCCGCCATATTGACGATGGCCCCCTGACCGGCGAAGATTCCGCGCGGCGGGAAAGTGGCAGCCGTGGTGAAGCCTTCCGCGCGAGCCGATTCGATACGCCGGTCGGTGGGCCGCACCAGGTCGGCCGCTCGAATCCAGCTGGTGGTGTATGGCCGATCTTCGGGTCCACGAGCCGGCGGATTCGCGGGCGCCTGGGTCGCCGGAGCGGGCTGCGGCGGCTGATTGGGTCCACCTCCGCGTCCGCCACCGGTGGTTACGACCGGAGCTGCGTCCGGGATTCCAAAAGTGCTGAGCGCGTCAATGAGCCCTGGATATACGGTGAGGCCGTCGCCTTCGACGACCCAGGCATCCGCGGGAACGGCGACATCCGTGCCCACCGCTTCAATCAGACCGTTGCGCAGGATGATATTCGCTCGCGGGATGGCCGGACCGCTCACCGGAAACACGCGCGCATTATGAATCGCGATGGCGGTGGGAGCATCGGCAAACAACGCGCCCGCCGCTAGCAGCAGCATAGAAAGTCGCTTCATAGCCAATCGCTTATTATAGAATTTCCGCTGGAATGGTGAATGAAATGGCGTTGAAAAAGAGAATTGGTTACAAGGACGCGGGCGTCAATATTGATGAGGGCGATCGCGCCGTTGCTCTTATTCGAAAGCACGCGCGGGGCACCTTCACGCGCGACGTGCTCACTGATATAGGCAGCTTTGGCGCCGGCTATCTGCTGGCCGGGTGGAAAAATCCAGTGCTGGTCAGTTCCGCCGACGGGGTCGGCACCAAGCTGAAGATCGCCTTCCAGACCGGCCGGCACAACACCGTCGGAGAAGATTTAGTGAATCACTGTGTCAACGACATTGCTGTGCAGGGAGCAGTCCCGCTATTTTTCCTCGATTACTTCGCGGCCGGCAAGCTGGATGCCGAGGTCACCGGCCAGGTGATCGAAGGCGTGGCGCGGGGCTGCCGGAATAATAGTTGCGCCCTGATTGGCGGCGAGACGGCCGAGATGCCCGGCCTCTATCAGCCCGGCGAATACGACCTGGCCGGATTCATCGTCGGCGCCGTGGAACGGAACGAGATGTTGACCGGCAAGACGATCCGTGCGGGTGATGTTCTGGTGGGTCTCGCTTCGAACGGCTTACACACCAATGGCTATTCGCTTGCTCGCAAGCTGCTCTTCGAAGTCGCCGGGTATCGGATGGATCCTTCGCTCGAAGAAGAGCTGCTGAAGGTGCACCGCAGCTATCTGAAGCCGATCCGCGCGTTAATCGATGCCAAGATGTTGAAGGGCGCCGCTCATATTACCGGTGGTGGAATCACCGGCAACTTGCCGCGGATTCTTCCCGAAAGACTGGCTGCGAGGATCGATGTTTCGACCTGGACAATCCCGCCCATCTTCGAGCGGCTGCGCGACATCGGTAATATCGACCCAGCGGATTACCGGCGGACATTCAACCTCGGAATCGGGATGATCCTGGTGGTCGCTAAACGGAATGTCGCAAAAACGCGCGCAACTCTCGCGCTGCTTGGCGAACCATGTCCGGAAATCGGGGAGGTCATCGAGGGACGTGGGGAGCGGGTGGTCTACGTTGGTGACACCGGGGCGCGCGGTTGAAGCGGCTGGGCATCCTGCTTTCCGGACGCGGATCGAATTTCGAAGCGATCGCCGACAACGTCGCGGCCGGCCGCTTACAGGCCGAGATAGCCGCGGTAGTCTCTAACCGTGAAGAAGCGCGCGGGTTGGCTATCGCTCGCGAGCGAGGCTTGCCTGCGCTGTGCATTCCATCGAAGGGTGTTTCAAGGGAAGGCTATGATCGTCGCGTAGTGGAAGAACTCAAGGCGCGCGACGTCGAGCTGGTTTGCCTGGCGGGTTTCATGCGGCTGCTCAGCGCCGAGTTTTGCCGGGCGTTCCCCATGCGGATTCTGAACATTCATCCCTCGCTGCTGCCGGCCTTTCCGGGACTCGACGCCCAGCAGCAGGCGCTCGATCACGGCGTCAAGATCAGCGGCTGCACGGTGCATTTCGTGGATGAGCAGCTGGACGCCGGCCCGATTATTCTGCAGGCTTCCGTCCCGGTCCTCGATGACGACAACGAAGAAGCGCTGGCGGCGCGCATTCTCAAACAGGAGCATCGCATCTACAGCGAGGCGATCCGGATGATTATTTCGGAACGCTGGCGCGTCGAAGGCCGGCGGGTGCTCGCGTGGTGAAATCAGGGCGGTCTTGCTCTAATTTCCCGGTTTACATCTGAAGCTCTCCGCGGGAGACGGCAGTGGTATCTCGCTGACAGTCGGTAGGCCTAATGGCTGCCACTTGGGATTTCAACCTAGGGAAATAAGGACCAAGGTCCTATTGCAGTACGGGGCGTACCACGGCAAAATTAACTTTCAAACACATGGCAACCGCATCGATCCTGGAAATGGAAGTCCAGGCTGAAGACCAGAGTATTACGCCCCCTTTACCGGAAACTTTAGAGGAGACCGGCTTGGCACGTTCCGTGGTGGAGCAGCTCGTAATGAAGCTGCTGTACGCCCGCGGCGACATGCTGGGCCGTGATTTGTCCGAGGCGCTGGGTTTGAAATTCAGCCTGATTGAAGAGCTGATCGAATTTCTGAAACGCCAGCACTTCATACAAGCGAAAACGTCCCTCGGCATGGGCGCTAGTACTTCTTTGTTCGCCCTTACCGAAACCGGACGCAACTATGCACGGGAGTGTCTGGAATCGAACCAATATAGCGGGCCGGCCCCCGTTCCGCTCTATCAATACACCTACATTGTTCGCAGACAGCGTCGCGCCGAGGGCTGGCTTACCAAAGAAGCGCTCGCGGCGGCTTATCGAAAGATGGTGGTGACGCCCCGAATCCTGGCGCAGATCGGGCCCGCCGTGAGCTCCGGCAATTCGTTCCTGATCTATGGCCAACCCGGGAACGGAAAAACGTTTCTGGCCGAAGCACTTGGAAATGTGGACGACGATTGTATCTACGTCCCACATGCCATCGAATCCCAGGGCGCCATCATCCAGGTGTTCGATCCGGTCTATCATCAGCCCGTGCAGGACGAACAGGAGCAATCGGTTTTGGCGGTGCAGCACCACTACGATCGCCGCTGGATCAAGTGCCGCCGGCCGTTCATTGTCACTGGCGGCGAATTGACTCTTCAGATGCTGGACCTGAACTATAATGCGACCTCGAAAGTCTACGACGCGCCTTACCAGGTGAAGGCTAACAACGGCATTTATCTGATCGATGACTTCGGCCGGCAAATGTGCAGCCCAGCCGAGGTGCTTAATCGCTGGATCGTGCCCATGGAACGGCGCATAGACTACTTGAAGTTTTTCAGCGGCGGGAAGATGACGGTTCCGTTTGAGGCATTCCTCATCTTCTCCACCAACCTTAAGCCCGACCAATTGGGAGACGAAGCCTTCTTGCGCCGGATTCAGTACAAGATGCTGATGCGGAGTCCGGACCAGGGCGAATTCTCCAGCATTTTCCGAGGGTTCTGCGCGTCCAAAGAGCTGCCTTTTGAGGAGAGCAGTCTCAGCCGGTTCATCGAGAAACACTACCGGTGTACGGGCAAGCCCTTCCGCCGTTGCCAACCGCGCGACGTCCTGTCACACGCTATCGACTTGATCCAGTTCGAGAAACTGCCCTACCAGCTCACGGACGATTTACTCGACCGCGCGTTTGAAAGCTGTTTCCTCGAAGAGAGCGGCGAGTAGCCTCGCCGCCGAATTGCCTACAGAGCGGCCCACTAATTGAACCAGCTCCCAAACCGCTTTTGCTAGACTTTGGTCTTAAGGAGAAGTCATGGGAGAGAACTCGAATCCCACTCGCCGCGACGTGATAAAGACGGCCGGCGTGGTGACTGCGGTGGCTGCTGTTGGCGATCTAGAAGGAGCGCCGGCAATCCTGAAAGGACATGCCGCTTCCGATCAGATGAAGTACGGCATGATCGGCACTGGCGGGCGTGGCTCATATTTGCTGGAGCATCTCGCCAAGGTCGACAACGGACATTGCGCCGCGGTCTGCGATCTCGACGACGGGCGCTTGGACAAGGCGGCCGCAACCATCGGGACCAATCCCACGAAGTACAAAGATTACCGTGAACTGCTCTCCGACAAGAATGTCGAAGCGGTGCTGATTACCGTGCCGCTCTTCGAGCATTTCGAGGTTACCAAAGACGCGCTTCAGGCCGGCAAGCACGTTTTCTGCGAGAAGAGCCTGGTTTTCAAACCGGAGGAGCTGCACGCCTTGCGCGCGTTAGTACCGCAGTATCCCAGGCAGGTGCTGCAGGTTGGACTGCAACGCCGCTATAGCAAGTTTTATCAGCTCGCCAAGGAACTGGTGGACAAAGGCGTACTCGGCGACGTGACCCATATCGAGGCCATGTGGCATCGTAATCCGGGTTGGATGATGAACGGCTTCAATTGGCGCCTCTACCGCGAATATTCGGGCGGCTTGGCAGCGGAGTTGGCCTCTCATCAGCTCGACGTCGCGGATTGGATATTTGGCGGCTCGCCCGAGTTCGTCGTTGGCGTGGGCGGTTTGGACACCTGGAAAGACGGGCGCGACGTCTTCGATAACATCCAGCTCATTTACAAATATCCAAACGGCCGCAAGGTGATTTATAGCGCGATTTCGACCAACGTGCACCTTCCCTTCTTAGAAAGCACGCGGCCGGAATTCGGCGAGTTGATCATGGGCACCGGCGGCGCCATCGAGATTACCGTGGGCGATGGCGAGTCGACCATGCCTACGGCCATGTGGTTCCGCGATCCATCCAAAGTCACCGTTCAAAAAGCCGAAGGCAATGCCCCGTCCACTGCAGCCGGGGCGAGTTACGCGCTGGCTAGCAGCCAAAGAGGGCTGCCGATCGTTATGGCGACCGATCAGCTCAAGATCGACAATACCGATTCTTTCCTCAAGCGCGAAATGAAGTTCGCCCAGCGCTGGCTCTATTCCAAGGGCGTGATGGTGAACGACGAAGACACCAATCCGGTGGAAACCGAACTCGAAAGCTTCTTCAACGATTGCCACACCGGCGGTCATCCCAAGGCCGACCTCGAAGTCGGCTTGCGCGATTCCACCGCGGTAATGCTCTCCAACGTTTGTATGAACGAAGAGCGCCGAGTGTTCTTCAAGGAAATCGAAAGCATGGGTAGGGACGTAACGCCGCAGCAGATGGCCGCGAACATCGCAGCCGCGCAATCCAGTTACAGCAAATCGATTGCCGCCAAGAAGAAGGTTTCGGCCTAGGTGGGCTGGGTTTCGTTCCACAATCGGCGCGCGGCTCAGATTGAAAACGACAGCCTTCGTTTGACGATGACGGCCGAAGGCGGCCATATCGCTGAGATTTTGCACAAGCAGAGTGGCGTGAATCCGTTGTGGATTCCACCCTGGCCGTCGATCGAACCCTCCACCTGGAACAAGGAAAAGCATCCCGAGTACGGCGCCGATGCCGAAAGCAAGCTGCTGTCCGGAATCATGGGCCACAACCTGTGTCTCGATCTGTTCGGCGCGCCATCTCCCGAGGAAGCCGCCGCGGGCATGACGGTCCATGGCGAGGCGTCGATTCTTCCGTATCAAATCTCATTCGCCGACTGCGAGGTCACCGCCGCCTGTTTCCTGCCTGCTGCTCAGCTTCAATTCGAACGGTGTATCCGTGTCGATGGGGCTCGGGTTTTCATTACCGAAACAGTGGAAAACCTGGCAGTGCTCGATCGACCGATCGCCTGGACGCAGCACGTGACTCTCGGCCCGCCATTCCTTGAAAAAGGAGTGACGCAGTTTCGAGCGCCGGGCGCAAAGGCGCGTTCACTCGGCGCCGATCACGATTTCGAGTGGCCGGTCAAACCGGGTATCAACGGCGCATCGGAAGATATGCGGGTGTTTACGAACGCCCCCGTTTCCGCAGGCTTCGACAGCGTCCTCATCGAGCCTGGGCGCCGCCAGGCCTTCTTTTTCGCTTTCTCGCCCACGACCAGAGTGCTTTTCGGCTACGTCTGGAAGCGTGCCGATTTTCCGTGGCTCGGCATTTGGGAGGAGAACTACAGCCGCGACCACTCGCCGTGGAATCGCCGCACACTCACGCGAGGCATGGAGTTCAGCGCTTCTCCGGTTCCGGAAAGCCGCCGCCAGATGATTGATCGCCACTCTATGTTCGGCGTGCCGGGCTATCGCTGGCTTCCGGCTAAGACCAAAGCGCAGGTGGACTACTGGGCGTTCGTAACGAGCGCCGATTCAATCCCCGAGAGTCTGGAGCAGCTCCAGGTCCACGTTCCCGCCTGAGACGATCGCCCCGATCTTCCCGGGACTTTTCGGGAGCTTGTGGTGGAACAGCGCGGCCGCCGGAACCGCCCCGCTAGGCTCGACCACCATCTTCATCCGCGTCAACAAGAACTTCATCGTGTCGCGAATCTCTGAATCGTTTACCAGGAAGATGTCTTCGACGTTCTTCTGAATTATGGGAAAAGTAATCGCGCCGGGTTTCTGCGCGCGCAGACCGTCGGCGATGGTCCGAGGCGTTGGAATCTCGACGCGCGAGCCGGAGCGGAACGAAAGGTAAGTGTCGTTGCCGTCTTCCGGCTCGACTCCGAAGACGCGAATCTTCGGCTGAAGCGCTCTGGCCGCGATGGAGCAACCGGACGTCAGGCCGCCGCCACCGATGCAGACCACCAAAGCATCGAGATCCGGTATCTCTTCGAGTAGCTCCAGTGCCGCTGTGCCTTGCCCGCCGATGATCCACGGATGATCGTATGGAGGGACGATCGTCGCGCCGGTCTCTTCCGAGATTCGCTTGCCGATGGCCTCCCGGTTTCCGGTTAATCGATCGTAAGTGACTACCTCAGCGCCATACCCGCGCGTGGCTTCGAGCTTCGATTTTGGCGCATCGTCAGGCATTACGATGGTCGCCTGGATGCCCACCGATGCCGCTGCGATCGCCACCGCCTGCGCGTGATTCCCAGACGAATAAGTGACCACGCCCCGGCTCAACTGATCCTTCGGTATCGAGTAAACGAAATTCGATGCGCCTCGGATCTTGAATGCCCCCCCGCGCTGAAAGTTTTCGCACTTGAAGTAAACCTGTGCGCCAGCGAGAGCGTTGAACGTCCGCGAAGTAAAGACCGGCGTGCGGTGGGCGATTACCCGGATGCGTTCCGCCGCCGCGCGAATGTCTGAAAGCGTGACATCCGCGGTCATCGGCGCTCGTCCGTGGCCAAGACAATGATCGTATCGATTGGATCGCGCCCATCAGGTAGGCGGAGGATCGTTCCATCCTCCACCTGCCGCACTTCCACCGCCTTTCCATTCATCAGCACGGTCGCCTTAGTGACATTGGCGAGCTTTGGCAAAGCCAGTAACTGGTCCGGCCAATCCAATACGTGGACATAGACTTTGCCGGCCTTCTGGGTCGTTACTCCCCACGGCCTGGGCTTCACCGGCCCGCCCCGCGTCCCATAGATCGAATCGCCGTTCTTGCGCAACCAATCTCCCACCGCGTGCAGGCGTTCAACGAACTCCGTCTGGATTTTCCCGTTGGGCATCGGCCCGACGTTCAACAGAAAGTTTCCGTTGTTCCCCGCCCCCTTCACCAGGTATTGAATCAACTGACCCGGCGTCTTGAACCGTTTGTCGCCGCTGTTGTAACCCCACGCGCCATTGATCGTGTCACACGTCTCCAGCGGCAAAGTCCCGATCTCGGATTTCGCGTTGAACTCCGCCGTCCGGCCGCCCGGCAAGTCACGCTCGAACATCTGGAAATCTTCACCATCGAACGGCTTCAAGTGATGATTGCTGCCGATGAGCGCCGCCGGTTGCAGGCTGTGAATCAGCCCGTAGGTCTTGGCAAGACGCCAATCCGCATCGGGCTTGTCCCACATACCGTCGAACCAGATGCCCCCGATCTCGCCATAGCCAGTGAGCAATTCACGCAGTTGGCCGTCCATGTAGTCAAGGTATTTGTACCAATCGCCGCCTGCCGGCCGGCCAGCGGTCAAACCAGTCCTGCCGAGCGGAAAGTAATTCGGACTATGCCAGTCGAGCTGCGAGTGATAGAAAAATAGCTTGATGCCTTGCCGGTGACATTCGTCCGCGAGCATCTTCAGCACGTCTTTGTGATGGGGCGTGCGATCGACGATGTTCCAATCGCTCTGCTTCGAACCCCACATTCCAAAGCCATCGTGGTGTTTGCTGGTGATGGTGATGTACTTCATCCCCGCGTCTTTGGCCATCGCGACCCACTCGGCCGCGCTAAATTCAGTGGGGTTAAAGCGTGCCGGCAGTTTCTCGTATTCGGCTACCGGGATTTGGTCGTTGTTCATCACCCATTCGCCCTTGCCGAGGACGCTGTACACGCCCCAGTGGATGAACAGGCCGAATTTACTGTCCTGAAACCATTCGCGCGCCTTCAGGTTTTCAGGCGCGGGGTGGTAAGTCTGAGCCACAGCTCCGGAAGCCGCCAACATCAGCGACAGAAAGTATTTCATATCAGTAACCCGCTTTCTTGTCGACCACATTCTCCAGTGGCTGGCCATTACGGAAACGCTCGAAATTTTCGATGAACTGATTCATCGCCGCGTCCGCCCATCCCACAATGTGATCGGCCGAGTGCGGCGACAGCAGCACATTATCCAACTTATAGAACGGATGGCCCCCGGGCAACGGCTCGACATCGAACACATCCAGCGCCGCACCGCGAATGCGTTTTTCGGTTAGCGCGGCGATCAATGCGGATTCAACAATCACGGGCCCACGGCCAACATTGATGATCACTGCCGAGTTCTTCATGGCGCGCAGCTCCCCATCTCCAATCAATCCACGTGTCTCCGGCGTCAGCGGAGTCGACACCACCACATAATCCGACGCGCCCAGCATCTCGCGCAGCCCTTCCGGTGGATAAGCGCGTTCCAGATCCCGATCGCTGGCCGAAAGCCCCGCCCGCCTGCGGGCAGCGACCACTTTCATCCCCAGCGAACGCGCCAGGCGCGCGGTCTCGCGCCCGATTTCTCCGTAACCCACCACGCCCAGAACGTGGCCGCGAATCTGGACGACGTCGAACTGCTCCCACCTTCCCGCTTCCTGGCTGCTCACCAGCCGACGCAGATCCTTGGCGAAAAAAAGAATCGACGCCATGCAAAATTCAGCCAGCGAGTCCTTGAAAACACCACGCCCGTTCGTGACGGGCACAGGGCTCTCGATCAATTCCGGAAACAGAATCTTGTCCACGCCGGCGGAAAGTACATGTATCCATTTCACCTGCCGCGCGCAGGGAAGAACCTGGTGCAGCAGTTCGCCATGGTGACTGCCATTGAGTATCACGTCAGCCTCGGAAGCGTGAGTTTTCAGAAATTCAACATCGTTGCCGACGCGAACCTCCACTGGTTCGGGCAGCTTTTCCAAAAGGCGCAGATTGCTCGCGCTCGGGTCAGAGATCACCAATAGCCGGATCGGGTCCATGAAAGAAGGAAGATAACACGGTCCCGATGTCGCGCGCGCAAAGCAGGGCATCTAAGATAACATCGTGACTTGACCGCCCAAGAACAATTGCGCGATTTACCCGCCGTGGACCAGGTGCTCGCGAACCTCGCGCGCTTGGAAGGGCGCTTTCCGCGTCGTCTGATCGTAGACGAAGTACGGCGTGTATTGGAGGCGATCCGAGAAGAGATCCGCGCCGGAAAATATTCCAACTCCGCCTCCGTCGAAATTCGAGTTGAAGGAAACCTGGCCCTGCTGGAAGCGCCATCCTTGCGGCGCGTGATCAATGCCACTGGCGTCGTCCTGCATACCAATCTGGGCCGGGCGCCGCTGGCGGACTTTCAACCGCTGACTGGCTATTCGAATCTCGAATACGATGTCGCCCAAGGCGCCCGCGGCAAACGCGATGTTCATGCTGCTGCGTTATTGGAGCGCCTGATCGGAGCTCCCGGCATCGCGGTGAACAACAATGCCGCCGCGATTTACCTTGCCCTCAACGAGCTAGCCGCCGGATTCGAGGTCATCGTCTCACGCGGCGAGTTAATCGAAATCGGCGACGGCTTCCGGATTCCCGACATCATGCAGCGCTCCGGCGCGGTGCTGCGGGAAATCGGGACCACCAATCGCACCCGCATCGAAGATTATCGCGAGGCCATCAACGATCGAACACGCCTGCTGCTGCGCGTGCATCCCAGCAACTTCCGCATCCAAGGATTCACCGCGAGGCCCGAGCTGCGCGAGCTGGTGGCGCTGGGCGCCGAACGCGGAATTCCTCTCTACGAAGATCTCGGCAGCGGGTGCGTGGCTGATCTGCGCGCTTTCGGCATCGAGGAACCGCTGGTCGGCGACAGCCTGAGCGCGGGCGTCAGCCTGGTCTCCTTCAGCGGCGACAAGCTGCTGGGCGGCCCGCAAGCAGGGATCCTCGCTGGCGACCGCCGGCTGATCACGCGCTTGCGGCGCAATCCGATGTTCCGTGCCCTTCGGCTCGATAAGCTGATCTATCAGGCGCTCGAAACGACGCTTCGGAATCTATTGCTGGAACGCTGGGATCAAATCCCTGCGCTGCGGATGATCGCACAATCCAGCCACGAACTAAGAACCCGCGCCGAAGCTTTCGCTCATCGGCTCACCGGTATTCGTACCGAACTTTTGGAAGGCAGTTCGCTGATCGGAGGCGGGGCGACGCCAGAGCAGCCACTCGAAAGCTGGCTGGTCGCGGTCCAATGCGCCGACGTCGTTGAAGCGGAACGGCGATGCCGGCTGAGCGACCCACCCGTAATCGCGCGCATCGAAGACGACCGACTGATGCTCGATCTCAGAACCGTGTTCCCATTCGAAGAGGAAGAACTTGCCCGAGTGATTCTACAAGCTTGCTCATAGGCGCGCCAGCAACATCGCCAGTAGTGCCGTCCGGTCCGCAATCCGATCGATCAAAATGCTCTCATTCACGGCATGCGCGCCCTCACCGACGCCGCCCAAACCGTCTAACGTAGGAATCCCGAGAGCCGCGGTGAAATTTCCATCCGATCCGCCGCCGGTCGACGACTCTTCGAGCTGAACGCCCAGTTCCTTGGCCCAGCGCCGCGCCGATTCAAACAGCTTTCGAATACCGGGACTCCGCTCCATCGGCGGACGATTCAAGCCGCCTTCCACATGAATCGCGCAGCGCTTGTCGAACGGCCGCAGACCACGAAATTTCTTGTCCAGCGTTGGCGCGTCTTTGAGCCGACCGACACGAATGTCCACCTCGGCGCGCGCTTCGGCGGCGATTACGTTGGTGCGCGTACCTCCCGAAATTACCCCGGGATTTACCGTAATCCCTCGATCCAACTGCGTAAAGCCTGCTATGCGCTCGACCTGCCGCGCCAATTCGACAATTGCGCTAGCGCCGTTCTGAAAATCTACGCCGGCGTGAGAAGCGTGTCCCTTCACGGTAACTGTGTAGTCGCCGACGCCTTTTCGAGCAGTTTTGATTTTGCCCGCCAGCCCGGTGCCCGGCTCCAGCACCAACACTGCAGCGCTCGATCGCGCTGCTTCCTCAGTCAAAGGCCGCGAGGACTCGCTCCCGACTTCTTCGTCCGAGTTCACTTGCAATATCACGCGCCGGCCGACCGTAATGTCCAGCTCACGCAACATCTTTACTGCAAATAGAAAAAACGCGATCCCGGATTTCATGTCCAGAACGCCCGGCCCCCACAACCGGCCCTGCTTATTGCGGAAGGGCATTTGCGCGAGCGTGCCGAGCGGCCAGACTGTATCGGAATGCGCCAGCGCCAGAACGCCTCCATCGCGCCGCTTGCTCTTGCCCGGTAACTGGAACTCGCAGCGGAGATGTCGACCAAAGCGGCCACCCGGAAACGTTCGTACGCGGCCCAACCCGTCGAGCTTCGCGGCTAACAATTCGACGAACTGATTTACCGACGGCGGATGATCGCTGGGCGATTCGCACTCCACCAATTCACGAATCAACGCAGTGATATCCGATTGTTTCGTGCGCGCAAACGCAAGGAATGGATGCATCGCCTGTTATAATAGCCAGTTCGCATGCCCCTCCTCGACATTCAGGCGATTCGTGACATCCTGCCGCATCGCTATCCCATGCTGCTGGTAGATGCCATTCTCGAGCTCGAAGAGGAACGGATCGTTGGGATCAAGAACGTCACCGTAAATGAGCCATTTTTCGTCGGCCATTTTCCGGATTTTCCGGTCATGCCGGGGGTACTCATCGTCGAAGCCATGGCTCAGGTGGCTGGCGTTCTAGTTCTAAAATCGATTCCCGACCGCAAGAACAAACTCGTCCTCCTCGCTTCCATCAATGAGGCCAAATTCCGCCGGCCGGTCTTGCCGGGCCATCAGCTTCGTATCGAGATGAAGGTCACCAAGCGCAAGGCCAGCATCGCGAAAATGCACGGTCAGGCGACGGTGGATGGCGTCGTGGTGGCCGAGGCCGAGTTGATGTGCAAGCTGGCGGATCGGCTGCCTCTCCTGGCATCGTCCCCTGACGAAGAGACGGGTCCGGTCCCATAAGGCCGGCCATGGCGATTCATCCGACCGCAATCGTCGACGCTCGGGCCCGCATCGCTGACAGCGCGGACGTTGGACCGTACTGCATCATCGGCGCCGGAGTCGACATCGGAGCACGCACCCGGATCATGGCCCACGTCTACATGGAGGGCGTGACTAAAATCGGCGATGACAATCTTTTCTATCCCTATTCAACGGTCGGAGTCGCGTCCCAGGATTTGAAGTACCAGGGTGAGCCTTCCGAGACGCGCATCGGAAACCGCAACAAGATCCGTGAATTCGTGACAATTCATCGCGGTACCGAAGGCGGCGGATTGATTACCGAGATCGGCGACGACAATCTGGTGATGGCTTATTCCCACATCGCGCACGACGTCCGCATTGGAAACCACGCGGTCCTCTCCAATGGCGCTACTTGCGGAGGACATGTCGTCATAGGCGACTGGGCAGTGATCGGCGCGTTCAGCGGCGTGCATCAATACTGCCGCGTCGGCCGTCACGCCATGATCGGCGGTTACAGCGTGATTACCCAGGACGTCCTGCCGTTCTCCATGACCGTCAGCCCCCGAGAAGTGAAAGTCTTCGGCCCGAACAAGACCGGGCTGGAACGTCGCGGCTTTAGTCCGGCCGCCATCGAGCAGCTTCACAAGGCCTTCCGGCTGCTCTCCAAGGCCGGCTTGAACACGACCCAAGCCGTGGATCGAATCAGCAACGAAGTGGAGATGGGGCCGGAGATCGAAGAGTTGCTGGCCTTCATCGCTTCCTCCGAGCGCGGATTCGTGAAATGAGCAAATACGGCATGATTGCCGGGAATGGGCGTTTCCCGCTGCTGGCGCTTGAAACCGCGCGAAAGCTCGGTGACGAGGTGGTGGCGATCGGAATAAAGGAAGAAGCCTCGCCCGAAATTGAAGGACTCGCGGCGCGCTGTCACTGGATCTCGCTCGGCCAGCTCAGCCGCTTGATCGAAATTTTGAAACAGGAAGGCATCACCGAAGTCATCATGGCCGGGCAAGTTAAACACGCCAGTATATTCTCATCTATCCAGCCCGATCTGCGACTCTTCAAATTACTGGCCTCATTGAAGGGGAAAAACACCGATGCGCTGATCGGAGGCGTCGCGAAGATCCTCGAGGACGAAGGCATCCGGCTGGCCGATTCCACGCTCCTGCTGAAGCCATTACTGGCCGGGACTGGTGTGCTGACCAAGCGAAAACCGGATAAGGACGAAGAGAAAGACATTTCCTACGGCCGGAGGATCGCCAATTTGCTCGCCGGGCAGGATGTCGGCCAGAGTGTGGCTATTTCCGATCGCGCCTGCGTGGCACTCGAAGCCATGGAAGGCACGGATGCCATGCTGCGCCGCGCGGCCACGCTGGTGAACGGAAAGCCCCTGCGCCTGGTGAAGGTGTCACACCGCCGCGGGCATCTGCTCTTCGACGTTCCAGTCACCGGCACAGGCACGATCCAAGTGATGCAGGAGACCGGCGCCACTGCACTCGCCGTGGACGCAGGCCGCACCCTGATGCTCGATCGCGATGAAATGCTGGATCACGCTAACCAGGCCGCAATCGCCATTATCGGCTACGAACCGGAGGTTGGGTCTTGAGCAAAATCCGAGCCGCGGTGGTGGGCGCCGGTTCTTTCGGGCGCCATCATCTACGAATTCTGAGCCAGTCGACCAATGCTGAGCTGGCCGGCGTAGTCGACAGGGATCCACACCGCGCCTCGGCGGCAGCCTCTCAATATGGCTGCCCAGCCTTTGCATCGCTCGCCGATCTCGCTGGCAAGGTCGACGCGGCCGTTGTCGCGGTCCCCACCTCCGCCCATGCCGACGTCGGCTGTGCGCTGCTCGAATCCGGCATCGATGTGCTGGTGGAAAAGCCGATCGCGGCCGACCTGGCTTCCGCCCGGCGACTGGTCGATACCGCAGCTCGCACGGGCCGCATTCTGCAGGTCGGCCACCTCGAGCGTCTCAACCCCGCCATCATGGCGCTGAAAAAGATCGTGATCCTTCCACTCTTCTTCGAAATCCACCGGCTGAGCCTGTTTAGTCCCCGCAGTCTGGATGTCGACGTGGTCCTCGATCTCATGATCCACGATCTGGACATCGTGCTCGATCTGGTTGGTGCGATGCCGGAAGAGATTCGGGCGGCCGGAATATCGATCCTGTCGGACAAGGTTGACATTGCCAATGTGCGCCTCGCGTTCCCAGGCGGATGCGTCGCCAACCTTACCGCCAGCCGCGTCTCCACCGAACGCGTCCGCAAACTGCGCCTCTTTCAGCCGCATCAGTATATCTCGCTCGATTATCAAAAACAGGAGGCCGTGGCGTTCACCGTTTCCGGGGGCCAGCAGATCGGATTTCAGCCGCTCAATGTCCCTAAGGACGAGCCATTGCGCCTGGAAATAGAGGCGTTCCTCGAGGCCGTCAAAGACCGCAGTCAGCCTCCGGTTTCGGGCCAAGAAGGCCTTCGCGCGCTGGATATCGGGCTGGCGATTCTTGCTAAAATCAAGGAACACGGCAAGATAGTCGAGCAGCAGATTAAGTCGCGTTCTTAGCAACTTCGAGCCCTTTTTGGGCGTCTTTACATTGCCTTCAGCATGAACTCCGCCCTGGATTCAGGTCCGAATCTTCTGATGGACTGGCACGAGTCCACCGGTTCGTGGGGCTGGCTGCGCTCGGCGATCGGTTCCATCGTTTTTCACATCGGCTTGGTAATTGGAGCCATCCTGCTGGCTCAGTTAGATACGCCCGACCTCCGCACGGGCGCCCAAATCGTTTCCAACTTCCAGCGCGTTACTCCGCTCATCGCGCCGCCCACCCGCCTGACTCAGAAAGAGCCTAACCAGGGTAAAGTCAGCAAGGAAGTCAACGTCGAGAGCCTGCTCTCGCATTCGCAGAAGGCCGCTCCGCCTCGGCCGGCTATGCGGGCTTTCCAGCCTCCTGCGAGCCGGCCCGTTCCCCGCGAGCCTTCGTCACCCCGCTTCGCCGAACCGCCCAAAGTCGACAGCGCGATGGCGATTGCGAATGCGCCGCCGCTAGTCGATCCCTCGGTCACAACGCCCGCCCCACCGCCTCCTCCGCAGATCCAGCCCGAGGAGAAACCCAAGCTCGCTCTGGAAAATCCCGGTCAGCGCCCGCCTGTCAGCAGTCCGAACCTGGCCAAGCTCCCACCGCCAAAGACAACCGTGGATGATGCTATTCGAGGCCTTGCGCGCAGCGATATGGAACAGCCGCCCAATCTTGGAAATATGCAATTGGCTCCGCCGGCCGTGAACCTCCTCAGCGACCCCATGAATGTCGATTTCCGGCCGTATCTGGCTCGTATCCTGGCTTTGGTTCGCAGAAACTGGCTCACCGTCATCCCCTCCAGCGCGCGGCTGGGCAATCGGGGTATGGTCACAGTCCAGTTCATTGTGGACCGAAGCGGCCAAGTGCCGAAACTTATAATCGAGACGCCCTCCGGCAGCGAGGCGCTGGATCGCGCCGCGGTCGCAGGCATTAGCGCATCAGTACCGTTCCCGCCCCTTCCGACCGAATTCAAAGGAAGCGAGATCCGGCTACAGTTCGCCTTCAAATACAACATCAAGTAGATTCAGGTAGAGGCTGAGGCTGCCTTGACTAGCTTTGCGTGGCGCTCTACGAGGCTCGCAACAACACGACCGTAATATTGTCGGGCCCGCCGGCCTGTCTCGCAGCCTCGATTAATCGACGGCACTTCGATTCCAGATTGCCGTTGCCTGCCAGCGCTCTCTCGATCACGGTCGCATCCACAACACCATGGAGTCCATCACTCGAAAGCAGAATCTGATCGCCGGGATGAGGCTTCAGCGCGTAGGAATGCACCCGTAATTCGGGGCTTACGCCAATGGCCATCGTTAGCACGTGGCGCATGGGGTGCGTGCGAAGACTCGTCTCATCGATGCCCAGCCGCCGGCCCACCTCATGCACCCAGGTCTGATCTTCGGTGACGACGATGAGTTCGCCGCCTTGATAGACATAGGCGCGGCTGTCACCGACGCTCGCAATCAAAACCTCCGGCCCCGACTCGAGGGCCGCCACCAGGGTCGTTCCCATCCCTTCCAGGCTGGCATCCGAGGCGGCGGCGCTCATCACGCGATTGTTGGCCTCCTGGAACGCGCGTGCCAGCATGTCCGGGCCGGTCTGTTCCGCTTTCGCGATTACGTCGGCCAGCGTTTCGACAGCTAGCAGGGAGGCGTGTTCGCCGGCTTGTGCGCCGCCCATTCCGTCGGCGACAACATACAGCCCGGTCTGCGGCGACAGGAGATAACAATCTTCGTTATTGTTCCGAACGCAGCCGGGATCGGAAACTCCGAACGCTTCCAGCATGGGCTTTTTGGATTATACAGTCTTCCTGGCTGTGCTTTGGCGGGGCATTGGAATCGCGCGCGCGCTCACGGCTTTTCCGGTTGTAGCACGGCCTTCAATTGGCGATAGGCGCTCTCTTCGTAATTGAGCTTCAAACGTTCCAATCCCTCCGTCCGCGGATCTCCCGGACGCGGCCCGCTTTCCTTTTCGCAGTGCTCCAGCAGCAGGCTGGCCTGCGTGTCGGTGGGATCGCGGTCCAGCACAGTGCGAAAACTCTGTGCGGCCGCCTGGTAGTTACCGCGCCGCCAAAGGGCGTAGCCGACGTTGAACTGATAGGCCAGGTCACTCTCGTCCCCTTCCAGCGCCCGATGGAAATTTACCAGCGCGTCGGGCACATTCCGTCGGGATTCGGCGGCGCCCAGGTTGTTGTACACCTCGTTCAACGGCACTACCTTGGCCACTAGCTGGAAGGCCGTTTGGGCCTCCGCATAATCACCTGTGTAATAGCGCGAAAGCCCTAAGAAGAAATTCGATTCGTTGTAATGGGCGTCGCCAGCAGCCACTTTCTGGAACCATTCCGCGGCCGATTTATATTCCTTCTTTTTCCAGAATAGCCGCCCAAGCTGAAAGCAGGGTTGGGAATAATGAGAATCCAGCCGCACAGCCTGGGTGTACAGTCGATGTTTTTCGTCGGCGCTGGCCGCCAGCAAGCCGCGAATATAGCTTTCGATGGCGTCCACGCGCACCGCCGGATGCCGGCTTCTAAACTCAGCCTCCGTGGGTGACGCGCCCGATTTCACGAACTGCAGTACCTGCCAAGCCAGATGCTCCTGCAGCGCGGTCAGGTCTTCCAGCGCCCCCACCTCGCGAAACTCAGGACCGTTTTTGTAATGCTTGAGGTCCACCAATTTCGCGGTGATCTGCAGCGAGCCTCGGCTCTTCACAGCCGAGTCGGGAACCGGCGTTAAGTCGAATTGCCCGAAAAGTACCCGCTCGGCATCCAGTTCTTCACCGATCTTCAACACCGATGCTTTGGTAAGCAGTACGTATGGGCGCAGGGAAAATCGATGGTAGGCCTCGACGCGATCCTCGCGGTCCAGCGCCGTCAGTCCTTCTGAGGACAGCGCTTCCCGCACCGATTCGGCGAAACTTTCGCCGACCCAATTCAGATTTGGATTCTTCGAGAGATTAAAAAACGGCAGAACCAGATAGTTGTCCGCTCTTGCTGAAGACAGCAAACTGAACGCGCAGAACAACCATGAGAGGCAGCGCCGCATGTAACCAGTGTGGCACAGACATATTGACTGTGTTCTGGTCCTGAGCACCAAAAAAGCCGGCGGCAGGTTCGCTGCCGCCTTTATGCCGGTCTGCTGTGGAATTAGCGCGTCTCGACTTACCGTGCGCGCTCGTTGGAAAAAGATTAGTTCGTAGCGACGCCGTTCTTCTCAAAAACGAGCCGCGTGCGCGTGCCGCCGACGCGGATCTCGTCCACCTGCGTTCCAGTCAGGCGAACTGTTGTCCTCGAATACTTGGTGTCGTTGCTTTCTACTTTGACTGGCGATTCAGCAACGGTCTTGCCTTGTCTTAGAATCGCCTTATTGTCGTTGACCTCTACTTTGTAGTCGCCGGCTTTCAGGGTCGTGCCGTTGACCACTACCGGCTCAAAGAATGTCACGTTGTAGCCGGATGCCGCACTCGCTACAGCGAGCGCCAGAACCGCAAAACCGAATGTGAATCGTTTAACCACTTTAGTATCTCCTGAGCATAAACTTACTAACTTCACTTACTAATACGTAGTAGATTGAAATGAGTTCCTAAAGGATGGAAAAAAAACTCAGCACATCAGAATTCAGCGGCGACAAGCGCCAATGCCTTCTGTTGCACTACTGGCTCTTGTCCGAATCCAGACAGCCAGTGCACACTATGTTCTCTTCTGAACCAAGTTAGCTGGCGTTTAGCGTAGCGGCGTGTTTCGAGTTGCGTCGAGGCCACCGCTTGCTCCGGCGTCAATCGTCCTTCTAGCACTTCGAGCGCCTGTTTATAGCCCAGCGATTCGAATGGTTTTGAATCGCGTGGAACTCCCGCCGCAAGCAACCCTCGCACTTCATCAACCAAGCCTTGCTCGAAGATACGCATAGCGCGAGCGTCCATCCGTTGATAGAGCTGCTCGCGCGGCGGATTCAGGCCGATCTTAATGGGACGGAAACCTTCCAACGACTCGCGGCCGCGATCGAATAGCTTCGACATCGGCTTTCCTTCCACCAACCGAACTTCGAGCGCGCGGATAATTTTGTTTTTGTCGTTGGAATGAATGCGGGCCGCAGCCGCCGGATCGAGACGTGACAAAATCCGATGCAGGCTGCCCGGCCGCTGGCCCTCCCGGCGCTGCAGCCTCGCCCGAATTTCCGGGTCGCGCGCGGGGCCCGGAAACAGCCCGTCCAGCAATGCCCGCAAATAAAACCCAGTCCCGCCGGCGACTACCGCCCTGCGGCCGCGCTTCGCGATCTGACTCAATACCTCTCTCGCCACGCGGGCATAGTCGCCTGCTGTGAAGACCTGATCGGGATTCGCCACATCGATCAGATGATGAGGCACGCCCTGTTGCGCGCCTTCCAGAACCTTGGCGGTACCGATGTCGAAGCCCTTGTAGACCTGCATCGAGTCGCAATTCACGATCTCGCCGCCCACCGCCCGTGCAATGTGAATCGCCAGGTCGCTCTTGCCCGAAGCGGTAGGTCCCAACACGATCGGCAGCGCAATCATTCGTGCTGATGTTACCGCGCGCCCTCGCTCGGGACTCTAGTGCACCATCTTTTCGGCGTGCCACCCGTCGTCGCGTAAGCGAAATAGGAAGGTGGCGGGAGTGTCCGCCTGGAAATTGCCCTTCTTCACTCCCATTATCGGCAGGGGATTCGCAAAGCAGGTATGTTGAATCTTCACGCCGCCTTTGACGTCGGCCAATTTGGTGCCGCTCTCCGGTCCCTCCCGGATATTAGATACGTCGTCCACCTGCAAAGAGAGCGCGCCTCGAACCTGCACATACGGCTGGCGACTCGGTTCCATCACCACGTCGTCGTTGAATTTCAGGTCCTTACCTTTTGGATCCAACCGGGCCGTGCTCCGGTCCGGCGAAAATTGCGTGGGATGCTCCCACAGATCATCTTGTACCCCGCAATCGAATTGCATCGTAGTCAGTGTCACTTGTTCCCCGTCCAGCGTGATCGGCGCCGATTCCAGGATTTCCTTGGCCTTGCCTCCATCGAAATCTTCTTTGTTGCCACAGCCGCAGAAGGCCAAGGAAAGGCCTACTGTCGCGGCGAGGAGGCTGCGAGAGTTCATCATTTTGATTGCGCTGTCTTTCGATATTAACACCCGTGGCACAACATTTTCGGCCCCCCGAACTCCACCGACCTACTACGGCCAACGTACAATAAAAAGATAAATGAGGTTTACTGCGCAGGGGTTCAGTGCGCGCTTCTGGGCCCTTATTGGAGCCACCTTCCTCGGATTCCTCGGGATTGGGACGGTCTTACCTGCGCTTGCCCCGCACATTCGTCACGATCTGGGTGGTTCCGACCAGACTGTTGGTTTCGTTATCGGCAGCTTCTCATTCGTAGCGCTTGGCAGCCGTTTTTTCTCAGGACCTCTCGCCGATAGTCGCGGACGTAAGATCGCGTTTCTGGCCGGCCTGGCGAGCTGCGCCCTGGCTGGAGCTGCTTACCTTGCGCCGCTCGGCATCGCCGGAATGTATCTGGGACGAACCCTGCAAGGTTTCGGCGAGGCCTGTCTTTACACCGGAGCGGCCGCCTGGGCGGTGGAGGTTTCGGGCATCCATCGCAGCGCGCAAGCGCTTGGATATCTGAGCAGCGGAATTTGGGGAGGAGTTTCCGCCGGACCGCTGGTAGGACAATGGCTGGGCTCTTTCGAGCGCGCGGCAGCGATGCAGATGATCACCGCTTTGATCGCATTCGCGGTCCTGACGCGCGTGCGCGAGGATTATCAGCCCGAGACGCATCCCGGCCGGAGGCGCTGGGTGCCCCGGTCTTTGATCGCGCCCGGCATCGCCATCGGATTTGTCAACATGCATTACCCCGTGGTAGTCGGGTTCCTGATCCTGCATCTGGCGCGGCATGGCAATTCGGGACCGGCCGCTTTCTCCGCTTACGCCGGAGTGATCCTGCTCTCGCGCTTCTTTCTCGGCGGATTACCGGACCGCATGCCCGCGCGCATCACTTACAACTTCGGGTTGGCCGCTATGGCGCTGGCTTTGATCGTCATTGCATACGGACCGGGACCCGTGACCGCGATCAGTGCCGGAGCTTTGCTCGGATTTGGGTTTTCATTTCCGTGGTCATCGGTGGCCGCCACGGTTCTGAAGCGCACCCCCGAACGCGAGCGTGGCTCTACGGTAGGTATTCTGAGTGCTTTCTACGATCTTTTTGTGGGCATCAGCTCATTCGCGGCGGGCGAGGTATCGAGTCGATTTGGTTACCCGGCGGCGTTTGCGATGGCTGCAGCGGCCATCGGCGCGGCTGCAATCGCGGGAGTGTTTGTGTTCGGAGCCCGAAGCGCGAACCCTGCGCTGGTTGACACTCCCGAACCCGCCCTCGACGCGGCTTTAGACTAGGCACTTCCCAGAACTTCTTTTACCTTGTCCAGCAGCGCGCCCAACGTGAACGGCTTCTGCAAAAAAGCCGTTCCGGGTGGATAATTGCCCGAATAGATGGTCGAATCGTCGGTATAGCCGGAGACGTACAGCACCTTCGATGCGCCTCGCAGCTCATGGAAACGGGTCACCAACTCGCGGCCGCCGACCTCTGGCATGATGACATCGGTGATCAGTAGATCAATCGGTCCGGAGTGCTCCCGGGAGATAGCCAGCGCCTCATCTCCGTTCGCTGCCTCGAGTACTTCGTAACCTTGCCTCCGCAGGATCTTCCGGACCAGAGCGCGAATGCCAGCCTCGTCCTCCACCACCAGAATCGTTTCGAGATGAGAGGTAGGTTCGGCCAGCGCGGCTTCGGCAACCTTAGGTTCAGGTTTTCGCTCGAGTTCGCGCGTCTCCTGGTTGCGAGCCAGGAATAGACTGACCACCGGTCCTTCGTACGGTTCATTCGACACCGCGATATCACCGCCCCATTGACGGATGGTTCCATAAGCGCGGGCCACCGCGCTGGCGGAGTCGTCAGTGGGCTCTTTGGCGGACAAGACCGATTCGAACAGGTTGGATCTTAAGTCGCCCTCAAACGGACGCCCTGTACTGCGGATCGTGATTACCCCGTAGCCCCCAGGCTGAAGAGGGGCATCCGGACGCCTTAAATCTTCCCGGATATCGACCCGCGAGGTCTCGATTCGAATAAGCCCTTTGTCCTGCACGATCTGTCGCAAACGCTCCACGATAGCGGCGATAATCTGTTCCAACTGGCTCGGATCGGCGCTGACCACGTTCGATTCGGGCGATAGCCTCACCTCGAGCTTAGTCTGTTCTCCCACCAGCACACGCAGGTACTGCTGTACCGTGCTAAGCATCGTTTCCAGTTCGACCGTACCGGCAGGAGAGGCTTGCCGTCTTGCAAAACTGAGCAACTGGCTGGTCAATCCCGTCATGCGTTCGGTTGCGGTAAGAATCTCATGAACATCGGAACGCAGTGAACTACCCTGGGGCAAGCCATTCAGCAGCTCTTCACCGTATCCCGTCATGATCATGAGCATGTTGTTCAGATCATGCGCCAGGCGGCTGGAGAGTTTGGAGACGGCTTCCACGCGCTCGGCCTGCGTCAGTTGATCTTCGAGCAGGCGTCTTTCGGTGACGTCCATGGTGACGCCGGCCAGCCGGCTCGCACGACCGTGAGAATCGGCGACTACTCGGGCCATTTCTCGCAGCCACCGCGTGCGCCCATCCGAGGCCACCGCTCGAAACTCTGCGACATGCGCTTCACCGCGCTCGAGCGCGCGCTGATAGGATTGCGCCACCCAGTCCCGATCCGCTGGATGCACTCGGTCCATCCAGAAGGAAGGGTTCGTCATCCACTGCTCCGCCGGATATCCCAGCAAATGCTCTGCGCGGCGGCTCACGAAAGCGAACTTCTTGCCCGGCAAATCCAGCGTCCAAAGGACGGCATCCAGATTGTCGAGGATTTCAGCATCCCGGGCGTCTGACGGTGTGGACCTTGCTTGTGAGGCTTCGGCGGAGGCCGGCGCAGAAGGTGATTCCTTGCTCAGAGACAGCGAAAGTTGGGGAGTCTGTTCAGTGGCGGAGAGGTCTTCGATGCTAATGAGCGCTTCTTGCTCGGCGTCGTCATCCCAGCTCCGAATCGGAAGAATAGAGATCCGGAGACGCCGCTTTTCGTCCGTTTCAGGTTCTACAAGAACATTGGTTTGCGCTATGCCGGTCTTCAGCACTGCATTCACCCGGTCAAGCACCCATCCTGGCAGTAGCGCGTCCAGCCTGCCGCGCAAAGCATCACCGCTGCGCAGCCCAAAGATCGTCCGAACGGCCCGGTTGGCCGATATGATCAGTAGATCCGACGACAGCACCACCAGGCCCACCGGTATGGAAGCAACGATCTCCTGGTAGTAGCGGCGTTCAGTTTCGACCAGAGCAAGAAGACGCGCCACTTCTCTGCCCTTCCATTGCTCCAGGTCCGATCGCTCCATGATTGTCCTGTAATCAGTGTTGACTTTACTGGAGCCTTGGACAACCCGTATTTTCAGATTGAGAGTACTGGTACCACGCCCTGGCGGCTTCCTACTGCTTTTCCGTATTCTGCTTTTTCGCTTCCGGCCCCAGTACCTTCTCCACTTCGGCGAGCTGCTGCTTCACCTGCTCAATATCAGTAGCATTGGGGGCGAAGTGGATATAGTCGCGTAGCTGTTCCGCGGCGCCGGCATAATCCTTCTTCTGCGCCAGAATCGCACCCAGAACATGATTCATTGAGGCATAGTGATGCCCTGCGTCATGCGAGATCCCCTCGCGCGCGCTCTTTTCCGCCGCATCCAGGTTCTTCAGATAGTAATTGGCCAGGGAATTAAATAGCCAGGCCTGGGGAAAATCCACCGGGTTCAGGCGCAGCAGGCGATCGGTATCGTCGATGACTTCCTGCCATTTCTGCTCATGCGCGGCCATCATCGCAAGCTCCTGGTAAGGACTGACGAACTTCGAATCCGCGGCCAGAGCCTGGGCGTAAGACTTGCGCGCTGCATCCTCGTTTTTCTTTTCCTGCTGGACCAAGCCGAGTTGATACCAGGCCGATGCATACTTGGGATAGATATCTACCGCTTTCTGGAAATCCTTTTCCGCTTCATCCCATTTCTGTTTTTTGGCGGCCTCGCGGGCCTTTTCGAACGACTTCCTGGCATCCTTGGGAGCTAAAGCGCTGGTGGCGCTGATGGTTAATCCTTCCACTCCGGCGATCCGGTGCAGGAAGATTGTTCCCACATCGGGATTATCCAACGACCGGCGGGTACCTAAATGGACTTGGTCGGAACGAAAGCCGGCCAGAGCGGCCTGCAGATCGCAACTCATGAGATCGCGCTCACCCAGACCGTTCGGACTGCCTTGCGAACCCGTGCGCCCTGTCCCCGAACCATAGGGAGCGCCAAACCCACCTCCGCCAAACCCACCTCCACTGACCGGCTCGCTAGCGTCCATTAGCGCCGCGTTGTTCATACGATTGGAGAGGTCGATGCTGAATCCACCCTTCGAGTCGCTGAAACCTACCGAGCGGGGTCCTCCGTTGCAGACCAGTTGAATGGTGACCGAATCCGAGGGGGCCGTTCCGTCGTCCATCACTACCTTACCCATGAGTATCAGCGGCCGCTGCACCGTATCCGGCGTCGGAAAGTTACCTTGATTGTTTCTCGGCTGGGTTCCGATTCCGGGCTGGGTAGGAGAGTTCGGATTGGGAGACGTGGGAATTCCGCCGGCGCCTCCGGGACTGGATGGCCTCGTCTGCGCAAATAGACTGATACTCAGCGTCAGCCCCAGAAAGCAACGCAGAAAAACATTGGTTGTCATGAAAGTCTCCCCGCCTGGAGACATTATAATCCTTATCAATCGCAAGCACTGTGAAACTCTTAGCGCGAGCGCGTGGGAAAATGAAGACGTATGTCAATGCTCACATGGGGTCGTTTGGCGCTGCCGGTGGTTCTGTTGCTTTCCGGATGTTCTGAAGCCCCTAAGACTGCCGAGACAACCAAAGCCCCGGAAAAACCTCCCGAGCCGTTGACTGGAAGGCAAGCCTTTCAGATGATGTATCCACAAGCCCGCGGTTGGGCCCCGGATGCGCAGCCGTTAGAGCTGCGCAGCATCAATCTATCGCAGGTCAAACCAGAAAAGGGTAAAGCCGGAGGCTGGCAGGCCATCTTTGTATCGCCTTCGCTTGGAAAATCCCGGACTTACACCTATTCGGCGGTGGAGGCGGAAGGCAACCTGCATCAGGGCGTCTTTGCCGGGATCGCTGAAGATTACGCAGTAGGCCGAGGAGCGACATCGCCCTTCCTGCCTGCCGCCCTCAAGATCGACTCCGATGAGGCGTACGATACCGCTGCGGCCAAGAGCCAGGATTACATCAAGAAGAACCCGGACAAGGTGATTTCATATTTGCTGGAGCAGAACAAGCGCTTCCCCGATCCGACCTGGCGTGTGATTTGGGGCGAATCGGTGAGCAGCAGCGACTACTCGGTTTTTGTGGACGCTACTACCGGTATGCTGCTGGAGAAAATGCACTAGCAATTACTGAGCCGCGCCCAGAGGAAGCGGAATCCGCCTATTTCCGCCGCTTTCTCGCTTCCGCCTTGCGTTCGGATTCCAGGCCGGTGAGCGACATCGCCTGAATCACGGGGATCAATGAGTGTTGCGGCTCTTCGGCCGACTTTCTCGCTCGAACTGTGAATTCATGATTCAACGTCGAAACGAACTCTTCGATCTGCCGCTGCATGCCCGCCATTTTCTCGCGCATGTTCAGGATGATCTCGACACCGGCTAGATTCACTCCCAGCTCGCGCGTCAGTTTCAAGATCACTTCCAGCCGTTCCAGGTCATCGTCGGTGTACAGGCGCGTATTTCCGTCGCTTCGCGACGGAGCTAACAGACCCTCCCGCTCATACAGCCGCAATGTTTGGGGATGAATTTGATATTGTTCCGCGACGGCGGAAATCATATACGCGGCTTTGGATCTCGCTCTTGCCATGGCTTATTCCTTGGTAGTCTTACACCTTGGTCCAAATCTCCTTGCGAGGATCTTCCGTATTCGCTTGCGATAGCTCCCGCAGCAGTTCTCTCGTACGCTCGTCCTGAGCCTTAGGCGCCTGGATCACGATTTCCACGATCTCGTCGCCGCGCTTGTCCTTGCGCGCGTTCATCACGCCCTTCTCGCGCAAACGGAATTTCTGTCCATTCTGCGTCCCCTGCGGCACTTTGAGAAGAGCCCGGCCATCGATGGTTGGGACTTCAATCTTCGCCCCTAACCCGGCTTCCGAAACCGTCACCGGCACTTGGATGAGAATATCATCGCCTTCCCGGCCGAAAAACGGATGCGACGTCACCCGAACCGTGATGTACAGGTCACCTGCCGCACCGCTATTCCTGCCGGCATTGCCTTTCCCCGCCACCCGCAGACGCGAGCCGGACTGGGCGCCCGGCGGTATTCGTACTTCGACCACATCTGGCTTTGAAAGCCGCCCGTCGCCATGGCAGGTGGGGCACACATTGCGCAATCGGCCTTTACCGTCGCAGCGCGGGCACGTCAGGCTGAATTTCATCGCCCCCGCCATCTGCGTGACGTTGCCAGTGCCATCGCATTCCGGACAAACAGTCGTGGCGCCGCCCACTGAGCCCGAACCACCGCAGGTCTCACAAGTTTCCTGACGGACGATATTGAGCCGCACCTGGGTGCCGCGGATGGATTCCCAGAAATCGATATTCAAGCCATATTCAAGATCGGACCCTTTTTCGGGGCCCGCTGTAGGCCGATCGGCTCCCCGACCGCCGAAGAACTGGCTGAAGATGTCGCGGAATTGACTCGACCCGGCGGCGCCACGGTCAGCTCCGCCGGTTTGATTCACGTAATCGGAAAAATCGAAGCCGCCAAACCCCATGCCTGGATCGTAGGATCCGGCGCCCGGGCCAGGCCCCGGACCTCCGGGCGGGATATTGTCGGAATAAAAACCGTGCTGGTCGTAGACCTGGCGTTTCTTTGAATCGCTCAGGACATCGTAGGCTTCCTGAACCTTCTTGAACCGCTCTTCGGCGGCTTTGTCACCAGGATTCAGGTCGGGATGGTGTTTGCGAGCCAGCTTGCGGTACGACTTGCGGATCTCGTCGGCCTTGGCGTCGCGAGACACGCCCAGCAGCTCGTAGTAATCCTGTTTAGATGCGGCTGGCATTGGCGTTCTCAAATCTCCCGGTAGAACCCGGGTTTATTTCTTGTCGTCTACATCCACGAACTCGGCGTCGACGACGTTGTCTTTGGGCTTCGAGTCGCCCCCGGCTGCATGGCCGTCGCCGGCCGGACCACCCGGCTGTTCTCCTGGTTGACCGCCAGGTTGACCACCCGTCGGGCCCGCGGATTTGTACATCGCTTCGGCCAATTTGTGGCTGGCGGTTTCAAGCTTCGAGGTGGCCTGATTGATGCGGTCGATACCACCCTCTTGCATGGCCTTCTTGGTGTCTTCGAGCGCTTCCTCTACCGCTTTGGCGTCGGATGCGTTGACTTTGTCGCGATGCTCCTTCAACATCTTCTCGATGTTGTAAACCATAGCATCGGCCCGATTGCGGGACTCGATCTCTTCCTTCTTCTTGCGATCGTCGCCGGCATGCGCTTCGGCGTCCCGCGCCATCTTGTCCACTTCCTCCTTGCTTAGACCCGAAGAAGACGTGATGGTGATCTTCTGCTCGTTGTTGGTGGCCTTGTCTTTCGCCGTGACGTTCATGATGCCGTTGGCGTCGATATCAAAAGTCACTTCCACTTGCGGAATACCGCGCGGAGCCGGGGGAATACCGACCAGTTGGAAGACGCCCAACATCTTGTTGTCGCCCGCCATGGCGCGCTCACCCTGGTAGACCTTGATCTCGACCGAGGTCTGGCTATCGGACGCCGTCGAGAAAATCTCGCTCTTGCGCGTCGGGATGGTAGTGTTGCGCTCTATCAGCCGGGTAAATACTCCGCCCAGCGTCTCGATTCCGAGCGACAACGGTGTGACGTCCAGAAGAAGAACGTCCTTCACCTCGCCGCCCAGCACGCCGCCTTGGACCGCGGCGCCTACAGCGACCACTTCATCCGGGTTTACGCTCTTGTTGGGCTCTTTGCCGAACAGGTCGCGCACCTGTTGCTGCACCTTGGGCATGCGCGTCGATCCGCCCACCAGAACAACTTCATCGATCTGCTGCGGCGTCACCCCGGCGTCCGCCAGTGCCTGCTTGCAGGGACCGCTGGCCCTTTCCAGGATATCGGCCACCATCTGCTCCAGCCGAGCCCGCGTCAGCTTGGTGTTCATGTGTTTGGGGCCGCTGGCATCGGCCGTCAGGAACGGCAGGTTGATCTCGGTTTCCAGTACCGTCGACAACTCGATCTTGGCCTTCTCGGCCGCTTCTTTCAGGCGTTGTAGCGCCATCTGATCTTTGGAGACGTCGACCCCGGTTTCCTTCTTGAACTCCTGAATCAGCCAATCGATGATCCGCTGGTCGATGTTGTCACCGCCCAAGTGCGTGTCGCCATTGGTCGACTTCACTTCCACCACGCCATCGCCCACTTCCAGAATTGAGATGTCGAACGTGCCGCCACCGAAGTCATAGACAGCGATGGTTTCGTTCTTCTTTTTGTCGAGTCCGTAGGCCAGTGCCGCCGCCGTCGGCTCATTGATGATGCGCATCACTTCCAAACCGGCAATTTGCCCGGCATCTTTGGTCGCCTGGCGCTGCGAATCATTGAAATATGCCGGCACTGTGATCACGGCTTTGGTGACCTTTTCGCCCAGGTAAGCTTCAGCCGCTTCCTTCAGCTTGGTGAGGATCATCGCGGAAATCTCGGGCGGCGAATATTTCTTGCCGTTGATCTCGACGCGCGCGTCCGAGTTCTCGCCCGCCACCACCTTGTAGGGAACCAGCTTCATCTCCTGGGAAACCTCGTTGAATTTCCGTCCCATGAAGCGCTTGATTGAGTAAATAGTGTTTTCCGGATTGGTAACTGATTGCCGCTTGGCCACTTGGCCTACCAGGCGCTCACCGTTCTTGGTAAAAGCCACTACCGATGGCGTGGTCCGGCCACCTTCTTGGTTGGGGATGACGACCGCCTGTCCACCCTCCATTACGGAGACGACTGAGTTCGTCGTTCCCAAGTCTATGCCTATGATTTTGCTCATTTTTCCTCGGTCCTCCGGGTTAAATTCCCGGGTTCGTATATTAGCCTATGTCCATTATCAAACTTTAGTGTCTTCTTGTCAAGTATCCCATCAGACAGCCCGAGGCTAAGGGAGGTTCTTGGCCGCTTCACATTCGTGGTATCGCCGGTCCCACTCCGCCGCTTGCAAAGGATCGACTGGCACTCCGTGATAGCCATGGCGGTAAAGATCCGCCATCAGGCGCATCGCAGCGCCTTCTCCTTGGGCCGCGGCGAGACGGAGCCATCGTAAACCTTCCTCGGAATCGCTTTGGATACCCTCGCCAAGCACATACATGAAGCCGAGATTGTATTGCGCGTCGCTTTGCCCGCGTTCAGCTGCTCGACGGTACCACTGGATCGCCAGAACCGGATCCTTCGGACCCGTCCAATCGCCCGTTGCGAAGTAAGCACCCAAGTCGCGCTGAGCTTCTAGGCTGCCGAGTTCGCCTGCTTTGAGCAGTAGAGGATCGCGCTCCTCTCCCTTTGAGCAGTGGCTCAAAAAGTACACCGCGCCGGGGTGACCTCGATTGGCTGCGGTTCGTAAGAGGTCCTCCATCGCGGCGCGGACTTCGGCTTCCTCGTCGAAGCTATAGAACAGGTAGTAGTAGGCAGCCGAAATTGTGCTTCCAAATCACCTTGCTCGACGTATGGCCGCCACAGAGCTTCAACCGCAGACCAATTGTCTTCCTCGTGGAAGGCCTCCGTCGCATCCAGCAATTGTTGCCTCGTGGAGGGGTCCAGGCACTACTCTTCCCGCAGCGCCGTCAGTGGATCGATCCGCGCAGCTCGCCAAGCCGGAACAGCAGCGGCTAGCAGAACTATCGGCGTAACGGAGCAAAGAACTGCCAGATAGGTGGTCGCATCGGCCGGTCTTAGTCCGAAAAGCATGCTTGCCATCGCTCGACCAGCGGCCAGCGACGGTAAAATCCCAAGTGCCAGCCCGACGGCGGCGAGCCGGACTGCGCTCTTCAGGACCAGGGCGACCAGATCGCCGGGGGTGGCGCCCATAGCCGCCCGTAGCCCGAATTCGGAAGTTCGCTGAGCGGTTACGTAGCTCATGACGCCGTACACGCCTGCCATCACCAATAACAGCGCCAATCCCGCAAAGGCGCTGATCAACAGCATTCGGAAGCGCGGCCGGGCGATCGAATCGGACACCATGGTGTCCAAGGTAGTAAACTTCATCGCGATCTCAGGATTCAGGCTTCGCACCTTCTGGCGGACCGCGTTGATAAGCGATCCCGGCTCGACAGCGGTCCGCACCACCACTTGCAGCTCGTTGGCATGGTAGGGATGCTGTTGGAGCGGCATATAAAGCTCAGGACCCGGTGCCGAAGCTGGTGAATCCTGACGCACGTCGCCGACGACCCCGACAATTGTCATCCAGTTGGGAGAATCCAAGCCGCACTGCACGCGCTTGCCGAGCGGATCCTCGTTGGGAAAGGTCTCACGAGCCAGTGCCTCGCTGATAATAGCGACGAAGTTGGCATTGTATTGATCACGGGTAGAGAATTCGCGCCCGTGCAGCAGAGGAATTCCCATGGTCGCGAAATAGTCCGGGCTGGCCAGCCGAAAACCGGCGTGGGGAAGGCGCTGGCCAGGAGCAAAGATATGCTTGCCCTCAACCGCGTAATAGCCATCGGAGCCGTATTGTCCAGTAGGCAGTCCCATCGCGCCGGCTACAGACTTCACGCCTGGAAGGCCGGCTAACCCGGCAAATAAGCGCTCGAAGAGCCGGCCGACGCCGATCTGTTCATCCAGAGTCCCGGCCGGCGCGTGCGCGTACATCACAAGGATGCCGTCGGTCCGAAAACCCAGTTGGGCGTTGTTGAGCGCCACAAAGCTGCGCATCAGCAGGCCTGCGCCGACCGCCAGCACAAAAGATAGCGCGATCTGGGCGATAACCAGCCCATTGCGCAGTCGAGGAGAGCGGCCACCCAGAAGCCCGCGCGCCCCGCCTAGCTTTAGTGCGTCTTGAAGGTCGATAAGCGTAGCTTGCCAGGCGGGAACCAGACCGAAGATCACACTGCTGCCGAGGGAGATCACGGTGGCGAACAGTAAGACCAGACGATCCACATGGATGTCGTTCAAGCGGGGCAACTGGACGCGCTCGGACGAGAGACGTACCAGCAAATCGGTCCCGACATTCGCTAGAAGCAGGCCCAGTGCGCCGCCAGCGACCGCCAGCACGGCGCTTTCAACCAAAAGCGGCCGGATGATATGCCAACGCCTGGCGCCCAAAGCTGCTCGCACAGCTATTTCGCGCGATCGTGCTGTGGCGCGCGCCAGCATCAAATCCGCCACGTTGGTGCAAGCGATTAACAGGACTAACGCCACGGCGCCCATCAGCAAATACAGCGTGGTGCGAACCGGGCCGACCAGTTGATCCCTCAATGGAACCGCTACGAAGGACTTGTTGCCATTAGTGTCCGGGAAAGCGCTGGCCAACCGCGCGCCGATCGTCTCCAGGTGAGCCTTCGCGGTTTCGAGCGTGACTCCCGATTTGAGCCGGGCCACCGTCCGATAGTTGTAAGCCGTGCGATTCAAATTATCGGGCGTCACCGGCGCAGGCGCCCAGACTTGGGCTTCAGCAGGAAACTGAAAGCCTGCCGGAAGGACCCCGACGATTTGATAGGCCCGATTCTCGATGCGCACGGCGCGACCCAGGGCAGCCGGCCCGGTTCCGAAGTTGCGCTCGGCGAACGGCAGGCTGATCACGGCGGCGCGGCCCTGGTCGTCGTTCTCGAATACTCGTCCATAGATCGGGCCGACGCCGAAGACACGAAAGAAATCGGCGTTGACTAGATATGCGCCGATGAACTCCGCGCGCCCAGGTAGCTGAACGCCCATCTCGCCGCCGTTGTAGGAGCTTAAGGCTGAGAAAATCTGGCCATCCGCGCGAATGTCGACCAAGTCGCCGCCCGTCAACCGCGGCGTAGTCGCGCCGCTCTGCTTGAAGAACGTGGATACCACGACGATTCGATCCGGATTGGGATAAGGCAGCGGCGACAGCAGAACGCCATTAATGATGCTGAAGATTGCGGTGTTAGCGCCGATCCCCAGTGCCAAGGTGAGGATGGCGATGATGGCGAAGCCCGGATTCTTCGCGAGCGCCCGGAATGCGTGGGTGAGATCTTGCAACAGTGTCATGCTCGATCGTCATTCTAATACGGCCAGGCCGGCTTCGAGAACAATCCGCCATCCACCCACAGCGTCTGGCCGGTGATAAAGGCGCTCGATTCCGAGGCAAAGAAGACCACCGCGCGGCCGACGTCGAGCGGACTCCCGATCCGGCCCAGCGGCGTCAGCTTCGCCCAGGTTCCAGCAAAATCCTGTACTTCGGTTTTCGTGCGCTCGGTTTCGATGGCGCCGGGCGCGACGCAATTCACTGTGATTTGGTAAGGCCCTAGCTCGACCGCCGCCACTTTGGTGAACATTTCAATGCCGCCGCGGCTGGCGGTGTAGTCCACCAATTTCGGGAAAGCGACCTTATTCGAGCCTGACCCGATATTGACGATGCGCCCGCCTCCCGCGGTCTTCATATGCCGTGCAGCGCGCTGGGTGCACAGGAAGCAGCCCTTCAGGTTAGTGGCGATCACCCGGTCCCACTCGCGCTCTTCCAGATCGAGCAGCGCTTTCCAGGTTTGAATGCCGGCATTATTGACCAGGATGTCGAGACGTGGGAATTGTTCCAGTACAGTTTCGAACATGCGGTCGACCTCCGCGGCAGCTCCCACATCGGCCAGAACAACGAATGCATGGCGTCCCAGGCCCTGGATCTCCGCTGCAGTGGCCTCTGCGCCGGCCGAATCGGTAAAGTCGTTGATGGCTACGTCGCAGCCTTGCTTAGCCAGCTCGAGCGCGATCCCACGACCGACGCCTTTCGCTGCACCGGTCACAAGAGCGGTCTTGCCTTCGAGAAGCATGCTGACCATTCTAGCCGTCATGAGCCTTTTGTAACGAAAAAATGCTTGCCCTTCCAGGCATTTCCGAGGACACTGGGATTTGGTGTCTCTACACTTGGAGGTGACCGCGAATTGAAACTTGGTGAAGCTACTGTTTGGGAGCCGACCGAGCGCTGGAGCATCGTGGACGCTGGCGAACTCTACGACGTCGCCAGTTGGGGCAAAGGTTATTTCTCGGTGGGCTCAAATGGGCACCTGTGGGTCCATCCGACCAAGGATGCCACGCGCGGCATCGACCTTCGGGAACTGGTGGAGAAGCTGGAGCTGCGCGGCATCTCGCTGCCGATTCTGGTCCGGTTCGCCGAAATTCTGAAGCACCGGCTAGGGGAGATGCATCAGGCTTTTGCCAATTCCATCGGCGAGCACGGCTATAAAGGCACCTACTGCTGCGTCTACCCGATCAAGGTGAACCAGCAGCGGCAAGTGGTCGAGGAGGTTTTCAAGTTCGGCCGACCGTATCATTTCGGACTGGAGGCCGGCTCGAAGCCCGAATTGTTGGCTGTGTTGGCGGTGGCCGACAACGAGACACCCATCATATGTAACGGGTTCAAAGACGACGAGTACATCGAGATGGTAATGCTGGCCAAAAAGATCGGCCGGCAGATCATTCCAGTCGTCGAAAAATACAGCGAACTGGATCTGATCGTCAAACATTCGCGCCGGGTGGGAGTGGATCCGACCATCGGGCTGCGGGTGAAGCTGGCCGCCAGAGGATCGGGGCGCTGGAAGTCGTCCGGCGGTTATCGCTCCAAATTCGGCCTGACCGTGAGCGAGGCGCTGCAGGCGCTGGACCTGTTGAAAGCCGAGGGCCTGGAGGGCTCGCTAGAGCTGCTGCACTTCCATTTGGGGAGCCAGATCACGAATATCCGTCAGATTAAGGCCGCGGTGATTGAAGCGGCCCGGATCTACGTAGAACTGAAGCGCGCCGGCGCAGGTCTGAAATACCTGGACGTCGGTGGCGGCCTGGGCATCGATTACGACGGTTCGCAGACCGATTTCGAATCGAGCGTCAATTATACGCTGCAGGAATACGCCAACGACGTGGTGTATCACATCCAGAACGTCTGCGATGAGGCGGAAGTGCCGCACCCGATCATTGTTTCCGAAAGCGGGCGCGCCATTGCCGCTTATCACAGTGTTCTGGTGTTCAACGTCATGGGCGTTACCGGATTCGGAGACGATTCATTTGATCCCGTGCCGCAGGATGCCGAGCAGCCTTTGGTCGATTTGCAGGAGACTTACCGGTCGCTGAGCTCGAAAAACCTGCTGGAGAGTTTTCACGACGCCCAAACAGCGCTGGACTCGGCCTTAAACCTGTTCAGCCTGGGCTACCTGCCGCTGGCGCAGCGCAGCCAAGCCGAAAAGCTGTACTGGACCATTTGCCGCCGCGTCCACCGCATGGCCAAGGAGCTCGAATTCTTTCCGGAGGACCTGGAAGGGTTGGACGGAATGCTGGCGGATACGTATTTCTGTAATTTCTCGCTGTTCCAGAGCATGCCCGACAGTTGGGCGGTGAAGCAGCTTTTCCCCATCATGCCCATTCACCGGTTGAACGAAATGCCCTCCAGAAGTGGGGTTTTGGGCGACATTTCGTGCGATTCCGACGGCAAAATCGACCAGTTTATCGACCGGCGCGACGTCAAACGGACGCTCCCGCTGCATTCCTTCAACGGCGAGCCGTACGTCCTGGGCGCTTTTTTGGTCGGCGCTTATCAGGAAATCCTGGGCGACCTGCACAATCTATTCGGCGATACCAACGCGGTACACGTCAGCCTGGGCGACAACGGCGATGTGCTACTCGATACCGTGATCCGGGGCGACACCGTACGCGAGGTTTTGGATTATGTGCAGTTCAACTCCAAAGCTCTGCTCGAGGAGTTTCGCCGGGACGTCGAGATCGCGCTTCGAGAAGGCAAGATCGGGTACGAGGAGTCCGGCCGGCTGCTACGGTTCTATGAAGACGGCTTGAACGGGTACACGTACCTGGAGCAGTAACGGCGCGCGGTCGCCGCCAATTACCGCGAATAATTCTTTGAACGGATCAGGACGCGGAGATGAACCGAGGATGCATCGGCCCGCTCCATCACGACTTCATAGGTCCCCAGGAATCCTGGTCCCACTTGCCAATAGAATGTCCCGTTTCTTAGAGTTCCCCCAGCTGGTAACGGACTGCTCTGGCCGTCAATCAGTAAATGACCAGATACGGCCCCGGTCTGAAGCTCTATCCGGTCGAGTTCCTCCACTTCGATCACGTAAACGCCTTGAGTGTTGGGCTTGAGAAGTTGAGGCGGTGTATGGAGGTCATAACCCTTACGCAACAGGATTTCTTGGACTGGGGCAGCCGCCGGAATCGATCCCATGGGTGCAGCAGCGCTCGTACCGGCGTTCTCGACAGTGAAATAGCGGCTGCCGATTCCATCACCGCGCCCCTGGTTGTCATACGCCACCCAGGAGATGTTGTGTATGCCGTTGGTCAGCTGAGTGGTATCTAGGTAAAAGAAGCCTACTCCTCCATTGCTGTTGCAGAGTCCTGTAAAAAGACTCGCAATGTCGCTGCGGTTTTGGTTGTACCTAGGATGCCCTTCCGGCACGCCATCGATCATGACCGTGATTGTTGAACCGTCGGTTGGTACGCAGTAGGGATTCTGGGTCAGCACCCATCCAAAGTTCACATAGGAATTGCCGGAGATAGAACCTCCTTGAGCGGGCGTATCAATTGTTCCGAATGGTTTCTTGGCGTGGGCGTTGTCCACTGTGATGGTGCGGGTTCCCAGATCGGACTTCGTGCCGAAAGTATTCGTCGCGATAGCATGGAGCCTGTAGGTGCCGTTGCCGAGCCCAGGAACACCTCCGCTGTTCGGCAGGAAGTTAGTGAGCAGCATATAACCCCAGCCGGCGCCAAACTGATTGGGCGTATTGGGATACTTAGCGGCGACATCTGGCCGAGCGTCGTCGATAAAGACTGCGTCTCCGACATAGACTAATCCTGTTTCGTTTGGTAGGGGTTCGCGATATATGCGGACACCGAGCAGCTCGACCGGATCCAGCGCCCAGCCGGTTACCGGGATAGCGCCGGCAATTCCCGTGCTATTGTCGGCCGGAGTATCGAAGCTACCGAAAGGAGGGCCGGGATCTACTTTCGCAACATTGATCGCAATCTGTACGGATCCAATGGCGTGTGTAAGCGCGATAGTGATCGTCCCGCTGGGACCGGCTGCGGCGCCTACCTGAAAGCTGCCGCTACCAATGCCGGATACGGTCCCCGTGGGGGCGCCGGCGAAGAGGATGTTGGGCTGGTTAGCCGTGGCTGTCCAACCCACATTGGGTCCAGCGGCAGTGATGTTCACGAACACAGTTTGCACCACGCTGGTGGCAAGAATCGGAGGGCCGGTGTAAGTGAAATTCAGCGTAGTGCGATTCACTGACAATTTGGGCTGAGCCGTGGTGATCAGTGTTACGTCGCTGGAACTGGCGCTCAGTGATCCGCCGCCGGATACCGTGACCTGGTTTACTTGGGGCGACGGCGCATTAGAGGCCACATTCACCGTCACCGTGATGGCGGGATAGCTGGCGCCTGGATTCAGGACGTCGCTTCGGTTGCACATGTTGGTTGAGCAACTCCAGCCCGCTCCCGACATTCCCACTAACGTCAGCCCTGAGGGGATCGTTTCAGTGACGGTGACTGGCGCGTCAGTCGGGCCTGCCGAGGAGGGGTTTGACACGATTACCGTGTAGGTCGCGTTCTGCTGACCCGGAGGAAAATTGCCGATATGCGTTTTGCTAATGTTCAACGCGGCGGGTGGAATGGTGGACTGATTTACCGTGAACGTCTCGCCGTTGACGGTGATGGTTCCCAACCGCGGTGGTCCAGGCGGAGCCAGGTAGGCTGCTACCGCGAACTGAATTAGGGCGTAGCCTTTGCTGGAGGTTGGAGGCGTCAACGTAATCCATGGTGCGTTGCTTTGAGCCTGCCACGGACAGCCAGAGTTCACATTGAAGATGAACTGGCTGCTGCCGGCGGTGTAAGGTAACAACACACTGGAAGGTAGCGAAGGCACACAGCCGCGTCCGGTTTGAGTCACATCTATGCGCCGGCCGGCGACTACGACATGACCGGTCTGATCCGGACCGTATTCTGTGAATGGAACTGTGAACGCAATATCGCCTATTCCGGCGTGCTGTGATGGGCCAAGTATAAAATCTGGGGAATTCAACGGTGGGCCATTCGTATTCGGAAATGCACTCCAAATGCAAGTCGGCGCCGCACTGACATGAACGCTGGTGCTCAAACCCGACGGCGGGACAGTAAAGCTTACTGGCGATACAACGGTTCCGGCGCAAGTACTATCGTCGACGATCTTGGAGACGCCTATTTCAGCGCCGGGGCCCAGGTTCGTGGAGTTCAATATAGGATAGGTACCCATCACAGTTACAGCGACATATGCGGCATTGTTAGCATCAACGGCGATTCCCGATGCACCGGTGTTGACCCCTAGCAGTGTGGAGTAAATCATCGATGAGAGATCAGGTGCTAATTTGGTCAGAAACGCGTCGGGGCCCGAATCGCTATTGCGCTGAACGGCTCCAAGAACGGGATAGTCGGACAGAGCCGATGCGCCGGCTACCAACACGTTCCCAGTCGAATCGAGGGCGATTCCCGAGCAGTTCGCACCGTAATGCGAGTTTAAGAAAGTAGAAGCCAACAGCGCGCCCGTGTTACTGACTTTGCTTATGAAGCAGGTTGGTACCGAGCCTGGAAAGGGCTCCAGGGCACCAGCGGTGGTAGGAAAGTCGGGTGATTCTGATGATCCAGTGACGAAGGCGTTGCCACTTGAATCCACTGCGATGCCGGAGACATACTCCGGCAAGCTTCCGCTGAGAAACGACGAATAAATCAGTGCGCTTGCTGTACTGTTGAATTTCGCTACGAACGGGTGGCTGGACTGCGTGTCTGGCAAGGTCGGTTGAAAGGCGTGGAGAGTCGGCAAATCGGGCGACGTCGTACCTCCAGCTACGACAATGTTTCCAGTGGATGGCTCTAGCGCGATAGCGTCGATATAATCGTCGCCGGCGCCCCCAAAAAAAGTGCTGAACTCCAGTGCCGTCCCCGGAGGATTCATTTTCAAGAGGAAGGCATCTCTGCCACCCCCCGGCCGCAGTTGGAACGCATTCGTAACCGGCAAATTTGGATTAGGGGCAGCACCCACATAGGCAGCCCCTGCCGAATCGACTGCAATCGCGCCGCCCGGGAAATAGCTGGAATAAATGAAGGCCGATCCCGCAGGATTCAGCTTTACGATGAAACCCTCGCCCCCGGCGCCGATGTTGGGCAGCATGGCATTAAAGACCGGGAAATCCACGGAGATTGTACTGCCGGTGACGTAAGCCGAGCCAGCCGGGTCAACGGCGATGAAATTGGGGAGATCATCCATGCTGCCGCCCAGGTATGTCGAATAAATGAGTTGCGTTCCAGCCGGATTGAGCTTTGAGATAAAGACGTCCGGATACTGACCGTAGGTGGCGGCATTCTTACTTTGGATCGGTTGAACAGTTGGAAAGTCAGTGGAGTATGTCAGACCCATAACGTAGGCCGCTCCCATAGCGTCGACAGCGATTCCCCGCAGTTCATCCTGTCTCGAACCGCCGAACCGCGTCGAATAGACAAAAGAAGGATCGATGACCAGCGGAAGGTGCTGGTCATAAGCGCCTATTTCGAATGCGATGCTGTGGTCTTTGAGTAGACGATAATCGACCGAGACGGAACGCCGAATTCCGCCTTTCAGCTGATAGCCAACGGGCCGCCGTTGGATCAGGTCGCCTCCCCGAAGATGCAAGATCAAATCGCCCGCGCCATTTAGCTGAATCGACTGAGCCCCCTCAAATCGCAGCCGGATCCACAATGGATCGGCGCCCGGCGCGATCAGAAAATCGTACTCGAGACTGCCCTCTGTACCGTAAAAATCTGCGGAAATCGCGGGATAAACGTCCTCGGTGTGGACTCCTGCGTAATGTGGAATATCCTTCCGCCATCGAGATGGATCGTTCCCAATGAGATAATTGCTTTTGCCGGCCAAGATTTCGCGCCCTGCCATGCGAGCATTTTCATTGGCCCCCTGGAAGCGGAGGCTGACGGTGTCGGCGAAAATCTTGCTGGTTTCAGAATCGCGATATGGGAGTTTGAATAGCAATCCTTCCGGCTGCACGTAGACAACCCCGTCCCGCTCACGCACCAGGAACGGTGCGGACACCGTGGTCTGGCCTTGGTTGGGTTCAAACGCCAAGGGCAGCCGGCCGTAACGCCGGTCCAGCTTGTCCCCTGAAATATTCAGAGATGATAGCGCAGCATTAGGTAGGCCGGCAGGCGCACAGGTGGTTACGAAGACATAAATAGCGATGAAATCGCGGATTCGAGACATACTTTCGGTGTTTCAGGAATATATTACGACTTTTCGCGAAAAGATTCAGTACCATGACGGCCGTTTCTTGGTGCTGCCCACCCTGGTACTCTCTGAAGTTGGCAAGCCTTACCGACAACCTGCGCGTCGTCCTGGTCGGCCCCCGCAACCCGTTGAATATCGGAGCGGCGGCGCGGGCCATGAATAACTTCGGCTTCCCGCATCTGCGGCTAGTAAATCCCTATCAAGTGGCCTATCAGGAGGCTCGGTCGGCCGTACGCGCCACGGAAATCCTGAAAAACGCCAAAGAATACGACACAACGACCGAGGCCATTGCCGACTGCGGCCTGGTGGTTGGGACGACGTCACTCGGCCATCGCGAGCTGCAGCATCCCCTGCGAACGCTCGAATACGGCGGCCGGTTAATTCGCAAACGCCTCGTCTCGGCGCCGGTGGGTCTGTTGTTTGGATCTGAGAAGTTCGGATTGTCGAACGACGATCTGACTTATTGCCACTGGCTGATGCGGATCGGAACCGAGGGTTCGATGAATCTCGGCCAGGCGGTCGCGGTGTGCCTGTACGAGTTGACCCGAAAGGCGGCGGCGCCTAAGCCGGAAAAACGCAAGCCGGCGGCTGCACAGGACTTAGACCGAATCACGCGCCTGCTCACCGAAGTTCTGGAGCAATCCGGATATGTTCACGCCAACAGCACCGAGGCTAAGATCCGGCGCTTGATCCGGCGGCTCGACCTTCCGGCGCACGACGCGGAAGTGTGGCTGGGTATGTTCCGCCAGATTCAATGGAAGCTGGGTCGCGAGCGGCAGTGATATCCTGAGGGGTCGGATCTCGGGGATGACAAAAGTTCAATTGGAATACGATCTCATCCGTCCATTGACGGATGAGGATGCGAGTGGTGTCGCCGACGTACACAGCTGGTACGGCATTCTGAAGGTGCAACCAACGCCATCGCTGGACAAACTCGCCGTGGAGTATGACGCGTCGCGGCTGAGTGAAAAGGATGTGGAGGCGGTGCTCCATCGCTTCCGGCTGCCGATCAAGCGCAAGTGGGCAGTGCCTTAAGGCTCACCCGCGCTTCTCCGCCTTTCCCATCCGGCCTGGAATAACGGCAACGAATTCTCCTGCTGGTAGGGATGCCTGGCGATCTCTTCGATATTCAGATCGATGCCCAGACCGGGACGTTCGGAAATCTCTATGTAGCCATCCACTACTTCCACCGGATGAATCACGATCTCTTTTTCCCACGGCTCATTAAATTCGTCGAAGATTTCGTGGATGAAGAAGTTCGGGATCGAGGCGTTGAGCTGGACGCAGGCCGCCGAGCAGACCGGACCCTGCGCGCTATGTGGCGCCAGTACACCGTAGTGCGCGTCCACCATGTCGACGATCTTGCGGGTTGCGAACAGCCCGCCTAAGTTGAGCGGCTCGGGCTGCAGGATGCTCACTGCTTCATGCGTCAGCAACTCCGCGAACTGCTGTTTGGAGGAGAAGCTTTCGCCAGTGGCGATGGGCACTGGACTCCTCCGCGCTACCTCCACCATGGCCGCAATATTGGTATGCGGCACCGGTTCTTCAAACCAGGCCGGGCGCATGGGTTCCAGCCGGCGAGCGATCTGCACCGCAGTGGACACATCGAAGCGCGAATGGCCTTCAATCAGGAGGTCGACGGAATCGCCGACGGCTTCGCGCACCGCCCTTACTATGTCCATGCTGAGATCGAAATCCTGCCGGGAGAGAGTCCGCCAGGCGCTTCCAAAAGGATCGAATTTGAGTGCGGTATAGCCCCGGCGAGCGACCGTCTTGGCCTTTTGGGCGAAGGATTCCGGCGTCCGTGGACCGCGATACCAGCCGTTGGCATAGGCCCGCAGCTTTTGATGACAGCGCCCGCCCCATAGATTGTAGAGCGGCTGATTGGTAGCCTTGCCGATGATGTCGCAACAGGCAATCTCGATAGCTGCCACCGCGCACATGTGGATCTGGGCGCCTTCCGAGTACAGATCGCGAGTGAGCCGCTGCGAAATGATTTCGATCTGGAACGGATCCATGCCGATGACCAGGGGAGCCAGCTCGTGGATGGCGGCTTCGACGGTCTTGGCGAAGTAGTTGAGTGTGCCTTCACCCACGCCATAGAGCCCGTCCCCGGTCCAAACTCGTGTGAACAGCCAGTTTTTCCAAGGGTTACCAGCGATGAACGTTTCGATCTTGCTGATTCGCATATTCCTTTGATATTGAAGCAGGTCCAAGCTCGAAACGGGTCCCCAGCCGTGACGTCCATTAAGACGGTTGCCTAGCCCGGCCTCCAAATGTCAAAATAGATCGAATCGTCTCGTAAAGTCATGGAAGAGAACAATGCGGCCGAGCCGGTGAGTCCGCTCAGTCCTTCACTGCCCAAAAAGCGTTCCGTCGTCGGTGCGTTGATGCACTGGCTGCGCGATCTGCTTTTTTCAGTGGTTCTCGCGGTAATTGTGATCTTGTTCCTCTACCAGCCGGTGAAGGTGGAAGGCACCAGCATGATGCCCACCCTGGACGACCAGGAACGGATCTTCATAAACAAGTTCGTCTACCGCTTTCATTTTGAGAAAATCGATCGCGGCGATACGGTTGTGTTCTGGTTCCCGGGCGATCCCAGCAAGTCCTACATCAAGCGCGTGATCGGGATGCCCGGAGATCGCGTAGAAGTGCGCGACGGCAGCGTGATCGTCAACGGCCAGCCCCTGGAGGAAGATTACGTTCCCCTGGAGTATCGCGATCAGAGTGAAATGCATCCCACCACCATTGGACCGGATGAGTACTTCGTGCTGGGCGATCATCGCAGCTCTTCGAACGACAGCCGCACCTGGGGCATGGTGCCGCGCCGCTACATCTATGGGAAGGCTGTATTTATTTACTGGCCGCTCGAGAAGATGGGCTTGTTGAAGTAACGGCCTTTTCCAGTCACGCCGCTTCTCCGAATTTTTCCCGCTCAAAACAAACGACTAAGCCAAAAATCCGTGTTTTCTCACGGCAGTGGTGAAATATCCTGCCATTAGAGAACAAATGTCCTTGCCAGGAATTGATATCTCACGCTATCAGCAGAAAATCGACTGGGGCGCGGTAACCGCTTCCGGCGTTCAATTCTGTTTCATCAAGGCGACCGAAGGGGCTCGGGACGTCGATGTAGCATTCCAGCGGCATTGGGACGGCGCCGCAACAGCAGGACTCATTCGCGGAGCCTATCACTTCTTTCGGCCGCAAATTCCAGTTTCGGCGCAAGCCGACCTGTTCACCAGCACGATCGGCGAACTTCAACCCGGCGATTTGCCTCCGGCGTTGGATTTGGAAGGTACGGCTGGTTGGACCGGCATTCCACCAGCCAGCCGCGCTTCCCTGGCATTGAAGATGCTTGAGGCTATGGAAAGTAGCCTGCGTGTTACACCGATCGTTTACATGAGTCCATGGTTCGCGACAGAGATGCTGAACAGCACCGCTGCCCTCGCCCGGTTCCCAATCTGGATCGCGCAATACACCGAAGCGCAATCGCCCAATGTGCCGAAGCCGTGGAAGGCCTGGACCTTTTGGCAACATAGCCAAGGTGGAAAAGTGCCAGGGATCTCAGGCTTGCTGGACCTGGATCGATTTCAGGGCTCGCTCGAAGATCTTGAGCGGCTGACGTTGCCCTCGGAACAACCGACAGAGTTGCACGAGGGAAATAATTCGCCGCCGGTTGGCGTCACATAATGCCGGCGGGCGTCACATAATTGAGTTAGCCGGCCGTCCGCGCCGGACCATCATGCCTCTCCTCTTGCTGTCCCTTTTTCTCCTGACGGCCGTCACCTCTTACTCAGCCGATCTGGCGCCTTTGCCAGGCATGCCACCTGTGCTGAATTCGAGCGACATTTATGCAGCCGACCGGCCCGGCGATCTCAGTCCAGTGGTAAGAAACTACCCGCCTCGCATTTATGTGCCAAACAGCGGGAGCAATTCCTTAACTGTCATTGACCCGGCGACCTTCCGGGTGCTGGAAGAATTTCGAGTCAGCCGCCAGCCCCAACATGTCACTCCGTCCTACGATCTGAAGACCCTGTGGGTATTGAACGACAAGGGAAACAGCCTGACACGAATCGACCCTGCCACCGGCAAGAAAGAGAACACGATCCGCGTCGGCGATCCCTACAACATGTATTACACGCCCGACGGAAAATACGCCATCGTAGTGGCCGAACGCCGCAAGCGTCTGAACTTTCTGGATGCCGCCACGATGAAGCCGGCTCACTCGATGAAGGTTCCCTGCAAGGGAGTGGACCATATCGACTTCTCGGCGGATGGCCGGTACTTTATCGCGAGCTGCGAGTTTAGCGGCCTTCTGCTCAAGGTCGACGTCGCCGACCAAACCCTCTTGGGCAAGCTGGAGTTGGCCCCGCATGGCATGCCTCAGGATGTGAAACTCTCGCCTGACGGCTCCGTTTTTTATGTGGCGGACATGGTGGCGAACGGCGTGTACCTGATCGACGGGGTTAATCTTCGCCGGATTGCTTTCATTCCGACTGGTAAAGGCGCGCACGGGCTGTACGTCAGCCGCGATTCGCGCGTACTTTATGTATCAAATCGCGAGGAAGGCAGCATTTCGCTGATTGATTTTGCCGGCCGTCGGGTGGTTCGCAAGTGGCAACTCCCCGGCAAAGCGAGTCCGGACATGGGTGGCGTCTCAGCCGACGGCAAGGTGCTATGGCTTTCGGGCCGCTACAACTCCGAGGTTTATGCGATCGACACTAGCGACGGCAAGCTGCTGGCTCGCATTCCGGTGGGCCGCGGACCGCACGGTCTCTGCGTCTACCCTCAACCCGGCCGCTATTCACTCGGGCATACCGGGATTTTTCGCTGAGGCGGTGACTTCATGACCGCGCTGGGCATATGACTTGGTTCGGATCGGAAACGTTCCAGCTTACCAGGGCCGGCCTCCAGCGCGGCCTGGGATTGGTGTTCCTGATTGCTTTCCTGAACGTAGTGAACCAATTCAAACCTCTGCTGGGCGAGCGGGGGCTGCTTCCGGTGCGCCAGTTCGTCAACGAGATATCGTTCCGCGACTCTCCCAGCCTGTTCTTTTTCGCGCCGAACGACACTGCTTTCACCATAGCGGCCTGGTTGGGCGTAGCGCTTTCCTGCGCGGCCGTGATCGGCATCTCGGAAACTTACGGCGCCTGGGTATCGATGCTGGTCTGGGCGATGTTGTGGGTGTTGTACATCTCATTTGTCAATGTCGGCCAGACGTTCTATGGGTTCGGATGGGAGTCGATCCTGCTCGAAGCCTGTTTTTATGCGGTGTTCCTGGGCAGCCGAGTGACCAATCCTCAAACTGTCGTGATCTGGCTGGTGCGCTGGCTGCTCTTTCGCGTAATGTTTGGCGCCGGGCTGATCAAGTTGCGCGGCGATCCGTGCTGGCGCGCTCTCACCTGCCTGGATTATCACTACGAAACCCAGCCAATGCCCAATCCGCTGAGCTGGTTCTTTCATTGGGCGCCGGAATGGACCCATCGCGGCGGCGTAATCTTCAACCATTTTGCGGAGCTGATCGTGCCCTTCGGCTACTTCCTGCCGCAGCCGGTGAGCGCTATCGCGGGTGTCATCACCATTGTGTTTCAGGGGACCATCTTTCTGAGCGGCAACCTTTCGTGGCTGAATTTCCTCACCATGATTCTGGCGATCAGCACCTTCGACGATCGCGCGCTTTCGACCATTCTTCGAATTCACTCGCCGCAGGCGCACGCACCGCCGCTGGCTCTGAAAATCGCTGCCGTGGCTCTCGCTGTGCTGGTGGCGATTCTGAGTGTACGGCCGATACGTAATATGCTCTCGCCCAACCAGGTGATGAATACCGTCTACAACCGATTCCATCTGGTCGGAACGTATGGCGCTTTTGGTTCCATCACTCGGCCGCGCTACGAAGTAATTGTGGAGGGCACCGACGAAGCGGTGTTGACGCCGTCCACGAAATGGCGCGAATACGAATTCAGCGGGAAACCGGGCGCACTGGGCCGAATGCCGCCGCAAATTGCGCCATATCATCTGCGCCTGGACTGGCTGATGTGGTTTGCGGCTTTATCGAGCTACCAAGAACATCCCTGGTTCGTCCATCTTATAGGAAAGCTGCTGGAGGGTGACTCTGCCACACTGGGTTTGTTGAAGACGAATCCGTTTGCCGATCGGCCTCCTCGATATGTGCGCGCGCTACTGTACGAGTATCACTTTACGAATCCGGCGGAGCGCTCTCAAACCGGACAGTGGTGGAAAAGGCAGTTCGTGAGGCCCTACTTTCCACCGGTCTCGCTGCAATCGGGCTCATTTCGCGAAATGCCGGAACAGCAAGGATGGCTGGAAGGGGAGTACACACATTAGTCGCACAGGGCGGAAGTCGTGGCAGGAGGCCTTTGTTATTGGCTCCGGTCCGAATGGCCTGACGGCGGCCATCATTCTTGCTAAAGCGGGGCTTCGCACCACGGTCATCGAGGCGGAGCCGACCATCGGCGGCGGCGCTCGATCGGCTGAGCTCACTCTGCCGGGCTTCGTTCACGATGTCTGCTCGGCCGTGCATCCGTTAGCGGTCAGCTCTCCGGCATGGGCTACGCTTCCGTTGGCCGAACACGGTCTGGAATGGATCCAACCTCCGCTGCCGCTGGCGCATCCGTTCGATGACGGATCGGCGGCGATTCTAGACCGATCATTGGATCGCACGGCGGAACGGCTCGGCAGGGACGGCGCGGCCTATCAAAAGCGAGTGAACGAGCTGGTTCGACAATGGCCCGATCTCATGGCGGAGATTCTGCGGCCATTGGTACATCGGCCCGAGAATCCACTATTGCTCGCGCGTTTTGGGTCGCTGGCAGTCTGGCCGGCTGCGGCGGCTGCGCGCTACATTTTTCGAACTGACGCCGCGCGCGCCTTGTTCGCGGGTCTAGCCGCTCATTCAGTATTGCCGCTCGAAGCGTTCGGCTCGGCGGCCTTCGGATGGGTACTGGGAATCGCCGCGCATGCCGCCGGCTGGCCGATTCCTCGCGGCGGATCGCAGCAGATTGCGAATGCGCTGGCGTCTTACTTCAAAACTCTTGGCGGGAGCATTCGGACGGAAACCAGAATTCGTCTGCTCGATGACATGGGTCCATCAGCGCTGATCCTGTGCGATGTGACGCCGCGGCAGTTTGTGGAATTGGCAGGCAAGCGCCTGCCGGATCGATTCGCGGGTCAGCTGAATGCTTATCGATATGGGCCAGGCGTCTTCAAGATCGACTGGGCGCTCAGCGCGCCCGTTCCGTGGTCGGCCAGTGAATGTGGGCAGGCCGGTACAGTTCATCTGGGCGGAACGCTAAAGGAGATCGCGGCGTCGGAGCGAGCCGCCTGGAACCGGCGCGTGGTAGAAGCGCCCTTCGTTCTTCTAGCGCAGCCGAGCCGGTTCGATGCCGGTCGCGCGCCCGAAGCAAAGCATACGGCCTGGGCCTATTGCCATGTCCCGAACGGCTCCAAGGTCGACATGACCGAGCGCATCGAACGCCAGGTGGAGCGTTTCGCGCCGGGATTTCGAGATACCATTCTTGGGCGCCATGTCTTTGCGCCTGCCGATCTGGAGCGGCACAATGCCAATCTGGTGGGCGGAGACATTACCGGCGGCGCGCAAGATTTGAGGCAGCTCATCTTCCGGCCCACGCCGATGCTGTACCGCACGCCGCTCGAAGGCGTTTATCTATGCTCGTCATCGACGCCGCCGGGCGGGGGTGTACATGGAATGTGCGGTTTCCACGCCGCGCAGATGGCGCTCGCGGATGGGCGCGGCTAGAGTTCGGTTATTTCCGGAACATTCGGGCCTATCCTGCGTATACAAACCAAGGCCCAAAATGAACCCACTTCAAGACATCCGCTATGGCGCGCGAATGTTGGTGAAATCGCCGGGATTCGCGATCACCGCCATCTTGACCATGGCGCTGGGAATCGGCGTCACAACGGCCATCTTCAGCGTGTGCGATGCGTTGTTATGGAAGCCTGTGCCGCTGCCGCGCCTAGAGAGCCTGGTGACGGTCCTGCAGGGAAGTCCCCAGGATCTGCAGCAATGGGATAGCGCTACACCGGCCGATATCGAGGACATCCGGCGCGAGAATACGACCCTTGGCAGTCTGGCGAGCTGGGAAGGCGGTCTGGCGAACCTCGGGGCATCCGGCGGCGAGCCGGAGCGCGTGATCCAGACACTGGTCAGCGCGAACTTCTTCGAAGTGGTTGGAGTTCAGCCGGCGCGCGGGCGTGCGTTTCAACCGGGCGAAGATCAGCCGGGCCGTGCGCACGAAGTGATTCTGAGCGACGGCTTGTGGCGGCGCCGATTCGGAGGCGACCCTGGAATCGTTGGTCAAACTATACGTCTGGACGACGAGCCATATACGGTTACGGGGATCATGCCGGCGAGCTACGATTTTCCACTCGCCACTGAAATTTGGACTCCGATGGCGATGACGCCTGTTCAGCGCACCTCGCGACGCGCACAGATCCTGCGATCAATGGCGCGGCTTAAACCGGGGACGACAGTCCAACAGGCCGCGTCCGAAATCTCCGGTATTGGAGCGCGGCTAGAAAAGCTTTATCCGGATAGCAACAAGAATCGGCACTTTGTAGTTTGGCCCGCACTGAAGTTCCTGGTGGATTATGAGACGCAGCAATATCTGGTGATGCTGCTCGGCTCGGTTGCGTTCGTGCTGCTGATCGCGTGCGCCAACGTCGCAAATCTGCAATTCGCTCGCGCTACCGGGCGGATGCGTGAAGTGGCGGTGCGCAGGGCGTTAGGCGCCAGCCGAGGGAGAATTATCACGCAGCTTCTGACGGAGAGCGTGCTGCTCTCGATTGCCGCCGCGGGCCTGGGCCTGCTGATCGCGCAGTGGGGCATGAAAGTGATGCAGAACGGAATGCCGCCGGAGATCCGGCGCTACATTCTGGGCTGGAACGATATGCATCTCGACAGCCGCGCGTTGTTATTCACGCTGGCTGCGGCAATCGCGAGCGGCATTGTCGCGGGCCTCTCGCCGGCTGTGCAATGTTCTCAACCGAACCTAACGTTTGCATTGAAGGAAGGCGGCCGGAGTTCATCGGTGGGCAGAGCACGCCAGCGGTTGCGCAATATTCTAGTGGCCTCTGAAGTGGCTCTGGCGGTGGTGCTGCTGGTAGGCGCAAGTCTGATGGTTCGCGGATTCCGAACGCTCATCAAGAACGGCGAGGCGCTGGAACCCTCGACACTGTTGACGTTAAGGCTGGCCATCACCGAGAACAAGTACCCCGAGAAACATCAGGTCGCTGAGTTTTATCGCCAGGTGCTGGAACGCATTAATGCAGTTCCGGGCGTTCGTTCAGCGGTAGCTGTATCGGCGCTGCCTTACGCCGATCATTCTAGCGGGCGGGATTTCACTATCGAAGGAAGACCGGTCGAGCCCGGCGACCAGCCGAGCGGCATGTACCAGGTGGCGAGTCCCGAGTATTTCCAAACGCTGCACATTCCGTTGGTGGCGGGCCGTTTCCTCAGTCCCAGCGATGGCGCCGACGCGCCCAAGGTGGCGGTCATCAGCCAGCGCATGGCACAGCGCTGGTGGAAAAACGAAACGCCCCTGGGCCGGCGAATCAAGATCGGCGAGCCGGACTCCAAGAGTCCATGGATGACGATTGTGGGTGTGGTTGGCGATGTGATGCACGATCCTTACGACCGGGCCCCGCGCCGAACCCTATATCTTCCTTATCAGCAGGCGCCGTCGCTGTGGATGGACATCGGCGTGCGAACTGCAGGCGATCCTCTGCAGGCGGCGCCGGCGGTTACGGCAGCCATACGATCCGTGGATCCGGAGCAGCCCATAACGGACATGCGCACGCTGGAAAAATCGATCCACAACCGATCCATCGGGCTGAACTACATGGCTGCCCTCATGGGCATTTTCGGCGGAATCGCGCTGTTTCTATCAGCGATCGGCGTTTATGGCGTGATGGCCTATCTGGTATCCGAACAGACGCAGGAAATTGGGCTGCGAATGGCATTAGGCGCGCAGCGCGGGAGTGTCTTGCAAATGATTTTCCGGCGCGGGCTCACAACCATTGGAGTAGGCTTGATCATCGGCCTGCCGCTGGCCTATGGATTCGCGCGCTTGATGGCGTCCTTAATATTCGGCGTCACCAACACCGATGCAACGACGTTCGTCGGGATTCCGCTGGCATTGATGGCGGCCGCCGCGCTGGCCATATATATTCCCGCGCGACGGGCAATGAAGATTGATCCGATCGTAGCCTTGAGATACGAATAGCAGCCTTGAGATACGAGTAAAATCTGATTGTGTGTAGATTCCGGATCGCAGCTCTCTTGGCGGTCGGCCTCGGCGTCCCGGCGTGGGCGGGCTCCGGGTGGAGGCTGACGCACAGCGAGCACTTCGAGATCTATTCGCAATCGGGCGACGCAAGCGCGCGATCGGCGGCGCAGTGGTTCGAGCAATTGCGCGGATTTTTCCTGCAGCAAACTGGATTGACGCTGGACCATCTACGGGCTGCCCGAGTGATCGCATTCAGCTCCGCGAAGGAGTATGAGCCCTACCGTCTGCGGTCCGCGAGCGCCTATTATGTAGGAACCGAATCGCAAGATTATATCGTGATGCCAGGTCTGGGCGCCGCCGAATTTCGCACTGCCGCGCACGAGTATGCGCATCTGATTCTGCATGCCAGCGGGCTCCGCTACCCGGAATGGCTCAAGGAAGGGCTGGCGGAGTTTTTCTCTACCGTGCGCGTTGGAGAGCAAAGCAGCGAACTGGGCGGCGACCTCCCGGCCCATTCTCAGAATTTGCGGCGACGCGTGTGGATCCCACTTCCAGAGCTGCTGTCGGCGCCCGAAGGGCCGGTACAAGGCGACCTAGGCGGCAGGGAGCAGTTCTACGCCGAAAGCTGGGCGCTTACCGACATGCTGTTTCTGTCGGAGGCGTACAGCTCGCACTTCCTTGAATTAATCACGGCATTGAGCTTCGGCGAGCCGAGTTTAGGGACGTTCACGAAAGTGTATGGCAAGCCAGTCGACGAGATCACGCGGGATTTGCGTGTTTGGGTGAATGGCGGCAGCGTGGGGCGTATTCAACTTCCGGGCGTCCCGCCACAGAAGGTTGAGGTGGAAGTGTCGGATGTGTCCCTGTTTGCGTCGCGGACGCTTTTGGCCGACCTCCTGATGGCCACCGGAGAACTGGACCGTTCCGAGGCGCTCTATCGTGAAATGGAGCGGGAAGCTCCGAGGAATGCCGACATTGCGGCCGCCCTGGGAACCATCGCTCTTCGCAGAGGCGACCACGCTGGCGCGCGCCGCGAGTGGAAGCAGGCGATCGAGGCGGGAGTGACCGACGCCGATCTCTGTTATCGCTACGCTGTGCTAGCCGAAATAGTTGGTCTCGCTAACGAAGAAATACGTCCGGCGCTGGCGCGAGCGGTCGCACTTCGGCCCGAGTTTGACGATGCGCGATATATGCTGGCGCTGCTGGAGAAGAATACTGGCCATTATTACGCGGCGGTGACGCAGTTACGCGCCATGCGACGAGTCGCTCCCGCGCGCCGGTACGATTATTGGAGCATCATGTCCGACGCGCTGAACGAACTTGAGCGGCGTAAGGAGGCCACGGATGCGGCCGAACAAGCGGCCCGCTACGCGATTAATTCTATTGAGCGCGCGCGTGCGGCGCAACTCGCCTACATGGCCCAAACCGATCTGGCTGTCCAGCTCTCCCACGATTCGAGTGGTCGCGAGCAAATGGTTACGACGCGCGTCCCGCATGAATCGGACTGGAATCCTTTTATAGAGGCCGGCGATGAAATACGACGCGTTCAGGGCGCTGTGAAGGAGATCGATTGCGGCGATAAAGTGACACGTTTTGTGGTGGACGCCGCAGGAGGACGGCTGCGGCTCGCCATTGAGAATCCGTCACGGGTGCGCATGCGAAACGCTCCGGCGGAATTTGTGTGCGGTCCGCAAGAAGCGAATCATGTTGTGGTGGAGTACGCGGTTTCAAAGAATAAAGGGACGGATGGAGTGGTGCGAGGGATGGACTTTCAATGAACCAGGGCTGGATCCGTTTCTCGATTGTCCGGTCTCATTTCTCTTGAGCTTCTCTCATTATCCGCTGGATCTCGGGCTGTAGATCAGCCATCTGAGTTTGCGCCGCTTGGATCAGCTTGGTCAGGAGCGCAGGCATTTTTGCGAGCATTGCCCGGCCAGGCGGCGATCGGTAAAAGGCCAGCATGCCGCCGATTTCTTCATCCGAGAATGTGTCGTCATAGAGCTTGATGTAGAAGGGCCGCATCTTTTCCCAACTGATGCGAGACTTGACCAGATCCAAAATTTTGCTCTGAACTTCCTGCGCTTTCGCAGTCTGTTCCGGTGTTGCGCCCGGAGGCATCTGAGCCGCGGTCATGGCTTTGACCTGATCAAAGAGCTGATTGATGGTGGAGTCCGCGTTCATGGCGTCCAAGAGCCGTTCGATTTTGGCCTGTTTGGTTAATTGCTCGGCGCCGGCGAAAGGGCCAATCACCAGGAAGGTGAGAGCGAGAAGGGCGGCAGTCTTCATATCGACAGTCTACTTGATCACAGCCTAAAAGCCTATGCCACGTCTACTCCTGATCGAAGAGTTCGGAGCGGCTGATGCGCTCGCCCTTGAAGATCACGCTCTGGATGCTCTCGATCTGTTTGATATCCTTCAGCGGATTTCCGTCCACCAGCAGGAGATTGGCGTCGTAGCCGTCTTTAATCAGACCAATACGGTCGCCGACGCCAATCAGACGCGCGGCGTTGTAAGTGGCCGCCTGGAGCGCAACGGTGGGCGGAATGCCGGCTTCCACCCACAGTTCAAGCTCACGCTGAATGGTGGCACCGTGAAGGACCAGCGGATTGCCGGCATCGCTTCCGGTAACTAGCATGACGCCAGCGTTCCAGGCCGCCAACAGATTTTGTTTCGCCAGTTCCATGCTGATCGGAAAGCGCTTGATCTGGTCCCGCATCTTGGCGCCGTTGGCGGAAGCGAGAAACTTCTTGCTCGAATCGATCAGCGCGGCGGGTCCGGCCTGCAGCACCAGCGGCCGCTCCAGGGGATCGAGACTGCCGTTGCCGAGATCCAGAAAGGCTTCGACGACCGTGAGCGTGGGATCGTAAGTGACCCCTTGTGTCTTCATTTGAGCGAAGAGCGCAGCGGGAATCTTGTCTCGCATCGATCCGTGTTCAATGCCATTGATCCCAGCACTGAGCGCGTCGGCGACATCGTGTGAGTCGCCGGTATGAACCACGATGGGCAACTTCCGCGCACGTGCTTCTTCGGCGACGGCCCGTAGAATCGTCACGTCCAGGCGGTTAAAGAGCATTCCAGCGGCGCCTGCTTCGAGAATGGCCTTGATGCCGTCCACGCCGCGCAGTTTCAGCTCGTCCACCTGTTGGCGGGCTTCCTCCGCCGTCTTCGGGATACGGACTGTTTGCTCCTCGGCCGATCTGCGGTATTGCTCCGGCATATTCTTGAAGTATTCGGTGCCATGACCGCCGGAGGCCGTAAACATTGGCCCGCAAGTGAACAACTCGGCGCCCAGCCGCTCGCCGGAGTTGACCTTCGCGCGCAGCTGATCCAGTGGATCGCCGACGCTCTTCACCGCGGTGATGCCGCTGTAAAGGTAAGCCGCCAGCGCTCGCGGCATGGTCTTTTCGGGTTGATAATCGGCGGCCGATTCGGAAAATCCACCTGGGGCAACCAGGTGCACGTGCACGTCGATCAGTCCGGGCAGCAGCGTCTTGCCAGAGGCCTCGATCGCCTCGGCCTTGACTTCCTTCGGGTCGGGAGTAGCGCCTTCATAGATGCGCTCGATTTTGCCATTCTTCACCAGGACTCCACCCGACTCGATCACGCGGCCGTCGCCGGTAAAAATACGAACATCGCGGATCAACAGGCTGCGGCTGCGCATCAAGTCGCGATTCAACAGCCGCGCCTTGACGACGCTGTCCTTGGTACGCGCTTGATAGGCTCCTAAAATCAGGAACGGCGCGAATACTGCGACCAGCCAAAGCTTAGCCCGGCCGGGAATCTTTTCGTCCTTTTCCCAGCGAAATAGCTTTACACCCAGGAAAGTCCCAAGCACTGTAGTGAGAGCCAGCGCTCCGGCGGCCGTCCAGTTTTGAGCCAGCGTCTCGTTGCGGCCGAGAATGGACTGCATGCCGGTCATCAGATAGGTGGCGGGAATGAATTGCGCGAGGATCTGCACCCAATTAGGAAGGATGCTGATCGGAATTGTGGCGCCGCTCAAGAACAGCATCGGGAAATACAGAAGCTGAATCAGAATCTGGCTTTCCTGCATGGAATTCACGACCGAGGCGATGATCAGCCCCAGGGCGCGGAACGCCATCGCTCCAAGCGCCACGAAGATCAGCAGCGAGAGCCACTGCCGCGGAATGGCCATTCCATAGATAAAGTGAGCAAGCAGAATCATCAGAAACACTGACGGAAGAAAGTTCAGCAAGCCAGTCAGCAGCGAGGCCACCAGCATCGGGGCCGCGGAAATGGGCGCCACTTTGAAGCGGCGCAAGATGTTCGCCTCGCGATCCTGCACCGCGCGGATTCCGGCGCCGAAAAAGCCGCTGCCCAGGATTCCGATGCTGAGCACCATGGTCAATACCTGGATAATCGCCCCGCCTTGTTCGGCGTGAAACAACTGGGCGAAGATGAAAAAGAAGACCAGTGGGAAGAGATAGTTGAAGAAGATGACGGTGCGATCGCGAAAGGTCAGCTTGACGTTGATCGCGGCTTGCGCGGTGTAGCTTCTTATCATTCCCGGAGCTTCTTTCCGGTGAGCTCGATGAAAACATCTTCGAGCGTCGGCCGCTTCAAGTGGATATCGGCGAGCTCGATGGAGAGCTGGTCGATCCATTTCACTAGATCGACAATAGTGCGCGCGGGCTTCGTCGAATGGACCGTCAGCGATTTGCGGTCGTCCGAGAAGCTGTGTTTTTCGGAGGCGAGAAAAGATGGGAGATCGGCCGAGGGCATGGGTTGCTCGCATTGGATTTCGATCAGGCTCTGGCCGAGGGTGCGCTGCTGAATATCGCGGGGCGTTCCGATTTCGATGATCTGGCCCTCATCGATGATGGCCACGCGATCGCAGAGCCGCTCGGCCTCTTCGATGTAATGGGTCGTGAGCAGAATGGAACGCTTGGCGCCGCGCAGTTCCTCGATCAATCCATGGATTTCGAGTCGCACCTGAGGATCCAGTCCCGAAGTGGGTTCATCGAGGAAAAGTAGCTGAGGATCGTTGATAAGAGCGAGCGCTAATGCTACGCGCTGCTTCTGTCCGCCGGATAGCTTGGAGTAGTATTCATTGCGTTTCTCGGAGAGATGCAGCCGCTCCAGCAGTTGGCCCGAGTCGGTGCTACGCGAGTAAAACGCCGCGAACAAATCGAGCGCTTCGTGAACCTTGATTTTGTCGGGAAGATTAGTAGCCTGCAGACAAACGCCGATGCGATCTTTGATCTGGCGCGTTTCGAGGCCCGGGTCGTAACCCAGCACCAAAGTTTCCCCGGAACTTCTCTGCCGGAGGCCCTCCAGGATCTCGACGGTGGTGGTCTTGCCGGCGCCATTGGGGCCAAGAAGTCCGAAAACTTCACCGGGATAAACTTCAAAGGAAATGCCGCGGACAGCTTCGAAGTCGCCGTAGCTCTTTCGCAGACCACGGACGGAGATGACGCTTCCGTTACTGTTCGCCACTGACTTCCATAGAGCTAGAATACAGTAGCAAGTGGTCGGGAGTTCAATCCAGCAACCGTTCGCGGACGGCGTTGTATTCGCAGCCCAGCAAGCTGATGAGGGCCAGCAGATACATCCAGACCAGCAGCGCGATCACTGCGCCGATGCTGCCGTAGAGCACGTTATAGTTGGCGATGTTGCGGACGTACCAGGCGAAGCCGGAGGTCGCCGCCAACCACAGGATGGTAGCCAAAAAAGCGCCCGGCCATACGATACGAAACCGGATTGCGCGGTTTGGCCCGATCCAATAAAGCAGCGCGGTCACACATACCGTAGCCACTAACGCCACCAAATAACGCAGCGCGCCGAAGAGCAAGACCACCCAGGTTCGCAAATCCTCCTGCGGCAATAGACCGAGGGAGCTCAGCATCCATTGTTCGATGCGCGCTCCGAAGACAATGAGCGCGGAAGAACCGATGGCCGGCAGTGCGGCGATGAGGACCAGCAGAAGGGCGATGCCCCTCTGTTTGAGGAATGGCCGGCCGGAAGGCAAGAGGTAGGCCGCTTGATAGCCTTCCATCAAGCTGATGATCGCTCCGGACGCGGCCCAGGCGGAGAGCAACGTCGCTACGACGATCAGCCAGACCGGACGCTGGCCTTTGACCGTGAGTTGATAGCGAACCAGGTCCTGGGTGCCGGGTGGCACCACTTCAAACAGCAGCCGCGAGAATACCCGCACTACGGGTTCGGCATTCACTCGCGCCAGAATCGCGGCAATGGAGGCGAGCACCGGAAAGAACGCCAGCAGCGACGAGTAAGCCGCCCCTTTGGCTATGCCGAAGCAATTGTCTTCGTAGCAGGCGATGCAAGCTTGACGAAAGACGCCCCAGAACTTGATGAGCGGACCGGGCTGATCGAGATACAGTCTGGGGGAGGCCGGCATGCAGCTTAGTTCGTTGCTGTGGTGGTAGGCGGCTCTTCCCCCCAGATATATTTCGCGAACCAGTCATAGTTGTGCTCCATCACAGCCCGCTGCTGCTTTGGCTTATTTATGGGATGGCCGAAGCCTTTATAGAGGATCAGCTTCACGGGGACACCGCGATCTTTCAGCGCCTGATATAGCTCGAAGGAATTCGGCGGCGGAACGCGCTTGTCCTGGTCGCCGTGCTGGATCAAAGTCGGCGTCTTGGCTTTGTTGACATAGAAGATGGGCGAGGTTTTTTGATAGATGGCCGGATCTTCCCACGGCGTCGCTTTCAAATACTGCCGCGTGAACGGACGAATGTCGGTGTTGACGTAATACGTCATCCAGTCGGAGATGCCGGCCCCGACGGAGACGGCTTTGAAGCGGTCGCTGTAGGTGGTGATGAACGCCGAAATGTAACCGCCCTGGCTCCAGCCCATTGCCCCTACGCGATCTTTATCAACTAGACCCTTTGCGACGAGGGAATCGACGCCGGAGATGACATCCTGATAATCGCCCAAACCCAGATTGCGCACATTGAGGGCACGAAATTTTGCGCCGTAACCCGCCGATCCTCGGTAGTTCGGCCGCAGGACGAGCGCGCCTTTGGCGGCGAAGCGCTCGACCGGATAATAGCGGTCGGCTGAGGCGACGGGTGTGTCGATGCCGGTCGGGCCGCCGTGAATTACCACCAAGAGCGGGTACTTGCGCCCGGGATCATAGTCGGCAGGCTTTACCAGAATGCCTTGAATGGTCGTGCCGTCGGTTGATTTCCACTCTACGACTTCGCGCGTGGTGAGTTTGAAGTTCTTCCACTGGTCGCCAACATCGCTCAGATATTTCGGCGCAAAATCTTTCGCGGACGATACGAAGACCTCCGAAAAATGGTTGGGCATCGCGCCGACTGCGGCGAACGTCCGATGGTCCGGCGTGAATGAGGCGTTGTTCGTGGAAAATGCATCGGGCCCAGTGATTCGATCGATCGCCAGCGTGTCTGGATTCAATCGAAACAAGTGTCCGGAAGTCTTCTGTAGCGCGCCGAAATAAATGCCGTCCGGCGCCCAGTCGATGAGCCGGCTGTCTTCATCGAACTTCGCGGTGAGAATGCGGGGTTCGCCGCCGGCGGCGGGAATCACAGCGATGCGCGTGTCGGCGTAAAAGAAGAACGGATCACCATTCCCGGTGACAAAAGCGATGCGCAGTCCATCCGGCGACCAATGCGGGTTCTCGTTTGGTCCGTTCGATTCGAGCAATTTCTTGACATGCCGGTCGGCCAAGTCAAGCGTGTAGATCTGCGTGGTTTCACCAGAACTGAGATCGGGATCGCGGGCGGCGCTGAAAGCGATATGCCGGGAGTCCGGGGACCAGGAGAAATCGCCGACGCTGAACTTGTCGCTCTCAGTGAGAAGTTCGGGCTTGGGGCGCAGCTTCGGATCGGAAGGGATGTCGGCCGGCGTCTTCACCAGCCATAGGTGCACCTGCGCGTAGTCGCCTTCGATGATTTCGAAGTCGCCATATTTCTCTTTCCGGTCCTTTTTCGACTTGGCGTCGGGGCCGGTGGAAGTGAAAGCGATGGAGTTGCCGTCGGGCGCCCAGCGGAAGGCACCGACTCCATTGTCCTCGCTGGTGAGCTGCTGCGCTTCGCCGCCATGCGGATTAATTACATAGATCTGCTTCTTGCCGTCACGGTCTGAAATAAAGGCGAGGCGCTTTGAATCCGGCGACCAAAGCGGGCTCTGGCTGGACTTCCGGCCGCTGGTCAATTGATAGCGGCCGCTGGCGTCGGCATTGGCGATCCAGATCTGTTGTACGAACTCGTTCTCGTCCCAATCGGCTTGTTGGACGGTATAAGCGACGTAGTGCCCGTCGGGGGAAATCTCCGCATTCCCGACCGATTTGGCGCTCAAGGACTGATCGATGCTGGGAGTTTGGGCGGCGGCGACCAATGCCAGGAGACAAGCGAGAATAAGGGGCCACATGAGGACATTATAGGAGGTCGAGACCTGACGCCAGTGGCGATCGGGGCGGTTGGGATGTACGGCGTGGCCGGTTCAGCCGCCAGCAACTCTTTTGGCGGGTTGGTCCGTTGAATCAGACTCGAAATCCCCGAGGCTTCTTACGATCTTGCTCATCGTGCGGAACTGATACTGCACGAATGAGATCGCAAACATCGATCCTCCACAACGCACGACTTTGCCGTGTGCCACGAGTTGGAGCGGAACAGCGCCGTCCAGCAGGAGCGGCCACTCCACGTTCACTTCTAATCTTGAACCTGCACTGACTTCGTGTTGGGAGGACACCAGCAAACCGCCGCTACTCATGTTCAACGTGTGCCCGACTCCATTTACAAGCTGATGGCGGCCCACGGTCCGGTAACGAACCGTTAACTTGACCGGGTAACGTGCCTTGGAACGCCGTTCGATTGCTCTTTTATTAATTGCCGCTTCCATATGAATCCATCCTTCCGAACCCGTGATGGGAGAAGGCAACTCGGAGGCCAGTATCGCTGGGGTGGCCGTAGGATAATCTCCTGTTTTCAAGCTACTGAAAACAGGTCGTTTATTGGAGGCTATGGTTTTAGAATTCACAATTTTTGTAGGAGTCCGAGAAGCATATGATTCGGGCCGCTAACCGTTTTGATAGCGAGAGGCCGTTTTGATAGTGAAAGGGGCTACTTACATCCGGGGCAAGAGCAGGAAACTCTCGATCGACATCCTTGCGCTGGTGTCCCGACGAAGGGAGTCGCGATGAAAGATCACTTTGATCACGTCGAACTGGTAAATCGGCGTAGCGGCTGGAATCGCAAAATCCAGAGTCTCTCTTGCCGGCAATGCGCTGCCTGCCGCGGAAACCGTTCGCGACCTTGAGGTTACCACGATGCTCCCCAGGCTGAATGTGGGCTGGCTGGGGGGCTGAGTATCGATTAAAACCAACTCGAGCGCCACGGTTCCGGGAGATTGGTCCGTATTTAAAATCGCGATTTGAATTCCGCTGCAGCATTGGGTATCGACTTCCCTGCCTAACTTCTGGTACGCCTCCATAGACATGGGTGCGTGGTCTGTGGTCCGGAACGAGAGCGTCAGGGGATTTCCCTGCTGGACGTGCGAGGTCCGCGGCGGGCGATCAAATGGAGGCCGGTACATCCAGTATACCCCAGAAAAAGGGATGCTGAGCGGTTTAATGACCGCGATTTCAGGAGAAGTGCGGTTCCAGGAAAACAAAGGAGCGACGAGAAGGGGCTGTTCGGGCTTTGCCGTCGGCAACAGAATGACACCGGGGAAGCTGTTGTCGGTGATCTCGACGTTGCCCATAGGTGGCAAGTAGAGGTTCGTCGCCGGGTCTTTCGGCCGGTTTTCGCCATCTTCATCGAAAAACTTGTGGAGCAACGCCCGCGCACTTTGCAAGGGTCCGGCGTGACCTTGGAAAGACGGGTCCCAATGTGACCCAGAGGTGACACCACCAGCCAAGCCGCCAACCGTCAAACCGGCCGCCAGCACCAACGTAAGTAAAAAGCCGAGAATCGTGCGCGGCAGATCGCTGGGAGCTTCCGCTTCATAGGCGCCCGCGCGGAGCCCACACAAAGTGACCATCGCCACGCTGAGACAAAACAGAGCGGCAGCCAGCAGCGGATAGCCGATTGGAAAGATCAGCACGCCGGCTTGGATAGCCAGGGACGCGGCTAAGCCGGGGACCAGTTCCCGGAAGGGAGGCGCCAGCGGAGGATTGAAGAAAGGATGCTCGACGGAAGCAGGAAACGAGCACTGCTCAACCGGATGAACCAGGCGCCATTGGCCATAGAGCAGGCGCGTGGTACTGATGACCATCACCAGCGCAGCCGGCAAAGTCGCGGGAGATAATTGAGCCAGCAGTATGGTAGCGGCCGCGAACCAGACCGCGGTAGTGGAGGTACGCAACGCCATCTGGATCGCGTCGTCGCGGAGTGAATGGGCGATGAGCAGGTAGAGAGTGACGGTGATCAATGCGCTGGCCAGGCAGGCGAGCAGCGTATAGCTCAGCGTTTGGATGATCACATCGGAGAGCGATCCGCGATCCAATCGTGGCAGCACCGATATGGACCAGATCAGCCACGCGGTTCCGAGCAGGCCGGCGACCTGCACGACTAGCATTAAGTCGCGGCGGTGCGTCGCGGGATTGGGTTGTTCGGTTCTGAGAAGCGAGGGCACACATCCCCCTTAATCCACGACCGCGCTCCAGCCGCGCCGGGAAAGATCCCAATAAATGAACGCACCGGCCCCGAGACCTACGGCCATCAGGATCGAGCCTGTCACGAAATCCTTCAGCAGCAGTTTGCCGCCGCCAAAAAGAACCCCATAGATCAGGACGCAGCCGCAGATCCAATCGAGCAGGTTGGAAGCACCGTCAGTGGACGGGCGCACGTCGGGGGCTAGCCTGGCGATCGGCCTCCATCCAGCCGCCGACGGATGCGTTCGACGATAGAAAGCAACCAGTGTGTCCTTCGATTCGGGTTTAGTGAGGAATGTCACCGCCAGCCACACGACGGTAGTAACGGACACTGTCACGATCATGATCCAGGCGAAATCGACGGGTTTGTCGGTGTCAAGGCCGGCAACGGTCTGCATCAGAACCGAAACGACGAAGCCTGAAATCATGGCCGACACCTCGCTCCAGGCGTTGATGCGCCACCAATACCAGCGCAGCAGGAGAACACCGCCCGTGCCGGCGCCGGTGACCAGCAGCAGCTTCCATGCACCCGCGATCGATTCCAGGTAGAAGGTCACAACGGCGGAGACAATGGTCAAGAAAACGGTTGCCCATTGCGACATGCTGACGTAATGCTTTTCCGAGCCATCCTTCTTCAAGAAACGGCGATAGAAATCGTTCACCAGGTAACTTGCGCCCCAATTCAATTGCGTGGCGATGGTGGACATGTAGGCCGCCGCGAATGCCGCCACCATCAGGCCGCGCAGCGATGGTGGGAGATAGGCGATCATCACGCGGATGTACCCGGTCTCGGGATCGGCCAAGCCTGGAAACAGAATCAGCGAAGTCAGCGCCACCAGAACCCAGGGCCAGGGGCGAATAGCATAGTGGGCGATGTTAAACCATAGCGTCGCGAGCAGCGAATTCTTCTCGTCCTTAGCGCTGAACATGCGCTGGGCCACGTATCCCCCGCCGCCCGGCTCGGCGCCCGGATACCAGGTGGCCCACCAGTTCATGCCAATGTAAACCAGGAAAGTGATCATGGGCATCCAGGCCGAGCTGAGATCGGGGACGAAGTCCAGCACCGAACCGTGGCCGCCCTGCGCGGTTCGTAACTGATCGATGGCGAGCAGCTTAGCTTTCATCGCGTCCATACCGCCCACTGCCCGGACGGCAAAAACTGCCAACGCGGTTACCATGCCCATTTTGATGACGAACTGGAAAACATCCGTTACCAGGACCCCCCAGAGTCCGGAGAGAGTGGAAATAAACGATGTCAGCCCGATCATTCCCAGCACGATGAGCAGGGCGGTAAGCTTGTCGACGCCCAGAACCAGCCCCAAGATCTTGACCATCGCCAGATTCACCCAGCCGAGGATAATGCAGTTGATCGGAATGCCAAGATACAAAGCGCGAAACCCGCGCAGGAAGGCGGCGGGTTTTCCGGAATATCGGATTTCCGAAAATTCGATATCAGTCATGACGCCCGACCGCCGCCAGAGTCGCGCATAGAGGAACACTGTCAGCATGCCGCTGGCGACGAAGTTCCACCACAGCCAATTGCCCGCGATGCCGCCCCGGGCCACCATTCCAGTGACGGCGAGCGGGGTGTCGGCCGCGAAAGTGGTAGCGACCATGGAGGTCCCCGCCAGCCACCACGGGACGTTTCGACCGGAGAGGAAGAACTCGTTCACGCTTTTTCCGGCGCGGCTCTTGTAATAAAAGCCGATCGCGAGATTGAACAGGAAGTAAAGAGCGACAACTAGCCAGTCGGAGAAGGTGAGCTGCACTACTGAATTGTAGCCGACTGTGAACCGCCGCTTGATAGCAGCATGAAGGCTTGGCAAGTTACAGAAAAAGCTAATACTTCTTGCTCTCGGCGACGATATGAAAAGGAAGCGGTTCGGCAGGCGATCATCAAACCGAACAGGCCTTGCGCGAGAGCGAGGAACGTTACCAGCGGCTGGTGGAACTGTCTCCCAACGGGATTCTGGTTTATCAATTGGGCAAGATCGTAGATATGAATGCGGCGGGAGCGAGGCTTTTCGGTGCTTCGTCAATCGATAGAACTCATTGGTAAACTTCTTATCGATTTTGTCCGCCTCGAGTGCCGCTTGGCGGTAGAAGATCAGATGCAAGGCGTCGGCGAAGGGCCAGCACGCCGGGACGTCTTGGGCAAGAAATTGTGAACCAAGGCTTGGTAGCGGCCGTGCTTGGGAAAGCGGGATACAACGTTATATTGGCAGCGGATGGTCAGGAGGCTCTGGGGTACTTTGGATTACTACCGTTCGACCTGATCCTCATGGACGTACAGATGCCACGGATGGATGACTTGGCAGCGACCACGGCGATCCGCGCCGCGGAAGCGAGTTCGGGAAGGCACGTGCCCATCGTAGGCATGACGGCACACGCCATGAAGGGCGACCGCGAGCTGTGCATTCGGCAGGTATGGATGACTATCTCACCAAGCCGGTAGATCTATCCGATCTACGCGCCACCATCCGAAAGTGGACTGAGCAGGGATCAACAGTTAGTCTCCAGGCTTAACGGCGACAGGTTTACTTCTTGCTGCCATCGTCGGGATTCGCGCCGGGCGCCGAACCGCCCAGAAAGAGCTGCCGCCCATCGGTGAAGGTGAGCTTCGCCCCCACGCCCCGATTCGAGCCGTCTTTGGATTGATAGCCTTCGACGATGATCTCGGTTCCCGGTGGCAGCGAGTCCTTGTTGAAGCCCAGCCGGAACAGAGAGTTCGGGCTACCGCCTTCGATCATCCAGTTCACGACCGTCCCATCGGAACCTTTCACATCCATGCGGATCCAAGAATGCGGATTTACCAATTCCCACTTGGTCACCGTACCCCGCAACTTCAGCGGCTTGTTCACGTCGAACTCGGACCCAAAGGCATGGTGGGGCCGCGCCGGCAGGGCAGTCAAAAGCAAACCAGCGCCAATAGCTACGATGGATAATATTGTCCGCATCGGATTCGTCTCCTACTCTAATATGTTCACTTCACATTCTTCTTAGCGGCTTCCTCGTCAGCCTTCTCTTTCGCCCGCGCCGCACTGAGATTGTTCACCATATCAAAGTTTCCTTCATGACAGGCAAACTCGTAGATCGGGCCTTTAATTTTGGTCATGGGAAGCTCCGCTTTCCAGGATCGCGTGAACGTGGTCGGATCTTCCACGGTGAACTCATAAAGGATGGTTTCCGCGTCGACGCGCGTGAAGCGCTCGATTACATGCAAGTTCTCACCCGACCCATGGAAGTTTGTCTTGTCGTTGAAATTGGTCGTATCCACCACCAAGGTATTGCCTTCCCAGCGCCCGCGCGAATCTCCCAGATACTGGCGGATGTTCGGCCCCAGGTGGGGACGCCCATCCAATGGGATGATGCGGGTGTCGTGGATCTCTTCGTGAAGAATCGCGACGTATCCGGGCCCTTGCTGGATCTGCAGATTGGCGTTGTAAGCCGGGGGTAGCATCGGCGGTCCCTCATGCGCCATTACGATACACCGCTCACCCAGATTCCGGCTTTCCGGGCCGTCGTAAGGGCCGATTTTTTTCCTCTCCTCGGCACGTTCCGCCGCCCGCTTCTTCGCTTCCGCGGTGAGGGGAGGAATCTTTCCGTCAGGCGGATCCACGATCAGCGAAGTCCGCAGGTTGAGTCCATGCTTAGTCTGCGTCCGGTCCAGCCCGTACTGATGGAAATCATAATGCGCGATCGTTCCGGCGATTTCCTCGGCACTTCTTGGTGTCTCCGCCTTTTTTTCTTTCTCCGCCAGTTCCTGCTCGGTGTAGAACGCCTTCCCGGCGAGTTCGGCGGGGCGTTCCAGTGGCGTAATGGTGACGTTCGACCAGTAACCCTCGAGATCAGGCTGGCCATCGGGTGTGCGCTGCGTCCAACCCTTCGTTGTGACTTGGCCCGGCGCCGCGATCACTGCCAGCAGCGCCAACGCAAGCAAGTTGAGAAACGACTTACTTGCTCGGCTTTTTTCGAAGATGTCCATAGATCACCTCCTCGGCGAACTCGACACACTTGAACTCCAGCAACTGCGGATTCTTCTCGACATGGCGATACAGCGGCATGCTCATCTTCCACGGTCGCGTAAACACCTTCGGGTCCTCGATGGTCGCCTCGTAAGTTAGAGTATCAGGACTGCGCGGCGTATAGCGTTCCACCACGTGCAGTGCATCGCTGTGGAAGTCGCCTGCCCGGTCAAACCAGGTGTCTTCGTTGAAACTGGTGACGTCCACCACCAGGGTATCCCCTTCCCAACGTCCCACCGACCATCCCATCCAGGCTGGCGCGGGACTTTCACCAGGATTACTTAGAGGAATGTTGCGCACGGCGTCCGCATACTCATAGGCGATCATGATCGACTTCGCGCCCTGGATAATTTGAAACGGCAGGGGTAGATAAGTAGCGCGAGGGACGCCGGGAAGATAGCATTTAATCTCCGGATCGGCAGTCAACCGGTTCGCGAAGTTTTCCTTCTTCTTCGCCAAAGCCCACGGCTGATAGGGGATCTCACCGCCCTCCACTACGCCCTGTCCGGGAGGAATCGCGCCCGCTGCGCCGAGCGAGACCACCGTCCCCGCCGCCGCCGAATGATCCTGAATATCCCAATTCGCGGTGTTGAGCGCTTGCCAGATCCCGTTCAAGTCGGGATGGCCGTCCGCGGTCCGTGGCGCTTTATAAGCAGCAGTTTGATCTGCGGCCGAGACCGAACTCAGCCAGGGGCCGACTAGGGCTAGCACAATCATCTTCCGCCACATCGCCTTTGATTATATGCGAGAGTCCGCTACGATACGTGAATGGCTCGGACCGTATTCTTATGGATCAGTGCATCACTCTTAATCGCTTACGCCGCCGCGGAAGAAAGGCCGATCCCAGTCAAGGTAGTGGTGGTCACGATGTTCGAGCGCGGCGCCGATACCGGCGATGAGCCCGGTGAGTTTCAATATTGGGTGGAAAGAAGCAAGCTCGATCGCGTCATCGCGTTTCCGCAGGGCTATCATGACCTCCGCATGAATCGTGACGGCGTGCTTGGCATCGTCACCGGAGTCGGAACCGCGAAAGCTGCCGCCAGCATCATGGCGCTAGGCCTGGATCCGCGCTTCGACTTGCGAAAAGCGTATTGGCTGGTGGCCGGCATTGCGGGCATCGATCCAGCCGACGGATCGCTTGGGTCAGCAGCGTGGGCGGAGTGGGTGGTGGATGGCGACCTCGGGCACGAGATCGATGCCCGCGAAATCCCGCCGGATTGGAAGACCGGCTATGTACCGCTGCGGAGGTCCGTACCTTACGAGCAGCCGCACCTGGCCGCCGCCGACTCAGGCGAGGTTTACCATTTGAATGCGTCTCTGATGGATTGGGCGTTTAACCTGACTCGCAATGTGCCGCTCGACGACAATGACACGATGCGGAACGAGCGCACTCAATTTAACATTCCCAACGCTCGCCGCCCACCGTTTGTGCTCAAGGGCGACGAAATTTCTTCTTCTACGTTTTGGCATGGCCGGCTGCTTAATGAGTGGGCTAACGACTGGGTCCGTTATCACACCGACGGCAAAGGCAACTACGTGACCACTGCGATGGAAGACACCGGCACTCTGCAGTCGTTAACATTCCTGGCCAAGGCCGGGCGTGTGGACCTGGCCCGGGTGATGGTTTTGCGAACTGCTAGCGATTTCGACCAGCAGCGTCCCGGCATGAGCGCCGCCGAAAGCCTGGCCGGAAATAAGATCGGGAAGTACACCGCCTACCGGCCGGCGCTGGAAGCAGCTTGGCGCGTCGGAAATACGGTGGTGACGAAACTGGTCCAGAACTGGAAGGTGTATCGCGATCATATCCCGGGCGAAAAATAGTTTTATTTCGGCCCTAATGCCGCGCTCACCAGAACGATCCCCAACTCCCGCGCATCCTGCGCTGTGGGCGCCAGCGATTTGTCGAGCGTGAAGTCGAAACGATTCCTTTCCAACTTCATCCATGCCGCGGGAATATCGCGCTCGAATGTGTACTGCCCGGCCTTGCGAAAAGTCTCCGGCGCGAGGTCGTGATCGCCCAAACGCGCAGTCATTGTAACCGCCCCAAGCTTCTGGATGCTCGCATCTGGAATATAAAGCTGCAAGATTAAACGAGCGGTGCCCGTCCCGCCAAAAGTCACCGCAAACTGGCGCTTGGTCCAGCGGAAGCCGCCCGGCTCTGCCTCATACAATCCATCGAGCGTTTCTGGACGACGTACTTCTCGGGCCGATTCCTGGACGCTGCCCTGCCCGATCGTATCGGGCTGAATGTCGATCACTTCCGCGAAGGGAACACCACTGCGCTGAGGAACGGTGAAGCGTTGAACAGCGGGTCGCGTCTCGGCCAGCGTCTTGAGAAACGCTTCGGAGGCCTCGGGGAACTGCCGGTTCTCAGGGCCGTTTAACAGAAAGACGCCGCCGCGCCGGATTTCGTCGGGCCATGGGGCATGGGCCTCGTCGCTATAGATCTCGCGCGTATGCAGCCGGGCGCCGGTGAGGACATATAAATTGTTTTCGAGTCCCCAGTCCAGAATCTTTATTTCTTGCTCGCCATATTTCTGTGGAAGCTGGCGAGCCAAAGTGTAGATGCCGTCCGACCATGCACCCACGCCGCGCGTGCGATGCAAGCCGTCAATCGTCTGGACCTGCCAGGACAAAGCCGAGCTGAGATAGACAGCGGCCAGGCCGCCCGAAACACCTCGGCCCCAGCGGAATTGTGTCTGAAGAATCGAGCAAGCCAGAACCACGATGATCGCAGCCAACGGTACTAATGCGACCAGATGATGTTCCGACACGCGCGTTCGCGTCAAAAATAGAAATAGACTCAGCACCGCGAACGTGACGACGGTACCTCGCGCCCACAAGGAACGAGCGCGCCCCCAAGCGCCACCCATCATCGCGCAGATCACTAAGCTCGTCACAACTACAGCCGGAAACAGCCATCGCTGCCAGCCGGGCATCGCCGGTCCGTCCCACATGGCGCGATGCTCACGATCGGTCAGCAATGTCTCGGAAAAAAGCACGAGCCTGGTAAGCAGCCGGCCGCCTAAAGGCTCCGGCGCGACGAACATATTGGTCGCCTCCCAAGTCCCCAATTTCGAGTGGACTTGATAGATCAGAAAAGGCAGACCACCGGCGATTCCGCCCACCACCCACACGATCCAGTGGCGCAGCGGAAAGAGAAACTCTTTTCGCAAAACAATCAGCGCCGCGATAAAGATTGCAATGTCCAGCCACAGGAAATTGGCCCGCGCCCAAATTCCGAACCCCATCGCAGCGCCGAGCCAGAACGCAGTGCGCGTGCTCGAGCGTCGAACGTAACCCGAAAGCCCTAAACAGACCAATCCAAACGCCGCCATCCATACGCCAACCGTACCGTTGTCAAAAACCGTGATGTTGTCGTACGCGGGATTAATGGCAATCGCGAGAGACGCGAACGCAGCGGCTGGCCGGCTCACATGCTCACCGATGATCTTGGCCACGCCCCAAATTCCGATCAAGCTCAGAAACACCGAGGCAAATCGCACGACTTCCGCCCGCGTGCCGAACAGTGCGAATAGCGGCAGACACAGATAATCCTTCACCGCCCCCACATACCGGACGGTCATAAGCGGGAGACAGCGGTGGCGAAAACAATACCAGGTGTCGGGATCGTGCGGCAGCGTGAGCTCCGTCGGAGAATAGCGCATTTGCACCGAGCCCAGCACCAAGAGCGCCTCATCATAGTGCAGTCCGGGCCGCTGCAGGATCAAAACCGTCGCCAAAAGACAGTAAAGAACCACGGCGCCGAAAGCGATCCAGGTCCACTTCCGATCTTGAACCGGCGGTTCCATCAAGGCTCGACCGCTACTTCATGAAGAGCTGGTTTGCATCAAGGTACGGCATAGCGCCGTCGGTCATGGAAGTGAAGGTGCCGTGCTCCTTCAACTCTTTCGCGATGCGCTGCGTCAGGCCCATCGACGCGCGCATGGGCCCTGATCCGACGCTCACTCGCCGGACACCCAACCGCTCGAGCTCCGCCATGTTTGGAACGCCGGCCGTCGCCAGGATGTTGAGCGGGCCATTCACAGCTTTCGCCAGCCGTCCGATTGTCTCATGATCTCGAACTCCGGGAACGAACAAAGAATCAGCGCCGGCTTTCCGATAGGCATTCAGCCGCTCGACAGTGCGATCGAAGCGAGTGGCTTCGTCACCGACAGCGAAAAGAAAGACATCGGTCCGCGCGTTGATCACGATGTCAGAGGCCGCGCGAACCTGCTCGATGAGGCGAACTTGCGCCGCCAAATCCGTAAGTGACCCATCCAGGGAAGAGTCTTCAAGGTTCATTCCCACGGCGCCCGCATCCAGCACTGCCCGCGCTGTTCCAACCGGATCGCCGTAGCCGGCCTCCACGTCGGCCGTCACAGGAACCGAAACCGCCTGCGCGATGCGCTTCACCATCCAGAGCATTTCATTTCGCGGGATCCGCTCGACATCCGGATAGCCCAATGAATTCGCAACGCCCGCGCTGGTGGTGGCGATGGCGGGAAAGCCGGTTACTTCAAAGATGCGCGCGCTCGCGACATCCCACGCATTCGGGAGCACCAGGATGCGCGGGCCTTGATGCAACTTGCGCAAGATCTCAGCCTTGCCGGGCATTTTAGACCCCGCCGGCGAAGCGCCGGAAGAAGCTGTCCGGCTTCCACTGCGGGCGTGCGTTCTCGTCAGCCACGCGTTCAATCAAGTGCAGAATTATCTCGTTGAACTGCGCCGCGGCTGCCTTGTCCACCGGCTGATTCAAATCGTCGGACGGAGCATGATAGCGGTTTTTCAGCCAATCCTTGTGGAGCTTTTCCTCGGGCGTTCCCGGCATATATCCGAACTTGAATGCCAGCGCCGGAATACCATGACGGATGAAGTTGTACTGATCGCTGCGGATGAATAGATTGCGCTGCGGCTCCTTGTCGGCCTGCACTTCCACGCCCGCCTGGCCGGCCACGGCGCGTATGTCGTCGCCTAAGCTCGATTCCGCAAGCCCCTGCACTTCCAGGTAATGCAGCGCATGCAGCGGCAGGAACATGTCTAAATTAATATCCGCCACAATGTTCTTCTCATTGACCGTGGGATGGGCGGCGAAATACCGCGAGCCTAGCAGGCCTTTCTCTTCGCCCGTCACCGCCAGAAAAACAACCGACCGTTTGAGCTTCGCGTTCGATTCATGCAGCATCCGCGAGATTTCGAGAATGGACGCGATGCCCGACGCGTCGTCCATCGCGCCGTTATAGATAGAATCGCCGTTAATCGGCTCACCGACACCGACGTGGTCCAGATGCGCGCTCATCACCACATATTCGTTCTTCAACTTTGGATCGGAGCCGGGCAGCATCCCTGCCACATTTTGCGACTCCACTTGCGATTTCTTCAACTGAACGTGGGCTGCGATGTTCGCCGCCAGCGGAAAGTGAGGCAGTGGCTTCTCGCTATCGGCATCCGCCAAGATCTCTGCAATGGTATGCCCGCTCCCTGCGAAAAATTTGTCGGCGCGCTCTGGATTGATTGTGACGGACAGGCGCAAGCCCTGCGTCTCATCCAGGGCCGGATCGGCCAAGCTCATGGCGGGCATGAATCGCGCCAGCCGGGCACGCGACCACGGAATGTCCATGGACTTTGGATTCTGGATGGTCGCGATTCCAACTACGCCCGCGGCTTTCAGATACTTCCAGCGCTCGCCGGCCGACTGGTAATGCGACTTGAGCGGCCCAGGAATGGACGCCGGACCGCCCGCCAGATAAACGGCGATCTTGCCTTTCAGATCCAATCCCGCTAGATCGTCGTATTTCTTCTCGGGGACCTGCAGGCCATAGCCGACGAAGACCGCGCCGGCTTCCGTGTTCTCCTGGATGTCGCCGCGAAGGGCGAGCGTGGCATCGTCGCCTAAGACCAGCGGCTGCTTTTTCCCGTTACGCACCAGGGCGAGGCTGGATTGGTCTTCGACGATCTGCTTCACGTCGAACTTCACCGGCTGCAAATAGTCCGACGTCCCGGCAGGCTTCAAACCGGAGCGTTCGAATTCGCCCGCCACGTAACGCGCGGCCTTGAGATGCTCGGGGCTGCCCGTATTACGGCCCTTCATGTCGTCGTTCGCGAGGTATTGAATATGCGACCACCAGCGGTTGCCTTCGGCGTTGAAGTCAGTGGCCGCATAGAGCGCTACAGCGGCGGCGGCAAGCAGCAATCGGGAAACGAAGTTTTTCATTTGACACCAGCCTTGAAGGTTTTATATTCGGTGCGGCGCGCGCGCAGTTGGGCGGCGTGGCTCTCGGCGTGATCGGCATTCCTTTGCAACATCTGCTTCAGCGTCTCCGTCCCTCGTTCGGCATGGATGCCCACTCGATCGAATGTTTCTACCGGCAGATCTTTCAGCAGCTCGTAGTTCTCGGCCCGAGTCCGGCGAAAACTTTCGAGAGCCTGCGAGGTCTTGCGCCGGTCGTAATCCAGCTTTTCCGCCCAGGCATTCTGGTCGTACGCTTCGAGCTTTGGATTCTCTTCTGCAATCACATGCCGGAAGCGCGTGGTGGCGACGACCTCGGAATCGGCCAGATGCGCGACGATCTTACGGATGCTCCATTTGCCCGGCTCCGGCGCCCAGTCCAACTCCGCGCCAGCTGCGCCGGTGATGGAAACGGCCACCATTTCGGCGCCGCGCCGGAACCGCTCCAGTAGTTCAGAGATATCGCTCATCCGAGTGACTATTATAAAGGACCGTGCCCCTCCAAGTCGGAGCATGAGAAGATTGCTATTTGAGTGCGCTGTCCTTAGTTTCGTTGCTGGCGTTGTCGGTCGCGGCGCAATCCCAGACCACTCCGCCACCGCTCGGTCAGTTGGTCGATGTTGGCGGATACCGCGTCCACATATATTGCGCTGGAGAAGGACGTCCCGCAGTCGTCATTGCCGGCGCAGGATTTTCCTTCGATTGGGGTATGGTTCAGCCTGAGGTAGCGCGGCGTACGAAGATCTGCACCTACGATGTCTCCGGAACTGCGTGGAGCGATCCCGGCCCATCCTTGACGTGCGAAGTGCGGGTCAACGAAGTTCATAAGGTCCTCACGAATGCGAAAATAGACGGCCCCTATGTGTTAGTCGGCCTATCAGTGGGAGCGCTCGTGGCTCGGTTGTACGCCAGTTTGTACCCCAGCGAAGTTGCCGGCGTAGTGATCGTTGATCACGCGTTCATCGACGTTGGCGATCCTCCTCCGGCTAGATCGAGCTCGTCGTTTGCCGGCCTGGATAGCCCGCCGGTCCTGATCCACCAAACGCCCATCGTCTTGACCGTCGAAGATACTTCAAATTTTCGAAAGCTTCCTGAATCGATTCAGGAGCTCCATCGGTGGGCCGATTCCCTCAAGCCTGCGCTGCCTACCGTCGAAACGGCCCAGGATTGTCTGGTTCAACTGAAAGGAACGAGCCAAGCCGCAAACCCGCTCGGCAACAGGCCACTCGTTGTTGTCAGCACCGGGAACGATCTTCCCAATTACAAGAAGCTCCAGACCGAGCTGCTGGCGCTCTCCGGCCGCAGTCGACAGCTCATGGCAAATAGCAGTTTTCATTCGGTCGAAATTGATCAGCCGGAGGTTGTGGTTGAAGCGATCCGCCAAGTAGTAAACATGGTTCGGGAGATGCGGCAGTGACCGCGATCTCACGCAGTCCGGCGCTGTTGGTGCTTGTGATCGGCACCGGATGCGCGATCCATAAAGCGCCAATCCATTCCTATCGGTTGGTCCCGGCGGCCGTCAATCCGGTTTTAATTCCCCCCGGCGTTGCTAGCCCCGATGTGGCTCAGCGGACCTTTAACGCGAATGTCGCTGCAGGACGCGGTCAATGTCCGTCAACCGGCGGGCCGATTGCAATCCAGACCCGTCGTAAGCGCATTCGAGTGACAGTTACGCGTGAGTTGCTTCTTCAGGAACCGATCGGATGGTTGAATGAGTGGACGGCCGATCTCGAATCACAAGGTTGCATAGCACCCGGCACAAGCCCGAAATTAGCCGAGCAGATTGCCGAAGCGCTTCCGCTCGACATAGATCAGGCGTTTCACCTTCTTCACTCGAACCAGATCGACATCACTTCACAAATGAGGATTCAGGTGGTGAGCCCAATCGTGCGTGAAGGTGTGACGCCCAACAGCCCCATACCAGAGTCGGCTGAAACGTCGGGAAAGGGCAACAGCATTACCGTAAATATAAAATCTTCGGCGAGCCTGCTCGGCTATGAAACGGCATCGTACACGGTTCAAACCAAGTCCAATGGAATTGGCCTTAGCATCGTTCCGCTATACGCCGATCGTCACATCGGCGACGAAACCGAACGCCGCCCCGAACCGGCGACCAACTATTTTCAATTTCCGGCGGACGCCGCATTCTACCGGGTTTTTTACGAAGCGCAGCAGACCGAATACGCCGCGATCATAATTGCGGCCCGCTCCCGCGCAGAGTTGGAGCGGCGGACTAAAATACTCGGGGCAGGAATAGCATCCTGCGACAAGCTGAACAATGAACTGTGCGTAGCTGTTCCCAAACAAGTCGCCATAAACGGGCTGGTCCCCGTGACCGTCAACGGAAGCCAGACTTTTGTCACTTGGGGAACAAATATCGGGGGCGCGATTCGGGCGGCCGGAGAACGGCAGGCGAATCTCCTGTTGCCGAAACTCGCGATCTACAAACTCTACAACGGTAAGCCAGTCGGCGTCGAATTCGATCACGCCAACCCCGCCATCTTCAATGTGATAGTGAGCGGCGGCGAAGTGATCTCCTGGAAATGAGAACTCCGCTTCTGCGCGGGCTATAATGTCGATAGCATATGTACCGCAAACTTGGCGTCCTTTTTCTTGGCCTCATTTCTGTCTGCGCCGCCCAGCATAAGGAGTACGAACAGCCGGCCATGCACGCGGCGCGCGGTACCCACGGCGCGGTCGCCGGCGGCAGCGAATATGCCACTGAAGCGGGCATGCGCATCTACTTCCAGGGCGGAAACGCGGTGGACGCGGGTGTGGCCACCATGTTTGCGGCATCGGTCACCGAGTTCTCGCATTTCGGCATGGGCGGCGAAGCGCCCATTCTGATTCGCACCAAGGCCGGTAAAGTCTATTCCATCGCAGGCGTCGGCACGATGCCGAAGCTGGCGACCGCCGAAATGTTCCGTGAGCGCCGGCCCAAGCCCGGCGAAATTCTGACTTTGGAGCCCGGCGGCATGAAGGGCATTATTCCAGTAGCCGGAATCATGCCTGCGCTCGTGCCGGGCATGATGGAGTCCGGACTTGTCGCGCTCAGAGAATTCGGGACCAAGTCGTTCGCCGAGGTCGCGCAACCGGCTATCGATCTGGCGGACGGCATGGCTATCGATGAAATGCGCGCTGGAGCCATCGCTCGCTCACGCCGCTTTTTGGATTTGTGGCCCGATTCCAAGAAAACGTTTATGCCTGACGGCCAGGTTCCGATGCCGGGGGAAATTTTCCGGCAACCCAATCTGGCGCGCACTTTGCGCTCGCTGGTAGCCGCCGAAAAGAAAGCGCTCGCCTCGGGAGGCAATCGTACCGCGGGAATCGATGCCGTAAGGGATTTCTTCTATCGCGGCGACATCGCGCATCGCATCGACACGTTCATGAAAGATAACGACGGCCTGCTGCGCTACGAAGACATGGCGGCGTTTAAGCTCCAACCCGAAGAACCCGTCTCAGTCGATTATCGCGGGTACAAAGTCTACAAGCCCGGCTTCTGGAGCCAGGGACCCGCAATGCTCGAGGCGCTGAACATTCTGGAAGGCTTCGATCTGCGATCGATGGGTTTCAACTCCGCTGAATATATCCATAAGGTCAACGAGGCTCTTAAGCTCGCATACGCCGATCGCGATACTTATTACGGCGATCCGAAATTTAACCACATTCCCACCGATACCCTGCTGTCCAAAGACTACGCTGCCGAGAGGCGCAAGCTCATTGGGACCAAGGCCTCGCTGGACTTCATTCCGGGCACGATAAATGACAAGAAGGGGCGGCATCCGATCGACATGGAGATCGCACGCACCAAGATCGATCCTGAGCTGATGTCAAGCGACACCACCTGCGTGGATGCGATCGACAAGGATGGCATCGTCTTCTCGGCCACGCCGTCCGGCGCCTGGCTGCCGTCGGTAATCGCCGGCGACACCGGTATCGCGCTTACCGAGCGAGCCCAGAGTTTCCTGCTGGTTCCGGGATCACCCAACGAGTTGGCAGGAGGCAAGCGTCCGCGTGTGACCTTGAGCCCGACGCTGGTGACCCAACAAGGCCGTCCTTATCTGGCGTTCTCCACGCCCGGCGGCGACAATCAGGATCAGAGCCTTATCCAGCTTTTCTTAGACGTGGTGGAGTTCGGAATGAACGCGCAAGCGGCCGTGGAAGCGCCCCGCCTGCAGACCCGGCATCTAGTGTCGAGCTTCGATAATCACGCCTGGGTTCGGGGCGATTTGCTGCTCGACGAACGCATTCCGCAAAATGTCATGCAGGATCTGGCCGGCCGCGGCGATCGCGTCGGCATCCGTTCTCGCTGGGCCAGCGGCGCCGCACCGGTGATGGTTCGGATGCTGCCCGACGGCGTCATCGAAGCCGGGGCTGATCCCTACGGTTATCGGGTCGCCCACGCCTACTAACGGACTTCAACGCGCTCACCCCGCATTTCAGCGGCGCGTTTCCGTGTACCGACACGGATATGTGAGCACGCTCTCCTTGCTTGCCGTAGATGTGATGGCTACCGAGTCGTTCGAGCGTCTTTGCTAGCTCGCGACCCGCTATATTTCTCACACGGTGATTTCTACCAGCCCGGCCAAGTCCGCCGGAGTCTCGTCAGCCGAAATCGAAAGACAACCTTGGATAGCTTCGCGGATGTTCCTGGTAACTTCCTCCATCGTTTCGCCCTGGGAAACGCAGCCCGGTAATGCCGGAACGTCCGCCCAGTAGCCGCCCTCCTCAGCCTTGTGAATGATCGCTTGGATTTGCATGATCTAAGGCCATGTAACTACTCACGTGGAGAATGCGTCAGAATCAAGTTATGAGCGCTTCATCGGATCTGGTTACTGTTTATCGCTCCATGGATGCGACCGCCAAAGAAGACTGCGAGAGTATCATCGAAATGCTCCGCGAGGAAGGCATCTCCGCCGTCATGTTAGATGATTCCGCGTGGGGCGTGCCGGAGGGGACCTATGAGGTACGGGTGCCTGCACGGGAAGCCGCGCGAGCCGAGAAGCTCATCGATGAGAATCCGCTGCCGGACGAAGTGGAAGAGGTCGACGACTCCGCCGATCTGGATCTCGAAACAATATTTCACATCGAAGGTAGCAGCCTCACCGGCGAATTACAGGCGATGTCGATCAAGAACCTTCTGGAATCGAATGGGATCGCTGCCGTACTGGTGGGCGATTCGGTGCTCCCCAACTTTCCCTTTGAAGTGAAAGTGGCGCGCGAACAGGCAGAACGCGCACGCAAACTGATCGAAGATCTCGAAAGTGCAGGCCCGGCGGCGGCCGAAGAACTCGAAGCTGAATCCGAAAAGAAAACGCGCAGGTAAATTCCCGGTTAATTAACGAACCTGGGCGACCGCGCCCTTTCGGCCTCGGCCCTGGTGAGCAATCACTTCGCGCGCTTTGTCCAGCAACGCTTTCGAAGACGGCAGAGACTCTAGTGCCTTGCGCACTTCCGGATCAGTCTGGAAACCCAGCCGGTCGGACTCCTCGCGGCTGAAGGCGGTAGTAAACAGCTCTACCCGCAAGCGGTCCTGTATCCACGAACGATCGCGAACGAAATCCTCCGACGTGAACTCGATGCCGCGGCGTTTTATGAAGAAACTGAAGTCTTCCATCACCTGATCGTTCGGCTTCCAATCCTTGGTCAGATGCTCGTCGTGCGTCGCGAAGAACTCGGGCGCATAGAAGAAGAATGCCAGCCGGTTTTCTAACTGACTTTCCAGATGAGTCGCTTTAGGGGTTTCGTACTTCTCATCCGGTGCAATGCCGTCTCCACCGAATACGATTCGTCCGCTGTCGGTCTTCCTCATATCCTTGAGATTGTTCTGTCCCTCGTTGCGGCTGAGGTACTCATACAGACCTTGGTGGGAATAATCACGCTGAATCAGACGGCCGCTGGGTGTGTAGTATTTCGCGATGGTCAGCAGCAGGGCGCTGTTTCCATACAGCGGGAAGGGCGCCTGCACCAAGCCTTTGCCGAAAGTATTTTCTCCGAAGATCCAGGCCCGGTCGTGATCCTGCAGGGCGCCGGACAAAATTTCAGCCGCTGACGCCGTGCCGCGGTTCACCATTACAACAATCGGATATTCGCGCCCACGCTCGCCTTTCTTGGCCACGAATTTGGTTTCGGCCGACGCCCGGCCCCGATGAGACACGATCAACTGACCCTTGCGCAGGAAACGATCGGCTACATTGACAGCTTCTTGGACCAACCCACCGGGATTGTCGCGCAAATCCAGAATCATGCCGTCAATGGCGCTTTCCGGAAAGCGCGCCAGCGCCTGATCCACTTCGTGGCTAGTAGTTTCGTTGAAAGCCTCGATGCGCATGTACGCGATCCCGGGCCGAATCCAAAACGCATAATTTACCGTGCCTCGCGGGACGTTGTCGCGGACAACGGAGAAATGCAGTGGCTCCGAATTTCCCAAGCGCTTCACCGTGATGGTGACCGGAGTCCCCTTGGGGCCCTTCAACATGCTGGAAACTTCTGTGACTGTCGCGTGGGCGGTATCCGAATCGTTCACCGAAGTGATTTGGTCGCCCGGTCTAAGTCCCGCTCGAAACGCTGGAGAGCCTTCGAACGGGTACATCACTACTACCTTGCCTTCCGGCGCGCCGACGTACATGCCGACACCGTAATAGTGGCCCGATTGTCCTTCGCGCAGCAGTGCATAAGCTTTCGGATCGAAAAAATTCGAATGCGGATCCAACGTACGTAACATGCCCGGGATCGCGCCCTTGAATACGACCTGATCGGTGTCCACCCTGTCGGCGAAGTTGGACTCCACCGCTTCGTAAATCTGGGTGAATTTCTTGATTCCGGCGTTGACGTCAGCTTCAGATTGAGCCAGAAGGGGGTGAATAGGAGCGCATGCGAAAGCAAGAATGGCGACGCGCAGCCGCCAGCGCGAAATGGACATTTCTTAAAACCTCAGGTCTATATATAGTATCAATACTAAACGAGGTTGTCCCGTCCTTTTTCGCATACAATTCCTTACGGAACCGCGGCTGAGTACTGGTACGCTTGATGCGATGCCGCCCGTGGAAGGAAGGTTTCGACCGAAATTTTACTGCCGTCGGTTCGAATCGTGGTGAGCCCCTGCAGGTCCGTCCGCAGAATTGTCGCACGATGCGTCGCGAGGCGCTCCAGCACCTTAGGGTTTGGGTGGCGGAACGAGTTCTCAAAGCCATCCGAAATTAGCGCGAATCTAGGCGAAACAGCCTCCAAAAACGGCTCGATACTGGACGTGTTACTGCCATGGTGGCCCACTTTAAGGATGTCGGCCTGTAACGACTCCCCCGTCGCCAGTGCCTGCATTTCCATGGGCTTTTCCATGTCGCCAGTCAACAGGATCGATCGCTCGCCGTAGCTGATTCGCATGCCTAGAGAATCGTTATTCGTTGGGCTCTGGCCCGGAACATAATCGGGTGGCGGCGAGATTATCTCGACCTGCGTACCTCCGAAATCAAGGGTCCGGCCGCTGCGCATTTCAATGATCGAAACCTTTTGTAACTGGGCCTTTGCCTCCACTGCTGTCCATGCCGCGCTGGGTGCAGTGGCGCCGATCCAAAGCTCGCGGGGGTGGAAGTTTTCAATCAGCGCAGGGAGCCCTTGGGCATGGTCGTCGTGCGCGTGGGTCATCACCACCACGTCGATTTTCCGGATCGACCGGCGCCACAGGTAGGGCGAAACCACATCCTCGCCGATGTCGATCCGCGGCTTGGTGCGCCGGCCGAACGAGAGAGTCCCACCACCGTCCACCAGCATCAGTTTGCCGTCGGGAAATGCGAGCAGCAGACTGTCTCCCTGGCCGACGTCGATGGCTGTCAATTCCAATTCTCCCCGACGTACGTCGGGCGGGAATGGATGCCAGAAGACCAGCGCAAACAAGACTGCTACAACGAACGTCGAAACCCAACTCCAGGAGCGCGATCGCCAGATTGCAAACGCAAGCACGATCAGAGCCGCTGAAAAGGCGAAAACCAGCCAAAGCGGCGGATCGGGCACTCGCGAGTTGGGCTCGAATTGGACGTGCCAGGCCGCCACCTTCTCGCCTGCATCCAGCAGCCACCCGGCAATTACAGCAGGAAGGTGCCAACCAGTGAAGACACCGGCAAACCCAAAAGGAACAACCAATGCGAGCAACGGCACTACAATAATGTTCGCGGAGAAACCTGTGAATGAAATGCGATGAAAGTAGATCGCCAACGGCAAGGCCAGTGCAATCTGCATTACTGTGGAAATGACCGCCATCTCCCAGGCGTAGAAGAGCAGCCGTGCCGCAAACGCAAGGACACGCACAATCCAATCCTGCCGAATTCGCAAATAGTACTGCAGTGTTTCGGCGAGCAAGCGTAGTTCGACACGAAACTGGGCTGCCCGTGGCTGCATGCGAGCGTCACGGCTTACTTCACGAATCCCGAAGATACCGCGCGAGAATGGCGCGGACGTAGCTTCCAACAGAGGAATCGCTAGTGCGCCAATGGCCGCCACGGCCAGAAACGATAATTGGAAGCCGGCCTCGAACAGCTGGCCAGGATCCCCGGCCAAATAGATGATCGCCACTGCGGCCAGTAGATTCAGCACCTGCCGGCGGCGGTAGAAGTACCGCGCGGCCAGATACAAGCTGAATCCAGCGGCAGCCCGGACGGCCGGTGCGTTACAACCAGAAACCAGTGCATACAGCCATGCTCCGGCGGCTGTGATCGCCATTGCCTTCAGCTCGGGTACGAAACAGACTCGCAGCAGAAATAGAAGGAACGCGGCCAGGACCGTGATATGCAGCCCGTCGATCACCAACATGTGATACGTTCCGGTGCGCCGGAACTCCTCGGTCCAGATTCGATCAAGTTTGCTAGATTCGCCGATCAGCGTGGCTTCCATCATGCCGGTGGCGTAGCGGTTACCGGCATAGAGCCGATCGATCCGGTCGAGTGCACCGGTTCGTAACGCGAAGATTCCCGCCAGGAACCACGATCCGCAGCGGCCTGGCAGTACTTTCACGCTGTTTCCAGCGGCAATCGAGGCAGTCCAATAAATATCACTGCGCGCTGAATAAGCCTGATAATCGAAAGCCCCCGGATTTTGAAAATTTCGGATGGGCCGAACTCGCGCTTCTAATTCCACTGGCTGTCCGTAGTGGAGATTCGGCGGCGCCTCGCCGTCTCTAACCGTTAGGCTGACGCGGGCACGCGCGTTCGGGGCCAGTTCAATTATGAATTGATCGCGCCCTTCATAAAACGCTGGCGGCGAAACTACACATCCGCTTAATAGCACCGTTTCGCGCGAGCTGGCATCGATGTGGGGCGCACGGCCGGGCCGGTGAATCAACTCGAGCGCCGCACCGCTCAGCGCAACCGTGATGAAGCAGCACGCATATCCGATCCCCCACGAGCGCCTATAGGCCAGCAAAGTCAATCCTAGGAATAGTGGAAGACCGACTAAAAACGCAACTGCTCCGAGCCCAACGACGACTCGCGAGAAAAGAATCCCCAAGGCGAAGGCCACCAGGGGCATAAACAGAGGAAGTTTCACCTGACAAATGTGGTGTTTACGACCCTGGTAAAATCTCTAGGAAAACCTGAAACGACTTGTGCCGCCGGGAGTCCTTAGAGATAGTTGAGTGATGGTGTATGAAGCCGGTTGAAGTCCTATTAGTGGAAGATAATGCGGGGGACACCCTGCTTATTCAGCAAACCCTGGCCGAAGGTTCGATTCCTGTCAAGATTCATGTTGCCAGGGATGGCGAGCAGGCTCTCCAGATGCTGGATGATCCCGAGTTCAGTCCGGGCTTAATTATCTTGGACCTCAACCTTCCCAGAATCCCCGGCTCGGTGGTCCTGGAGCGATATCAGAACAAACGTGCTCCCATCGTCATATTCACGTCTTCCTGGAATGACGCCGAGATCAATCGCGCGCTGGATCTGGGCGCGCGCGAATTCGCTCAGAAGCCCACTGACCTGCAGACTTTCAGCGATGTAATCTGTGGAATAGTAAAGAGGTGGGCGATTCGCGAGGAAGACACCACCCTTAGCGGAGCTGGCTCTTAGCTCCACGCATGCAGAAAAAACGACTAGGCAACAGCGATCTGGAGATCACTCCACTCGGCATCGGCGCTTGGGCTATGGGCGGCAGCGGGTGGGCCTTTTCCTGGGGACCCCAGGACGATCAGGAATCGATCGCGTCCATCCATGCGGCGCTTGATCACGGAATCAACTGGATCGATACGGCCGCCGTTTATGGCCTAGGCCATTCCGAGGAGGTGGTCGCGCGAGCCCTGGAAGGCCGTTCCGCGAAACCCTACGTCTTCACCAAATGCGAGCGCATTTGGAATGAGCGCGGCGAGATCGCTAAATCGCTGAAAGAGTCTTCCATTCGGAAGGAGGTGGAGGGTAGTCTCCGACGGCTTAAGGTGGACGTCATCGATCTCTATCAGATCCACTGGCCGGAGCCGGACGAAGACATCGAAGAGGGCTGGACTGCACTGGCCAAACTCAAGCAGGAGGGCAAGGTCCGGCACATCGGCGTTTCGAATTTCAATGCCGATCAGATGAAGCGTGCGCAGGCCATCGCACCGATCACTTCACTGCAGCCTCCGTACTCTCTCATCTCGCCCGAAATCGAGGAGTCCATTCTGCCATATGCGCAAGCACACAATATCGGCGTTATTGTCTATTCGCCGATGAAGTCGGGACTATTGAGCGGCGGGATGACACGCGAGCGCGTAGCGGCTTTTCCGGCGGACGATTTCCGCCGGCGCGTGCCCAACTTCCAGGAACCGCTGCTTTCACGGAATCTCGAACTAGCCGAGCTGCTGCGGGCAATCGGCAAGCGGCAGGGGCGTACACCGGGCGAAGTTGCCATCGCCTGGACACTTCGGCATCCGGCAGTCACTGCGGCTATCGTAGGTATGCGGTCTGCGGACCAAGCGGAAGGCGTCATCGGCGCAGCGGAATTTCGCCTCACTCAGGCCGAGTTAGCTGAAATCGGGCGGTTTCGGATGGTAAAGGCAACATCACAAAGCTGAAGCCCCCGCGTCGGCACGCGTTGCGAGCTTTTGTACATATTTCCGCATTCTCGCGTCGCGCCGCATACCGGCCAGATTTGCCTCATCCAATGCTTTTTGACTATCCCATGCGTCGTGGGTCTTGCGATAGCACGCGATAACGGTTCCAGTTCGGTCTCGCCCGCCGTGACAGTGCACAAATACTCGGCCAGAGTTCGAATTTAGTTCCTGCATGATTCGAGAGATCTGCTGATCGGTGGGCGCTCCCATCTCCATTGGTACGCTCAAGAATTTCATGCCGAGCGCTTCCACGATCCGCTGCTCTCCGCGGATTTGTGGGTCTTCACGTCGAAGGTCGACGACGGTCTTGATTCCCATCTTCGCCAGCGCTTCAAATCCTTCGACGGTGGGTTGCGCTCCGCGGTAGATCCGGTCGTTCACTTGGTGAAAGTTGGGAACTCCCGTTGGATCCGCGGCTGCCAAGGCCAAAGGAATCGTCAACATCCCGATCACAAGTTTCGTCATAAGCGTCTGCCTATGAGACGAAGCCGCGAACGGGTAGGAATCACGGAACCCGGCCTGTCACGGTTCGGTAACGTGAGAGGATAAGGCATGACCGCTAAGTCTCTCAAATGGATGCACATATTTGGCATTTTATTTGCCGCCTCAGTCGTCGCGCAGCAAGCTCCACCTGCCCAGCCGGGCACGCATTGGACCGAGGAACAGCTTCGCCGGGCGGTCGCGCTGGCGCGGGTCGGACAAAAGCTTACTCCCAAGTCCTGGCCCGGCAACGCGCGAGTGGCCGTGTGCCTCAGCTTTGATGTCGATAACGAGTCTTATTTGTTAGCACGCGGCGAAACTTCGCCCACCACGCTCTCCGCCGCCGACTTCGGGGCCGAAGCGGGATTACCGCGCATCCTTGAGCTCCTCGACCGCTACCAGGTACCAGCATCGTTCTTTGTTCCCGCCGTCAGCGCGCTGCTGCATCCGGAGATGATCCCGGCCATACTCAAGAGCGGCCGCCATGAGATCGGCGTGCATGGATGGATTCACGAATCTCTGGTTGCTCTCAATAGTGAACCCGAAGAGGAGCGTCTGCTAAACCAGGCCATCAATTACCTCACCGAGGCCACGGGCAAGCGGCCGGTCGGCTATCGCGCACCAGCTTGGGCATTCAGCCCCTACACCGTAGGACTGCTTCGAAGAAGCGGCTTCCTTTACGACAGCAGCCTCCAAGCCATGGACGAACCATACGAGCTGGTTTCTAACGGCGAGCCAACCGGAATCGTCGAGCTGGCCATCGATTGGACGCTCACTGAAACTCCGTATCTCGGCCGCGGCGGAACGATGCCTTCGCCGGAGCTGCTGTATCAGCTTTACAAAGATGAATTTGACGGAGCCTACGAGCAGCACACTATGTTTGTGCTCACACTGCATCCGCATGTAAGCGGTCATCGCGCGCCGCTTCATCACTTGGACCAATTAATCGCTTACATGAAGTCGAAGCCCGGCGTATGGTTCGCAACCGCCGAGCAGATTGCCCGTTATGTCAAGCAAGTTGAACAAACACGGTGAAAACATGGCCTCGATCAGCGATGATTACCGGCGGCCAAAAAGCCACAGCACCACCGATAAAATCAGACTGATCAGCAGCGACGTCACGATCGGAAAATAAAAGACCGAATTTTTGCCGCGGATGACGATGTCCCCAGGCAGGCGGCCCAGACGGATGGGGAGTCGTTCGCCAATGGATACAATCAGGCCCAGCGCCAGGACGAAGAGCCCGATGATGATCAACATTCGCCCGAACCGCATGCTTAATTTTCCCACTCAATCCGGCCCAACGCGTGCGAGAATGTCGGCATGACCGGTGCGGTTCTCTGGGACATGGACGGAACACTGGTCGATTCGGAAGAATTCCATTGGCTCTCGTGGCGGGACACCATGGCTGCGGAGGGTCTTCCGATCACGCGCGATCAGTTTGTGGTGACTTTCGGACAGCGGAACGACTCGATCCTGCCGCGCTGGCTCGGCGCACACGCCGCACCGGATCGCATTCAACGAGTCGGTGACGTGAAGGAGGCGCTGTACCGGAAACTGGTTCGCAATAGCGGAATCGCTCCACTTCCCGGCGCGGCCGAGTGGGTGCGCCGATTGTATCAGGAAAAATGGCGCCAAGCCGTCGCTTCTTCCGCGCCCCGGGCGAATGTGGAGATTGTGCTGGAGGTGATTGGCCTGGCAGGCTGCTTTCAAGCCATCGTCTCGGCTGAGGACGTGACGGCCGGCAAGCCGAATCCGCAGGTATTTCTGACGGCAGCATCGCGCCTGGCCGTAGCGCCCGCCGAGTGTGTCGTTGTGGAAGACGCTGTCGCTGGCGTAGAGGCTGCCCGGCGCGCAGGGATGCGGAGCATCGGGGTTAGCCGCAATGCTGTGCTTGCGGCGAACGTTGCGGTCAGATCGCTCGCCGATCTTGCACCAGATTCATTCGAAAAACTGCTGGCGGGCTAAACTCTCCCCGTAGCAATGGCGCGTGCCCAGTCATTGCGTCCCACGGATGCGGCGCACTGAGAAGCGGGCCCGTAGTCGTAAGCTACTTTCTCAAAAGACACATCCCAAGCGGCTCCTGTTTTGGTCAGGATTGCGTAAGAGGCGTGTGGTGAATAGGTCTCCATGCTGTGCGGCACCGGCGCATCGTCGCTATAGGCAGGCAGCCCCACGCTGCCGGGATTCACAATCATCTGGCCATTCGCCAGTGAAACCAAGCGCGGAGTATGCGAGTGGCCGCACACAATCACAGGATGCCGGACGCCTTTCACCAACCGCAGGATCTCCGCTTCAGGCCGAAGCAGCGCCCTGCCTGAAGCCACGTCCTCGAGCAGATAGGTCTCATCGCTGGCGGGTGTCCCATGGCACAGAAAAATCTCCTCCTCGAAGATGGCGGTGGGCGGAAGGGTCTGCAGCCACTGGATCGGATCTTCGCCCAGGTCTTTGATTACATAGTCCAGCGTAGGGATCGCGCGGCGGTCCTGCTCGGTGGCATCGTAAATCTGGCGATCCTGGTTCCCGCGAATGGTAAGCAGATCGCCCAAGGTCTGAAGCCGGTTGAAGGTCTCGTGCGGGTTCAGGGGACCATATAGGATGTCACCCAGGTTGAACACCGTGTCCACGCGCTGCTTTCGAACGTCAGCCAGGACGGCATCCAAGGCCCAAACATTAGCATGGATATCCGCAACGAGAGCGATCCGGAGGGGGTTAGAAGCCATATACTATTAAGAAAGAGGAGCCGATCAATACCTAGTGTCACCAAAAGCCTTGCACGTTTTCAAGGTTTTCACGTCAGCCTGTTATAGGCATGGCGTCCGTAGTGCAGACATTTGAGGACTTTATGAGCGAGCGGGGAACCCCCTCTCAACTCGACGCCACCCTGCAATCCGCTCAGGAGCTGCAAAATCGCTTTATTTCCGATAACTTACGGCGAATCTTTCTGCTCATCTACCGGATCGTTGGGAACGTCGCCGATGCCCAGGATCTGACCCAAGAGGCCTTTATCAAGGCGCTCCAACGGCAGGATCAATTGAAAGACATCGAAAAGGCGGCGCATTGGCTGTCCCGGATCGCCAGCAATACGGCGATTGATTTCTTGCGGCGGAACGGCAAAGTCAACTTTTGCGAGATTGACACTTTGATGGAGCCGTTAAGCGAGCCATCGGAGAGTCCTGAGCAGGCTGTGCTTCGCTCCGAGTATCGAGCTTATCTCGAAGAAGGTCTCACGGTCTTAACCGAGCGCGAGCGGACCGCTTTATTGCTGCGAGACGTTGAGGGGCTTCCGGCCGAGGAAGTCGCCAGCCAGATGAATTGCTCCAAGGCGACCGTACGATCACACATCGCTAATGCCCGCGTCAAGTTTCGCCGGTATATCGAGCGCAGCCGCCGCGCGCAAGGGAGGAAGCCTTCATGAGGCGCCCCGACTCCATGAGACATCCGAGCGAAGCTCAACTGGCGCTGTTGGCCGGCGGAGATCTGACATTTTGGGACCGCTGGCAGGTGCGTCGGCACGTTTCCAGGTGTTCAGCGTGCGAGGGTGAAGTGGCGGCCTTGCGATCCGGGAGCGAACAGGTTCGGGACGCATTGCCGGACTTGCCGAAAGACCTCAACTGGAATCGTCTGGCCGAAGAGATGACTGGTAACATTCGCGTGGGGCTGGCAGCAGGTGAAGCGATCGCGCGCTTTGATCGGCCAGTCGTTCGCGTCCGTCCTGCCCGCCTGGGATTTAACGCTGCCCTGGTGCTGGCATGCGCCACGGTGGTGTTCGTGACCGCATTCTGGACCAGCCTTCCACGCGAACAGGCGCAACATCTGAGTTCGGCGTTGCAGAAGATTTTCACCGGTCAGAACGGCCGGCATCCGGCTGTTTCCCAGGACGATGTGATGCTGGAGGCATCCACTTCAGCGATCGAAGTGAAAGAGAACGGCCGCACTATGATGCTGACGCATCCGCGCTCGGATGGCGTCACGGTCTCCGTCAACATGCAAGGCTCGGCCGGCGTGCGCTATGTGGACGACGACACGGGCCAGGTGACGACCAACAAGGTGTACTATGCGGAGCAGTAGAGTGGCACCAGCATTGTTTGTAATGCAGGCTGTCCTATCGGCTGCCGTCCTCCCCAAGATCGACCTGCCTAAAGATTCACCCGTCACCGTGGTTTCCGCCGATTTCGGAGACTCGAACGAAATGGCGCGCGGCGGGGCGATGCTACTCGATTTGCACGCCGTGCTTTCGCTGCGCAATTCAGGCGCCCGACGCATCCGAGGCATCACTCTGCTGGTGCGCGCGCAGGAGGCTACGCCAGGGGGCAAAGGCTCCGTCACTGTGACCAGCCTGGATGTCGGTCCTCAAGAGACCTTTCCGCTGCGCGTCGACCTACGGCTGCTTCGGCCGCTACAAGCCTCGAGTGCGGCCCCAATCGAGATCGGTCTGGACGGAATACTGTTCGACGACCTCAGCTTTTACGGTCCGGACAAACTCAGCTCGCGGCGAACGATGATCGTAAGTGAATTCGAAGCGCGACGCGATCGGAAGTATTTCAAGTCGCTGCTGACCGAGGGCGGACAGCCAAAGCTGCAGCAAGCGATTCTCGAGAGGCTGGCGCATCAGGCGGATCGCCCAGCGTTCGATGTGCAGGTTGTGCGTGGTGGGCGGGCAACTAATTTCGAGCCCGAAAAAGAGGTCCAGTTCGCGTTTTTGAGTTTGCCTGATTCACCCATTGAGCCTCTGGAGGGCATGGCCCGGATCTCGGGCAACGAAGCGCGAGCCCCGCGCCTGGAAGTGAAGAACCGATCCGATCGCCCCATCCGGTATCTGGAAGTCGCATGGATCCTGCATGACCGGAACGGACGCGAGTTTCTGGCCGGATCGGTACCGGCGGAGTTGCAACTGGGACCCGGGCAGAAGAGCCAGATTCTTGAAAACTCGACCTTGAAGTTTCCTCAGCGCGGCGGCCAGCCGCTCGCGATCGAAGGCATGACCGGCTTTGTGAGCAGCGTCGAGTACGCCGATGGCAGCGTCTGGATCCCGAGCCGCGCCGATCTGGGCACGCCCCAATTGCAGCGCGTCGCATCGCCATCCGATGAAGAGCAGCGGCTGGTTCAGATCTACCGCAAGCGCGGCATCCAAGGCCTGATCGCGGAACTAAGTAAGTTCTAGCAGCCAACCCGGGCCGGCTTCACAACGCTGCCCGGCAACCCTCCTCGCAGTGGATTGAACTATCCTAAATAGAAAGGCCCGCTATGAACGTAGTCAAGCTCGCTCCCATCGCCTTCGTATTCCTAAGCTGTGAAAACCAGGCGCCAGCGCAACAAGCGGGACCGCCCACCAAGCCGCCCGTCGTCCTAGAGAACAAGGAGAAGCCCAAGAAGGACTCACCTTATCGGATCATCCAGGGCGTCGTAAAGGACCAATCCGATAATCCTCTCGCTGGAGCAATCGTGCAGCTCAAAGACACCAAAACATCAAAAGTGATCGATTTTGCCACCAAAGGCGATGGAAGATTCGCGTTCCGCGATCTCTCGATGGGGATCGACTATGAACTGCTTGCCAAGCGCGGTGATCTTGCATCCCCACCCAAAAAAGTGAGCATTTACGACACGCGCAAGGAGGTCATCATCAACTTCACGCTCCAGCCGCAGGTCAAGCAGTAGCAGGACGTGAATAGGAACGCAGTGTGCGACGCATACGGTGGCACTTGCGCCTGGCAATTTCAGCGAACTCCAGCAGAAGTTGACACTCGGCCTTCGGTAGAATTCCAACCGCGGACTTCAGATAGCGAACCAGGTCCTTGTATTCAGCGTAGGCCTTCTTGTATGCAGCCGTAACGCGCGAGCTACGAGCAGAGCCAGCGGCTCTTCCTTGACGCGTTGAACGCCGGTTGGAGGGTTTTCCTGCGGGGTGAACCATGCCACTACATAGAGGCAATTGGGTTACCAAGTGTTTCAGTGCTATACTGAAAACCGAACGTAGCAGGGGGTGTTGCCTCGACGACCGAAAATCACTGCTAAGTTCTCGACTGCGCGGGGCGTGGCTCAGCCTGGCTAGAGCGCCTGGTTCGGGACCAGGAGGTCGGTGGTTCGAATCCACTCGCCCCGACCAATATTTTCAAAGGTTTACATACGATGCGGTCGCGGAGTTCCGGTATCCCAGAGTACGAGAGTGGGTGGGCAGTTGGATGGCGCTGATTTTCCTGGTCGACGGTGCCTGCCGATTTCTTAGGGACGGCTCACGCTAGACCGCCATCTGAACGTTCCATAGACATTGCAGTCTCCTCCGCGATCAAGACCGAGCGCCCTTCGGCGGCCACCTCGGGGCCTCGACGCCGCACTGTTTGGCCTACGAGGCAGGTGCCGAAGCTCTGCCCTGCGGCTTGCTCTTGCCCTTGAAATTGAGCGCCACTGCAGCGCGGATGAAATCCGTCAAGGCCGCCTCGTTCACCTTCGCGCACTTTCGCGAGCGTCTTCCCGCGCCATTCCCGAGTTCCTTGATCTTCTCGTCGATTAATGCACAGGCACTTCGACGGGACGGGCCTTTTCATGTATCGCTCCAACCCTCGCACCGAACATCTGCAAAGGTAGGTTACGTCAAATCCCGGCTCACGGCAACGCGGCGGGCAACGCCTCGGTAACTGACTGATACCGGAACAAGGCAAGGCCGCGTTTGACCCTGCCCCGCTGCGAGGAAAGCGCTCGCGCCAGGGTAGCCATGCTTCGCGGGTGCGGTCTTAGGCGGTCCCAACTCTTGTCAGTGACTGTCAAGACAAGCCGGCAGCGTCAAGCACCTTTGTCAGGCAGTCCCGCATAGACAATTAGTTAAGAAGAAGCGTAGTTTCATCACTGTTTAGTTTTATGTACTTTCCCTCGATTACCCGCAGCCGCTTTCCTCTTCAATTTGATCTGATTGTAATCAACGGCGGCACGGACGAGATTTTTCAGAGCACGCTCATTGATCTTATCGCCCTCGAAAAAATCGATCGCTCGCCACACCTTGCCTTCGAGGCCCGCATTGAAGAGCTGGTCAGGATCCGGGAGGCTCGCCCCGTGGGAAAAGGTAAGCTTTACCTTACCTTTGTGGGCGTTGCCGACCGCGATTATTCCGTCGCGGGACCATACTGGGCTTCCCATCCACTTCCACTCCTCGATGATCTCCCGGTCGGCCGCAAGAAAGCTCTTGCGGACGCTGGCGAACGTTTTGCCGCGCCAGTCTGTGAGTCCTGCAATCAGTTGGTCAATACGTTCCGATGGAGTCATTGGATTTTATGCCTCGAATTCTTGTCCCGTTTTCATGCGAGTAGTTTCTCTGCGGCGCGTTGTTTGGCCGGTCTCTTCAAAATAAGACGTCGAAGGACATGGCCCTTCCACATCCACAATCCCGAAAGGAGCATTACAGGAACGACGACAAACCGAACACGGTCGGCGTACTTTGGAAGTTCTTCAAACGGACTGTAAATATAGCCAAGGATCGGAATGCTGAAAACGATGTGAATCCAGCGAAAAATCGAACGTTTGGTAGCTTCTTTCATGATTAATTTGTCCTCCACTCACGACTTTTGAGCCGCCTGAGGCGGCCGGTTGGGCGTTTCAATACCGAACTGCTTGGCGTACTCGGCCTTCAGCCGCTGCCAACCTTCGAACTTCATGGCCTCGCCACCGACGAGGCGGCCGATGGGAGTTCCTCTGAGAAGATGATCCAGAATATCCAGACAAATGTGCCAGCTCGCGGCGCCCCACGAGATGAAGCGGCGGTCGATGTTGTGCCACAGCGTCAGGCGCGTGCCGCCACCGACGGCTTCGAGTTCCCACCGAATATCGCCGTACTCCAGCACCTCGGGAGCGTCGGCTCGCGTCACTGTTGTTTCGAGCGGCGTGGGCGTTCCCACCCAGGTGAGCTTCACCGTTCCAACCGTACCCAGGCTCCCGGCGATTTCAAAGGGAGCCCATTCGCGCAGATGCGCCGGGTCGGTTAGCGCCTGCCAGACTTTTTCCGGCGAGTGGCGCAGTTCTCTCACGAGAATGAGCGTCCACTTCTCTCCGTCCCTCCGCACCTCCGCGCCGCTGGCCGGACCCGGTGTGTACCGCTCGCGATCAGTCATCTTTTTCTCCTTAGCCTGAGTAGCGTGCCAGCTGGGTGAGCTGAATGAGATTGCCGCAGGTGTCGTTCAGCATCGCAATGGTCGAGGCGGTCACGTCGGTGGGCAGCATCGTGAACTGGGCGCCTCGGGCCTTGATCCGCTCGTAGTCGCCCTTGACGTCGTCGGTGTAGAACATGGCCGCGGGCTGGCCCTGTTGAAAGATCGCCTGCTGATACGCTTTGGCCGCCGGGTTGTTATTCAGCGCCAGCTGCAGCTGAGCGCCGTCCGGCTCCTCGGGCGAGGCCACGGTCAGCCAGCGAAATGGGCCGTTACTGAAATCGGCCTTCTTGGCAAAGCCGAGTACCTCCGTATAGAAGCGCAGGGCTTTGTCCTGGTCGTCCACGTATAGGCTGGTCAATTTGATTTTCATTTCGTTTCTCCTTCGTCACGATCGCGGTTTGGGCCGCGTCGTTTTCTTTCGTGTCTTCCTTTTCGTTGATGTTGGTTGATCCATGTGATCCATGCGGTCGAGGTGGCGCTCGAGCGCATCCACGTGAGCGGACCAGAACCGGCGGAACGGCGCCAGCCAGGCATCGATGTCCTGAAGCGGCTCAGGTTTCAGCCGGTAGAGACGGCGCTGTGCGTCCACCGTGGATTCCACGAAACCGGCATCGCGCAGCACTCGCAGGTGCTTGGACACGGTCGGCTGCGGCATACGAAGCTGGCGCTCGATCTCACCAACCGACTGTTGTGAAGAGACCAGCAGGCTCAATATCGCGCGGCGGTTTGGCTCCGCAATGATTTCGAAAACAGATTCCACGCTCTTAATATACTCTCCAGAGCATATGCGTGTCAAGGTATATACAGGCCCGGGTGGTGCAACGATTTCAGTGGCGTGCTGGGATGCACCCTTTGACGCTGAAGCGTCGCGCCTCAGCTCGTTATTGTAGACGTGCGGACTCACTGGTCACCCCGCGGGGCAGTTGGGCTTGGGAGTGTGGCGGTGCGACTCTCGCCTCACTTCTATCCGAACACTGTCCCGGCTAGTTGCTGGAGAATTGTCAGCTTTTGTGATCTAAGACGGCGTTGCTTTGGAGCTTTTGCGCCACCGGTCTCACCTCACATACACTGATAAATCAGCGGCGCCGCCCCCCCGGAACGTCTCCGACATTGTGGAGCGCTTCGGTTGCAAGTGGGCCGTTGCAAAGGACGGCCCAGGATCGGGTCTCGTGCCGCCAAATACATTCGGACGAAATTCTAAGCACGAACAGCGTGTTATCCGGTCAAGTCGCGGGCATTCATTTGCGTGATGCGCTTGTCATAATTCACGATTCCGACCTCCCTTTCTTCCGTTCCCCCTCACCAAACTTCCCGATCTGCTCCGCATTGAGCGCCCAGCCGGCGCGTTATTCGGAAGCCATGGCCATTGCCACGTTTCCGCGAGCGATGGCTTCGTTTTTTCGAGTCATCCGTTCACGCCTAGGTCCTAGCAGTACCTACAAGTTGCGGATATTCTCGCAGTGCGCTATGGTGATCGAAGGTATTCAGGCTGCTGTAATACTCGTCCTTGGGTCCCTCCACCGGGGGGATCTCCTTTAATCTCAGGAGGATTGGATCGAATGCCGATCGTTCGCGTGCCCTCGTGCCGGCGCGCCGCATGTTTGATTTTGCCGCTTCTCATCGCGGCTCTGATGCTCATGATTGTGCCGACGCAAGCCTTTGCGCAGGCGTCCAGCACTGTGGGCGGCGAGGCGCAATTGGTCATTCCCGATCTTTCCCAGGCCACCTTCCTGGGCGGCACAAACGGCCGATCGCTGCTGATGTGGGGCTTGGCGGTCTGCGCTCTCGGTCTGCTGTTTGGACTCGTCACCTATACGCAGCTCCGCAACCTTTCAGTGCACCGCTCGATGCTCGAGATCTCGGAGCTGATCTATGAGACCTGCAAGACCTACCTCATTACGCAAGGCAAGTTTCTTCTAATTCTTTGGGTGTTCATCGCAGTGATCATCGCCGCTTATTTTGGCTGGCTAGCGCCGGTGCCGGGCAAATCGGTGGGCGTCACGCTACCCATCATCCTCGGCTTCAGTCTGGTCGGCATCGCCGGTAGTTACGGTGTCGCATGGTTTGGTATTCGCGTTAACACCTTCGCCAACTCGCGGACCGCATTCGCGAGCCTCACCGGAAAGGCATATCCCTGTAACGAAATTCCGCTGAAGGCCGGCATGAGCATCGGCATGATGCTCATCAGCATTGAGCTGGTGATAATGCTTTTCATCCTGCTGTTTATTCCCGGCGATTACGCGGGGCCGTGCTTTATCGGCTTTGCGATTGGCGAGTCGCTGGGCGCGGCTGCGCTGCGCGTCGCAGGGGGTATCTTCACTAAAATCGCCGACATTGGCGCCGACCTGATGAAGATCGTATTCAAGATCAAGGAAGACGATGCGCGCAACCCCGGCGTGATTGCCGATTGCACCGGCGACAACGCGGGTGATTCGGTAGGACCTAGCGCCGACGGATTCGAGACTTACGGCGTAACCGGCGTCGCCCTGATTACGTTCATTCTGCTCGCTGTGAGCAACCCGCTGGTTCAGGTCCAGCTTCTGGTCTGGATCTTCGTTATGCGTGTGGTGATGATTATCTCCTCGGCTTTGTCTTATTTCATCAACGGCGCCATCGCCAAGAGCCGCTACGGTAACGTCGCGAAGATGAATTTCGAGGGACCGCTGACCTCACTGGTGTGGCTGACATCGATAGTCTCGATCATCTTCACTTACATCGTTTCCAGCCAGATCATTCCCGATCTGGGCGGCGATACGACCCTATGGTGGAAGCTTTCGTCGGTGATCACGTGCGGCACGCTGGCCGGCGCCATTATTCCGGAATTAGTGAAAGTCTTCACCTCGATGAACTCGGGGCATGTCCGGGAAGTGGTAAAATCCTCGGCGGAGGGCGGGGCGTCGCTGAACATCCTTTCTGGTTTCGTCGCCGGTAACTTCAGCGCGTACTGGCTGGGGTTGACCATGATGGCCCTCATGGCGATCGCCTACCTGATCAGCAATCAAGGTTTCGGCGGTTTGATGATCGCCCCGGCGGTGTTCGCTTTCGGCCTGGTCGCGTTCGGCTTCCTCGGCATGGGACCGGTGACCATCGCGGTCGATTCCTACGGCCCAGTGACGGATAATGCGCAGTCGGTCTTCGAGCTTTCGACCATCGAGCAGATCCCGGGGATCTCGGGCGAGATCCAGAAGGATTTCGGATTTACGCCAGACTTCGAGAAGGGCAAGGAGAATCTCGAAGAGAACGATGGCGCGGGCAACACCTTCAAGGCCACCGCCAAGCCGGTGCTGATCGGGACCGCCGTGGTGGGCGCAACCACCATGATTTTCTCCATCATTGTGGCTCTCACCAACGGTTTGAAGACTGAGCTGTTATCGAATCTTTCGATTCTTCATCCGCCGTTCCTGCTGGGTTTGATTACCGGCGGCGCGATCATTTATTGGTTTACCGGCGCTTCAACGCAAGCGGTGACCACCGGCGCTTATCGGGCGGTCGAGTTCATTAAGGCCAACATCAAACTGGAAGGCATTACCAAAGCTTCAGTTACCGACAGTAAGAAAGTCGTCGAGATTTGCACGCAGTACGCGCAGAAGGGGATGTTCAACATCTTCCTCACGGTGTTCTTCGCCACGCTAGGATTCGCTTTCGTCGAGCCGTATTACTTCATCGGTTACTTGATTTCGATTGCGCTCTTCGGGCTCTACCAGGCCATCTTTATGGCCAATGCGGGCGGCGCCTGGGACAATGCCAAGAAAATCGTGGAGACCGAGCTAAAGCAAAAGGGCACACCGCTGCACGATGCCACAGTGGTCGGCGACACGGTGGGCGATCCGTTCAAGGACACTTCTTCGGTCGCATTAAATCCGATCATCAAATTCACAACACTGTTCGGTTTGCTCGCGGTGGAATTAGCGGTGTCGCTTACCCATGACCAAGGGCCCACTTTCACGAATATCCTGGCGGCCGTTTTCCTGCTGATCTCGATCTTCTTCGTGTGGCGGTCGTTCTACGGGATGCGGATCGAAAAGCAGTAGGCGCTAGCCCCACTGCATTAAGCGCAAATAATCATCGATGTGAATCTTCGGCGGTCTTTCGATACGTCGAAACTGCCGAGGAGATTTTTCGATGAGATCTTTCCCAATATTCGCAATCGCGGGCCTGCTCGCCGTCGGCGCTAGCGCCCAACCGCGGTATTATCCGGGCCCTCCCCCCGTCGATCGCTACAGTGACCGTGGCTCCTATAACGGCCGGTTCGAACGCACTCCTGGAGACTTGTTCAATCGCCTGCGATCCGACATCGAACGCGCCGAGGCGAATTCCAACTGGAACGGCGGCGACCGCCGGAGATTCAATAAGGTCCGCGAAGAGCTCAGTGAGTTCCAGCGCTCGGGCAACAGGCATGAGCTCAACGACACCATTTCGGCGCTGCAACATGTCGTCAATAGTAACCGGCTGGTTTACGGCGATCGAGAAGTGCTAGCGCGGGATCTGTACCAACTCCAGGATTTCCGGGTCCGTAACGGCTGGCGTTAACGGCGCGCTAACGTTTTTGTCACCGTTCTTAACGGGAAATAATGAATTTCGAATGAAGCAGGGGTTCTTTCCAGGGCGTCGTACAGGGCGAGGAGGCACATAAGATGAGGCATTTACTTCTAAGAACTATTGCAGGTACGAGTTTGATGTTGTTTGGCCTAGGCGTTACCGTGCGGGCCCAGCCGCCCCGCGACGATGATCGCTATCACCGGGATCGTGACGATTATTATCGCGGCGACCAATGGCGCGCGCGTATGTTCGAAAAGGTCCGGGACGATCTGAATCACGTCCAAACAACCTGGTTCACTGGCGGCGGCGACCAGTATCGAATCGAGAAAGCCAAGCAAGAGTTGAACGAACTTCAGAACGCGATGGCGGACCATCGCTATAATGAGCGGGCGCTGGATGACGTCCTCGGTGCTATCCAGCGGGTGGTAAGCGATAATCGGCTTTCGGGTCGAGACCGCGACATTCTGAACGATGACATGGCTCGACTTCGTCAATTTCGAGAACATCACGACGACTGGGATCGAGACCGTCGCTAACAGCTCATTCTTGTGGTTTCTTTAACAGGACTGCCACAAATTCCGGATCTGAGGCGGCAAGGACATTCTTAGGAACATAAGCATACCCCTTGTCGCCCCAGTCCGTTCCCCAAGAATTTTTCAGAATAAAGAAGTTCCCCGTATAACCCACAATTAGCATCGCGTGCCGCCCATGCCGTCCCCAAGGCGCTTCAGCCGCATTGAACACTCCATCGCGTCCTACATCTGAAAATGCGGACCCCGTGTTCATCGAAACGTGAACAGGGCAGCCCGCGCTAAGGACCTTGCGAACGTCGTCCACGGCGATAGGCAGTGGAACGCCTTCCAGGCGATAGCGCTCGGCATCTGCTACTAATTGCTGTTCGCGCGTGGCCGGTTGTGGACGGTCATCCGGCCACAGCTCCTGCCGGCAGGTTCCGTGTTCCACCAGTACGCCACCCGGATCGGGACCGCTGATAGTACCGTCGCCGCCCGAGAATGCATACTGGTAATCCTGTGCGTCACCTTGCATTCGCTGAAACTCCAACATGGTGAAGTTCGGACTTAGCCGAGGCGATTCTTCTTGCAGGATATTGCGCGACATCTCAGTGGCGTGAGTCCATGCGAATGCCGAACACCGCCCCGTCTGGCCCTGATCGCCGATAGGGGTGCAGTATTTCCTCAGATCCACGGCATCTTGCTCGACGACGTTCGCGAATGCGGGCGGCAAAGGCTGTGGCGGCACGGCATCGCCTTTGGGGGGCACGCCCACTTCCAGCCCGCTAAGATCGATGCCGCTATACCTGGCCATTAGCATCTCGAGTACAGCCTGTGACACCAGACCGAAGGCGAACAGTTTCCCATCGCGCTCGAATAGATGCACGGTTTCTGAGGTGCCTGGCGCGATCTGTTCGAAGGCACTGTTGAAGTGCTCATCCTGATAAGGCTGAAATCCTTCATCGGTCTTTTGCTGGATCAGAGTGTCGCCGAAGAACTCGTGGTCGCCGAAGAGATTCTGCGCGGATTGTTGGTAATCGTCGGCCGTCCAATCGCCGATGTCATCTTCGAAGTCGCTGGCATCGGCATTGGGAAAATCGGATGCACTGGCGAAGACGTCGTCATCCACGGGCGGCAGATCTTCGCCGGAGCTGAAATAGTCATCCAGGTTCTGGTCGTCGTTATCTCCATTGCCGCCGTCGCCCCCGTCGTCGTCAGGCTGCTCGTCATCTCCATCCGGATCCTGATCATCGGGATTCTCATCGTCCTGGCCGTCGCCAAACCCGTCGTCGCCATCGTCGCCGTTACCGCCATCATCGCCAAAATCACCGCCATCTCCGCCGTCACCGAAGTCATCGCCCATCCAGTAGAACCGGTCTTCCGCCATTTGAGGCCTCCTAGGTTGACAAACCTCTCAGTGTAATGTGAAACCGGGTATAGTGAACGACCAACGACGAAAAATACTTGCTGTGATCGGATCCTTGATTTTTCTGATGATCGCCCCCTTGACTGTTGTCGGTCTGATCCCCTATCGGATAACTCGCTGGCACATGGAATCATCGTATGGGACCTTCACACTGATGCGAGCCGTAGGCATACTGTTGATCGTTGTGGGAGTTTCTGTGCTTTTAGACTCCTTCGCCCGCTTCGCAACGCAAGGAATTGGGACCCCGGCGCCGATTTCCCCACGCGCCACCTGGTTGTCCAAGGGCTCTATCGCTTCGTGCGTAACCCTATGTACATTGCGCTGCTATTGGTAGTCACGGGTCAGGCGGTATTATTTGGCAGCGTTCGCCTTCTTGAGTACGCCGTCTTCATATGGCTGTGCACGCACTTATTTGTCATCGGATACGAAGAGCCGAGGCTGCGGGCCACCTTTGGCGACGAGTACAACGTCTTCAGTGCTCACGTGCCGCGTTGGATTCCGCGCGTCCGGCCATGGGACCATGGTGCTTGAATGTCGCTGAAGGAATACGAACGCAAAAGGTCCTTCGACAAAACTCCTGAACCCAAGCCCGCAACCCCGGCCGAGTCGAGGGGTAACTACTTTTGTGTCCAAAGACACGATGCTACGCGGCTGCACTATGACTTCCGTTTGGAAGTTGACGGCACGCTCAAATCATGGGCCGTTCCCAAAGGTCCCAGCCTGGAGCCGTTGTCGAAATCCCTCGCAGTCCATGTGGAGGACCATCCCATCGATTACGGCGGTTTCGAGGGAAATATTCCGAAAGGCGAGTACGGCGGCGGCAGCGTCATGCTCTGGGACCGCGGTACCTATGAGCTGCTGGGCGATGGCGTCACCGCTAACGCACAGATCGAGCGCGGTGACCTGAAGTTCCGGCTGCATGGCGAAAAGCTGCGCGGCGAGTTTGCTTTGGTCCTGATGCGCGGGCGGGGCAAGGGCAATGAATGGCTGCTGATCAAGAAAAAAGACGCCGAAGCGAGGACGGGCTGGAACATTGAAGACTATGCGCGCAGCGTGCTTACCGGCCGAAGCCAGCAGGAGATTGCCGAAAATCTCCCCGCGGTCGCGGGCCATTCCGCCGGAGTGCAAAGCCTCGCGGAGTTGAAAGGCGCGGTGAAATCACCAATGCCGCGATCTGTGACGCCGATGCTCGCTACTATCGCGAGCAAACCACCCGCTGGCGATCATTGGCTGTATGAAGTGAAGTGGGACGGTGTTCGCGCGCTGTGCTTTGTCGAAAACAGCCAGCTGTGCATGTTCACGCGCAGCCAGAAGCGCTGCGATCAGCAATATCCGGAGCTCAGTGTTCTACCGCGCTTCCTCAGGGCTTCGACCGCCGTGCTGGACGGTGAAATCGCGGTAGTGGACGATAAGGGCAAATCGAGCTTCAACCTGATCCAGCCGCGCATCTCCATCGGCGATCCAAACTCCATCGCGCACCTGGCGCGCTCTACCCCCGTCACGCTGTTTTTGTTCGACCTCCTCTATCTGGATGGCTACGATCTGCGTGGCGTCGCGCTGGAAGAGCGCAAGCGACTCTTGTCTGAAATCGTGACGCCCACCGAACGCATACGGCTCTCGGACCACTTCACTATCCCAGGCGACGCTATGCTCGAAGCCGCTCGCCAGCTCGGACTGGAAGGCATTCTGGCCAAGCGGCGGGGAAGCAAGTACGAAGGCCGGCGCAGCGGGGACTGGCTCAAAGTCAAAGTTCTCAACACCGAGGATTTCGTAATCGGCGGCTTCACCCATGGCGAACGCGACTACTTCAGTTCGCTGGTGCTCGGATGTTACCAGGATGGAAAGCTGGTGCATGCCGGCCAGGTCGGAACCGGCTTCAACGACAAGTCGCTCCCTGAGATTTACTCGCGGATCGAACCCCTCATCAGCAAGAAGAGCCCATTCTCCGGGCCGGTGAAAGCGCTTCGCGACGTCACTTGGGTGAAGCCTGAACTCGTGGCTGAGATCAAATTCCTGGAAGTCACGCCCGATGGACTACTTCGAGCACCCGTCTTTCTTGGGCTTCGGCCGGACAAAGACCCGCAGGAGTGTGTGCGCGAGAGTCCCGGCGATGGCGGCGCGGATGTCGAAGTCATTGGACCGGCCGGCTCGGAAACTCCTCCGCAACTCATCAAACGCGAGCCGCTGATTCCACCGAAATCGCCTGCAGAGATGATCGTGGACATCGACGGACGCCGCCTTAAATTCACCAACCTCAACAAGATCTTCTATCCCGGCGAAGGCATCGCCAAGCGTGACCTCATCAACTACTATGACGCCGTCGCGAACCTGATCGTTCCGCATCTGCGTGATCGTCCGCTGTCACTCAAACGCTATCCCAACGGGATCGACCACGATTTCTTTTTCCAGAAGGACGCCGAGGACAAAGTTCCCGGCTGGGTCCGGCTGGAGCCGATTTTCTCCGAGCACAATCAGGACAAGATCCACTACATCATCTGCAACGATCGCGCGACGCTGCTTTACCTCGCCAACCTGGCCTGCATCGATCAGAATCCCTGGATGAGCCGCCTGGGCTCGCTCGATAATCCAGACTTCGCTTTGATCGATCTCGATCCCACCGAGGGCTGCCCTTACGAGAAGATCGTGGAAGCCGCGCAATTGGTGAAGAAGACACTCGATTCCATTGGGCTGGCGGGCTATCCCAAGACCACCGGCGGCGATGGGATGCACATCTATATCCCGCTCGATCCGGTCTATACTTACGAGCAAGTGCGGTCCTTCGCCGAGATTCTGTCCATTCTAGTCATCCGCCAGAATCCTGATCTCTTCACTACGCCGCGAGCTGTGTCGCGCCGTAAGAAGGCCAAGGTTTATTTCGACTATCTACAGATCTCGAGCGCCAAGACGATCGCCGCTCCATACGTCCTGCGCGCGTATCCTGGAGCCGCGGTTTCCACGCCGCTCGATTGGTCGGAAGTGAAGAAGGGCCTCGAGCCGCACAACTTCAACATCCATAATGTGCTGGACCGTTTCGAGCGAGTCGGCGACTTATTCGCGCCGGTGCTCTCCAACAAGCAGAGATTTGAGGCGAGTCTGGAGCGGATGGGTCAGCTGGTTTGAGGACACCAAACAGCTTCGATAAAGCCAAACTGTGCCAGTAACCAGAGACCAATCCTCGAGTGATACTGGGCACCAGTTCTTGGTAGGTGGCATGGTACCGGAAGTACTGTCCGGTGTTGCTTAATTCGATTATCGTCTGAGAGAGACTCCACGCTACGCAGACTACTGCGGTGATGCCTCGCTTCAGAGATCACGGATCAAACCCCGGCCGGCGGCGGCAGGGGATGGCGGTCAAAGAATTTCGAATCGCTTGCGGCGAGTTTATCAGTGTCAGTGACGTTGACAGGGAAGAGTTGGAAATGCCAGGAACGGCTTTGGTTCCGCAAGGAATTCCCTACGTAGAAGGCATCTACGCGGCGCGCGCACGGGGCACTTCCATGGAACCCAAGATCGACGATGGAGCGTGGTGTATTTTTCACCCCGATGTGGTTGGCACGCGGCAAGACCGCATTGTTTTGGTGGAGCACCAGAGCAAAAGCGGCGTCAACCGTTATACCTTGAAAAAGTATCACAGCCGGAAGATCTATTTACCGGATGGCACGTGGGCACATGAAGAGATTCTCTTGCTGCCTTTGAATCGAGTGCACCTCCCTATACGCCTGGAAGATGAGGGCGCCTATCGCATTTGCGGCTGGTTTGTGGACTCGATTCCGCAAGTCCAGCGTATCGAGCAGCCGTGGTATCGAGATGGCCTAGATGAGTAGGAGAACCTCCCATTTCTCTAGAGACGACTCCTCACGGACACACGGTCATACAGGCCAGGGAGAAACCTTTTCGGCGGCTTCCGTGGCTGGCCAAAAGCTCTATGGGTCTCTGCCGTGAATGTAGCAGCGGCGCTAGCCCCAGGATTTAACCCGTGACGGCCTTCTCGATGGCGGGCTTCGGGGCAACTCCCGCCGAGCGCTTCACCAGCGTCACGCCGGTGAAGATTATCAGCATGGCTGCTATCTCCGGGGCACCCACGGTCTCCTTGTAAATCAGCCAGCCTAAGAACAAAGCGACGATCGGGTTGATGTAGTTATAGATGGTCACGATCGAGACCGGAAGCTGATCGAGCGCGTACACGTAGGCGCTGTAGCCGATTACGGAGCCAAAGGTGATCAGGTAGATCACAGCTCCGAAGCTGCGGCCGGTCCAGGGTATGGGCTGCGTTCGGGTAAGCAGCGCGGGGCCAAGAAATGCCAGTCCGGTAGCCAATTGCTGTATCGCACCGCTGACTACAGGGTGCGCCTTGGTCGTATGGCGACGCTGCAGGATCGAACCAAAAGCCCAGCCGCAGCACCCGAACTGAAGCAGCAGGAACGCTTGCAATATGGGACCGTGGAAGCCTTCATGAATCGCACTGGGAGTGACCAGCAGCAGCGTCCCGGCGAATCCCACCAACATTCCGAACAGAGTGGGCAGGTGTAAGCGTGCGCCGCCGGGGATCAGCGCCTCGATGCCGATCATCCAGAAAGGTGTGGTGGTGATGAACAAAGCCGCAAGACCGCTCGGAACCAAAAGCTCAGCGAAGGCCAGGCAGCCATTGCCGAATCCGATGATAATTACGCCGAACAGCGCGGTGTAGAAGAGTTCTCTGCCCGACGGCAAGTGCGCTTTAGCTAGAAACGCGGCGACGAGCAGGACCGTCCCCGAGACCGTGTATCGCAGGCCGACCAGCATCAGCGGTGGAACCGATTCCAGCGCCATCCGGATCGCCAGATAAGTGGTTCCCCAGAAAAAACACACGGCGGCCAGCGCCACATAAGCCAGGAGCTGGGAATGCCGCCGCAATAGTTCAGGTTAACATTGAGAGTTGATTATCACCCTCAGTATTAATCCTTCCATCGACCGGAATCTCTGCGTTGACCGCATTTTGGCATGCATGTGCAGGGATCATCAAGTGGCGAGAATGGAATTCAACCAAAAGATGAGAGCCTTTTTTTCCCTCACATAGCCGAACCAGCAAAGGACGTGCATGCCGGCAGCGCCGATTGGAAACACGATCCATAATAGTTCGACTATCTCCCACTGACCATAAGGAAAGGCCACGATAGAAACTGTTGTGACCATAACGAACATGAGTGGCCAGCCGAGTACGCCGTAACCGAAAAACACGAGCGAAAGAACAGTACCCCTTGCGCTTGGCGATAAAGTTATTGAGAGAGAGGGTCTATAAGGACTGTTCCAAACATCGGGGCGAACTATCTGAAAACCGTCCGCTGTTTCGCGACCGAAAACTTTATGCCCGATCCAGGCGGCTACAGCCGAATTCGCTAACCACCACGGAAGGCTAGTATCTATTGCTTCTGCAAGCTTTGTGCGGATATCGAAAACACTCAGTGGAGAGGTTATCTCCATTCGATCATGGGGGATCAGCAATTTATGGGCAAACGTCCATAGCTCGAAACCCGAAATCGTAGTGCAGCGCCAGGTGCAGCACAAACAGGAAGTGCCGGCGCAATAGTTCAGGTTAACATTGAGAGTTGATTATCACGCTCACTATTAATCCTTCCATCGACCGGAACGTATTCGTAGACCGGCTGGTGTTTGAGGATCGCGCGTACATTCTCTCGCGCAGCGATTCGGCAGGTGGCCGTGGCATCAATGCTTCTCGTGTCCTGCAGTGCTACGGCGCCAAAACGCTAGCAATAGCTACCTCCGGAGGCGCCAATGGGGAAAAGTTCGAAAAGCTGCTCGCCAAGTTGGGCTTCCCGACAAAACTGGTGCGCATCAATCGCGAGATTCGAACCAACTTCACTGTGACTGACCGGCAGGGATTGGCGGTGAAGATGAATGAGCCCGGACCGCTGATCACGCCGGAAGAGTTAAAGAGCATCGAAAAGACCGTCGACAGCCGGCTCGACGGCGCCTCCTGGCTGATGCTCTGCGGCAGCATTCCGCCCGGCGTTGCGTCCGATTTCTATACCAAGCTGATACTGCGGGCGCGTGATCGCAAGGTGAAGACGTTGCTCGATACCGATGGCGATGCACTTCTGCACGGTGTGGAAGCGGGGCCAACGGTGGTTACGCCCAACCAGCCGGAAGCGGAACGGCTATTGAACCGCGCTCTGATTACGCGGGCGCACTTCGTCGAAGCGGTGACGCGCATCAAGGCGATGGGAGCGGAGTCCGTGTTGCTATCGCTGGGCGGCCGCGGTGTGGTGGCGATCAACGAGAATCAGTTAATGGAAGTCCTGCCGCCGCGAATCGACGCCGTTTCCCCACTCGGCGCCGGAGACGCGCTAGCAGCGGCCTATGTCTGGGCAAGCACGAAGAAGAAAGACTTCGCCGATTCCGTCCGCTGGGGTGTCGCGGCAGGCACGGCATCGGCCCGGCTCCCCGGTCTCGAATTCGCGAGTCTGGAGCAGACCAAGGAAATTTACAAGTCCGTGGAAGTGCGGATTACGCGGTAGAACAACGCCGCACGAAAAATTCGGGCGCTACGGCTTGCGCCTTTGCGGCAGCTTGATCAAGACCACGAACAACGCCAGCAGGCATAGCAACGTCGCCACCGCTCCGATCACCAGATAGTCCATGGACTTGTGCGGCCCCGGCATAACGTTCACCAGCACCGCGACCGTGCCCGCGAACAACAGGATCATCAACGCCACTAGTGCCAGGGTCCGGTTCATCAGTCGTACTTTTCGAAAATGATCTGCTTGCGGTCGAAGCCCATCCCTTTGAGGATCGCTCGGACGTCATCCACCATCGCCTTCAGGCCGCAGATATATACGTCCAAGTCGCGGCGATCGCCGATAGCTTCGAACAGATGGAGTTGCACGTGCCCTGTCCGGCCGCGCCAGGATGGCTCAGCACGGCTGAGAGTTGGCAAGAAATTGAAGTTGGAATGGTCTTTGGCCAGCGCCTCGAAATCGTCGCGATAATAGATGTTTTGTTCGTGCCTCACTCCAAAAATGAGCGTTAGTTGCTTGGCCTCAGGGTGACTCAAGTATTCTGGCGCCATAGACCGGAACGGTGCAATCCCGGTGCCCGTGGCTACAAAGATGGCATCTTTGGCAGGATTACGGACCACGAAAAAACCGAGCGGGTCGGTCATTTCCACGGAGTCGCCCGGCTTCATCGCAAACAGGTGCGGCGAAAAAATGCCCTCGTGTACAAGGTTCAGGCACAGCTCGAAGTGGTTGCCCGCCGGTAGCGACGCGATGGAATAGGCACGGGTGATCTTCTTGCCGCCCAGCGTTTCATTGAAGGAAACGAACTGGCCGGGCTTGAAGTGAAGCTGCTTCACGGCAGGCGCTTCGAACACAAAGTGGCGGACTTCCGGGGCAATCTCGCGCGACTCGACCAGCGTGGCCTTCATCCGCGATCCTCGCCGGAAGCCTGGGCTTCACTGGCGCGATCGAGCAAAGCCTCGAGCAGCGCGGGATGTCCATCCAGCGGGGACGTAACTTCAATCTCAACACCACCATTTTGGCGGGAAGCCTCCTCAGCCAGACGCGGGAGATCGCGCTGCATATGTGTGCCGAGGGTCAGAAAATAAGGAATGACGATGATGCGCGAAGCCCCACGAGCCAGCAGGCGCGTAGTTGCGCCGGACAGATCGGGTCCGCTCAATTCGAGGAAGGCCGCCTCCACGATGTCGCCACGCGAGACTGCCATTTTGGCCGCGATGTCTCGGACGGCCTGATTGGCGCTTTCAACGCGCGAGCCGTGAGCAAACACGATAAAACCGGTCATACTTGGATCAGAGAAGGCGCATCCGCGGAGCCGTCTTGCTTCTGCGGGAAATAGCCACGCAAATAGTCGATAAACGCGCGGCCGCGCGGCCGTCCATTTCTCTCATGCAGACCGACGCGCTCCAGAAACACGAGAATCCCCAGGATTTCGGCGTCGCGGATGGGCGTGGATCCTTTCTCGGTCAATTCCTTGCGCAGCTCCTGGATCGAATCTTGAATTTTCTGCTGGACACCCGCGGCCAATAGATTGTTCGGGCGTGTCTCGTAATAGAGACCACTCTCGAGGGTGCGATACGTTCGGATCAGCGACTCAAGCGCTTCCTGGACGTCCGAATCGACTGCGCCCGCGATCTCCAGCGAAGCTTCGAGCAGCTTGGCCCCCAGGAAAATCAGCAGCGGCTCATGGTCGCGCAAGAATTCCTCGGTGATACGTACATCCTGGTTAGGCAGCGGCCCGGCGTTGGCGGCTGGAGGCTTTTCATGCTGCCGCGCTTCGACCAGGTAGACACAATCCAAGGGGCAATTCACGGTCACTTCACGCTCCGAACCGCAGCAAATCGAGCATATATCGCCACCCACGCCAGGACAGAAACGGCGCGGCTTGCGCGTATTGCAGATTTTGCATTTCATGATGGAAGGACCGGTCACTTCCATCGTAGCATCGGCATGGAACGGTCTATTTAGATTCCAGCTTGGTGTTTTGAGCGGTCTTCGAATCTTGTCCGGAGCCGGCGCCGCGCTTGCGGTCGAGGCCGAACCTGGGCTGCTTCGAGGTCCCATCCACTTTGATCTTGAGATAAGTTCCCGCACCGTGCTTGGAGAAGAAGGGATCGGCAGGCCGGAGCGCCCATCGTTTCCAGCCGGTCATAGTTTGCGACACTTTCGCGTCCAGTTTGAGCGCGCCGTGGAAATCGATAATATCCTTGGCCAAGTTGTAATCCCCGGCCACCTCCACGTTGGCGCCCGGTACGTCGAACGACATGGAGCGGAAGGTCATGAGCTGGTCTTCCAAACGGAATGAACCTTTCATGTTCGAAACTACTTCATCGATTTCAAGATTCTTGGGCTGGCCCTGCCCGCGCCGGCTCAATTGATCGATCTGCTCCTGAATGGTGGAGCGCAGAAACTTGGCGCGGCTAATATCGAAATCTCCGTCCAGCCGGAGCTTTTCTTTAACCGGGCCAGTCAAGGGGGGAATGTCGATTCGCGAGCGCAAGTTGATCTCGCCTTCCATGAAGGGCGCCCCTTTGACTGCCAGCCGCAGTAGATCACGCATGTCTCCACGCGGCATCAATACCTTGAGGCTGATAGTCCGGAGCGCCTGATTCTCATGCTTGATCACGGTGCCGGTAGTAGTGAAATTCGTTTTTCCCAACCTCGCCCGCACCGGCTGCAGGACGGTATTACCGTTGGTACCGTCCACCAGAACTTCAAAGCGGGTTGAAAGCGGTATGGAATTGCCGACCGCTTTCAGATGAAAATTCGGCACGTTAGCTTCGCCTCGGGCTCGAACGGTATCGAGCGTCCCATCGAACTGGCCAGTTGAATTGAGCGTGCCCGCGATGGCATTGAAGACACCCAAGTTGGCTTTGTCGAAGATGTAGTTGCCAACCAGCGGCGTATCTCCGGGCTCAAGCGCCACCCAGGGACCAAAACTTCCATCGCTATGAAGCGTCCCTGGCGGTTTTGGAATGGTCATGGCGGCTGTATATCTCATGGCCGAATCGACCCCCACCGACTTCATACGCAGATGCTCGATTTCGAATCGCAGCGGCTGCTTGTTTTTGTCCCTGGGATGAATGACGAGGAGCGCGTTATTGAACTGGGCGTCCTTGATGAGCACGTTCAGCTTGCCGGAAGCGTCCTTGCCCCAGCCCTTAGATACTGCCAGGTCAGGGCGATAGCCTTTCGGCGGAATATTGATTTCGACCCCGTCGAGGGAGACGAATTCGACAGTCTTGCGAGGCGCTGTCAGCACGCCGAGATCCACGATGAAAAAGAGCTTCTTGATCTGGAAGAGCGGCGGCAGCTCGCGCATACCCTCGAAGCGCATGGAAACTCCCTGGCCCTCCACCCCGACCATCGCTCCCCGTCCATGCCGCAACAGAATTTGGAAAATCGACATCTTGGGAGGGTTGACATGCAGCGATGCAATTTCGACTTGGCTATGAAACCGCTCGCTCAAATAGAGTATGGCCTGTTCGCGGATCATGGGCTCAAAGCGCTTGGCCATTGTCGACGCCGCGAGGAAGGCGCCGGCAACCGCCAATCCGACCAGGGCCCCGATCCCTGCCAGCCAATACTTTTTGCGGGCTGTCACCTAAATTCCCAATCTATGGATGGTGACTGGAGGCGGATTGTTTCTCGAAGTTAGAAGCTTCTTTAACGGGTGCGGGTCAGGCGAACAGGTTTTTGATTACTTCGCCCGCGACGACGGTGGGGCGCTCGGCTCGCCCGTTGTGCATGTAGGTTACTTGCAGATGATCGAGGCCGAGGGCCCACAACATGGATGCGTGAATATCGTTGACGTGAGCGGGCGATTCCTGGGCGTGCATGCCGATCTCGTCGGTGGAGCCCACATAATGGCCCTTCTTTACGCCGCCGCCTGCCATCCAGATGGTGAAACCCCAAGGATTATGATCGCGGCCGAGACCTTTCTCATTGAACGGCGTGCGCCCGAACTCGCCTCCCCAAACGACTAAAGTGTCATCGAGCAGTCCGCGAGCCTTGAGATCGGTCAACAGGCCGGCGATCGGTTTGTCGGACGCCTTGCACCACTTGCCATGGTTCTCTTCCACGTTATCGTGCGCATCCCAGCCGCTGCCTGAACCGGAGTACAGCTCTATGAAGCGAACGCCGCGCTCCACCAGGCGGCGAGCCATCAGGCAATTGCTGCCGAAGGCCCGAGTGGGCTCTTCATCGATACCATATAGCTTCTTGGTCTCCTCGGATTCCTTGGTGAGATCCACTGCTTCGGGCGCCGCGCTCTGCATCTTATACGCGAGCTCGTAGGAACGAATTCTGGCGTCGAGCTCATCGTCTTCCTGCTTATCCTGAGACCAGATTTCGTTCAACCGCTTCAGAAGTCCGAGCTGGTTGCGCTGTTGCCCGTCGGTCATGCCTTGGGGAGGTTTCAGGTTGATAAGCGGCGTGTCGCCGGTGCGGAACTGCATGCCCTGATAAGAAGCCGGCAGAAATCCAGCGCTCCACTGCTTGGCGCCGCCGATGGGATCTTTGTCGTCCAACATGACTACGAACGACGGCAGATTGCGATTCGCGCTGCCCAACCCGTAGTTCACCCAGGCTCCCAGCGACGGACGGCCGCTCAAAATCGAGCCGCTGTTCATCTCGGTCACGCTGCCCAAATGGTTGATGCCATCGGTCCAGCAGGATCGGATTACGGTCATATCGTCGACATGTTGCGCGATGTTGGGATACCAATCTGATACCCAAATGCCGCTCTGGCCGTACTGCTTGAACGTGCGCTTGGACGGCATCAGGCCATTCTTGGAAGTACCGGGCATGGCGGTAAACTTGGGCCGCATCGATTCCGGGATCGGCTGTCCCGCGAGCTCCGCGAGCTTCGGTTTGGGATCGAAGAGATCGACGTGGCTGGGACCGCCCTCAATGAACAGCCAGATGATGGACTTGGCAGTAGGACGATGATGGGGCTGTTTCGCCGCCAACGGATCTGCCCCGGCCGTTGCGGCCTGAAGCTGGTCCTCATGCAGCATCTGAGCCAAGGCGACAGCCGCCAATCCGCTGCCGGTGCGCGTGAAAAAATCCCGTCGCGTGGATATTCGCGGATAATGATTCGGATTACGCTCCATGGTCCGGTCCTTCCTTAATTCACGTACAAAAACTCGTTGGAGTTGAGCAGCGTCTGACAGAAATCCACGAAGGCTGCTGCGCGAGCGGTCTCGCCGCCGATCTCGCCGGCTTGCTTATTCAAGAAATCCAAGACGGCCTGTCGTTCGTCATCCTTCGGCGCGCGATTAAAGACAATTCGAAAGGCACGCTCCACTTGTTGATCCGGCGACAGTCCGGCATCGTTCAGCACCCTGTTGGCCAGCTCTCGCGACCATTGGCGTATCAGATCGTCATTCATACCAACCAACGGCTGCGTGGGGCTGACGGTCGCATAGCGGCGCGGACAGCTCTCGGAGGTATCAGGAAAATCGTAGGCCTCGAACATCGGGTAGCGCAGATTGCGCTTCACGAAAACATACACACTGCGCCGATCGGCTTCAGCGGGATCTTTCTCCGGCGTCCAAGCAAGGTACTTCGATCCGTTGCTGATTCCCTGTGGAATCGGCGGGAAGACTCCAGGGCCGCCCATTTTCAGATTCAACTGGCCGGCGGCCATCAGCATGGAATCGCGAATTACCTCGCCTTCCAAGCGTCGCCGATCGAAACGCCAGAGCAGCTTATTATCCGGATCGACTTTGGCAGCTTGCTCCTGATATGCCGACGACTGCTGATAGGTGTTCGACAGCATGATCAGCCGATGCATTTTCTTGATGCTCCAGCCGTTTTCGACAAAGCTGGTGGCGAGGTAATCAAGCAGTTGAGGATCGGCCGGCCGCTCGCCCATGACGCCGAAATCGCTGGAGGTTCCGACGATTCCCTTTCCAAAGTGATCTTGCCAGATGCGGTTGACCATCACGCGCGCTGTGAGGGGATTCTTCGGATCGGTGAGCCAATTGGCAAGAGCGGAACGGCGGCCCGTAGAGTTCAGGCCTTCAGGCGCTACGATTTTGGCCGGCGCCGGATCGAGAATACTCAGAACGCCGGGCTGTACTTCGTCGAGCGGGGCGTCCCAAACGCCCTTGAAGAGGACGAACTCGGGCGGCGCGTTGCGGCTGCCGTCGAAGATCGCTTCGGCCACCGGGGGATCGGCGGGCTTCAGGCCGTCGAATAGCGCCAGCTCTTTTTGCAGATCGGCGTACTGTTGTTTCGCGTCGCCTTTCAAAGCCCGCTCCAATTCCCGGTTGGAGGGAAGCCGGCTGGCGCTGCGATAATACATCTGCCATTGCATCGGGGTACGCTGCTCGGGAGGAGTAAAGACGGCATCCTGCGCCTCTTTGGGGAACATCCCGATGTCTTCTTTCAATCTCTCGACGCGGACCGAAGCCAGGAGCGTCTCCATCTTGGCGCGGATTTCGCGGGTCTGGTTCTCCCACTCGGCGCGCTGGCGCTGATAAGCGGCGGCCTGGTCGCCGGTAAGCAGACTGGCATGATCGTCGTTCCGGATATTGGCGAAGAAGGCCTGTAGGCGGTAATAGTCCTTCTGGAGAATCGGATCGAACTTGTGATCGTGGCAACGAGCGCAGCCATAGGTCATGCCCATGAAAACGGCGCCCACGGTATCGGTGATGTCGTTCAGAATTTCCTGCCGACGGAGAATCGGATTCGCCAGGTTGCTCTCGTCGGGCCAGAGACGGTCGAAGCCGGTTGCGATTCTCGCGGCCGGGTCGTCGGGATAAAGTTCATCGCCGGCGATTTGTTCCTTGACGAAGCGGTCGTACGGCTTGTCTTCGTTGAAGGACTGGATCACGTAGTCGCGGTAGCGCCAGACATTGGGGCGCGTTTCATCGGCCTTGAAGCCGGCGCTGTCAGCATAACGGGCCAAGTCGAGCCAATGGCGGCCCCAGCGCTCGCCATATTGCGGAGAAGCGAGGAGCCGGTCGACCACTTTCTCGAAGGCTGCGGGCGAGTTGTCGGCCAGGAACGCCTGGGTGTCTTCGGGCGATGGCGGCAGACCGGTCAAATCCAAGTAAGCGCGGCGGAGTAGCGTGACCTTGTCAGCGGGCGGATTGGGCTTGAGGTTTTGCGTCGCTAGTTTGGCGAGGACGAAGGCGTCGATCGGATTGCGTGCGCCGACGGCAGGCACGGCAGGCTTCGTAACCTTTTGGAACGCCCAATAATTGCGCTGCTGGGGGGTAAACTTGTGTTCGGCCGTGGTTTTGTCGGACGCCGGCGTTGCCGCGTTGAGCGGCGCTGCCGAATCCCACTCGGCGCCATTGTCGATCCAGGCCTTGATGACCGCGATTTCTGCGTCGGTCAGGCGCCAACCCATCGGCATCTGAGGCTGCGCTTTACCGGTGAGATGCTGGTACAAACGGCTGGCGGCCGCGTCGCCAGGAACGATCGCGGGTCCGTGCTGGCCTCCTTTGAGTGCGGCATCACGGCTGCGGAGGTCGAGGTTCGCCATGGCCGGGGCCGGACCGTGGCACTGTGCGCAGTTCTTAGCCAGAATAGGCGCGACGTCGGTGGCAAAGGAAACCTTTTTGGCGGTTTGCGCTGATGCGACAGCGCAGACAAGCAAGCTAATCACCGGCCAAATAGGCCGCCTTCCGATACGAAGCGTCATATCTGCGCCTCCCGCAGTACCTTGTTAAGTTTATCTTAATTTGGCTGAGCCTGACTAAACAAGGCCATGATGCACTGAAGCGATGGTGTAAGGTTTAACTGATGAAACCTTTGTCCGTGCTTGTAGTATCTTGTTTGGCGCTGGCCGGCTGTCACCAGGCGACGTCAGGATCAGGAGCATGGAACAAAACCGAGGTCATGATCCCGATGAGGGATGGCGTGAAGCTGCACACGCTGATTTTCGCTCCGGCCAGGACGGCCGCGAAGCTGCCCTTTCTGATCGAGCGCTCGCCCTATGGCTTCGATGAGGGCCGGGGTGAGCGTACGCTGGCAACGCGCTACAAGGAATTGGCCGATGAAGGCTTCATTTTCGTGTTGCAGGACATTCGCGGTCGGTACGGCTCCGAAGGCCAATTCGTGATGCAACGTCCGGTGCGCGATCGCGCGAAGCCGGATTCAATCGATGAAGGCAGCGACACGTACGACACCATCGAGTGGCTACTAAAAAATGTCCCGGGGAACAATTCCCGCGCCGGACTATTGGGGATCTCCTACGGGGGATGGCTCACGGCCATGGCGTTGATTGAGCCCCACCCGGCGCTCAAAGCCGCGAGTGAGCAAGCCTCTCCCGCGGATATGTTCCTGGGCGATGATTTTCACCACAACGGCGCGTTTCGTTTGAGCTATGGATTCGAGTACGTCGCACGCATGGAAACCGGGAAGATTCAATCGCACTTTGATTTTGACAAGTACGACACTTTCGATTGGTATCTCTCGCTGGGGCCGCTATCCCAAATCGACGAGCTCTACTTCCATGGCGAAAAGCCGACCTGGAGTAATTTCGTCAACCATCCCAACTACGACGCCTTTTGGCAATCGCAGGCCGTACAGCGCATTCTCACGAAGAATAGCGTGCCGAACCTGAACGTCGCCGGGTGGTGGGATCAAGAAGATTATTACGGGCCGATAAAAATTTATCAAACGCTCGAAGAGAACGATAGCGATCACAAGAACTATCTGGTAGTGGGTCCGTGGCGGCACGGCGGGTGGGGCGGAGACGGGAAGACCCTCGGTCCGATTGACTTCGGCGGCGACCAATCGCATTATTTCCGGGAAAGAATCGAGATGCCCTGGTTCGCTTACTGGCTGAAAGACAAGGAGTCGCTAAATCAGCCGGAAGCCACAGTCTTCGAGACGGGCAGCAATTCCTGGCAAAATTACGCCGCTTGGCCTCCCAAGGACAAGATCGAAAATCGGAAGCTGTACACGTCGGTTAGGGGCGCGCTCTCGTTTGAACCGCCGCATGAAAAATCCGATGATGCCGCCGACAGCTACGTATCCGATCCGGCGCATCCAGTGCCGTACCGGCATCGTCCGATTCCGCCGACCTATTCATCCAATTCCGGATGGACGCAGTGGCTGGTGGAGGACCAGCGCTTCGTGCACTTGCGGCCGGACGTGCTGAGCTGGTCCACCGAACCGCTAAAAGATCCTTTAACCGTCGCCGGCGATGTGGTGGCGCACTTATTCGCTTCCACTTCGGGATCGGACAGCGACTGGATCGTAAAGCTTATCGATGTTTACCCGGAAAACGACGAAAAACTTCCGGGCTATCAATTAATGATCGACAGTGAAGTGTTTCGAGCGCGTTTCCGGAACAGCTTCGAGAAGCCGGAGGCGGTTCGGCCGAACCAACCTTATGAGTACGCCATTGATGTTCATGCGGCGGATCACGAGTTCCGCCCCGGCCATCGCATCATGGTGCAGGTTCAGAGCACGTGGTTCCCGTTGATCGATCGCAACCCGCAGACTTTCGTGGAGAACATTTTCGCGGCTAAGGCGGCCGACTACCTAGCAGCCACACAGAAGATTTACCGGTCGGCGAGATATGCGAGTTACGTGGAGCTTCCGGTGCGCATGAAGTAGCGCGTTGTTAGTTCATTCGCTCGTAGGTTGCAAATGTGACGCCCGCGGTTTTGCCGGTCTCATCCATTCGCATATAGATGATCCCGATGGTGTTCCCATCCGGGGAGAGGACGTTGGTGAGCACCTGCGCTACCTTGCCATCCTTCTTATAGACAATCTCGTTAATCGCGGCATTGATAACTTTGACCGACCCGGTGTCCGCGCCGGGATTGCCGGTGATGGGGGCGTCTTTTCCATCGAACTTCGTGGTGTAGAACCATTGTGATTTCGCACCGTCCTTGCTCACTGCGTCGATGGTGATCTTCATCCCGTGGGTGCCCGACGGCTCGTACGTCATGATATTGCTGGCCGGCGCCGGGGCGTTCGATTTCAATTTCCATTTTCCATAGCGAGGATTCGGGCTTTGCGCCCAAGCGACGTGGAGCAGCAGCGTGATCGCCGCCGCGGCGTTCAAAACTTGATGCTTCCGCATGTTCTGTTTTCCATAATATCTCGTCGGCCGAAAAATCGAACCGAAACCCAAAAAAATGATTTGCGCCGGTGACGGGTTTCGACTATGCTACTGAAATAAGCCTCGTAGCTGTGCAGGGTGTTTCGCCGGTTGAATTTATGAAAAACATAGCGCTCGTTGTGGTGTTTCTGCTATCAATTGCCGCGTATACGGCATGGGCTCAGACCAGCGGATCGGGTACGATCGCCGGCACTCTGACCGATCCCAACGGAGCGGTCATTCCGAATGCGACAGTGACGATCTTGAACGTCGATACAGGCATCGAGCGCTCGCTCACGACCAACGGAGCAGGGCTTTATACGGCGCCGTTCCTGCAGCCCGGCCATTACGAAATCACCGCCAGCAAAGCCGGCTTCTCGAAGATCGTCCGCAAGGACCTTACCCTGCAGGTGGGCCAAACGCTCACGGTGGATCTTCCATTGTCGATCCAGACAACATCGGAGACGGTGACGGTCACGGGGCAAGCTTCGCTGGTGGATACGGATAAGACCGAGATGTCACAAACAGTCACCCAGGTACAGCAGGAAAATCTGCCAATCGCCGGCCGGCGCTGGGAGGGCTTCGCTTTTCTCACGCCCAATACTACGAACGACGGCGGCAGCGGGCTGGTTTCTTATCGCGGCATTTCGGGTCTCTACAATCAGAGCTCGGTGGATGGCACCAACAACAGCCAAGCTTTCTTTTCGGAGACCAAGGGACGGACAACGGTACCTTACGTGTACAGCATGGACTCGATCCAGGAGTTCCAGGTAACATCCAGCGACTATAGCGCGCAGCTTGGTCAGGCTGCGGGAGGAATTGTGAATGCGGTGACCAAGTCGGGCACAAACGCGATTCACGGGGACCTGTTCTATTATTTGCGTTACCCCTCGCTGAACGCTCTGGATCCGCTCCAGAAATCGTTCGGTAACTACACCCAGCCAGTGCACCAACAGCAACAGTTCGGAGGCAGCGTGGGAGGCCCGATCATCAAGGACAAACTATTCTACTTCTTCACCTATGATGGCTCCCGGAAGGTGAATCCGATCAGCTACACCAGTTTTGCGACCTTCCCGCTGGGTTGCCCGGGTGGGGTAACGGCAGCCCAATGCGCCGCGGCAAATCACTTCTTCAGCTCGCAGCTGGGCGCGTTTCCGCGTTTTGCCAATCAGGATGTCGGGTTCGGGAAACTGGACTACCAATTGAACAGCGCCAATCATCTCAGCGCTTCCTTCAATCTGGATGACTTCCATTCGCCGAACTCCTACAACACGGCTACCACTTCTTCTAACAATTCGCTCACGGCGAACGGCACGGCCGTAACCCGCGAGCGGATTTTCGTTGCGACCTGGGATTCGACGATTTCACCGACGATGGTAAACAACTTCCGTTTTCAGTGGTCGCAGGATCTGGAAATTATCGGCGCCAACGGGACGGCGCCCAGCGTCACCGTTGCAAATGTGATGGCCTACGGGCTGCCCAATGCACTACCGCGCCCAGCCTTCCCGAATGAACATCGGCTGGAATTTACCGACACGCTCTCGAAAACAGTGGGACGTCACACCTTCAAAGCCGGCGTGGACGTCAACGCTATCCACGAGCTGCTCATCAATCTGTTTCAGGGCGGCGGAGTCTACACCTACTCCGGCAGTTCGGCATTCAGCAACTGGGTCGCAGATGTGCAGGGTATCAACCTGGGCGACGGGTTGACCGGCCGGCACTTTAGTACGTTTGTTCAGGTAACCGACCCGGTCACCGGCGTGGGGAAGGACGACTTCTACGATAACGATTTCGCGGGTTTCGTCGAGGACACCTGGAAGGCTCGTCCGAATCTGACGTTTAACCTGGGTGTGCGGTACGATCTGCAACTTATCCCGCAACCGCCCAAGCCTAATACGACGACCCCGCTGACGACGCTTTACACGTCCACGATCAATATCGACAAGAATAACTTCGCTCCCCGCCTGGGCATGGCCTGGCAGCTTGCGAAGAATACAGTGCTACGCGTTGGCTACGGCATTTTCTACGCGAAGACCAGCAACAGCACTTATTACGCCACGCGCGTGGAGAATGGCGTGTTCCAGCAGACGTTCAACTGTAATCCCACAACCTGTCCAGCTCTGAAGTTTCCCAACCTGATTTTCACGCCACCGGGCGGCACACCAGTAGCCCCGTTCCCTGGCGCGCTTACGCCGGTGGTGACGAACTTCACGCCTCCTTCTCTGACGCAGACGACTCGGGGCCAAGTACCCGACTGGGTGAATCCGCTGGCGCATGAGGGCGAGGTGACGATCGAGCACCAACTGCCGTTGAACATGGCCATTTCCGGCTCCTACGTGGTCGGCCGGACCTTGCATCTGCCAATTTTCGTCGACACGAACCTAGCGGCGCCTACCACGACCAGGACCTACGACATAACCAGTTCGAGCGGTGCGACTCAGAGCACGATCACAGAGCCGTTCTACACCGGCCGAATCGATCCCACCGGTCCGGTGCTGACGGGCTTTAGCGACGTAAACTCCTGGTACAACAGCCTGGTGGTGACGCTCCGCAAGCGCATGAGCAGTAGCGTGGAGTTCGCGTTGAATTACACGCTCTCCAAAGCTGTGGACGGCGGGCAGGTTCCGGGCCAGTTTGGAACTTTTAATGGAACTGATTCGCCCATCGATCCTCGGAATCGTAAGCTCGAGTATGCTCTTTCGGATCTCGACCAGCGGAGTCGCTTCGTGGGCAATGTGGTTTGGATCCCGACCCATTTCAGCAAGCTCTCGAATCGGGCGGCCAAGGCAGTTCTTGACGGGTGGGTTTTTTCGAGCATAGTGACGGCTGCCAGCGGCCAGCCGGTTACGCCCGGAATCAATGGTTTCCCATCCGGCGGTCCAGCAGGCGGCCTCACGGGCGGAACGGTGAACAATTCCGGAACAGCGCTATCGTCATCGCGCTTTCCAGGACAGGTTCGGAACGCTTTTACGGGACCGGGTTTCTGGGATGTCGATTTCCGCATCGGCAGGAATTTCACGATTCGCGAGAAGATGAAGCTTTCGTTCATTGGCGAAGCTTTCAATCTCTTCAACCACACCAATATCTTTGGAGTGAACGCCACGGAATTCAACTACACCGCCGCGGGTTCCGGTGCGTGTGCGGGGCACAGCAATGGCTGCCTGGTGCCGAACCCGACGTTCTTCGCGCCGACGGTGACAAACACGGGGCTATACGGAGCGCGGCAGCTGCAGATTTCGGGACGGTTTACGTTCTAAAGGCAGGTCGGGGGCTGTCGGCGAACTTCCCCACGTTAGCGCAAGCGGCACTTGATCCAGCAGCGCAGCACTTCGGCGACGCTCCAGGCTTGTGCGATGCAGCCGCGCGGCGTGAAGGGCGGCTCGGCGTCGAAGATCTCGCTGATGGATCCGATGCAAGCGTCCGTCAAATGCTGCTCGAAGCCGTCCAGAAATTTGCCGGCGGTTTCGAAGTCGCCGGGATGGACTTTGAGCCAGGCGTCGATGAATGCGCCGATCAACCACGCCCAGACCGTTCCCTGGTGATACGCTCCGTCGCGGAGCCTGAGGTCACCGTCGTACTTGGGTTTGTAATCTTTGTTATCGGGCGATAGCGATCGCAGTCCAACGGGAGTAAGGAGCTTGGCGCGGGCTGCCTCCACAACTGCCGCCCAGCGCGATTCATCCAGGACCGGATTTTTCAAAGAGATTGCAAACAATTGGTTGGGACGGCAAGCGGGATCGTCGCCATCGGGGCCATCGACCACATCCAGAAGATGCTGCAGCGGCTCCGACCAAAATCGCGCGTTGAAGGATTCGCGAGCCTTCTGGGCGTACGATCCGACGCGGGCGGATTGCTCCGGTTCGTTCTCTTCGGACAGCCAGCCTTCCAGTAGCTTCAGGGCGTTGTACCAGAGGGCATTAATTTCAACCGCTTTCCCCCGGCGCGGCGTGACCACCCAGTCGTCCATCTTCGCGTCCATCCAGGTCAGCGCGAACCCATCGGCGCCTTGTTTGAGCAAACCATCGGAAGCTTCGACACCGATGCCGAAGCCGGTCCCCCGCACGTGCCATTCAAAGATGTCGAGCAGCTTGGGCAGCGCCATTCTCAGCACAGACCGGTCTTTGCTGGTGGAGGTGTAGCGATCGAGCGCGTGAAAAAACCACAGGGTGGCATCGGCGGTGTGATAGAGGCCGGCGGTCTGGCCTTCAGGGAAGAGATTGGGGATGAGGCCGTCGCGAATGTAGTGCGCGAAAGTGCGGAGAATCCAGGCTGCCTCGGCGTAGCGGCCGGTGGACAGCGTCAGGCCTTCGAGCGAGATCATGGTGTCGCGGCCCCAGTCGGTGAACCAGTGGTATCCCGCGATGACGGTACGTACCTCGTCCCCAACAGCGCGCGCCCGCGTAGCGTCGTTTATTCTGCCGGCCGGTGTGATCACGAACTGATCCGCGGCCCAGATCAGCTCAGCGCAAGTGGGATTGTTGTTGACCAGGTCGTTGAGATCTTTGCCCAGTCTGTCCGCGGTCGCCGTTAACATCCGGCGCTTCCTCTCCGACTCAGACTCGATAGCGGAGGTTGGAGTTAAGGCGCGCATGTTCTCCCAATACTCCGCGGAAGCGATCAGGGTCGCGTCAGAGTCCTGACGAAGATCCACGTGGAAAAAGCCGGGGCTCCACAAATCACCGCGCGCGGGATAGCCTCTGTTCCCCTCTATGCGGTAAGCCACTTGCTCGATGCGAATGCGATCCACGGTGAGCGCCGCGTTGTGTCCTCGCAGAATAAGCCGGAGCGGGGGAAGCTCGTTGCCGGCTGAAATTTCGTAGCGATCCTGGCCAACAGTTAATGTGTAGGAAGAATCCAGCTGGGCGCTCACGGGATCTTCATGCGGCCGAAAGTGAAAGGAAGGCCGAAGCACGAGTCGCACGCTCTCATCGCCCGAAAGCAGCGAGTAGTTGAGGAAGCTTGTATTTTGGCCGTGCGGCATCACCAGCCGTTTTTCCAGCACGATTGCGCCGACTTCGTAACGCCAGACGGGAGTGCCGGCTTCCAGCCGGAACTCGGCCAAATAATCCATGACCTCGAGCTTGGCCGGTCCATCCGCACGTTCTTCACCAGCCAGTTGGACGGAGCGGCCATCGGCCAACTCTATGCGCTCCACTAGATCGTTGAGCATCAGGATGCGGCCGAATGGCGCAGGAAGGGCCGCCACCAAATAGCCGTGATAGCGTCGTGTGATGACACCCGACAGAGTTCCTGAGGCATATCCTCCGAGTCCGTTTGTCACCAGCCATTCGCCGTTCAGACCGGCTGCGGCGTCGTTCTTGCCCGGCCAAGGCAACCGGATGGCGAGGTCATTCATGGTTCATCTCCCGGCATGGTTCGAGCTCCGGCTTTAGCAGGACGGCGGCGTAGCCTGGGATCCGCCAGTTTTCTTCAGTATCCAGTGGTGGTGTACCAGTGCCACCGTAGCGGGGATGTTCGCTCGACCATAACGTAGTCCATTCGGTATCGGCCGGCGGAGCAAGAAGCGGCTCGGGGGCGGGATCGAGATGCAGGTCGCGGCCTAGATTTACGAGGAGTAAGCGGTCGTTTCCATTTTCGCCGAAGAAACGGAGCAGGAAAGCTTCTGGAGCGAGTACCGCACCGTCGACACCGCGTCGTTTCTGCGCGTGCAACACGGGATCTTCGCGGCGCAGCTTCAACAGATCGCGATGCAGCTCGTAGGCCTGGCGATGAGTTTCGCGCTCGGAATGATCCAGCTTGCAGCGCTCAAAGGTCGTAGGTGATGCAGGATCCGCGAAATACTCGGGCATTTCGGGGGTTGCGAGGCTTACAAACTGCGCCAGGAACTCTACGCGGCCCTGGCGAATCATGTCGCAGAGCGCCGCATTCTGATCGGCAAAAAAGGGGAACGGACTGGAGGCCGCGAATTCCTGACCTTGAAATAGCATGGGCGTGCCGGGGGCAAGCAGCAGCAAGGCCGTCATCGCGCGGAGTTTGCCGGGTGCAGCCAGCATGTGGCAGCGGGCGCCGTAAGCGGAGTTAGCAACTTGATCGTGATTTTGAATAAAAGTGATCAGCGATGCCGGGTGCATGTCGAGTCCCGCGGAGCCCCGACGCATCTCCTGCCATTTGTAGCGCTGCCCCTGGTAGAGATAGCCATACTTTACCGCGGAAATGAATTCCTGAGGAGTGCCGAGGTAGTCGGTGTAGTAGGCTTCGTTGTGTCCGGTCAGTGCGACCATGGCGCTGTGATGGAAATCGTCGTTCCACAGGCCGTCCAGTCCGTAGCCACCTTGATCCGGCGGCTTCACCAGACGCACCTGTTGCGGCTCGTTTTCGGCGATGAAGATCACGTCGCGAGGAGCGGCGCGCTGGCGGGCTTCGCGGGCCATGGCCCGCAGGATCTGGTCTTCAGAAGTGTCATGGATGTCCTGCGTGGCGTCCAGGCGAAGACCGTCGAGATGGAATTCGTCGATCCAATAACAGGCGTTCGCGATACAGAATTCGCGCACTGGGCCGGAGTCTGGGCCGTCGAAGTTGATGGCGGGCCCCCAGTCGGTATTGATGTCGTTGGAAAAATATTGCGGCGCAAATTTGGGGATGTAGTTGCCGTCGGGACCGATATGGTTGTATACGACATCCAAGATGACGCCGAGGCCGAGAGAATGGGCACGATCGACAAACCGGCGAAAGTCGTCGGGAGCGCCGTAGAGGTGCGTGGGTGCGAATAACTGGACGCCATCATAACCCCAACCGAAGCGGCCGGGGAATTCGGCCACCGGCATAACTTCCAGAACCGTTATGCCGGTCTCGGCGAGCTGCGGCAAATGCCTCTCAGCGGCTCGCCAGGTGCCTTCCTTGGTAAAGGTGCCGATGTGCATTTCATAAATCACTTGGCCGGGCAGCGTAATGCCGCGCCATTTTTGATCGGTCCACTTGAATGCTGAGGGGTCGACGACTTCTGAAGCGCCATGCGGCCCCTCGGGCTGGAAGCGGGAGGCCGGATCGGGAAAGGCTTCCCCGCCATCTAGCGCGTAGCGGTAGCGCGAGCCAGCGCGGGCGCCGGAGATAAAGCCCGAGAAGTAGCCTGAGCCTTCGGCTTCCAGGCGAACGGGCCGGCTGGCCCCGATCACCACGTCCACCGTTTCTCGGATCGGTGCCCAAACCCGGAAGTGAACGCCGGAACCGGTCACATCCGCTCCCACGGGACAGCGTCTCTTTTGGGGCGTCGGCCTCACTGGCGTTCCGGACTCAGCAAACGTGTAACGCTCGCCGGCTTGGCGTCTCGGGCGACGACGAGTGAAAGCGGCACCAGCTCGACCGGCGAACCGGGTTCGGAATACCGCGTCTTCGGTTCCAGTGCGGGATCGTTGGTGTCGATGATGATCTCCCATTTGTCAGCGATCACCGGCTTTGGCATGTAAAACTGAATCGGCTCATGATGACAATTCAGCATGATCAGGAACGTGTCATCCTTCACCGGTTCGCCGGCGTCGTCCACGTCGCTTAGTGTCTCGCCGTTGAGCATCAGGCCCAGGCAACGGACCCAGCCGAGTCCCCATTCCTCGTCGGACATCTCCTGTCCGTCGGGCCGCACCCATACGATGTCCTTCTCTTCGGTACCGCGAATGGGGCGTCCCTGATAGAACTTGCGGCGATGCAGGTTGGGGTGCTCGCTGCGTATGCAGATCAGTTTCTGCGTGAAATCAAGCAGCGTGATCTTGCGGTCGTCCAGATTCCAATTCATCCAGGTAGTCTCATTGTCCTGGCAATAGGCGTTGTTGTTGCCGTTTTGGGTGCGGCTTATCTCGTCGCCGCCCAGAATCATCGGCACGCCTTGCGAGAACAGCAGGGTCGCCAGGAAATTGCGCTTCTGGCGTTCGCGCCTATCGACGATTTCCGGGTCATCGGTGGGACCTTCGACGCCCATGTTCCAAGAGTAATTGTCATTTGAGCCGTCCTGATTGCTTTCCTGATTGGCGTCGTTGTGCTTGTCGTTGTAGCTGACCAGGTCATGCAGGGTGAAGCCATCGTGGGCGGTAACGAAATTGATGCTGGCCGAGGGCCGCCTGCCATCGCGGTCGTACAAGTCGCTCGATCCGGTGAGCCGGTAAGCAAAGTCCGATAGCTGGCCTTCGTCGCTTTTCCAATAGCGGCGCACGGTATCGCGAAAGCGGCCGTTCCACTCTGCCCAGCCGGCGGGGAAATTGCCGACCTGATAGCCGCCGTCACCGACGTCCCACGGCTCGGCGATCAACTTCACTTGCGAGATGACCGGGTCCTGATGAATGATGTCGAAGAAGGCCGAGAGGCGATCGACATCGTGCAGCTCGCGCGCCAGGGTCGCGGCCAAGTCGAAGCGGAAGCCATCCACGTGCATCTCTTCGATCCAGTAGCGCAGGCTGTCCATGATGAGCTTCAGAACCTGCGGGTGGCGGGCGTTTAGACTGTTGCCGGTGCCGGTGTAATCCATGTAGTAACGCGGCTGATCGTTTACCAGCCGATAGTACGTGGGGTTGTCGACGCCCCGGAAGCTGAGCAGCGGGCCCATGTGATTGCCTTCGGCGGTGTGATTGTAGACTACATCGAGAATCACCTCGATGCCTTCGGAGTGGAAAGCCTTGACCATTGTTTTGAACTCGGCCACTTGGCCGCCGCGATCGCCAGATCCGGAGTAGCGGGAATCGGGACTGAAGAAGTTGGTAGTGTTGTAGCCCCAATAGTTGGTGAGCCCCTTCTCAGCCAGGTGCTTATCGGTGAGAAAGGCATGCACCGGCATGAGTTCCACGGCAGTGACGCCGAGCCGCTTCAAATACTGGATGGACGGTTTGGCGGCCAAACCGGCGTAGGTGCCACGGAGAGCTTCGGGTAGATCGGGATGGCACTTGGTGAATCCCTTGACGTGCAACTCATAGATTATAGAATCGCTCAGAGGAATAGAGAGCGGCCGGTCTTGTTCCCAATCGAAGTAAGGATTCACGACCACGCATTTCTGCATACCGGCGGCGTCATCGTTTTCATCAAACGAAAGGTCGGCGTCGCCGTTGCCAGCCTGATACGGAAATATTGACGATTTCCAATCCACTTGGCCGGCGAGAGCCTTGGCGTAAGGATCAATCAAAAGCTTATTGAAATTAAATCGCAAGCCCTCGTTCGGTTGAAACGGACCATGGACACGGTAGCCATACAATTGTCCGGGCTGAAGTCCGTGGATATAGCCATGCCACACGTAGGTAGTGCGCTCGGGCATCCGAATGCGAGCGGTCTCAGTGGCGTGGGGCTGATCGAAAAGACAGAGCTCCACCGATTCCGCGTGCTGCGAGTAGATTGAGAAATTCGTGCCGGCGCCGTCCCAGGTCGCGCCCAGCGGGTATGGGCGACCCGGCAAAATATTAGTTGACATATCCGAACGGTAGACGCCGCAACATGCCAAGTGTTAACAATCGGGTTACGTGATTCGTCGAGGCTGTGGCGGCGTTTAGCTGAGCGATGAACCTACTCGGCTGCCGAGACCGATGCCAGATGGTCCATTTCGCGACTCGATCGATATCGCAGTGGGCGAAGTCCGGGCGCCAGGAGGCGAAAAAGGCTTCGGTCTGCGATCGTTCTGAGTTTCAGCTCGTTCTCTGGCGCGTTGTGCGGCGTGAAGGAGCATGTCCTCCTCCGAGAACATCAAACTAGGAAACGGTTCCTCGCCGACCTTCGAAGCCAGCAAAAAGGAGCACATCAGGGGAGCTTCCTGCAGGGGAATGCCATGCTTATGGAGTAAGTTCAGATCGACTCCGACACTAAACGCTGTGCGGGTTCGCCGATCTTCCCCGATCCCTTGGAACGAATAATAGCGTATGTTTTCGTTTTGACGAAAGCCCGCCAGCACAAATTTCATTGTCCCCCCGCGCAGTCCGACTATGTGACTCTAACGGCCTAGGAAGGTTTCTAGGCCATGCTTCAGATTGGCGGGCTCCACTGACGAGTCCCCCACGAAGATTCCCCTTGCTTACCGAGAGAAGCTCCTATATACTCATCTAGGATACCGATATGAGCAAGCCGAACGACCTCGTCCAGGGTACGCTTGATCTGCTCCTGCTGAAAATGCTGGCGCTGGAGCCCTTGCATGGATGGGCCATCAGTCTCCGCCTGAAATCCATTTCGGGAGACGTCCTGCAGGTCAGCGAAGGATCTCTCTACCCTGCGTTGCACAAGTTGGAGCAGGAAGGCTGGATCACCGCCGAGTGGAAGCAAACCGAAAATAACCGGCGGGCAAAGTTTTATTCGCTCACGCGTTTGGGCAGGAAACAGCTCGAATCGGAGGCGGCGAACTGGCAGCGTCTATCGACCGCCATCTCGCAGGTCATCCACCTTTAGGAGGCTTAGAAAGCGTTATGTGGATGGAGCATTCCTGGTTCGCGGCCCACTTACGGCTCAGGTCCATTCTGCGCCGCGCCCGTGTGGAGCAGGAACTCGATGAGGAACTACAATTCCACCTGGAGCACAAAATCGAGGAGGGCATCGCCAAAGGTCTCTCGCCCAAAAATGCACGCTACCGGGCGATGCGCGCGATGGACGGATTGGAACAACGGAAAGAAGAGATGAGAGACATGCGACGCATACATTGGTTGACGGATTTCCTCGACGATGCCCAGTACGCAATCCGGAGCCTGCGCCGAACCCCCGGACTCACCGCGTTCGTGGTGATCACGCTCGCGCTGGGCATCGGGATGACCTCGGGGACTTTCAGCATGGTGGATGCGCTGATCTTCAGGCCTTACCCCGTGCCGCATCCGAGCGGCGTGGTCACTCTGGTGAGCACTACGCACGATAATAACTTCGACAATTTCTCCTATCGCGAATACCTGGACATTCGCGGCAAAACCATGAGCTACGACGGCGTTATCGCCAATGCGGATATGGAGGCGGTGGGCTTCAGTGCCGAACCCGAAGCCACACCGCACGTAAGGGGCGGAATGATGGTTTCCGCTAACTACTTCCAGGTGCTCGGCGTGGAGCCTCGGCTGGGTCGTGGTTTTCGGGAGGACGAAGATCAGGTGCCGGGTCGCAATGCCGTAGTAGTCCTGGGGCCGGACTTCTGGAGGCATGAATTCGCGAGCGACCCTTCCATCCTGGGCAGGAAGGTTCGCCTGAACGGGACGGAGTTCACGGTGATTGGCGTGGCTCCGCAAAGCTTCCCGGGGATGCTAATATTCGCGCATCCAGACTTCTACGTGCCGCTCGGGATGGCGCGGGTGTTTGCGACTAATCGCCAGAAGAATTTCTTCGAAGACCGCGACGATCGCGAGTTGAATGTACAAGCGCGATTGAAACCGGGGACGACGCTACAGCAGGCGCGGAATGAGCTCGCCGTGCTCGCGAAAAATTTAGAACGCGAGTACCCAAAGTTTAATCGCAGCCACGGCGCGGCGGTGCACACCCAGTTCGAAATGCGGACTCGAGATGACGACATTAATTGGAAATTCGGCGTGATCTTTGTGATCCTTGCCCTGGCGGTCTTGCTGGTGGCATGCACCAACGTTGCGGGACTTCTTCTGAGCCGAGCGCGCACGCGAACGCGCGAAATCGCCGTACGACTGGCGCTGGGCGCCGGGCGTTTCCGGCTCATCCGGCTGTTGTTGACCGAAAGTCTGATTCTGGCGTCCTTGGGAGGATTGGCCGGGATCGCCATCGGCTACGGCTTCGTGGAGTGGTTCCACACGAAACAAAGTATTGTGCTTATGACCGACTTGCCGGTTTCAATCCCGTTCCAGATGGACAGGCGCGTGCTGATGGCAAGCCTGGCGTTGTCGCTGGTGAGCGCACTCCTTTGCGGTCTGGCGCCGGCGCTGCAAAGCACGCGCGCGGACCTAGTGACCGGACTCAAGTCAGCCGAGGCGGATGTGCCCGGACGCAGACGCCTGTGGGGCCGGAATGTGCTGGTGGTGGCGCAGGTTTCCACGTCCCTGATGCTGCTGACGGCGTCGTTCTTGATGGTGCGGGGTTTCCAACAGAGCTTGCTGGAGGGAACCAGTTTCGCGAAGGACCATCTACTAATGACCAGCTTCGATCCGCGTCTAGTGCAGTACAACACAGCTCAGTCTCAGCGGTTCTATAAGCTGCTGGCCGAACGTGTGCGGCAAGCGCCCGGAGTTCGGAGCGAGGCTCTTACCGAGAACGTTCCGCTTGGACAGAATGGATTTGACGGCGTGGCGTTCGTGCCGGACGGTTTCCAGATGCCGCGCGATCGCGAGAATTTCAATTCGACCATGGACACCATTGATGAAGGGTACTTCGAGACGATGGAGATTCCGATTTTGCGTGGCCGCGGCTTCCTGGTGTCCGATACGGCGGACGCGCCGCGTGTCGCCGTAGTGAATGAGCAGTTCGCAAAACACTTTTGGCCGGGCGCCGATGCAGTCGGCCAACACATCCGCCTGGATAGCCGCACCGGCACGCCGGTTGAGATAGTAGGGGTCGCGCAGACCATCAAGTATCAAAACACTTTCGGGCCGATGGATTTTGTGTATATGCCGCTGGGCCAGCATCCTATTCCACGCATGGTCTTGATGTTGCGGTCGAGCGGCGATCCGCTGCAATTGGTCAAGTCCGTGAAGGACGTGGTCCGGACGCTTGATCCGAATCAGCCGATGTTGGAGACCAGGGCTTACGAGGACTTTTATCTGAACCAGGCCGTGAGAGGGCCGCGAATTGCGATCGACCTGGTGGGCAGCATGGGCATGGTAGGCCTCCTGCTGGCCATCGCCGGTTTATATGGATTGGTGGCGTACAACGTCAACCGCAGAACCCGCGAGATCGGCATACGCATGGCCCTTGGTGCGGCGCGCGCGGACGTGTTGCGCCTAGTAATGGGCAAGGGTCTCGTGCTGGTGGGGACTGGAACGGTGATCGGGCTGGCGATGGGTTTCGCGCTCGAGCGGCTCATGAATTCCATGCTGTTCAATGCCGGCGGAGTAGACATTGTGGCTTATGTCGTCGTAGTGCCTTCGCTGTTTGTAGTCACAATGTTGGCGGCTTATGTACCCGCGCGAAGAGCAGCCCGGATTGCACCAACACAGGCGCTGCGCTACGAATAATGTAGTTAGTTCGTAAAGCCAGATGCGCGGCGCACGCTGGCCGAGGTTTTGCAACAGTTATATTCAAGAAAGGGCTTCGTTCCGGCGAGGATTAATAACGAACCAGATCATTGCGCCGGCCAGAATCGTAACCGCCGCAACATCCAGCGCCGCTACCCAGCCGAATCTTCGCGCTAGTAACGGCGTGAGGACCGGTGACAAAATTCCCCCTACATTGCCGCCGCAATTCATAACCCCGCTGATCGTTCCGGCGTACTTTTGAGAAATATCGATGGTCGTGGCCCAATGCGATGCGAGCGCGAAATAGATCGCTCCGGCGCCGAAGGAAAGCCACAAGATCGCGATCGAGATACTCTCGACTCTCGCCCCGATCAGCAATGAAACGCCGGCGGCTGTCATTCCACCGATGGATATCAAGCGGCGCGCCCACCGTAAATTGATTTTCCTGGCGATCACATCGGACGCGATTCCTCCAATTGGCGTCAAGACGGCCATGGCGATGAACGGACCGACGGTGTAATACGAACTCGCCATTTGCGTGAGATGCCGCTGCTCCACCAGGTACGTAAAGAACCAGGTCATGTAAATGTAGACCATGTATCCGCAGGTCATCGCGCTTAAGAACAAGAGCCACATGTTCCCCTCCCGAACGAGACTTCGCCAGGGAATCCGGCGGGCGCTGGTCTTCAAGGGCGCTGGCCAGCCGGCGTGAATGATCTCAAGCTCGGCCTGATTCACGCCCGGATGCTGCTCTGGCGTGTCCCGCGAGCGAAGGTACCAGATGGCGCTGCCGGCGACACCCAGAACAGCGGACATGAGAAATGCCCAACGCCATCCGTAGGTCAACATAAGCCAGGCGATGAACGGCGGAGTGATCGCGGCGCCTACGCCGCCTCCGGCCAACGGCACGCTAGTGGCGAAGCCGCGTTCCTTGATCGCCATCCATGCGGCGATGGTTCTATTGAAACTGGGCCACGCCGCAGCTTCCCCCATGCCGACGCAGAACCGTACCAAGCCGAGCGAAAGTACCACCGGCACACCTGCGAGATCTCCAACCCACGCTGTCGCGGCGGTTGCGAGCGACCACCACAGCGCTGAAAACGCCAAGACTCTGCGGGGACCGAACCTGTCGGCCAACCAGCCCCCGGGAACCTGGAACAGCCCATAAGCAAAAATGAACGCGCTGAAGATTTTGCCCATCTGCACGTCATCCAGCCGATATTCGCTGGTGATAAGTCGCGCGGCTATGGAGATGTTGACGCGATCCAGGTACGTGATCATGCTCAGTAGAAGCATGAGCCCTAGAATCTGCCAACGGACCGTACTCGGCCGCGTCTGCGCGGAAAGTGCCTCGCGCGACGCAGTCACGGTTTAGCCGCGACAGGCCAGCCGCCCCAGGACGTCCAGCCTCCGTCGACGAAGAGAACCTGGCCAGTGACGTACGATGCTTGCGGCGAAGCCAGGAAGAGTGCAGCAGAGGCAACTTCAGAAGTCTCACCGAAACGGCCCGCTGGAGTTCGTTCGAGCACTTTAGATCCGTCTAATAGCCCGCGTTCGAAATTCCGGCGCACTAGATCTGTCAAGATCGTCCCCGGGGCGATGCAATTCACCCGAATGCCGAACGGCGCCCATTCGCACGCCAGCGCTTTTGTAAACATCATCTTTCCGGACTGTACAGTCGAATAAATCACTCGATGTGGCAAAGCCAATTGCCCCGCGACGGATGCGATGTTGATGATCGATCCCGAGTTCTTGCGCTGCATCGACTCGCCGGCGAGCTGGCAAGCCAGAAAAACCCCTTTGAGATGCATGTTTAGCATCGAGTCCCAGTCATCCATCTGCATTGACAAAAAGGGCTTGGTCAGCCCCGCGCCGGCGTTATTGACAAGAACATCTATGGACTCGAATTCTTGCGCCGCCCGGTCGAAGAGCACCCGCACCGAGTCTTCCCTTCGAACATCACCTTGCATGTGAACCGCGCGTACACCCATTTGCTGGATCTCGGCGGCAGTGCGCTCGGCTTCTTCGGCATGTTCGAGATAATTGAAGAGGATATTCGCTCCTTCACGGGCAAATTGAAGGGCGATGGCCTTTCCAATTCCTCTCGATGCGCCGGTGACTACGGCAGTCTTTCCCTGGAGTAGCATTCTAAACCTGGTAAGTGACTCGCCCTTTGGAAATCGTCATCTCGACCGCAACATTCTTGATGGTGTCCGCCGCGACTTTCAGAAGGTCGTCCGAGAGCACAACTACGTCGCCACGTTTGCCGATTTTGAGCGTCCCTGTTTCGTGCTCTTCAAATCCGATATAGGCGCTGGTGGACGTGAACATCTTCAACGCTTCGAGAGGCGTGATCCGCTGCTCAAGCTCAAAGTGGTTCACAGCCGCGTGAATTCCCCAGATCGGACGGATGGGCGTAACGAAACTGTCGGAGCCTCCGCCCGCCGCGACCCCTGCGTCCAGGAACCAGCGGTAGGGATGAACCCGCTTGACGCGTTCCGGACCGAGCCGCTGTGCATACATCGCATGGAACTGCTCCGCGAAAAACGGCTGGACACCGGCGCAGACTCCCAGTTGCGCGGCTTTCCAAACCTGGTCGCGCAACGGGAAATAGAAATGATCGATGCGATGGCGATGATTTGGCCGGGGCGTAGCTCGCAGCGCATTCTCATAAGCCGTAAGCATTTGTCCGATCGCGCGCTCGCAGGTGGCGTGCACCGTGACCTGCATGCCTGCCTGGTGGCATCGCAGCACCCATTCGTTCAAATCAGCTTGTTTGTAGTATTCGGGGCCGCAGGTGTCCGGTTTATCTGAATAAGGCTGATAAAGCGCGCCGGTGTGAGCAGCGGGACTACCGTCGATCAGCACACATCCGCCGATTCGCGGAAGACCGAGGCTCTGTATGCGCTCCAAATCCATGATCTGGTAATACAGAACCGTCGAGACCGGCAGTTGGTCCTGCGCGGCGAGAAAAGCGTCGACGTCCGGATCGCCTTCGATCCGCCCGCCTTCCAGGCAATGGACGGTAGTGACCCCGCCCTCGACCGCGTGGCGGGAGATCGTAGACAAGCACTTGCGGCTCACCTCTGGCGGGAGCAAGGTCATCAGCCGGACTTGTGAACTGAACGCGACCTTTTCGCGAAGCGGACCGGCAGGCAGTCCCGTATCGGACTCGCGCTCAACGCCAGGCGTCGAAGGATCGAGCTTCAGCCATTCAATGGCGCGGGTGTTGAGGGCGCACGAGTGTCCATTCATATGCAGCAAATAGACAATGTGGTCCGGAGCGGCTTGGTCCAGCTCATGACGATTCGGATACCGCCGTTCTTCAAGCTTAGTGTCGGCCCAGCCCCGGCCCATAACCAACTGCCCGGGCGGAGTTGCGGCGGCTTTATCGCGGATCGCTTGTTGGAGATCTCGAATGGTGACGCTGCAACGGAGATCGACCATCTGGTCCATTAATCCACTGCGCCAAAAGTGGACGTGCGAGTCGATGAAGCCGGGGAACGCGTGCCGTCCTCGCAAATCGATGGCGTGGGCGCCGTTTGGAAGGCGTCGGGCTTCATCCGACGCACCAATAAAGATAATTCGCCCGTCGCGAATCACGATCGCTTCGGCGAGCGGTTGAGATTGGTCCATGGTGTGAATGGCGCCATTGAAGAGGGTGATGGTTTCACCCACCGGAGCTCTTTCCGCTGACGGAACCTTCGTTTCAAGACCGGTCACTCAGGCCATGCTCCTTCCGCCATCCACGGGGATGGTCGCTCCCGTCACGTTTGAGGCTCCCTCAGATGCGAGAAACGCGGCGACGCTTGCAATTTCCGCCGGTTTTGCGATGCGGCCCAGTGGATATCGTGCTCTCACCGTCTCTCGATCCGCATCCGAGTGCAGCGACGATTGAAGCAGCGGTGTCTCGACCGCTCCTGGACAAATACAATTTACGCGGATGGCCGGCGCCAGATCGAGTGCCAACGCCTTGGTCAGCGCGATCATTCCGCCTTTCGACGCTATATAGGCGGGCCGGTTACGGATCGGAGAAATGCCGGCGGCCGACGAAACATTAACGATTGAGGCCCCCGCTTCGCGCATCAAGGGAACAATATGTTTGCACATCAGGAACGCAGACCGGAGATTTACATTCATGATCTTGTCCCACTGCTCCGCGGTTGTCTCGGCGAGGGGCGCGACGAGATCGATACCAGCGTTATTCACTAAGACGTGCACGCGACCGAACTCCTGCGCTGCGACTCTGCCGACTTCGACGGCGGTCCGTTCCTCTGAGACATCGCCGCGCAAGATTGTGTGGCCCGGCCCAACTTCAGAGGCCTGCAGATCGACCAGAATCAATTTCGCGCCAAGCTGTGCAAATAGTTCCGCCGAGGCGCGGCCGATTCCTGAAGCCGCCCCCGTGATCACCGCGACCTTTCCGGACAAACTCTCCACACTCCCTCTAGAGCGAATCTTTTAGTTCCAGTGCGAGTTGGTCACAGCGATAGAACTGGATGTCCTCATGTTGTTGGATATGCCGAATCAGCCGCTCGAGCAGAGTGATGCGCGAAGGACGTCCGATGATTTGTGGATGCATCGCCAGTACAAAAGCCTTTCTCTCGGCATACAGTTGATCGAACTCCGCCGACCAGTGCTCGAACACCGCGGACGGCGGCATCATCACCCGTCCCGTCAACTGAATGCTGTATAGGAAAAAGGGCGCATCATCCAGCACCCAGGCGAAAGGAAACTCGATCAGATTTGTCTTTTTGCCGTTGACGATATGCTTGTACGGCTGGTCGCGATCGAAAAAATTGGATGAATACAAAAATTCGTACTCAAGCAGCAGCCGCATGGTGTTCTTACTGAATTCGCCCGCTGGAGAACGCCACCCCAACGGCTTCGACCCGGTGACACCCTGGATTAGCTCCGTTGTTTTCTCGAATTCCTGACGCTCGTCGGCCTCTTCCATGTCCTGCAGCCAGCGGTGGGAATAACTATGATGCGCGATCTCATGTCCAGCCGAATGGATGTCGCAAACTATCTTTCGCTGCCGCTCGATGATCATTCCGGGGATGAAGAACGTGCAATGAATCCCGTACTTTTCGAGCAGCGCGAGAATCCGCGGCACGCCTTCCTGATAGCCGTAGACGCCTTGTGAAAGAGCGATGGGACGGTCCCAGTTCTTGGGATCGCGAGAGGTCCACAAGAGCTCGCCATCCAGATCGAACGTCAGCAGCACGGGAAATTTCATGAGCGCCGCCTCAGTTTGGCCGTGTAGTCGCGGTAGGACGGCCAGTTTTCCAAAGAAGTAGCCAGGATAGCGGATCGCAAAATCGCAATGGAGAGCGCCTCCGCCGCTAACGTTCCAATCACAGAAAGCGACAAGTCCGTTTTCACTTTATTGGTCGAAATCGCAAACACAGTGTTGCCGTCGCCCTGCGTATGATACGGATTAACCGTACGAGCCGCGCCAGCGCCCGCGTTGATGGCGATCTTGCAAAGCTCGGTCTTGGTAAATGGCGCATTAGTCGCGACCACGGCGACGACCCCGGATTGAAAAACGGGATCATCTATGTCATGCGCCGAGGTTCGTACCAACTTGGGTGGGTTCTTCAACACCGCTTGAGCGATTCCAATGAAGCCCTTACTGTCGGCGCGTCGCGCCCCCGCAATGATGTTTCCATTGCGCCAGTCGACAATGTCTCCCGCGGTGTTGGCAATGGCGAGAGCTCCCACTACCACGTCGCCTACCTTTACGCTGGCAGTGCCGACGCCGCCTTTCATGCCGTGGATACCTTGGCTGGTGAGCATTGTGCCGACAGTGGCGCCGGCTCCCGCACCGACGCAGCCCTCTTCAAGACGATCAGCTTTGGCTGCAGCTTGGGAGGCTTGGTAGCCGCCTTCCGCATCGGGACGGATGCTCATGTCGCCGTCTATTCCGAAATCATAAACCACCGCGGCCGAGATCAGCGGGACAGCTCCTCCGTAATATCCGACTTTGTGTTCGGCCAGATACCGGATCAAACCCCAGGAAGCCGCCATGCCGAACGCACCGCCGCCAGATATCGAGATGCCCCAGGTTGATTGGATGGAGGTAACCGGCTCCAGCAGAATCGTCTGCTGTCCCCCGTGGGACGACCCGCCGAAGTCCACACCTGTAGCGGCGCCTTCTTCCATGACGATCATGGTGCAGCCGGTAGGCCGCTTGGGATGCGTAAAATGGCCGGCCTTGATTCCGGGCACATCGGTGAGGGATCCAGCCGACGGTAAGCCGGCTCCGCTCTTTAGCCGTTGCGCTGATGCCGCTTGGCTGATCGCCGGGTGCGCCAATGCCAAACCTAATGAGGCGGCTGCCCGATTGCTGAATTGACGGCGATTGATCTTGGACATAGCTATTGGGGAAGTTTCAGCGTGTAGTCGCGGTAAGCGGGCCAGCGATCCACCGAGGTCGCCATCTTCGCTCCCTGCAGAACAGCTTCGGCGACCATTTGCGCAGCCAGCGCACCGGCCGTCGACACCGACATATCCGATTTCATTTTGTGGGTGGAAGCGGCGTACAGGATATCGCCATCTCCGGGCGTGTGATAAGGATTAATAGTTCGGGCAGCGCCGCAGTTGGCCATCATAGCGATCTTGGTCATCTCGGTCTTGTCAAAAGTCGCATTCGTCGCCAGCACGCCGATGGTGGTGCTGCCCATAACGGGGTCGTAGAATTCCAGGCTGGAGCGAAGCTCATGCTCGGGCGGGAGGCCCAGGACTTCGTTTATGCTCAGAAAGCCTTTGCCGTCGGCCCCGCGAGCGCCAGCGATGATCTTACCCGTGCGCCAGTCCACGATGTCGCCGACTCCGTTCAGTACCATGGCCGCGCCGATCACCACATCACCCACGCGAATACTCGCGGTGCCAAATCCGCCTTTCATGCCGCCCCCGCCGGTCTGGCGCATCATCTTGCCGACCGTTCCGCCTGCGCCACCGCCCACAGTGCCCTCCTCAATCGGTCCGGTGCTAGCCTTCAGACAGGCTTGGTAAGCTCCCTCTGCGTCGGGACGGATGGTCGGGTCATTCCCGACATTGAGATCCATGATGATGCCGCCTGCAACAATCGGCATGTATCCGCCGCGATACTTCATTCCGATCTTGCGCTCTTCCAAATAGCGAACTACGCCCACCGCTGTGTTCAGCCCGTACGAACTGCCACCGGAAAGCACCACGCCCCAAATGTCCTGAACACAACTGACGGGTTGCAGCAACTCCGCTTGATACGATCCTGGCGCGGAGCCATCAAAGTCACAACCGACCGCCGCGCCTTCCTCGAAGAGAATCACCGAACACCCGGTGGGTCGCTTGGTATAGGTGTAATGACCGACCTTGACTCCAGCTACATCGGTAATGGAACCCTTGGGGTTGAGACCGGACGCAGCCTGCGGTTCAGGCATGGATTCCCCCGCTCCTGCGTTTCTTTTTCTGCACCAGCCGTTTGCGCGGCACACGCGGCCGGGTATTCGAATCCTTTCCGTTGCTTGGATCTACTGAGAAAGCGCCGTTTCCGGTATCGAACGCGATAAAACCACGAATCCCAGGCGTGGTCCAAAGACCGGCGCTTCGACGCATGGTGTTCTCAATGTGTTCGCGCGTATGCTCTCGCGCCTCGGCCACCTGGTTCTTGCGGATTGCGTCGACAATTGCGCCATGCTCCTTCACGATTTCATCTCCGAAGGACTGCATCGACAAGCCGAGGTAAAAATATCGCATCAACCGCGTGTGAACATTCGCCACTATCTCTACCAGCCGGTCATTAGCAGCGGCCTCGGCGATTCCAACGTGCAGACTGCGGTTCTGATCCAGAAATTCGTAATAGCTTTCGCGGCCCTTGTATTTATAACACGCCCACTTTTCCAAATTCTCAACTTGCTCGGGGCTGGCGCGCTCAGCGGCCAAAGCCGCCGCCGAGGGGTCCACCATGAGCTGGACTTCTTGCAGATTATTGAACTCTCCCACAGTCAAAGGCGCGACAAAATACCCGCGAAACGGAATGATATTCATGAAGCCTTCGCTGGCGAGATGCCGGCACGCCTCTCGTACCGGGGTGCGGCTGGTCCGGTAGCGCTGGCCCAGCTCGTCCTCTGAGAACGACTTGCCCGGAGGAAGGGCGCAGGTCACGATATCGTGCTTCAACTCGCGATATAGCATCTGCGTGGACGTCATGCGACTTGGATTACGCCTTATTCACATCCCGATAGCTGGGGAGTCCGCCGGCCGCCTCCGCTTGAGTGATGGCCCGGACGATCGCCTGGGCCATAGCTTCGGCTGCAAGCGCGCCAATCAGTCCGTGATTCACGTTCAACTTGAGCGTTCCGGTGGCGAGCGCGAAGATCGTATCACCATCGCCCGGCGTATGCACCGGATTGATGGCGCGCGCATAGCCATCATGGCTCATCTGCGCGACTTTTGAAATTTGCACTTTTTCCATGGTCGCGTTAGTGGCGACCACGCCTATAGTCGTGTTAGCAGCCGGGTTAAGCGCTACGCGATATCCCTTCATAACTTCTGACATGGCATTGCGGAATCCGCCGCCGGCAGCCCTAGCGCCCGCGATGATCTTGCCGGTTTTCGGATTGGTCACGTCACCCACCGCATTCACGGCGACAATAGCGCCAACCACAATTCCCGTATTGCCGACCTTAATGCTGGCCGAACCCAAGCCTCCTTTCATGGCGAACTGTTGCCCAAACATTTTGCCGATGGTGGCACCCGCCCCGGCGCCGACATTGCCCTGCACCACCGGGTTGCTCGTCGCCGCCAGGCACGCCTCATACCCTGAGTCGGCATTCGGGCGAATCTTGAAATCGCCGCCGAAGCCGAGGTCCATCAGAATCGCGGCCGGAACGATGGGCACCACGCCGGCGCCAATCTTGAACCCGATACCCTTGCTCTCCAGATAACGCATCACTCCACTGGCAGTGTCCAGACCGTACGCACTGCCGCCCGAAAGGATCACAGCCTGTACTTGCTGCACCATGTTGATGGGGTTGAGAAGGTCCGTCTCACGCGTTCCCGGCGCGGACCCGCGAACATCCACGCCCGCTACCGCGCCGCCCTCGCATAAAATCACGGTGCATCCAGTAGGCCGAGTTTTGAGCGTATAGTGGCCTATCTTGATTCCCTGGACGTCCGTAATCGATCCCGGCCCGAGCCAGTCGGTTGAATCCGCGGCTCCGGCAGCGGTAGCGCTCTGCGGCTCAGGCATGCCGCTAGCGAACTTACTTGCGCCGGCAGCCACGGTAATTCCGAAAAGCCGTCGCGCCAGCTCTCTCCGGTCCATGGGCCTCCTTATTTCGACGCTTTAAATTTACACCGTTCCCAGCAAACGCAGCGCCGTCAGCGCCATCACTTTGGCCGAGTTCACCAGATCGTCGATGATCACGTATTCGTCCGGCTGATGTGCCAAATCCAGGATCCCCGGCCCGTAGGCTATGCAGTCTCGCACCTGACCGATCCGCGTCACGTGCTTCTGATCGTAAGTCCCGGGGCTCGCCATGAGCGGCGGCTTTATCCCGAGCACTTCTTCGATACTTGCGGAAACGGCAGCGATCAGCGGGCTCGAGGGATCGGTCTGAGTGGGATGCACGATCATCAAATCTTCCATGCTGTACTGAAACGCAGAGTCCCGGGCTTTGAGACCCGTCAAGACTTCCTGGATCTCCGAACGTACTTGATCGAACGGCTCTTCGGCCAGAAAACGCCGGTCAAAAATTGCCCCTGCGCGATCGATTACACAAGGAGTCTGGGTTCCATCTTCAGGCTGGCCGCCGAAGACCGAGTTTATATTAATGCTGGGGCGACGGGAACCGAGCGGCTCAACCGGCATATTCGTCACACGGGTAGCGAGGCGCGGCTTGAGGTCGTGGTTGATCTCGTAAATCAATTCACCCAGATGATCGGCCGCGTTGATACCCAGATAGGGCATGCTGCCGTGCCCGATCCGGCCGTGTTGCACAACCTTGAACCAGTACACTCCCCGATGGCCGATGCAAATCCGATCCACATTCGACGGTTCGGTGATCATTACGAAATCGGTTCGGTCGCGATGGATCAGCCCACGTGCGGCCAGGCAGGCAACGCCCGCGAAGCCGCCGCTTTCCTCGTCGATTGTCCCGCTCTGCTCGACGGTTCCCGCCAACTTTACACCAGCCCGGCGAATCGCTTCGACCGCATAGATCGAAGCCGCGATGCCCGCCTTCTGGTCCGCTGTGCCTCGGCCATATAGCTTTCCGTCCCGTAGCAGCGCGCCGAACGGCTCAACAGTCCAGCCCGCGCCCACGGGAACAACATCAAAGTGGCCATTGAAATGGAGCAACGGCCTAGGCTGGCTTCCGTCCATGGAGCCGATTACGTTGATCCGCGGGTGCTTCGGCGTGTGCTCCGGGCGATCCTCCGCAACTACGAACTGGACGTCGTACCCGAACTCCTTGAGCTTTGCACCGATGAAATTCGCTCCGGCGGTATATTCCTCTCCTGGAGGGTTGATGGTCGGAATTCGTACCAGCTCCCGCAAGAATGCCACCATTTCCTGGGCGACCGCGTCCACGGCGCGCAGTACCGTAGCATCCTTTTTGCTGTGACTGGCTGGGCTCATAGCTAAAGCGGCGGTTCGAATCGGCCGTCGATGGCTGTCCATCCGCCGTCGACGAACAAAACGGTTCCAGTGATGTAACTGGCTGCGTCGGAGCAGAGAAACACGATCGGCCAGGCTATTTCTTCCGGTTTGGCCCAACGCTTCAGCGCGGAATGGTTCGCATAAGCCGCATACCAATCGGGCTTGTTCTTGATCGGTTCGGTGAGAGGAGTTTCAACTACGCCCGGCGCGATCGCATTGACACGGACATTCTTGGATGCCAACTCGACCGCGAAGCCACGAGCCAATTGGACCAGGGATGCCTTGGTTGCCGCGTAAACTCCCTGGCCCGGCTCGACGACCAGCGAACGGATCGACGACGTCAGGATGATGCTCCCGCCGCCATGGTCGCTCATAACCTGGGCGACCGCTCGCGCGATGCGAAAGCTCCCTTTGAGGTTCAGATCGACTACGCGGTCCAGTTCTTCGTCGGTATATGTAAGTAGCCGCTTCCGCACGTTGACTGCGGGAGTCGCCACCAGAATATCGATTTTGCCCCGCTGCTTTTGAATCTGGTCAACCTCCTGCTGGATGGTGTCCTTACTCCGGATATCGATTATTCGAGCTTCAGCTTGCGATCCCTCTTTCACGATGCGGTCCGCAGTCGCCTGCGCGGCTTCCAGTTTGACGTCGGCGCAAACCACGGTCGCGCCCGACTGACCCAGAGCCACCGCCGCCGCCTGCCCTATTCCGGACCCGGCTCCCACCACCAAGGCGACCTTGTGATCTACGCGAAAAATCGAAAGGTTATTCATGCTCTCCGATTACCAGGTAACTCGGATCGCCATTTCCGCCTTGCGCTGGGCTAGCGCCGCCAATTGCCCGAAGGTCGTGGGATTGCTGACGTACAGATTGTTGACGCTCGCAACGTAGAACGAAGGATTATTCAGCGTGTTGTAATACTCGGCGCGCAATTGCAGGCGCCACGGACCGGAATTCAACCAGCCGTGTTCGGCCAGCAGAATGCTCTTTGTCAAAGAACTATTCAGATTGAACAGGCCCGGCTGGCGCGCGATGTTTCGGCCGCAGGTTCCGTTATTACCTAGAAGCGGTTGGGAATATGTGTATGAACTCAAAAACTGAGACGGCAACGTCAAACCGCTTCCGCCAGCCTGACAGTTCGCCAAGGTGTTGTCAGCCGCGGATCCACCGGTGGTATTCCCATCCAGGTTTACGTCCGAAATAGTCATGACCGGCCCTGAGAAAATATTGACCGGAACTCCAGACTGGTACACCATCACCGCTCCAAGCTCCCATCCACCAAGCAGATATTTGGAAACGACATCCGTCCGTCCCCTTCCAAATGGGATGTCGTAAATGGCCGTGAGCAGAAATCGTTTGGGAATATCGAAGTTCGACAACGCTCGACTGAGGTGTAGGTTGGAAGCTATTTGCGGAACACCGTCGCCGAGGTAATCCTGGGTAGGATATGCGCTGGACGAATTATCCATCGATTTGGACCAGGTGAAAGAGCTTTGCAGCATCAAGCCTCGTGCCAGCGATTTCCGAATACCGATTTGCAGCGCATTATAGTCCGAGTTGGCGGCATCTGTGATCAGGTTTACCTGACTGAAACGCGGATCCAGCCGCAGTACGCCCGTCCCTTCCTGGGCTGCCGCGGCCTTGAACGCAGACAGCCGCGCGGTCTCGTCGGCTACGCTTGTGGCGGGGGCCGGCAGATTGCCTGGCAAAAACGAATTGATCGGGATGAACGCGGCCAGATGTGTGCCCTTCGATCCGACGTAGCCGGCGTTCGCTACCATTCCGAACGGCAGTTGGTATTCGAGGGTCAAATTGTACTGCTGGAGATAGGAATTTCTCATGTGCGGATTCGTCGTCGTGATCGATCCGAAGTTAGTAAGCGTGCCGAACCCTCCGGCCGCGGCTTGTGTCTGCCACTGTTGCTGAAATGGAGAAGTTCCGGCCAACAGCGCGGCAATCGTGTTTCCGCCTCCAAAACTGGTCAGCGACTGGTTATACGCGACAGGTGGGCTGGTTCGGCCCTGATCGGCCAGCGGAGTGAAATTGAACGCGTTGTAGAACAATCCATAACCTCCACGGACCACCAGACGCCCGCCCCGAGGATTCCAGGCGAATCCAAAGCGCGGGGCAAAGTTGAAAGGATTGGCATGGATGATGGGATTGCCGACCTGGAACGATCCGAGGGGACCGCTACCAGCTTGTCCAATCGCACCGGACTTATTGATATTGAGCAGAGAAAATTGGCCGCCGGCCGCATCCAGGGCGCCTTGATATTCCCAGCGTATCCCGAGGTTCAAGGTCAGGTTCGATGTCATCCGATAATCGTCTTGCGCGAACGCGCTGATCAGTTTCGTACGGAAAGGCTCGGCGGACGGTCCGAACAACTGGTTATAAGACGAAGGCTGAGCGTTGAGAAAGGCCGCTTCGCTGGGGAAAACGAAATATCCACGAGTAAAGAACTGCCCGGTTCCGGCATTGCTCGAGTTGTCCTGGATGTCACGAATGTCAAAACCGGCCTTGAGTTGGTGTTTTCCGCGGGCCTGCGTGATCACATCGTTTATCTGGTAGATATTGAAGATGCGTCCCTGGGGAAAGCCTCCGTATTCGCCAAATGTCAGTAGGCCGGTGATGGTGAAATAAGGTCCAGGATTCTGCATCTGCGGCGGCAGAAAGCCTACCGATCGCGCGTATGCCACGCGGAGCTGATTTACCGTGGTCGGGGTGATCTGCCATGTATCGGCAACGTTAGCGTTGCGCGATTCCGACGTGATCAACGCGCCTTCATTCGCCAACCCGACCAGCGATCCGATATAGGGAAGTACAGTGTTGGCGGTGCTGTGGAAGTAACGCATCGACAGAGAATGCTTCTCCGAAAAGATATAATCGCCTCGCAACAGGAATTGAAAGCCCTTGCCTGGACTCGAGTAGTTTATCGGCAAAGTTCCAATCAAAGGATTGCTGGTGCCAACCGTTGGAGTTGGCAGGTAGTCTTGAATAATGGTTTTGATCCCTGGGTCGGTAACGGTAGCAACCGCCGCCGCCGTGGGCAGATTCGCATTATAGGTACTGCCGGCACTTATGTTCCTGTTCTGATGCCATCCACCGAATAGAAACAGCTTATTCTTAATGCCCGGGCCGCCCATGGAGAAACCATAGTTGTTGATGTCCGTGCGGGCGGCTTTGCCGGTGGTGTCGCCCCAGTTTCTAGCGTTGAAATAATCGTTCTGGATGTAATCGTTCGCCTCGCCGTGCCAGTTGTTGGACCCGCTCTTGGTGATGGTCTCGATCTCACCGCCCGCCTTGATGCCGTATTCCGCCGAAACGTTGGACGTAAGCACCTTGAACTCCTGCACGAAATCGGTGGCCACAGTCGTTCCCAGCGCGAATCCGCCGAACTCCCAATCGTTTGCATCGGTAAAGTCGAGTTCGGCGTTTCCATATTCCGCTCGTGCACCGTTCGCGGAGATCTGTCCGGTCTGCGCGCCGCTCAGCTTCACCAAACTTCCGCCTCGGGGATTGTACATAGGCTGAACACCGGGCGCATAACCCACTAAGCCCGTGGCGCTGTGCTGCGTGGGTAGATCATTGACTTCCAGCGGATCACGATTGGTGCTCAGCTGCGGGTCGGTCTTGTCCAGTTCGACCGCCGAAGATTGAACCGTAACCTCCACCGCGGTGCTGGTAGCAGCGAGCGATAGTTTGACGTCCTGCGTCACGGTCTGACTGGCTAAAGCGGCGAATTGAACTACGGCTTTAGTGAATCCAGGTGCTTCCACGCTGAGCTCGTACCTTCCTGGAGGGACTGCGGAGAAGTAATAGATCCCGTCCGTGCCGGAATTGAACTGCCGGCTGGCATTTGTATCGACATTACGCAGCACTACGGTTCCGTTCGGGACTACGGCGCCGGTAGGATCGGTCACTGTGCCTTGCACGGTACCGGTAGTGTATTGGGCGCGAATTAATCCTGTGCTGAGCAACGCCAACAAACATGTGGCGCGTAAGAGGCTGCCGCTGATTTTGTAAGACATCTTTTTCCCTCCCTGAATTCAGACGACGGTCGCATTTAGTTCGGCGGGGACTAAAGCTGTTCTGGTTCCGCGTGCGTGATTGTATACCTTTCGCATACGATATACCTTCGACGCGGGCTTTGTCAATGTGGAGTAACGGAAAGCTGGAAAGGCGACTTCAGCATGCCGGCTCTACTCAATGATTGTGACCGTCCCGAGACATAGGTAACAGAACGTTCCGGAGACATGGGTAACACATTTTGCCTCTGAGGAGGCAAGATGTAAAACATGCCATGGAGGAAATGTTCTGTTATGGATGAACGTATGCGCTTCGTGATCCGGCTCAAGGATGGCGAGAGTATGGCTTCTTTGTGCCGGGAGTTCAACATCTCCCGGAAGACTGGCTACAAGATCCTGGAACGATATGAGCAATGCGGGGTGGAGGGTTTAAGCGACCGCGCTCGTCGACCATTTCGATATGCCAATCAGCTGCCGGAACAGATTGAGGCGGCGATCGTCGCAGCCAGGCGCGAGAAACCAACTTGGGGAGCCCGCAAGATCCGCGAGCGCCTGCTGCGGCGATTGCCGCGCGCCGTCAAGGTCCCGGCCTGTAGCACCATCCATGCCGTGCTGGACCGGCACGGGCTGGTCAGCCATCCCATTCGCTCCCGGACTCGCGCCCAGGGCACTGCATTGTCTGACGGCGTCCGTCCCAACGATCTGTGGTGCACCGACTACAAGGGCGAGTTTCAGCTCGGCGACAAACGCTACTGTTACCCGTTGACCGTCACCGATCACGCCTCCCGCTATCTTCTGCTGTGCGAGGCCCTGGAATCCAATCGCGAACACACCGCATTTATGGCCTTTGAGCGTCTTTTCAAAGAAAGGGGTTTGCCTTTAGCCATCCGCTCCGATAATGGCGTTCCCTTGGCTTCTCCCAACGGCCTGTTCAATCTCTCCAAGCTTTCGGTGTGGTGGTTGCGCCTGGGCATCACGATCGAACGCATTCGTCCCGGACATCCCCAGCAGAATGGACGCCATGAACGCATGCACCTGACCCTGAAGCAGGAAGCCACCAGACCGGCCGGCCAAAACATCCTGCAGCAGCAAGCCAAGTTCGACGCCTTCATCGAGGACTTCAATCTTCAGCGGCCCCATGAGGCTCTCGCTATGAAATGCCCGGCCGAAGTCTATTCTGCGTCCACCAGACCCTATCACGGCATCGCCGAGCCGCACTATCCGTTTCACGACCGATCCGTTATCGTCACCCACTGCGGCCGCCTGTGCCTCTACAACAAGAAAATCAATCTCAGCTCGTCTTTAGCTGGTCAGGCCGTTGACGTCAAAGAAGTCGACCACGGCATCTGGCTTGTCAGTTTTATGCAGTACGATCTCGGTTACGTCCATCTGGAGGAGAAAACTTTGCAGCCTGCGGCCAATCCGTTTGGCCCAAAAGTGTTACCTATGTCTAAAGTGTTACCTATGTCTTAGGAACAATCTGTTACCTATGTGTCCGGTTCGGACAGATCAGATTTGGTGGACGGCATGGGATTCGAACCCACGACCCCGGCGTTGCGAACGCCGTGCTCTCCCAGCTGAGCTAGCCGCCCACTCAGGTGTTGCTCCCATTTTACTCCACTCGCTCCATTCGCCGGTCGCCTGAACCCGGCGCCTCTGATATAGATGAGATATTATCCTGAGTTGGCAATGCGTCGAGTAACTCTCTGGGTGCTTTTTTACGCCGTCGCCGCCCCGGCTGCGCCGGACGCGATCTATATCCATGGCCAGATCATCACCGTCGATCCGCGATTCACAATCGCCGAAGCGATGGCCGTCACAGGGGGCAAGTTCGAAGCCGTCGGCAAAACCGCCAACATCCAAAGGCTGGCGGGACCGGCGACCCAAGTCATCGATCTGCACGGCCGGACGGTAATCCCCGGTCTCGAAGACAGTCACCTGCACAATGCCGGCGGGGGCCCCGGTGTCGACCTATCGAACGCCCGCTCGCTCGCGGACGTCTTGGCTGCCGTAGGCCAGCGCGCAAAAACCACAGCGCTCGGCGAAGTCATCGTCTCCAATGGCGACTGGCACGAAGCGCAGCTCACCGAGCAGCGTTTGCCCTTACGCCGCGATCTCGATACAGTTTCACCGGAGAATCCGGTCGTCCTTATTCGCGGTGGGCACGAATACATTCTCAATTCCGCGGCGCTCGTTAAGTGGCACATCGATAAAACGACCGCGGCGCCAGAAGGCGGTCAGATCAGCCGCTACCCCGGCGGTGAGCCGAACGGCGAACTCATCGACAAGGCGCGCACACTCGTCACCCTGCCGGCCACGAAATTGACGCGCGAGCAGCAAATCGAAAACTGGGTCGAGCAATACCACAAGCTGAATGCCGCCGGACTCACCAGCGTCCGCCATCCCGGCATCAGTCTTGACCAATATCGTTTGTTGCAGGAGATGCAACGCCGCGGCCTGCTTAGCATCCGGCTGAACGTGCTGCTCTCCGCGCCCCCGAATCCGGATGCCGCCAACGTGCGCGCATTCATTGAAAGTTCCGATGTCAAGCCGGACGAGGGCGACGAGTGGCTCCGCATCGGCGGCGTGAAACTGGTTGCCGACGGTGGCTTCGAAGGCGGCTGGATGCGCGACCCTTATGAGGAACCGTACGGAAATCACGGCGCCTACCGCGGCCTGCAGTTAATCCCGACTGATCGTTACATCGCGATCGTCAAGCAGCTCAATCGTCTGGGCTGGCGCGTGGGCACTCATGCGGTCGGCGATGCAGCGATCGACGAAGTGCTGGCCGGCTACGAGGCCGCGAATGCCGAGCATCCCATCACCGGAAAGCGCTGGGCCATCGAGCACGGCTTCATCCCGCGAGAAGAACAGTTTGCGCGCATGCGAGCGCTGGGTTTAATAGTCACGGTCCAGAATCATCTGTATCTCGCCGGCCCGAGCCTGGTTCGCTATTGGGGAGTGCGGCGCGCGGCCTGGGTCACGCCCGTCCGGGCCTATCTCGATCACGGGATCCCGGTGGCTGCCGGCACCGATGCTTCCGTTGTGCCATATCCGCCGCTTTGGACCTTCTATCATTTCGTGACGCGCGACACCATTACTGGCGGCGTGCTCGGCGCCGATCAGAAGATCACGCGCCAGGAAGCGCTGCGCCTCAGCACCATCGACAACGCCTACCTGACGTTTGAAGAAAAGACCAAAGGCTCCATCGAACCCGGCAAGTGGGCCGACTTCGTGGTGCTGGCCGAAGACCTCCTAACGGTCCCGGATAAGCGCATCGAAAAAATGAAGGTGCTGATGACCCTCGTCGGCGGCAAGACTGTGTTCGTGGACGACGCGTTCGGCCCGCATTGAACCTATTCTCCAAGCGTCACACGAAAGAGCTCCAGAGGATCAGGCAGCGGAATGAATTTCCACCTCGCCCGCAAAGCTCGAAGGCGCTGGAATCTCGATACCCGCAGACGGCATGCGTCTGCCAGCCTTTGGAGCACACCAGGGTAAATCGATTCAAGTCCTGCGGCCAACGAAACCTGGTTCCGTGATCTTCTTGGGCGCCATCCGTTGTTCCACGAGCCTGCGCCAATCGCTCTGCTCAGCCTCGTCCTTGAAGAAGCGCTTCGGCAAGACCCAGGCAGAAGTCGCGATGGAGTAAAGACAAAAGAGGCTCTTGGTTTCACAGATTCTCCAGAAGACCTTCCAGGATGTCTCGCCCGAGGAAAAAGCGTTGTGGTAGCGAATTCCTTGCGGCGAGAAAGAGTGCACGAACGGTTCACGAATCGACACACCAGTTCGTAGCTGTTTTCTTGCTCCGATGTACGGGCATACTGTCATCCCACACAACAAGAGGAAGACTACAAGGAACGGAGTCCCACTGGTGCGAGCTGTCTGATAGTCGTTGAACACCAGGGCAAGCACGGCCGCTAGAATGACCCCCGCTAACATAATCAGCAGGCACGGGATCACAACCCACCAGGTCCGTCGAAGAAAATGGAAATACTGGAATCGTACGAGGTCACTCAGCGTGAGTGTGCCTCGTAGCTCAAAAACTTTGCTTTCGGGATTCTCACTCCCCATAATGAATCACGGCGCTGACCCTGGCGCCACCCTCCGCTTGGTCGCCTGCTCGAACGCATACGCCAACTCGATCAGCCGCGGCTCGCTGCAGGCCGTGCCAGTAAACCCGACTCCGAATGGCGCCGGCTTGGCATTGAATCCATCAGGAAACGGTGGCGTAGGCGCGTTGGGAACCAGACCGAACGGCACCACCATGATCGGATACCCCGCCCGCGCGGCCAGCCCTGCGCCACTCGCTCCCGGCGTCAGAATTGCATCCAACCGAGAGACGTTGAGCGCTCCGTCAATGCCCTTGTCGCGGCTCAGCAACAGGTCTTTGTGATGATCGGCTTCGTATCGCGCGCGATCCACTTCCAAATTCATCTCGTCTGAAATATCCAATCGCGACTGGCCATACTTGATCGCGCCCGCCTTGGCGTGATCCAAATTCCACTGACGCAACTCTGCCAGCGTCTTCACGGGCGCCAACGGTCCCAAGCTGGCCAGCCACTTATTGAAGTCGCGCTTCATGCCGTACTTGAAATCCACCGAACAGGTCTCATCCTTGCCCTTGGCCTGATCGGCGCCGGAGCAGTAATCCCACTGCAGAAAATTGCTCTTCGGATCTTTATCGACAAAGCTCGGAATGTCCGCCGGATCCACAATGACCGCGCCCTGCTGCTTCAAAATCTCGATCGCCTCGGCCATCACCTTGACCTGCGCCGCATCCAAACCACCGCGCGGTTTTTCTTCCCCGGTCAGCGTGATCTTCTCGTAGTAGAACGCGCGTGGAACGCCGATACGCGCTCCTTTGAGCCCATCGGCATTCAGGAATTTCGTGTAGTCGCGCCCGGACGGCGGCGTACAGTTGCGAGTTGCGGCGTCGTTTGGATCGGGCGTCGCGCCCTCGAGGGCGCCCAGCATAATTGCAGCGTCGGTCACGGTCCGAGCCATCGGTCCCGCGGTATCGTGATCGGCGGTAATGGGAATCACGCCGTAGCGGCTGATACGTCCGATAGTCGGGCGAATGCCCGCCAACATGTTCTGGTTCGACGGACTGATGATCGACCCGCCGGTGTCTGACCCGACGTTGCCCGCCCAGAAACTCGCGGCCGTTCCGATTCCGCTGCTCGACCCTCCAGTTGCCAGCGCGGGCCGTCCATCGAAAGTCGCTTCCCTGGGATCGGGGCGGGGATCGTAGGGGTTGTATCCGTAGCGGCCCACCGCATTGTAATTGCCCGGCATCGGATCCGGTACGCCCGCCACCCAATTGGCCAACTCCGTCAATCCCGTCTTGGCCAGGATGATCGCGCCCGACTCGCGCAAATTCTTCACCAGCGTCGCTTCATAGGGCGGCGTGAACCCGGCGAATGCCAAGGCCCCGCCCGTGGTCGGCATATTCGTGGTGTGAATATTGTCCTTTAGCGCGATCGGGATGCCGTGAAGTGGACCGCGCACGTTGCCGCGTGCGCGCTCGCCATCCAGTTCATCGGCCTCCTGGAGCGCGTTGCGATTTACCGTGATGGCCGCGTGCAGCTTGTCTTCATACAGTCCGATTCGGATCAGGTGCAACGCCACCAGATCATGCGAGGTAATGCGCCCGTGCTCCATCGCGGCGCGCATCTCTGGAATGGTCGCTTCCACTACGTTGAAGGCCGGCGCCGGCTTTTTCACCTGCCCTTGAACCACCGATCCAGCCGGGACGAGCAGCAACAAAAATACTTTTTTCATAGGTTCCAGCAATGTCGATCAGTATATCGAAACGCCCCGCCCTCGCCTTGCGTTCATCTACATAAGCGCGTTCTTATGACCCGAGCAATTAACTCTCTTCTGGCTATTCTTTGATCACACGGCTCGTATCCGCCTCGCCTCAGATAACGTCGTTTTCCGCAAGCGACGTCTCCGTGATCCATGTCGATACGCGCGCGTCGATGCCAGTGACCACCCCATCACCGGGCTGCGGGCTGACGATTTCGTCCTGCGCGAGGAAGGCCAGCCTCAACCGATCCGAGGATTTGGCAGCGATGATGTGGCCGTGATGCGCTCGCTGGCGCATGCCGATGCCGTTCTCTGCGCACTGATCGCGCCAGATGCCCTGCACAGCGGTCAAGTGCCCAGCACCGGCGGGCTGCAAGATCCCTTCGGTGGCGTTCTTGGGCCTGAAGTGAGGCGGCTCTTCGGCGATTAATTGCCGCGCGCATTTAGCATGACGTCACAGCCACGCACCAGTTCTGCCGGCACCACTGAGATCGCACAGGATTCCGGGGCCGCCAGCATGTCCGTCAATGACGCGTCGGCGCTGCAACAGACACTGGCGCGTATCCGCCAGCGTTACGCTCTCTTTTTCAATCTGCCTGATGGCGTTCAGGCCGGCCAGGAACGGCAGATCGACGTAACCCTTACGCCCGGCGCTTTGCAGCGTTATCCCGATGCCCAGGTCCACTACCGTCGCGTGTACATGACCCCGGAAACCGGCGCGGCTCCATAGCCCATTCAGGCCGCTCACCCGGACATTAACCCAGTTGCGCCCAACGCCCCCGATGGACTATAGTCGATCTGGTACGACTTTTTCAACTAAAGGGAGGAAGTCATGAAGAAATCACTAACACTGCTCGCAATGGCCGCGACGTTCTCATTCGGGGCAATGGCCGCCGATTTTAATGGCTATATCATCGACCAAAGCTGCGCCTCCAAAGCCGCGATGAGGGGCAACGTCGATTGCGCCAACAAGTGTATCAAAGGCGGTTCCCCCGCCGTACTCGTCACTGAAGACGGAAAAATCTATAAGTTCGCCGACCAGGCGAAGGTTTTGGATTCCGCCGGCAAGAAAGTAACCGTTACAGGCAAGCTGAAAGGCGACACCATCTCCGTCGACAAAGTCAGCGAGTAAGCTTCCACACTGAACTGCTGTGCATCAAACCGGCTTTCGCCCCATGGCGGTGGCCGGTTTTGTTTTTTCCTCCGTCGATACCGGTACAGTGGTGTGCATGGCTTCTCGCCTCACCATCAGCCGCAATTCCCCCGCCGATGTCCAACAGCGGCAGGTGATCGTCAAGCTGGACGGCGAGGCTTTCGCGACCCGGCTATTCGGCCAGACAGTGACCCGCGAGATTCCCTCCGGATCGCATCGGCTTCGTTTCGACAACACCTGGGTCAAGAAGGCTGTCGAATTCAAATCCGCCGATGGCGAGGAAGTAAACTATAGCGTCATCAACCGCCCTGGCCGCTTCACCTGGTGGATGGTCGCGGTCTTAGGCGCCGGGCCGATGTATCTCACCATCGAGCGCGCCGCGGCGGAATCACCATCAAATCACTCTTCTTCCGGCGGGCCCCCAAACGCCCCGTAAAGGTCCTGTTGCTTCACCTTCTCGGTGTTGAATCGCGCCGCCCGGTCACGCATCGTCTGCAGGACTTTCTCGGCCTCGGGCAGCTCGCCCTTGATCCAGCGCAACGGATTAATCCGCGCCACTACGAAGGATCGCAGATAGGGGCTTTGCAGCCCGCGCTCCTTCAGTTTCGCGATCGCCTCGGCCACCTTCTCTTCCAGTTCCAGTAACAGCTCCGCGCGATGCTCGTGCGATTTGATCGCCTTGCTGATCGGCTGATCGGAAAATTCCTCCACCCTCCGCAATACGGGATGATACGCGCCGCCGGCAAAACCGCGCTTGCTTTCGTAAGCCAGGCCCAGCGTCACCAACGAGGCATCCTCCAAGTAAAAGGCGAAGCTCGATTCCGGTTGTGATCCCTCCTCCGGCAGCAGCCCTTTGTAGATGCGAATCACCTCCAGCGACTTCTCCTTCAGGTTGTGCGCTTTCTCCGTATTCAGAGCCAGGATCTGCCGCGCGATCTCGCGATCCGGCACAACCAGCGCCGTAATCGACCGTGCCCCCAACCGCCGCATTGCCTCCAGTCTATGAAACCCGTTCGGCGTCCAGAAGCCGTCTTCCGGCGCCGGAACAACGATCACCGGATCCAGGAACCTTCCAGTCTTTTCGATCACGCCGGCCAGTCGCTTGTGATGCGCTTCGGAAAGATCGCGCTGAAACGGTGTCGGCTGCACGTGATCGATCGGAAGAATCGCAACGAGCAGTGGATGTCCACCTAGCGGATCCCGATAGCCGGCCAGGACCGCGCCGCCTTCTTGCTCCACCCGCTGAACCACCGGAGCCAGCTCGTCGACGATCCCCGTGGCGCAGTCGCGTGGCTCGAGCCCGGCCGACTTCGGCTGTCGCTTGCGCGGGACTCGACGCTTCGCCGGTTTCTTAGTTTTCGTTGCCGCCTTGGCCACTTCTGCTGATGTTACCGTGGCGCGGCGCAGTCGTGTCCGACGAGCTCCTCCGTGAGCTGGCGTTGTGGTAGAACCAAGCCATGAGTTCTCCCAAACAATCAGCACTCGACGAAATCAAGCTCGCCATGGCGGCCAACAATAACCTTTTCAACACCGAGGTCTTCGGCAATCGGAACTTCGCGGCTCTGGATCAGATTTACACCTCGGATGCCCGCATCCTTCCGCCCGGTGCGCCTATGATTTCCGGCCGCGAAGCGATCAAGAAATTTTGGTCTGATCTGATTCAATCCGTGAACGCTAAGTCGGCGGTCCTCGCAACGGTGGACCTGATGTTGGCCGGTGATGGCTTGGTCGAAATCGGGCGCGCCACGCTCACCATTGAGCCGCAGGGACAATCCGCCACGCAAATGGAAGTGAAGTACGTCGTGTACTGGCGGCAAGAAGGCGGCCGATGGAAATGGCACGTGGACATCTGGAATCAAAACACCTAAAATCGTAGCCGAAACGGATTTTTCGCCGTAGATACCAAAATGTCCCGCGCTTGCCTCTCGCTCGCTATCGGCCTCAGCATCGCCAGCTTACCCTCAACAGCCCAAACCTGGAAGCCGCCCGTCGTTATGAAAATCCTTCCCAATGGCCTGAAGGTGGTTGTCTCGGAAGATCATTCGGCGCCCACTTTCGGCATCTGCGTCTCCTATGGGATCGGTTTCCGACTGGAGCCGGAAGGCCGCAGCGGATTCGCCCATTTGTTCGAACATATGATGTTCGAAGGCACGCCTGTCGCGCCCAAGGGCACCTTGGACAAAGTAATCGAAGGTGGCGGCGGCAACAATAACGGCGACACCCGTTACGATTTCACTGAGTACATCGAGACTGCCCCAGTCACCGCTCTCGATCCGATCCTGTGGATCGAAGCCGACCGCATGAAGACGCTCGATTTTTCGCCGGCCAACCTGGAGAATCAGCGCAAGGTCGTTGAGGAAGAGGTCCGCGTAAATGTGCTGAATCAGCCCTACGGCCTATTTTTCGCTATTGACCTGCCTGGTAAAGCCTTCGACACCTATCCCAACTCGCACAATTTTTATGGGGACTTCAAAGATCTCGATGCCGCCCGCATTGAAGACGTCGAGAAATTCTATAACCAATACTACTCACCCAATAACGCTGTGCTCGCGATCGTCGGCGACGTAAACGCGGCGGAGGTCTTCGCCAAGGTGGAGAGGTATTTCGGTCCGGTCCCGGCCCGTTCGGCGCCACCTCGCGCCAATATTGAGGAGAAGCCGCAGACTGTGGAACGGCGCTCCGTCCAGACCGACCAACTGGCCAATCTCCCGGCGCTCGCCGTCGGTTACCGGATGCCCCCGCGCCGGTCACACGACGCCGTAATAGCCGCGGTTGCCGGTGAATTACTTCATAACGGCCAAGCCTCGCGCCTGTATCAGAGCCTGGTGAAAGAGAAACAGGAGGCCGCGTCGGTGGATGGCGGAGTGAATTGGCCGTTGGGGAACCCGTTCGAGTATAACGGACCCACGCTGATGGTTTCCTTCGTGGTGGCCCCGGCCGGCATTCAGGAAGACGCGCTGCTTGCGGCTTATGACGACGCTATCGCCGATCTCACGCGCCGCGGCCCAGACAATGCCGAACTAGACCGCATTAAAGCAAAAATGCGATCCGATTGGTACGACCAGCTCGAGGTTCCTATCCAACGTGCCTCCACCCTCTCCCACGCCGTGCTGTTCGATGGCAACGCAGACCGCGTCGGCTCGATCCCGGATGAAATCGCCGCCGTCACCGCTGACGATATCCGCAAATTTGCCGCGACGTATTTGGTGAAATCCGGTCGAACCATCATCTGGCGCGTGCCTGCGCCGAAGCTGGGAGACCGTAAATGAAAAGAAGACTTGTAGTGGCGGCAGCGGCCCTGATCTTGGCTCGTGCAGGCCTTGCCGCTGACAAACAGTCCTTGCCTAAGGATCTTCCGCCTTACGGCGCGATGAAACAGTTGGCTGCGCCGCACGTGACCGTAGCGAAACTCGACAACGGCCTGACGGTGTGGCTCGTATCGGAAGCCGGTTTTCCGAAAGTGGCAGTCACCCTGGCTATACGCGGCGGCTATACTGCTGACCCGAAAGATCGCCCCGGCTTTGCCGACTTGATCGCTGCCACCGTTACCCAAGGCACCCGCAAGCGCAGCGCTAAGCAAGTCGCGGAAGATCTGCAAGCCGCGGGTGGCGATTTGGCGGGCAGCGCCACGCCCGACTCAATCCTCATCGAAACCAGCGTTCTTAGCTCCAAAGCCGATACGGCGCTTCAAATTCTCGCCGATGTCATGCAGCAGGCCACCTTCGCGGATCAGGAAGTAGCCATCGCGAAAAGCAATTTGTCCTCGGCCCTTCAGGCCAATGAAGCCGACCCGAGTTTCCTCGGCCGGCGCGCACTTTATCGCGCTCTCTTCGGACAGCATCCCTACGCCATTACCTCGCCCACCGAAGAAACCATCAGCAAGACCACCGCCACCGACCTCCGTGCCGAGTACGCCCGCCGTTTCCGGCCGGACCGCACCTTGCTGATTGCGGTAGGTGATTTTAGCGAGCAGTCCCTGTTAGCCGCCGTTCACGCCAGCTTCACCGCCTGGAAATCCGGTGGCGCCGCCGGTACCATCGACGCGGGGAAGCCCGCTGCCCTGGTTTCCAAAGCTATCGTCTACGTGCCGCGGGCCAATTCCGTGCAGACCGCTCTCTATCTGGGCACGCTGGGGCCAAACCGCTCAGCGCCAGATTACGCCGCCGCTCGCGTCGGCAACGCGCTTTACGGCGGGATGTTCGGGTCGAGGCTGGTCAACAATATCCGCGAAGATAAAGGCTACACGTATTCGCCGGGAGCGCGCCTCACGCTGAATCGCGATGCAGGCATCCTGGTCACCCGCGCGGATGTGCGCAATCCGGTAACAGGCGCCAGTTTCAATGAGATTACTTATGAAATGAACCGCATGGCCACCACCGCGCCAGATAGCGACGAAGTCGACCGCGCGAAGCGCTTTGTCCTTGGCTCGCTAGCGCTCCAGTTGCAATCTCGCGCCGGGGTCGCGCGTCAGCTCGCCAATCTGTGGATCGATTCGCTTCCTCCCCAGGAACTGGCGTTGCAGGGCCAAAAAATCGAGAAAGTGACCCCGCAGGACATCCAGGCAGCCGGACGCAAATACTTTCCCGCTTGGAGGATGACGGTGGTTGCAGTCGGTGAAGAGCAAGTGATCAAGGACGAACTGGCGCCGTTTGGCCTGGAGTTTCAGAAAGCGCCCTGAATCGCCGCTGATCTAAGGAGCAAGAATCATGGCTGAACATCTGTTCTTGCGGGCGCTCTCCTGATCGCTGCCGGCGTGTACCAATGGACTCCCTTCAAGGATGCCTGTCTGCGGCATTGGCGGTCCCCGCTGAGTTCCCTGATTGGCGTGAGGGCTCGCCGGGCGCGTTCCGCATGGGGATCGATCACGGCCTCTTCTGCCTGGGTTGCTGCTGGATGCTCATGGCCCTTCCCTTTGCAGCGGGCGTGATGAATCTGATGTGGATGGCCGCCATAACGGCCTTCATTCTGGTCGAGAAGGCCGCCCTGGGCGGACAGTGGTTTGGCAAAATCGGCGGAGCCGCGATCGCCGGCGCCGGACTATGGATGATCACTTCCATGAGCCGGTGACCGCTTCTCCACGAGCCTTCTTCCCCATCCCCTCAACGACTTCCTACAACCCACAACCCACCACCCTCCTCAGGGTTATACTGAAGGTAGCCACGTCTGCGCGATCGCGAATTGATTCGGGCTTAAGGAAAGCGAGCGTTTTAATGATTCCAACACATCGGTTTGTGAGCCTCCCCTGTGTTCTTTTCTGCGCGGCGGCCGCCTTCGGCCAAAATGCTCCCCCGGCTCCCGCCACCTCGCCAGCCAATCTCGACAAAGCGGCTTCCTATTACAACTACTCGCTGGGACATCTGTATGCTGAACTTGCGGCTGCCTCCGGCAATCGTGGCGACTACTTCAACAAGGCCGTTGAGAGTTATAAAGCTGCTCTGAAAGCGGACCCCAACGCCACCTTCATCTCGGAAGAACTTTCCGACCTCTATATCCAATCCGGCCGTCTGCGGGAAGCGGTGACGGAAGCCGAGGATGTCCTTAAAGAGAATCCTTCCGACTTGAACGCTCGCCGCCTGTTAGCCCGTATTTATACCCGCATGATCGGCGATTCGCAGGCCAACCGGATCGACGAAAACATGGTCAAAAAGGCCATCGAACAGTATCAAAAGATCACCGAGGGGGATCCGAAAGATATCGAGAGCTGGCTCATGCTGGGCCGGCTGGAGAAGATCGCTCAAAACTCCACTGACTCCATGAATGCCTACAAGAAGGCCTTGGAGATTGATCCGAATAATGAGGACGCCAATACCGGCTTGGCTATGGTTTACGCCGATCTTGGGGATAACAAGGCCGCGGCGGAGATGCTCCGCAAGCTGGCCGAGAAAAATCCCAGCCCGCGAAGCCTCACCAGTCTCGCCGAAGTTTATGAACAGTTGAAGGACTATCCGCTGGCTGCGGAGACGCTGCGCAAAGCGCTCGAACAACAGCCCGGCAATGCGGATCTAAAACATGCGCTGGCTCAGGATCTGCTCCTGGCCGATCAGCTGGACGACGCCTTGAAGCTTTACCAGGACTTGGTTGCCGACGATCCCAAGGACGAGCAATCTTTGTTGCGGATCTCGCAGATCTATCGTCAAAAGAAGGACTTCGCCAAAGCTCGGGAAGCCTCTGATAAGGCCAAAGAGCTCGATCCCAATAATCTCGAGATACTCTTTAACGATGTAAATCTGCAGGAAGCGGAAGGCCGGATTCCCGATGCCATCAAGACCTTGAAGGGGATTTTAGATTCCACCGCGAAAAAGACTTACAGCGCGTCCGACAAGAGTAACCGCACGCAGTTGCTCGAAAAGCTCGGATACCTCTATCGCCAGACCGAACAATACCCACAAGCGGTAGATGTGTTCCACCAGATTATCGATCTCGATCCCGAGGCGGCTCCTCGCGTCACGGCCGCCATCGTCGAAACATACCTCGTAGCCAAGGATTTTCCGAAAGCCGAAGCCGAAGCGGATGCCGCCGTCAAGAAATATCCGGACGACCGGGCGGTGCGTTCCGTTCATGCCTCGCTGCTCGCTGACATGGGCAAAACTGATCAGGCGCTGGCCGAGACACGCAAGCTGCTGGATGGTAAGAATGACCGCGAAGTGTACCTCAGCCTCGCGCAGATTTACGATAAGTCCAAGAACTTCGCCGAAATGGGCAAAATGCTCGATTCGGCCGAAAAGCTTTCCAAGTCCAACGAGGAGAAGGAGTGGGTGCTGTTCAGCCGCGGCGCCATGTACGAGCGCATGAAGAATTATCCGGCGGCTGAGGCCGAATTTCGCAAGGTTCTGGCCATCAACCCGGACAACGCCTCAGCGCTGAACTACCTGGGCTACATGCTGGCGGACCGTGGCGTCCGCCTGGAGGAAGCTCAGGGATTTATCAGCAAGGCTTTGGAAATGGAGCCGCATAATGGCGCCTATCTCGATAGCCTGGGCTGGGTTCTCTATCGACAGAACAAGCTCAGCGAGGCCGAGCAGAAGCTGGGCCAGGCGCTGGAGTCCATGTCGCGCGATCCCACCGTCCACGATCACTTGGGCGACGTCTACTTCCATGAAGGCAAGATTCGCGAAGCCATCGCTCAATGGCAGAGTTCGCTCAAGGAATATCAAACCAGCGCGCCTAGCGATCAGGATCATGCCGACGTAGCCAAGATTCAGAAGAAGCTCGAAGACGCCAAGGTCCGGTTGGCGCGCGAGGGCGGGTCCAAGCAGCCGCAGTGAGGCAGTTGCGTGGCGCACGCAATCCTACGTGGCGCGCGATCGCGTTTATCTTCGTCCTCGCGCTCAGCGCAGACGCTCAAAAGTTCTACACTTACGTCGATGACCTCGGGCCCGATTACATCGAGCTTGCCTGGGGCACTGCCGACGGCCACAATACGATCGGGCGTTCAGCCCCATCGCACGGTGAGGCTACCGTCCGGATCGACGGCCGTACCTTGACTACCCGGGCCAACCAGATCACCGTCGGCGACCTCTTACCGGATCACGAATATTCCTACCAGGTTTCGATCGGCGACTCCGCCGTCGGTCAGGGCGAGGTTCGAACCTGGGCCGCGAAATCCCAGCGCCTCGTGTTTTTCGTCATCGGCGATTTTGGCACCGGCCGCGCTCCCCAATACCTGATCGCGCGCGCCATGTGGGACGAATTCCAACGCCGCGCCAAAACGGACAATCCCGTGCGCTTCATCCTCAGCATGGGTGATAACATCTACGGCAGCATCGCCGGATTCCTGGGCGGCGCGCTCCGCACCGGAGCCGACGATGCCGATTGGGCAACCAAGTTTTACGCGCCCTATGAACCCTTGATCGCCCGTATCCCCTTCTTTCCCTCGCTCGGCAACCACGACGGCAACGAGACCGAGAGACAAGCCGATCTGCCGGCCATTCTCGACAACTTCGCGTTCCCACAGAACAAGCCGGCCCGCTATTACGATTTCACCTACGGCGATCTAGCGCAATTCTTCGCGCTTGATAGCACGAAGAATACAGAGTCCGGCCCCGCGCGCGCGGGCTACCTCGAGGACAGCCAGCAATTCCATTGGATGCAAACTGAATTCGCGAAGCCGCATCCGCTGTGGGTAATCCCCTTCTTCCACCATCCTCCCTTCACCGCCGGACCGCTGCACAACGCCAGCTTGGAGCAGCTTCAGCATTGGGTGAAACTTTTCGCTGCGTCCGGCGTAAAGGTGGTATTCAATGGACACGAACATAACTTGCAGGTGAGTGAAGCGAGCGACCGCACCAGCGGCATCTGTTTCATCGTGAGCGGCGCCGGCGGCGAGCTCCGCACCGGCAACCCGAAGAGCAACATGAAGCGCGCCGGCATTCGTGCCTGGGCCGCCGAAAATCATTTCCTGGTCGTGGAAATCGAGGGCAAGACCATGCGAGTTACGCCGCTGTCGTTTGAGCCTATGAAAGTTGTGGATGGCGATGGCCGGCCCGTGACGCTGCCCATCACCATCACGCAGCCATGACACGTGTTCAATGACACGTGTACAATAAATGCCCGTGGAATACTTTACCTGGGAATCGGTCCCGCTCGAAGTCATGAGCGATATGATCTCGCGAAGAGTGATCAGTGGCGACAAGGCCATGGTCGCGCAGGTCTTCTTGAAGAAAGGCGCCGTGGTGCCCGAGCATCACCATGAGAGCGAACAGATCACTTATATTCTGGATGGCGCGCTGAAATTCGAGCTGGAGGGCAGGGAAGTGATTGTGCACAAGGGCGAAGTGCTGCGGATTCCTTCCCACGTTCCGCATCGAGCGGTCGCGCTGGAAGACACTCTCGATCTCGATATCTTTTCGCCGATTCGCACCGACTGGCTGACAAAGGACGACGCCTATCTGCGCCGCGGCCAGAGCGAAAGGGTGTGAGGTTGTGGTGTTGGTGGGCGAGATTCGCTTAAGGCCTGCTTTCCGCAATGGTCCGTTCGGAGATTGGGCTAAGTTTTGTGTTGCAGGATTACAAAATCTCAGCGTTTTTGAAAACCAGAGCCGTCCAGGTTGCATTGGTTGAGATCCAAGGCATACACTTCGGTTTCGCAGACGGATTCACAAGCTAAACCCAGGCTTCTGTCTTCCCCTCAGCGCAAATTGTGGCTGGCCATACCGTTAGTAATGGGCCGAGTGAAGGGACCGAATGGCACTGTATCGTAATCGCGAAGAAGTAATCAACACACAACTGGCAATTCTCGTATCGCGTCTAGGAGTGACAGCCGATGCCGAAACTATCCACGTTCATGGGGCGCATCGGCCAGACGTCCTCTTCGAATTGCGGGGCTTGCGAGTCGTGCTTGAGGGAAAGTTCGCGGACCATCCGTCCCCTGAGAACGTTGTACTCAATGACGCCCGAAACCGTGTACGTAGCGGTATAGCTCACATTGCCGCGGCAATCGTCTATCCCGTTAAGTTACGGACGACGCCGACGACCAGAATTTTGGATCTCCTTGAGAAAGTGTCGCTCCGATATTGCATCGTCTCCGAGGCGGGAGAAAGTGACTGGCTTGACGGAAGGCCCACTTCGCTAATGGACGCGCTCAGGCGCGCTCAAGAGGGACTCGTTCAAGACGACATCGTTGAGCAAACAGCCAAGTCGCTTTCTATGCGTCTAGAAGTTGTCGCGAAGCTCTGGATGAATCAAAAAGGGGCGTGCGATCGGCTCTCGGGAATCCTGGGGATTACGCCACCGAAGGGAGAGAAGCCAGACAAGGCTGAGGAGAGACGAGAGACTTCGGCGAAGGTTGCGGCGCTCGTCTTGGCCAACGCTCTCATCTTTCAGGAACAGCTTGCCGGTACTGACGGACGAATAAGTACTTTAAGAAAACTGGAGAAGGAAAAAGACATTGTAGGGGGTGCGGCGAAGCACTGGAAGTGGATCTGGCAGAACGTTAACTACATTCCGATTTTCCAACTGGGAGAGCGCGTGCTGAACGAGCTTCCCATCGATCAGGCCACGATGATAGCGGTGCGTGGTCTGCTTGCGGAGGCGATAGACATCTGCGCACAGCAATCGGCGCTGCGTCATGATCTGATGGGGCGCATTTATCATTGGCTTCTTCATCATGCCAAATACCTCGGGACCTACTACACCTCCGTAGCTGCGGCGACCCTACTGCTCAAATTAGCCCTAATGGCAGATTGGAAGGAGGACTTCGGCGACCCTGTCCAACTAGCTGAGTTTAAAGTTGCCGATTTTGCGTGCGGTACCGGTACACTTTTAATGGCTGCGGCGCAAGCCTTGTCCGACAATTACATCCGAGTGCGAGCTGATACCGACCGTACGCTCACCCCGGTGGATCTCCAAACGCTTCATCGTGCTTTGATGGAGAACGTTCTTCATGGGTATGACGTGTTGCCATCTGCGGTGCATCTCACTGCATCCACGTTGGCAATGTTGGCGCCCGAAGTGGCATTTGTCCGGATGAACCTTTATGTCATGCCGCTCGGGATGGATCATGGAAATGCGCGCCTTGGAAGCCTGGATTTCCTCTCGGGGAGCGAAATCAAGACTCAAATGGCCCTTGACTATTCCCAAATTGAGACGATACGCACCGGTGCATCCTCTACATCGGTAGCGAATGCGCGAGTGCCTCCACTTAGTCTATGTGTGATGAATCCTCCCTTCGTTCGCAGTGTTGGAGGCAATCTACTCTTCGGCTCGCTTCCGGACGAACGGGGCAGACTTCAAACCGAACTCAAACGCCGGGTGAAACAGATCGGGGCAAGCGCAACCGCGGGACTTGGAAGTGTCTTTGTAGCTCTTGCCGATCGATGGCTAGAGCCAGAAGGTCGTCTGGCATTTGTGCTTCCAGCCGCTGTCGCATCGGGCGAGGCTTGGGCAGATACGCGGCAGTTGATCGTCTCGCGCTACCACCTTGAAACTGTCGTATCAAGCCACGATGCGTTGCGCTTTAACTTCTCGGAGAATACCGACCTCTCGGAGATTTTGTTTATCGCTCGGAAGCTGAAACCGAAACAGATGCCCGGCCGGACTACTTACATTAGCCTGTGGCGCAATCCTCGTTCAATTCACGAAGCATTAGACCTCGCAAACAGAATTGACCAGATAAAAGCGCCAGTCGCTATAGAGGGCTTTGGGTATTAGCTCCATCATCGGCCCGAGTGGCAAGCTCGGCGAGATGACCACGATGCCCGCAGCTATCGGCGAGCAGAATTGGACGGGTGCTCTCTTCGCCCAGACGGAACTTCTTCGCATATTCTCGAAGCTTGAAACGGGCGAACTCAGTATTCCGGGAGGGCATAAAACAGTGGCCGTGCCTACGTGTCGCCTCGACTCCATCGGTGCGCTAGGGCCAGACCGGAAGCGAATTCACGAGGGCTTTAAGGTAACGACAGATGATTGGACGCCCTACCCGGCATTTTGGGGTCATGAATCCGCTAAAGTCCGAACCATAGATCAGGTCCCTAATGCTCACTTGGCTGTTTGGCTGGAGTCCCCGCGCGGACCAAACTATGGCCCCCATCTCTGGGAAAGAGCCGGTAGAATCCTTCTCGTCGAACGCCTCTGGCCGATTAGCCATCGCGTTCTTGCGGTCGGATTCGACACTAAGATTCTTGGCAATACCTGGTGGGCTCTCAAATCGGAATTGCTATCGCCGGACCAAGAGAAGGCCCTCTTATTGTGGCTGAATAGCTCCCTGGCAATTGTTCAATATTTTGGCCGCCGAGTAGTAACGCGCAGTGCCTGGATGCAAATGAAACAGCCGGCATGGGCCTCGATGCCAGTTCTTGATGTCCGAGGGCTCAAGACCCAGCAACTCCACGCACTTGTTACCGCGTACGACAGCATTTCGCATCAGGCGCTAGAGCCCATTGCCCGCGTTAAGACGGACCCGATTCGCGGCCAGATTGATGCGGCGATTAGCAGCGTGCTCGGACTTTCAGGCGTTTCTTCTATCCGAGAACTTCTTGACCGCGAACCAGGACTAAACGCGACCGATATCGCTCCGCGTGATGTCATGACGACTGAGGAGGAAGAGGATCATACATAGCCCAGTCCTTCACTTCGGCACATTGCGGTCAATCGGAACGGGTTTCCGGAAGAAGACTCGCGGCCAGCGTGAAAAAACTTAGTTCTTTTCCGGGCCGACCGCGCTCAAGGAAACGAAGCGATGACCTCCGGGTGTTAACTCGACTGCCCGGATCGCGCCTCGTGGACCAAGCGGCCCGATCGATTTCCCGTCCACGCTGATGTCGACGCTTCCGGCGTTGCCCACGCGCACTAGCGCTTTCTCGGCGAAATCGATGTGTCTGATTTCGTCCTTGGCGAGTAGCTTTTGCAATACCTCGGCTCCATCGGAAACGGCGTACACCCAGGCCTGTTCCGACACCCGAATTTCCGCGTGCCGCGTCCCCCCTGCCGCTGCAGGACTCGCGGTCGTCGGCTTCATCTCGGCCTGCTGGCTCGCGACAGCTATTGGATGCGAAGAATTCGCGGCCATGCTATGCCGGTATGACCAGAAGACCGAGACTGTAAATGCCATCATCGCGATCGCGCCCGCCGTTGCTACTGGCATCCGCCACCATGGGCGAGCGCGACGAACGCTCATTGCCTGTATTGGCGTTGGTGGGGTCGCACGTTCTACAATCGCTGCGCGCAGTGTGCCATCGGGCGTCGCGCCTACTGAGTCTTTGGCCCAATGCTCGATCAGCCGTTGGACCGCCGCTTCCACCACTTGGTCCCGGTGCAAGACCGGCAACTCAGGTTCTTGTTTCTTGACTTGAGCCGGCTCTCCCGCGATTGCTAATCGAATCCGGCGGCGGTAATCCTCCACTAAGAATCGAATCTGCTCGGCCCTGGTCTTTTCCTGCAGAAGAACGTCCTTGTCTACTGCGTGAATGCGCTCGGCTCCAATCGTGAACTTGTCGCCGCGAGGCTCCGAGTATCGGACGTCTGCCAATACCAGATGGTCCTCCACTTCGAGCGCAACCACCTCGTCCACTGGCAACCCTTCATCCATTACGACCTTCATTCCGGTGGCCGAGACGTCCAGCAGCAGGCAGTTGAGTTCGCGTTCCGGGTTGTCGACCAAGGTCAGTTTCCCCGGCGCGTAGATCTGGAACCTCGGTTCGCGTCTGCCGTCCATACCGCCAAAATCGGCAGAAACCTGGCATTCCATTAGGTCAATGTTACTCGCTGGTTAAGTGAAATGTTATGTGAAATGAAGTGCGCTTCCGGTTGATCTAACCGGCAGAAGGGAGTTAGGAGTTTCAAATGAAACAAGTACTTTATCCAATATTGGCGGGCCTGACAGTGATTGGCGCCGCCTATCCGCAGTCTGAAGTACCGCGGTTCAGCGGCAGTATCGGGGCCGGTTTTACAATGCCGGTTTATGGCACGGGGCAGCGCTTCGACACTGGCTGGAACGCCGGCGCCGGAGTGGGTTTTAACCTCTCGCGCTATCTCGGCGTCGAGGGGCAGTTTCAGTTCAATGATCTGGATGTGAACTCCGCCACTCTGAATGGCTTAGGCTTCCCGAACGGTTCCATGCGGATGTGGTCAGTTACTCTAGATCCAGTGATCCACTTCGCACCCTCGAATAAGTTCAACCCATACATCATCGGCGGCGGAGGACTTTATCATCGAACGCTGGAGTTCACGGCGCCGACGGTTGCGACCGTCACCGGATTTGATCCATTCTTCGGATTCTTTCCAGTGAACGTTCCAGCCAACCAGGTTCTGGCATCCAACTCGGTATACAAGCCTGGTTTTAACGGTGGAGCTGGCTTTTCCATTCCACTAGGCAGCAGTAAGATAAAGCTGTTCGCGGAGGCCCGTTATCATTACATGTACACGGCGCCTCGCGGCACAAGCATTCTTCCGGTCACCTTCGGCATTCGCTGGTAACAGTGTGTGCGTGTGCGGATGGCACGGTTAGTGTCAGTCCGCACACGCGTACGAGCTAACTTATCTCAGCAAGCCGCGGCAGATCAATCGTATTCCGTTTTGGCCATCGACCTGATATTCACGAACAACTTAAGGAGCTTAAAATCCAATGTTGTTCGTGAAATATCTTTTGATCACCGGCGGGACCGGTCTCCTGTCGGCGGCGGCCGGTATCCTGATCTGGGACTTGTATATCATCTTTCGGCCGCGACCGTTGTCGCTTGCCGGTGACGAGGCCGAGATGCCCAGCAGCGGAAGCAGTCCGCTCAGTTCGCTACGGTGGCGTAGTGCTGCGCGCTTATCAGCCTTCGCTCTGATTCCCTTGCTGCTCGGCATTAGCATCGCTGTAGTGCCGGGTGGTAAAGCGGGTGTGCGAGTCAGTCAATTCGGTGGCGCATTGCCCGGAACCCTTTATCCCGGCGTGCACTCGATTACGCCATTGGTAGAGCACGTCGAGCTGTTCAACATTCGAGACCGTGTTTTCACCACATCGCTCGCGGATGACCCGAAGAAGAAAGCGGATACGCTTCGCGTCCAGACCAAAGAGGGGCTGGGTGTTGTCCTCGCCGTAACAGTCCGCTTCAAGCTCGACCCGTCTAAGCTGTCCTATATTTACAGCAACCTTCCCCAGCCGGTGGAAGAGGAGATTGTTCCCCCCACGGTCGCTAGCGCTTTTCGCGAGGCCGCACCCAATTACACTGTGCGCGAAATCTTCGCCACACGCCGCGAAGAGATGGCCCGCGCCGTGGCCGCGCAGATCACCCAGAAGCTGGCAGCGGATGGCGTCATTCTGAAGGAAATCATGCTGCGCGATATACAGCTTCCAGCCGAGTATGCCAAGGGTATGGAAGGTCTGCTGCTGAAGGAACAGGAGAACGAGCGCCTATCGGTGGAGCTGGAAGTGAAGGAGAAGATGGTGAGAGAGGCCGAGCTGGAGGCCGACGCACAAAAGGCTCGCGAAGTGAAAGCGGCCGAGGCGAGGGCGCAAGTAGTGGTTATCGAAGCCAAGGCGCAGGCGGACGCCATGCAGCACACACTTCCGTTGAAGGAGAAACAGATCCAGCAGTCACGCCTGGAGGCTGAGGCGCGCAAAGCGTCCACGGTTATGAATGCCGAGGCGATGGCCCAGGCTAAAGTGATCGACAGCAAAGCCGAGTTCGAGAAGCGCAAGCTGATCACGGAAGGCGAGTCCGATCGCATTCGCCACGTCGCGGAAGCCGATGCCGAGCGGATGAAGCTGGAAGCCGTAGTGCTCAAGGAGAATCCACTGCTGATTCAGAAGATCATCGCCGAGAAGCTTTCCGACAAGGTACAAATCATGATGGTGCCCAATGACGGCAAATTCTTCTTCGCTAACGATGTGCTGAAGGGGATGCAGGCCGGCATTCCGTAGGCTACAATATGGCTCATGCGAAGAAGCCCCGTTATCTTTTCGTTGATATTTCCCGCGATGCTGTGCGGCGCCAGCGTGATTTCCGATAAACCGGATACACCGTTCAAGCTGGCGACCTTTGAAGCGCAGGGGAAAACACGAGTGGGGATGGCGCTGGGAGATCGCATGCTCGATCTGACTGGCGCCAATGCCTACGTGGAAAAGCAAATCGGTTTGCCGGCCATGAGACTTCCCACGGAAATGCGCGAGTTGATCGAGCAATATCCGGCCGCGTCCAAGCGTATGTACCAGATCGCGAATTACCTGAAGGACCGGAAGCCCGACGGGCAGGCGTTCTCATTTGCTCTGGATAAAGTCGCGATCAAGGCGCCCATCAAGTATCCCTATAACCTGCTGAACATGGCTGCCAATTATTGGACCCACGCGCGAGAGATGGGCGTGAAGAAGGACGTGGATCAAGACCGCGACGATCCGTATATCTTTGCCAAGTCGCCTCGCTCGTGCATCGTGGATCCTGGGACGCCCTTCTATATTCCCGAAGGTCGCAACCGGATCGATTGGGAAGGCGAATTGGCGATTATCATGAGCAAGCCGGCCTTCCACGTGCCCAAGCAGAAGGCGCTCGATTATGTGTTCGGCTACACCATCATGTACGACGTTTCGGACCGCGGCAGTCGCTACCGCAAGGACCCGATGTTTTCCGGGGCAGACTGGTTTTCGGGCAAGAGTCTGGATGGCGCGGCGCCTTTTGGACCCTTCGTCGTTCCCAAGGAGTTCATGACCAACCCGCACGACATCCACATCATGACCCGTGTCAACGGCGTGGTGAAGCAGGATGGCAACACCAGCGACATGATCTACGATGTCGAGCACCAGATCGCATACATTTCATCAATCATGACGCTTTATCCCGGCGACGTGATTTCGAGCGGCACCATGGGCGGCGTGGGGGTGGCGCGTAAGCCGCCGGAGTTTCTCAAGCCGGGCGATATGGTCGAAATTTCAATCGACGGCATCGGGACTTTGAAGACGCCGATTGCAGCGATGTCGCAGCGCCCCGCCGGAGCGACCGGGCACTGAGGGCTCGTCTTATTTCACCGCCGCGACCTGCAATACCGTACTAGCAAGCAGTTTTTGTCCGGCCAGCGACGGGTGCGTGTCGCAGGTGCCGTCGGGTAGTTTCACCAGCAGGCCTGCCGCACACGAGTCGCCTCCAAAGGGCGCCGAGGCGACCATGAACGCTGTGAACCCGTCGGCGATCTTGGCGCCGAAAGCCGTTGCGATTCCGGAGGCAATCCCGTTTAGTTGCGTGAACGCACCAACCTGGACTGGATCCTGGTAATTGAACACGTAATAAGTCAATAGCACGATCGGGCCCTGGTATTTCGCCTGGACACGTAGGTTGGTGAAGATTGTAAACATATTCCGACCATAAGTGCCAAGCACGATGGGTAGCTTCATGAATTCGCACGTCAAATCGAAATTGCACTCTACCTGCAGAAGGCCAAGATCGTTGCCGCCGATGTTGATGGTGACGAATTCCGGGTTCGGATTGTTAAGCAGATAGTTGACGGCGTAATCCATTTGGGTCCCCGAATATGAGATGAACAAAGGATTACCTGCCGCTTTCCAAGCGTGGCATCCGAGATCGGGTTCATCAAGTGAGAGGAAGCTGCCACTGGTTTCCCCAAAGCAGGACGCGTTAGCAACCTTCCGATGTATTCCATCAGATACGAATTCCGGGTAGCCGTGATAGTTGCTCAGGCTTACCGGGACGGTTGGGTTGAAGCCAAACGCCACGGAATCGCCCAGGGCAAGATATCGCGTATCCTTGATTGCATTGTTCGGGTTCTGCGCCAGCATAAATCCCGCGGACGCAAATAAAATTAGTGCAAGAACGGCAGACGATGGTTTCACAAAAGATGGACGCAGTTTCGACCGCTTTGTATCAACAATAGATTCGATTTGTTGCTCTCGTGGGGAGGTATTCATCTAATCGTGGTCGGGATCGCGAAATCAACGAGCCGTACATCGCGAAACTCGATATCTCGATGGAAGTGCGCCACTGGCTCATCAGTCAGGAAGGCTACATCGGATGTCATTAGATCAACTGTTTGCCAGACCATATAGATGGGACTGATCCCAAGTTCGGCTGGAAAGGGAGAGTATGTAAGCTCCGCACTGAACATTGGAGCGTGCCATGGTCCCGAGCGCACCGAGATGCGGTGATCCGGATCGCGAAATGCGGTGAGGCATCGAATGAACATCGGTGCGGCGGAACACAAGCCTGCACCCGGAACTGCGACAACTTGATTCGTGGCAGGAACAGTGGTGCTTTGTCGATCACCAAAAAGCGTGAGGTAGAAACTGGTGTGGACCGTCACGGGTTCGTTCTTAATACGCTCGAAGACGGAACGATCGAGCAGGAACCACTCCCAAGGTTCGCCGCCGTCCTGCGTCAAGGAATTGGCGAAGGAATCTATTCGTTTGCCATCGGGTGTCTGGATGGTCGAGAACACTCTATCAGCCTTGGCCTCCGTTTCCTTTGGAAGGCCGCTGATTTCGATAGGAAGATAAACGCCTACAGCTCCCCGCGGAACATACTGCTGAGTTGATCTCCGTCGATTCCCAGCATGTAGAGTGATTCTCACCGGCGCCGTGTCAATCTGCTGCTTCGAAATGCGCGCTTGGAAATCGAAAGCGGCCCGCCATGGAAACCAATAAACCACAAGAACGATCAGCACCACAGTAAGCGCCATGAGAAAACGCGCGATCGAAGTGCCACGCCGCCTGTATTGCCAGAACAGCACGAAGAGGGCGCTAACGGCTAGCACGGCCATCACAAACGATATCCGAGCCCGATTGACCGGCAGCCATACAGCGTCAACGGGAATATTGCTTCTAGCGCTGAATACCGCTGCGAACAATGACAATCCGAGAAGCGGCAAAACAATCTGTATCAAGCCGGTAGTGAGGGCGGCCACGGCCGCGACTGGAAGGACCAAGACACCCGTCAACAGGACTTGACTCCAAGCCAGGCCCGCTATGTGTTCGGAGACCCTGAAGCCATTAGCAGGTAGGATCACTAGGTTTGCTATCAGCATGGGCAGATTGACGAAGACTAGGATGAACACCACCTTTGCGCCGAACAGGCTCTTCCACGCGTACGGGCGCGTCAGCCAAAACTGCCGGTCGCCGGCGATTCGCTCCTCATGAATGACGCGAATGATCAGCGTCCACCAAGCAATCGGCAGGAGCACAGTCTCGGGAAAGTTGATCGGACCTGCGCGTCCGTTGATTATGAACAGCGCGACCAAGGCGAGTGTCGCGCTGATCTCGTACAAAAAGCATCGAACATCCTTCTTGAAAATGTGTAAAGCCTGTCGCATGACATTACTCCTTCAAGCAGCGTTCTTCCGTCCCGACTTCGCGAGCGTGACCAGGATCGCCCTCAATGGCAAAGGCTTCACGGCGACGTTCCGCACGCCCCCGAACAAGCGCTGGATTTCAGCGCGTGTGTGCGTCTCGTCGAGTTGCGAATCGACAAATCGCAGCAGGCTTGCGGATGCCTGCGGATCAAGCCATTGCGGGGGCAAGTTGGGCAACGTTGTTTGGTCATTAAGCGTCACCTCCACCTCGCGAAAACGCGCGCTCAGGGAAGTAAGCTCCTCGGAAAACTGGAGCCGGCCCCGGTCGAGATATCCGATGTGGCTGGCGAAGGTTTCAATCTCGGCGATATCGTGTGACGAAATGAGAATCGTCGTTCCCTCGGCGATTTCGAGCAGCCCTTCGATGAATTCATCACGCACCAGCGGGTCGAGCCCCGTGAACGGTTCATCAAGAACGATCAGGCGCGGCCGGTACGCCAGTGATGACGCGAGTGCCGCTTTCATCAGCATGCCTCGCGACAAGTGCCGCAGCTTCCGGCCCAAGGGCAGATCGAACTGGCGAATTAGTTCCGTGGCAAGAACGTCGTCCCAGGTTGGATAAAAGGGCTTCACGTACGCCATGAAATACTCGACGGTCATCCAGCCGGGCAGCTCCTGGTTTTCCGAGACATATCCGATGTCAGCGAACTGAGGCGGCCCGAGGTCGCGTGAGTTGATACCCAGCACCTCCGCGCTGCCGAGAGAGGGCTGCAGGATGTTCATGAGAGTCTTGATGGCGGTCGTCTTCCCTGCGCCGTTGGGACCGACCAGCGCATACACGCTACCCTCCGGCACATCGAGATTCAATCGATCGAGAGCCTTGGCGCCCCCGAACATCTTGACCAGGTCTCTTGTGCGCAGCATGCTGCTCATCATTTCCTCCCGTCCAGACGCTTCCAATGTGCTGTCAAGGCGTCTTTGAGATCGTCGAGTTCCAATCCAATTTTCTTGGCCTCCACCACTACCTGCTCCAACTCGTTCTTGAGCAGATTCCCTCGCTCGGCCGCCGTCGATGAACCTCGTTCTGCTACCACGGTCCCAATGCCCGGCCGGACTTCGAGGATTCCTTCCGCCACTAAGTGAGTGATCACCTTGTGGGCAGTGTTGGGATTAATCTTGAGGGCTCTACTCAAAACGCGTACGGAGGGAAACTGGTCGCCCGGCCGCATCTGGCCGGAGACGATGGCCTTCTTGGCGGCATAGACCACCTGCTCATAGAGCGAGATTCCGGACTCAAAGGAGAGGCGGAATGGAATCACAGGTGTATTATAACAGCTAGTACAGCCAAGTTAAGACTACAGCTTTCGGGCCCGAATTTGTTTACTGGCCCGAATTTACAGAAGGTATTGAAGAGCGGTCACGAGCCGGTCTCTTGCGAAGTTACTTACCCACCAGATGTTGCAAATCCTTCTCGTTTTCGCACACCCAATCCAGCAGGTCTGTGTCCGGCATCAAATCCCACGGTATCGTAACAGCCCAAGGCTTGGTGTAAGCTTTCGGATCATCGATGGTGACTTGCACCTGCATGTGTCCGAAATTCGGACGACGGAATCGCTCGATGATGTGCAGGGCATCGCTGTGTGGATGTCCGGCATCGTCCAACCAGGTCTTGTCGCTGATGCCGACAGTATCGACCACCAGAGTATCGCCTTCCCATTTCCCCGCCGAATAACCGAACCAGGCTGGTTCGCGGTCTTTTGGAAGATCTCGGCCATCGGTGAAGACCTGGCGAAAGGAGTGGTAGCTCTCAAAGAGAAGCACCAGGACTCCGGGAGTCTGAATCACCTTCTTGGGAGTGAAGTGGGCGTCGAAATCCGTCACGCTATGCGGCAGGCAGCGTGCGCTCGGCCGGTCCTTGCCTTCATTCTCCTGGCGTTCCTTGAAAAGCTTTTGCGCCCACGGGAACATCGAAACCTCAACCCCATCCGAAGCGAGGTTTTCCAGGTATTTGTGCGTGGGTACTTCCCAGATTCCAGAGAAATCTGGGCGGCCATCAGGCGTTTTGGGAGTAGGCGCGGAAAGGCTTGGCTTTCCGTCCTTGGTTCGTGGCGTGCCTGGGGTCGGGTAGTTTATCCATTGCGCCGCGGCCGGCATCACCGACAACGCAACTAAGAGCCCGAGCACCCACGAGAAAATCGCGCAACGAAAAACTTCGGTCACGAGGCACCTCCATAACGTACAGGCATGTGCTCCGGATGCAAGATTCGGGCGCATCAAGCCGTATTCTCATTTCGGACGCTAATTATACACCCTGAATTGAAACGTATTTTGTCATTTGTAAATCAACTCCAATAGCTGCGGTCGAGGCTCCGGTATTGGACCGCTTCAGCGAGATGCTTGGCGGTGACTGATTCGGCGGAGTCGAGATCGGCGATAGTGCGGGCGACTTTGAGGATGCGATCGTGCGCGCGGGCGCTCAGGCCCATGCGGCGGACGGCCATCTCGAGGGTTCTCTCGCCGGCGTCATCCAGGGCGCAGAGCTGGCGCAACAGGCGCGATGGAATGCGTGCGTTATAGAATCCTCGGCGCTGCTGGATGGCGCGGGCGTTCTCCACTCGAGTGCGCATGTCGGCGGAAGTGACGCCGGTATCCTTGCCGCGCAGCTCCTTATAGGCCACGGCCGGAACTTCGATGTGTAGATCGATGCGGTCGAGCAGCGGCCCGCTCACCTTGCTCAAATAGCGCTGAATGATCGCCCCGGTGCAGCGGCATTCGTGCGTTGGGTCTGAGAAGAATCCGCAGGGACATGGATTCATGGCCGCAATCAAAATAAAATCGGAGGGGAACGACAGCGTCATGTTGCTGCGTGCAATCATCACCGAGGACTCTTCAAGCGGCTGCCGCAACATTTCGAGCACATTGCGCGCAAACTCGGGCAGCTCGTCAAGAAATAGAACGCCATTGTGAGCCAGGCTAACCTCGCCGGGTCTTGGCGTGCCCGAACCGCCGCCAATCAGACCGGCGTCCGAGATGGTGTGATGCGGCGCCCGGAACGGCCGCTGTGCCACCAGACCAACCCCGTGCGGAAGCAGACCCGCGACGCTGTGCACTTGCGTGGTCTGGATCGCTTCCTGAAAGGTCAGCGGCGGAAGGATGCCGGCAAACCGTTTGGCGAGCATTGTCTTTCCAGAGCCCGGCGGACCGATCATCAGAACATTGTGCCCACCGGCAGCGGCCACTTCCAGCGCTCGCTTGGCCGTGGTCTGTCCGCGAACTTCGCGAAAATCCGGGAAGGCGGCATCGGCCGGCGATCCAGTGGTGGTGGGACATACGGTTGGATGAAATTGATCGGGCTGGTTCAGATACTTGACCACTTCGGCCAAGTGCCGCATTCCGAAGACGCGCACGCCTTCGGTGACGGCAGCCTCGGCTGCGTTGTCAAACGGAACCAGCAGATTCGGGATGCCCTGCCGACGCGCGCAAACCGCGATCGACAATGCGCCGCGTACCGGCCGCAACGTGCCGTCGAGCGAAAGCTCGCCGACCAGCAAGTGCTCATCGCTGTTGCCCACGGTTCCCATCGCGCCCAGGATCCCGAGCGCCATCGGAAGGTCGAATCCGGCGCCCTCTTTGCGGATATTCGCCGGCGCGAGATTGATGGTCACCGACTTGTTGGGATACCCAAAGCCGGAGTTAAGCAACGCCGACTTGATGCGTTCGCGGCTTTCGCGGACAGCCGTGTCGGGCATTCCAACGGTGATAAAGTCGCGAGCACTGCCGCCAGGATACATGTCCACCTCGACGTCGATCAGGTGCGCGTCGATGCCGAAAACAGCCGCGCTGCGGGTCCGGAAAAGGGCCATGCTAGGAACTGGTGGTAGAACTACGGGATTGCTCTCCGCCATTACCCTCGTGGGTGTATCCTATTTCACAAGGAGTTCTTTTTATGCGCAAGTTGCATATTGTGTTCTTGTCACTGGTGCTGGCCACGGCTGTCTATGCCCAGCGTGGCGGCGGAGGCCACGGCGGCGGAGGTGGTGGCGGATCTCGCGGCGGAGCAGTTGGCGGTGGTGGCGGATTCCGCGGCGGCGGAGGAGGCGGCGCATTTCGGGGCGGCGGGGGCTATGGCGGCGGGTTTCGCGGAGGAAATGGCGGCGGGTTTCGCGGAGGATATGGCGGCGGATTCCGAGGCGGATATGGCGGCTTCGGGCGATATGGCGGTTTTGGGCGCGGCTTCTGTTGCGGCTTCGGCTTTGGCTTCGGCTGGCCGGGATTTTGGCCCGGTTACGCCTACGGATACCCTTACTATTACGGATATCCCTACGCTTACGGATATCCCGGTTACTATGGATACGATCCGTATGCTAACGCCGGATTCGAAGCATACCCGCCTACCGCTTCTTACCAGGCGCCACCGCCCGCTAATGGCGGTGCAGTAGCGCAATATCCCGCCGCGCCACCGTCTCAGGCCGGTAACTATTCGTACGCTCCACCTCAGGCGCCTGCCAACACTTCTGCTTCATCAGATGGATGGCATCGGTTTGGCCAGTAAAAACTGAAGGTTGCTGGGCATCCGGCCGATGGATGTCCAGTGAACTGTCCGAACTGTGGCGCGCCTATGCGTCTGAAGCCAGATCAGGAGTGCCTGGTCTGCGACTATTGCGGTAGCGTACATTTCCCGGAGACTAACGCCGACGGTGTCCGCGTGTTGGGTGAGACGAGCACGCTGAACTGTCCCATCTGTGGAGTGCCATTGGTTCACGCTGCCATAGCTCGCGAGCGGATACTATACTGCGGACGCTGTCGCGGGATGCTGGTTGGGATGGAGCCGTTCGTAGCCATTGTTCATAACTTACGCGCGCGCGGCGAAGTTGCGGCTGAAGGGGCCCATCAGCCGGACTGGAGCGAGATGGATCGCCGAATCTGCTGCCCGCGGTGCGGTCAGGAAATGGATACGCATCCTTACGGCGGCGGAGGAAACGTCGTCATCGAGGATTGCGAACGGTGCGAGCTCAACTGGCTGGACCACGGCGAACTGGAGCGGATTGTCCAGGTTCCAGATCGCGAGTACGCCAGGGACCTGTGATCCAGGAGTCCCTAATTGGAGACCGTGCCGCTAATCTCCACGCGCAGACCGGTGGGATTTATCCCTGAAAAAGGAGCGTTGTTCACCACGAAATCCAAGGTGTTGACGCCCGGTACAAAACCTGTGCTGATCGTGAACGGACTGAAGCTGCCGAAACCCGGCGAAGCGCTTCCGACTTGAACCCCATTCAGCAGGATGATCGCGGAGTTATCGGCGGCAAACTGGCCGGTGAGCACCGCAGTGGCGGCATTGAGCCCCGTTAAATCAAACGTGGTCTTGTAAGTGTAGTTTCCCGACGCGTTTCCGTTGCCGGCATCGGATCGCGGCGCGATCCACTTGGAATTCGGGCCGTCGGACAGCCAGGGTCCGATGGGGAAAACGTTCGAAAGCACCACATAGGCATTCGGGCCGGGATATGCGGGATCGGCGCTTGCGATGATCGTGTAATGAGGATCGACGCTGGTATCGGCGGCCAAAACACCGGGGCTGTTTACTCCCGTGTTATAGATTGCGATTGGGCTCGATGTTGAGGTTGGAGTGGCAGTCCCTGAGACTTCGACGCGCAGGCCAGTGGGATTAGGTGTCGATGGGTAGTTTGTTACCACAAAATCCAACGTGTTGACGCCCGCAATAAAACCGCTGCTGATCGTGAACGGAGTGAAGCTGGAGAAACCGGGCGAGGTGCTGCCCACTGCCACTCCATTCAGCAGCATAATTGCAGCGTTGTCAGCGGCAAACTGGCCCTTGAGAACCGCGGTTGCGGGATTGAATCCGGTTAAATTGAACGTGGTCCGGTACGTATAGTTTCCTTGCGCGTTGCCATTGCCGGCATCGGATCGCGGCGCAATCCATTTAGAATTCGGACCATCGGACAGCCAGGGTCCAATGGGAAAAACATTCGAAAGGACCACGTAGGCCGTGGGACCGGGATATGAGGAATCGGCACTGGCAATGATGGTGTAGTGGCTGTCTACGGCGCCATCGGCAGCGAGGGTCCCTACCGAGACCTCGCCAGTATTGAAAATCACGATCGGGGCCGTCGAGCCCGCAGAGGGATTTAGAGTAACTAGCGCACTGCCGGTCGTAGTATTGTCCGCGAGACTTTTTGCGGTTACGGTAACTGTTTGTTGACTGGCGATGCTGGACGGGGCAAGATACACACCCGAGGCGGAAATCGAGCCCAACGTCGAGGGAGAAATGGACCAGGTGACAGCCTGATTGGTGGTGCCTCCCACAGTGGCCGCGAACGTCTGGGATTGACTGGCCGAGAGCGTTGCACCTGGCGGCGTGACTGTGACCGTGATCGGCGGCGGAGCCGAAGATGGCGTAGCCGTACCGCTGATGTCCACCCGCAAGCCCGTGGGATTAGGCGTCCAGGGGGCGTTGGTCACGACGAAATCCAACGTGTTGATGCCCGCAACAAAACCGGTGCTGATCGTAAAGGGGGTGAAGCTGGAGAAACCAGATGAATTGATGCCGGCGTTCACTCCATTCAGCAAGATGGTGGCGGAGTTGTCGGCGGCGAACTCTCCACTGAGCACTGCGGTGGAGGGATTGAACCCGGCTAAATTAAACGTGGTTTGGTAGGTGTAGTTTCCCTGCGCATTACCGTTGCCGGCATCGGCCCGTGGACCAATCCACTTCGAATTCGGGCCGTCTGACAACCAGGGTCCGATGGGAAAAACGTTCGAAACAACCACGTAGGCATTCGGTCCGGGATATGCGGGATCGGCGCTACTGAGGATGGTGTAGTGGCTGTCTAAGGCATCGTCAGGAACAAGTATACCGGGCGACGAAACGCCCGTCCCAAAGATTGTAAACGGCGCGGACGAGCTGCCGCCGCTACAACTGCGGATTGCTTTGTTGACATCGAGACGTCCTCCGGTGACGGTGATTCCGGCTAAACTGGCGAGCGCGTCAACGTTCGCGAGGAGGGTGGTTTTCAGAGCAGCCGTGCTTAAGTTGCAGGCCGATAACACCAGCATGGCCGCGCCTGAGACGTGCGGTGTCGCCATGGATGTTCCATTGAGATTCGCGTACGAGGCGTTGGGCCAAGTGGAGAGAATACCGACGCCCGGCGCGCCGAGGTGAACCGTAGTTGGTCCATAGTTGGAGAATGAAGCCAGCGTGTCGGTATTGGTCGTGGCCGCGACCGTGATGATGTTGGGTGCGTTGTAGGCGGCCGGATAGATAGGCGAGACGTCATTGTTTTGACTGCTGTTGCCGGCCGCCGCAACGAATAGAGTATTGGCATTGTTGGCCACGTTGATTTCGTCTAGAAGGCCCTGCGAGAATCCGCTGCCGCCCCAACTGTTGGAGAACACTCGTACGTTGGCGCTGTTGCCGAATGTTGTTTTCGCCTGCAGAGCGAACCCGATGGAGTCGATGGCATCAGAAACGGCCCCGCTTCCAGTGGAGTCCAGAAATTTCAGCGGCATGATACGCGTCGTCCAATTCACGCCGGCCACGCCGAGGGCGTTGTTGCCAATGGCGCCGATGGTTCCTGAAACGTGCGTGCCGTGACCGTTGTCGTCCAAGGGAGTGCACGTTCTAGTAATGGCATTGTATCCGTGCGAGCCTGCAGGACATGTAAGTGAACCCCAACTGAGGTTGACAGTGAATGACGCGGGTGCGGACCAAACGTTGGCGGCCAGATCGGGATGCGTGTAATCGATTCCGCTATCGACGACAGCAACGACATTGGCTGCTGATCCGGTCGAGATCGCCCACGCGTTCGTTGCGCCGATGTCAGCGCCCGGTGTGACGGTATTGAATAATGACCACTGTTGTGAAAAATCGGGATCGTTGGGGGTCACTCCCGTCGTGACAATGAAATCGGGCTCAACATACACCACTGAGGGATGGTTTTTCAGAGTGTTGACTAACGCCATGACATTCTCGCTCTTGGAATGAAGTACGTAAAGGTTCAACGTGCTACTGAGCGGGCGGAAGTCGTCGGCATCGCCAAGCTGTTTCACCTGTTGCAGAATCGCCGAGGTGGGCGCATTAAGCTTCAAAATCGCTTGGCGCGACTTGGCCGAGTGGCCGTTTACAGTTTCATTCTGCGCCAAGATTGGAAGAGAGGCGAGGAATAGGATAAATATAAGAAAACTTTGTTGGTTACGTTGCATGCTGTGTTGGTATAGAACCCTCTGGAAAAAATGATCACGCGGAACGCAGACGACTCCTGGGAATTGGTTAATTTGAATACTCCAGTCTATCCGCAACCTGATGGAATTGCCAGTTCTAACTGTTGGGACCTGCGAAGGCGGCTGGTATACTTTCCCTATTGGAAAACACTTAGCGTCCGTCCGAATTCGGTATATCGCAACGCTAGTGCTCCTGTTCGCGGTAGGGCTGGTCAATTGTTATCGTGCCGCAACTCAGTCAATCACCGTTGACGAGGCCTATGCTTATCAGCAGCACGTAGATCAGCCCGTCCTCAGTGCTCTCACCACTTTCGATGCCGGCCATCATATTCTGCACACCTTCGGATGCATCCTGTTTGTTCGGATTTTTGGCGCGGGTGTCGTCCCGTTGCGGTTGACCAGCCTCATTTTCGGCTTCGTGTACCTTTGGGTGGTCTGGCGGCTGGCTGTAACTCTGTTTCCTTCCAGCTGGCTGATCCTTGTGGCGGCTATGCTTTTGTCGCTGAATCCATACGTCTTCGATTTCATGAGCGCGGCGCGTGGCTATGGAATGGCGCTGGCGCTCTTCGCGTGGGCCGTTTTGTGGCTTTTCCGATTTGCGAATGAGATTTCTGCCGATGGATCGGCCACTCCCCAAACACTACGATGGCTGGCGGTACTGACTACGCTGGCGGTGGGAGCAAACCTGACATTTGCATTCCCGGCCGTTGTTTTTCTGGCGGTTGTGGCCGTCGTTGTTTACCGCCGATCTGGCAGCGTTCGCTCTATTCTTGTGAACATGGCCGCGCCCGCAGCCATCGCGTTTTGTTTGTTTGCAGCCCCTCTTGCCGCGGCAAAGCGTGAGGACTTCTATTTTGGACTTCCGAGTTGGCAGGACTCCCTCAACTCTCTCTACACCGCATCGTTCGATCAGGATTGGCCGCTGATCGGCTTCCAGCCGCTTCTCCAGGAAGAAGTCCGCCTCTATTTACCGTATCTGCTCATTTTTCTAGGAGTGGCCGCCATTCTTGCAGTCGGACTGCGGATTGGAACGACGGAACCAGACCAGCAGTCGCCTCATCACCTGGTCCTCGATATTTCAGCCGTAACCCTGGCCGGCTCTATCCTTTTGGTGGTGAGCGGCCATCTTTTCGCGGGCGCTGTCTACCCCTATCCCAGGACCTGCCTTTACGCGATTTTCTTATCGACACTAGTGATTCTGCTGGCGGCCAAGCAGTTGGTTCGCGCGCGGCAACCTTGGCTAGGCCTTGGCTACGCCGCCACAGCCATCATGGTGCTGATTGCTGGAGTGTACGCCCTCGAGTTCCGAACGCAATGGTACGGCGATTGGAAGTTCGACGCGGGTACCGGAAGCCTTATGCGGTCGCTGAGTGCACTTCCACGAAGGTCTTCCGCGACCCCGGTTCGCCTCGGAACTTCATGGGCCATGCAATCCACAGCCGAATTCTACAGGACGATCTACCACCTTGATTGGTTGGCGCCTGTGACACGCGACCAACCTTCCTGTGACGACGATTATGCTCTGGTCCAGCTTCTGGATCGGGGGATCGATGACGCGCTTGGGTTTGAGGTTCTAAGACAAGACCCGGTTTCGGGCGCAATCCTGGCGAAACGCACAGCGCGATCATGCGCGACCAAACCAGCAAAGTAACTACACCCAATTTGGCTGAGAGTATGCCCCCCGGCGCGGCACGTATATCACGTGCGAACGCGAGTAATGAATCGTTGGCGCGGCATGCTCTGTTGCGCCTTGGCCGGGGTCGTTCCTTCTAATGCATCGGTGATCGTGCAGTTGAAGGTGGTGGAGGGCGATGGAGCCGCTTATCGGACCGGCTCACGGGCCTCCCGCGGTCTTACGGTATTGGTGACTGACGAAGCCGGTAAACCGGTGGAACGTGCAGCCGTGAGTTTCAAGTTGCCGGAGGATGGGCCGAGTGGTGTGTTCAACTCCGGGCTGCGGACCGAAGTGGTTAACACCGGTCCGGATGGACGGGCGGCGGTTGGATGGATTTGGAACAAAACATCCGGTCCTGTGCAAATCCGCATTACGGCCATCAAGGATCAGGCGCGCGCGGGCATCATCAGCACGCAATACCTGAGCGACGCAGTTGCCACGCAGGCGGGTGGCGAAGGTAGTTTCACTGCTCCGCACAAAGGCCGCACGAAATGGATTCTGATCGGGTTGGCGGCAGTGGCCGGTGGGGCAGCGGCGGGCTTTGTGTTAGCGCGATCGCATAGCCCATCGTCCAGCACAACGGCTCCGGCGGGAGTCAGCATCGGCAGTCCAAGCATAATCGTGGGGCATCCCTGATGAGAGCACTGTTGGCGATGAAAGCACTATTGGCGACGTTATCTTTTGTGGCCGGCGCGGCGTGGGCACAGACCGGCCTGACTCCTCCGCGCGTAGGATTCATGCAGGATGCAGCGAATTCCTTCCGTCCGGTGGACGGCATCGCCGGAAATTTCCTACCGGGCGATCCGGTGGCGCTAGGCGTCGTTTCCGCGGCATATTCCGGCGCGTACGGATTGTTTAAGACCAGTTCGGCTGTGGTCGTGACTGATCGGGTGGGATCGATAGTTGCGACTAATCCACAGCCGGATGGTCCGGCGCTATTCGCGTTTACGCGGGCGGGCGAGCCTGCGTTGATTTTTGTGCCGGCCGCGAACCTGCTGCTCGCATGGGATGGCACAGCATTCAATCCGGTGTCTTTCGATCCCACGACGCTCTCGGCGAGCGCCATCCTTTCGATTGCCGCGCCGCGTCCAGGCCAGGCCGCGATGATTGTCCAGCGTGACGACGGGCTGTGCGACCTGCGGGTAGACCTTGCGACCGGCGACATAAAGGCGCAGACCGCTATTCCGGGAGTTACCGCGCCCGCACTCATGCTCGCGAACGGTGACTTGGTCTACGCCGACGGTAATGGAATCGTAGTGCGAAAGCCAGACGGTCCCGAACAGCACATCATTGCGCAATTGCCGGCCAGCTTTGTACTTCAGCAGATGGGTGAAGGCTGGATCCAGCTTCGGGATCTGGACAGCGGCCGGCAGTTTGCAATTCGCGTCATCCAAAATCGCGAGCAATATTATCAACTGCCGGAGAGTAGGCAATGATCCGGCGATTGCTGCTGTGTGGTTTGATTCTTCCGCTAGCGGCGCTAGCACAGATCCAGGTATTCCTGTTCGATGGGACGACCGAAACGCCAATGGGCGCGTTGGTGGACTTAGGCTCGGCTTCGCCGGGCGACACGCTGGTGACGCGATTCCATGTGCGCAACATCGGCCAAGGCCCTGTCGTATTCCAAACGTTGTCGATCGCTGGCTCTGGCTTTACGATTTCCCAGACCCCGGAGCTACCCTACACGATCGCACCGGGTTCGTCAGCGGAATTTCGCGTCGCGTTTAACCCGACTTCCATCGGCACTTACAGCGCGTTCCTGCTGGTTAACACGATCAACATAACCTTGCGCGCTACCGTTACGCCGTCCGCCGGACTGGCCGTTGGGGACGGTAACACGCCACTCGCGGCGGGCGCGGTAATCGATTTCGGCTCCGTGCAGGTCGGAAGCAGCCGTCTTCAAAACTTCAGGCTTACCAATCTCAACAACGCCAGCATTACCGTGGTCGCCCTGCTAGTTACCGGCGTGGGATTCAGCGGCCCGATCGGGGCAGCGGCCCCGATTCAGCTTACGCCCGGCCAATCCGTCTCATTTCAAGTGGCGTTCGCGCCGCGAACGGGCCAACCGGTGCAAGGAACCCTCACTGTCGATCAGCGGTCATTTGTGCTCACCGGACAAGGACTAGAACCGACGCTGCCCACCGCGACAATTCAACTCGGCTCGACTGTGGGCGCGAGCGCTCAACAGAACAATGTATCGATTCTGTTGGCAGCACCTTCCCAAGTGACCGACTTCGGGACGCTGACCATGGCGTTCCAGCCCAGCGTGGCGGGAGTCACAAATGACGCAGCAGTCCAGTTTCTTTCCGGGCCGACACGCTCGGCGACGGTTACGATTTCGCCGGGCGATACGGTAGCCATGTTCGGCACGCAATCCAGCATCGCCTTCCAGACCGGGAGCACGGCGGGAACCATCGTGTTCACACTCACCATTCCCAACACACCACCACAACAGATCAGCTTGACCATTCCGCCCGCGCCCATCATTCTCGATACCACCGGCGCGGTGCGGCGTCTAAACAACCTCGATGTCAGCATCATCGGCTTAGACAATACCTATTCGGCCTCGCAGCTTGCGTTCACTTTTTACGACATTAAGGGATCGACGATTGCGCCCGGAGTAGTCAGCGTCGACGCGACTTCTAACTTTCATCAGTACTTTTTTCCCTCCAGCCCGGCGGGAGGCCAGTTCGCCTTGCTGGCGACTTTTCCGGTGGCTGGAGATGTGAACGTGGTGGCCGCCTTCGATTTGCAAATCATCAACTCGGTCGGGGCGACGAAGACCCAGCATATTCCGTTCTGAGCTGATCACTCTTCACGCAGTGCCACCGTGGGATCGACGCGCGCGGCGCGTGAAGCTGGGACGTAACATGCCACCAACGCGACGATCGATAACAGCGCCGCCACAGCAACATAAATTGGTGGATCAGCGGCCTTGACGCCCACCAGCAACTTCGTCATCGATCGTGTGACCGCTAGCGCCACGCCAGTGCCGATCGTGATTCCCAGGACCGTGAGCGCGATTCCATGTCCCACCACCATGCGCGTCACGTCGCCGATGCTGGCGCCCAGCGCCACGCGCACTCCGATCTCTCGCGTGCGCTGCGTGACCGCGTACGAGAGAACTCCGTAGATCCCGAGCGATGCCAGGACCAGAGCCAATGCTGCAAACGTGGCCAGCAGCGCAGTCTGCTGCTTGTGATTGGCCACTTCTAGATCGACTATGTCGTCCATGGTACGCACGTCCGCAATCGGCTGATCGCGATCCACGGCCCAGATCGCATCGCGGGCGGCTTTAGCGATGCCGTGTGGATTCATCGCGGTTCGGATAGCGAGCTGGTGCGGATTGTTCCATCCGAACGGAAGCTGCACCACCGGAAGATAGACGGCCGGTTTCATATCTAATTCCAGTCCACGCTCGCGAACGTCCGCGACTACACCGATGATCGTTTGCCAGGGAGTATTGTCGCCGGAAGTCTGAACGCGTTTGCCGAGCGGGCTCTCGTTGGGCCAGTACTGCCTCTTGAACGTCTCGTTAATGATCACTACCGGCAGCGAATTGGCGCGATCGTCGTTTCCAAACAGGCGGCCTTCCAGCAAGCGGACTCGCAGGGTCTGCAAATAATCATTTGTGACCTCGCGATAAAGAGCGTTCTGGCTGGTTCCTGGTGCAAAGGGTCGGCCTTCAAGTGAAAAGCCGCTGGTGTATCCCTGGCTGGTGAACGGCAGGTTGGACGTGAAACCGGCGCCCGCGACGCCAGGCAATCCGCGGACTTTCTGCACAACCGCGTCGAAATATGCCAGGCGCTTGGACGGGTCGGCATATTTCGGCGACGGCAAGCGCGTGCTCATCGTCAGGATATTTTCGGGATTGAATCCGGCATCGATGGCATGGAGATTTCGCAGGGTCTGCAGCAAGAGCCCGGCGGACACAAGCAAAATAAGTGCCAGAGCTACTTCGGCTACGACCAAAGCATCGCGGAAGCGGCGGCGCCTGCCACCCACACCCGCGCGGCCGCCTTCCTTGAGTTTCTCCGACACGTCGAGGCTAGTGGTTTCGAGCGCTGGCGCTATTCCGAAGACTATGCCCGTAAGTAGCGCGATGCCCAACGTGAAAGCGAGCAGCCGGCCGTCTATCGATAGCTGCGACGCGCCCGGCAGTCCGGCCGGGATCAGGGCTACTAAAACGCGCATACTCAATCGGGCTAGAAGTAGACCCAGTACACCGCCGGCGATGGCGAGCATCACGCTCTCGGTCATCATCTGGATGATCAGGCGTCCGCGCGCCGCTCCCATCGCGGTGCGGATCGCCATCTCACGCTCTCGCGCAGCGCTTTTGGCAAGCAGCAAGTTGGCAACGTTGGCGCAGGCGATGAGCAGCACGCATCCGGCAGCGGCCAATAATACCAGCAAGGCTGTGCCTGTGTCGCCGACAATCTGATCCTTCAGTGGGACCACCACTGCGCCCAGCTGTCTGTTGGTTTCGGGATATTGCTGGGCTAAACGGCTGGCAATAGCTTTCATGTCCGATTGCGCCCGTGCCAGCGTGATTCCGGATTTGAGGCGAGCAATGACGCTAAGCAGATGACTTGCCCGGTTATTCAGCATCTGCGGTGTGAACTGTGCCGGAGAAAGAAACTGAGTCTTCCGCTTGGGCAAGGTGAAACCGGGCGGCATCACTCCGATGATCGTGGTCTTGGCATCATTCACCAGGATGCTGCGGCCGATCACGCCCGGGTCTCCACCGTAGCGCGACTGCCATAGGCCGTAGCTTAGAATGATCACGTTTACGCCCGGACGATCATCTTCTTCGGTGAATGCGCGGCCAAGCAGCGGCTGGACGCCGAGAACCTGAAACAGGTTTATCGTTACGGCCCCTCCCAGGACCGTTTCAGGCAGACCATCGCCTGTGAGGCTTCCGGCACGATCACGACTACCGGCCAAATCGGTGAACACCTGGTTCTGCTTTTTCCAATCCTCAAAATTAGCCACCGCAGGGGTGTTGCGTGGAAAGTTGATGTAAGACGCGTCTTCCCAGAGCGTGACCAGCCGGTCAGGATCGGCATAGGGCATGGGCCGAATCAGTACGCGATCCACCAAGCTGAAAATTGCAGTATTGGCGCCGATGCCGAGACCCAGGGCGACGACCGCGACGATGGCGAACCCTGGATTCTTCAGCAAGCGGCGAACGCCGTAGCGGAGATCGGCCAGAAAGTTCGGCATCAAGCTTTACGCGCGTGAAACAGATCGAAGGGCTCGAAGTCGCCATTTAGCAGCGGCCGCGTGTCATGGAATCCCAGCCAGCCGGCGATCATGGTCGCGTATACTCGACGGAAATCCGTGGTGTGGATCAGATTGTCGCCAGCATCCAGTTGCGTCAGACTGGGGGCTTGGCCGTATTGGCCGCCTTTCACCTGATTTCCAACCGCGAACATGAGGTTGGCCGTGCCATGGTCCGTGCCGAGGTTGACGTTCTCGGGTACTCTGCGTCCGAACTCGGAGAAGATCATTACGACGACGTCGTCCGCGCGTCCGATCCGCTCGAGATCCAGCAGGAAAGCTGAAACGGCATCGGAAGCGTACGTCAGCAGGCGCTTGTGTACGTCAGATTGAAACACGTGCGTGTCAAACGCGTTATTGCGATAGGACGTGTAGTAGAGACGCGTGGGCATGCCCGCTTCAATCAGTGCAGCTACTTTGGGAAGATCCAAACCAGTGATTCCGTAATCCACCGGTGAATGGTACTTGGACCATGCTTCCCGAACCAGCGCCGACGCGTCCTTGGCGCTCCTGGCGGTATCGAGAAGAAACCGCCTCGAGGGATTGTCTACCGGCCGGTCGTCCGAAACCGAGTCGAGAATCTCCCGCTCGTCGAAGAATTTCTCCTGAGAAAACTTGTTCGGATCGTCGAAGACCACGGGAACATGCTTCTGGCTGCGAACGGCCAGTGATTGCCGTACGCCGATGTTGACCAGAAAGTTTGGCGGCGCCTGAGGAGCGATGGCATCCGCTACCCGGCCGACCCAGCCGTACTCCTCGCCGCTATTGGGCGCCGCGGTGTGCCAATACGCCATCGAAGTGAAGTGTGAGAACGATGGGTTATCGTATCCGCAGCCGTGAACGATGGCCAATTTGCCGTTCTTGTAGAGGCGTTCAAATCCGGCCATGCCGTGACTAAAACCAAAATGGTCGTCGATCTTGCGGACCTCATTGCGAGGAATGCCGAGGTTCGGACGAAGCCGATAGTAGGCGTCGTCACCGTAAGGAACCAGCGTGTTGAGTCCGTCATTGCCTCCAGATAGTTCGAGCACAACGAGTATTTTTCCATCGCGTTTTCCCTGCGCGGCGAGCGCGGCGGCCGCTTGCGCGAACATAGGCATCGGCATAGCTGCGGCGCTGACACCTACGCCGTACATCGCGGCGCGCAGCAGGTCCCGCCGGCTGGCCTTCGGAAACGAAAAGTGATTTCTCTTCATGGATCACCTCAACTCAACTGATACTCCGGCTGGCTCATGATCAGATGGAGCAGCAATCGTAACGGCTCCTCCATATAGGTTCGCGCCACAGCAATATCCGGCGTGCCCAATTCTTTGTCGAGGAAGGCAACCAGCTTCCGGCGTGTGTTGTCGCTGGGCGGGACGCGCATGAACCGATGCAGCATGTAGTCGACGACCTGTGTTGTGTTGTTCAAGTCCGCGCTCAAAACCATCGCGGCCAGGTGTATTTGAGGCGTATCGCGGGGAATGGGCTTTACTCTTTCGACGGCCATTTGCGAGCCGCGGAAGCTGCCGTAGCGGGTGTTGAAATCCTCGTCGCGGTCGGCATTCAAGTTCGACTCCGCGCGGACCCCCGTCTTGGCGTCATCCATGGTGGCGCTCGAAATATCCATTCCTTGCCTGACACGTTCGGCGACCCTTCGAATTTCCCCGCCGCCGGTGAAACGATCCGGCGGAAGAAAGCTGATGTCCGGGAACAGCACGTCACGAGCAAAGTTGCCGCGCTCAAGAAGCAGACCCGGCGTGATCCAGCTTTGTCCTCCTGCCCAACCCGCCACGGTTGGCGGTGAGAAGAGCTGCTGTCCCAGCGCGCCTGTCGCCAGATTAAAATCCGGGACGCCGGGAATGCTCTTTTGTCCGAGCTTGCGGTACGTACTGATCGCGAGTTCCACCGGACTCTTGATCTGAGTGCCGACGGAAGCGGGGCTGTAGAAATCGCGCGAGAGGAACATCTTCTCGAGCAGCGGCTTGATCTCGTAGTTGGCATCGCGCAGCACCGTGCCGAGCTGTTTCTGAAGCTCCGGCGACAGTTGCTGGCGGACGAAGAAGCGGTAGATCTTGCCGGCGATGAAATCAGCGGTCGCGGGCTGCGCCATGATGATGTTGATGACGTCGACGCCGTCGAAATGGCCGGTCTTACCGAGAAACGTCTTCTCGCCATCGTCGTGCTGGTCTTTGTTCACGACGAATTTCAGATCGACGTAATTCCATCCGGTGAAGGCTCGCGCGGCCTCGCGGATGTCCTTTTCCGTGTAGTGGCCGACGCCCATGGTAAAGAGTTCCATGATTTCGCGGGCGAAATTTTCGTTGGACGCGCCCTTCACGTTCACGCCCGCGTCCAGGAACGTCAACATGGCCGGATCCTGAGCCACTGCTACAGTGAGCTCCCTGAAATTGCCGGTTCCTTGCTTCTGGAAAAGTTCTAGTTGACCGAGCAGCTTGCGGTAATCGCGCACCTTCGCTTCGTTCGATGCGAAATGGCCGTGCCACAACAGCGCCATCTTTTCCTGCAGCGGGCGCGGGCTCGCCACCATGCGATTAGCCCACCAATACGCGACGCGGTTGGTTTCGAGCGCGCTGGCACGCAGCCAGTAGAAGAACTCATCCACAATCGGCTGGAGACGGCGGTTGCCGGCGGGCTTCACCTTAATGCCTAACGCTTCGCCTTTTTCCTTGGCCATGTCCGTGACTGCCGGACGGCTCGGCGGAAAAGGTTCGAGCCCAGGATCGTGGACTCCGGAATGATCGAACGCAGGCAAATTGCTCGCGTCAGTTCCCTCGAAGCGAACCAATCGGGCGACCGCTCGCGCCGGGGTCAGTTTAGCGAGATTGGCAATCTCATCCGGCGTTCCGCCGAAGCCGGCCCGCTCCAGCAAGTGGGCCGCAAAATCGTAATTCCAATCCGCTGGACCAATGGGAGTGAGATCGTTCTGCCACGTGGCAGCCATGTTCCGCCTCCTTCTGATCTTTATAAGATGTTCCCACAAATTCAGCTATTCACGCCGGACGCCAGGAATCCGCCGTCAACCGTGATGCACTGGCCGGTGATGAAGCTCGCGGCATCGGACGCCAGCAGCACCACGGCGCCGATCAGCTCCTCGGATTTTCCGAAGCGGCGCATGGGAGTTCGCAAGAGCAATTCTCGGCCGCGCTCGGTGCTATCTAACAATGCCGCGTTGAGGTCGGTGCGGAAAACTCCGGGCGCAATGGCGTTGACATTGATCCCCAGTTTCGACCATTCCACCGCCAGGCTGCGCGTCAACGATAAAACTCCCGATTTGGAAGCGGCATACGCGGTCACTTCGTTCAGAGCCACGAATGAGTTCAGCGAGGCGATGTTGATGATGCGCCCGTGCTTGCTGGCTAGCAATGGCTCGTAGAAGGATTGGCAGCAGCGCAGCATACCGGTTAAATTCGTGTCCAGAATATCCTGCCATTCCTGCTCGGATAATTCCTTCGTGGGCGTCCGCTTGATCCTGCCGGCGGCATTCACCAGCACGTCCACTCGGCCGAATCGCTCAAGTACGGCATCGCGCAACGCGTCGATCGATTTACGGTCCGATACATTTACGCGCTGACTCAATGTCTCGCGTCCGAGCGCGCGTATCTGGCCGCTCACTTCCTCCACCAACTCCTGCCGGCGGCCGGAAGCGACAACGTTAGCGCCAGCTTCAGCCAGGCCCACAGCTAGAGTGCGGCCGAGCCCGGACGTGCCGCCGATCACCACGGCTACGCGGTCCGACAGATCCATGAAGTTTTTGACCATAAGCTCTCATTTCAACATTTCGGCAGGGCGCTGGTTGGCGAGGCACTGCCATCTCGCCTTACTATGAACTTGTGATGGAGCAAATGGCGCTCGCGTGGGGTCCCACGCGCAAGACCTACACTGTGGCCGAATTGAACGCCGCGATTCGTGGCCTGCTCGGAGATGAATTCAACGATATCTGGGTAGCCGGCGAGATATCGGGATCGAAGACCGCCTCTAGCGGTCACTGCTATTTCACCTTGAAGGATCATGATGCGCAGCTGCGCTGCGTCTGTTTTCGCGCGTCGCTGCGATACTTGAAATTCAAGCCACAGGATGGCATAGCAGTGCTGGCGCGCGGCCGCATCGATGTCTACGAAGCACGCGGCGAATATCAGCTGCAGGTCGAACTGTTGGAGCCGCAAGGGCACGGCGCGCTGCAGTTCGCTTTCGAGCAGCTCAAAAAGAAACTGGCCGCGGAGGGCCTGTTCGACGCCGCTCGCAAGCGCGCGATTCCCCGGCTACCTCGGCGCATCGGAATCGTAACTTCTCCATCGGGAGCCGTGATCCGCGACATAACCCAAATTCTTTCGCGCCGATTTCCCGGACTGCACATCCGCCTTTATCCGGCGACGGTCCAGGGCGAAGGATCTATCGAGGCGGTCCTGCGGGCGATCGAATATTTCAGCGGCTCCGGGTGGCCCGAAGTCGTGATCCTGGCGCGCGGCGGCGGGTCGCTCGAGGATTTGTGGACATTCAACGAAGAAGCGGTGGCGCGCGCAATCGTAGCCAGCAGCGTCCCGGTGATCTCCGCGATCGGCCACGAAACCGATTTCACCATCGCCGATTTCGTCGCGGATCTCCGCGCGCCAACGCCCTCGGCGGCGGCTGAACTCGTGATCGGCACCCGCGAACAATTGTTTGATCAACTGGATGTCTTCGATCACAAACTGGTGCAGTCGGTGCGGTACGGGCTCGCCATGGCGGCCCGGCGCTTACATCGGCAGGGCGTGGAACGCGCCTCGGCTGTCCTGCATCGGGGGATCGGACGGCTGCAGCAACGCGTCGACGAGTTGGAGTATCGCCTCCGAGAACGCACCGGGACGGCAGCCGCAATGCGGCGGCAGCGCCTCGAGCAGTTGCTCGCCCGTTTGCGAAGCTTGGATCTGCGATTGCGAATTGCTGCAGCGCGCCGCAGGTTGGAGGCAGCCGATGCAGCGATATTACAATTGGCCCGGCTGCGCATCACACGAGCGCACGGCCGGCTCGATCCTCTAACGGCGCACCTGACGCAGCTCAGCCCGCTCAAAATTCTGGAACGAGGCTATGCGTTGGTGACGGATGCAAACGGCCGCATCGTGAAGGAGCCAGCGGACGCGCCGGTCGGATCGGAAATCGATGTGAGGCTGGCTAGAGGGCAGATCGCGGCGAGTGTGATTAAACGCTAGACTCTGCTACAGCTTTTCCAAGCGAATCGATCCATCGTTGGTGCGCACGATCAGCGGAGGCCCGCCGGCATTCAGCTTGCCTCGCAGCTCATGCTCGTTTCGAGAACCTGACATGGTAACGGGAAGATCGGATTGGATGTGACCGTCGCCGGTATGCACGTCCAGGTCGGCGGAAAGCGTAGCAGGCAGGCGCATGGTAACGTGCCCGTCGCCGGTGCGCACGCTCCATTCCGAAGTCAGCCGCGAGCCGTTGTTTATTTCCGCTTCGATGCTTCCGTCGCCCGTATGCAGCTTGAGGAGATCAAATCGGCCGCGTATGATGATCCTGCCGTCTCCGGTTTGGGCGTCCAGCATTCCGTCCAGCGAAGTAGCCTCAATGCGTCCATCGCCGGTGGATAAACGGGTCTCTCCCTTGAGATTTTCCACTATGATGCTGCCGTCGCCAGTGCGAATGTCTGACTGGAGTTCACGGGGCACGCGCAGCTCAACCCGGATGGAGGAGCGCTGACCGAAATTCAGCGAAAACGAATGATGGGGCATGCGTACTTCGAGGTCGACGTGATCCCCAGTCTGGTGCTCGATCACCTGAACCTCCGACGGAATTCTCCAGTGCACGGTGGTGACGCGGGCCTCGATCTCCTTCCGGTCCCAGGCTCGAACCGTGACGGACCCATCGTTGGTATTGACGCGCAGCTCGGGCCGGCCTGAGATTTGAAACGTCTTGGACCAGTCATCGGCCAAGGCTGCCGTTGAAAGCGCCGTAGCTACGGAGAGTGCCAACCAGAAAGTCCTATGCATAGCTCACCTGGCTAATGATACGTCACCTGACTGGACGATGTTCCAGGTCAAATCGCCTCCAACTCCTCTTCCAGCAACTGCTTTTGATAAAGATCAGCGTAGTAGCCGCCGTTGGTAATCAACTCGGCATGAGTGCCCTGCTCGGCGATTTGACCGTGCTCGATTACAAAGATGCGGCCAGCGGTCTGAACCGTGGACACCCGATGCGAAATCAAAATGGTGGTGCGGCCGCGCATGATGCCAGCCAGACCGGTGAGGATGCGCTCCTCTGTGAGTGTATCGACGCTCGAAAGGGCATCGTCCAAAATCAAGATACGCGGATCGCGAAGAATGGCGCGCGCGATGGCGACGCGCTGCTTCTGGCCGCCCGAAAGCGTGAGGCCGCGCTCGCCGATCATGGTTTGGTAGCCGGCTGGAAAGCTCGCGATGTCGGGTGCGAGACCAGCCAACTCGGCCGCGCGTGCGACGTCGGCTTCCGTGGCTTGCTCCACTCCCCACGCGATGTTCTCGGCCAACGTGGCACTGAACAGGAAGGTCTCTTGCGGAACGAATCCGATCTGGCGGCGTAGCCATTCCGGATCGAGATCTTTAAGGTTGACACCGTCCAGATATACCGCGCCGTGCGTTGGATCGAGCAGCCGCGGTATCAGGCTCACCAGTGTACTCTTGCCGCTGCCGGTGTGTCCCACGATGGCCACGGTGGAACCGGATGGAATTTCGAGGCACACGTTCTTAAGCGCGGCGCCGGTTGGATACCGAACTTCGACATTGTCAAATCGCAGCTCACGGCTCAGTATTAGCGTTTCCGAGCCGCGCGCGTTAGCAAGCGAATCGCGTGACGCAATGCTGGGCTGCTCCTGCATCAGCTCCATAATCCGATTCCAGGAGGCCGTTCCTCTTTGCATCAGATTCACCACCCAGCCGAGGGCGATCATGGGCCACACCAGCATCCCCGTGTAGGTGTTGAACATGACGAAACTGCCGAGGGAGATCCGGTGCTGCAGCAACCGGTAACCGCCGGCCAGCAGAACCATCAAGAACGAAACCCCGACCAGCGCCTGCAGCAGCGGCATGAACAGCGCTGAAAGTCTGGCCAAACGGAGGTTCTGAGCGATGTAATCCAGATTCAGAGTTTCGAACTTGCGCATCTCCGCCGCTTCCTGAGCATACGCGCGGATCACTCGCACGCCGGAAAGGTTCTCCTGAACGCGGCTGCTGATGTCGGAAAACATCTTCTGGATGATTTCGAATCGATGGTGAATGCGTTGCCCAAAAAGAATTACCACCAGGCTCACCAGCGGCGCGGGAATCAGCGAGATTAGCGTCAGCTTCCAATCCACGGAAAGCATTACAGCGATGGTCAGCGCGGCGGTGAACATCGTTTCGGTCCAGTACATGATGCCCGGGCCGAGCATCATGCGCACGGCATTCAGATCGTTAGTGGAGCGCGCGATGATGTCGCCGGTACGGTAACGCCCGTAGAAATCGGAGGAAAGCTTGACGAGGTGGGAGAATAGGTCGTTTCGCAAATCGTACTCGACGTCGCGCGAGATGCCGATCAGGATCACACGCATCCAGTATTGGAAGATGCCTTTAATGAGCGAAAGGACTACCAGGAGCGCCGCGAACTCGAATACCAGTGCGATGCGAAAACCGCGAGTGAGCGAATCCACGCCACCCCGGATGACCAGTGGTAGAGCGGCCCCCAGAAGATCCTTCAGCAGTAGCGCGCCCATCCCCAGCGTCAGGCCGCGCCGATAGCGCCAAAGATATGGTCCGGCGGTTTTGATGATGGTTCGCATTCAAATTCCAAACCATGTCGCCACGGTCTTCTCCCATTCCGCCAAAAATGTTTTGCGGCCTTCCCGGTTCTTCCACCATCCGTCGCCGCTGAAATAAGTGTCCGGGGCGGCGACTACGTGGAACTCCAGATCGCCGGCGCGCGCTCGATAAATGTTCCCGGCCCGGCGGGTGTGGAAATTGCTGGTCACAATCTCGATCCGATGAGCGTGCAACTTCCGAAGCTCGGGAATCACGGCGTCTGCTTCCGCGGCGGTAGATCTCGCGTCATTTGGAAAAGGAACGAAGTACGATTCGGGGAAGCCATGCTTCACGGCGAACGCGATGGCCAAGTCCGACTCGTACTGGCCGTACACATCACCGGGACCGCTGATCAGCGCTTTCGGAGCCAGGCCGCGACGCACCATATCGGCTGCGGTGAGAATGCGATTCCCCACATAATCTCCCGCCAGAACAACCACTATGTCTGCTGGCGCTGGAGTTTCGTCGTGGATCAGGTATCCGCCCAAGGCGCTAAGCCAGTAGGAATGAGTAACGAGCAGGAGGACGATCACGACGGCGCCAAACACGAACCATCGGAAACGGCGATTCACTCCGAAGCTACTTGTCCTCGGAGGAGGTCTTCTCTTCCAGGTGTCCCATCGATTTCAGCCGTTGGAACATACGCTCCACTTCCGCTTCGTCGTCGGGTAGCAACAGTGGAGTGCGCGGAGCGGGTAACTGCTTTTTGGCGGCAGCCACGGGAGTGGCCTCGCCCCAGAACTGACGGTAGGGCACGCCGTCGATGAGCGCTTCGCGCGCGAAACGCCGCAGGTCCTGTAATAGGCCGCTGGCGGAATTCTGATCCGCCGGATAGATCACCAGGATGTGGCTCTTATCGGAAAGGGTCAATCGAACCATCAGCGGCATGCTCGAGCTTCGATCCAAGCGCCGTATGTGCCGCCAGGGTATCGCCGCCAGCCCAATCTTAACGTGCGTGTCATAGATCTCGATGGGGGGGCGCGTGGCCAGGTAAAGAACCAGGGTGGCGCTGGCCATGAAAAGAACGGTGGCGATCCAGCAGACGGGACGGCTTAACGAAAACCAGGCCGAGAAAGCGGCCAACGCCACTGCCACGAGTCCAGCCCACAGATAATAACTGGAAACCCGGTAGCGGCTGATGGGCAGTGGCACACTTTCAGACTAACCCGGCAAAAACGGCACGTCAAACCGCGCCGGGGATAGGGGATAGAGCGCTTCAAAAGTGCACCCCCCCTGGAGTGTCGTTTCGCTAGGAGATTGCGCGCGGGCGCGGGCTTTTTGTCTTTCTTGGCTGAAAGAATTGGCGCGTGCGGGCGCGGACGCTTTTCCTTGTAGGCAGCGCGGGGCGCGAGCGCGCTAGCCTTCGGTTCTGTTTTCTTTCATTGCGCTTTAGCCTTTTTTCTTGCAGCGCTGCGCTCGCACGAGGAATGGCGTTGGCGGAATACCAGATAGCGCGGTTCAAAAGGGCCCACACGTGCTGCGGCGCGAATCGGCAAGGCGCTATCGTGAAATTGGATGCTTGGTACCTGCAAATTATGCCTAGCGCATCGTGTGCAACTTCAAGACAGCCACTACATGCCAGCGGCTCTGTATCCGAAAAAGATTAAACTTGAGTATCTTTCGCGCGGCGGAGTTCGTACCATCGTTGCCGATAAGGAAATTAAGGCACCGCTCCTATGCTTCGAATGCGAGCAACGATTCTCCAAGAACGGCGAGTCGGAAGTGTTGCGTCATATCGCGGGGAAGATCGCGAACAAGCCGAGCCCCCTGTTTGCAAAGGTGGCGCCTTTGAATGTAAGAGAGGAAGACGACAGCTAAAGTCGTACTGTGGCACTGATGCAGGCTTGAACATGGACATGTTCGCCTACTTCGGCTTGAGCATCGCCTGGCGCTCGATACATTCGTGGCCGGTTTCAGGTGAGGGGGATACAAAACCGCTGACTCTCGGGCTGTACAAAGAGCCAGTCCGGCAGTTCTTAGCAGAAGAGACTAAAGAGTTCCCACTAGACACGGCAGTGATCGTCATCGTCTGTACCGACAAGGTTTCACGCGAGGCTTGGTTTCTGCCTATACAATCCGACGACATTTGGTATCACGATTTGCGATTCCTCGCATTCGGGGTCCTGTTCCGAGTGACGCTCGGAAAAAGTATGCCGCCTGTCCTTAGGCATGACTCGTGCCACGCTGATGGAAAGCGGGTTCATATGGGTGATGCGTCTAAGAAAACACTTGAAGCGCTCGCCTCTCTGGAACTCTAGCGGAAGCGCCACCAGCTATATTCCGAAAATCTTGACAGACTAACGCTGGAGTAACACGGCTGATGTAGAAGATCTAGATTTTCCGAAGTGGAATTTCCGACCTGCGTACCTGAACAACGGATTGAACAGCGTCGTTGACACCATACGTCCGCACAAGATACATTTCAAGTGTTCGCCTGGTCAGGTCGTAATCGAGCGTCGGACCCTGCCATATCTCAGCTAACGCGTTCTTTGGCAGCGGGATCTCGGCATAAGGTATAACTCCCCACCGGCCAGCACGGAAGTTCAGGCAGCGTGGATTCGGGGATATTAGCCGCCATTCGCGTTCCTCGGAGAAACTTTCGTGCTTGAATGCAAGAGACAGATTAACGGCCACCTCGATGGCTGCGCGCCAAAGCTGCCGTTCCTCCGGACGGTCTCGCTGAAGGATCGCCGATGCCTTGTCGAATAGCATCCTGACCTTCTGGATTTGCTCTTCGCGTCGATAAATGATAGGGACAAGCTTGAACCCAACCTTTGACCCTGCCTCCGACAAAATGTCTCGTCGAAAACCAAGGCAGTAGCCAGTCCCACTCTTACCGTATGCACGCCATTGGGATAGTAAATCAGGTCGGTCACAAAAGCACGCGACGCAAGTCTGTTCCAGGAACGACAACCTCGCGTAGTCACCATTTTTCCAGTGCTGTGCGAAACTTCGTTCTAGTTCATCCTGGGGCACGATCTCAGATGCAACTTCGCGAACTAGGTCGATGCCATAACGGACCTCCGTTGCATCGTTCATTCCAAGCGCGCAAGAGGCCCACAGCCTCGGCCCGCCCTCGGAAATCGTTGGCGTCTGGATTATTAGAAAGCACAATTCCGCCGACGTGTAATGGAACAGCAATTCGGGAAGCTCGATGTTGCTGGACAACCAGTCGATACTAATGGTCTCCAGTTCCTTAAGATATAGCTGCACGACGCGCTCTTTCGCCATAGCTGTACATGACTCCTCTGAGAGTAGCCAGTGTCGCACCGCGCTCAAAGTATAACGAGGATCGGTGCGCGAAAATGACACGCGGCACTGTCTACAGAGTAGCAACAGGGGCCGGTTCAAGGTGCCAGCCGTATACATGCCATGCCCGGCTCGGGTCTACCGCCAGTACGACGGCAGATTTGCGATTTGACGAGGCGATTTCCCTCGCGATACGTGCCAGATCGGCGGTTTCAATTTGAATTGCGTAGATGCTGAACACGCATAATGCCGCCTCGAAAGCAACGTTGTTTCCACGGCCTCTGCTTGATAGGAACGAGAGCTCAATCAAGCATTGGGCTAACTGATCGCGTTCAGGAAAGCTGCAGTCCAGCAAAGCGTCCGTCACGTCTGTGAAAGGCAGGTGTTCGATCTTCTCAATTTTATCTATCAGTTCATCGAGCGGCTTGGGAATATGTTGCGCGGGGCGGGATGCTGGCGTTTCACGATCACCCAGCTTGTGCATGAAATAATTGTCGAACTCCTCCGTGTGGCTCGTAAACGCGAGTATGTCGAAGCCCACGGGCGGCCTTGGTGGCGTCGGGCCGTTTTTCAGATATAGACCCAGCCAGTTCATCTCATCTCGATCTCCAAAGACATCTTCGCGGTTTCCGACCGAAAGTCGCCATCGTAAGTAATGCGCGAATTCGGAGGGACGCAACAGGATCTCGGAAATCGCCCTGAGATCTGTAAGGCAGATAGCCCAAATGCTTTCCTGAATCGCGAGAATGCTCCGTATCTCGCTTAGCTCCGATGTGAAGACATCGAGACTATCTAAAGACACGGTGATTGGTAGAAACTCTGTAACTCTGGACTTATCAATCTCGATACTTGTCCCATCAGGGCGTCGAAAAGTTGGATGTTCCGAAGACTGGATATAGTTACGCGCTCGAATCGCTTGGCGGGCAGCATCACCGACAAGCTCTCCTAATCGAGCTTTGAACCCGTCCGCCTTCATTCCATGGCTCCTTCCGCCAGCTTTGCCTTCAATGAGGTACGCATAACGGTCAAAGATGACGAGCCCGTCAAGTTCCGCTTCTTGGTCACCTCCGATGGGATAGTACAGTGCCTCGGCTACCGATGCCTGTGGCAAAAGGCGCTCGAAGCAGCGTAGAGCCTCCCGGACGAGGAAGCTCGCCCGGTGCGCCTGGTACGCCTCCCAGGACTCGTGGCCATGCAAACGCTCCTCTATACACGGCTTGATAGCCCAGAGCAGACGATATGGTACCGGGCAAAACCATTTCTCATCCAACTTCACGATAAGCCGACGCTGAAGAGTGTGCTTTGGGGATGGCAGCAAGAAACCTTTTGGTGTCGAACCAGGTGTGACTTCGAACATGCTCAGGAACTGACGCGCCGTCTCTGGAGAGGTGTTCGCGGCCGCTGCGAGCTCAGATGCGGTAAATGACAACTGGTCGGCTAGCGCCACAAATGCCCAACTCCAAATCATGAACTGCATGGTGCGTTTGCGATCTTTCGGCCTCATGTTCCGAAATCGATCAAGGACTACCTTGTCATCGTCGGGTCCCTCATAATGGCCAGTTGACATATAGCGGGTGAGGTCGGCTTCGAGCTTTGCATGTTGCCGCCGTGCTTCATGTATACGGTCCGTGATCCTGCCGAGCATGATGGAGCCGACGGCATCTGTGAGCAAGCGCATTTGTTGGTACGAAAAGCCGAGCATGTCGCGCACAGGTTGGTCCAGCTGCGCGCCCCCGAAAAGCCCATCCAGCACGTCGATCCAGTGCTGAGTGTAAGCAGGGGGACCAACAACCATGTATCGGAACATCCCGAAGAACTCGGCTCGTCTGAGAGCTTCCGTTTCTGATGTAGTCCGCGGATCAGCGTTCCGCGCCATCTGATACCACATTGTGTCCCGGAGAATCCCTTCCATCAGGTCTTGCGCACGGGAAATATCCGCGCCGTCAACGACCAAATGTGACGTTAGCCGAAGTTCAGAGGACTTCAACTCAAGAAGGGCTGCATATTCGATCACGTGCGGTCTTTGGGGCGCGTCCCATTCGCGATATGTTTCGGCGTTGAAAATACCATTTCTTAACCAGAGATGTGCAACAAGGTCGAAAGAAGAGTACTTCAGAATCAACGACGTGAGTTCATCGACAGCGCTTCGGATATGCTCGACTATTTTGGGTCTTGATTCCCAAAGCCGTTGCTTAAGGAGTTCGAGTTCTTCCGGTGTCCGATGAGTGCTCCATTGAATGGATTTACCAACGCGCTTGATTGTTAAGTCATCGCTGCTGAACTCCTCGTTTACGAGCCTACGCGACCTTCTGGACATTGCTATTATCTGGCTCGGTCGGACTTGCCGCGATAGCCCGCCAAGACAATCGTCGCTGATCGTCGCAAACGTGCGGCTCCTTGGCGGCTGCATTTCATGGGATGGAGTTTAGCCATTCGCTTACGTTTAAGCAAGCTGTGGTAGCCGTTTTCGTCTCATTCCAGGCGGCATGAATGAGCGGAACTGGCAATGCGATGATTTCCTTTATTAGCATAAACCATTCATCATCGACCAGGGTTCCAGATCGAGTCTCATCGAAGAAGCCCCAGCCGTGCCAGGACATTTCCGTTTTTCTTAGTCAACTAACTTGCAGATTAAAGACACGTGTTCGCGATGAGCGTTTGCAATCTCGACGAGGACGGCAACTATTGGTACCGAAAGTCGGAGTCTCACCCTAGGGCAGACTTCGAGGCTGTGGCTCTCAGATTCCGCACCCACACTGCCGGAATGCTAAGCATTCCGGAGCCCCCATTGCACTGGTACGAGGCAGCGAACAAGCATGAGGCTTCTGCATAGTTCGATCGGTGTGTTGAGACAGCGGATGATGCGTTTATTTTTGATATCAGCAAGGATAATCCTATCGACCTACCTTGTGAATATTTCAGATGGCCGCAAGCCGAACCCGAAAGAGTAATCCATGGGGGATGTACGTACCGCGCGGACTCTCGTATCATGATTGCTTGCGACCGTGCCGATGATTACGTATTACGAGCGATCGCCCATGAATGTCGGCACTTGTTTCAAGACGCAAAGTACGGCTCGGATTGGCGCTTCGACAATCGTGATGCCGCGGAATACGATGCCAGCCAATTCGAGGCCAGAGTCTTCGAAGATGTCGACGTGCACTAGTTTAAGGCGGGCACACGGATTCAGCGCTCCACCCGTCAAACCGGCGCCGTCCTGAGAATGTGAATTCCCTGCCAGACATAATGCACACCGCTCCAGGCCGTGCCGACAACCATCAGCCAAAGTGCCAAGTCCACCGGCGTGGGAATACCATCGTGCGCCCCCATAACCACCAGCGCGGCGGCGATTTGCAGAAACGTGCTGATCTTGCCCCATACTGATGGAGGGAATTTCCGCACCGAGGTGAATAGAAGTCCGTAGGCGGCCATTGCCAGGATCAGTATGTCTCTCGCGAATACCAGCGCGACCATCCACCACGGGATCGCGTGCGCGACGCCCAAAGCAACATAAATCGCACTGAGCAGGATCTTGTCGGCCACCGGATCGAAGTAAGCGCCCGCGGCACTCGATTCGCCCAAGCGCCGCGCCAGAAAACCGTCGATGACGTCAGAAATCCCGGCGGCGAAGAAGAGGATAATCGCACGTCCGTAGTGCCCATTCAAAATGGCCAGCACCACGAAGGGCGTCAGGACCAGCCGCGCCAGCGTGAAGAGGTTCGGAAGAGTAACCAAACTTCTAGGTTACGAAACCAAATCCTACGACACCAAATGTTATGACACCAGGGCGTGCGCCACGCGCGTGGCCAGTTGATCGAAGCTCAAAATCTCGTAGAGCGAAGGATCGGACATGATGCGCGCCACCAGCGCGGTATGCATGGCGTGCCCGGCCCGCTCCGCGATCACATGGCCCAGCAGCGGCTTGCCGATGAGCGCCAGATCGCCGATCAAATCGAGAGCCTTGTGCCGGCAGCATTCATCCACGAACCGCAGCCCGTCCGGATTCTCGACCCCCTGGCGGGTGAAACAGATGGCGTTGTCCAGCGCCGCGCCGCGTATCAAGCCCATGTTGCGCATCTGGTCGAGTTCGTAGGAGAAACCGAAAGTGCGCGCCGGCGCGATCTCTTCGGCATACCGCTCCGGCGTCACTTCCATATCGAGCGATTGCTGCCCGATCATCGGATGCTCGTAAAAGACATCGCAAGTGAGCAGGAACCGGTCCGACGGCAGGATTGAAATTCGCTTGGGTCCCGCTTCCACCGTAACGGGCCGCCGGATGTGAAGGAAACGCTTGCGCCGGCGATAAGACTTTAATCCCGCCTCGCGCAGCAATTCGACGTACGGCAGTCCGCTGCCATCCAGGATGGGAACTTCGAGATTATCGATTTCCACATACGCGTTGTCGACGCCCATGCTATAGAACACGCTCAGCAGATGCTCGGTAGTGGAGATGAGCACGCCTTGGCGCATCAGGCTGGTTGCGTAGCTCACGCGCGCGACATAGCGCCAACTGGCCGGCACCGGGAAATTATCCAGGTCCGTGCGAATGAATACAATGCCCGTCGAGGGTGGCGCTGGCAGGATTCGAATCGAAACCGGAACTCCACTGTGCAATCCGACGCCGCTCGCTTCCACCGGGCGCTGGATGGTAGTCTCAAAACGCACTGCCACCTCCTCGGGGCGACAGCCCGATCCATCTCTGGTTTTGATCCAAGGCTCCATTGTACTAGTGACAAACCCCTGCCGCTACCCTTTTGATTCGCAAAGGTTTGTAAAGTTATCACTGTTGCAAAAATGCAACACTTCGAGCCTCGATCTGTGGCGGATTAACGTCAGTCTCGGGTTCGTTTTTGCGGACAACGGCGAAACAGGCGCGCTATCCTGATCAGTGGATGCCCAAAGTTCCTGGGGCGGCCGCGCAAGCTCGCCATCGGCCGCGCCTGTTCCTGATCGATAGCTACGGCTTCATTTTTCGCGCCTATCACGCGCGCGCCCGCAGCGGCGCTCCGCCCATGCGCACCACCACCGGTATTTCCACCGAGGCGGTTTACATTTTTCATAATATGGTCCGGAAACTGCGCGCGGACTACCATCCGGAGTTCATCGCGGCGATCTTCGAATCCGGAAAAACTTTTCGCGAAGAGGCGTTCGCGGGCTACAAGGCCAATCGGACTGAAATGCCGCCGGATCTGGGCGAACAGATTCCTCACATCCGCCGATTGCTGGACGCCATGCGCATCCCGATACTCCAAACCGTCGGTTTCGAAGCCGACGATGTGATCGGCGCGATCGCCCGGCGCGCTAGTGAAGACTACGACGTCGTGATTGTATCCAGCGACAAAGATATGCTGCAGCTGGTTGATGACCGCGTCCATATGTACAACCCGGTCAAGATGGATATCTGGTACGATCCTGCGACCGCCGAGCAGTTTATGGGTGTGAAGCCCACCCAGGTGGCCGATCTCTTGGCCCTGATGGGCGACACGGTGGACAACATTCCGGGCGCGCCTGGGATCGGTGAAAAAGGCGCGCGCGATTTGATCCAGCGTTTCGGATCTGTGGAAGCGGCCATCGAACATGCGGCCGAAGTGGAGCGCAAGACCTACCGCGAGAGTCTGCAGAACAATCGCGAGCAGATACTGCTCAGCAAGCGTCTGGCGACCATCGATACGACCGTGCCGGTGGAAGTTCCCTTGGAAGATTTGGTCACGCGCGAGCCTGACCTGGCGGAGCTGAAGAAAATCTACAAGGAGATGGAGTTTTATAGCCTCCTGAAGGAGCTTGGCCCGACTGAAGACGCACACACTCGCGATTACGCCACTATTTCCAGCCGTGAGGGAGCCGTCCAGTATGGCGAAAGCCTAGCGAAACTCGATCCTGAGAAGCCGATCGCGTTCGCGCTTCAATCGTCGGTGGAAGGTGACCTGCCGCTGACCATGATGGGCGTGTCTTACGAGCCCGGCGTGGCGCGCGCGCTTTCGATCGATTTTCTGGACGTGCTGAAGCCGATTCTAGAAGATCCGGCGCGGCCCAAAGTTGCGCACGACATCAAGGCGTTGGCGCTAGTCCTGGCAAAGAACGGGATCGAAGCGCGAGGTTTCCAGCACGACGTAATGCTGTACTCGTTTCTGCTCTGCGCGGATCCTTCCGGTTGCTCGCCAGAAATATTGGCCGAGCGCTACCTCGACCGCAAGCTGCATTCCGCCGCGGAGCAACATGCCGACCTGGCGATCACCTTGGCAGAACGGCTGGCGCCAGAGATCGACCAGCAGGGTTTTCGCGAAATTTACCAGACCATCGATTTGCCGCTCTCTGGAGTGCTGGCGCGCATGGAGACCACCGGAATCCGAATCGATCCGGTGCAGCTTAAAGCGCTCTCCGGACAACTCGAAACCGAAATCCAGCGGCTGTCTAGCGAGATTTACGAGCTGGCCGGCAAGCCGTTCAACATCAATTCTCCGGTGCAGCTCGGCAAGATTTTGTTTGAGGAAATGAACCTTCCGGCTCCGGTGAAGTACGGCAAAGGCAAAACTATTTCGACGGCGGCGGATGTGTTGGAAGGCTTGGCGGCCGAGCATGAGATCGCGCGCAAGGTGCTCGAATACCGGCAGCTCACCAAGTTAAAGGGAACGTACATCGACGCGCTGCCGGAATTGATCGATCCCAAAACTGGGCGGCTGCACACCACATTCAATCAAGCCGGCGCCGCGACAGGCCGGTTGTCCTCTTCGAATCCCAACCTGCAAAACATCCCGATTCGCACCGAACTGGGCCGCGAAATTCGCTCCGCATTCGTGCCGCGCCAAGGCTGGAAGCTGGTGGTGGCCGACTATTCGCAGATCGAGCTGCGGCTGCTGGCGCACATGTCTCACGATCCGGTGCTGGTGACAGCTTTCCGCAACGGCGAGGATATCCACACCCGCACGGCTGCCGAGGTGTTCCGCGTGCCTCCGTTGATGGTGACATCCGACATGCGGCGAAATGCAAAGGCAGTGAACTTCGGGATCGTCTATGGCCAGACGCCGTTCGGCCTCGCAGCGTCGCTGGGCATCGATCGCAAGGAGGCCGAGGAATATATCCGTACCTATTTCGAGCTTCACGCGGGAGTGAAGAAATTCATTCAGGAGACGATCGCCAAAGTGCGCGAGACCGGGTTTGCCCCGACCTTATTTGGACGCAAGCGGCCTATTCCGGACATGCACAGCCGCAATCCTAACGCGCGATCGTTTGCCGAACGCACGGCCGTCAACACACCGCTGCAGGGAACCGCGGCGGACCTGATCAAGCTGGCGATGATTCGCATCGATGATACCCTGCGGCGCGAGAAGTTAGAAACGAAGATGCTGCTGCAGGTTCACGATGAGCTGTTGTTCGAGTCGCCTCAGGCCGAAACGAAGAAGGTATCCGAGCTGGTGAAGCAGGAGATGGAAAATGTTCACAAGCTCGATGTGCCCCTAATCGTGGACGTTGGCGTCGGCGAAAATTGGCGGGATGCGAAATGAAACGCGCAGGCTTCCCGTTCTTCTTTGCATTGCTCTGCGCTTGTTCGAGATCGCCACAAGCCCCGGCGGAGTTCAAGGTTAGATTCGATACCAGCAAAGGGCCAGTCGTTATCGAAGTTCATCGAGATTGGGCGCCCAACGGCGTCGACCGCTTTTACGAGCTGGTGAAAAGTGGCTATTACGACGAGGCGCGTTTCTTCCGGGTGGTGCCCAATTTCGTGGTGCAGTGGGGCATCAACAAAGACCCGAAGATCTCCCAGAAATGGAGCCAGAATTTCATCCCGGATGACCCAGTGAAGGAAAGCAATCACCTTGGCTATATCACTTACGCCAAGCGCGGGCCCGATACTCGGACTACGCAACTCTTCATCAATTTGGCTGACAACGCATCACTCGACGCGATGGGCTTTGCTCCGTTCGGCAAAGTGAGCGAGGGGATGGAGGTCGTGCAGAATTTATATTCCGGTTACGGACAGACTCCCGACCAAAACCTGATCCAGCTCCAAGGCAACGACTATTTACAAAGCCAGTTCCCACAATTGGATTACATCAAGACGGCGAGAGTGTTGCAGTAAAACCATGCGATACCTGGTGAAAGCGCGCCTAAAATCCGGCCGGGCACATGCCTTGCTCAATGCCATCGAAAACACGACGTTGGGCCAAGGGTCGGTGGCCGGCGACGAATACCTGCGCGACATGCAGAATGCTCGGATGTCGGACGACGGTACGGCTCGCTGGGTGGAGATTTGCTTCTGCGCCACGCCGCTACAGGAAGAACGGCCGTACTGGGAAGAATATTTCGATCTGGTCCGTATTCAGGACGCCCATGACCGGCGGCGCTGTCGCGATCAGAACGGTTCAGAACCATGGGCGTGTATCGATTGCGACTGCACGGAGCGGCTAGAGCAGAATCTGGGTGCTAAGGGCAAATCGTTTCTTGCGGCGCTCCGGCGTGAAGCGCCTAGTTGTGAATAGCTGGCAGACTTACGCTGATCCTGCCGTCGGACGACGCCAGACATACCAGCGGCTTGCCCGACCCGTTTATGTTCGCGAGCTCAATCGCAACCACGCCGGAGGCAGAGATCATCTGCGAGTCGGCGGTGGGGGCGCCACAAGTATCATCGGCCCATACTCGCGCTTGCGTTCCCGAAGCCAGGCGCGCCTTGACCAATACCGCGCTATTGCCCTGCCAGGCGAGCGTTCCTTCCGGCCCAACGTTGACGGCTACTTGTGTGGTCATGAGCGAGGAATGTTGTGCCCACCCCCCAGCCACGAACAGCAATCCAACAACAATCGACCGTTTCAGCATGATGAAAACGCAGTCCGATTATACACGTGGATTCCCCGGGACACAAAGGAAACTTTCAAAGCAGTCGATGGAGTACCGAATCAAGAAAGTACTGATCCAGGCTGAAACTTCCTGCCGAATCGGGCGTCCAATCCCTGTACCATACAGGGGAGAACTCTATGTCGAATAATAACCAGCCATTCCTCACCGACGTGAAGGAACTGCGGGCTAGGGCGCGCACCAGCCTCGAAAAGGGCGCTATTACGCCGGCATATCAAGGGGACGTCAAGCAGACGATCGAGATCCTGCAGAGCGTGCTTGCCACGGAAATTGTTTGTGTGCTGCGCTACACAATGAATGCCATCGCGGCCACCGGCATTGCCAGCGAGGGCGTAAAGGAAGAGTTCGACGAGCATGCCAAGGAAGAGCAAGGGCACATGCGGGAGGTGGCGGAACGAATCAATCAGCTAGGAGGAAAGCCCAACTTTAACCCGGAAGGATTGGCGTCGCGGGCGGCCTCACAATACGGCGAAGGTGGAAACCTGGTCGAAATGATCAAGGAAAACCTGATCGCCGAGCGCATTGCCTGCGAGCATTATCGCGAGTTGATCCGCTATTTTGCGGACAAGGATCCGACCACGCGCGTGATGATGGAAGGCATCCTCACCAACGAAGAAGAGCATGCCAACGACATGCACGACCTGTTGGTCGCCCATGAGGGCAGGCCCATGCTCTCGAAATAAATCGCTAGGATGCCTCCAGGCTTTCCGCCATCTCGAGCAGCTTAGTTACTGTATTCCAATTTCTTCCGGTTCCGGGCGTCTTTAGCGTCCTCTCGATGAGAGCCGGCGACAACTTCGCTCGTCCGATGCCGTTCGGAAAATAGGCATAGACTTCGCGGCCCACGATACGCAATTCCTCCGGATCGGCTTTGATCCCGAGCATTTTGTCCCGAACTTCCGGAGCCGGATGGGTGGCAAGAAACGTGACAAGCAGTCTACTGGGCTCGATGCCGCTCCGCGACGCGAAAGGATTTTTCCCAATAACCTCTCTCAGCTCGGAAGTGCTACGGATAATGACAGTGGGACGAAAGCCGTAAGTCTGTTCGATTTTGGTTTCGATCCGCTTGGCTAACTGAGAGAGGTCTCTCGCAGTAGTTTTGAAAACGACATTGCCGCTCTGCACGTAGGTTTGTGCGCCGCGCAGTCCGAGCGATTCGCACATTCTTCGGAGCGACTCCATTTTGATGCTGTTGTGGCCGCCAACATTGACGCCGCGAAGCATGCAGATTGCGGCCGGCATCCATTCTATTCTACGCTTCCCGCCCGATGTAGCAAATGAGCCGCCCCGGGCGGCAGCCCTCAGCATGCCGGCCTGGAAGGCACGGCGGCCCCACATGGGCGGCACATCAGGCCTGGGACCATACGCTGAACCAAGAGGAATACCGCCCGCCTGCTGCGCGGCCACGAGTTCCAGGAAACTGCCGATTGGCGATGGCCCTGGAGGGTCGCACACAGCTCTGGCTCGAAATGGTAGATTGCTTACGCGAAAACAGTCGCGCGTACTCGTCACTATCTTCGGATTTGTGCCTCTGCCACGTGATACCCCGGCGTGCCCTGCCGGCCGGCGCCAGGCCCCAGTCACCTATTATTTGTGATACCGTGCGCTCAAGGGAGGGCAGCAATGTTGAATTGGCTTGTGCGTTTTTGGCGTCGAATTAATCGCTGGATGCGTCGCCGGACCTCTCCGCCTTCAGCTCCCGCGTACCATCGTGCAAATCTCCATGGTCGTCATCGCTAGCATGCGACCTTATGCTCCGCGATTGGGTAACCGATGCCCGCTGTTGTGACGGCTGACAGCTGCTCACTGCGCGGTTTTCACGGGCGCTGACTAGCCGGTGACGGACGCGGTAGGCGAGAATATGCGATCTCAACCCCCTGCGTTTGAGCGCCAGATCATGAAAAGCTGGCGATCTCGGCGTCGGACTCGACGGCCGGCGTCGCTGCGACTGAAAACACATTCAATTTTTGCAAAAGTTAACCCGGCATCCGATTTATCAATAGTACTGTTGCGATAGTACTAGAACCTTTTGCCGTTTGAACGACTTCCCCTATGACCAATGGGGGGGTATACTACGCTGACGGTTTTAATTTTGCGACAACAGCTCCTCGTGTGGCCTAGACAGAAAGCGAGCTGAAGCAGAAGGTTCCCGTGCATAGCAAGAGACCCAAACTCACACCGGAGTTTTGTGGTAGTACGTTCCGTTTCGACCTGGGAGTCAAGTGATCCACGTTGAGGTTCGCGCAGTATGCAGCAGATAGTAGACCTCGCAGAAGCGATTTACGGCCTCACTCTCCGCTCCTGGCTGCCTTTTCTGGCCCTCATGGCGGCTACTCTCAATCTGGGCCTCAGCCAAACACCAGTGTCAATAGTGTCCGCCGCGGATTATCGCGCCTACGTAGCTCCCCAATCGCAGGCCGCTGTGCTGGGAGTCAACCTTGCGGACTCTACCGATTTTGGAGAAGTGAATGCAATGGGTCAGTTCAGCACAGAAATCGCTGGGACCACAGTACAAGTCTGTGCCGAACCCGCAGGCCTCACTTTTGTTTCTCCCGCGCAGATCAATATTATTATTCCAGCCGATTTGAAACCAGGCATTTGTCCGGTGGTTATTACTACCAACGGCCGGACGTCGATCGGAACCGCTGACGTCAGGCCGCTATCTCCGGCATTGTTTACCATCGATGGGAGCGGAACCGGGCAGGCTGTGGCACTAAACACGGTGACCCGTAAGGCGGCCCCATTTTCTGTACTTACCCCAGAGAACCTCAACAGCGGCGAAAGTACTCACGTAGCCCTGTCTGGGACCGGTTTCCGAAACATCTCCGCCGTGTTCCAGCATGGCGCTAGTCCGGCAACGGACGTTTATGGGACGATTACGAATCCTTCAGGCAAGTCTTGGGTCGTTCCAGTAGAGTACATCGGACCAGTGCCCGGTCTTGCTGGCGTCGATCAGATTACCATTGCGCTTCCACCGGCGCTGGACGGATCTGGAATGGTCTATTTCACGGTAACCGTCGGATCGCTGCGGTCGAATCCGGTCACGCTAAATATTGCTAGCCTCGGTTTGCCAGCGATTACGAGCTTTGCGCCAAGGACCGGTCCGCCGGCCTCCCGTATCAGGATCATGGGAGCTAATTTTGGAACTCCGGAGATGATTGCGGCTGGACGTATTGCGCTCTCGCTGAAAGAGTCAAATGGAGTTCAAGTGTCGTTAACGCCCGATTACGTGGATTCATCCCAGCTCCAGTTCACCATGCCCAGCATGCCAGTGGACTATTCAACGCTTTACTACGGTCCGGTGACTCTGTGTGTACAGGTGGATAGTGCCACGACCTGTTCTGATGCTTTTGAACTGACGCGGCCGGCTCTTGCCAGCACCGTGCCGGGCCAAACGCTTCTGACCATCCTTCGTAGTTCCCTCCAAAACGGCGTCTCTAATCTGAACCAACTTGGTGAAAAACAGGTTGCTCAGACTTTGTCTGCGCGCACCGACAGCATCCTGGCGCAATACGCAACTTTAGTAAATAGTGCGGCGTCGGGTAACCCGCGGGTAATTACCTTGCACCGTTCTGATGGAAGCCAAATAACGGCGACGGTCGATGCTACGTTCCTTAACCGGTTGGATCAAATTGCCGCGTCTTTGCAGCCGATCCTGACGGGCGCCGCCCCCTCCCCCGGGGCTGAGACGAGGGGGGACACGCTGCAGCCGCCATGTCTTAACTCGACCGAAGCGGCTCTCCAGGCCGCTAGAGAAGCATATCGTAAGGCGCTTTCAACTTCTGAGGCAATCCTCCAGACGGCTGTCCTGGCTCCGGTGGCGGATGCGCTGTCACGCTGCATAGACGCGAATAGCGACGGCTGCATCGCAGATGCAAACTCTGGAATGGTAATCGGTGAGGTAACGGCTCATCTGTTAGCGGGTCTACTCGCAAATCCACTCCTCGCAGTCCTGGCAATAGACACACAACCGGTATTTCTAGATTCGATCCAGATTTTGTCGGCCACACCCACGTCTCAGCAGCCGGTGCTGCCAATTGGATCATTCGGATCCGCCCTCCAGCTACAACTTGGACAACAGGCGGACCTCACCGTTCAGGGGCATTTCGTATCGATAACAGGTGCTAAAACCGCACACCAAATTGTGCAGCAGATCGTATTTGACGCCCTAAGCGGCTCGCGGTTGCCAAAGCAACTGGGCGACAGTCTTGCAAGCGACGTCACAGGCCTGGTTCTAGACAACCTGAGCGGACTATTGCCGGAAGCGCCATCCGTTCAGGCGGAAAGCTACGTTCCTCTAACTTCGGGTACGCTGCGGATCGATCCAAACGGAATCAATGAGATGACGATTTCTGCTTCATGCGTAAACTCGCCAGGATTCGTGAGCGGCCTCGGGTCGACTAACGGGGAATACGAGCCGGTTGAATTTGCGGTTGACCCGAGCGTCCTGTTGTTATCGAATGAGATCTTCAACAATGCCGCAAAAGGGAGCGTCTTTTCAATCCTCAACGTTGCAGTCGGACCTGGGGCGCCGGGCCTGCGTGTACAAACCGATAAAGGAACCTATAACAATCGAGAGCACGCATTTGTCGAGGGATCCGGTTTTCCGGGTTATTCCCCAGTGGCATTTTCGATTTCGGGCGCCTCGCTGACCGAGAGGATTGAAGTTATTGCATTTTCCGACGGCTCCGGACGGGTTGGGACGCTGATACCCCTATACGCTGCTCAAAAGTCGGGATCTTATAGGTTGAACGCGATCGTTCCGAATTCCGCGCTGCGGGCCAGTGCTTCCATATCGGTCGCCTCCGCTGCCCCGAGCATCGCCAGTATCGTGACATCACCGTCTCCACCAATCAGCGGGCAGGCATTCACCTTTACGATCACGGGCATCGGCTTCAACCCTACCAACGCGATCGTCGTTTTCAACGGTCCACAGTGTACAGCTTCGACGTGCAGTTTTGGCATTAGCGCGCTAAAGACCTTTACTTACACTCAACTGAGCGGGACCGCCGTGCTCCCGGGCGGCGTCTTCACTGTGAATGTTCAGAACGGATCGAACGGGACAGTGTCAAACGGCCTCACACTAAACGTCTCTGCTTCCGCGACCGTAGCGCCTCAAATCACGACCATGACCACCACGCCAAGCCCACCGGTCGCGGCACAGGCATTCCTGTTTACGATCACTGGGACCGGTTTCGATCCGAACGGCGCAATGGTCTTCTTCAATGGCCCCGGTTGCGCGGCATCGACGACATGCTTCATTTCGAACAGTGGATTGCTGAGCAGGAGCTCTACTCAATTGAATGGCGTAGCAATTCTAGCCGCCGGCAGCTTCTCCGTGACGGTTTTCAATGGACCAATTGGGAATATTTCGAATGCACTGGCCCTTACGGTGGCACCGCCTGCCGGGGGCGCACAACTCCAGCTCAGCGGGATCAGTACCTCGCCGAGCCCGCCTGTAGACGGAAAAGCGTTCACGTTTACGGTCAGCGGGTCCGGCTTCGATCCGAGCAGTGCGATGATAGTGCTCAGCGGACCGGGATGCACACCGTGCAACATTCCCAATAGCGCGCTATCGAGCGCGACGTCTACACAATTGAGCGGCCCCACAACTTTGGCTTCAGGCAGCTTTACGGTAACAGTGCAAAACGCCTCTGGCATGCCCTCGAACGGCCTGACTCTCACCGTGTCGAACTCTGTAGCGCCGCAAATCAGCGCGCTCGCCACAACACCGAATCCACCCGCTGGCGGACAAGCATTTACGATGGCAGTCACCGGGACGGGGTTTGATCCGAACAGCGTGCTCGTCACCTTCACTGGGCCGGGATGCGCACCGTGCAGCATTGCGAGCACCGCCCTGTCGAACAAGACCTCCACGCAATTTGGCGTGAGCGCAACCCTGGCGCCAGGAAGCTTTACCGTGACCGTGCAGAACGGATCGACTGGCACTCCCTCGAACGGGTTGTCCCTCACTGTATCGAGCCCTACCGGCGTAGCGCCCAAGACCAGCGGGCTCACGACAACACCGACTCCACCCGTCAGCGGCCAGGCATTTTCCTTTTCTATTACCGGGACCGGCTTTGATCCCGCTAGCGCAATGGTTTCCTTCACGGGGCCAAGTTGCACGCCATGTACCATTGCCAATAGCGCCTTGACGAGTAAGACCTCGACACAATTGAATGGAACCGCAACCCTTACCTCTGGCAATTTCAGCATCACAGTTAACAACGGGCCGAGCGGTGCGCCTTCCAACGGCCAGTCGCTTACGGTATCGGGGGCAACGACAGCTCCGAGCGTCACCGCCATCGTGACATTGCCAAATCTTCCAGTAGCCGGACAGACATTCACGTTCACAATCAATGGGACGGGCTTCGATCCGGCCAGCGCCATGGTGATCTTCACCGGACCGAACTGTATGCCCTGCAGCATTAACACAACGGCGCTGTCGACCAAGACGCCCACACAATTGAGCGGGATGGCAAGCTTGGTGTCGGGCAGCTTTACCGTGATGGTGCAGAACGGACCGAGTGGCGCGCCGTCGAATAGTGTGCCGCTCGCGATATCTGGATCGTCGCCCGGCGGAGGGCAGATCACCGTTACCAATGCCGTCATTGGCCAGAATCTGCAGGCGCCGCTTATCATCACGCTGAATCCCCCGGCGCCATCGCCAAGTGGAGTGACCCTCACGATCACCTCAGCGAATCCGAGCTTGGCGCTCGTGGGTGGCGGCATTTCTGCTGGAAAAGCCCAGATTCAGCCGGTGCTCAGTGCAGGAACAAGTACGATTTCAACGATCGTACAGGCGCTGGCCTCATCCGGCACCGTTACCATCACCCTTTCGGCGCCGGGCTATACCGATGCACAGGCTACGATCACCCTCGCTCCGGCTGGATTCATTCTGCAGGGGCCCAACGGAACAGGCGCCGCATTCTCGACTTTCGAGGGCGTGGCTACACCGCTGACTGTGGCGCCGGTGTATCTAAATCCAGACGGTAGTGCTGGTGCAATTGAGCAAATTGCCGGTGGCTACTCTGTTAACGTCACGGTGTCAACGGATGTTCCTAGCGTCGGGACAGTTTCGCCTGCATCGCTTGGATTCAGTGGCGGCGTGAACGGTGCCGGCCTTAGTTTCACAGCCAGCACTACGACAGCCGGTAACGTCGATGTTCTCATCAATTCTCCCGCTGGATTTGTAAACCCAACCACCGGCTCGCAGATTAATGTCACGGTTCAGGGGTCCGATATAATTGCGTTCAGCGCAACCATCGGCACTGGTCTCGAGACCAATGTGAACGCCTCGCTCAGCGGTCCGGTCGGCGCTCCCACGGCATTCACATTCCATAGTAACGATCCAACGAAATTGCTTTTCTCATCCTCTCCTACCACGGTCGGGACTCAGGATCTGACCGTCACAATTTCAACCGGTCAAGACCATACCCAGGACGTCTTCGCGCAGGCAATAGGAGCCGCTGGCACCAACGCCTCGTATCAACTGTCCGCATCCGGCTTCAGCCCGGCAAGCGGAACCGTAAGTATTGTCAGCTCTGGGCTTTTATTTCAATCCCCAGGTGGCTTCGGGGCGGTTTCGTTTAGCGAGCCTCTAGCTGCTGGCGCCGCTACTATCACCGTCTTCACCGGATCCGCGCCGGGTGGTGTCTTCAGCGCTGCCCAACTGGTAGTTGGCGGTCGCTCGGTGTCGGTGAATGTAGCTACCAATGCGCCGTCGGTCGGCGGTATCAGCTCTTCACCCATCACAATTTCAGGTGGATCGGGCAGCGCCAGCACGTTGTTCCAACCCGTCGGCCCGGGCTCTGCGGGAATCACAGCCAGTGCCGCGGGATTTGGGTCGGGGACCGTCACGGCAACTATCACAGCTGCAAACCTGGTTATTGACAGCGGAATCCTGATCGGTCAGAACCTTGAGCAACCGGCGAACGTAACCATTCCGGCGCCGGCGGGAAGCGGAGGGGCATCTGTAACCATCCAAAGCAATTCGCCTTCACTACTGCTCGCCGTCAACGCCACCGATCCGGGAGCGCCACAGATTACGGTTCCGATTGCGCAGAACTCCAGGGTCGGAACCTTCTTCATCTATGCGCTCGGCAATTCCGGTTCAGGGACATACACAGCCACCTTCCCAGGTGTCAGTCCGGTAACAGGAACAGCTCAATTCACGAACTCTGGTTTCGTGATCATCTCAACTGGTTCGACTACGATCGATCATACGACGCAAACTAGTACACAGCTCGAGATCTTCGCCGCGCTCCTCGATCAAAACGGCGCGCCGATCAACTTCACAACGCAACCTCTGGCTGGCAATCAACAGCTTCGCGTTGCGATCCAGAGCAACTCGGCCGCCGCAACCGTATCGCCAACTGTTACAGTTATGCCAGGCTCCGATCACGCGCTGGTACCAGTCACGATTGTGAGTACGGGGATGGCCACGATTTCCGTGTCCCAGCCGACAGGCTTTAGCGCACCGAACTCGTTCACGTCGGTGGTGCTTAACATCCAGTGAGGATGGAAAACACAGCTCCCCCGGTCAAAAGACCAGGTGGGCAAAAATTGGAGTGCCGCGCGGAGTCAGCCGGCGCCGAACGAAGTTAGGCGGGCAGTGGATCGAGTGAGAGTCGCTATCGCCGTGCCGGAGGCGCTTGACTCAAAATTGCGACCACTGGTCTGAGCTCTCCATCGGGTTGAAGCTCGATCTTCCCTGCATTCAACCATCGGCCATTTGAGTCTTGCGCTTGAATCCAGAGAAAAGAATGCAAGCCGGATAGAACTGTGAATGAAAATCGTCCCTGTTCATCGGGTTGAGGGGGAGAATTCGTGTGCCATGAATACTCGGCAGAGCTGATCATGATAGACGCACTCGCGGCCGGACGCCCGTCCGGCCAAAGTACAATACCAGTCACCAATCGGGGCTTGCAAAGTGTCCTGAGATAGATATCTCGATCCGTAAGCGTCTCGGCACGATCGACATGAATCACCGGCGCCCGCTCGCGCTCATGGATATCCGGGAAATAAGTGCGCACATAGGGGCTCTCTGCGCTGGGTGGGTTGCTCAGATTGATCCCAAGGTAATAATCCCCGGGCCGTACTCCTTTCAGTTCGTACTTGCCGTCTTCATCGGAATACGCCGTAAATTCCGGAGTGATGCCCCACCCGACCGGCACAAGTTCTATGCGCTGGTGGACGACTCCGTTCGCTTCCGAATCCAGCACTCGACCCATGATCCTGCCATCCAATTGGAGTGGCACGGCAACATGTACGCATCCGCGATCATGCACGGTCACTTCTGTCTCTTTAGTCGACGTGCTTGTGTAATCGGGGAACGATGCTCCAATTCTGTACTGTCCGGGCCGGAGGCCCGCAACTTCATATCTTCCCTCTTTGTCGGATGTCCTCTCGATATGAGTTCCCTCACCGGTAATAGAAACCTTCGCACCTACGAGATTCTTATGTTCTATGCTGCCGGCAGAGTCGCGGGTAAAGTCCGCAATTTCGCCATAGATGCGTCCGCCCGCCGGATTTTGCGCGATACCGCGGAAGAATTCCAAATCAGCCGACGCCTCTGACATCGGCCGCGTTCTGGCACAAGAGGACGTTTGTAGCCGCTTTGTTTGCTCATTGACGAACGCGTAAACAAGATACCGCTCACCAATCTGAAAACGATAGCCGCAGGCGGCATCGCTCATACCGGTGATCACATCGACCTCCTTCTCAATTTCGCCACGATAAACCGCTTCTACATTAAAAGTCGCCGACAACTTAGAATAAGAAACAATTCGCTCGCCAAACTTCTCTTCGATCGACATCGGGGACAAGCGCGCAACCGTCCCGGAGAACACTACTGCCGCGTTCCAATATTCTTCGCAAGGAGGAGTCCCACCGCCGCAGATACATCCAAATCCGGCCCCCTGTGAGAAATACAAGAGTACAAGGCTCAGCCACAGCCGCATATAGCCATTCTGCCATCGAGAGTCGCATTTGACACTTCGGCAACGCTAGGTGTTGTTGAGATCGCAACGGCTCAATTCTGGCGCCTTGCGGGTGATACCCTGACGGCTGTAAATGTTCGAGGAATTGGTAGCGCTAAAGGGAATCGAACGTGTATAGCGTGATGCCCTGCTGGCCGGACCCGGATGAAAATGGTCCTCGTCCTCAAAGGAGGCATCCGTCACCTGGCCCAAAGCCCCAACTATTTTGACGTCCGGCCATAAGGTGGTTGTTTCCCGTGTGCCGTCTGCGTTGCCGCTTACCAGCTCATACGAAGCATCAGATTCATCAGCGGCTCGCCCGTTAGGCTGGCCGTGGCCACATCGGAAGTAATCTTTCCGAACAACTGCGGATTCTTGAAATCCACTATGGAGTTCGGCGCGGAGAAACCGAAATTGTGGAACGGATTCTGGAAGTCGTAGCGGATCTGCAGAATGACGCGCTCTGTAATCCGGAAGTTCTTCTTCGCCGAGAACATCGAGTAGTAGGACGCCGGTCCGGTCAGGATATTGCGTCCCGCATTGCCTGGCGTGAACGGCGGAGGCGGAGCGAACGCGGAGATGTTGCAGGTCGGAAGAGCGCAACCTGCGTAAGTCGCGGGTGCTCCACCGGACGACCCGACCACGGCGTACTCGCCGCTCTGGTTAAAGCGATTCGGTCCGATGTCGTAGCCCAGCCCGAACTGCGACATGGTCGGCGTGGCGACCAGGTTCGGAACGCGGGTCCCGATGTTGACTCCACTCGACAAATTAGGGGTCGGGCCCGAGGTTGGATAGTAGTTGTATGGGCTGTTGGTGAAGGTGAAGCCGAACGGATTGCCGGTATCGACGGTTTGAATCCAGGAAAGGTCATAACCGCCGATGACGTAGTCCAGGATGCCTCCCTTGTTTTTGAAGCGTCGGCCTTTTCCCACCGGCAGCTCGTAGCTGAAGCTGGTGACGAAGCGATGACGCATGTCATAAGCGGCCCGTCCCTTACTCAAGTTGCGATTCGTCACCGGCTCGACACCATTGCAGACGTTGTAATCGGTGTCACAATCGTCCAGCGCTTTTGAGTACGTGTAGAACGAATCCAAGACCAGGCCTTGCGAGTAACGCTTCGAATACTGGACCGTGCCGGCGTGGTAGCTAGAGTGACCGGTGTTGGCCAGGTGGTTGATGGCGCCGAACTGTGGATACGGCAGATAGGCCTGCGTGTTGGCGAAGACCGCATTTTGCAGCGCGGGATTACCTGCGCCGAAGTCCGGCGGGAAGGCGTTGATGTTCCAACTTTCCACCAGATGCACACCGGCCGATCCCGCATAGAACACCTTGAACAGATTGTTCGCGCTGAGCTGGTATTCGATCGTGACGTTCCAGTTCGCGACGTAGCCGGGATGCAGTGAGGGGTCCAGCCAGGTAACATTTCGCGAACCGTAGTTCGTGCCCACGTACCCGGCGGTGCCGTTGGGTTGAATGTTGTACACCACCGGTGCCGGGCCCTGGCTCAGTTGAAACAGCGGCAGTGGGTTGTTGGACAGGCGTTGCTGGACAACCTGGGCCTGGTACTCGTCGAATTGCATGCCTTGATTCGGCCATCGGATATCGATAGTGTTGATTCCGAAGCCGCCGCGGAACACCCACTTCTCGCGGGGATGATAAGCCATCCCGATGCGGGGCTGGAAGTTCTTGAGATCCCGGCTATTCAAACCTCCGGTCGGGTGGATCACGGCGCCCATTCTCCCGGTCAAAGGATCAACCGTGGTCGGGCTGAACTCACTTTCCTGTCCGTGGGCAGTGTGATATGGGCTTTCGGTGGACCAGCGAAGGCCCAGGTTGAGAGTCAGGTTTCGGGAAAACTTCCAGTCATCCTGGAAATAGATGCTGTTGATCGATGACCGCGGCTGCCACGTGTTCGTGTACGTGCTGAAATTCACTGAGGACACCGCGCCCAGTTCAAATCCGGCGAAAGTGTTGCCGGTGTTCGGAACGGGCTGCCCATTCGCTTGGAGCCCGGCCGTCGTGTTGGCGAAATTGAATTGCCCGCTGGGATAACCTTGCTGATAGAAGTTGTCCGTGAAGTACAGGATCTCGTAGCCTATCTTGAAGGCGTGGGCGCCGTGGACTTTCGTGTAGTCATCGCGCAATGACTCGGCCTGGCGGATCTGTCTGGTAGCTCCTTGGACGGTCAGACCGTACAGTTGCGCATAATCGGGGGCGGTTGTGTACGTGCCTGGGCTAAGCGCGGTCGGGTTGAAGGACGGCATCAGCGCGGAACTGATGTTGGGAATGCCCAAAATGGCGCCCCAGTTCTGGTTTTCCGATGGCACGAAGAAGTCGTTGCGGGGGCGGAAGAAACTCACTCGAAATTCGTTTAGGTCCGTTGGACTGACAACATAGGTGGCGCCCACGCTAGTGTTCTGCTGGGTGGCTGGAGCGTTATAGCCGGTGGTGCCATCGAACGTGGCTACCTGAATGCTGGTGGGCCGTTCTAGCCCGTTCTCATGGTTATAAGTCCAACTGGCGTACAGCCTGAACTTCGAGTTCACCTGATGATCGACGCGCTCGGAAAAGTCCTCGAAGAACGTGCGCGAAGGCGGATCGTATGTGAAATTGCTTACCGGACCGGTGCTGCTGAATGACCCGGGCATGTTTGGTTGGCGCCAGACGTTGTAGGACAGAATCTTCGCCGACGCTGGGTCGAAACGGCTGAGCGGGATAACGCGAGTCGGAAATGGGTCGCGCGCCCAGGTACCGTCCCCGTTCTGACGCGTGGTCGCCGGATCGTAGAGCGGTTGACCCAAGCCGCCGAAAGTGAAATCTCCTTTCAGTTCGTCCGGCGTCGGGGTGACGCTGGTATAGGCCTGAGTTTTCTTCTCGATCAATTTACTATAGCCGGAATACCAGAACGTCCTGTTGCGGCCGTTATAAACATGCGGGATCACCACCGGACCTCCGCCGTTTCCATCCGGCATCATGAACCAGGCCGGTACGCCGTTGGGGTTGCCCGGCTGCGGCTGGGCGGTGGTGTATAAGTTGAAATACTGGCGATGCGTCATGATACGGGTGCGGCCGTAGTCGGAAGCTGCCCCGTGAAACTCATTCGTGCCGCTCTTCTTGACGGTCGTGATAACGCCGCTCGCGGAATGGCCGTACTCGGCCGGAAGAGTTCCCGTGAGAACCTTGACCTCATCCACGGAGTTCATAATTGGTTTGATTACGAGGTTGTTGCTGGCCAGCGGGTCATTGGCAAACACACCGTCTTCGAACACTGCCGTTCCGGAAGTGCGCTGACCGTTCACGTTAAACGCCCCCAACCCGTTGGTGCCGCCGGTGGTTTGGTTTGACACTCCCGGCACGATGGACATGGTGTTGGTGATGTAGCGCTGATACATATTCAACTTATAAAGTTGGTTACCCTCCGTGACCGTGCCAGTAGACGACGTCTCAGTTTCGAGCAGCGTGCCCTGGGCCGTCACTTCAACGGACTCGGTGACGGCGCCGACTTGCATCGTCACATCTACGGGCAAGACGTCGCCCACCCTGAGGGTGACGGCCTCCCGAACTAAGCGCTTAAAGCCCTGCGCTTCAAAGGTAAGCCTGTACGGTCCGGGCTGCAGCGACTGAACGCGGTAGATACCGTCGTTGTTCGTGACGGATGTGAAGTGGAAACTGGTCTCGGTCTGCACGATCGAGATCTGAACATTCGGTACGGCCGCATCACTGGCATCAACGACTCTTCCAGTGATGACGCCGGTATCGGCTTGGGGAGAAGCGATGAAGACCAAGCCATAGAGAAGGGCTGTTAAGACCACGCAACGTCGGAGTTGCATAATTCCTCCCTAAACCGGGATTTCCGTCTTGCACTCCCGGTGGGGTACAGTATACACCCGGCCGCCATCTCTTGATCAGGTCACCAATGGCGTACGTACAGGGCGTCAATCTATTACGCTAATGATCGGCTCGGCAAAGCCCAGTGCAACCGGCGTGAGCGTAACTTTTCGACCCGTTCGGCGGATTATCTTAACGAGAGCAGTCCACAGAGGACGATGACACAGAGCACCGACGATCGGCTGCGGATTGAAGCCGCGCAACGCGACTGTAGCCGTCTTGGCCGGAACAGCTGTAGTGGAATTAAGGCATACGACGATAGAAGCAGCCCTCTACACTCTTCTGCGCCTTCCAGCGAAGTGCTGAGAGCATCTTTCGCCTAGAAGCGTCCGCGGAATCGCCGGGGTTCTGTCTTCACGTTCAATGAAGCATTTAGATTGGACAAAATCCAAGTCAATCCCTTGCTGAGGGTAAAGCTGCCGAAAATTGAACGTGTGGAAGCCCGCGCCCTCACGCCCGAAGAAATGGAACGCCTTCGGGCCATGTGCAGAGGCGACTGGACGCTGAGGTTCATCGATATCGCTCTCGCCACTGGCGCACGAAGGGGTGAGCTGCCGGCCCTGGAATAGGCGGACATCGACTGGCTCGCAGCTACGCTGAGCATTAGCAAGTCCATCGAACAGACGGTCGCCGGCCCCCGTGAAGCGGCCAAAGAACGGACATACGCGTAAGTTCCGTCTTCGCCAAACTGCCATTGCCTCTCTTCGATTCCTCCAGGAGCACCAGCAACAAAACCGCCGGTTAGTCGGTGCCGACTACCAGGGCGATCTCGTATTCTCGAAACCAGATGGTTCGCGTCTCTTACCTGACTTAGTTTCACAGACCATCGTGCGTCGCCTTCGGAAGGCTGGCATCAAGGACACCTCGCTTCACACACTCCGCCACACTCATGCTAGCAACCTGCTATCGAAAGGCGTCCCGCTCTAGCCGTATCGGCCAGACTTGGTCATGCCGACACGAACATCACCGCAAGGATCTACAGCCACGCTTTGCCGGATGACGACGTGCGCGCGGCTGATGCGTGGGAAACGGTTGTCAGCCGCCAAGTGCAATAGGTAACAGGAGAGAAATGAAAGCGCTAAAACCAAAAGAATTAGGTGTCACACTTGCGGGCAAATGGCAGGATTGCCCAGCCCCGCAGATGGCGTTTGACTTAGGCAGTCTGGTTTACGAAGAAGTAGGCTTGTGTTGGGAACTTGGGATAATGCTCGAAGACCTGCCCGCATGGCTTGCCGACAATTGCCGAGCATAGCATTGACGCCGTGATGCACGGCAACGAAACGTAGGCTTTAACAACCTTAGCGTGGTGCTACATCACGATCATTACTTGAACTGCTGTTATTCTCGCCGCTGGAGCCGAGCTCGACGCCGATTCAGACGCTCCGTCGCGCAGCGGTTCGACATGGTAAAGTCCTCTCCTGCGACAAAGCGGTGCTCTTGGCGAATCAGTAGGTTTATGCCCAACTCTGCGTCATACGCCAAAATTTCTGTGACATTCTGTGACATCGACCCCAGCGCAGAAGGTTTGAAAACGGCGGAAGCGATTGAAGATGAAAGAAGAGAACTGGTAGCGCTAACAGGAATCGAACATGTATAGCGTCAGTTCAGTTCGGTTCAGTTGAGTCTAAGTATTTGAGTTCAGGTGCAACATGTACGCCCAGGAAAGGCAACTTGGCGGTATGGATGCCCGATTTGATACCCCGGTGATGCCCTGCGGGCCGAAAGTGGACATAACTTGCGCAGCCGACTACGAGCCTGAACCGTCGGATTTTTCCGGACCGTCGGGGGTTCTGTCCGGATGCGCTGTCAATCCAGCGACTAACCGCGAGCGGACAGCGTGCGCCCTTCGTCTAACTAGGTTAGCCTTGTCAGGAGAAGGAAAGGCAGGAGGAATGGCGGACAACAAAACCAAGCCCACCAAACTAAGTGTGGCGGCATTTCTCGATGCCCTCACGGACCTGACCAGGCGCGCGGACGCCAAGGCGCTCGTCAGGTTGATGCAAAACGCGGCCGGCGAAAAGCCGAAGATGTGGGGGCCATCAATCATAGGTTTCGGCAGCTACCACTACAAGTACGACAGCGGGCGCGAGGGCGATATGCCCTTTATCGGTTTTTCGCCGCGAAAGGCCGCAACCGTTCTGTATATCATGGCAGGGTTGCGCGACTCTGGGGCGCTGCTCGCAAAGCTCGGCAAGCACACGACCGGCAAGGGCTGCCTTTACATCAAGAAGCTCGCTGATGTAGATCAAAATGTGTTGGAAGCCCTGGTCGTCAAATCCGTTGCCGCCATGCGAGCCCGGTCTCCGAGCTAAGGAAGCCGGTTAGGAGCTCCTTGGTTAACCAGTGCTTCAAATTGGTTACCGTGCCTCAAAAAAGATAAGCTCTGAGCATCCTCGTCCTGCGCTGCCCGCGGAAATGGCGCTTCCTAGTGGTGGTAGGATCGTGGGACATCCGGTAGCTCCTTTTTGCGGATCGACGGCGACGGATAGTGGAAGGATGCGTCGTGATTCAGGCGCTAACCAGCCGCAGATGGCGCTGTGTGCTGGCAGACCTTAAATACCCATCTCCCGCAGGCCGAATGCAACATCGTTGTCAGTGCTCGCTTCGGCTTAATTTACTGCCGTTAGCCGATTGTGTTGAGACGGTAACACCGCGCGGCCGTGCCCCCGAACAGATCGGCTTTTTCGGTGCTGCTGGCACCCTTTGCCATCAACTTGCAGGCATTCCAGAAAACCGGATAACTGTACGAGATTTTGTCGACGGGGAAGTTGCTCTCAAACATTGAGCGCGACGTCCCGAAGGCTGCGACGCATGTTTCGACGTAGGGGCGGAATCGAGCGGCCACCATCTCCGACGATGGCGGTTCGGCATCCTCGTTGAAGCGTAAGCTAGTGTAGCTCTGACCAAGTCCGCCGAGCTTGACGAATACGTTTGGCCGAGCAGCAAGGGCCTTGATCGATGATGCCCAGCGTGAGAACACTTCATCGCGCTTGCTGCGGTAAGCGCCGAGCCCGAGAACGCCCCCGACATGATTGAGGACGATTCTGGTATCGGGTAACGCGCTCGCGAGGTCTGCAATTTCGTTGATCTGCGGATGATAGAGCGACACATCGTAAGAAAGGCCAAGACGGCCGACCACCGCTACGCCTTCCCGAAACTTTTTGTCGGCCAGCATCCCCGCGCGTACGGTCGAGTTGGGTCTAACAGTCGCAGGATCGGCATCCCATGACACACCGTGGCGGATCCCGCGAAAACGGTCGCCCCCCGCGCGCATCAGCGCGGTCAAAACCGGCTCGACACGGCTAGCCAACATCATATCCGCGTGTCCAACGATGCCGGCGGCGACTCTGGTTTTGCCAAAGACGCCACTGCTGCACATAGCCGCGACGCCATTCGCGAACTCGACTTCGCCGACGGGCCGCATTTCCTCGGGGCCTCGATCGCGATACATCGAACTCGCCTCCATGTACACCGTTGCAACAATATTGTGACCGCTTCCAGTATCGAGCAGCAGGTCGTCGAGCAAATACCGCCACCCAGGGCGCAGCCACAAGTGATGGTGCGGATCGACAATCGGCAGTTCCGGTTCGAGAATCGGCTCCTTGCGCCGGTCGAGCCAATCCCGGCGAATCGGGTTCGCAGGCGCGGCCGGCTGTTGCGCGTATCCGCGCCGCGGCCAAGTGGCTGCCGCGCCGGCGAGGAGAATGGAGAATTCGCGTCGGTTCATTGATCACCTCCGTTGACGAGCGGGGTCAGGGAACTCCTTTACCTTAACTTAGATTTGAGTTGGGTTAGGCGATTGCTAATGGATGGTCGCCAAGCTCGGAAGGCTGGAAATTATCCCCCAGGCCACAAGTCACAAAGTTCTGTCCGGATGCGCCGTCATCCAAGTCGCAGCACCAACTTCCCCGAGCTGAATTCTCGGAGTGTTCTGGGTCTGGGCACTCCCTGGGCAGCGTTGAGAAGCCGGGCTTCCAATGCGCCTACTGAGGTTGGACCACTTCTGCGCGGCGCATCCAAAAATAGGCGGCCAACACAGCCACTACCAGGGTGAATCCGATGCCGAACTCACCGAGGATGTACTTCGTGCGCCTAGTGTACGCGGTCATTGGGTCGAAGAACTGTTGGATGAAGTGGTTGCTGGAAGCATGCAGAATGACGCCGGTCCACAAGCTGCCGGACTTGAGGCGCAGCCATGTCAGGACGAAGCAAAGGCCGATCATGTTGGCGGAGACAACGGCCAAACCATACCAGCCGGTTCCCATGTCGTAGCCGGCGAAGACGATGATGGGCACATGCCATAAGGCCCAAATTACGCCGGAGAGAATAGCGGTTGCTGTGAATGAAAAGTGTTTGGCTAACTCGGGCACGAGGAATCCACGCCAACCGATTTCTTCGCCCAGAGTGGTGGCGCAGTTTTGGATTACGCCGATGGTTGCGACAACCAGGAAATAGAGCCCTATACCGAAAGGTCTGGCCAACGGACCGAGACCGAAGAACCGCGAAAAGGCATCGGCAGTCTGGCTCGGGTTTAACACGGCGATGCCAGTCAACCAGGCGATGGAGTAGGTAAAGGTGGAATCTTTCCGTCGGCCGGAGCCGAACACTATGGACGCGCAAATCAATAGGCAAACCACCTTATTGGGCCCGAGGGTTGATCCTTGGGTCTTCTTGGTCATCCCAAGAACATATTTCAGAGCCAACACTCCCAACGTTGAAGGAGGGTTTGTGTTGGCGTACAACTTGACGATGCTCGCGATCGTGGGCGTTTGCCTTGCGGTGATTCAATTGCGTTTGACGAGAGCAACGAGGGCTGTTGCCTACGCTAGAATCGGTTCAAACACGTAGGGAGCCGAGATGTGCGCTGCGGCTTTCCGTGTTGCATGGACACAGAAGCCAGCTCAGTTCGACAACAAGAGACCCTCTTTTTTATGAACGGAGAACTTTCGAACGGGCTTCCCCGCCTCGCCACATCAGGCAATCTCCTTGTCGATACAAGCACGCGCGCGCCGATCATCCTCCGTGGCCTCAATCGATCGGGCCTTGAGTATTCCGATCCGGACGAACAGGGCTTTCTGTCCGGCGCAGCCATCTGTCGGTCGGAGATCCAGACTATCGTGCGGGATTGGGATTGCAATATCATTCGCCTACCGTTCAACCAGGATTTTGTGTTGCGCGGACGAGGGGGTCGCCTGGGCGAAGAATATCGAAACGCCCTCGATCAAGTAATCTACTGGGCCTCTATGTTCGGCGCCTATACCCTGCTCGACCTCCAATGGCTGGATGCTGACCGGATTTACGGCGGGGATCGGAACTTCGTTGCTCCACTGCCGAACATGCAGTCGATCGAACTGTGGACTTTGTTAGCCGCCAGATACAGAGATGAACCTGCAGTGCTCTACGACATCTTCACAGAGCCGCATGATCGTTTGGATGACGATCCATTCCCACTTAACAAAGAGGACGGAAGTACCTATCCGGATGATCAACGCGCAGTCACTATGAAGGAGTGGCAACCTTGGGGGCGAAAGCTAACGTCTGTCATCCGGTCGGAGAACCCAGATGCAATTATTTTCGTCCCAGGAATTAACTGGGCCTACGATCTGCGCGGCATGCCGATGGGGCTAGCAAACATCATTTATTCGTCTCATGTCTACCCCGGCAAGGGCAACGACTGGCCCGATGCTTTCGGCAACTTGTCCCGCACCGTACCGGTCTTCCTGGGTGAATTTGGCGGCCAGGACCGGGCTGAGGATCTGGATTTCGTTCGCCGACTGGTGGCTTACGCGCAGCAACTCGGGATCGGCTGGACTGCCTGGAGTTGGTTTAATGATCCCTTCCTCGTTAACCGGTATGAGGTAACGAGATTTGGCGAAATCGTGAGACGAGGGCTCGCAGCAGAAAGGACACTATAAGAGAAGAGTTGAGCGGTTGGCCCCACACGGCATTCCGGGAACATGCCGCCGGATAGGTCATAGGAAGGCGGCAAGTGCTTGCCCATTTGTCCGGCCTAGAGGGTTAAACTGCTTGGACGGTATAGGCGCTCGTAATACTCATTTCTTCTTGGCGCCCAGGATGCTCTCAATCTGTTGGAAATGATTGAGGTCGTGTCCTGCGAACATGCTGACGATCGTTTCGACGGTTTCCGCACCCCGCTCATTGTGTATGCCGTGGTGCTTCCACTGCTCAGGCGTGAGGGTCTTGAGCAGCGCGAGATTGGCCTCCCGTAGCGCGCAGTACTGCTCGAATGATTTCCGCAGGTTCCGCTTGTCGTAGTGCAGCGCAGTTACCCACCGGTCCTGATCAAAGCCGATGATCTGGCTACCGGGCGCTCCCAGGATGGCGCGGAGGCGGTAGCCTCCGACAAGCTCCGTATCCGCGAGGTGCGCGACAATCTCCGCGATCGACCATTTCCCGGGCGCCGGGCGCTTCCGTGCCCCAGCCGGCCTGACGTTCTTCAGAATCTTTGCAAGCTTGGCCGGTGCCGCAGCCTGCAGTTTCAGAGGGTCGCCGCCGCTAAGATAGCTAAACATCCGTTGTCGGTACTGGTCGGCTGTCTCTTGCATAATTATTGCTCCACTTCGGGTTTTGAACTGCTCTGCTTTTTTAGATTAGCAGCATGATCGGATAATTATGCGCTCTCGTTAACGGGCTCGCATTCGTCAGATCACGGACGCCGTCCGCCTAGCTGCGATTCACCGGGCGTTCGACGAAAAGCGAAGAAGGCAGATGAAGCGATCGCTTGGGAACTTGATCGCTTCGATAAAGAAGGAGTGGCGTGGTTAAGCTTAGCTGATGAATCGCTCATATGCACCTCTCTTTTGCTTAAACCTAATTTCAGGCAGTGTTTCTGACGATTGAAAGTATGCTGCCTTGGTCGGATGATTTCACGAGCGAGCCTTGAGAGAGATAGCACGAAAGTCAAACAAATTCCCTGAGACATCATCGACAGCGCGGGGAGCAGTCGGACCGTTGCATAAAAGGAAACAACGAGGAGCCGTACGCGGTTTAAATTTATACAGAAGCTGCCGAAAGACAACGCCTCTGCGTTCTATGCATTGATCCAACTACTTCCATCAGCGTCCGAACTGGCTACAACTCACCAAGGCGCACGCTTGTGGCAATACTATTCGCATTACCTCCCAGATCCGAGAGTCGCCCACTTCGACTTGTATTTGATTTTTTACCGGTTCAACTTTCGAAGCAAACCGAAGGCGGCGATCCTGGAGCGGACAGATCGGCTCGCCGCCGAGCTCTGGAAATCCTGCGAGCGCGGCGATGGGGTATGTCAACGAGCTCGATAGAAATCTCCTTGAGCCCCTATCGGGGCGCGTCAACTGCTTTCACTACTGGTCTCAGCTTCTTAATGATGCGCCGGGCTTGAACTCGAAACCCGCCATCAACGCGCTCTTGACAGCCTGTGGCCTTCCAGCAAGCCCAGCAAAAAGCATCGAGTTCGAAGTTCCGAATATTGTGAACCCACACTTCAAGGTGGCCCCGCACCTTGATGTTCAGATCTCGTTCGACAATGGACCCTGGACGTGCCACAGATGGCCGCGCGGTGAATCCCGTATCTTTCGCCGCTGGCAAACCCTTCGTAACTTGTGCCAACGCGAGAAAGTGAGTGCGAAATTTTGCCCTATGGGAGCTTCCGACAGGCAGACTCTAGTTGGCCGTCCTGAGAAGCCCTACTCGGCTTCGAAATAGTGGCCGATGTCCTGGAACCCGTTCATCGCGAGGCGGCAGGATTGGCCAGGGCCATGGAAGCGCGCGCGGTGCCAGTGGCCGCGCGGCGTGTAAACGACATCACCCTCATCGGCAACGATTTCGGGCGCACCCTCGATCCGGTAGTTCATCTGGCCCTTGAGGATGATCCAGAACTCGGCGCACTCGGCGTGGAAGTGCCCTTTGTCGGAATCCTTCGCCGGCGGCAGTTTGGCCGCTTCGCCGAGGATGATGTTGGCGACGGCGCGGTCGTCGGCGATGAACCGGTTCTGCTTCTCGGTTCCGTCGGCTACTTTGTTGAAGTCCAGGTACGGGCGATTCCCCTGATCCCAGGTACCGCGCGAGGCGATGGTCGCCTTGATCCAATTGATGCCATCGACGATGGGCGGCTTTACATCGGCGGGGTACATCAGGCGGGCGCCCGCGATATTGACTTCAAAACGCAGGGACGGCTTGTCTCCCACTGTCTCCATCGTATAAAAAGTGCGATACGGGACCTGAACTAGATACCCCTTTGTGGCGACGAAAGGCTCCACTTTATCGATGGTGAAACGAATAGCGCCGTCCTGAATCACCCACCACTCGCGAGTGTCGGGATGAGCGCGCCGTAGCGTCTTTTCGCCGGGCGCCATCTGAATGTAGTCGGCGTGAAGAAACTCATCGTCGACCACCGTCACCTTCCAGTTTTTCAGCCCCTTATGGTCAGCCAAAATGTTCGACATTTTCGTCAGAGGTTTCATGGGAGCTTTCCAGGGCTCCAGTGCGGCGGGCGTTGGCTTGGGAGCCCAAACGGCCTGGTTTATCTTGGTTCCGTAGTTCTGGGACCACAGCGTAGTGAGAAACAACGAGCCGCACACGAGAGCGGCAGCGACAGGGGCAACGTGGGCGAAAGACTTCATGGAAAACTCTCCTGGAATAATTAGACCGAAACCGTCCCGGAGTCTATCACGAACGGGAGACGGCGCGCCAGCTTAGCCCGGCCACGCAATGCGGTAGGCTCGCTCGCCATCCGCGCGCTGGTTGGAACCCTAATCACTGAGCCATCTGGGGCCTGTCCAATGTACAGTTCGATTCGTTTAGTGCTTCAACGCGGTCGGAGTACATAGGAAGACACCTAAGAACTAGTCACCAAACGGTTTGTAGTATACACCATCGGTACTCGGTGTCGACTGGTTTGACAGGCTCTGGTCTTCGGACAGTGTCCGAACGATATCTATCATTATCTCGGGAGCTATCTCGTGCCCGAGAAGGGCGCTCAAAGACCAAATTCGTCAAGATGGCGACGACACCCCACGTGGTTTCAAGATCTGCTGAGACACGCCGTTTCGATACAATATGCCCGACGGCAGGCACGCGGGTGACAGTTGACCGAGCGCGCAAGATTAACGTTGCTTCGGCCCTTCGACAACCCCGCCGGGGAAGTGCCCCTGGTCGATTCGGAATGAAGCTCGCATTGGCGTCGGACTTTCGTAAACCCGGTCCGAGCGAAGCAAATTCGGCACTCGCGGTTAGAAGATGATCTTCAGCGCCAACTGCACGTTGAACGGCTCGCCCGCGCCTATGCCCGTGGCTCCGTTGAAGTCGCCGATGGTATCCGTGATCCTGCCGAAGCTGCCAGAACTGAGCTTGTTGCTGGCTAGGCCTCCCAGATTTGTGTGGTTGAAAAGGTTGAACATCTCAATCCGGAACTGGGTATTGATGCGCTCGGTAATCGGTGTGCTCTTAAAGACCGAGAAATCCACATCGTAAAAGCCAGGGCCATAGAACGCATTGCGCTTCTCGTTACCGAACGAGCCAGCCGCGGGCTGCGCAAATGCCGCCGGGTTTACAAATTGCACAAACCCATTCGCGAGTGATTGATTGACGCTCTTAAAAGGATCGCCAACAACGTCAACGCGATCCTGGCCTTCGAACGTGCCGCTGACATTCCTCCCGGAGAATACCGTAAAGGGTTGTCCACCGTGGAAAGCCATGAGCGAGTTCAACTGCCAGCCGCCAACCAAACGCTTTGGACCGCGAGACGGAGTGGGCAGGTTGTACGTGATGTAGCTGCTGAAGGTATTGCGGACATCGAAATCGGAGTTTCCATAGTCGCCACGCAGATTGTAGCTGTTGGTTGGATTGCGTCCCCGTACGATGGAGGCGTCGTCGAGCGAGTGTCCTAATGTGTAGGAGAACTTCGAGACTACGCCGTGCCAAAAATTAGTGCGCAGGCTCGCCACCATCCCGTTGTAATGAGAATTGGCCACGCTTTCCACCTGATTGATGGTGGCGAATTGGGGGAATTGCGAATAGTACGGGCGGAGTGCATTCTCGGCGGATCGCGTAGCAGCCGCGCCAAGAGTAGATGTCGGCGGCTGGTTGATATCGAGAACCGTCAGAAGATGACGGCCCAGGCTTCCGACATAGCCAAGTTCGACCGCCGCGTTGTTGCTCAACTGATATTCCGTATTGATATTGTAATTTTGGAGCGATGCATTCTTGAAATTCTGGTCCACTGAAAAGACGCCATACGGAGGCGGAGGTAGAGCCGGGTTGCTGCCGAAAACGGGCTGACCGGGCACGACGGTATAGTTGCTTCTCGTCGTCGAAAAGATCGGACTGGGACCAGCTGGATTATAGATGACTCCGGTGGCGCCGCTGTTGGGCGGGCGGTTATCACCGAAGGCATTCAAGTTTGGCGAATCATAAAAGATGCCATAACCGCCACGGACTACTAGCCTGCCGCTTGTTCCGGGTGTATACGCAAACCCGAACCGGGGAGCGATGTCATTCAATCTCGGAGCATAGATCGAGTCAATCCCCTGTCCTGGAAATACGATGCCTCCCTTGCTGGCGATGAATGTCGACATCTGGTGAGTCTTGTCGAAGAACGGGCCGAAATATTCCCAACGCAATCCGTAGTTCAACGTCAGGTTTTTGGAGATCTTGAATGTGTCTTGCGCAAACAACGATCCGGAGTTCATGTAGTAGTTGTCCTGCATATTTCCGACTTGGAGGGATGACGACTGGACGTCTCCCGCGAGGTAATCGGCCAGGCTTTTCAGATTGTCGGAAATGGCCGGATTGTTTGACCACGGTCCCTGCGAACCGTCGAAGGTAAAGGTGCCGCGAGCATTCCGTTGATAGAAGACGTCCAGCCTGGCGCGGCGGTATTCGCCGCCGAAACGAAACTGGTGGCGGCCGATGGTGTACGTCAATGTTTCGGTGATGTGTCCGGTGGTGTCAATGCGTCCGAGCGGTGGCGTGAGGCCGATTGCATCGAAGCCATTGATAGTGATATTCGGCGCGCCCAACAAACCGGGCGATGTCACACCGGTGTTGAGACCGGCCGCTATCGGGTTGAAGCTGGTGTCGAAATCGTTAAACGTCTGTTTGAAGTAGTTCACTCCGAGGAGTAGTTGGTTGACCAGATTCGGCGAGATCACGCTGTTCCAGACGACCGAGTAATTCTGCATGCGGCTGGGCGCCACCTGGTAATACTCGTGATACGGCGAGCCGACCGGCGCCGTCTGCGCGCCGGTGCCGACGAACCAGCGGACAGCGACATTATTTTTTTGGTTAATGTTGTAGTCGATCTTCGCGATTCCGTTATCGCTATAGTCCAGGCTGTCGTCGGTGCTGAAGAAGTTCGGGGACGTGGCTGAGCCGGTGCGCCCGCGGGCCGGCCAGAACGAAAGCACGTTTAGCATCGCGGGATTCACTGGAACGTTGTACTGCTGCAGCACCGCTGTAGCCTGCGTAACCCACGCCGCCGACGGCTCCGTCGCGCCGGTGCCATTCCCAACGATGAGCTTCTGCCGCTCGTAGGTCAGGAAGTAGAACAGCTTGTCTTTTACGATGGGACCGCCCACAGATCCGCCAAACTGGTTGTTTTTTAGCTTGGGCTTGGGCGAGCCCGACGGGGCGAAGGGCGTATTCGCCGCGAGCGCGTCGTTGCGGTTGAAATAGTAGAGCGAACCGTGCAGTGCGTTGCTCCCCGACTTGATCACCATGTTGATGGAGCCTCCACCATTGCGGCCGGCTTCCGCGTTGGCGTTGCTCTGAACCGAGAACTGATCGATCGCATCGATCGGCAAAAGAGTACCGGCGATGCCCGAGACGCCACCCTGGTTCACGGCCGCGGAATTGTGCCATAGGTCATTATTGTCCGCTCCGTCGATTTGCCAGTTGTTCTGTGCTATGCGCGCGCCGTTCAAAGACCCAGCGCCATTCACTCCGGGTGCAAGCTTGACCAGCTGCGTGAAGTCTCGGCCGTTCAGCGGCATGTCCTGGACCGCTTTGTCGGGTATGACCTCGTTTAATGTCGAGCTATCGGTGTCGATGCTGACAGCGGTGGCCGCTACTTCGACACTCTGTGATTGCGAGGCAACTTTCAGGGTCAGACGCAGGGTAGTGACGGCGCCCACCGCGACCTGGACCTTCTCCACCTTCAGACGGTCGAAACCTGCATGCGTAGCACTCACCTCGTATTCGCCCAGCGGAAGGTCCTGAAACACAAACTCACCCGTAGACGAAGTGACCGTATCGCGCCGGAATCCGGTTGCGACATTCACCGCTTCTACGTTCGCGCCAGCCGCTGCGGCACCGGAGGGATCGCTAATGGTACCAGCGATACCGCCGCGGAATGTTTGCGAGAATCCAGCAATGCCGAGCATGCAAAACAGCACTACAACGGACACTGATCGCGTGCAAATTCGAGAAATCATGTTACCCCCTTGTGGTTGGAATATAGCAATCTGAGTTAAAAGCCAACACGCTCACCCCACTTCTAACGATTGCAGCGATTCTAACACACATTTGTTTCAGTATTGATGTGGGACATTATCGGGTGCGACGCATGGTTTCCTGAATCAGTTCCCCTACGATTTGTCTGCGCTTGGCAACCTTCACCGGATGATCTGATTTCAAGTATGCAAACGGTGTCTAGCCGAAGGTATCGCGTGAGTCCAATCCTATTACGAGCCTTCATCTCTTTCGCGCTTTCCTGCGGCGACACCTTCACTCATCCCGCAACGCCTCCATAGGCTCTAGCCGGGACGCCCGCCACGCGGGACCATAGCTCGCGAACAGGGCCACCATCGCCAGCAACGTAACTGCCCCGCCCAGCGTCAGGGGGTCCCGCGGCTTCAATCCATATAACAGGGATGCGGCTGCCTCGCCGGCCCACGCGGCCAATCCGGTTCCCACGGCAAGCCCAACTGCCAGCAACAGAACTGCCTCTCGCAACACCAGTCCAATGACCTGTCCCCGGCTCGCGCCCAGCGCGATTCGCACTCCAATCTCGTTTCGCCGCCGCGCCACCATGTACGCGATCACGCCATAAAGGCCCAGAACCGCTAGCGATCCCGCCAGCAGCCCAAATGCTCCTGCAAGCGCCGCCATCAACCGGTCGCGCATCAACGATTCTTTGATCTGCGCGGTCAGCAGCGTAAAGTCAACGCCTATTCCGGGATGTACTCGGGTCACGGCCGCTGCGGCGGCCTTGTAGAACTCCCCGAGTGGCATGTTAGTGCGAAGCACGAATGTTCCGGCCGGAAGCGGATCGTCAGCCTGCGCTAAGGGCAAGAAAGCTATGGGCCGGAAGTCTTCCCGCAGTTCGTAGTACTTCGTGTTCCGCACTAACCCGACAATCTGGTACACGTCGTCCGGCCTTCCCGCCCCTCCTTCCTGACGAAAGGCGCGTCCCACGGGACTCTGCCCGTTGAAAAACACCTTCGCAAACTCCTCATTGACGATCGCTACCTTTGGTGCTTTGAGGTTGTCGCGCTCGTCGAAGTCGCGTCCCGCCACGAAGGCCGTTCCCATCGTGTGGAAGTAATTCGGCCCTAGCCGCACTTCCCCAATACGTTCTTTGGGGTAGTGGGCTGCGCGCAGGTCCACGTTTACCGCCACGATTCCTTCCACAGACAAGCAGGCGGACCGAGGTGTTTCGCTCGAGGCACAGGCGGAGAAGATTCGGGCCATGGCCGTGGTCCACAACGCCGAGTTGATCGACATCATTGTCGATGGCGGCGAGTCTGCCAAAAGTCTGAATCGCCCCGGCATGGCGCGGCTGCTGGCTCTGGTTGACGCCGGCGAAGTGCAGACGGTGATCATCGCGAAGCTGGACCGGCTCACCAGGAGCGTGAAGGATTTGTGCACGCTGCTGGAGCGCTTCGAGCGTCGCGGCGTAGCCCTGGTATCGGTCGCGGAATCGCTCGACACGGGCTCGGCGGCCGGACGCTTGGTGTTGAACATCATGACCGCCGTGAGCCAGTGGGAACGCGAAGCGATCGGCGAACGCACCCGGGATGCCATGAGCCACAAGCGTACCAACGGCGAGCGCGTGGGCAACATCCAGTTCGGCTATCGCTTGTGCGCCGACGGGAAGCATCTGGAGACCGACCCTGCCGAACAGGAAGTGTTGGACGAAATCCACCGGCTGCGCGAGAACGGCCACACGCTGCGCGGTATTGCCGCTGCGCTGAACCACCGAGGACACCGGACTCGGCGCGGTTCCGCCTGGCGGCTGGAGCACGTAGCAAGAATCACCAAGCAGAGCGCAGCGGCGCGCTGACCCCCGAGTTATTTTGCGAGTCAGCCCAGGCCCTTAGCTACGGCTTGACCACAACTTCGATGGTCTCCGACGTCGTCTTGTGGTCCGCCCCTTCTGCGGTGAGAGTATAGCGGGTACTCCGGGTTGGCGCGACCTCGAAACATCGACTCATGGACGGCCACACTCTCTCGACCGGCGGATCTAACCGGACCACGGTAGCGTTTACCACGCTGTAGCAGAGCAGCGCCTTGCGGCCTTTAGTAATAGCGTCAGGGGTGGTGTAGAACTGGACAATCTTGACGTCGCTGCCATATTTGGCAAGAGGATCGACGGCCTGAAATGCGGCTGGCTGCGTTTGGGAACTATGGCGTTGCCAGAGTACCCAGCCGCTATATAACCCCACGACCAGAACCGGCACCCACATTATGCGCACTAGCTTTCCCATCACGCTCATAGTAGGACATCCCGGAATGGGACGAACCCGCCGAATGGCCAGTGCTGGAAGTTACCGCCGCGCTGAACGACCGAGAGCACCGGACCCCGGCGCGGTTCCGCCTGGGCGGCTGGAGCATGTGGCCAGAATCACCAAGCAGGCCGCCGTTGCTCGTCGCAAATAGCGCATGGTACGATCCCGGCATGGCCAGCAATCCGAAGCACGTTGGGGGATCGTCTTCTGGCTGAATCTTATTTTCGGGCATTTATCGGGCGGCCCGTGCCCGCTGTCCGTGCCGAGGACGTCAGGCGCGTCTGGTCCTTTCTGGCCTCCGAGCAAGCTCGTCACCCACGGGTCCACGGGGGAGCGGTCAGTTCAGTGAGTCTGAAACTACTTGGTGGTTTGTGTGATGTTAATGCGAACGTCCTCGCGGTATGGTTTCGGGCAGCACTTATCGAGACCCTACTGCAACAAGGGCCATTGGAGGGATGGCGGGAGGGGGACAGCTTGCGCGACAGAGTTTTTGAGGTTGCAGCGAGCTTCCCACTCCCCCGAGGACTGGAGAATGCTGATCTTGATGCCTTTGTTGCCGCACTGTCACCGCCGTCCGCACCGCTCGCGCCAGCGCCAGAATCGAATCACTAGACGTCCCATCGCAGTCGACATCTAGCACGGCGGCGGCAGGAAGACCCAGAAGAAAGAAAACAAAACCGCCACGACGGCTACGACGATGATCACCACTGGCGTGTACAAGGAAATCAGTGCAAGGGCCAGTTTTACCCTTCGCCTTGCCTGTTTGATCGCTTGGGCCGGCATTAGAATCTTGACTGATATGTGAAACATCCCGGCCGCTGTAAGTGTCAGAAGTACAATATCGATGTGCAACCCAACCGAAGTATTGTTCGTCGAAGATTCACCAGGCGACGCATTGCTTACAGGGCAGATTCTGGCCGAAGCGATGCTCCCGGTGAAACTTAGGCTCGCGCGGGACGGTGTTCAGGCATTGGCGATGTTGGCTGATCGGTCGTTTGAACCAGTCCTCGTAATCCTAGATTTGAACCTTCCGAACCTGTCGGGGTTCGATGTGTTGGAGCGGAACCCCCGTAGAGAGATTCCGGTTGTGATTTTCAGCGCTTCGATGAACCAAGCCGACATGGACCGAGCATTGGGCTTGGGCGCAGCCGCGTATACTCACAAACCAATGGATCTTCAGGCTTACCGGGATGCGGTATTGGCAATGATCGATTTGTGGGCGGGTCCGCTCGCCAACGCCAACGGTGTAGGGAAATCGTAACACTTTCCTGACACCGCTTTTCCACCTAGTCGGCACTCGCACCAACGGCCAGAATCGAATCAACATCCGGCCCGAAGCTTGAGGCGCACTCCCAGATTTCGACCTAGGTAGGCTCCTAGCTTGACCCCGGGTCGGCACGGTGAGAGCATCAGAATACACCGGAATAGAAGGACGTCGGAACCGTAGGCGCTAGGCGTCTCTGTTCTCGTTCGGCGTTAAGGACGAGTCAGATGCGCGGACAATCGTTTCGCCTATCAACTGCTACTATGGCGATTGTCAATGGGAAACAAGCGGTCATAGTTCCCGCTCAATCCGTCGTCACTGTCCTGTCCGAATCCGACAACATCAACAAGCTGATATACGTTCTGCACGACGGCCGGCGGGTGCAAATGTTCGAGCAAGACATTCGGGAGCGTGGCACTCCGGTCGTAAATGAGATATCGCTGGGAAGAGCTGCCGCTGGATAGGCGGCTTTCTAGGTTTTTCGCGGGCGGTTTGTGTCAGCGTCGTCGCCGCTCGCGCCAGCGCCAGGATCGGATCAGCAGGCGCCCCATCAAGTCCGAAAACCATCGCGGCAGCGGAAGGAAAACCCAGAAGAAGGAAAACGGGACCGCCACGACCGCGAGGATGATTATTACAACCGGACCGTAAAACGAAATCAGTGCAAGGGTTTGCATATGAACTCTCCCGAGTCCACACGACCTTGCCATGGGTGTCCCGAGAAATGGAATGGCACTTTGGACATAGCGGCGAGTGGCCTGGGAACGGAATGCGCCGCGCCTCCGCCACGCCGCACCGTTGGGCAAACGAGTGGGAAACACAGCCACCGAGCTGCCCCCGACGCCACTGAGCGCGCGTGCGCGGCCAAGAAGTGGCCATCTGGCCGAGTGCCGCCGGAGCGTTTCTGCCAACAATGATTTGGCATTCGGGCGGCCGTCATCGAATGAGTTTTGCCGAACACCTCTCGTTTTGTCAACGCCGAAACTGGCAAGGAATCAAATGTTTACGGCGAGATGTGTTCCGAACACGTACCTTTTCCGTGCCTTTTCAGCGCAAAACGCAACGAAACTGCGCCATCACCGCGACCTTCTCGGCAGACTGGCAGGAACGCAAGTGCGCATGCGGAGCGCTCCACGAATTCACGCGCTACGCCGTTGGCTGGGTGGAGGAATACGGCCACCCGGCAGCCAGCGACGCCACTGAGGGGAGGACCGTGGCCAAGCAAACGGCGTTCCGTGCAGCTGCGCCGCCGAAACAATTCGGCTCGGATTGATTTGGCGGAAAAAAGGCGCTTTCAGTGACGTGACCAGTCCGTGACGTCACTTACTCGCGCCTGGAAGCAGGAGCGCCGCCACTTGCGCGTAGCCGTGGCGGCGTTTGGACGACGAGTTGCCTTGAGCTATTTCCCGATCTTGTAGGTCCGTTCGCCAGCAGCGTTCTTGGACGACTCGATCTTCTCCCCTCCCTTGCTACCGAGGATGCTAACGAAGCCACGCACCGTGTGCGGGTGCCAGCCAGTTGCCTTCATGATCTCGGGCAGCGTTGCGCCCTTCGCACGCTTCATCATGGCGATGACGTCCGCCTTCTTGTTGGTACGGTCCGCCTTCGGCTTGGCGGAAGACTTCTTGGCCTCCTGCCTTATTGGCGGGCTTGGCCTTCTTGCCCGGCTTGCGCTTCGGCTTTGCGGCCGCCGGCTCCGGCGTCACCTTCGCTGAATCGATTGCGTTTTCGCTCATTGGTTTCTCCTGACCGGGTTGCGGTCGTGACATTCATCACTCCGGTGGGGAGAAACAGCAAGTCAAATCTGGGTAGCGATTACGCCCATGAGGCGAAATTCGATTATGGTTAAGGGCAATTGGCGGGTGCGGGTCCTTTTTATATACCCGACAAAACCAGCTGGATGCACCCAAGAACCATAGCGGAATCTGCTTTTTCGCGGTCTTCTAGCTAGCAGGATCGTCCACCGGCCGTGAGAGATAAACAATCAAGAATCAATTACGGAGACACGCTCAGTTGAGTGGTGTTGGACATAACTCCCGCCAGCGTGACCACCACGTTCAAATCGCCGGAATTCGCATTTTCCGGAACTTGGAAGTTGATTTGATATAAACCAACGGAGCCGGGCGTAAGCCCCGCATAGGCAACGCTGGCGGACTGGCCGTCGACGGTCACCGTCGGTTGCATCGTCACGCGCGCCAGTGGTTCGGACACCGGCGCCGCTGCACCGGTCGGTACACTCGGGTTCGTGGGACCCATCCCCGTGAGATACATGACGAGAAATTCGCCGGGTTTAGCCGGATGCCCGGAGTCCACCAACGTGAAGTCTGAATGCTGTGCCAGGAGATGGCCATCCGCAAACGACGCAACTCCGGGTTGCGCCGGCACCAGATCAACCGTTTGAGGGACCGTATAGGCGTTGTTTGCGCTGACAACGATGACGTATTGCTGCGTGGATGGCAATTCGCTAGGAATCTGGACATCCAACTGGCCGTCGCTCGTATAGAAAAGAGGAGACTCGACCCCGCCAATTAGCGCGAACGTACCGTTGAGAGTTGTCGGCAATGGAACAGAGCCGGCCATGGCAGTCTGCGAAGCCAGCCCGCTGCCGTATACTTCCGCAACGGTTCCAGGGGCCAACGCGCCGGAAGTTCGATAAAATGCGTTCACCGTGCTACCGGGAGCCAGACTGGGGGCTGCGTTCGGAGAGATTCCTCCAATGAGCTGCGCCGCGGCAGGTTGCAGAGTTCCGCTTGTCGCGTCGAATGCAATCCTGGTTTGCGAGTTCGCATGGACCGGCTGCCAGGTGGCTGAGTACGCGCCTGTTTGGCCGTCACCGCGCAACGACAAGGGCGGATCGCCATTCGAGAAACTCGCCACCACGGAGCCATTCAGCGCGGCCGCACCACAGTCATCGTTGAGCCGGACAATTAGCGTTTCCGGCCAAGCGGCGGGTACCGCGAAGTTGTTGACCAAGCCAGTTTCCGTGAGAACCAGCTTATTAGCCGAACAACCGGCCGCCTGAGCGGTGGAGACATGAGCGTGCTCTGTGCTGGTCGCGCTTCCACTGGCTAAAACCACGGTTGTGACATTGACGGTCCGAACTGCACCCGACATGGAAACGTTTGCGTTACCGGTATAGACACCGGGACTCAAGCCGGATGGATTCACCGAGACCGTGAAGGTCCCTGGCGTTTGTCCGGAGGAACTGCCCGAGGACGGATTAACGATAAGCCAGGGCGACCCTTCAAAGGTCGAGGCCGCGACCTGAAAGGGGACAGCCATTGAGCTGCTGGTGTTGACGGTTACGACTTGGGCGACGGTCGCCGATCCGTGGGAGCCTGCCAGGAAGAATAACCCCGCCGGTGATGGATCGGGCAATGGCGGCGCGGAGTTGCTTTCGAGATCCAAGACCACTGAGACATACTGCGGTGAGTTCAGCGCATTCGGGTCCGAGATGCGTACCAGCGCGTAGTAACCTCCGGGCGCGGCCTCGGTGGCGGTCGGCGTGGCTGTAACTGTCAGGCCGCCCGGGCTGGATGTGGTCGCCGTTCCGCTCAAAGGCGTGAGCGAGACAATGTTGGCGCCGCTTACCAGGTCGGCGGTCCAATTCACGGTCGTGGAGGGATCGCCGGCATTGAGAACGTGTACCGTTGGGGAGTTGGAGTGGGCGCCTCCTTGCCGGGCCTGGAGCCTCAGACCCGTGACGTCAACGCCGAGAATTGCGCCGCCCTGGGCTACGAAGAGCGAAACGCCAACATCGACGTTACCGGCGGAGGATGAGACTTGAATCACGTCTCTATAACTGCCCGTGTTAAGCCCCTGCGGGTTGACAATGACCTGGAGGAAGACGGGAGAATTCGGAGCGGTCTGGCCCGAGTTGGGGCTCACGCTGGTAATCCACGAACTGGCCCCCAGCACCGAAGCCGTGAACCCTAACGAGCCGCCGCCGCTGCTCACAACCAAAGTCTGCGCCATAGCGGTAGGAGCCTGTGCGCGAGCAGAGAATGTAAGGGAAGAGGGAATTACCTGCAACTGCGGGGTGCTCGCCGCGACCGATAGCGTCACTCCGACATCGGTCGCATTGCCGTTCCCATCGATAATCTGAATTCGTGCGGAATACATTCCGCGCGCCAGGGTGCCTTGACTCACGCTCACAACGAGCTGCGTAGGCGCTTTGCCGCTGGATGGCGAAACGGTAATCCAGGGCGGCGGTGCGGTGTTGGACCCTGCATCTACGACGATCCGAAAACTAAGAGATTCCTGCGAAGTAGAGGCTGGGACAATGGAGATTGCCTGGGAAGGCGGCGAATCGGCTCCTGTCATAGCGGAGAAGTTAAGACTGGAGGGCGAAGCCTGCAACGACGGGGTCGAGGCTACAATGCTGATCTGGAATGTCTTGGCTGGTGCTTGCCCCCCTAAGTTGTCCGTAACTCCCACCGTAAACGAGAGCGTTCCCACTGCCGATTGGGCCGGAGTTCCGCTCAGAAAACCGTTGACGTCCAGGAGGAGTCCGGGGGGCACGGTGCCGCTGGTCGAAAACCGATAGGGCGTCGCGCCTCCGCTGACAACGATTTGCTGCGAGTAGGCTACACCCGCGGTGCCATTCGGAAGCGACGACGTGGTCACGATGGTGGGCCCCGCATTGATAGTCAGCGAGAACTGGCCTGAACTCGACGCGCCGGTGGAATCCTTAATGGTGACCGCAAACAAACAGGCTCCGGCGAGGGCGGCAGTCCCGCTCAAGTTGCCTGCCGGATCCAATGACAAGCCGACCGGAAGAAGGCCCGCCGAGACATCAAAAGTGTAAGGAGGCACGCCGCCTTTCGCCGCAATACTCTGCGAATATATAGCTCCTGCCTCTCCGTAAGGAAGCGTCGAGGGGGTCGCGAAGGACATCGCGACCGGTTGTATGTTCAAACTGACAGAAATTGACTTCGTGACAGGGATGCCCGTCACAGTTGCCGAAGCCCAAACCGTCAGGATTGTGCTTCCGACAGATTTGCCCACTGGCGCCGAGATAGTCAGTATCGATGATTGCCCTGCTGTGATTTGTGATGGATTGAACGACGCCGTAATGCCGGCCGGAAGCCCCGTGACGTTTAACGCGGCAGGTTGATTGAAGCCGGTGCTTGTGTTGAGGCTCACCGAATATGACGTCGATTGCCCCTGGATCACGTTGGCTCCCGGCGGCGCGGCGCTCAAGCTGAAAGCAGGAACAATCGTCAGAGGAGTGGTTGTGCTCGCGCTATTGCCGTTCACTGTGACACTCAAAGGGCCCGTAACAGCGCCGGCCGGTATTACAAAAGCTAGGCTGGTGGCGGTTGCGTTGGAGACCGGCGCCGAGATAGTTCCTACGCCCTGTTTAGCGAGTGTGACTTGAGCGGCCGTTCCTGTATTCGGCTGCAAATCGGTCCCATTGATGGTGATCAGCATCCCGATGGACGCTGACTTCGGATTGAAGTCTGTGATGGCAAACCCCGGAGTCACAGTGAAAGCATTTGCAACGGATGCCACTTCAGTGGCCGTGGTGACCGTCACAGCCCGTGGGCCGGGCGTGGCGTTCGAGGCGATCACGAATTGAGCCGTGATGATCGTTGGAGTCTTGACCGCAACCGATTGGACTTCGATTCCGGCGCCCGCGCTGACAGACGAAGTGCCATTGAAAAAATTCGAATAAAAACCTTGAATGTTCACGACGAGGGTGGTTCCACTCGGCCCGCCACTTGGCGTCACGCTCTGAAGCGTGGCCGGTGGGTTGACCAGAAGGTTTGCTGAATTGCCGCTCGTGAATAGTTGGCCTTGGACCGGATCAGCTATCGTCACCAAATAGGGCGTTGGCTGCGTAATCGAGAGCAATGGGACAACAAACGAGACGCGCTTGGAGGTGCCGGCTAAGTTAGCGACCGTCGCGGCTTGCACCTGCGCGACCGGTCCAGTTGCCGGAGGACTCGGCGCCAGGCTGACGGTCACATTCGCCGCGGCAATGGCGGTGGCCGGAAAGTTGATTCCGGTGACGCTCACGGTGGTCAAACCCACCTCTGCGACGGCGGCCGACGCATTCTGTTGCAGGGTCACTAAGCTCTGCGCCCTCAGGCCAACGCACGCGGCGGTGAGCATTACGAGAAACACACTTGTTTCGCGGAGTGCAGGGCATGGCACGCGAGGAATAGCGAAGGTCATGTCGCGAGTCAAAAAGACGGTTGTGCTCCCGTCTTACTCCGAGCGCCGGCGCGCCACGGACGCACCGAGCGCCAAAAGGCCACCCAGAACCAGAATCTCGCTAGCCGGTTCGGGAACTGCGGCGGCTTCTTGGACGGGTGCTGAGCCGGACTCCGAAATATTGGCGAAGCCGATATCTGGTGTCAAAGTCTCCGAAACGAAGGTTCCAGTAGAGATGAAGGTATTGCCGTTGTCCAATCGGAATGTTGCCGGCGAGATGGTGCCGGTTAAAATTGCGGACTCGAACATGATTTGTGCCGGATTGAATTGGTAGATGGGCGTCGAGCCCGGGCCGGTAGAGGATACGGAAATGGAACTGTTGTGCGTGTTCCCCTTCGAATCCTCATAAGTAACGCTCAGCAACCCCGAAATGCTTACGCCGCCGCAGGCCGGAAATGTCGTCGAACAGCCTAAATCGGCCAAGTCCGTGAAATTGTCGAGGAATATACTTGTAAAACCGGCTATAGGCTCGTCAGGTTGATAGGAGATGTCGCCAAGCAGAATGGGATGGGCTGCCAGTGGAGTCAAGGCTGAAATAAAGAGTACCGTCAGGATGCCAATGCTGCGCATATTCACACTCCACGCGGCAGCCGAGCTAATCTCGATACAGCGCGACCACATTCGAAGTATTCACTTAAAATCGGACAGCTTTGGACCCTCAGGTGAAGTCCTGCAATTTCATCTCTGTCGCTTAGCATAAGCAAATGGCCCAAAAAAGCGCGATTCGAGATCCCACAATGGTCCATACACTTGTCAACAAATGACCGTGCTCGTTTTGGGTTGTCCCAGCGTAAGTCGGCCCGCTAATCTGCGCAAGATGCTGTAATTGGCTTTTGTACTAGTATTCCTGCATGCCAGTACTCATCGTTAACCCTGGCCGAACAGGTTACTGTTGCGATGGATGGCGGCGACGCGGCGAGCCTCCCGGGTTAACGGCAAATAAGATCTGGTCGAGTATTACCGCGATTGCTTCGATGAGGCGAAATGCCGGCTGGCTTAACGGCGAATTGGCGGTTCTGGGCCCTTTTTTATTGGGGCGACAAAACCAGGCGCCGCGCGTTATTGTCGAGCTCCGAGGGGGTCAGCCCTGAGGCAGAATCGCATGCGTAACTAAACGTTCTCGAATTTGGCGTTCCCGAGGCCTCCACTTTCTGGTACATGCAGTTGTTGGAATCGTAGTCGAAGGTGGTCGAATATCCGACAATGTGGTCCGATTCGAACACCGCCAAGCCCTGACAGGCAAAAGGCCTCTTCATCCGAAGACAGCATGTAAACAGCCGACTGTAATGTGCGTCACTCCGATTCGGATGAAGCTGTGGTTACACGCACACACATCCCATCTTTCTGTTACAGCAGGCCAAAACATCTGGAAATGGAAACAATAGTGGAGTACAATTTCCGAGATTACTGACTCCGGGCGGTGCGTCGCCGCACGGATGCTCCATTCCTACGGATACACGTGTCCGCAAACCATTCACCTTAAACCAGGTTCAGCGTGCCTGCATAGGAGGGAACTAATGGAATCAACAAAAGATACCAAGCCCGGCGGCTTGCAAGGTACGTTCTCGCGTCGCAACTTTCTCATGGGCGCCGCGGCGCTTACTGTGGCCGCGCGTTTGCCAGAAGCTTTTGGTGAACAGCCAACCGGCGCCCCGCCCGGAACGGTTTGGCTTTACGTCGGCACCTACACGGGTTCGCCCGGAGCCTTCGCAAGCAACGGCAACGGGATTTACTTATGCGAGCTCAATCTTTCCACGGGAAAGTTAACCGTCTTGAGGCTCGTAGCCCCGGCTTTGCCGGCGTCGGGGACAACCCCATCCACAGCGAGCCCATCTACGATTGCTATCGATCCGACCGGCACGCACCTGTATGCCGGAAACGAATACGGGCCGCCCGGAGCCGTGAGCGCTTATTCGATCAACCGGCTCACAGGCGATCTGACGCTCCTGAATGGTCAACCTGCCTTGGGCGCTCCGGCTTTTGTCGGCGTTGACAAACTTGGCAAGTATCTTTTCTCTGCCGAATACACGGGCGCCTGGTTCGAAGTCTTCCCAATTTTGGCAGATGGGTCGCTCGGGCCTGAGGTGTTTAAGCAGCAGGATCTCGATAACGTTGGGCCGAAGATCGCCACCGACGGGCCTCCGGGGAGTTTCTCGATCAGCGCTCATGAGGGGCCGAATGGACACCCGCACCAGATGCAGACGGACGCCTCGAATCAATGGGTTCTCGGTCCTGATGCGGCGCAAGACCGGATTTACGTCTGGAAACTGACCCCTGGAGCAACCCCGCCCCTCACTCCGGCTGCGAAACCCTTCGCGAACGTGCCCCCTGGGGATGGACCCAGACATTTCGCGTTCCATCCCAACGGGATTTGGATGTACTCCATTCAAGAAGAAGCGTCCACCATCATGTTCTGGCATTTCGATCCCGCTATGGGAGCTCTTACGCAGCAACAGATCATCCCGAGTGTGCCGCCGGGATACGCCGGTACGGACTTCACTTCGGAAATCCGCGTTTCCGCTGACGGCAAATTCATCTACGGGGCAAACCGGACGAGCGACACTATCGGCGTTTTCTCGATCGGCCATGATGGCACGCTTACTCAGATAAGCCACGCTTCAACGCTCGGGGATTATCCAAGAATATTTGCCATCGATCCCTCCGGGCGATTCATCGCGGTTGGTAATCAGCGTGCCGACAACGTTACCACTTTCAGGATTAACCCAGGAGAGGGCAACCAGGGTGAAGATCAGGGAGGCCCGGGGCAAGCTAAAGGTCCTGGCTCACTGACATTCACGGGTAATTACACACCCGTGGGGAGCCCGTCAGGCATGGTTTTCCTGATTTGATCTGTTGTGGTGTACAAGAGCCGATTCGGGCTTATAGCGCTGCCGGCAAATAGCGGTTTCGGAATATGGCCCTCCGGGGTCCAATTTTAGGGTTCAGGTGCTGGCGGCGAGGGCTGACTCCGACAATGACGCGTACTTCTAAAGACGATCGACACCTTCCTGGAGAACGCCGCGTTCCGGGCCGCGCGCCGGTAAGGTGAAAAAAGGAAACGAGAGAGTGAGGTGTCATCCCTTCCTTCAGCCGCCCAAGACGGCATTCCCGCTACCCGCGGTAACCACGTTCAGGTGAGACCATTACGGACCGCCCGGTCAATGTGCGCCCGCCTCAATCGCCCCTCTGCGGTGAAAGCGAGCGATTAACTGGCACTGAATTGAATTTCTACAGATGAAAAAGTGCAGCTTGGCGAGATGTGGGAGTAGTCGCCATGTCGGATTCAGGCCGGCATCCCTAATGGCGCAAGCCTCCTAAACGAACAGTGCACTGCGCTTAAACGGAAGCGAATTCGCAAGGATCAATCTACTTCTTGAGCAGAGCCTTCGTTCGCCCAGTGATTTCAGTTCGCGCCGTTTCCTCCGAAATGAGTTTGCCGAATAAGCCAAGATCAACATCTAAAATCAGTTCCGAATCCGTAACTGAGGCGGAACCGTTGATCGGCGTTTGCAAAAACCCGAGCTTGGCTGTGAGCGCGAAAATCATCGTGTCACCCGACCATTGCTTCTGCTGATTGATGAACTCTATTGGGCCCACGTTGAAGCCGGTAAAGACTTGAACAATCGATCGCTCTACAGCGGCTTTGACTTCCTGCTTAGGCTTGCTGTGCGGTATGATCAAACGCATTTAAGCACCGTCATACCCCTTCATTCGAGCACGAATACGGATGACGAGTGGCTACGCTCAATCGCCGGGCCTGATTCTTCACCTGTGGCCATGAGCAGTTTGACTCGGCTGTTGAGCGGCAAAGCAACAAAATCTGCCATCAGCGAACAGCGAAGCTACCGACAATGTGCGACATCAGGTGCCAAACGGGTTTCGCGGCACGGGTGGATGACAAAATCGAGCGGGTCTCGGGCAAAGGAGGAAGAGCGTACTATAGTCAACAAATAGAGGGAATACGTAATGCTGTGTTCCACTTCGCTGATGACGCCTTTTGTTATGTTTCTTTTCGCAACCTCACTCGGAGGGGAGAGGCTGTTCATCGTACACAGCGATTCGATGGCGTGGATAGATCCTACAACCGGTGTTCCTGGCCCTGTTTGGAACGGTGGAGGTTACGGATTACGATCTCGCTATTTCGCGGGATGGCAGGACGTTATACCACTTGTCGGGCGAGCAACTCGCGTTACGCGATGCGCGGACGCTGCAGCCTTTCCACTACAATCATGCACCGTTCACATTTGAAATCCCCCACCGACTGCACTGGATTCTTCCTGCGAGGCGTAGTATCGCGATTTCGAACAGCGGTACGTCGCTCTACATGCTTAACTATACAGTTCCCCAAGTGAAGAGGACGTGGGCGTGGCCACATTCGACACGCCGACGGTTCTTCGATCCCAAGGTCCAAAGTAGCCCAGCGACGCCCGCCGCGACCATGGATGGTCGTGTGACCATCTGACGTCAACCTGTTCAACGGTGGGCGGGCGGCATTGACGATGATTCCACAAGTCAAATTGGTCTGGGCGGAAGACTGCTGAGTTGTAAGTACATTCCTTTCCTAAGAGTCATCACTCAGCAGTGGACTCTCTTTAAACCGAATGAGGAAAAGAGGAGCTATGCAACAAGGCCAGCGTCTTCGTCTCACTCGCTCGGCGATGGCAATCGCGCTGCGCGAGGAAAGACATCTGGCTATCATGATCCCCGAAGGTGCCACCATCGAAGTAATCGGCGGGCCGTTCAATGGTACGCGCTTAATGGATGTCAGGTACGACGGGGAAATGGTCCTGATGTTCACGGACGACATGAAGACCCACACAGAACTCATCAAGGCGGAAACCGCGTGAGTTCAAACTGAACGAACTGACGAAATCCAAGGTGGCGAGACTTCGCCGTCTTCGAGAAGAAGGAGTAACCGTGTGATCGGACAGCGGTTTCGTATGAAGATTCCCACGCTGGCGATCATGACTCAGGATGGGGCTAATATCGCAGTCATGATTCCGAAAGGTGCCGAGGTTGAAGTAATTGATGGTCCCCTCAATGGCAACCGGCTTGTAGATGTCCGTTGGGAATGCAAGACCGTGATGGTGTTTACCAATGACATCCGTGATCGTGGTGAACGGATAACTGAGGCGCTTGACGCGCAAACGATAACTGCTGTGCCCCGCACCACTACAGATTGAGCCGCCCACTGGGCGGTGTTACTAAAGCAGTCGATCCATCAAGGCGACGCCGCCCGGGCCACGTTTCCCTTTTGTTCGACGGAAGAGAACCCAATGCCAAAGTGCGAACACCGGAACCGACTCCTCGGCGAGTGGCAAGAATCGCTTGCAAACTTCTCAGATGCGGTCAAACGATTAAGAGAACGTAGCGGAGACGGTTCCAAATTTGCGGAACAATACCGATCAACCGAGCAGGCGCGGCTCCACGCTGAGAATGCCCGCATGATGGTGGAACATCACCGCGCCGAACACGGGTGCTAAGGCGTACGCGGCAGCTCACACTCCCCACCCGGTCCGCGTGAACAAAGCCCGCCGAGCGGAGTCGTAAGCCATCTGCGCCGTGTTCTCCTTTACACGTTGTTCCATGATGGCACGTCGCTCCTCGTGTGATGCCGGGTGGCGCTCGATAGCCGAGAGTAGGAGCTTTGCCAGCGCGGCGGTGCATTCCCGGTGGAGTTTTTCGAGGGTTTGGCGTTCAGCGTCGTCCATGATGTCGCTAACTTATCACACAGCCCGCCCGTGGGCATTTCACGGTTGCGATCGCATCCTCGGCTCGTGGGCGCTCACCCGGCGTTGTCTTCGATCACGATCTCCAATCCGTTGTCGTGATCCGATCGCATCGCTACCTCGAACGCGTTCCCGATCATGTGTACCTGTGTGCGCTCGGCATCTTCCGGCTTGTACTTCCAACGTGCCTGGGCGCTCTCCTTGATCGAGAATATGAACTCATACTCCGGGTGAAGTTTACGATGATACTCCTCCACCGAGGCGAATCGCACCGTTCGCGGCGGCGTCGAGTTCATCGGTGGTGTCGTTAGGTGTCGAAGTCGCCGGGATTGTTTCAGCCAACCGTGAAATCAGGCAAACCTTGTTCCCGCGCCATGTGTCCTAGCGGGCCGCATGGACCCTGGAAGGTTTCCTAGTTTGCACTACGCAGCGTAATCCTGGTAACGTTTAACTCTCTACCATGATCCTCGTAGTTGACGATGACCCAGTGGTCCTCGATAGAGCCCAGCAAATCCTGAACCGCGAACGTCAGGTTTTCTTGGCTAAAGATTCAGCGCGAGCGCTAGAACTGGCTGGTAATCTCGGATTCTCTGTGGCCTTGGTGGATTTGGACCTACCCCGAGGAGCGGGGTATGTTCTCATAAGAACCTTGCGCCGCAGCGTCCCGGATCTCCAGATCATCGCTATCACCAGCGCGATTTATAGTCTCAGTGACGAGGACGCTCAGAAACTCGGCGTTGTCGAAGTCCTCCGGAAGCCGATTACTCCGGACTGGAAGCCGATCGTGGAGCGCATTCGGTCGCGCCGTGCTGGTTCTTAAAACTGATCCGACTGCGATTCGGATTTATCGACGAACTGGATCTTCATTTACCAAAACGGTCCGTTGGCTGGTTTTGTCGGGTATATAAAAAAGGACCCGCACCCGCCAAATCGCCTCATCCCAACCTGTCATTCGCCTCAATCACCTAATCGCTAAAGATTCTGCTTGCCATTTCTCCGAACCGGAGTGATGACTTGTCACGACCGCAACCAGCTTGCGGCAAGGCGAAATGAGCCCATTTTCGTTTGCGCCTTCACTTCGCTTAACTGCAGATAGACGTGTCGGTCGCCAAAAATCCATCCATTTGTAGTTTCCACGACCTAAAGCATGCGCTGTAGCCGGGCGATCTCCTGCCCCGAAGCCGGCCGTACCGATAGCAAGCCGATGGTGCTAAAGGTAGTCGACGGTGACTGCTACGAGCAAGTAATATTCGTTTCTTATTCGTAACGGCTCGTTGTAATCCGTCTTTGCGAACGAACACAAGAGTCGGTTATCTCGTTGAACCTTTGAAGAGCCTGCCGCATCTCTTTGTTAGAGGGCCACGGGCGTCGTCGGCCATCGTAGAGTTGGAGGCGTGCGTTATGTGCAAACAGGTTTTCTTCGGATTGTGCTTCGCGCTTTACGCTGTGAGCGGCATTCATGCCGAGACCATCGGGGCCGGAACAACCATAGATGTTCGAACAAATGACGTGATCGATGCCCGTGATGCGGGCAACGGACGGGTGTACTCGGGCCAAGTCGACCGCGACGTTTTCGACCGCGATAACAGGGTTGCCATCCCGCGCGGATCTGATGTGGAATTGATGGTCCGTGACATCGGCCATCACACGCTCGCTTTGGATCTGGACGGGGTGGTCGTCAATGGAAAACGATACAGCGTCACAACGTACGACGTGACACGCGACGGCGAACAGAAGGACGGCGTGGGCGCAAATCGCCGGACCGGAAAGTTCGTGGGCGGCGGCGCGCTGTTTGGCACGATACTTGGCGCAGTGGCTGGCGGCGGGAAAGGGGCGGCGATCGGGGCTCTGGCCGGTGGTGCGGCGGGCGCCGTGGGCCAGTTGGCCACACGAGGAAAGCGCGTGCACGTTCCCGCCGAATCAGTTCTCACGTTCCAGTTGCAGCAGCCGTTGAGCATAGCTCCAGATCGCGGTTATAGGCGCAACGGCCAGCACTATCATCCTGTGCAGTAAGCTGATCACTTCAAATCGCAGCGCGTTGACGAATGCCCGTCATTTAGGAAATGTAGCCTTTCCGCGGCGAGAACACTCCGCGTCGCACTTGCGCGTAAGGGCAATTGGCGGGCAGGGGCCCTTACCGCGCCTGATTTTGTCGCACCGGGGATAATATTCTGGATCGGCAGGCTATCCCCGACGGTAAGTGATCCCGGCGCGAAAAAAACAGTGTAGTGGTTTCCGTTCGGATGGTTCCAAATTGTTACCTGGGAACAAGTTTAGACCCGCATCGGCCGTTATCGGGACGGTCTTGCCCGGCGTCGCGGTTGGCAGTTGAGCGGTGATCACAGCTTCAGCGGGTCAGTATCGAGACGCGTCCGGCAAGCCGCGCAAGCCTTGGAGCACATCGCCGCGCAGTTCCCGGAGGGCCGGCTGATTTTGTCGCCCATACACAACAGGGACCGCAGGCGCCAAATCGCCTTATTCCGACTCGCCCTTCGCCTCAATCAGCTAATCGGTAAAGATTCTGCTTGCCATTTCTCCTGACCGACTGCCCCCGGGCGAGGCACGGGGCGAGCGGGCTATTGTTGCGGAGTTCCGCGTCGCTGTGCGGGCACTTCTTCAGCTCCTGCCGCAGGCCGTCGGCCTCGATCAGCACATCTTGCGGATCTCGAAGCCTCTTCTCCCGCTCGTCACGAAGCCGGGCAAAGTAGGTCCAGTCCCTCTCTTCGCGCTCGGCGAGGCGCTCGACCAGTTCGAAGTTGACCTCTGCGCGGTTCTCGTCCACCATCACGCCGAGCTTTTCCAGCAGCTGTAACTGGCCCAGCACTTGTTCAAACCCATGGTTGAGCGTGTAGAGTATTTCGTAGAGTTGCAACTTCCCGACGGAGTGTTGATCACGGCTCTTGGCTTTCCCGGTGTGCGCAGCTTTCGCTGGTTTTGGCATGGCACATGTTGGGCTCCTTTTGGCCGGTCATTGCAAGTCGGGCAGACCACGGTTTGCGGCGGGCATTTTGGGGCCCGACGTCTTCGCTACAGGTGGGGCCTCCTTACTGTGAACCCGGTCACCAATAGCGAGCCGCCGATTCCTGCGAAGCGAAGGGGCACCGCGCTCACAACCCGCCAACAGGATCTCCTAATCGCCAGCGCGACTGGCCCGTGGTGCATGATGACCTTCTTAAGCGTAGAAGCTGCTCTCGGTGCCCGCCGCGGCGAAGTCCTCGCGCTCCGGTGGCCGGACATCGAAAGCGGCCGCGTCACCATTGCGCGCTCCTTGAGTCAAACCAGGGAAGGCCTAACTTTCAAGAACACCAACGAGGAGAATATTTTGGTTATCGGCCTCCCCGCGTCCGCACTCGCCGTGCTTGAAGCGCATCGCAAGCGCCAGGACTGGTTCCGGGCGGAGTTCGGCCCGGACTACCGGAACGATCTTGATCTTATCTTTGCGGAGCCCGATGGGACGCCACTGAAGCCCATTTCGATTTCCGCCACGGTCTCGGCCCTGTTCAAGCGCCTAAAAATTCCAAAGCCGAAGGGAGCAGCGTTGCATCTTCTGCGACATTCGCACGGGAGCCATATGCTGGCCAACGGCGTGCCGCTGCCGGTAGTCTCGCAGCGGCTCGAACATTCCTCTGTGCGGACAACCGCCGACATCTACTCCCATGCTATCCACGGGCAGGACGACGAAGCAGTGCGGAAGTGGAGTATCAGGAGCGGAACCGGCCGACAAAAGCCGAGAACTCGAAGGGGGACGTGCAATGATTTTCTCTGGTTCGTTGCTGGTGGCAGCGCGTGGCAGCGCAATGCCTGTAAGTTATAGAGGAATTGGTAGCGCTAACGGGAATCGAACCCGTATTTAAGCCTTGAGAGGGCTCCGTCCTAACCGTTAGACGATAGCGCCAACCGGGCACTCTCATTGTATCAGGCAACCCAACGTTGGCACACTCTCCTCCCGCACTTGCTAAACTGAAAATTCACTCATTCCCCGCTCCCGGCTTCGCGGAGCCAACGGAAGGTACCGATTCAAATGATTTCATCGACACAGTTACGCCCCGGCATGGTCATCAAGTTCAACAACGAACTGTATACCATCTTTAAGATGGAACACCGCACCCCGGGTAACCTGCGCGGATTTGTCCAGGTCAAAATGCGAAGCATCCGCAGCGGTTCAATGACCGAACATCGATTCTCATCGGAAGACCGCGTTGAACGCGCCGCGCTTGAAGAACATGAAATGGAATACCTGTACGATGACGGCGAGTATTACTATTTCATGAACACCGAGAATTTCGAGCAGATGCACCTCACCAAAGAACTCCTCGGCGACAGCGTCGAATATCTGGTCTCCCAACTCAAGGTCAATATCGAGTTTTACGAAGGCAAGCCCATCAGCGTCGAATTGCCTCCCACAGTGGATCTCAAGGTCGTCGAAACCGAGCCTGGGATGAAGGGTGCGAGCGTCTCTAACGTCACCAAGGCCGCCAAACTCGAAACCGGACTCGTGGTCCAAGTTCCGCCCTTCATCAATGAAGGCGAGAAGATCCGCGTAAGCACCAGCGAAGGCACCTATCAGGAACGCGCCTGATCGCCTCGCGCCTAAACGCAGACTTCGACCGCACCCGTCTGGAGTAGCGCCTCCACGGCGCATCTGGGGTAGCGCCTCCGCCCAGCAGTGCGACAATGAAAATATCAATGGTGATCGACGGCATCTACTATGCGCTCGCCCTCACGGCCGGCGGCGCCGCCGTCTGGTATTTGAGCCGCCCCAGCTTCAGCATTCCGCTTTTTCTCCTGGCCGTCTTCTGCCTCTACTTTTTCCGCGATCCTGAACGCATCCCCCCCGAAGGGCCCGTGGCCGTGTCCCCCGCCGACGGCAAAGTGGTCGCCATCCTCACCGATAGCGCCGCTTCCACGCGCGTCAGCATTTTTCTGAACATTTTCGACGTGCACGTAAATCGCGCCCCGATCGCAGGTAACATAAGAACCGTCGAATACACCAAGGGCCAATTCCTGGTCGCAAGCCGCGAAATCGCCAGCTCCCAGAACGAGCGCAACACGGTCACCATCGAAGGCAGTGGAACCAGCGTCGGCTTCTCGCAAATCGCCGGCCTCATCGCGCGCCGCATCGTCTTTAATAAAAAGCCGGGCGACCCAGTGGCCAAGGGCGAGCGTGTCGGACTTATCAAATTCGGCTCGCGGGTTGACGTGTTCCTCGGACCGGAGTGGGAGATCGCCGTCAAAATAGGCGAGCATGTCGCGGGAGGATCCACCATCCTCGCCCGGCGGAGGCAGGCCTGATGGCGAAGCTCACGTTCAAAGAGCGGTTCTTCGATCCACGGTCTCCGGCGCGAAAATCCCGCCGCTCCGCCTATGCGCTGCCGACTCTTTTCACCGCCGGCAACATCTTCCTCGGATTCATCGCGATCGTGCGGTCTATCCAAGGAGTCTTGCTTGGCGCCAGCGGGCAGCTCGGCGGCAATCCGGATTTTGAAGTCGCGGCCAAGGCCATTGGAGTCGCAGTCGTGCTGGACGGCCTGGATGGCAGAATCGCGCGCCTCACCAACACCACTAGCGATTTCGGCCGCGAGATGGATTCGCTCGCCGACGTGATCACCTTTGGCATCGCCCCCGCTGTTCTCGCCTACACCTGGGGGGTCCAGTTTGTGATGCCCGGCGGACTGCTGCACGACCATCGCGCCGGCTACTTCTTGGCTTTTCTCTATTTGCTGTGCGGAGCTGCTCGCCTGGCGCGCTTCAACGTGCAGGCCCATCCGGTTCCTAAGAATCCCGGCCGCGCCGACCGCAAGTATTTCGTTGGCCTGCCGATTCCCGCGGCTGCCGGCATGGTCGCTGCCATCGTCTATGCCGCCGATTCCGCCCCGCTCGAATGGTGGATTTATTCCGCGCTGTGGCTCGCGCTTCTAGGTCTTCTGTCGTTTCTTATGGTGAGCACCTGGCGCTACCCCAGCTTCAAAGAAGTGAGCCTGACTGGTCCGCGATCTCCGCTCACCGTCATCCTGTTCGGAGCTCTCATTTACTTGATCTGGAATTACTCGCAGCCCGTGCTGCTGGCACTCGCCTCGCTGTACGTCAGCACCGGCATCTTCATTCGAGCCGGTGGCAGCATCCGCCGCAGATTCCGCCCCCAGCGGCCTTCGCCTCATCCTGAACATCAGACCAGCTAACATGCATTCTCGTCGCGCTACATCGTCGGAAATCAAGCCGCCAAGACCCGCGGTCGCCATTGTCGGCGGCGAATCCTTGCTCGGGAAGGAGGTTCACGAGTTGTTCGATTCGGCCGGGCTTCCCGCCAGCGTCAGCCTGATCGCCTCCGAAGATAGTGGCGACTCCAGCATCATCAGCATCGCGCGCGAAGAGCCCATCGTGATAAGTTCCCTTCGAGTCGCCGATCTTGCCACCGCCAGAATTGTACTGCTGACGGGCTCCCGTGAGTCCAGCCAGAAAGCGTTCGAGCGAGTGCAGGCCGTCAATCCTTCGGCCGTAGTAATCGATCTCAGCGGTAGTCTCGAGGAGCAGCCTACAGCGCAGCTTCGCGCGCCACTCATTGAGCCTCCGGATTATTCGGCTGTTGGACGAATCCAGGTGATCGCGCATCCGGCCGCGATTGCCTTGGCCATGTTCCTCATTCAGCTTCGAAACGCTGGTGCTATTCGCCGGTCCGTGGTCAACGTCTTCGAGCCCGCCAGCGAGCGCGGCAAGGCCGGTATCGACGAGCTTCAGAAACAGACCGTCGGGCTGCTTTCATTGAAGCCGCTGGCCAAAGAGGTGTACGACGCGCAGGTGAGCTTCAACTTGCTGTCCCAGTACGGCTCCGATTCGCCGCACTCCCTCGAAGAAATCGAGCTCAAGATCGACCGGCATCTCGCGACGCTGCTGGGCGGCGCGGGCGCTCTCAGCATGCCCTCGCTTCGTCTGATTCAGGCTCCTGTCTTTCATGGCTACAGCATGTCGGTGTGGGTTGAGTTTGAAGACAATCCCGGAAGAGACGCCATCGTGCAGGCTCTCACCTCTCCGAAAATTGATTTGCGAGCCCGCGATGAGGAGCCGCCCACTAATGTAGGGGTCGCGGGCCTCAGCGGGATTACCGTTGGCGCCCTTGCACCCGATCGCAATCATCCGCGTGCGCACTGGCTCTGGATGGCTGCGGACAACTTGCGCATCACCGCTGAAAACGCTTTGGAGGTCGCTCGTGCTTTTCTTAAATAGTGGCGTCCGGCCAATTCTGGGCGCCGCGGCGATTCTCATGTTGACGCTGGGGCTGCCTGCTTGCGGCTACCACACGGCAGGTCAGACCGACTTAGTGCCTAAGACCGTCCACACTATCGCCATCCCAGCCTTCACTAACACCACCACGCGTTATAAGCTTACCGATCACCTTCCGCAGGCCATCGGCCACGAGTTTATCGCGCGCACTAAGTATCAGGTTGTGAACGATCCGGCCCAGGCCGACGCTGTATTGCGCGGATCCGTCATCAACTATGTTGCCTATCCCATCCTGTTCGATCAGAAAAGTGGCCGGGCCAGCGGTCTGCAGGTCAACGTCACCATGACGGTCAGCCTGGTGGAGCGTGCCACCGGCAAAGTTCTTTTCTCGCGCCCCAGCTATGAGATGCATCAGCGCTACGAGATTAGCGTCACTTCCACCAGGGCCTACTTTGATGAAAGCGACGAGGCGCTCAACCGCCTGAGCCGCGACGTGGCGCGCGATCTCGTCAGTTCCATCCTGGAGAACTTTTGAGTCCCGATCAGTTTCTGGATCGCATCCGTAAAAGCCCGCCTGCGCCCGCTTATTTGTTTCTCGGGCCTGAGGTCTATCAGCGCGGACGTTGCCGCAAGGCATTGCTGGAGCGATCCCTGACTCCGGATGATCGCGAGAATGGATTCACGCAGCTCGATCTCGAGCAGACCAGCATGGCCGCGGTGCTCGACGACGCCCGTTCCCTGTCCTTGTTCGCGCCCAATCGCGTGGTGTGGGTTTCGGGCGCCGAAGCCGTGCTGCCGCGTGGCCGTTCCGCCGCCCAGGAAGAAAACACGGGAGCAGACGAACTGGCGGAGTATCTTCGCAATCCGACCCCCGGCACGGTGCTGGTGTTCGAAGCCAGCCGCTATGATTTCGACGGAGAGGATCGCGCGAAATTGGAGCGTGTCCAGAAATTTTACTCGCGTATTCCAGACGCAGTCGAGTTCCGTCCCTACAGTGTCGAATCGGCTCGCCGCCTCGCGCAGGATCTGGCCAAGGAGGCGGGAGTCCAGATCGGCCTGTCGGAAATTGGACTCCTGGTGGAATCGCTCGCGGGTGACGCCGGACGGATCGCCACTGAGATCGAGAAGCTCCTGCTGTACGCCGGGACCAACCGAAAAGTCACCTCTGATGACATCCTGAACCTCGTTCCCAATGCTCAGGCGTCCAACATATTTGCCTTGGTGGCCGCGCTCGGACGAGGCGATCGCAAACGGTCGCTCGATAGCCTGGACACGCTGCTTCGGGAAGGTGAGTATCTTCCGCTGGCACTAACTTTCCTGGCGACGCAATTCCGGCTCGCGATGGTCGCCCAGGAAGCCGGCCTTCGGACCTCGCAGCAGATCCAGGCCTATTTCACCAAGCAGGGGATTCGAATCTGGCGTGATCGCGCCGACCAGATTCACCAGACCGTGAGCGCTTTTCCCAAGGAGAAGCTGGCCCTGGCAATCGAAAAAGTCTATGGCGCCGACCGGGCGTTACGCGACACCCGTCCCGATGATCGCGTGGTGATGGAAGAGTTTGTTTTCAGCCTGACTGGCTGAATAGCTAGGCGATGGCCTGCATCCGCGCCGTGATCCGGCTCTTATAGCGCGCGGCGGTGTTTTTCTTGATGACGCCCCACTTGGCGGCGCGGTCGATGAGCGAGAACGTCGCCGGGATCGCAGCCTGTGCTCCTTTGCCGTCTTTCTGCTCGATCAAACGGCGCATGGACCGGATCTGGTGACGCAGCCGCGATTTGCGGAGACGGTTGACAGTCGTCTTCCGCTTGGTCTGCCGCATCCGCTTCAGGGATGAAATAGTGTTCGCCATTCGTAATCTACAGGATATCGTAGCTGCGCCCAAAACTCAAACAGGGCGCCCATGGGCAGTGGCCTGGTTCGGATGCGGTAAGTTCAAGAAGTGAGCCCGCCGGTCTTAGAACTGCTGGCCTGGGTTTCTCGCCGGCCCAGAACCTATGCGGAAGCCATGGAAGCATGGCGCACCACTTGCCCCCGGCACTCCGCCTGGGAAGATGCTTTGTTGGACGGTTTGATCGTGGTGACGGAAAGCGAAGACGCCCGGCAGCCGTCCATGGTTGCTGTCACAGGGCGAGGCAGAGCTGTGCTTGAAACGACGTCACGTTCCAATAGCGAAACTTTTCCGTTGTAGAATCGTCTCGTGGCTGGAGGCCGCTGGCGATCATGAAGAATTTTCTTATTGGCCTGGTGGTCGGGATCGTTCTGTGCGGGCTGACCGCGCTGATCGTTGTCTTCGCGATGGTGCGGCTCGCCGGTTCGTTTGCCGAGCGGCCCGTCTCCGTCGCCGATGCATCTACCTTGGTGCTGAAACTGGAAGGAGACGTTCCGGAGAAGTCGGCTCCTGAGATCCCCCTGCCTTTCTTCGAGGCGCAGACGCCGCTCACCGTTGAAGAAGTCTGGGATACGCTTCACAAAGCGGCCGCCGACCAGCGCATCAAGGGCATCATCTTCGAACCTCGCGGCCTCGGGATCGGCTGGGCCAAATTGCAGGAGATTCGTGACGATATTCTGCAGTTCAAGAAGTCGGGCAAGCCGATCATCACCTATCTGCGGGGGCCCGGCGGCCGCGAATACTACTTGGCATCCGCGACGGACCGCATCTACCTGGCGCCCGAAGATTCCCTCGACCTTAAGGGCATGCGAGTGGAAGCCATGTTCGTGAAGAACACTCTCGATAAGATCGGCGTCAGGGCCGACGTGATCCATGCCGGCAAATATAAGGATGCCGGCGACATTCTTACCCAAACGTCCATGTCCCCCGAAACCAGCGAGGTCTTAAATCAGATTCTGGATCAGTACTACGGAAATCTTGTTGAGACCGTCGCGGAAGGCCGAAAGAAACAGCCGGATGCCGTGCGCGCCATCATCGATCAAGGTCCCTACATGGCCAATGAAGCGCTCGCGAATGGCTTGGTGGACTCACTCGGATATGACGACCAGGTGATCCAGGACATGCAGGGCCGTCTCAAGCAAACCGAGCTGAAGCTGGTCGCCATCAAGTCTTATTTGAAAGCGCCGGTTGCCTCAAGCGGAGTGGTGCGGCGCATTGCGCTGGTGGTGGGTGAAGGCGAGATTTCTCGCGGCAGCGGAAACCCGAACTCGGATGAGCAGGGCATCACCGACACCGCCATGGTCAAACTACTGAAGCAGGCCGAGAACGATTCTTCCATCCGGGGTGTGATCCTGCGCGTGGATTCTCCGGGCGGCGACGGCGTGGCATCCGATGATATTCTGCACGAAGCCAAGAATCTGAGCAAGAAGAAACCGCTGGTGATCTCGATGGGCGACTTAGCGGCGTCGGGCGGTTACTTCATCTCGGTGACCGGCGATCCCATCATCGCTTATCCCAATACGCTGACCGGATCGATCGGCGTGATCTTTGCCCGGTTCAACCTGCATGGACTGTATGACAAGATCGGCGTTAACAAACAGCTCCTCACACGCGGGCGGTACGCCGACATGGATTCCGAATATGCGCCTCTGAGCAACGATGCGCGCCAAAAAATCGCCGGCCAGATCGATGCGTTCTATAAAGGATTCGTAAGCCGCGTGGCGGATGGGCGTAAGAAAAGCTACGATCAGATCGAGCCGCTTGCGCAAGGTCGCGTGTGGCTGGGCGTTCAGGCCAAGCAGAATGGCTTGGTGGACGAACTGGGCGGATTAGACCGGGCGGTGGAGTTGATCCGAAAACGAGCGAACATCGCCGCCAGCGATCGCATCACACTGGTCCCCTACCCTGGTAAGCGCAGCGTGCTCGATTTCCTGATGAACCGTTCAGATGACAATGCGGCTCTGGAAACCAAGGTCGGTAAGGCGTTGGGCAATCTTCCGGTCCGGGCTTTGTCGCGGGGCGGGTACTTGAAGTTGATGCCGTACTCGATCCACGTGCGCTGACTTCTGATCCGCACCCCTTACCGAGCCGCACCCCTTCACCGAGCCGCACCCCTTCACCGAGCCGCGCCCAGAGGAAGCGGTCGACTTAAAACGCGTGCACCGAGTCGATCCCGTTGGCCTGCAACACCACCTGCATCTTCTCTAGCGCTGATTTGTGAATCTGCGAGACCCGGCTTTCGTTGATGCCCAGGATTCCGCCGATCTCTTTCATGGTCATCTCATTGGTGTAGTACAAGAACACTACTTTCTGGTAGCGCTCGGGAAGAGTTTTCATCGCGACGCTCAGAACCGAGCGCATCTGCTCGCGGGAGCACATGTTGTCGGGCTGGGTTTCGGGCTTGCTCGGGAAATCCGGAGCCGGCAGATCGTCGTGCTCGGGAGCGCGCGACGAGGCCGAGATCAGGCCCACGCTGCGCAGGTCAACCATCATCTGGCGCCAGCGTTCGACATCCACGCCGAGCTTCGCGGCCACTTCAGATTCCGTGGGAGTGCGCTGCAGTGTGGAGGCTAATTCGCGCGTGGCGGCTTCCACTTGCTTGTGACGGCGGCGAAGATCGCGCGATGCCCAATCCAGTTGGCGAAGGCTGTCCAGGATGGCGCCCTTAATGCGGTGCTTCGCGTAGCTCGAGAAGGCCACCTGTTTTTCGGGATTGAACTTGCTGGCCGCGTCAAACAAACCCAGAACGCCGGCGTGGACCAGATCATCCAGATCCACATGCACCGGAAGATTCTCGTGCACCCGCACCGCGATCGCTTTCACGAGCGGAAGATGCTCCAGGACGATCCGATCGCGCCTGGCGATCTTAGCGGCTGGCGTGTTTTGAGCAGTCTTGGTCTTCATCTGGGTTCCCTTTCTTTTGGAGCTTTCTAAGTGTGCCGACGCTCCTATAGGTGCAAGCCGGTAGCCAGAGAGGGACTACGCGAAAGTGAATGCGTTTCTTCGGGTGTTTCTGTCTAAGGAAACGTACAGCATTTGCATGAGACTCAATGAGATGGATCTCACCTTCGTTGTACCGCTTTGGTACTTCCATCGAAAGTACTTACCTAGCGCCTGCCGACTGAGAATCTCGTAATGGAACTAAACGGCGCCTTAACTTTGCCGAAATGGAACTGGCGTTCCAAAATGAAACACGACCTGATTCTCTCTCCTTCTACGCTTATCGGGTCGTTCTGCTGTGACCTTGAGGGACTAAGGCTTTCTCAAGGTGGCCAGGTACGTTCTTGCCGCTAGTCCTGCGAGGAATATCCAGACCACCCATAGAAACTTCCCATCTAAGGTGAATGCAGCCAGCACCGCAATCGCCGCATAGCAGATCATCGCCGCTAGAAGGCTCGGGCCTTTTCTATTGGATGGGGATTCGTGGTCGTCTTCGGTCGGCGTCAATCTACCTGCCGAGAAACTTCTCGATCGTCTCCAGCGACCGCTCCGCCATTTGTAGACTGGTTCGAGAGCTGTCGGCATCACCCGCGCGCATGGAATCCATGGATTCTTTCATGAGATAGTCCATTCGCGATTCCGCCTCGAGCATATCGCCGCGCAGATCCACGCCTTGCCGCTGCATCTGCTGCTGGAGGGCTCGCAGGCCGCTCTTGGCTGCACCCACTCGGATCGCGACTTGGTTGTACTGCTGGCGAAGTTCATTCAACTCGGCCGGCGTAGGTCGCGCCGGAGGCTGTTGTTGTTGCGAGGCAGGCGCTTGTGCCGCGGCGGGCTGTGCCGCGGCGGGCTGTGCCGCGGATGGCTGCTGAACTGACCGCTGCGAGGTCCCCGATGGAGCCGTCGTCTTCTTTTGTGGCGCCTGGGGCGGCACTGGTGTCGCAGGCGGGTCAACCTGGGCCTGGGCGGGTGGAGTCTGTGCCGGCGGGACCGGGTCTGGCTGAGCTGCCGGCTGGGACGATGGCGTGGCGGGGGCGGCCGTCGATTCCACCGGCTTGTTCTCCACCGGCGGGGCCGTCTGCGGAGTTGCAGTGCTGGCACTGCTATGCAGCAGCTTGGGACCTTCGATAATCGCGGCCGCCAGCACTAATAGCGTAGCTACCGACCCCAGGGCCATATATAAACCCCTCCGGCTCCCCGATTTCGGGTACGGCGGCGGCGGAGGCGCCGGCGCCTGCAGAACCGGCGGAGGACCCAGGGGCGCCTTCAGAACTGGCGGAGGCTCTGGCTGCGCCTGAAAAACAGGCGGTGCGGGCGCCTGCACCACCGGTGGGCGTGCAGTAGGCGGTGCCCCTAGACGGGTCGCGGTGACTGCTAATCGCTCCTCGGTGGGCCCCATCGGTGCGGATTGCCGGGGAGCTTGCACGGGAGCTAGCGGCAGCGGCGTTGGCGCCGTCTTCGCGGCTCCTAGTGTCACTCCGATCGACCCCGCGAAATTACGCAGCGCGGCATGGAAAGCGTCGGCGCTCTGGAAACGCCGCTCCGGTTCCTTGGCGATCGCCATCAGGATAATGTCGTTCAAATCCAGCGGTACGCTCGCGCTAATCTCCATCGGCGCCACCGGCCTATTTTGCAGGTGCGCCGCCATGATCGAATAGTCGCTATCGCCCACAAACGGCCGCTTTCCCGTTACCATCTCATACAACGTGACGCCCAGCGAGTAGAGGTCCGACCGCAGATCCGGCGGCCCGCCATTGATCTGCTCGGGCGACATGTAATACAACGAGCCGACTGGGGTCCCCGTTTTCGTCAGCTGACGGTCGGCCTGCATGCGCGCGATGCCGAAATCCATCAGCTTGACCACGCCCAGCGGTGTGCGCATGATGTTCGGAGGTTTGATGTCGCGATGCACCACCGCAAGCGCATGCGCGTACGCCAACGCGTCCAGCACCTGCGAGGCGCAATTCAGGGATTCGCTCAACTCCATGGGACCCTGGTGCAGGATCTGATAGATGGTCTTGCCCTCTACATATTCCATCAGCATGATCAGCTGATTCCCCACCTGCTGGGCGCTGTTCAAGCGGGCGATGTTGGGGTGGTCCAGCGTGGCTTGTACTTTAATCTCGCGCAGGAACCGGTCAGCTAGCTCCGTATCGCTGCTCAGGTTGGGCAGCAGCACCTTCATCGCTTCCACGCGGTCCGAGATCACGCTTCGAACCTTGTATACCTGGCCCATTCCGCCAGCCCCAAGAATCGCGACGATCTCGTAATCGCCGACGCGCTCTCCAATGTTCATGTTTTTGCTCCTCGAGAGTCTGTTCCTACGGCTCGGGGCGGCCAGGCGGCTAGTAAATGCGAAGGCGCGTGATTACCGCTTTACGCGGTCGCCGACCTTCACGCCGGGTGGACCGTCGTAAGTTCCCACCGCGGACGCGTCGTCCACTTCCGTTATGTTGATCGTCCCGAGTGAGGACTCGGTCCGGCGGAGGACTTTGCCGGTTGCAGGATCCTTAATCTCGCGCCCCACCCGGGTGACCTGCAGCCTGTCGCCAACGTGCACACCCGATCGCGATCCGACGTTGAGCACTAGCGTCGATCCATTCACGTCCGCCACCAGCCCGTCGATGGCAACCACCACCGTCGGAATCTTGCCGGCGCTCTCCGCTAGCCCCTGCGCCATCTGCGTAACTGCCTTGTTGGTGGCCTCGCCGAGAATGGTGGCTCCGAAATTCGAGCTCGACATGTCCATCCCGGCCCCTCCAGCGCCACCCGAAGAACCACCCGCTCCCAGCAGCGACGTTCCGCTGCGCGCTGATTCGCCTTTGCCACTGGACACAGCCAGGATCTCAGCGGTATCGGTGCTGATCATGCGCGCGCTGATTTCCACCACCGCCTTGGCTTCACGCCTGCCTACGCCTCCGATGCCGAAGCCCCTGGTAAGGCCGCCGACAGCGCCTCCGCCAATGTTGGTGGAGTGATCGTCGCGCCCAAATTGAGTGATGCTGCCGATGATGATTGCGCTCACGCCCAGTACCTTGCCGATCTTGGCGGCGCTGGATGGATCGGCGCGGTTACTATTGGAAAAGTTCTGTTCGCCCAGCACCTTGTCCAGTTCCTTGCGCTCGATCACTGAATAAGAGCCGTCCTTTACCAGCCGGTCCACCAGCATATCGGCTATGCCCTTTCCAACGTCGACGTTAGTGCCAAACACCGCGGAAACGCCCGACTGCACCGTGCCGTATTCAAAATTCATCACGGCCACGCGTGTCTTAGTCTGCGCGCTAGCCATCGACGTAAGCACAAGTATGGTAAAGAGAAGCCTTCTCATTGTCTGTTCCTCTCCCGGCTATTATACGCCCGAACGCCGCAGATCCAAGTAGAACTCTAGTACCAATAGCCCGTAAAGGGTATAATCTTGGAAACTCGACGAGAACTCGACAGCGGAGGTCCCATGGCCGAAGAGAATCCTGGTGTTATGAGCGGCTTAGTTGGCATGTTCAACGCCTTTGTCGACCCCATGGGCCTGGCCAAGCGCGTTAAGGCTAAGCTGTTCTGGTTGTGGCCTCTCGTCACCATCTGCATCATTTACATCGTCGTCGGCTATCTCATGCTGCCCTATACCATGCAATTGGTGGACTTTTCCATGCAGCAGCGGATGGCCGCGCAAAACCTCCCGCCCGATCGGATGGAAACGGCCCGGAACATGGCTCACACCTTCAGCCAGGTCGGGATCGCGTTCACGCCCGTGTTCGTTGTCGGAGTTCTTGCATTGTTGGCTTGGCTGGTTACGGTCACCGGCTCCATGGTAGGTTTGCGCGCCAAGTTTCGCGATGTCTTCTCGCTCATGGCGGCCTGCTCGCTGATCCCCGCGTTGCAAGTAATCGCAACCTACATTGTCGTCCGCGCCAAAGGAGACGAAATTCAATCCCCCGAGCAACTGATGGCGCCCTTCGGGGCTGATATCTTTATTCAGGACCTGCACGGGGCCACGCTCGCGTTTCTGAATTTCTTCTCGATCTTCGAGATCTGGTATCTGGTGATCCTGGGCCTTTCTCTGGCATACTTGACCGGGTCTTCCAAAGGCAAGGCCTTCGCCGCCATCACCCCGGCCTGGGTTATTCCGCTATTGCTGGTGATTATCCGAGCCAAATTCAGCCCCGGCGCGAGCAGCTAAACCTCGTCTAGGCCCACCGGCTTCTTGTGCTTGGGTTTCTTGCGCTGCGTCTTGGGTACGATGATTTTGGGAGCGGGCACTTTGCCCACGCGCTCGCGCGCCAGCCGGCGCACTCCCTTCTTGCTGTCGAATCGTTTGGGCCTGCGCGCCATCGCAATCCTACCGGCCGCCCTGCTCTCCGAACAAATCTTTCAGGAACTGCTGGTCGTCCAGGATTCCCTTGAAAGCCGAGCGCTGCGCGGCGCCCTCGAATTGCCGCCGGAAATTGGGATCGCCGCTGAGCGATTGAGCGGCCTTCAACTCCGTCAACGCTGCCCTCTTGTCGCCTCCAGCGTAGTCGAGCAATCCGAGCGTAACATGCGCCTCCGGCCGGCCCGGCCAATAGTGAACCGCTCGCGCCGCTGCATCGTGAGCATCGCTGATTTTTCCAGCGCCGAGAAGTTTGAACGTCTTGTCCTGATACAAATACCCGAGGTTGAGATCCAGCAGCCTTCGCAGTTCGGGCAGCGGGGCCGGATTGTCGTCGACGTTTATATAAATGTAGCGGTCGTTATTAGTGTTGCGGCCGCCTTGTTTGCGCACCACCAACATGGACGCCGACTGCTTTCCTCGCGCATCGCCACCGGCCTCGTCCCCAGCCTTCACCGCGGCATACAGTTTCTCGGCCAGTTCACCTTGCGTTTGATCGAAGGCCCGCCCCATCGACTCCACCACTTGTGGCCCCACCAGAATGTTGCCTTGCGCCGACCAGGTCTTGCCCTGCCGATCGCCCGCCCATTTCGGAGCGCCAGGCCCCGTGTAGGCCGCGATATTTCCCTTGGCATCGACAATCGCGACCTGCCGGCCGTCCTTGCCGTCAAACTTGTCTTCCGCCAGGAGCTGATCGAGTACTTCCCTGGCCGTGCGTCCCTGCCGCAGCAGTTCCAGCCCGCGCGACCCGTACCCGACGTTCACATTGGCTTGCGTGGCGATTGCGCCGATTTCAGCCGCCGCCCACGGAACCACTGAGCCGACCGAGAAATATCGCGATGCCACCGCAACTCCCCAATCGGCATTCACGGGATCGTAAGCGACGATCGAAAATGTGGCTACTTGCGCGCCCGCCATCGCCGCGAATGCGACGAGTAGCGGCAAACCGCGGGTCATACTCAATGAACAGTTCAATTACACCCGGCTCAGTTATCAATTACATCCGGATGCCACCGTCGGGAAATTGTTCAAGTAGGTGTAATACCCTTCTGCCGCCCGTGAAGGAATCTCGCGCGCGAACCAGGAGAAGTGCGTCTCATCCTCGGGATGGTACAGCGTGCCGTTCAGCATGATCTCAAAACCGTAGCCTACAACCGGATCGCCGGTTTCCAGCAAACTGCTGCAGCCGTACTGCGGCGCAGTAGGTGTCAGCCACGGATTAACGGCGTTGTTAACGAACGGATCGTCATACCATTCCTGTACTTCATGGCTCAGGGCGTGAATATCGGCGATGAAGGACACCGTGTCGCCGGGGTTGGCCGAGAAGATACCTTGATCGCTGTAGGACGCGAACGCATAGGTCTGCACTTGCTGCTGGCCGTTGCCTCTTAGTGACGTGCTGGCGCCATGGAAGCCCAGAACGCAGCAGTTCGCCGGGTTATCACCTTCGTAGAGGAAGGTATTGTAAAGCAGGATGATTGGCAGCGTTCCTGAGTCAATGTGTAAGTTGTTAAGCGTCTGGTTAAGACGATCACTGAACCAAGTGATATCCATCAAGCCAATATGCGCATGGGAACGTGATCCGACGACGATTTGTCCTTGGTTAGCCGGTACCGCGAAGGACTGTGTCGGCAGTACGGTTGGCTGGGCGAGACGCACATGATAGGCGGTGCCTACCTTGCCCCACTGAGCGCGATAGATCGCGTCGCCGAGTTGGGTAACGTCCGAGGGCTCTTTCACGGTGCGGCCCGCATTGAGCGCCGGCGGGGCGCTGGCTGTTGCGCTGGCGGCCTTGCCCACGTTGGAATCCTGGAACACCGGCGAGTTAACGGTCAGGTTGACCTTGGTGGACCCGTCCAACGTCGTGAAATTGGGGTCCGCCGACGTTGCGAAGGTAAAGCTCACAGGAATGATCACCACCGGAATAGTGGTGGTCACATTGCCCTTGCTCGGATCAGTGCCGACCATTGTGTAAGCGTAGGTCACGCCATTCGTCGGATCTGTAAATTGCGAGCGAAAATACGGAATAGTTTTGGCCGATGCCGAAAAATTCGTGACCGACCCGTTGGTGGTGAATTTGGCGGTTCCGATCCCGTCGCCCTGGTTATCGGCGCCAGCTGCTGACACCAGCCCCAGGGTCGCTCCGATAAGTGCACTGGCCAAAAGAGATGCAGCCGTTCGAATGCGCAAGCCTCTTATTGAAAGAATCATATTAATGTTTACTCCGTGAGGATATTCTAATAACTATCGAAAGGTCATCGCAAACCGCCGCCGCGTATCGCTCTTATTCGCCTGGCTTCAGTCCCGGCCGCTCCACGATCTCGATCTTTGCGCCTGCCGGTCCGGCCACGTACGAGAAATTGATCGTCGGACCGTGCGGCAGCGGCAGCGGGCGCGGCTCAGTTAGCACTGTCACGCCTTTAGCGCGCAGATCGTCGATCGTCTTCGCCAGCGGGCCCATAGATCGCCAGCCGATGTGGTCGATGGCGTGCCCCTCGCTTGGCTCCGCCTCACCTTTTTGCACCAGGATCCACATGTCGCTGAAGCCGGGCGCGTTATATTTGATGGCATCGATCCGCCCTTTGAGCTTGGTCCGTTCCCCGCCGAGCTTCGCCAGCAGCCAACTGAAATTCTCATCCGGGTTCGGTCCACGCATGTGGATGTGATGCAGGCCCAGCAGGTCCGGATCCTGCACCACTTCGATGCGCGTGCCCCAGGGATCTTCCACGAACGCGAGCTTGAAGAGTCCGGGCACATCGCGGGTTGGCGTGACGATCTTAACCCCCGCGGCTTCGAATTCCTTCATCTTCGCGTCCAGATCCGCAACCGAAAAGCCTATATGATCGACGGCGCTTCCGGCGCTTGGCTTCGCGTCCGCTTTCTTAATGAACAGCAACCGCGTGCTGCCGAACATGATCCGGTCCGGAGCCTCCGTGATCCGCCGTCCGCCGAAGTTTTTCTCGTACCAATTGGCGGCCGCCGCCTGATCGGGCACGTTCAGATGTATATGGTCGTAAGGAAACGTTTGTGCCGCGGCGGAGCCGGCCAAAGCCCCCAGGGCGTAGCACACGAAAGCAGCCGAAAGCATGACTCGTCGCATCGAGAACTCCTTTCACCATCGGTCCCGCTGAGCCGGACCGAGTCCCAGTCTATCGCAGCAGGCCGCCCGTTTGCGATGTCGTTGGCCCTGCTTGGTGCGGTAAGAGGTAGGAAGCGAGATGTTCACCCAGGGGGCCAAGGCGTCGACTCCCGCATCTACTCGGATTTTGGTTTTCGCGATATCCGGTCGGTGTTTAGACGGTAACACGAAAAACGGAGACACAATAATTTTGGAGCCCCGCGCGTTGGCCGCTAGCCGGAAATTGCCGATAGAAGGAGCATGAAGCTACTAATCGTCGGGATGCTCTTGCTTGGGTCCGCTTTCGCGGGCGACGTCTTCACTTTGAAACGTGGTGGCCTTGATTGCGCGCCAAACCGAATCGCCTTGGTGGAAGTTCACGCAGCCAGGCTCAAATACTACGGGACGGATAACATCGATTTCGAACCGCCAGATACTGACACTGGGTACAACGCCTTCACGAAAGTCGCGGACTTGATGATAAAGGTGCGGTCGATGGTGCTGGGCAGGACTATCGTGGAGGTTTTGACTCCGCAAGATCGAAACGGCATCATGATTCTGCGCACTAGCGGCAAGCAAATCTGCTACGTTTGGGCGAAGGATTTAACGTCGCTACGGTACCCCAGCAGCCCCGCCCGCTAGCCGTCAAATCTTTTCCAGTTCCGAAATCGTATGCTGCGGGATGTTTGCCTTGAGGGCAATGAACGCTTTGATCACGGCTCGCAGGTCCCCGCTGATGGTGGCAAACCCCCACGCCTTGTGCTCCTGCTGACCATCGATGCGTTGTGCAGTGAGATGGTGCAGTTCCTTACCCGACCGGTAGCGGGCTTTTTCGAGAAGAGGGGTGATCGCTGGTCGTTTAGCATCCCAGTCTTCAACGTAGTTGGCCGCGACCACATCATCTGGCCGTGGATTGGATGACGGATAGAAAAACTCAATCAAGTTCCTGAGGTGGAGCACGCATACCTCGATCTTCATGTTCATCAAGAACTGGCGCTGGTCGCCACTCGGCTGCAGCGTGCACGCTTGGACAAACATCTGGACTTCGTAGAAAAGATGCTCCCCCGCAAAAGCGAAAAGATCAATGTTCGGGGCCGCGCGCTTCTTTGGCTTGGGTGACTTTGAAGGCATGTTGAATCAATTGTAGATGCGCCGAAGGACCAAGCAGGCCGCGCGCCTGCCGCTAGTCAGATACGTCTCGCATCAATATGCGAGTGATAGGATTTTGAATCCGGTCCCCAATCGAAATGAACACCAGCTCCTTTGCCGATTGCCGTCGCCTGTTCTTGGGAAAGCCGGAGGTTGGTTTTCGAAAGTAGAAGTGGCCGCCCCGAGTTGACGAGGCTTGCGTAAACCTCGACGCTGTATTCCCCCGGCAGAAACACGAAAGCCGTACCGTCCTTCGGCAGTATAAAGTGATGATCCCAGACAATTCCGTCCTCGGAGACTCGGAGCCCGCTACCACGAACGAGTCGCTGGGGCTCGCCATAGACCCAGATGTTGAATGTCTGGACCGATTCACCACGGCGCAGAGTAACGTACATGCTTTCCATAATCTGCGCATGCTTGGCTGTGGTGTAGAGCAACGTGCGTAGGTAAACCTTGACGCCCGCGCCCTGGCTTGGCGGCCCATCCGGCCCAAAAAAGATTACAGTGGGCCGGGTCATGCGCAACGCTCCTTTCTTGAAAAGGGTCAGCCATGCCGTGGCCGCAGCTATAGCCAAGGCTAGGAACGAAATCACCGTCGCGATAATCGCCAACGCTCTTTATGATACTGTCTAGCACACCCGCGCCAGTAGAACCGCCACCAGCCCAAATAGCGGCCGGCTAGCTACGTTCAGTTGGCCTGACGCCCGGCTCAATCCAAAGATCGTTTCCTCCAAAATTAATCTGAACGGTTAGGATCAAAAACCCATATCCACTTCCCCGCTGCGGATCTGAAACATAACTATGAATGTGGTCTGGGTTTACTTTGGCTCGGAAAGGAACGCGTGTGTTGTCCAAGTAAATGGTGTCTTTGTCAATCACATTAAGAACCCAATCGTCATCCATGCGAGGTAGCTCAGGACCATTCTTACCGCCTTCAAAGCGTTTGCCGATTGGGTTAAGTCGAACGTGCTTCAAATTGTTCTTGCGAAATTGTTTAATATTCATACCTGCACTTGAAACGTAGCATGTTCGATGAATCGGTCCAAATAAAACATGGTGATGCAACCAATCCAAAGAATAAAGGACAGCATAGCGTGACCTGAATACATGGAGAACATCAAACCCGCAGATCAATCCGATTTCCGAGAGCAGCTTTGCGAAGAGCTAAGCAGCATCATCGAGGAATACTAGCAGGCCAGCAAAAAGCCCTCAGCCTGGCGAGAATTTGCAACAGCGAACTGAAAGTGCCTAGCGCCCTTCGACTTTGCATAAAGCGTGTACATCGCCGTATCCGTGCGGGCGTAGGGTGGCAACATTTTTGTCGGGAAAAATGTACAGCGTCTTAAAGTCGTTGCTAATCACAATTTGCTGTTTGACCACTTCATCCTCAGGTGCGGCATAGGCGACAATCCTGGTCGCTAGCCGAGGGAATACCGGATCAATTACCAAAGGACCGCCGTGGTGGCGTCCGTCGGAAATGTCCAGGCTCTCCACGCTGAGAACGTGTGAATCTGCGCCCCACCGTCTTGACTTGTGGGATATGATCGTGTCGCCAGCACCATCCATCTTCTTGCCGCGATCTACCATTCGACCGTCCAGCATATTGTGGGCTGTCCATTTCCCTACAAGTTGATCCGCGATCTTGTAAGCCTCCCAGCGCCGGAACCAATCCGTGACTTTGTTGACAAACACTCCAACAGGGAAACCGAGCCCAGCGCCAAGCAAAATCCCGGCCCAAAAGTCGCTCATTTCACTATTATGATCCTGCGCGAAACAAAAGGGAGGGTGATTGTTCTGGTGATAAACTAGATAATGGAGGACCGCGAGCGTCAGCCTTAGGCAACGAAGCGTTCGTAGCAGTTTGAATTCAACCAAGGACAATGTCTCGATCGTCCAAAAAAAAGCGACAAAGACAGCGGCGTCGCCGCACGGTTCCAACAAATAAAACAGGTACAACAGTCGCGCGAATCCAGTCGGAATCAAACCCTAGGCAAGAGAGCCTCGCGGAACGAGTACAGAAACGACAATGGCTCAGAAGCATTTCGGGTCGTTTAAGTCTTGTAGCAACACTCATTGGTACCATGGTGGCGATTTATGTACTGAAGCCATATCCACTTCCCGGACTTGCCGGCACGCTTGAGCCAAAAAACCCATATGCTCAAATTTTCTCCATTACAAATACAGGCCAATTGCCTATGCGCGATGTTCGTGCTGGCTGCATTCATAACCTGATTTTGTTCGATAACGGAGATTTGGCACGCACCCCCTCGGACGTGATGCTATACAGTGCGCCAAAACGCTTGGCCGCCGGAGAAAGTTTTACGATCCAAGTTGGACAGGCGTCCCGCTTATTTATAGCCAACGAGCACGAAAAGATCATGACAACGGGACCGCCGTCGAACCCCAATGCGGCATATGTGAGATTTGTCGAAGTGAGTCCTAATAAACACGAAGGGACCGTTGTGAAAAAGCACGAGCCTCTATGGTTCAACCCCGGCCAAGAGATCTTAACCAATGCCATTGATGCCGTCATCGTTTTGAAATATCGATTGCCACTCCTCCCTTGGGAATTCACTAAGAGTTGGCGCTATACCACTCAACGTAATCCCGATGGGACATTCGTTTGGCGCAGTCGAACTAGTAGCGAACCACCGTTAGAGATTCCGGCGGGGCACCATGATGAATTGGTTCTACGATAAGAACGTCTTTCAGACTGACAACGACCCGCGCGTTGGCCAAAAGCCTGGGGGGACGGATGGGGGGAGATAGCCCCAAACAACCCGATAAGCTTTTCTGGAAACCCCGTCAAACCTGCCAAACCGCTAGTCTAGGGGAGGGCGTTCTATTACAAATCAGTTGCTCCGGTTTTGCTGATCCTCGGAAACGCCTACGAGTTGTAGCCAGAGTTAGCCGATGCCGGATACGGTCGGCGCTTTCACGCTTGACCCCGCCCCCTGGGTGAACATCTCGCTCCCTCTCTCTTACCCCTTCGCACGCTTGACGCCGCCCATTCCAATTCGATAGCCTGACCATGCCATGCAGTTCGAACTCAAGCCCATTTCGAAGGCCGGCATCCAGGAAGCCCTCGAAAAAGCCGAACGGTATCGCCTGCTGAACGAGCCGTCGCTGGCCGAAAGTATCTGCCTGGATGTCCTCGTGGCCGATCCCGAAAATCAATCCGCATTGGTCATGCTGCTGCTGGCCTTGACCGACCAGTTCGGCCATGGTCACGGTCACGGCCCGCATAAAGCTCGCGAGATTCTGCCGCGCCTCAAGAGCGAATACGAAAAGCAATATTACGCCGGCATCGTCTGGGAACGCCTCGCGCATGCCCAGCTTCGCAAAGCCTCGCCCAACGCCGCCTTCACCGCCTACGACGCCTTTCGTCAGGCCATGGATTCCTACGAGAGAGCCATCGCTCTCCGTCCGCCCGCCAACGACGATTCCATCTTGCGTTGGAACACCTGCGCGCGCATCCTGATGCGCAATCCCAATCTGCGGCCGCGCCCCGACGAAGCTTACGAACCTGTGATGGGCGAATAGCTGTTCATTCGTAACGCAGCGCCACGATCGGATCCACTTTCGCGGCCCGCCGGGCGGGAATCAAACACGCTGCCAGCGACACCGCGATCAACACCACGGCCACCAGTACGAACGTAATCGTATCCGTCGCGTGCACTCGAAACAGTAGCGATGTCATTAGCCGCGTCAGCGCCAGCGCCCCGGCCAAGCCAATCCCCAGACCAATCAATACCAGCGCCAATCCCTGTCTCTGAACCAGCATCAGTACTTGCGCCTTCTGCGCGCCCAGCGCCATCCGAATGCCGATTTCCCCCGTCCGCTGTGCCACGGTGTACGACATCACGGCGTAGATTCCCAGCGCCGCCAGGAACAAGGCCGATGCCGCGAAGAAAACCAATAACACCAGGGAAAACCGCCGTTGTGCAATCGATTGCGACACCACCTCGGTCATGGGTTGCACGGCGTATACCGGCTGCGACCGGTCGATCTTCAAAATGGCCGATTTCATCGCCGCGCCCACCAAACCCGGATCCTGCGTGGTCCGCGCCAGCACCGTGAGCGAACCAAGCTGGATGAAGATCGGCTTCTGATTAAACGCGGCATAGACCTGCACCGGCGTATCCTGATCCAGGCCCTGGGTGTGGACATCGGCGGCCACGCCCACGATTTCGCGCCATTTTGGCGGCGTCGCAAATGCTACTTCCAGCCGTTTTCCAATCGGATCCTGGCCGGGGAAATATCGATCCACCAAAGTCTGGTTCACCACCACCACTTGGGGCGAATCCGCCGTATCGCGATCCGTAATCCCGCGCCCGCGCAAAATGCGCATGCCCATGGTTTCGAAATATCCGGGAGTCACCGCGAAATAATTGGCCAGCGGCGCGGTGCTCGGCTCCACCGGAGGCCGCCCTTCGAAGCGCATGATGTAGATCGGATTTCCCAGCAAAGGAATATCGCTCGACACTGCGGCCGACCGCACACCCGGCAGTGCGGCGACATTCCCTAAAATGCCATGCACAAATTCGCGCAGCATCGCGTCGTGTCCGGCGTATTTGAATGCTGCGGGCGCGAGCCGCATGGTCATCAGATGCTCGGCCTCGAATCCGGCGTCGACATGCTCGATCTCATAAAAACTGCGCATCAGCAGGCCCGCTCCCGCCAGCAGAATAAGAGCCGCCGCCACCTGCGCCACCACCAGAATGTTTCGCAGACCGCTGCGAGCGCTGGCGCCGCGCGCCCCTTCCTTTAGCAAGGAATGCACGTCGGCTTTGGATGCGTACCACGCCGGCGCGAACCCGAAGACAATTCCAGTGATCACCGACAGCCCGAGCGAGGCCCAAACCACCGCAGCGTTAAGCCCGGCGTCGCTCAATCTCGGCAGATTCGCGGGCGCGAGCGCCAGCAGTCCGTCGAATGCCCCGTACGCTAGCAGCAGCCCCACCGCGCCGCCGGCCACCGACAGCAGTACGCTCTCGGTCAGCAACTGGGTTACGATTCGGCCGCGTCCCGCGCCCAGCGACGCCCGGATCGCGATCTCCCGCTGCCGCCCGGCCGCTTTGGCCAGCAAAAGGTTGGCCACGTTCGCGCACGCGATCAGTAGCACGAATGCCACGGCACCCAGCAACACCAGCAGTGCGGGCCGGATCTGCCCCACCATATCGTCCAGCAACAGGTTTACTGCGATACCGGCATCTCGATCAAAAGCCGGATACTGCGAGGCCAGGCGCGATCCGATGGTCTCGAACTCCGCTCGCGCGCGCTCCAGCGTCACGCCGTCCTTCAGCCGCCCGATCACTCGCAGACGATGGAAATCCCGCCGTTCGCGCGTCTCATTATCGAAGCCCAGCGGCGACCACATCACCGATTGCGGCGGATATTCAAAACCCTCCGGCATCACGCCGATCACCGTCCGAGGCTTGCCATTCATAATCAATGTCTGGCCGACGATCTTTGGATCGCCACCGAACCGCTGCCGCCACACTCCATACCCCAGAATCACCACGCCATCCCGGCCAGGTTGATCCTCCTCTTCGCTGAAGATGCGGCCCAGCGCTGGCTTTACACCCAAAGCATCGAAGAATCCGCGATCGCTAATAGTTCCTATGAAACGTTCCGGCTCGCCTTCCTTGGACGCTAGATTGAACGTGTTTTGCTGGTACGCGCCCAATGCGGAGAAGGACTGGTTTTGTTTCCGCCAGTCATAGTAATTCGCAGGCGCCACGACGAACCTTGGAATATTGCGCTTGAGATTGTTCTCCCACACGTTGACCAGTCGCTCGGAGCGCGGGAAGGGCAGCGGCCGCAGCAAAACGCCGTCAATCACACTGAACATAGCGCTGTTGGCGCCCATACCGAGCCCTAGTGCGAAAACGGCGGTCAGCGTGAATCCTGGATTCTTCCGGAATGTTCTCAGTGCAAAGTTCAGGTCTTGCAGCAGGCTCATGATTAACCTAGACCGCAGCTCTAACCAATCCGCGCCACCAGGTCCTTAATCTTGGCCTGCTCAGCCGCCGACGGTTTGTGCTGCATCGCCTTTTCCAGTTCCTTTTTGGCGAGCTGTTTCTCCCCGGCATCGAGCAGCGCCATGCCCAGATGCAGGTGGAACGACGGATTGTCCGGCACTCTCGCTACCAGATCCTGAAGCACCTGCACCGCCTGGCTGGTCAATTTCTTGCGAATGTATATCAGCCCTAGCGTGTCGGAAATATTGGGATCCTGCGGCGAGCGCTGCAGCGCATGTTGCGCATAACCCAAAGCCTGATCCAGGTTCACGCCCTGGTCGGCATTGAGGTAGGCCAGATTGTTGAGAGCCGTCGGGTTCTCTGGGTCCGTCTTGATTACTTCTTCATACATCCCGCGCGCCTGTTCGACTTTCCCCACGGCTTCTAGTAGCATCGCGTAACCCAAAGTCGTGCTCGAGTTCGCCGGCTGCCTCTCGTGCGCTTTCTGAAAGTTCTCGAGCGCGCCCGCCTTGTCGCCAAGTTGCCTTTCCACCGTGCCCAAGCGCGTGAGCGCCTCGGCCCAATCAGGTTTACGGCGTACCACTTGTTCCAATTGTGTGCGAGCTTCCTGAAGCTTCCCCATGCGGAGTTGCACTTCCGAAAGCGCTAGCCGGTAACCATCGCGCTCCGGATGTTTGGCCAGTTCCTGTTCCAGGATCTGCACCGCTGCGCTCGGATGGCCTTGCGCCATTTTCGAATCCGCCAGCCCCGTGACGCCCCGCGGGTCGCCTGCCTGCGTCAGCGCCCTAAATCCGGCCTCGGCCTCGGTATAGCGCTTCTCTCGTAGATCCAGCGCCGCTAGTTGATAGCGCGCGTCATTCGATTCCTGATGAGTATTGAGGATGCTTCGTAGTTCCTCGCGCGCCTTGTCCCCTTCGCCCAGGTTCGCGAGGCCCGTGCCCCTGGTCAGCTTGGCCTGCAAATTCGACGGATTGGTTTCCAGGATTTCGTCGGCGATCTGAACCGCAACTCCATTTTGGCCCTGCTCCAATCGAATCCGTGCCAGCCCCTGTTTGGCCAGCAGGGAATCCGGATTCAGCTTCAGGCTGGTCTCGAAATGTTGAGCCGCCTTGTCCAGGCTAAGCGGGTCTCCCTGCATCCAATAGGCTCGTGCCAAGTGAAAATGCAGCATCGCATTGCCCGGTTCTTTCGCCGTCAGCTGTTCCAGCTCCGCAATCGCCGTCTGAACCTGCTGTCGATCGCCTTTGGCCAGCAGCGATGCATGGATAGCCGCTGCCTCCACGTCGCGGGGATAATCCTTATGCAGCTTGGACACCACCGCCAGAGCCTCCTGGCCCCGGCCTTGCGCCAACAAAACATCCGCGATGCGCTTCTCATAATCGGCGGCCATCTTCGGATCTTGCTTCTCACCGTCCCGGTAGGCCTGCATCCCCGAGTCGTACGCGCCCATCCGCAGATAGAAGTCGCCGATCAAGCTGTCAGCATGCGGAAAAGTTTTCTTCGCCGAGCGCAAACCTTCCAGCACCGCCAGCATCTCCGGTCTTCGATTTCGAGTGTAGTAGAAGCCCGCCAACTCGAGCCGTGGCGTGGCATCTGACGGCAGGTTCGCGATCTCCGTCTTCAGCGTCTCCTCGGCACGATCGAACTGCGAGCTTTGCCGGTAGTGAACGAAAAGCAGATCGTACACCCGGCGCACGGTCTTATCGCGCGCCAGAAATTCCTCACCCAACTTCTCGGCCTCCGTCGCGCGGCCGGTGGCCGCCAGGTTTTGCATCAACGGCACAATTACTTCCGGCTGCCAAGGCTTTACTTCATTAGCCTCCCGAAGCTTGGCGATGGCATTCTCCCGATCATTGTCGAGTATTGCCAGATCGGCCTCCAGCCGTAGGCCGCCAAACGACTTCGGATTCCACTTCAACACTTGGGCGACCAGCGGCTTAGCCTCATCCAGTGCATGTTTGTTCGACTTGGGGTTGGCGGCATATGCGGTGATATAAAGTTCGGCCAGCCCGACCGTTGCTTCCTCATTGCCAGGATCGAGACTCGTAGCCCGCTCCAATGCGCGAGCAGCGTCGCCGTATTCCCGGAGCGCTAAATCCACCAACCCCAGCCGGTAGTATGCCTCTCCTGATTTCGGATCGAACTGCAGCGCGCGCCGGTATAAGATGGACGCTTCTTTGTACTTTCCGCTCTGGAAGTACTTGTTGCCGCTGGCAATGCATTTGTCTCGCATCGCCCGGGGATCGCGATTACACGCGATCGATAAGATGCAGGCCGCCGCGACTATCAACCACGCTCGTTTCATGTCTGCCGGTTCAAATCCTTCAGCCCCTCTTTCTGTATACCAGCTGTATACCAGTGTGGCGCACGCACTCTCGCGTGCTGTCTTCACAACTTGCGAAAACCTAACGAACCGGCGCCGCCCCAATCTCGGCCGCCCGCTCCCGCCACTGCTTGGCTTCTTCAGTATGACCCATCCGCTCTTCCACATCGGCGAAGGTGTCGAGCGCCCGCGCCAGTGGTGGCCCGCTTTTTCGCTCCAGAGTTCCGATCGCCTGCGTCAGTAGTTCCCGGGCCGGAGCAACGCGGCCGGCTTTCAAGTACAACCCGGCCAGGTGAACCTTACGCCGCACGTGAAGGAGTGGCATCGCAAGCACAACTTCAATGTATCCGAGGCGGAACGGCACCTAGGATCGAGGAACTGGGGCGAGGCGGAGAGACACTCATGTCGACACCGTTTCCCTCGGCTTTCAGTCACCAAACTTCCCACCCCTTTCTTCTCCCTCCTTTCAACAACTTCTCACTCCCAACCTGCTCCAGTCCATCCACCCGCATGGTATCTACATCTCAGGAGCAAAGTATGAGAACTTCACCGAATGTGACTAGCGATCGCGCAGCCGTCAACGCCGCCAGCGTTAATCAAGCCAACGCCCAAAAATCTACCGGCCCCCGTACCCCGGCAGGCAAGCAGCGCTCTTCCCTGAACGCCTTGCGCCACGGCCTCACTGGACACGTCGTCGTCCTCCCCACCGAAGACCTAACCGCCTATCAGCGCCACCTCCAGCGCTTTGTCGACCAGTTCCAGCCCACAGGCGCACTCGAAGACCAGTTGGTCCAATCGCTCGGCGACACTACTTGGCGCCTCAATCGCGTCCCCGCCATCGAAGCCACCTTCCTTAGCCTTGCCGCCGAGGACCATCTCGATTCCATCCGCACCAATGAACCCCGCGCCGCATCAGCCCTGGCACTGGCTCAAGCCTTCCACCAGCAAAGCCGCGCCCTCGCCAACATCAGCATTTACGAGCAGCGCCTCGCGCGCCTGTTCGACCGCACGCTCGCGCAGCTCCGCGAGATCCAAGCCGAGCGCCGTGAACACGAACGGCGCCAGATGAACGACGCCGCCGAGATTCTCGAAATGCACCAGGAACGTGAGATCCCCTACGATCCCGCCCAAGATGGGTTCGTTTTTTCAACCGCTGAAATCCAGACCTTCATCCAACGTCGCGACCGCCTGGATGAGGCCTACTGCGAACCCGAAGACCGTCTCGCGGCCGCTTCGTAGCGCAAATCTGTTACTTAAACGACGCCGGTCCGCAACCGGGGCTTGGTAGAATGAAGTTCTCCCACCCCAATGCTAAAAAGCATCACCGTGCACGGGGCACGCCAGCACAATCTCAAGAATATCGACGTCGAGATCCCTCGCAATACCTTCACCGTCATCACGGGATTGAGCGGATCCGGCAAGTCCTCGCTCGCCTTCGATACCATCTACGCCGAAGGTCAGCGCCGCTACGTCGAGACGCTATCGCCCTACGCGCGCCAGTTCCTGGATCAAATGGAGCGCCCCGAAGTCGACTCCATCGATGGCCTGAGCCCCGCCATCTCCATCGAACAAAAGACCACCAACCGCAGCCCGCGTTCCACCGTCGGCACCATCACCGAGATCTATGACTATTTGCGCGTGCTTTACTCCGCCATCGGGGTTCCGCACTGCCCCACCTGCGGCATCGAGATTTCACGCCAAAGCTCCGAGCAGATCCTGCAGCAGATCTTGGCGCTTCCCCAAGGCGAGCGCGTTATGATCCTCGCTCCCATCGTCCGCGGCCGCAAGGGTGAATACAAGAAGGATCTCGAAAAACTCTCGCGCCAGGGCTTTGTCCGCGCACGCATCGACGGCGTCCTGCGTTCGCTCGACGAAGAAATTCCGCTCGACCGCCGCAAGAACCATAACATCGAAATCGTCGTCGATCGCCTCCCGCTCAAGCCGGGCTCGGAGAAGCGCATCGAAGCGTCGCTTGAAACCGCCGGCAAACTGGCGGATGGACTCGTGATCGTCGCCGTCGTCAATGGCGAAGAAAAACTCTACTCCCAAAAACTGGCCTGTCCGAATTGCGGCACGAGCGTTCCGCAGCTGGAGCCCCGCTCTTTCTCGTTCAACAGCCCCTTCGGCGCGTGCGAAAACTGCAATGGCCTCGGCAGCACCTGGAGCTTTGATCCCGTCAAAATCATCGTCGATCCGTCCAAGCCGTTGCTCGACGGCGGCCTCGGACCCGGCGCCAGTTCGTCTTACATGAATCACGCGCTCTCAGAAGCGGCCGAGCGCTTGCGCATCAAAATCAACAAGCCCTTCGAAGACCTGCCCAAACGAACTCAGACGTTGTTGCTCGAAGGCGGGAACGGTTTCGAAGGCGTGCTCAAGATTTTGGATGAGGCGTACCAAGATGCCAGTTCCGGCTATCGAGAATGGATGATGGACTACATGTCGCCCTCGATCTGTCCCGATTGTCATGGACGGCGCTTGCGGCCTAGCAGCCTGGCAGTCTCGGTGAAGGGCGCCGGCCTCGCCGAGATCACCGAAATGTCCATCGATCACGCCGTGGCCACCGTCAAAACCTGGGTCCTCAATGAGCGCGAGCAGCAGATCGCCGGGCGCGTAATCGAAGAGATCCGCAATCGCCTCGAGTTTCTCACCGCCGTCGGTCTCAATTATCTGAGCCTCTCCCGTTCCGCTGCAACGCTCTCCGGTGGCGAAGCGCAGCGAATTCGGCTGGCCACGCAAATCGGCTCCAAACTGCGCGGCGTGTTGTACGTCCTCGACGAGCCCTCCATCGGACTGCATCCACGCGACAACGACCGGCTGCTCGACACTCTCTCCCGCTTGCGTGATCTCGGCAACACCGTATTGGTGGTCGAGCATGATGCGGAAACCATCGAGCGTGCCGACTACGTCATCGACCTCGGACCCGGCGCCGGCCGGCTCGGCGGCCGTCTGGTCGCGGCTGGAACACCGCGCGAGATCGAGCGAAACCCGGCTTCGCTCACCGGCCAGTATCTTTCAGGAGCCGTCAGGATCGAGTCCCCCGCCGGACGCCGCCACGGCAACGGCAAGAAATTGATCGTAAGCGGCGCACGCGAGCACAATCTCAAAGACCTGACCGTCGAGTTTCCCCTGGGCTGCTTCATCGTCATCACCGGTGTCTCCGGCAGCGGAAAATCCACGCTCGTGAACGATATTTTGTACCGGTCGCTCGCCAAGGAATTATACGGTTCTCACGATGCTCCCGGCCAGCACGATTCCATCCAAGGCCTCGAGAACATCGACAAAGTCGTCGAGATCGATCAGTCGCCCATCGGCCGCACGCCCCGCTCCAATCCCGCCACTTACACCGGCGTCTTCACTCCCATCCGCGATCTTTACTCCATGCTGCCTGAGTCGCGCGAGCGCGGTTACAAGGCCGGCCGCTTCAGCTTCAACGTAAAAGGCGGACGCTGCGAAGCTTGTCAGGGCGACGGCCTGAAGCGTATCGAAATGAATTTCCTCCCCGACGTTTATGTCACGTGCGATGTTTGCCACGGCCGCCGCTACAACAGCGAAACACTACAGGTGAAATATAAAGGCCATTCGATTGCCGACCTGTTGGAAGCCACCGTCGAGGACGCCATCCCGGTGCTCGAAAACATTCCGCTTATCCAGGCCAAGCTCAAGACGCTTCACGACGTCGGCCTCGGCTACATTCACCTCGGTCAGTCATCCACCACTTTGTCCGGCGGCGAGGCCCAGCGCATCAAGCTCGCCCGCGAATTGAGTAAACGGCAAACCGGCCGGACGCTCTATATCCTCGACGAGCCCACCACCGGTCTGCACTTCGAAGACATCAAACGCCTGCTCGACGTGCTACAGCGGCTAGTCGATCTGGGCAATACTGTCATTGTGATCGAGCACCAATTGGATGTCGTGAAATCCGCCGACTGGGTCATCGACATGGGTCCCGAAGGCGGCGAGAAAGGCGGCAATGTGGTCGCTCTCGGGACACCCGAGCAGATCCTGCGGTTCAAAAAGAGCCACACCGCGCACGCACTGGAGAAGGTCCTGAAAAACGGAAAGGTCGCATGAGCAAGTACGCTCATGAGCCGCTCAGCTTCCAAGGCCTCAAGACCGTTCCCATCCAAACGCGCGGTGGCAAGGTTCGCATCGAGCATTTTGCCAAACCCTACGCCGGCGATGGCGTCGCGACCTTTCTCGACTCACTCCCGCATATCCTCGCGGCTGATTCCCTACGCTCCGTCATTGACGCGCTCGTGACCGCGCGCAAACGCAAAAAGATGATCCTTTGGGGGCTCGGCGGCCACGTCATCAAATGTGGACTCGCGCCCATCCTAATCGATCTAATGCGCCGCGGCTATGCGACCGCTTTCGCTTTGAACGGAGCCGCCGCCATTCATGACTTCGAGATCGCCATCGCCGGCCAAACCAGCGAGGACGTCGAAGCCGTTCTTCCCGATGGCAGCTTCGGCGCCGCCGAAGAAACTGGGCGCGAAATGAATTGCGCTCTCAAAGGCGACACTGGATTCGGTGAGGCTTTGGGCCTGCATCTCGACAAAATCGCCGATCCACGATTTCGCGCCGCCAGCCTTTTGTACGAGGCCTACGGCCATTCGACGCCCGTCACTGTCCACGTCGCTATCGGAACCGATACCCCGCACACTCATCCCAGCGCTTCGGGCGATGCCATCGGACGCGCCACCCACCACGACTTTCACTTGCTCTGCGCGTTAGTCAAAGAAATGAACGACGGCGGCGTCTATCTCAACGTCGGCTCCGCCGTCCTGTTGCCGGAAGTCTTCTTGAAAGCCGTTTCCGTAGTCCGCAATCTGGGAAATCCTCTCGCGAATTTCACCACCGCGAATTTCGATTTCTTGCAGCACTACCGCCCGAAACTCAACGTGGTCGAGCGGCCCCATGCCCGCTCCGGCGGCCACGGCTATTCCATCACCGGCCATCACGAGATCATGATTCCCCTGCTCGCCGCCGCACTCATCGAGTCTCATCCATGACGCCCACCGATCAATCTCCTCCACCCCCCACCCCCTACCGCCCACCACCTTTCTGGGATTACCAGGACCTCGGCCTCTTCATCTCGCTCTGCTTTCCATCCCTTCTGATCACGATTCTGCTCGTGCGGTCGCTCTCGAATGTCATCCCTTACGGCAAGCCGTTTCAAGGATTGCTTGCTCAGCTCGTATGGTATGTGCTGGTGTTCAGCTCGTTATACGCGCTGCTTCGTCTTCGCTATCGGCAGCCGTTCTGGCGATCGCTCGGATGGAAGATGATTCCGTTCTCGACCACCGCGATGTGCTTCGCCGCCGGGCCCTTCCTTGCGATCGCCATCGGCTACCTCGGCTACCTGTTGCGAACTCCCGAGATTTCTCTTCCGTTTCAGCAAATGCTGGACAATCGTCCCACTCTGCTTTTGTTCTCCGTGTTCGTCGTGATTATCGGGCCAGTGTGCGAAGAGCTGGCCTTTCGCGGCTTTCTGCTGCCGCTCTTCGTTCGTTCACTCGGCGCCGCCGCCGGGATCATCGTCACCGGCCTGCTGTTCGGGTGCCTGCACGCGCCCGAATATTCCTGGTCTTGGCGGCATGTCTTGCTAGTGGCCTTGGCAGGCTGCGTGTTTGGTTGGGCGCGCTACCAAACCGGTTCCACCATCGCTGCCGCCTACATGCATTCGACTTACAACCTCACCCAATTTGCCGCCTTTGTGGCCCAGTCCCGAACCATATGATCGAAACCATCCAGTGGTCCGATGCCGGGGTAGTCATGATCGATCAGACCAAGCTGCCGCGCCAGGAGAGCTACGTCACCTGCACGGATTACCAGCAGGTGGCCGAAGCCATCCGGTCCATGGTGATTCGCGGCGCACCCGCCATCGGCGTGGCGGCCGCCATGGGAATCGCGCTCGGAATGCAGCACGCCGAAAACGGCGCGGACTTCGAAAACATTTGCGATACTCTCGCGCGCACCCGCCCCACCGCGGTGAATCTGTTCTGGGCCATCGAGCGAATGCGCCGCCGTTATTCGGAAGTGCGGCACAAGTCCATCCACGAAATCCGGCGCGAGTTGATCGCCGCGGCCCAACAGCTTCGCCTCGAAGACATTGCCATCAACGAATGCATCGGGCGAAACGGCGCATCGCTCATCCCCGACGGCAAGACGGTCCTGACGCACTGCAATGCCGGTGCGCTCGCGACCGCGGGCTATGGAACCGCGCTCGGCGTCATCCGCGCCGCTGTAGCTTCTGGCAAAAAGATCGACGTCTTCGCCGGCGAGACCCGGCCGTTCCTGCAGGGCGCTCGATTGACCGTTTGGGAACTGCAGCACGACCGCATTCCCGCCACGCTGATTACCGATAATATGGCCGGACACTTCCTGCATTCGGGCCGCATCGGTTGCGTTGTGGTGGGCGCCGATCGCATCGCGTCCAATGGAGACGTCGCCAATAAAATCGGCACCTACTCCATAGCGGTGTTGGCCAAAGAAAACGGGGTCCCTTTTTATGTGGCCGCCCCGATTTCTACACTCGACTTGAGCCTCGCCTCAGGCGACCAAATTCCCATCGAGCAGCGCGCCCCCGGCGAGGTCACGCACGTTCATGGAGTGCCAGTCGCGCCCGAAGGCACCGCCGTCCAGAACCCCGCCTTCGATGTCACGCCGCACCGTTATGTAACCGCCATCGTGACCGAACGTGGCATCTCCCGGGCGCCCTATGCTGAATCCTTGCGAAAGCTGGTAATTTAATCTCATGATCCGATCTGCTTCCTGCCTTGCGTTTCTGGTTGCGGCCAGCCTGCTTGCGTCCGGCGATCTCTCCAATCGCCGCGCACCCGGCTTCGCGCTTCCCGACCCGGATTATCAGCACTTCTACGATCTCCAGGATTACCGCGGCAAAGTCGTGCTTATCGATATCATGTCCACCACTTGCCCGCATTGCCTGCTGCTCTCCACCACACTCGAGAAAGTCAAACAGAAGTACGGCGACAAATTACAGATCTTGTCAGTCATCTTGCCGCCGGATAATCAGGAAACCGTCGCCAAATACCGGGCCGTGAATAGGATCACCGTGCCGATTGTCTGCGACATGGGCCAGATGACTATTTCTTATCTGAATGCCCGTCCTGGGATGAGCAAAATCGACGTGCCTCACCTGTTCATCATCGACAAGGCGGGCATGATCCGCAATGATTTTTCCTACAGCGAGCAGGACAAGTCTGTATTTGAAGGACCCGGTTTATTCCCCGAAATTGACAAACTATTGAAGTGAACCGCTCGGCGCTACGGAATCGGATTTACAACTGGAATCGTGACGATGTTGCTGGTAAAGACGTTCTGCGCGATGAAAACCTGCGTGTTGGGGTTGGTGGTCAGCGTGGAACTAAGCTGGATTTGGACTTCATAGACACCCAACAGACCCAGCTTCAAACCCGAGCTTATTACGTTGGCAGTCGTGCCGCCCGCCTGAACGTTGTCCACTGGCGTAGCCGCTGTATTGGGAGGGCCGGCATATGCCTGCCCAGTATTATTGGGGAACGAGCCGTCCGGCGCCTTGGTCAGACCCAGGCCGGTAGCATATAAAGAAATCACTTCGCCGGGGACGGCCGGGTTGTCGGCGGTCACCGGAGCGCCGGCGATACTCGCGCAGCAGGTGGATGCATTGAGCGCGGTTATGATGATCGATGCACTGCCGCTGTTGCTGCCCGCGACCGCGATTCCATTTCCATCCGGACCGGCTACTTTTGCGGTCAAGACGATGCGCGTGAACTGTCCCGCCGGCGTTGCGTTCACCTTCTCGTCCGGGTTGGAGTTGATGGTCGCAATCAAAGCGTCGCGGACGGTTGCCAGGGAGTCGCCATCTTGAAGGGTGTAAGTATAATTCCGATCTTGGATCGTAACCGTGGCGGTGTCGCCGGCTACGATCGATCCGTCCACCGAGACCAGTGCGATGGCATTGCTACTCACGTGGAAGGCCATAGCCGGTCGCGGATCACTTCCTGCCGCCGCGAGCAACCCCGGGTTTTCCGGGACGATCGGGATTGCAATGGCCGTGGTCGCCGTCACACTACCATCGTTATGCACCGTCCGCACGTAAGCGCTGACGCCGTTGGAGTCATTCACTTCGAAAGGCATCTGGGCATTGATCTGAGTCGGCGAAACATAAATCAATGGAGCTCGCATGCCATCGATGTACAGCGTCACCCCACCTAAGGTGGTGGGGTAGTTCCCATTTGCATCCGGAGTCGCCGCGGCAGCCGCATCGGTCAGATTTACGCCTGTGAGGCTAATCAGCGTTCCGGGGGCGATCTCGGCCGCATTCGTGCCTCCGCTCAGGTTCGCACCCGACGCAGTGGCCGTTATGGTGGCGCCGGTAGAAGTCGTGACCGCGACGGTGACCGCATTGCCGGCCGCGCCTCCAGCCTTAGCCGTCAGAACCAATTCGTCGAAACCAAGATTGGGTCTCGCCACCACATTGGGGTCGGGCGTCCCGCCGCTAATTCCATTAATGATGTTGGCGAAGTTCTGAATAATCGAAATAAGAGTGTCGCCGCTAACCACCGTGTACGGATAGGCCGTCCCGTTGATGGTAATCGTAACCATATCTTTCGCTGTGATAGTCCCGCCCGCTACGATGCCGAAATTCACTGCGCCTACTGCGTAGGTGGTCAAGCTAAAAGCATTGGTGATGCCGTTGACAGGAATGTTGGGAGTCCCTATCGAGAATGCCAGCACCCGCCGGTCGTAAGGGTCGGCGACATACAGATTCTCGCCGTCCCACGCCAACGATAGGGGACTACGCACGGTGGCCGGGCTGGAAGAAAGCACATTAGCATCCAGTTGGAACGTATTAGTGCTGTCGGTAACTTGATCGCTAAACTCGTCTGGCTGGCCGATAATTTCATCAGCCCGCTGGCCGTTCTGCGTGGGAATGCTGTTGTACACCATGATGCGGTCATTACCCCCGTCGGCAACGAACAAATGCTGGCCATCCGAGAGCGCATATCGAGGAAAGTCCAACGTAGAGCCGCAGCGGGCCGGATAGATCGGATTATTGGCGGCATCGAAGCCCGTCACCGTATTACACATCACGGGCGTCTCTTTGTTCGTGGTGTCGGTGGCCGAAGTGGCGGTCATCCCCGTGAACGCGTTATTGGGCAGCTCGGAGGTCATGTTCGGCTGTCCGATTTCTACATCGGCGGCCTGCTGTGTCTGAGTGGGAATGGAGTTCCAGATCAGCACCCGGTTGTGGCCGAGGTCCGTGACGAAAAGGCGCTGGCCGTCGGACGTCACTGATACCGGTGAAAACATATTGCTGGCCGTGGCGGGCGAATCGCTTACAGTGGCTGCTGGAGCGGTGTTGAAATTCGGCTCGCCGAGTACCAAGTCGGCCGGTTGATTGTTGGTATTCGGGATACTGTTCCAAATCATCACGCGATGATTCTGAGTATCAGCGACGAAGAACTGGTTTCCCTGAATCCAAACGCCTTGGGGCCCGCGGAATGACTTATTGTCGAGACCCACATTGCCAGTCGTAAAATTGGACTGGCCTAGCACCAGGTCCGGGGATTGGCCAATCACCGTGGGAATCGATTTCCAGATAAGCACCCGGTTGTTGTCGGTGTCCGCTAACGCAAGGATCTGGCCGTTGGTGGCGATGCCGGTGGGCGTTCGCAAACCATTCTGCGTTACATTGATGTCGGTAGTTGCGAAGTCGGGCTGGCCCAGCACTAGATTCGCCGCACCGCCGTTATCCCCCCCGATGCAAACGGCGCAGCGTTGCCCTTGTTGAGGTATGGAAGCAGTCGGGTTCAGAACGTATTGCGAAATGTTCTGATAAATCATCACGCGATTATAAACTGGGGTCGCCTGGACGTGATTCGAGTCGACCACGAATAGCGTATTGTTGGCGTACGCCACACCGCCGACCGCGCCCAACACGGTGGCCGAGGGAGTGATGCCTATATCCTGCGCAGTGAAGGTTCGCTGGCCGATTGTGATTCGGGCGCCCTGGCCCGTTATGAAATCCGCGGCGAAGGTCACCATCGACGATAACAAAATAATGCTGAGATGCTTCATGAAACCGAATCTTGCGGGTATGAGTCTAGTATATCAACCTGATGACGATCCTCAACAGTTTCGCGTTTCTAGTTTGTGATTTTCTGAAGATACTTGGGCACGGCTTGTAGAAAAAACGCCACAGTGTGAAGCAGATGCTACAATAAATTTCTTCGCTTGGCATCCCCGGGGATTCGTTTGGCAAACACGAACAACTTATTGGAGGCGGCGGGCCGCTGGTTTCTCCGCTCAGGAATTCAGGAGCCGGGCGGCAGCGTGGCCCGGTATTATCGCTCCGATCTCGGCAAGAACGCTCCCGTCTCCACCGAGATCACCGGCTATGCCGTCAGCGCATTGCTCTTTTTGCATGAGCGCACGGGACAAGCGGAGTATCAGGATGCGGCCCTCAGGGCGGCCAGATTTCTGACGCGTACTGCCTGGGACCGAAAGCTGGAAACCTTCCCCTTCGAGCATTCCTCGAATGGCGACCGGTCACGCGCGTTGGCATATTTTTTCGATTGCGGCATAATCGTCCGCGGATTGCTGGCGGCCTGGCACGCTTCGGAAGAGCCCGAATTCCGGGACACCGCGATTGCCGCAGGCCGGGCGATGATGCACGATTTCCAGCAAGGCGGCGCGATCCATCCGATCCTCGCTCTGCCGGCAAAACAGCCATTGGCGTATGAACCCCGCTGGTCGGCGTCTCCGGGGTGTTATCAACTCAAATCCGCGATGGCTTGGCAAGAACTCTTCGAAGCCACCGGCGAGATGGAATTTTTCCGCGCATATGAGTCCGCTGTGGCAGCCGCGCTGGCCAGTGAATACGATTTTCTGCCGGGCGAAACGAACCGGGAGAAAGTGATGGACCGTCTGCATGCCTACGCTTACTTTCTGGAAGGTTTGTCACCGATGCTCCACCGCTCCGATTGCGCACACGCCTTCCGCGAAGGGATCGGCCGGGTTGCTGCCTATCTGGGCGAGATCGCGCCGTTATTTGCCCGTTCCGATGTGTACGCGCAACTGCTTCGGGCGCGCCTGTTGGGTGAAGCTTTGGGCGTCATCCCACTGGATCATGCCGCCGCGGCTCAAGAGGCCGGCCAGGCCGCTACATTTCAACTGTCGGCAGAAGACCCTCGCGTCGTGGGCGGATTTCTATTTGGAAGGAAGTGCGGCGAAGCGATGCCGTTCGTGAATCCGGTGTCCACCGCGTTCTGCGTGCAGGCGCTGGCGTGGTGGGAAGATCGCAAGAATAACACGCTCCAGGCTCGCCGGCAGTTACTGATTTGAGCCAGGCCTTGCCGGAGACGATCAAAGTTCTTTTCGCTTCCGGGTCTGAAGACTTGATCCCGACCGCCATTGAGCACATGCAGAAGCTTTTTCCCGAGCTTCCGCTAGTGGTCGTTTCTGAATTTCCTATCGAAGGCGCGCGCTGGATCCCTTATCCCCTGTCGCGCAGCTTCTGGCAAAACCTGGGACTTTTCCGCTGGCATTTTCGCGACAAGCACATTCGTCTATGTGCGGTGATTCTGCAGCCGCGAATGCCGTACTGGCGGATGAGATCGATCGCCTTTGCACTCTCGCCCTGGAACTTTCTGGCATTCAACGAGGCCTTCGGCCACTTCATGTTGCGGCCGAGTACGCTGGGCACCATCGCCAGACACCTGGCATGGAGAACGCGGAATTTCTTTGTGTGGGAGTTTTCACCGGGCGGCGCTACGTACACCTGGTTATGGCGACTGGGGCATCCAAGAGCCTTGGTGCGTCCCGGAAAGGTGCTGCTGGCGAGAATCGCCGGGCTCGCGACTGCCGCTCTCAAGGCGATAGTTCCGCCGCGCGCGCCCGTTTCGCTGGCCTCGGAAGCCAGGCCGCGTGGCGTATCAGTGGTGATCCCGTCGCGCAACGGCCGGGAACTGTTAACCGACCTGTTGCCGAAAGTGGTGGGACAAATCGAGCGGATGAGCGGGGAGATCATCGTTGTCGACAATGGTTCGGATGACGAGACCGCCAATTTTTTGCGGAGCTGGTACCACACCGTAGTGCTGGTGGAAAGCCGCGAGCCCTGGTCGTTTGCGCGTGCTGTCAACGCCGGCATTCGGAAATCGAGTTACTCGCACCTCTGCCTGCTCAATAACGATATGGCGATCGGCGAAGGATTTTTTGAAGCGCTGCTCGCGGCGTTCACTCGCGTGCCCGATCTTTTTTGCGCCACTGCGCAGATCTTTTTTCCGGATGGCGCCCGGCGCGAGGAGACGGGCAAAGCGGTGATGCCGTTCCCCGCGGATCGCAAACCGGCGGACTTCCCGGTGCGCTGTGAAGTTCCGCTTCCGGGCGAGGATCTGAGCTACGTGCTCTATGGGAGCGGCGGGTGCTCACTGTTCGACTCCGGCAAGCTTCTCGAGCTGGGAGGGCTGGACGAAGTTTACGAGCCGGCTTATGTCGAGGATCTCGATCTCGGATTTCGGGCCTGGCAGAAAGGCTGGCCGTCGGTCTTCGTGGACGGAGCGCGCGTGGTCCACAAGCATCGGGCTACTACTTCCCGCTATTACTCTCCCGAGTTCCTGGAACAAATTCTGGAGCAGAACTACCTTCGATTCCTGGCGCGCGCGGTCGACGATGCACGAGTGTTTCGACGCTTGTGGCGCGAGGCGGTCGGGCGATTGAATCTAGCGAGCGTATCACACAGGCCGAATCCTGCCGCGGTGGCGACCCTGTCCCAGGCGTGGCGCGCGCCCTTCTGGTGGAGACGCCGGGAGCCGGCCGCGCTTAATGACGACCATATCCTGGCGATCGGAAGCGGGGCGGTGACCGTGGTGCCGGGCTGCGCCTCTCGCAACCGAGCGGTTGTAGTGGTGGCTACCCCTTACCTTCCTTTTCCCCTGGCGCACGGCGGCGCGGTGCGAATGTACAACCTGATGCGCAGGGCCGCCGAGGATTTCGATCAGGTGCTGGTGTCGTTCTCCGGCGAAGTGGGCGAAGTCCCGGCTGAGCTTCTAAAGATTTGCCGCGAAGTGGTGCTGGTAAAGCGTTCCGGAAGCCACCTGCTGCCCTCCACCGATCGCCCGGATGTCGTCGAAGAGTTCGATTCGCCGGCTTTCCATGCCGCGCTGCGGCAGACGGTTCGCAAATGGAAACCCGGCGTGGCTCAGCTCGAGTTCACGCAGATGGCGCAATATGCCGCGGATTGCGCGCCGGCCAAGACGATACTGGTGGAGCACGATGTCACGCTGGATCTTTATCAGCAGCTTCTGGCCCAGGGTGACGACTGGGAGCTGCGGCATCAACTCGAGCGCTGGATCCCTTTTGAAATCGCCGCCTGGAGCATCGTCGACCGGGTGGTCACGATGTCGGAGAAGGACCGGGGGTTGACGCTGAGCGAAGGCGTGTCAACCACCCGCGCGATCGCGCTTCCAAACGGAGTAGACCTGGAGCGCTTCCAGCCCAGTCGAAATCCCATCGATCCGCGCCGCCTGCTGTTCATCGGATCATTCGCCCACTTGCCCAACGTGCTGGCGGTCGATTTCTTCCTGCGCGAAGTCTGGCCGCGGCTTCAGCCGCTGGGCGTCACACTGCACATCATCGCCGGGGCGCGGCCTGAGTATTATCTGGATCGCTATCAGGATCGCGTACGGCTCGATCTCGGCCAGCGCGGCGTGGAGCTGGAAGATTTTGTCGCCGACGTGCGCCCGGCCTACCAGCGGGCCGCGATAGTGGTGGCGCCGCTGCTCGCTTCCGCGGGAACCAACATCAAAATCATGGAAGCGATGGCCATGGGGAAGGCTATCGTCAGCACGCCTGCCGGCATTAATGGGCTCGATCTCCAAGTGGGCAAGGACGTGATCGTGGCGTCGACCGGGGCCGAAATGGCAGTGGCCATTCGCGAATTGTTGGACAATCCGGCCAAGCGTGACCTTATCGAGCAACAAGCTCGCATGACCGTGGAACGGAGGTTCGACTGGGACGTGATTGCGGGGCAGCAGAGGCGGATGTATGAAGAGCTGATGGCGTTGGCATGAGTGCGTGCGCCACGGGGATTGTGTGCGTGCGCTACGGGAGGCGGGTGGCGAAAACTGCGTAATCCAGGCTGCCGAAGAAATCTTTGCGAAACGCTTCTGGCAGCTCCGCCAGCGACGGTATAGCTTCGACCGCCGGGTACAACCGCTCCACTTCGATTCGGCCGAAGCCGGCCTCTTCCAGATAAAAGCTCATGAGCGCAGGCGGAATTGGATGTCGATGCGTGGGATCGATGTAGAAGTGCGTGGCAAAGATCGCCAGGCATTCGGGATTCGGAGTCTCGATGGCCACCAGCGCGCCGGCCCGCAGCTTCTCATGCAGCAGGCGAATCATCTCGGGCAATCGCTCAGGCGGCAGATGTTCCACTACCTGGCAGCAAACGACGCCGCCCAGGGAGGAGTCCGCCAAGCTGCTGAGGTAAGTGAACATGTCGGCCTTTTCCACGTCGAGGCCCTTGCTTCGGCACAGAGCGATGGTGTCGTCGTTCAAATCGATGCCCCGGGCCGCGATACCCGCTTGTTGAAAGACCTCCAGCATCTCACCGCGCCCGCATCCGATATCGAGGACTGGCGCGTGCGCGCGAAAGCGATCCGCATACATCTGCTGCCGCTGCCGGACGGCTTCCTCGGATCCGCGGAACTTTTCGGCGAACTTCAGCCAATCGATGTTCACGAATTCCGCCGGGACGTTACTCGCGGCATGGCCGGCGGCTGGATCCGTGGTTCTCGCGAGCGAAGCTTTCTGCCGCGCCAATCGCAGCTCGGCATGAATCACGGATTCATAGTCCGTGCGAATGCGGTCCAGATCAGCCCAGAATCTTTTGTGGATTTCTTCGGACTGGCGCACCATGGCCACTTCAAAGTTGCCGTGGTGCTGCTTCACTTGCTCGCGGTAATTGGCGTCCATTAACGTTACGCGGTGCTGGAACGCGGACTGCATTTCAGCAATACTTTTCAAGAAGTGGATTTCGTTTGCGGCCAGCTTCTGTTCCCAATCCACGCGCCATTGGGACCAGTGTGTCCGCACGTCGACCATCTGTTGCGCTTGATTGCGAAGATCATGGGGCTCCTCGCGCAACTGTTCGATGCGCCCCGAGAGCGCGGCCATGGCGCGATTGTTGTCGTTCAGCGCCTCGATGGTGGATTGCACGCAGGCCACCATCGCGCGATTGAATTCCACTTGCTCGCGGATGTGCCAATCCAGGGCGCGTGCTACCAACCGCTTCAAGCGCTGGATGGTTGAATTGAGGAGCCCGGGCGGACGCGGATTCACCGAGCCGATGCTGGCCACTTTGCCTTCGGCGGCGTCGCGGGCGTGCAGCAGAGGCGTCAGATCGGGGATTTGGATGCCGCCAGGGACCGTTCCGTTAGGATGCCGGGCGCGCACGCGCTGCCGAATTTCCGCGAGAACCGCGGCCAGCTCTTCACCTTTTGGATCCATTGCCGCTCCGGTTTGATCCATTCCCGCGCCGGTTTGATCCATTCCCGCTTCGGCCGGTCTTCTTGCTCCAGCTAGCCGTGATGGTGGTGTAAACTCCACCGCGCGGCGTGAACTCACCGATGACCGTGGCCGCGATGGGACGGCAAGCGTCCACCACGTCCCGCAAAATGCGATTGACGACGTTCTCCTGAAAGATGCCGAGGTTGCGGTAGGCCAGCGTGTACATCTTCAGCGACTTCAGTTCCAGGCACAGCTTGTCGGGCACATAGCGCAGCGTAATCTCGCCGTGATCGGGCAGGCTGGTCCGTGGACAAACCGAAGTGAACTCCGGCATCACGATTTCGATTTCGTAGCCGGGATACTGATTGGGCCAGGTCTCAATTTCGGGGAGCTTGGCGTCGACGCCGGCGGCAGCATGTTGATCGGTATAAACGCGTTTCATTGTTCGGCCGGAATCATTTTTCAACCGGAATCAAAGTACGGGCGAGCAGGTCCAGGAACAAGCCGACGTCGGTCACGACGCCGACTGCCTGGCCGGTTCCACGATCGCTCACTTTGGTGGCCACCGCCGGATTGATGTCGACGCAAACGATCTTCACCCAGCTTGGCAGCATGTTCCCGACTGCTATGGAGTGCAGCATGGAGCCGAGGCACAGCACCAGACCGGCACCCTTCAACTGCTCAGCATAGGCATCCTGCGCGAGGTTCATGTCGGTAATCGTGTCGGGCAGGGGACCGTCGTCGCGCAAGCTGCCGGCCAGCACGAAGGGTACGTTTCGACGGACGCACTCGTACATGATCCCGCTTCGCAGCCGGCCGCTCTCAACCGCCCCGCGAATGCTGCCGCAATGATAGATGGCGTTGATGGCGCGCATGTGATTGCGATGCCCATGCTCTTCCTGGCGGCCGTCGCTCTGCCGGATGCCCAGTGAAGTTCCTAGCAGCGCGGCCTCGATATCATGAACGCCCAACGCATTTCCGCTTAGCAGGGCGTTTACGTAGCCTTCGCGGATCAATTTGGACAGCGCGACCGCGCCTCCAGTGTGCACGACCACCGGACCGGCTACGGCCACAATCTTTTGCCCGGCCGAGCGCGCGTGTTCGATCAAAGCAGCGGTCTGCTTCACAGCCGTTTCCACCTGACGCTCGGAAGAGATGCCGTTGCTCATGAAAGCGAACGAGAGGCGATCGCGTTCCTTCGATTCTGGAACAACGCGGATGCCGCGCATTCCAGTCACTACCTGGTCGCCAGCCCGGAGATCGCGCATGCGGCGGCACCAGGCTTGGTCGCCATCCACTACGATCATCGCGTCCATGCGCTGATTCTGGACTTCCACCCATTGGTTGTTACGCCGGACATAGGTTCGATAATTGGTGGTGGAGTAAAAATCTTCGGGAGCGCAGCGGTCGCGTTCGACATGGCCGAGCTCGGCGTCGCCGGAGTCGACCATGGAGCATCCCAAACCAAGCAGCTGGGAAAGCATCTTGTGCATCGAATCCGCGTCGTCGGCATCAATCTTCAAACGCAGGTAAGACGGCTCGCTATTGGTGCGTCCAATGCTAAACTGCTCTACTTCGAAGCGGCCCTGGAATTCCACCACGGTATCGAAGATCTGCTCCATGATGTGGGAGTCGATCAAGTGACCTTGTGCTTCCACCCGCTCCTGTAGGGGAAGCGCTATGGCGCGCGTATTCATGATTGCTAATTACAGGATAACCGTTAGGTTGCTAATTACAGGATAACCGTTGGTGGCTTGCGAAGAAGCCGCTCGCAAGCCGGATACTTCTTCGACCTCTGAATTACCGGGCTGCCGGCGGCCCACCCGCCCCCCGGCCACCCGGCGTCGGGGGAGCTAGCGCGGGTTGCGCTCCTACCACCTTTGTCAGCGCGTCGTAGGCGCACTCCTCGTCCATATTCGATCCGCCTACGCCGATGGCGCCGATCATCTGATCGTCCACCATAATGGGCAATCCACCCGAGGTCGGGAACACGCCCAACGGCGCCCAACGCATCTGCAGTGCTACATTACCGGCCACCATGTTGGCGCGCGCATGCGTTGAGTCCCGGGTATATAGAACGCTCTTGGCTTTCAGCTCCGCCGTCTCTACGTTAATCGGAACCTGACCGTCCATCCGGTGCGCATGCACAATCTGGCCGGTCGGATTGAGAATGAAGACCGTCACCGCGATGTTATGTTCTTTTGCGAAATCCAGACAGGCCTGCGTAATCTTCAGGGCCGTATCCGCCGAAATCTCTCGCGTCATCGCCTTTTTTGCCGCCGCTCCAGAGATCACGAACTTATCCAAATTCTGAGCGGGCGCCAGGCGGTTAGTAAGTGCGATCGCCGCTCCTGCTAAAAACAGTCCCGTAAGAAAGGACCGAACTTCCTTAGTCATGCTTTTCTCCCTTCACGTCCCGCTGAATAACGGAATGTGCCAGTATACCGCAGTTACCCCTGCGCCTTGACCGGCAAGTTCCAGCTGTGATAATGTCTCAACCCAGATAGGGGGCCGTATGCATTCCTCGAAGAATGTACTTAGGGCTTTTGGGATTTTGTCCGCGGGATTTCTGCTTTCCCCCGCGATCTTTGCACAAACTGATACTGGGCGCATTCTCGGCAGTGTGTATGATCAATCCGGCGCCGTCGTGCCTAGCGCGACCGTTACCATCACCGATGCCGACCGCGGCACCGCTCGAACTCTCACCACTAACGATGCCGGGGAATACCTGGCCCCCAACCTAATCGCGGGAAACTACATTGTCCGCGCGTCGGCCATGGGTTTTAAGAATATCGAGCGCCGGAACATCGAAGTAGAAGTCGCCAAGGACATTCGAATCGATTTAACGCTTCAGCCCGGTGACACCACTACCACTGTGACGATAACCGCCGAAGCTCCCTTAGTCGACAGCAGCAACGCCGTGCTGGGCGGCACGATGAGCAATCAACTTATTCTCGATTTGCCGGTGCAGGGCCGCAATTTCCAAAAACTGCTGGAGCTGCGCCCCGGCACTTATCTGGCCCCTGGAAGCGGTAAGTGGAGCCTCAGCTCCAACGGCATGCGCCGCGAACACAACGTATACATCTTGAACGGCATGGATACCGTCGAAGGCTTCTCATCGCAAAGCGTGGTGAACGCCACGCCGATTTTCGGCGACGCCACTTCCATCGTGCCCATCGACACGATCCAGGAGTTCAACACCCAGCAGGTTCCTAAAGCAGAGTACGGCTGGAAGCCGGGCGCCATTGTCAATGTGGGCTTGCGGTCTGGCGACAACACTTTGCACGGCACGGCGTATGCATTCGGCCGCAGTGACGCACTGGATGCGCGGAATCCTTTTATCCAGACTGGCACGCCCAAGCAGGAGACCCAGATAGAAGATTTCGGCGCCACCGCTGGCGGCCCGATCATTCGCAATAAGCTGTTTTTCATGCTGGGGTACGAGGGCCAGGACAATACGATCGGCGCTCCATCCGGGTCGCTCACACTACCAACCCGCGCGTCGATCGGCAACACCGCCCAGAGCGTCTTGGATGCCTGCAATGCGCTGCCCGGTTCAACTCCGCCCAAAGACCTCAGCCTCAAGATGGCCGGCCTGGTCTATAACGGCCCTGGAAATTGCGCCAAAGACCCGGCCAACACCGGCGTCTTTCAGGATCGCAATACCGTGACTTATTCCGTGGCGCCCGTCGGCACCGCGAAGCTCCAGAACGGCCTCGCCAAAATCGACTACCACCTCACCGCCAAGCACACCATCTCAGGGGAATACTTCGCCGGTAATTACGAAGGCTTGGGACCACAGAATAACGCCGCCGCCCAGGATTATTGGGACACATTTACGCATGCCAAATCGATGGTGATGGGAGCCCACTGGACTTGGGTGCCCACTTCCAGCATGGTCAATGAGCTGCGCGGTGGATTTAATCGCGAGAACCAACTTAGCTATCCCGGCGACTGTGACTCGACTGGTCATCCCGATTACAGCTACCTGGCCAACATGAACACTAACTCGTCCCTGACAGGCGCAGGTTTACCCGCCAATTGCGGCTTCCCCGTAATAACTATCACTGGCTTCAGCGCCACCGGCTGCTGTAGCACCTTCCCCAAGATCCAAGGTCCAGACTGGACTCAGCAGGCCGTTGACAACTTGTCTTACATTCGAGGACGCCATTCGCTTAAGTTCGGCGTCGAAGGAAGGCGTCTCTCCTACACCGGCGGCACGTATTCTGGTGCGCGCGGCAACTTTACGTTTACGAACCTGACTACGTTTCTTACCGGCACCGTAAATACGGCCAGCCCCCCCTCGGTGCTGGTGGGCCAGCCGGCGCGCTCCCTTACAGAGTTTGCCTGGGCGGGTTTCGTTCAGGACGACTGGCGCATTACGAACACGCTCACCGTGAACTATGGATTCCGATACGAGACCGTCACGCCCATTAAAGACGCCAATAACCAACTTGGAAATTTTAATCCAAGCGCAGCTACCGGCTTAGTGCAAGTGGGCCAAGGCCTCAACTCACTGTGGAGGCGCACCAACGACTACTCGCCGCGTCTTGGTTTTGCCTGGGACATCGGAGGGAAGGGCAAATGGGTAGTGCGCGGAGGGAGCAGCATCATTTATGTGCTCGAGGGCTTCAACGTATTTGTCTCTCAACAGGGAGTCTCGGCCATTGGCGTCAACGCAATTCCCACCGGCGCTCTACTGGGCGGCGTGCAGGGGCCTGGCAATATTACTACTGCTTCCGTTCAGTTCACGTCGGGAGTAAATTGGAGCATCGCCGGCCCCGTTTTACCAAGCGCCAGTACGGTCCGCTGCGATTCGCCCTTGAATGCCACTCCCGCTGGAGCGAACAAACCTTGCGCAATTACAGCAGTGAATCCTAACCTCCGCAGACCTTATGCGCCCGCCTGGAATTTTAGCGTGCAGCATTCGCTATCCAACAATCTTTCGCTGCAGGTGGCCTACGTGGGAACCCACGGCACAGGACTTGTCGGGCTCAACGACATCAACGCGCCCGTTCCCGGCTCGGGCTGGCTCACTGGCCCGTTGTGCAACACGCCCTACACCCCGGCAGCGCTGCTTACCTCCGCTGCCGCCGCCAGCGCGTCGTGCGAGAACCTCAACCGGCCCTACTTCGGCAAGTTTCCTTATTTGTCGAACATCAATATGATCTCCAACCAGGACTACAGCAACTACAACGGATTGCAGGTCACCTTGACCCAGCGGCCATGGCACGGTCTCTCCTATCTGGTCGGCTATACTTGGGCGCACGCATTGGATGAAGCCGGTGGCGATTGGAATGGCGCAGGCCTTCCTTCCAACCTGTTCAATGTGCGATCCGATTATGCCAGCAGCGCCGACGACGTCCGGCATCGCATGACCGCCTCTGTGAGCTATGCGCTGCCGGAAAAGAAGGGCTTCGCCCATTTGCTCGAGGGCTGGAAGATCAATTCCATTGTGAACGTGCAAAGCGCGCTGCCCTGGAGCGTGATCGATCCCACCGACGATATCAGCGGCGTTGGCGGAAAAGTGGATGGGTGGAATTTCTACGGCAACCCGTCCGCATTTAGCGGGCTGGGGTATGCTACGGTTCCGTATTTCTCCGGCACCAGCAATCCGGCATGCGTCTCCCAGGCTGCGTCATTGGATTCCAGCCACCCGCCCGCATATCCAGGCTATACCTACTCCAGTGCTCTGGCCAAGTACGGCTGCTATGCAGTTGGTTCATCCATGCTGCTTTCGCCCGCCATCGGAAGCTACGGGACCGGATCGCGCGACCTGTTCCGCGGCATTGGACTCAAGCTCATGGATGCATCCCTCACGAAGGACGTGAAGTTCTCAGAGCGTTTCGGCGGTCAGTTCCGCTTCGAGATGTTTAACATCCTCAACAAGACCCAATACACGCCCGCGGTCAACGGCAATCCGGCCAGCCGCAGCAATCCTTTACTGGGTAGCTCGAGGACCACGCCTGACGTGCAGATCTCGAATCCCGAAGTGGGAAGCGGCGCGGCCCGCTCGATCCAGCTCGGCTTCAAACTCCAATTCTGATTTACCGAGCCGCACGAGTAGCATCCCTACTGCCCCTGCGCCGCCGCGTACGCCGCGATCGCGATCATATCGTCTTCACTCAAATTCGCGACCACCTTCTTCATCAGCGCAGCCGACGCCCCATTGCTCGCCCCGCTCTGAAAATTGCAAAGCTGCCGAACCACATATACAGGATGCAAACCCGCCAGCCGCGGAACATCCGCCAGACCCTGCAGTTTGTCGCCGTGACAGACGCCACATGCGATGGTCTTCCCACCGCCGCCAGTCTTCACCAGCGCTTCGCCTTTGGCAACGCTGCCCACCGGCACATAAGCGATAAATCCGGAATGCGGATCGCGGCTCGTCGCACGGAAAGCATCCTGCGGCAGCTCGATAATGCGATTGCCCAGCGGCTCCATCCCGCCGCCAGGCATTGGAAGCCGCATACGCCCTTTCGCGCTCACGTAGTTCTTTGGTACACTGCCGCTCTCTTCCACCTTGACCCACGGGCCCGGCTTGAGCGACGCCGCCCACTCGCTGGACTGCTTAATCTCGTCGTCCGTCATGGCTTTGGCAATGCCGTTCATGCGTGCCGGGTCAATGCGCGCGCCGCTCTTGAAATCATTCATGGTGCGGATAAGGTACTCGAGCGGAAGTCCAGCGATTTCGGCCGATTCAGGATGCCCGTGCCCTGAATAAAGGTGACAGGCGCCGCAGGCCAGCGCCGCGCCCTTGCCATGCTGAACGATTGCGGGCAGCGGACCATGTTCATCGGGAAACCACTCGGGCGGATTTGAAAGGTCATCGATCTGCGCCGGTGTATAAGCCTTGGCGCTGCCTGGAATGTGCCTCGGCTCGTTGTTCTCCTCAATCTTGGGCTGATCCTTGTCAGGAACCAGGAACGCCCACGACGGATGCACATCCGCGGCCCTTGTGGCCACAGTGATCGTCAGAATCAAGGCTAGCTTTTGCATAAGAAGACATTCTCCCATGCTTTTCAAAAACCATACAACCTCGCCGGATTGTCCACCAGGATCATCTTCCTCACGCCCGCATCCGGCGCCCAAACTGCAAGCTGATTCAGCAAAGCTCCATCGTCGATCTGGAACAGCGGCGTCACTTCCGTCTTCTCATGCCCCTCCGGCGTGGTCGAGTTGGGATGCGGCCAGTCGGTGCCCCATAAAATGCGATCCGGATTAGCCGCGATCAGCGCCTTGGCAAATGGCGCCACGTCCGGATAGTCCGGGGCCTCGGTCGACGCGCGATAAGCTGCCGAAATTTTGACATACGCTTTCCCCGATCGCACCAGTTCCACCAGGTCGGCGAAGCCCGGCTGCTGCAATCCCTGGGCGGCTTGCGCGCCCCCAAAGTGATCGAACACCACCGGTACCGGAGAGGCCTGCACCAGATCCTTCACACGCGAAACCCCGGCCAGGCTCACGTTCATTTGGATATGCCAGTTTCGATTTTTCACGCGTTCCACCGACGCCTGGAATCGCCGCCGCACCAGCGAGGCATCCGTCCCCAAATTGATTCGGATGCCGCGGAAGCCGGCCTGGTTCATCGCATCCAGCTCGCTATCTGGAGTTTTGCCGTCGATCACAGCCACGCCCCGAGCCGTGGCGCCGCGAGCTTTAATTCCGAATAGCGACGCCGAATTGTCGGTCCCGTAGACGCTGGGCGTCACGATCACCACGCGCTGTATATGCAGCGCCCGATGCAGCGCCGACATCTCTTCGGGCGATGCGGTCTCCGGTGTATACGCGCGCCCGGAGAATAACGGGAACTTTTTCGGATCGCCGAAGATATGCGTGTGGCAGTCGCACGCTCCCGGGGGAATCTCAAAATTCACTGCTGTCCGCGGTTGCGCCGCGTTCGCAAACACCGGCCGCCTCGATATCAGCGCGCCGGCCGAAATCGCCAGCGCCTCACGTCGTGTCAACATATCAATTCATCTTAAATCGTAGAGCGGAACTCGGCTAGTTGAAGTCGTGGGGGAAGGCAATCTTGAGCTTGATGCGGAGCAGGGCGACCCACCTAACGTCCGCTGGATATATAATTGACACCGGCCTGGGCAAGTCAACAGGAGAACCTGGCCGCAATCCCCGTAGCAAGCGGGGACGTGAAGCAGATGCGCAACGAAAGGAGAAGGATTCATGCCTTCAGCTAAAGCGCAAGCAGCATTCGAGCGAGATCCAGTAAAGCTCGACTCAAAACACTACAAAGTCGAATTAGAAAATGATCGCGTTCGCGTAGTCCGCATACGCTACGGACCTCGAGAGAAGTCGGTCATGCATCAACACCCTCCGGGCATCGTAGTTTTCGTGACCGATGCCAGCTTTAAATTCACCTATCCGGACGGCAAGACCGAGAATATTCAAGCAAAGGCAGGCGACCATATGTGGTTTGGCGAGCAGTGGGAGCACCTGCCCGAGAATCTGAGCGAGAAGCACTGCGACGTCGTCTATATAGAGCTGAAACCCTGAGACGGCCAAGGGGAAGTCACGTCCCTACTTGTCCCGTCAAGTGGATGACTTCCCCTTTCTAAGGTTTATGTACTCTGGGTTTATGTAGTCTTGGACCAGCGTTTGAAGGCCGCATACACCGGCACTCCGAGCAGCACGATCACCAGGCCCGGAATGGTCGTCGAAGCCCGATACAGGAACAGCAGAACCAGGATCACCACCGCACCGGCGATATACAGCGCCGGCACGATCGGATATCCAAATGCTCGATATGGTCTCTCGACATCGGGGAGCCGGCGCCGCAGCAGGAAGACGCCGCCGATCGTGAGGATGTAGAAAATCAGGGCGGCTGAGATTACGTACTCCAGCAGATTGCTATAGAGATTGCCATAGACACCTGTCGCCGGATCATAGGTCCGAAGCAAAACGAGAACCGCGGCCCATGCGCCTTGCATCACCAACGCCGCTCCGGGGACATGCGCGCGATTTACGACCGCCGCACGGCGGAAGAATAGTCCATCGCGGGCCATTGCGTAATAAGCTCGTGCGCCCGACAGCACCATCCCGTTCATGCATCCGAAGGCCGAGATCATGATCGCGGCCGCCATCAGCCCCGCTCCGATCCGTGGGAACAGCGCCTCGAGCATCGCACCCGCCACCCGGTCCGACGGCGCATGCTGGATCTGATCCAGTGGCAGCACTACCAGGTACGCGACATTCGCCAGCATAAAAAGGCTGATGACGATGATCGTTCCAAACGCCAGCGAGAGCGGCACGTTGCGGCGCGGCTCCCGCACTTCGGCGGCGGTGAAGGTGATGTTGTTCCACGCGTCGGCGGAGAACAGCGATCCCACCTGGGCCACGCACAGCGCCACCAGCAATCCAAAAGCTGTGCCGGCCGAAAGCCCCGGCGCGATCGGCGAATTGCCGCGCGGAGTCCAAAGATCCGCGAAATGCGCTCGGACCGCCTCGGAATTCCAGCCCACCACTATGCCCAGGAAAATCACGGCCAGTAGCGATCCGAGCTTCGCCACCGTAAAAACATTCTGGATTCCCTTGCCCCACCGGATGCCGCGCGTGTTGGTCCAGGTCAGGAATGCGATCACCAGCAACCCGACCAGTTGCGTGATCGAAAGCGAAATGGCGTAGTTCGAACTGATGTGGATGGGCGGGATGATATAGCTGGTTTCAGAAACCGGCGGCCAGATGATGCCGAGGTATCGAGCAAACCCGATTCCAACCGCGGCGATAGTGCCGGTCTGAATCACCAGAAACAGAGTCCAGCCATACAGGAATCCCCACAGCGGCGACAGCGCTTCGCGCAAGTAAACGTACTGCCCGCCAGCGCGCGGCATCATCGCGGCCAGCTCTCCATAGGACAGCGCCGCGGCAATGGTCAGCACGCCGGTAATTATCCAGGCCACCAGCAGCCACCCGGGACTTCCGAGCTCGCGCGCCATCTCCGCCGACACGATGAAGATGCCGGTCCCGATCATGGAGCCGGCCACGATCATGGTGGAATCAAAAAGCCCCAGGCTGCGACTCAGATCCTCGGCCGGACTTTTGCTGGTTTGCGCCGAAGCGCTGGGCTGCATCGACTACGAGACCCCTTCGTGCGGGCTGAGCATCGGCATCCCGCGCTGCTCCAGCACTTCGCCGATCGCGCGGTGCGCCTCCAGAAATGCGGCGTCCGTGTGGGGACTGGCGGCGGCGTCAGAATTAGCGATCGTGATCAGACCGAACGGCTGGCGCGCGGTGACGCACGGCCGCGTATTGGTGGACGTAAAAGCCCACTCCATCGGATCGTAGAGGCTGTTGTATGTGAATGCATACCCGTGCGGCCACCGGTTCACCGTGATGGCGATGATGTCTTGCGTCGGATCGAATCCGCCGGGACCCAGAATGCGAGCGAGTTGATCGCGAATCTTTCGCTCGAATACTTCGAACGGCGTGCTAAGCAACTCCGCGCGGCCCATCCGGAATTGGTCGTTCTTGGCTTTGCCCGGAGCGCAGGGAGCACGAACCAGGTGAACCACAATCGGATCTTCGGGCGAATCGGCATGTTTCAAATCGCCCAGGCTGGCTGCTTCGGCGAGCGACACGCTGGAATGAAACATCGTAGGCGTATTGACGTTGTTGATGCCCAGCTTTTCAAACGCTTTCCAATTTCGAATGGCGACGCTGGTGTAGACCAGCGGACCCTTTATTCCGTACGCCAGCGCCTCTTTCTGTTTCGCCGGAAGCTCCGGCGCCAGATACGGAATGAACATGTTCCAGCAAGCCATCACGCACGCGCCGCCGTGCACCTGATAGGTCTTGCCATCTTTGACGTAGCTGACCGCCACGCCCTTGGGATTTTGCAGAGCTCCATCGTGACGCACATTGACCACCGTGCTGCTGAGGCGAATGCGCGCGGATTGCCCCGCCCGGTCGAGCGCCGAGTAGTTGACCCGGGCCGCTCCCGAATCTTCCATGGTCTTGCCCGGCACGGCTTCGGGGATGAGCCAACGAACCAGCAAGCGCGCGATGGTCGCGTTGCCGTCCGGAAAGTGGACGGCGCTGCCGCCCAGCCGCGATTGCTTTTGCCTTCCATGCTGACCGCCGGGAAGATCGGCCAGTACTCCTTCGGGCGTCGGATCGAGATTCATGCCGGTGAAGCCCGGATAGTTCATGTTCCAGCAGTACAATGCCGGTACAGCATCCGCGCCCATGCAGAACAAGCCATGCGTGCGAGTGTGAAAGAACCACAAGGCCTGTTTATCGACCTTCGCGATATTGAGCAGAAAGTCGTCGTAGCTGATCTTGGCCAGCCGCGCCTTCTTCTCGAAAGAGGAAAGCTCAGGCATGTAGTCGGGCTGCTTGGGATCGTAAAGCCGCAGAACATCCTCACGAGCTTTCGCCGAGAGTGGCGTCTTGTCCAAGAACTCGGCCGGCATCGGTGCGCCGCCTCCGCTGCTGCGTGCGCCCGTGAGCACCAGGCGATCCGATCCCCAGGTTTCCTTATCGAAGAAGTACGCGCCCCCAAGACCAAGTCTCTGGTAAAGCTGGCGGTTTTTCTGGTTCGATTTCTCGTAGCGTTCGAGATCGATGCCCACATCGGCAAGAAGCTGTCGGGCAGGCGCGTTGTAGAAATTCGGCGATTCGATATTGAGCGTGCCGCCGTTGAGCGCCAGCGTACGGCCCTGGTATTGAAACTCGTTGCGCTTGGCGTGGCCGCCGAAATCGTCGTGGTTGTCAAGAATCAGAACGCTGGCGGTTCGTCCCATATTCTTCTGGAAGTAATGGGCCGCCGCCAGGCCGCTCATCCCCGCGCCAACCACAATCAGATCGTAAGTCTCGCCGGTATTGATTGCGCCGGAGAAGTCCCATTGCTTTTTGTCGCGCAAGCTGTGGGCGACCTCGAACGAGCCGTCATGGCTTCCGCGCAGGCCGGTACGAAGCGGGGGGTACATTTCGGGCGAGGCTTGAGCATATGCCTGGGGAACCAGCAGAGCACCGATCCCGACGCCTACACCGTTGATGAAATCGCGGCGCGCGATTGGCCGGTCCATTCCAACAAGCTTACATGAACGTGATGCGGCGATGTGATAGAGTAAGAAACATCCCAGGAGGCGCATGAAAACGACATTTTTTGCTTTAGCCACCTGCCTTGTCGCAGCCGGTTTGCATGCTGAAACTAATGATGCGGGCACATGGAACAGCAAGGGTGCTGCCGCGTACCTCGATCAAAGATCCAGTTGGTGGATCACCTGGCCGTCGGCCGCGCGCGATCACGACACCTTCTGTATTTCCTGTCACACCGCGCTGCCGTATGCGCTCGGCCGGCCGGCCCTGCGGGCCGCGCTTAACGAACAAGGTCCTTCGGCCAACGAGCAGCAACTTCTAGATAACGTGAAGAAACGTGTGCGGCTTTGGTCGGAGGTTCTGCCGTTCTATAACGACGAGAAGAACGGCGCCCCGAAGACTGCCGAGGCTCGCGGGACCGAAGTGGTTCTCAACGCGCTGATTCTTGCCAGCTACGAGGGGCGCGACGGGAAGCTCAGCGATGATGCCCGCCTGGCCTTGGACAATATGTGGGGGCTTCAACTGAAGACCGGCGAAAAGAAGGGTGCATGGACCTGGCTGAACTTCCACAACGAACCCTGGGAAGCGGATGACTCGCAGTTCTGGGGAGCGACGCTCGGGGCCCTCGCCATCGGGAACACGCCAAAGGATTATCGGTCAACGCCAGCGGTTCAGGAAAATCTGAAGCTGCTTACTGAATACCTTCAGCATGAACAGGCCGAGCAATCGTTGGTGAATCGGACTTTCTTGCTTTGGGCCTCCACCAAGCTTCCGAATCTACTGACGCCTAAACAGCAGAAGTCGATTGTCGATGAACTGCTCAGCAAGCAGCAGGAAGATGGCGGCTGGAGCACGACTTCGATCGTGATCGCAACGTGGAAGCGAAGAGACGGGACGGCGCTGGAGACGAAAAGCGACGGCTATGGCACGGGCCTGGTTTCGTTCGTTCTAGAACGCTCCGGCGTATCGCGAAGCGATACCCACATGAAAAAGGCCCTAGGCTGGCTGGCGCAAAATCAAGATAAGTCGGAGGGTCAGTGGCGCGCGACTTCGATGAACAAACAGCGGGATCCAGCTTCCGATGCCGGGCGCTTCATGAGCGATGCCGCGACCGCGTACGCGGTGTTGGCACTTACCGATAGCAAGTAAGTCAGGTCAGGGGCCGGCCGTCGGCAGGACAATCATCCCGGCACCGGTGACGTCGTTATTCAAGTCCCAGGTGCGTTCGTACTTCAGCGTCGCCGCATCGTAAACTTCGATCTCGTATCCGGCGCCGTAAATGTACAGCTTCTTGCCGTCGCCGGCCATGCCGAAGCTGAAGCGCGAACGACAGGGAACTTCCATGGTGCTGGTGACGGTGTTCCGTCCCAGATCGAAAGCCCAAAACTCGCAGCGCTTGGTCCCCAGGTTCCCAGTAGTGATGACGGTGTAGGCGTTCTTTTTATCCGGCGCGACCTGTAGCCCGGCCATGCCCGCTGGCGAAGGACCAATGGGCGTGAAGTCGACATGCCGGGTGCTCAGATCAAAGCGGGCGATCCCGAACATGCGATTGTGGACGACCGGGTCGGCGGCGTTGAATAGGGAAATGTGCTGGCCCGGCTCGCCGATGGAATCGAGCAGGCCACCGAATCCGACATTTTCCATGTCAGCGAAATCGGGTCTGGCGAGATCGAGGCGGTCGACCACCTTGAAGTCGTCGGCGTTCAAGATGATGACCTTGTCGCGGAATTGGTATAGATATTTCCCGTCCGGCGAAATCTCAAATGCGGCCCGGCCATAATAGCCGGAGTTCGCATTTTCATCTTCTTTCGCGATGTCGATAGTCTTAACGATCTTCTGCTGGGCTAGATCGATCACGGTGTATTTAAGCTTGCCGATCTCGTATCGATCGTTCAGCTTATTCATCTCCGTGGTGACGGTATAGAAGAGCTTGCCCTGGGGGTCGGGAACGCCGCCGTTGAAACGGTAACGTTTAGTGGGAGTGTTCAGCACAAAATGATTGGTCACTTTGCGGGTGGCGACGTCGATCACTTCCAGGCCGCTGTGATCGTTAGTGGTGACGTAGATCGTCTTGCGATCGAGCGACAGCCGCATGCTGGTGGGCAGGCCGGTGACCAGTGGGATCTTTTCAACCACCTGTCCCTTGCCTTCATCGAACACGATGACGGAGTCGGGATACGCGCCCATAAAAATTGTGGCGCCCGGCGCGGCGGCACACAACAACGCGAGTATGGAAAGCAGTGTCTTCATAAAAAGGCTATGGAAAAACGAGATCGAGATTGCGCCAGTCCTTGGTGGCGGCTGCGCATTTGCTGGCCCAATCGGGATAATTGTTGAGATGGTCGGGCACTTGTGCCGGCCAGAAGCAGGTGACGTAGCAATCGTAGATATCGCGCTCGACAGGCTGGCAAAGTCCGGCCGTGCCGCCGGCCGAATCCACTTCCCAGCCGGGAGAGAACGACAAAGAGCAGCCCATTGGGATATGCGGCTTGGGCGGCGGAGGCGCGGGATTCTGCAGCGCGACAACGTCGTCCGGATTGGGCGGCGCGATTTGGCCGACGATGCGGCTCGCTTTCTGATTCAAGGGTCGCAGGTGCTTCATGAGATTGCCTTCCTTTCGGCAAAAACTCTGAGAAACTCAGGATTGTGGGCGCTAATCGCGCCATAAATTTGCAGACAGGTATCGGTCCAGTCGCGGATCCAATCGCAGTAGTGCAGATTGGGATGGCCGGTATCGCCATAGCGCACGTAGGCCTCATGATGACAGCCGCCGGCGCACAACGGCCGAGCCCAGCAGGTATGGCAATCGTATTTTGAATTGATGTGCCCGCGCTGCAGAAAATCCTTCTGCTTCTCGCGATCGATGCCGGTAGAGATGTGACCGAGCGCGTGGGTATCGGAATCAACGAAGCGATGGCAGGGCGCGATGTCGCCCGACGGTCCGACTCCGACCAAACCGAGCGCCGCGCCGCAGGGATGGGATTTATTGACGCCCTGGCACAGCTCCGAAAGAGTATCGCTTACGTTCGAGAAGCCGTGCATTTCGCCGCGCAGCGCAAATTCCAAATACTCGTCGGCCAGCACATGAAACTGAGCGAGCACATCGTCCATGCCTCGCTCGTTGATGGCATATAGCCGATCGGGCGATGTGGTGACTGGCGCGAATCCGACTTCGTGGAAACCGAGATCGTTCTTCAAATGGCGGAAGATTTTGACAACATCAGTGACGCCCTTAGTCAGCGTCACGCGCGCCGTAATCGGACGGGTGCGATGATTTTCAATCAATGCACGGACGCGGGGCGCGATGATGTCGTAACTGCCGCGCCCATTCGCGAAGACACGGAGTTTGTCATGTAACTCAGGCGGGCCGTCCATGCTGACCGTAACGCCGATCCTATTATCGGAGAGAAATTCGATGATGGCGGGCGTCAACAGCGTGGCATTAGTGGTCAGGCTGAAATCGATGGACCGGCCTTGGCTGGCGGCCCGGTCGTGGGCATAAGTGACTACTCGCTTCAACAGCGGAAAGTTCATCAGGGTCTCGCCGCCGAAGAAGGTGATGTGCACGGTGCGCCGCCCGGCCGATTGCTCCAGCAGAAAATCCACCGAGGCCTGGGCCGTTTCGTAATCCATGAATTTCGGCTTGCCCTCAGGCGTCGCGACTTTGTCTTCGCCGAATTCGTAACAGTACTGGCAGGAGAGATTGCACTGGTTAGTCAGATTCAGGACCAGAGTCTGGAGCGGAAAATCGGCAGGCGCCTCCTGCAGCGGTTCGGGCGCAAAATTCCCGGACACTATGACGCGGGTTTGGTGTAGCTCCCCTATCAGTTCTTGCGCGTCGGCAACAGGGAAGCCATGGGTCGCAAGATCGGCGACTAACTCCTCTTCAGAGGCCTCGCCCTGAGACAGTCGATCGATCAACAGTTCGGCAGCGCCATCTAATTCGAAGATGGCTCCGGCGGGAACGAGATAGAGAAAGCGCCGGTTTCGCGCGGAGAACGAATGAAATTCCCCCAGGCGATAAACGCGCGTGTCAACAGCAATCACTTAGTAACCTCCGGCTGATCCCAGTGAATGTACATCGGAACCGTGACGACCAGATAAGACCGGCCGGAGATCGGCTTGCCTTCCTTATCTTTTTCGTTCTTGGCCGTTGCAACCACCCATACATCGCCGTAGTTGTTGCGGCTGAACTTGCGTTTGGGATTGGGTCCATCGAGGGCGGGCGTGAACAGACCGGTTGGGCTGAGAGTTCCCACAAAGTCTTTGTCGTCGTCGCCATACACCGAAAGATATTCTTCAACCGACCACGTGACATCAATAGGGCCAAGCTCGACATCATCGGCGGTATGCGACTTGTCGTCCGCGCCGCGCTGGTAAGCGACTGCGTCGAACTGCTCGTATCCTTTGGGATGAACATCGCTACCCAAGCGCGCCAGCGCAGTTTCGGGGAGCACCTTAATATAGTCGACGCGATCATAGACCGCGATGGCGTTCTCGAGCACCGAACGCCGGAAGGCGACATCGCGCTTGCCGGGGACAGCATTTGCGGCGACATCAACTTCGGCGACGACTTCGCCCGGAGTATGCGACACGATGCGCTTTACGGTGACGCCGGAGCCCAGGTCCAAATCGGCCGGAGCGACTTGGGCGGGCAGATTATCTCCGATCAAGCGGACGCGATTCGCCTGTGAACCGAGCTTAAACATGGTTCGATCCACGCCGATCAGCGTTGGCTCGGCCGAGGCCCGGACCATCTTCACGTCGGCGCCAAACTCCTGGTATTCACCAAAGAACCAGCGGCCCTGCGCCCAAAGTTGATCGGGCGAGATCCACATGGCTTCGCGCATTTCCTTATTGATGTCGTCGGGTTGAGAACCGGCAGGGGTCGAGCCTTTCGATCGCCCGCGCCAGGAATATCCGGCGTAGACCAATCCTTGACCGGTGCGGGAGAGCGTAGAGCCATCCTTCACCGACTGCAGTTTGACGCGCGTTTGGAACTCGTCATCGGCCGCACCGGGCTCCATAACCATCTCGCCATAATATTTGCCCCGGCCAGGGATATTGGCGGTAATTAGCCAACGGCCGGCGAGCTTAGGCGCGCGCATTCGAGCTTGCCAAGAAGACCACTCGGGAGTGTGCAGGGGAGCGGTCTTGGCAAGATAGTCGATGCTCTGATCCACTAGCGGTGGAGCGTCTCCAGCGGCCCCGGGAATCAGAGCAGCATTGCCGCCGCCTCCGAAAAATCCGGTGCGAAAAGCCACGTCGGCCTGCGCATACAGGAAGACGTGCATGTTGGTGAGCAGCTTCCAATCTTCTTTCGAGCGGCGCCAGGAAAGGCCGCGGCCGAGGGGATGACATCCCATGCAGGTTGTTTGGACGGCTGGAGTGGGGACTGGTTCGTCTTGGATGCGATGCTCCGGCATGTACATCACGGTCTTGGCTTCTTCGGGCGCGAGGCCATGGTGGGTACTGAGATATTTCACGACCGAACGTGCTTCGACCGGCGAGATGGTCAGCCCGTTCAGGCGCACCATTCGCTTGATGGCTTCTTCCCAGCCTTCGGGTGTAGTGCGTTCCCAGGAGATGCGCGAAAGATTCCCCTTGTCATCCTTGGTGTGGCAGGTTCCACACTTTGCGATCACGAGCGGATCGGTGACAGGGATGCCCTCTTCGGGCTTCTCTTCGGCCACGGAAGGCCTCGGTACCTGATTGCCGTTGCGTTGCGCCCGCACGGGAAGCATCGCGAACAATGCTGCGATAGCGCCGCAGAGACCTACCTTAATCATCACACTCGCTCCTTGGCTATTACACTGTTTTACAACACTATCCTGTTTTATACAAATCGTCTTAGAAGGTAAGCCGCCCGCCAAGCTGGATGGCGCGAGGGCCGGTGTCCTCAGCGGTCTGCAAATTGCCGATGGTGCCGAAGGCCGCGGTACCCAAGCTCAGATTAGGCACGCCGTAATTGGGATGGTTAAAGAGGTTCGCCGCCGACGCGCCAATTCTCAGCGCCAGACGCTCCTTGTACTTGAACGTTCGATAAATCGAAAGCGAGACTTCTTGGGTTCCGGGTCCGACAATTGAGCCGACTGCGGAATTACCGAAGCGGCCGATGTTGTCCGGAGGCAGCGCGAAGGCGTTGGAGTTGACCCAATTATTGATGCTCTTGTTGGTGGGATAGATAGGAACGCCCTTGACGATGTCAGCGCGCGGATCTCCGCCGTCAAACGAGTTGTCGAAGTTGGTTCCCGATGGATCAGTTCCCGGCGCGGTTACGGTCAGATAAGGTCCGGTCTGAAACAGAAGCCTGCCAGCCACTTCCCATCCACCGACCACTTGATTGACCATTCGATTACCGGTATGGCTAGAGGTTTCATACAAAAAGTTCGCAATGACACGATGGTTGCGAGTGAAAGGCACGCGCCCGTAATCCAGATTGGGATTGTAGAAGTCGCTGGTCTGTCCGCCGCCCTCACCAACGAAGGACGTCGGGTTGAACCCACCTGCGTTGGACAGGTTCTTGGCATGGTTATAGCTGAACTGGAACTGGAGGCCCTTGGAGAAGCGCTTGTTCACGGAGACAGTGAACGATTCGTAGTTGCTTCTGCCGCCATTCTCCACGTTTACCAGGGAATCCCAGATCGGGTAGGGAGAATTTAAGTTAGCCTTCGCAAATCCAATGGTATTGGCCGGTACTTGATCGGGATTTGTCGTTACCGACAAATCGTTGCCATGGCTACCGTCATAGGAGACCCGCAGACCGGTCTGAAAGCCGAGATCGCGCTCGATGGTGAAGTTCCACTGTTGGACGTAGGGATCTTTATAGTGGAGCGCGTAGGACAGATCGAAGTCCTGGGTGCCCGGCTGGGCCAGATTCGAGGGGAACGGATAGGGAAATGTGTATTGCGCCTTTCCGCCCTTGATGGAGTTGGTAAACGTTGCGACGTCGCTGGCCTCCACGGCCCAGGAGGACAGGATCAGATATCCGAGCGGTGAGTCGATGAATTTCCCGTACCCGCCTCGGATCACGGTTTTGCCGTCAGCCGTAACGCGCCAGGCAAAGCCGACGCGCGGAGCGAAGTCGGTCTTCTGCGAATAGCGCAGGCTGTTGGGGATGCCCGCCTGGTTAGCGGTCAAAATGGGGGTAGGCAGGATCGAACCGGCGAATCCAGGGTTGACCAGTTTCAGGCTTCCGTTGGGAACTGCCACGGCGCCGTGTACGACCGAACCATCAGTTCCAGTATAGTAGCCGGGCAGAAACGCAGCCACATTCCCGTTATGATCTTGAAACATGGGGTGATATTCATAGCGCACACCGAAGTTCAGGGTGAGGCGCGGAGTCACCTTCCAATCATCCTGCGCATAGGTGGCATAAGCACTGCCGTAGGCATTCGTATCCGGACTGGTAACGGTGGCGATGGTGTCGCTACTCGGAACTCCCTGCAGAAAAGCCGCGTAAGGATTCCCGATGGTGGACCCGATGACGGAATTGGTGAAATTATAGCGGCCCAGCCACAAGCTATCGAAAACGGAGGTGTAGAGCGCTGTAAGGTAGCGATAATCCGCGCCGACTTTGACGGTGTGCTTTCCCGACGTATAGGTAACGTTGTCGAGGAACTGATAGGTTTGAGTCTGCTGGCGATTGGAGCCAAGGCCACCCGTCCGTTGGAAACCAGCAATCCGGACGTTCGGAGTAGTGCTAACGTTCTGGAGGGATGTTTGGCTCTGTGTAATATAGGGATTCAATCCCAGTTCGCTTTCAATGGTGCCGCCCGAGATTCCATAGCTTTGAATTTGGTGCAGACCGGTCCAGCCAGCTCGAAACTCGTTCACCAGATGCGGGCCAATGACCCAGTTGTGTGCGCCGGTCAGGCTCCAGTAGTGCTGCGGAAGCAAAACCGCACCGCCAAGAGCCGTTCCATTGAGGCTGGTCGGGTTCGTGGTGCCGCTCGGCAAGAGCTGATTCTGCCGCTCCTTATAAGTGAAGCGGGCAAAGACCTGCTGCTTGGAGGTGATGTTTTGATCGAGGCGGACGTCGCCCTGATCGCTGCTGATGGGCGTGGGGAAGTTCTGCACGTAGTTGTTGACGATGGAGTTGGCGGGTCCCGAGTTCGGCAGAGGGAACAAATACTTTTGAACCCCCAGGGACACGGGACTGATGGCGCTCATCGGGATTTGTTTATTGGGAAAGGGATTGCCGTTGAGATCCGCGACTGTGCCTGGATAAACCGAGAGATCGCCACTTCGCAACGCCAACGAGGGTACGTTTTCCACTAAGACCTGCTGAAACGGCAGGCGGAGAGCCTCAAAATCCGCGAAGAAGAAGGTCCTGTCCTTGCCACTGTAGAGCTTAGGAATGGAGATCGGGCCGCCCAAGAAAGCTCCAAAATCATTCATGATCAGCTTGGGAACCGTAGCACTAAAGGTATTACGAGCGGCGAAAGCGGCGTTCTGGTGATTCTCGAAGACTCCGCCATGATACTGATTACTGCCGCCTTTGGAGATGGTGGTAACGTCGCTGATGCCGCCGAATTCCGCGGTGTTGTTGATCTCGCTGACACGGATCTCGGCGATTCCATCAAACGCGGGAAAGAGCTCAGTTAGGGGAGCACTATTCCTGGGACTCATGGTACTGATGCCATCGATGCTCATGGACAGCATGTCGATGTTCGCTCCGGCGACCGAGATATTGCCGCTGTTATCGGTCTCCACGCCGGGTTGCGTAGTCAATGTGGCGAACGCGCTGGTTGAACCGGATGCTCGCGAGCTGAGCGCAACCGGAAGATCGATCAATTCCCGGCCGAGCTTGGTTTCAGAGATACTCGAAACCTCGGTGTTGATGGGGGCGTCGGCTTGCACATTCACTTCCACTGCTTGAGCCTGCGACGCTAGCGTCATCGCGCCGTCGATACGAACCGTTTGTCGCGACAGAAGCTGGAGATTGGCGTGGGTGACTTTCTGGAAGCCGGTCGTCTCCATGGTCATTTCGTAGTTTCCGGGCTCGAGATTGACCACGGTATAATCGCCGTTCGAATCCGTGGTCGCGGTTCGCGTAGCACCGGTGCCAAGATTCTTGACGGTTACAGTACAGCCGGCGACCACGGCGCCGGACGGGTCTTTGACCGTACCTACAAACTCGCCGAAAGTGGACTGAGCCGGGCTGATAACGGTTAAAAGTTGCAAGACCGCGACCAGGACAGCGTAAGAGCACACTGTGGCCGACAAACGACCTAGCTTGTTTGCAATAGCAGTGGAAACCATTTTGAAAACACCCTCTCCAAACTACCTGTTAGAAAACTCAGACAACTCTTGTTACGGCGTGACACCAGTCACACCGAAAAAATGATTGCTGTAAGAGAATTTCGAAAAGAGCGGCGGCTTGGGCGTCTACCTCGAAACAGCGTGCGGGCTCCGAAACCCGAACAACGACGAGGTCGTTCATAATCTTACCACCCCACGTCCCATTCGACACTTAGAATGAGGCGTCAGAAATCAACCAGTACGGATCAAAGGTTGAAAGAGTATATCCCGATTCACACTGACGTGTCAACGAAAAATTACAAATTGGAAAACGATGCTGCGCCGATGGCTTGGCCGCTGAATTTGGTGTCGGCAGCAGCATGACTCAGCGCGGACGCCGAGGGTTGAGTCCTTTCAAAACAGGATGATTTCCCACAATGTCCGGCGGGTCGCCCATGGGCGACCCGCAAAGGGATACAAGCGCCCTCGGGCAAGATGTCACAATCGTCGGATATGCCAGACGTATCCACATCCAACGCGACGGCGACGCAGGTCGCCAGCAAGTCGGCCAAGCGCGATATTGCGACGTCTATTCATCCGTACACGAACTTAAAAGCGCACGAGACCGAAGGGCCGCTAGTCATCACGGAGGGTGATGGTGTTTTCGTGCGCGACGAAAACGGCAAGAGCTACTTGGAAGGACTGGCGGGGCTGTGGTGCGCGAGCCTCGGATTTTCCGAGCGTCGATTGGCCGAGGCGGCCTACCAGCAGATGCTCAAGCTGCCCTTCTATCACACCTTCGCGCACAAGGCGCACGATATCGGCATCGAACTGGCGGAGAAACTTCTCAGTATCGCGCCGGTCCCGATGGCCAAAGTCTTTTTCGTTAATTCGGGATCGGAAGCCAACGATACCGTAGTGAAGCTGGTCTGGTATTACAACAACGCGCTTGGACGTCCGCAGAAGAAGAAAATTATCAGCCGCGTCAAGGCGTATCATGGCGTGACTGTCGCAAGCGCCAGCTTGACGGGGCTGCCGAATAATCATCGGGACTTCGATTTGCCGATTGCCAACATCCTGCATGTCGACTGCCCTCACTTTTATCGTTTCGGGCAACCCGGCGAAACCGAGGAGGCGTTCGCGAGCCGCCTGACGGAATCGTTGGAGCAGCGCATTTTGAGTGAGGGCCCCGAGACGGTGGCTGCGATGATCGGCGAACCAATCATGGGTGCGGGGGGCGTGCTGCTTCCGCCGGCCACTTATTGGGAAAAGGTCCAGGCAGTACTAAAAAAGTACGACGTTATGCTGATTGCCGATGAAGTGATCTGCGGCTTCGGGCGGACCGGCAATATGTGGGGAAGCACCACTTATGGTCTCAAGCCCGACATGGTGGCCTGCGCCAAGGCTCTGTCTGCAAGCTATATGCCGATCGGGGCGGTCATGGTTTCGGCGAGTATCTATGATGCCTTAGTGAAGCAGTCGGAAAAGATCGGCGTATTTGCTCACGGCTTTACTTACAGTGGGCACCCGGTGACGTCGGCGGTTGCGCTCGAGACTTTGAAGATCTATGAAGAGCGGGACCTGATTTCGCATGTTCGCGAGATAGCGCCTCGGATGCAGAGCTGGCTGCGTCGCTTCCAAGATCATTCGCTGGTGGGCGAGGTACGCGGAATCGGATTAATCGGCGCTATTGAACTGGTGGCCAATAAGGCTGCCAAGACGCCATTCGATACTAAGGCAGGCGTGGGCGGATTTCTTGCAAAGCGGGCGCAGCATCATGGCCTCATCATCCGGCCCCTTGGTGACACGATTGCATTCTGCCCGCCGCTGATCATCAAAGAGGACGAAATCGATTTGATGTTCGAGCGGTTCTCGCGCGCGCTCGAGGACACCGCTGAGATGGTCCGCGAAAGGGGTTTGGCCAGCCAGTAAGCCGGCAGGCTGGGTTTGGTGTCGCGCAGGATCTCCAGAATCGAGCGGCGATCATCGGCCGAGAGGCTTGCGAACTTCCGGACTTCGCGATTGCCGGTCAAGATATCGTAAAGCCGCTGGTAAATGCGGTCTCGAATTTGATCTGGAAGCGCGTCGAATTGCGCGCTATAAATCAAGTAACTCAGCGGATAACGGAACAAACGCTTCTGAAGATCAAAATCGCGAAGCGAGCGTCCTTTTGAATCACGCGGGCCGCGCTCCGGAAACGTCTTAGTGAAGGACGAGACACCTTCGATCGGCTCCTTCAACGGGACCTCGTCCGCGAAGAGCATGTAAGTCACCAGCGCTTCAATGTCGGCGGCGAGTTGGAGAGGAGTGGGATCGTCTGTCTGGGCGTCGTGCTGGGTGGCGTGTTGGATGATTCGCGCCTCCCAGCCCACACGCGTGAAGTAGTTGATCATCTGGGTCTGATGCTCGAACGTCATCAGGGCCACGATGTCACTTACTGTGCTCAGATAGCCGGCGGGCGCAAACCGTCCGATTAAGTTGATCAGGTTCTGCTGCCTGGCATCGGTATCGAGGACATCGGGCTCGGCCGGATTCGACGCAACGGCGTTGGCCCGATCGAGTTGCTCACCGCGCTTGGCGTTGACGTACCAGCCTCCCCAGCGATCTTTGAAGGGAGTGCGCTGATCGGTAATGATCGCGCCGTCGCGCCGCGGCACTCCCAAGGGACTGGGAAAAACGGAGCCGACAAATACGCCGGGCACGCCGAGGGTCGCCGGTCCCTGGTGGCACTTCAAACACACGTCGCGGCGGGTAAGAGACGGCGCTCCGGACTTATCGATATTGAAGGTGTAGAAGACCGTTCCTTGTTTGGGATCGGTCCCCGCCACTTCGAACCCTTCACCGCCTCGAACGTAGCCCACAGCGACGTCGTCAGAAAAGTATATCGCTCGCGGATTCGAGGGGGAAATGGTCGGCGCTTGAAAACTGGTTTTTGAAAATACCAGGGCCTGCGAATCGATTTTGATGCCGAGATGTTCCAGCAGACTCGCCAGATATCCCGAGGCGTCGCCGCGCGATACGAGCTTCACGCTTCCACTCTGAAGCAGCTTAGCGAGGCGGGTTACCGGATCGTCGAGCGGTCCTTGAAAATACTGGATGGCCGGATGGCCGGCCGGGATGGCGGGAAGATATTCCTGCGCCCGGCCAGATGCGCATACGAACAACGTGCAACCCAGAAGCAGGACTTGTTTGGCCGGCATGCTCTTCCACCAGTTATTTTACGACCTGAGTGGAGTTCGCCTGCAAAGAACTCCGGTAGACTAGATTCAAACATTGCTTATGGATCAATCCAAGATTCGAGCCTGGTATGCGCATCGCCAGGGCCTGGATGGAAGCTTGGACCGCAAATCCGCGGCCGAAGTCTTAGGGCGAACCGGTTGGGCGCGATCGGTGGGTGGCACCGGTCCTTACCTGACGCTTTTTTCGCGCGCGGGATTGAGCCGCGAAGAAGTGGACGCTTCGGTCGCGAGGCTGGAGATTCACGAACTTCCGAGCGCGCGCGGATGCACGTATGTCCTGCCCGCCAGCGACTTCGCTCTCGGCCTGACGGTCGGCCATGGTTTCAGCGATGAGATGAAGACCGCCGAGAAACTAGGTGTCACGGAAAAGGAGATCGATAAGTTGTGCGGCGCGGTGATCGCGGCGCTCGCCAGGGAGCCGCTCGATCCGGAAGGGCTGCGGGAGGCGACCGGAAGAGTTGTTCGAAATTTGGGGTCGGTAGGGCAGAAGAAGGGTCTCACTACTACCCTGCCTGTGGCGCTGGGAAGGCTGCAGGCGAGCGGCGATATCCGAAGGATTCCGATCAATGGGCGGCTTGATCAGCAACGGTACAAATATACGCTGTGGCGGCCGAATCCATTGCGCGGTTTCCGGCTACCGGCGGAGGAAGCTTACACCCAGCTTGCACGGCGATTCTTTTCCTGGATCGGCCCGGCCACTATCGCTGAGTTTCAGTGGTTCTCTGGACTGGGAGTAAAGGCGGCGAAGGCCGCTGTGGAGCCTCTGAAGCTAGAGCCGCTCAAGACCAGTGATGATCGCTTGTTGCTGCCCGATGATCGCGCGAAGATGGAGGCTTTCAAAGCGCCCAACGATCCGCATTACGTATTGGTGGCGGGGCTCGATTCTATCGTCCTGCTCCGCCGCGATCTAAAAGGAATGTTGGATCCCAAAGACATGGACCGCCAGGTTTTCGTTGATAAAGGCACGAAGCCTCTGGGCGGGCTGGCCGATCTACCAAGTCACGCGATTCTCGATCGCGGACGCGTGGTGGGGCTATGGGAATACGACACGTCAACTCATTCGATCGCCTGGTTGGCCTTCGTGAAAAAGGACCGGGCGCTGCAAGAAGCAGTAGCGCGGACCGAGCAGTATGTGCGCGAACAACTGGGGGACGCGCGGTCGTTCAGCCTGGACAGCCCGAGGAGTCGCGCGCCGCGGGTGGACGCGCTTCGGAGTGCCGCCACCGGGGCTCAGTAGCAGGGTTGTCGGTGAAATCTGCGGTAGGCAGGAGCTGAGGCGATATATGCCAGGCATAGGCCTTTAGTAGTATAGATTCGCCGGCGCTGCCTCCGGGGTCCCCGGGAGATCCGCTAAAGCCTTTCCCCTAGAAGCCGATATAACACCTAGGTTGCAACTAACGGAAATAGCTCCGGAGCTCGCCGACGCCGCCGACGTCCTTAGCGACCAGCTACGTGTGCATCTGCAGCGGCTCGCGGTATTCTTGCTGCCGCACGCCGAAACACTGGACCGTAAGTTCTTTTTGAAGCTCAAAAGCCGGCAATTCGAGCCGCGGGAATACGAAGCCAAGATCCGCATCGCTTTGGCGTCGCTCACTCCCTGTGCCGCGGCGCGGATTCTGGCAAGCGGACAGCCTCCTCTGAAGTTCATCGAGCAAGTGGAATACAACGGCCGCCGGCTCGCCAAGCTGAACCTGCCGCCCAGCAGCATCGTAGAGGCGCTACAAGAATATGACCGCCTGTTGACGCCCATGCTGCGTAAGCTGCTGCCCAACGAATACGCGAATTTTCAGTGGGTGCGCGAGCAGCTTCATTTTTGCGTCATTCTCACTCTGAACAACGCCTACTATCAGGTTCGCGAAGCGGAAACACAGGCCTTTTACGAGTTGTTCCGCGTGGAGCTGGAGTCCCGGAACCTGGATGAACTGTTGCGCCGGTTCCTGGAAGCTCTAGTGCAGGTTTGCCAGGCTGACGCAGGCCGCTTGTATCTGCTAAACGATCCGCGAAGCGCCTGGGTGCTGCGCGCCAAGGCGGAAACTCGAGCGCTGAACGAACCGACGGTCATCGAGGTCCGGAACACCCCGGCCAAGCTGAAGATGCTGTCCAGTTCCCGGCAAATTCATACTCGAAACGGTAGCGGGCATCTGCTGCTAGAGCCCGGTTGGAAGGACCATTTTCAGACCTGCTGGTCCATTCCGTTAACAGCCGGTGGGCGAACGGCAGGGGTCATGCAGTTTGCCTTTTCAAAACCGTACGAATGGCTGCCGCGTGAACAGGAGCTGCTGGCGGCGGCGGCCGAGCGTTGTCTGATGGCGGCCGACAAGGCCCGGCTGATGGAGGATTTGGCGGCCAGCGAAGAGCAGATCCGGCAGTTGGCGGAGCACATGTTGCACGTCGAGGAAATGGAACGCCGTCGCATCAGCCGCGAACTCCACGACGAGGCCGGCCAGTCGCTGTTGTGTATTCGGCTGCAGATAGAGCTGGTGGAGAATTCGATTCCGCCCGAGCATTCCGAATGGATCGGCAAGCTGAAAGAAGCCCGGGACCTGACTGAGCGGACCATTTTGGAGATGCGGCGCTTGATCGCGGCTTTGAGTCCGGCGGTGCTGGAACAGCTCGGCTTGGGCGCGGCTCTACGGCAACTGGTCAACCGCTTTCGCAGGTTACATCCTATCCGGGTCCGTCTGCTGTTAAGCCGGCTGCGCAGGCTCCCGCAATATACGGAAATTATTGTTTATAGGCTAGTTCAGGAATGCTGCAACAACATCGCCAAGCATTCGGGCGCCTCCAGCGTAAACATTTCGGTTAGTTCCGCCGATGGATGGGTAAGACTGGCCGTTGAGGATAACGGAGTCGGCTTTAAGGTAGAAGAGGCGCTGGCCCGGAGAGATTCTTTTGGCCTTTCCGGCATGAGGGAGCGCGTTGCCCTGCTCGGCGGTAGGTTTGAAATTAAGAGCCATCCCAGCATAGGGCCTGGTAGCGGGAACTCGCAGTCCGACCGGAGGAAAAAAGGCCGCGGAACGAAAATTTCGATCACTCTTCCCGTAGCGAAAGAGCCACCTTCGTTCGGTTTGATCGAGCCGATCCGAGCAAAACCGATCGGTACGAAGAATGGACGGAAAATGAGGGCCGTCGGAGAGTGATCTGACAGCTTCCCAGCCTGTAAGTTGGAGAGCGGAGTCGTAGAAAGGGATCTAAGAGAGATTCGGGCAAAACGTTATGGCAAAGACTCGCATCATGCTGGCGGACGATCACACACTATTCCGCCAAGGCATCAGAACGCTAATATCCGCGGAGTCGGATATGGAAGTGGTCGGAGAAGCTTCGAACGGCGGAGATGCCGTCGAGAAAGCTGCCGAAGTTCGGCCGGACGTGGTGCTGATGGACATCGGCATGCCCGGTCTCAGCAGCTTCGAAGCCACACGCCAAATCAAGAAAAACCGCCCTGAGACCAAAGTTCTGTTTCTCACCATGTATGACGACGAAGATTACCTGGTGGAAGGCATGGAAGTGGGCGCCAGCGGCTATGTCCTCAAGGACAGCCCTTCGGCGCAGCTAGTCGCTGCGGTTCGCGACATCTGCCGGGGTGGAAGCTATCTCAGCCCGCGCATGCTGTCTCAGTTGGTAGACGATTTCCGCTCCAGAATTAAATCGGCCAATCGCCTGCCCCGCTTTGCTACGCTGACTACGCGCGAGCGCGAAGTTCTCAAGATGCTGGCCGAAGGCAATTCCGTGAAGGAAATCGCCTGCGACCTGAACCTGAGCGTCAAGACCGTCGAAGCTCACAAATTTAACCTGATGCGTAAGCTGGATATTCACAACAAAGCGCAGCTGGTGCAGTACGCGATCCAGAAGAAGATCATCAAGATCCCGAACCTGGTTTAAAGCGAGCTTGCTCTAACAGGCTATTCTGGTTCCAGAGTGAACCGGAGCATCCTCACAGTCCCTGTTCAGAGGTTCGAAGGCGATTCGTCCGCTTCCTTCCACGACCTGCTGGCCGTCGAAGAACCCCTCGAGATTCGCCTAGGAGATAAGACCATCTCCATCACCATGCGGACGCCCGGACAGGATGCGGAACTCGCGGCCGGATTCTTGTTCACCGAGGGCATTCTCGAGGGGCCGCATCAGATCCTGGATATCCAACATGCCAAGAATTCGATCGCGGTTCAGATCAACCCGGATGTGGAAGTCGATTTCGAGCGGCTCCAACGGAACTTCTACACTACATCCAGCTGCGGAGTGTGCGGCAAGGCTTCGATTGAAGCGCTGCGGATACAAGGCTGTCCGGTGTTGCCCCGAAGCTCGACGGCGATCGAAGCGGCGTTGATTCACCGGCTTCCCGAAGCCCAGCGCAACGAGCAGGCCGTGTTCCAGCGGACCGGAGGTCTGCACGCGGCGGCATTATTCGATCTCAAGGGTAATTTGATCCTCCTGCGCGAAGATGTGGGCCGGCATAATGCGGTGGACAAGCTGATCGGAGCCGAGATGCTGGCCGGCCGCACACCGCTCTCCAACACGCTGCTGCTGGTGAGCGGCCGCGCGAGTTTCGAATTGACCCAGAAAGCGCTGATGGCCGGCATTCCGATTTTGGCGGCAGTGGGCGCGCCTTCGAGTCTCGCGGTTGAGACCGCCCAGCGCTTCAACATGACCTTGCTCGGGTTCGTCCGCGATGGCCGTTTTAACATATATTCAGGAGCTGAGAGAATCCAATGAAACTGCGAATTCAAGGAAACGCTCTGCGCCTGCGGCTGAATCAGGCCGAAGTCGCCCAGTTCAGCAAGACGGGTTGCTACGAAGATTCGGTCGAGTTCAGTCCGGGAGTATGCCTTACCTACGCGCTTGAGTCCAGTAGCAGCATCCGCTGTCCAAAGGCGATCTATCGAGACGGGTCGTTACGGATTCAAGTGCCTTACCAGGCTGGGTTCGAGTGGGCCACTACGGACAAAACCGGAATCTCTGGCGGCGATCATCTCGCGATTACCGTCGAAAAGGATTTCCAATGCCTCCATGGAGACGGATCGCGCGATCCCGGCGCCTATCCGAATCCGCTTGAACAGACGGCGGCCAGCCTCAAAATGGAATAGGGCGCTGAAATAATCAGCGCCCCATTGCCGCGTCGTTCGGATTCGACCCTGGAGTTGTAAAGTCTTGGTCCCCTTCTAATCGGGGTAGCTCCAAGGTGCCGTCAGAGCGATTCTATCACGAAAGTTTTTCGGCGATCGACTTGGCCTGCAGAAACTGCAGCAGATAGTCCGGGCCGCCGGCTTTTGAATCCGTACCCGACATATTGAAACCGCCGAACGGGTGAGCGCCTACCATCGCGCCGGTACACTTGCGATTGATATAGAGATTGCCGACGAAAAACTGATCGCGCGCTTTCCGGATCTTCTCCGGATTTTTCGTGTAAGCGGCGCCGGTTAGCCCGTACTCGGTATCGTTGGCGAGCTGAAGGGCGTGATCGAAGTCCCGCGCCTTGGTCACAGCCAGCACCGGGCCGAAGATCTCTTCCTGGAAGATGCGAGCCTTCGAATCCACGTCGGCAATTACGGTTGGAGCTATGAAATATCCGTCGCCCGGCGCGGCGGCGCCTCCGGCAATCAACCGGCCTTCCTTCTTTCCCACTTCGACATAATTCAATATGGTCTTCTGGGCGCTCTCGTTGATCACCGGACCCATGTAGTTCTCCGGCTGGTCCGACGGCCCGACTTTGAGACCCGCTACTTCGGCTTTGAGTTTTTCCAAGAACTGATCGTAAATCGCCTGATCCACGATGGCGCGCGAACAGGCCGAGCACTTCTGGCCTTGATAACCGAATGCCGAAAAAAGAACGCCCTTCACGGCGCTGTCGAGATCGGCCTCGCGGTCGACAATGATCGCATCCTTGCCGCCCATTTCGGCGATCACGCGCTTTATCCAGATTTGCCCCTTCTGAGGCTTAGCGGCGAGCTCGTTGATGCGCAGACCAACTTCCTTGGAGCCGGTGAATGCCACGAAGCGCGTCTTGGGATGCTGGACGATCACATCTCCCACCACGGCGCCGCTGCCCACCAGCAGCGAAAACGCTTTCGCGGGGAAACCCGCCTCCAGCAAAACTTCAGCGAACTTGGCCGCAATGGTCGGCGTGTCGCTGGAGGGCTTGATAACCACCGTGTTGCCGGCGACTAACGCCGCAGTCGTCATGCCGGCCATAATAGCGAGCGGAAAATTCCACGGTGGCACGACGACTCCGACGCCCAGCGGCAGATAAACCATCTCATCTTTTTCACCGGGAAGCTGAACCAACGGATCCGGTTTGCTCAGGCGCAGTATCTGGCGCGCGTAATACTCGCAAAAATCGATCGCTTCCGATACGTCGGCGTCGGCTTCGGGCCAGGTCTTGCCTGCTTCGTAAACCAGCCAGGCGTCGAATTCGAATTTGCGCCTACGGATGAGCGCGGCCGCCCGCAACAGCATCTCCACGCGAGTCTCGGCCGGAGTCGCGGCCCACTGAGGGAAATAAGCGTAGGCGGCTTCTATGGCTTCATTAGCCAAGGCCGCAGTCGCCTTGCTGTGAATGCCGACCACTTCGCTCGATCGCGACGGATTGAGCGACTTCAATTTATCCGGCGTTTTCTCGCGGCGCCCGGCAATCACAAGATCGTATTCGCGCCCGAGCTGCGCGCGGACATCACGCAAGGCCTTCTCCATCGCCTCCCGATTAGCAGGTTTCGAAAAATCGGCGACGGGTTCGTTGGAAAAGGCCGGGATCGTTTTCACCGGCTCGGCAATCGTGCTGCTCATTTTGTTATCTGCTATCCCTTCAAATTGGCCGCGGTTCCTTCCACGATTTTCCGCCCGCGCTCGAACATATCCGCCGCGTCGTCGGCCATTTTGCGGCCTTTTTCGTACATCTCCTTGCCCCGCTCCAGCATGTCCCGGCCGGAATCGGAGATGGCCTCGCGCCCTTCCTTCGTTCTCTTAGCGATGGTACGCCGCGTCTGTTCGCCCGACGCCGGAGCGTACAGAAGAGCTACCGTTGCCCCAATAGCGATTCCCGCCATCAACCACACTACTTTGCTGCCATAGTCTTCAGCCGCCATAAAGCCTCCATTCATCATTCTAGCGCCGCCCCCGCTGCTATCCTCAAGACATAGCGGGTCCAACTACAGGGACGCGCTCAAGTCTATCTTATGAAGATACTTCCGCTCGCGTTTTGTTTCGCAATTTGCGCATGTGCCCAGGATGAAGACGCACCTCAGGGCCGCGGCCCCGGTTCTGACGATCCCATGAATGCCGCGACTTTCAGCGGTTTGCATTTGCGCGCCATTGGACCGGCATTCACGTCCGGCCGTGTAGTCGGATTCGCGGTCGACCCCGAAAATTCCCAGCGTTATTTCGTAGCGGCCGCGTCCGGCGGTGTCTGGCGGACCGCTAACGACGGCACGTCCTGGACGCCGGTGTTCGATACGCAAGGGTCGTACTCGATCGGCACGGTGGTAATCGATCCCAAGAATCCGTCGGTGGTGTGGGTAGGGACGGGCGAGAACAACAACCAGCGCAGCGTCTCCTATGGTGACGGTGTCTACAAGAGCGAGGATGGCGGCAAGACCTGGCGGAATGTTGGATTGAAGCAATCGGAGCATATTGCACGGATCGTCATCGATCCGCGGGATTCGAACGTCGTCTATGTCGCCGCGCCGGGGCCGCTATGGAAGGGCGGCGGAGATCGAGGGCTCTACAAATCCACGGACGGCGGCAAGAACTGGACGAGTCTGATCAAAGTTGGTGAATACACCGGCGTCGCTGACGTGATTCTCGACCCGCGCAATCCGGATATCCTGCTGGCCTCCACTCACCAACGGGAACGCAAGTATTACACGTTGATTCACGGCGGACCTGAAAGCGCTCTATGGCGCTCCACCGATGCCGGCAAGACTTGGACCAAGGTGACATTGGGAACGCAGGCGGGGGGAATGCAGACGGGGGGAATGCCGGCGGGCGAGCTTGGCCGCATCGGACTAGCGTATGCTCCATCGAATCCCAGCATTATTTATGCGCAGATCGAGGCCGGCGAGGGCCGCGGCGGTCTGTACCGCTCCACCGATAACGGCGTCACTTGGGAGAAGCGCAATAGCTCGGATTCGCAAGGCCAGTATTACGCGCACGTAGTAGTCGATCCCGTCAATCCCGAGCGCGTATACATCATGAACGTCAACATCATGGTGTCGAACGACGGCGGCCGCACTCTTGCGACACTACCGACGCGCAATAAGCACGTCGACAATCACGAGATCTGGATCGATCCCAAGGACAACAATCGTTACCTGGTGGGCTGTGACGGCGGGGTGTACGAAACGTTCGATAAAGGCGAGAATTGGATTTTCAAGTCTAATCTGCCGATCCCGCAGTTTTACGATGTCGCGGTCGATAATGCGGAGCCCTTTTACAACGTCTATGGCGGAACCCAGGATAACTTCAGTTTTGGCTGTCCTTCGCGCACGAGGAACGCCGTGGGCATTACAAATTCCGATTGCTTTGTCACCAACGGCGGCGATGGATTCTATACTCGCGCCGATCCCAAGGATCCGAACACTGTTTACGCCAGCATGCAGAACGGCGGCCTGGTCCGGTTCGACCGGCGCACCAATGAGCGCGTGGCGATTCAACCGCAGCCGGGCAAGGACGATCCGCCCATGCGCTGGAACTGGGATGCGCCGCTGATGATCAGCCCGCATTCCAACACCCGGATTTATATCGGCGCACAGCGACTCTACCGCAGCGATGATCGTGGCGATAGTTGGCGGGCGGTCAGCCCCGACCTCACGCGGCAGCTCGATCGCAATAAGCTTCCGGTGATGGGCAAAGTGTGGGGCGTGGATGCCGTGTCGAAAAACGTCTCCACCGCGCTATACGGAAATATTTCTGCCCTCGCGGAATCACCCAAGCAGGAAGGCTTGATTTATGCCGGCACCGACGATGGACTGGTGCAAGTCACCGAGGACGGCGGCAAGACTTGGCGCAAAATCGACAAGCTTCCAGGCGTTCCAGAAAATTCCTACGTGCAGCGCATCGTGGCGTCGCAGACTGATGTGGGTACGGCGTATGTGGTCTTCGAGAATCATCAGAACGGAGATTTCAAGCCGTACATCTTCAAGACCGCGGATCGTGGAAGGGGCTGGGCCTCAATATCCGGCAATTTACCCGAGAACGGCGCCGTTTATGCGCTGGCTGAAGATCCTGTCAATCCGAAGCTGTTGTTTGCGGGCACCGAATACGGCCTGTACTTCACCACCATCGGCGGCGAGAAATGGACCAAGCTCACGGGCGGATTGCCAACTATTCAAGTGCGCGATTTGGCCATTCAAAAGCGTGAAAACGATCTGGTGGTCGGGACGTTCGGACGCGGGATCTACATTCTCGACGACTACACGCCCTTGCGAAGCGTGACCCCTGAAACGTTGAAGCAGGAGAGCGCACTGTTTCCAGTAAGGAATACGCTGTCTTATATCCCCGCGCAGCCGCTGGGCTCGAATGGCAAAGGTTTCCAGGGTGAAGCGTTTTTCGCCGCTCCGAATCCTCCGTTTGGCGCGGAGATCACCTATTTCCTCAAAGACGGCCTGCGCACCAGGAAGCAAGCGCGCCAGCAGTTGGAACGCGAAGCCGCGCGCAAGAACGAGACGCCACCTTATCCGAACGCCGACGAACTGCGGGCGGAGGCCGAGGAGGAAGCGTCTGCAATCGTCCTGACGGTGACGGACGCATCGGGTAAAGTGGTGCGGCGTTTTGACGGGCCCGCGACGCGTGGTATGCATCGCGTGGCTTGGGATTTGCGCACACCAGCGCCGGTACTCGCTAACCTGCCGGCCAATCGTGCCGCAGGCCGTGACGAAGAAGAGGAGTTTTTCTTCCGCGGACCCGCCGGCTCGCTGCTGGTACCGGGTAAGTACACGGTGACGCTGGCCAAGCGGGTCGATGGCGTGGTCACGCCGCTGGCAGGCTCGCAGAGTTTCGAGGTTGCGGGTGAAGGTGTCTCCACCCGTGAGGATCGTTCAGCAAAGGCGGAATTCGAGGAAAAGCTAGCGCGCGTGCAAAGGGCCGTGAGCGCCGCTCAACAATCGGCCACCGATGCCCGGACGCGCCTGGATGCAATCCGCAGGGCCATAGACGCGACGCCTTCGCTTCCACCTAAATTGCGTGAGGACGCCATCAACCTGGAGAAGCGTTTGAACGAGATCAACCGCATGCTGCGTGGAGATCAGGTGTTGCAGTCGCGTGATGAACCGACGCCGGAATCGATCTCTGAACGCGTGAACTCGGCCGCCTCGACCATGCGCCTGACCACCGGGAGACCCACCAAGACCGCACTAGAAAGCTACCAGATCGCCTCGGATGAACTGGCGTCCGAGATCCCGAAGCTGCGACGCCTGATCGAGACGGATGTCCGAGCGCTGGAAAAGCAGTTAGACGCAGCGGGAGCGCCGCCTACTCCGGGTCGTCTGCCCGAATTGAAGAAATAGAGATGTAATGAATTCAGGGGCCGCAAGCATCTACACAACGAGAGCAGCGGCTCATGAGACCAGGTTACTTAATTGTTACAGCCCTGGCGGCCATTTGCGGGCCTGCCTTCGCGCAGGTATATGAGATCGCTGCATTCAACACTGACATTGCAGCTGCCGTCGATGGCGCCCAGGATCCTAGTACTTCGCAGGCCCAGGCTGCTTCCGAACAGCCCCACACCCCTCAGGATTCCCGGGATCGCGTCTTTTATCCGGGCGACACCGAGCGAGCAAAACCGCTGGCGCGGAAACTAGTCGGCAATATTCTGCTGGATCAAAAGGAAATCTGGACTAGCCCGTTCCACATGCACGCGCGTGATGCTGGGTGGTGGCTCGGCATTGGGGCAGTCACCGCCGCGCTAATTGCGACCGATCACCAGACGTCCACGGTACTGGAGAATAGCAAGGGTCAGGTTCTTTGGGGCAATCGCCTTTCTAACATCGGCGCTGCTTATACTCTAATTCCTATAGTCGCCGGGTTCTACACGTTCGGTGTGCTCGACGACAATCCGAAGGCGCGCGAAACGGCAGTACTGGGAGGGGAAGCGCTGCTGGACAGCCTGATCGTAGTTTCGGTTCTGAAGCCGATCGCGGGGCGCAACCGGCCCAATGCGAAAGACGATCCGGGAAGTTTCTTCGACGGCGGCGCCTCCTTTCCCTCCGGGCATGCGATCGAAGTCTGGTCGCTCGCGTCGGTGATCTCCTACGAATACGGGCATACTAAGCTGGTTCCGATCATTGCCTGTGCATTGGCGGGGGTCGTAACTGTCGCGCGATTCACCGCGCAGCAGCACTATGCTTCCGACCTGGTCGCGGGCGGGGGAATGGGTTGGTTCATTGGCCGGTACGTGTGGAAAACGCATCAGGACCATGCCATTCACACGCACAGCAAGATTCAAGCCCAGATCATGCCCCAAATTCAACCCAGCACCGGAACCTATGGCCTGGCGGTGGTGTTATCGGGTAATCGCTAGCTACTATTTTCGTCTGCTGGATTCGCGTGCGATCAGCCGGGGCGGAATGAGTATGCGCCTGGCCGGCATGGGTTTCTTGGCTTCAATGCATTCGACCAGCAAGTCCGCCGCAGTCTCGCCAATCAAGGTGCTGCTCTGATCGATGGTGGAAAGCGGAACGCGCAGAAGATCGGAATAATGGACATTGCCGGCGCCGATCACAGCGATATCGTTGGGCACTTTCAATCCGGCCTCCAGGATCGCTTTGATCGCGCCCGCGGCCACTGGATCGTTGTAGCAAAACACTCCGTCGGGACGCGGCGCTACTCCGAGCAGCTTCCGCATCCCTTCGTATCCGGTGCTGTCTTCGTGCTGGCCGCTGACGATGTAATCAGCCGGAGCGTTGAGCTGATGCTTCGCTAGCGCGCTACGATAACCGCGCAATCGCCCCATGCCAGTGGAATTCGCAGGGCCGCGCAGATGCGCAATGCGGCGGCATCCTTGCTCGATCAAATGCTCGGTGGCCATCAGCCCGATCTCTTCATCTCTGCCGCCGACGAAGTGACCTTCGAATCCGGCCGGCAGGCGGTCGATCACAACATACGGTATTTTCCGGGCCTGTAAAGTCTTGAACAACTCGCCGCGGACGTTCGGCTGAGCTGCTGCGATGATGATCCCGTCCACGCTTCGATCCAGCAGCACCTGAATCTCGCGGAGCTCCGCATCCGGATTTTCTTCGGAATTCGAGATGACGATCTGATATCCCAGCGGCTCGAACTTCCGGGCGATTCCTTTGGCGACTTCGGCAAAGAACGAGTGCATGAGGTCGGGAATGATCAGCCCAACCATATAGGTGCGGCGCGTGACCAAGCTGCGCGCGATCCAGTTCGGCCGGTAGTTCAGCTCGCGGGCGCGTTTCAAAACACGGCGTTTGGTGGCCTCGCTGATGTCGCTATGACTTCGCAACGCTTTCGAAACGGTCATAAGCGACACGCCCAAATCGCGGGCGATGTCTTTCATTCGAGCACCCAAAGGATTCCCCAATCAACCAGTATAGGGAATGCTCAGCAGCGTCCCTTGGGATTTCTCGTGGCGTAGCAGCCACTCTTTTCGAGCCAGGCCGCCGGCGTACCCAGTCAGCGCCGATGAAGCTCCAATGACACGATGACAGGGGACAATGATTGCGACAGGATTCAGCGCGTTCGCGTGTCCGACGGCTCGGGCGGCTTGCGCGCGTCCCAAGCGCGCGGCCAACTCACCATAAGTTTGCGTATGGCCAACGGGTATTGCTCTCAACGCCTTCCAGACCTGTCCCTGAAATTCCGTTCCGCCCAGTGAGACCGGAGTGTCATCCAGCGCGTGCAACTCGCCGTCGAAGTAGCTCTGTAAGCGCCGTTTCAACTGACAAGGATCAAAGCCGCGCCGGAACTCGAACTCACCGAATCGCCGCGTGAGCAAATCTCCCATCCGGCCCTCATAACCCGTGTAATCGAGCGCGCAGATCCCGTCGCCATTGGATGCGAAAAGAATGCGGCCGATCGGGGAATCAAACTCGTCGTAATCCAGCACAGTGTCTTTAATCGTCGTCATGGAGTGACTCCCACAAATACATGGCCGCATACGAACGCCACGGCCTCCATCGTTCGGCTAATTCCGCGAGTTTCCGAGGCGAAGATACCCGCGCCGCTTTCAGCAAGCCCAAGTCCGACGCTGGAAACGCGTCTGGATCGCCCAGCGCCCGCATGGCGATATAGTTGGCGGTCCACGGGCCGATGCCGGGCAGGTCACACATCCGGCCGATCATTTCCTGGCTCGACACCGCTCCATCAAAGCGAATTCGTTGGTCGCACACTGCTCGCGCGAAACCGCGCATCGATTCCGCCCGCGCCTTCGGCAGACCGATGGCCGCAAGATCGGCGTCCGCAAGAATAGCTGCCTGAGGCGGACCGAACCGCTCTACTAAGCGTCTGGCCAAAGTTGATGCGCCTTTTACTGTTACCTGCTGGCCAAGCATCGCTCGTACCGCCAGCTCAAATGGGTCCCAGCAATGGGGAACTCGAAGCCCCGGATGTTTTCCGACGATTCTCTTGAGCAGTCGAGACTTCGCCAGGTGCGCTGAAATCGGCCGTGGATCGGCATCAAGATCGAAGAAGAACTGGATTTGCGATGCGACCGCCACCGCGGCGTTGCTCGCAACCAGGCCATCTCCATCCGGATTCTTTCGCACCGTGACGCCGCAGCGATGATAGCTGTCCGCTTCCACCCGTTCGAGGCCAGGAATCGCACGCGGTCTTACGAATCGGAAGAACGCGGGCCAGTCGTAAGGCGGCTGGTAGTCGAGCATCAGCTCAGCGCACGCGGCTGTCGCGTCCATAACGAAAGTATGGCGCAAACGTGCGGCGCCGTGCCTTAGAATGGTGTTTCACTGTGACTCGCAGAACATTGCTGGGACGATCCTGGCTGGGACGAGCCTGGCTGAACCTCGCCGCCACCCGCTCAATCCTGGGTCAGGATATACTGCAGCTCCCGCCGCCCAAGGCCAATGCGCGAATCCCCTACGGCAAAGATCCGCGGCAATTCGGCGATCTTCGATTGCCTAGCGGCGCCGGCCCGCATCCCGTGGTCATCTTCATTCACGGCGGATACTGGCGAAACGCCTACAGCCTGGATCACGCTGGACACGCCTGCGCCGCGCTCACGCGTGCCGGAGCGGCGAGCTGGAGTCTCGAGTATCGAAGAATCGGCGACCCGGGCGGCGGTTGGCCCGGCACCATGGATGACATACTGCATGGCGCGGAACACATCAAGAAGCTGGCGGTGCGCTACCACCTGGATCTGGAACGCCTGGTGGCTGCAGGACATTCCGCCGGGGGTCAACTGGCTCTCTGGCTGGCTGCGCAAATCGCCCTGAATCTGCGAGGCGTCATCCCGCTTGCGGCTGTATCGGATTTGCGCCGTGCCTGGGCTCTGCAACTGAGCAACGGCGTTGTGCGGCAACTCCTCGGCGGAACGCCCGATCAAGTGCCACAGCGTTATGCAACTACATCGCCTATCGAGCTTCTGCCGATTTCCGTGGCCCAGCGATTGATTCACGGCACTGCGGACAATGTCGTCCCGTTTGACATGAGCGAGCGGTTCGCCAAGAAATCGCTGAATTCCAAACTGATTGCGCTCCAAGGCGCCGGCCACTACGAACTGATCGATCCCCGATCGCGCGAGTGGCCGATGGTGCAGAAAAACATTCTCGACTGGAATTTCTGAGCCATGGATCTGGGATTAAAGGATCGCGTCGCGGTGGTGGCCGCATCAAGTAAGGGGCTCGCGAAAGCGGTCGCGCTGGGACTCGCGGCGGAAGGGGCCAAGCTGGCTCTGTGTGCCCGCGGGCGGGAAGAATTAGAACGCACGGCTTCCGAGATGCGAAGCTCCGAGATTCGCACCGACGTGCTCGCCCAAGTAGTGGACGTAACCGTCGAGGCGCAGGTCCGGGGCTTCGTCGAAGAAACACAGCGCAAGTTCGGCCGCATCGACATCTGCGTGACGAATGCGGGCGGCCCTCCGGCCAAGCGATTCCAGGACACCTCGCCCGATGACTGGCGCTCCGCGGTCGATCTGAATTTCATGAGCACACTGCATTTTGCTCGGGCAGTGCTACCCATTATGAAAGAGCAGCGCTGGGGCCGGCTGATCGCCATCAGTTCCGTAGCCGTGCTGCAACCGGTGGACGGCTTGATCCTATCGAACGCTGCGCGCTCGGCGGTGCGCGGTCTGGTGAAGAGCCTGTCGAACGAATACGCGCCCTACAATGTGCTGGTCAACAATGTTTGTCCCGGTTACACCGCGACCGAAAGACTGTTAAAACTCGGCGTGCATCCAGAGCCGCAGATCCCGCTCGGTCGAGTCGGCACCCCCGAAGAGTTCGCGAATCTGGTGGTGTTCCTGGCGTCTGAGCGCGCCGGCTACATCACTGGAGTTTCGATTCCGGTGGATGGCGGCTGGGTCAAGGCCATTTAGTTAGGCTGTAACCGGTTACAATGTACAAGAGTGCGGTGCACAGCGCTCCTATTTTTCGCCGCGATAGTTTTGCTCGCTGCTCCCGAGTATTTCTCACCTCAACACCGTCTTTCGGGCATCGGTGTGGATCGAGGCGAGATGACTCCAGCGGTGCTGGACGCTCGTACCGGGCGCATGATTCAATCACAGACTTTCGTGATAATGCGCGAGCCTCAAGCCACAGCCGGCGCCGAGCGGATAACCGGCGCGCGCCTTGCACAGATCTTTCGCCGCGCCGCCGCCAGCAGTGGAATGCCCGCTTCGCTGATTTCCGCGATTGCATATCTGGAAAGCTGGGGCGATGCGCGCGCTGAAAGTCCCGCCGGACCCAAGGGCATCATGCAGTTTTCCGAAGCAACCGCTCGCGCGGCCGGTTTGCGAGTAGTTCGCGTGACGCGCTTCAAGGTGATTACCGAGCGGAAGCTGGTGGCTCGCAAAACTGGACCGCCAGTCCACCGCACTGTCCGCCACCGTATCCCTTACACCGTCACCGTGCGCGACGATCGCTTCAATCCCGAACGGGCCATACCCGCCGCCGCTAATTACCTCACGCGTCTGGAGACCAAATTCGGCGGCCGGGACTGGGCGGTTTTCGCTTATCACTGTGGCGAAGGCTGTGTGGCGGAGTTGCTCCCGTTGGCTCAAGCCGCGCTCGGGGGCAAGCGACAGCCCAGCGTGGCAGCGATGTTTTTCGCCGCCAATCCCGCGCTCCATCGCGACCTGTTCGATGCGATCCAGCGTCACATGCAGCGCGACTATTCGCCCACTTACTGGTTTCGTGTGCAGCGCGCCGAGCAGTTGCTGGAGCTTTATCGCGCCGACCCGGCGGCCTTTGGCGAGCTGGTCGATGAGTTCCGCAACCCGATCAACGCCCAGCATCGCGCTAATGATCGTCTTATGGTCTGGCTGAAATCCGAGGACGTGTTCTACAAATCCCTGGAAGACCTGAGGCAGGCCAGCGGTAAGGCTCTCGAAAGGGTCTTGGACAAACCACAGGCCTTTGGTTTCTCTTTGCCGGCCTTAGATGCCGACTCTGAGACTAAGGAACTGTATCTGCAGGCGTCGCCCGCCGCGATTGGCACGCTCCTCTATATAGCCTTCGAGACACACCGTTTGTTTGAGGCGCTCAAGCCCAAAGGCGAGGAGTTCGTGCCGCTGCAAATTACAGAGCTGGTGAGCACCACCGATCGCCCGACCGAGGCAGGCACGCTGCTGGTGGATCCCGAGTTTCCTGAGCACTCCACCGGTCAGGTTTTCGACATCGACCGGTCGAATCTTCCGCGAGGCGAACGGGAGTCCCTGAACTTCGTCCTGGACGACATGGGCTGGGATGGCTACCTAGGTTTCATTCAGGTGACTGGCGACACGTTACATATCGGATGCTCGCCGTCTTCCCGCGCTTTCTTCGCTTCGGTGTTCCAGGATGCGGTGAAAGAGAAGTGAGTAAAAGAGCCTCGACGGCAGTGATTACCTCCGATGTGAATCACTGCCGCCGTCATCGAGCGCTCCGAAGGAACAACTCTGCGGTTCTCTCCCAGCTTGCTGAAGGCACTTATAGATCCAAAAGCGATTTGTGTGGAATGTTAAGGATGTGAAGCGGCAAAAGGATTCTGTGGGACATCTTGGCTTCACTCGCGAGACATTTTGCCCCTGTGAATTTTTGGAGGCGCCTTAGGCGGGTTGCAGCTCACGTACGATGGACTGGATTTCGCGAATTACCAAGTCCAGTTCTTCATCACGGGTATAAAAATGCGGTGCGATCCGAATTCCCGCGCCCGGCCGGTAGTCCACCAGGAAATCGCGGCGAAGTAACTCTTGTGTCACATCAGCGCCGTTGGGGACATCGAGGGTGATCGTGCCTCCACGTTGTTGTGGATCTGCCGGCGAGTTTACGCGATAACCAGCCTGCCTGGCGAGTTCCATCAGCATCGATGTCTGTCGAACTGACTTGGCGCGAATATTCTCGACGCCCACTTGATTGATGATCTCGTAGCCCGAGCGTGCGGCATACAAACCCGGAATGTTGGGTGTTCCATTCAGGAAGCGATAAGCATCGTCCGCATAATCGATGGCGGCGGGATCGAACGCGAACGGCTTTCGGTGGGCCATCCAACCGGTGACCCGAGGCTCGAGTTTTCGCCAAAGATCGCGGCGCACGTAGAGATAGCCGGCGCCAGGGCCGCCGCATAGCCATTTAACCGATCCGCCGGTCGCGAAATCCACACCCAAATCCCGCACGTTGACCGGCACGGCGCCCGCGGACTGATAAATATCGGCGATGACCATCGCGCCAACTTTGTGAGCACGCTCGGTGATGGCCCTTAGATCCTGGATTAAGGCGCTCTTGAAGATCACGTGCGACACTGAGACCAACAGCGTCTCTTCGTCGATCGCGGCCAGAAGTTTGTCGAGCGGCACCGTGATGCCATCCTCGGAGGGCACCGTCACTACGCGCGCGCCTAACGATTCGAGCCGCCGATAGATGTAGAGATTCGACGGAAAGTTAAGGTCTTCGGAGACGATCTTGTTGCGCTTGCCGTTCCACTCGAAACACGAAGACACAATCGATTGGCATACCGAGACGTTCGAATGCATCGTGACCTCGCCTTCCCCGGCGCCGATAATCTTGCCGACAAGATTGCCGACGGTGATCGGCATCTCCCACCAGCCTTCCTCCCAGGCACGGATGCTGCGAGTGGCCCAGATGTCGGCGTACTCATTCAAACGGTCGCGCGTGCGGCGCGGCATAGCGCCCAGCGAGTGGCTGATCAGATAAACGGTTTGGTCGAGGACCGGGAACTCTTGTCGCCATTCCAGCAGCGGATCGGGCATCCCTTTATGATATCCGCGGAGGCAGCGCTCTCAAGTTTAATGCGGCACCGTGAAATGAAAGGTGGCGCCTTTGCCAGCCTCGGATTCCACCCACATCCGGCCGCCTTGCTGCTCTACGATCCGTTTACAAATGGCCAGGCCCATCCCTGTACCGGGCTTTTCCCGGCCATGCAGGCGCCGGAAGATTCCGAAGATTTGCTCGTGGTAGCGAGGATCGATCCCGATTGCGTTATCGCGGATAGAAAAGACGGTCTCCTGTTCCGTTTGTTGGGCCGCAATATGCACCTGCGGTGCGTCGTCTCCACGAAATTTGATCGAGTTCGCAATTAGCTGCCGCAACAACAGGCCTAAACGTCCAAAATCGAAATTGATCTTGGGAAATATATCGAAGGTCACCTTCGCGCCGCTCTGCTGGATCTCCTTCTCCATGGTCAACAAGACACCTTCCAGCACTACCGTGGGATCAACAGGGTCCGGGGGCGTTTCAAGGGGGCGAAACTGATGGGAGTAAGTAAGAAGGTCCCCCAGCAATTGCTCCATACGGTGCACTGCCTCAACAATGAAGCCGATGAACTCGCGGCCGTCGTCATCCAGTTTGCCGGCGTAGCGCCGATCGAGCAGTTGTGAGTAACTCGCTATCATGCGAAGCGGCTCGCGCAGATCGTGGGACACCGCGTAGGAAAACTGGCGGAGCTCCTCGCTATGGCGGGAACCTTCGTTGCGCAGTCGCACGCGCAAGTCGTCGATGGTAGTTTGCAGGTTCTGCGCGTCGGCCTCTAACCGCGCTATCGCCTCTGCCGAGGAAAGTTCGGCCTTCTGCTCCTGCGCGCTCATTGTTAGACTTCCATATCAGTATGGATCAAGTGGTGGTAATCCCGCTCAGTTCGCGGTTGCGGTTCTCGTAATTTTGCGCGTAGTACTTCAAATACGCACCCGAGCGCACGTGCTGGACCCATTCCTGGTTCGCCCGGTACCAATCCACAGTAGCCTGAAGGCCTGGCTCGAAATCCATCAGAGGACGCCAGCCGGTTTCCTTCATCAGTTTTTCACTGGAGAGAGCGTAGCGCCGGTCGTGCCCCGGACGATCCGTGACGTACTCGATGAGGCTGGTTGGTTTCGCGGTACTGGCAAGAATCCGATCGACTACTTGTTTATTGGGAAGCGAGCGGTTGCCGCCGATGTTGTAGATTTCGCCGTCACGGCCTTTCTCGAGAATGGTCAACAGCGCGCGGCAGTGGTCCTCAACGTAGAGCCAGTCGCGTACTTGCAGGCCGTCGCCATACACCGGCAGCGGTTTATCGGCGAAGGCGTTGGTGATCATGAGCGGGATCAGCTTTTCAGGAAATTGATAAGGGCCGTAATTGTTGGATGCCCGTGTCACGATCACCGGCAGCTTGTAGGTCTTGAAATAACCGAGCGCCAGGAGATCCGAACCCGCCTTCGCGGCCGAATAGGGACTGCTGGGCTGCAGCGGAAAACTCTCGTCCGCTTCCAGCGGCGCCGGCAAACTTCCGTAGACTTCGTCGGTGGATACGTGGATAAAGCGATTCACCCGCTGGGCTCGCATGGTCTCCAGCAGATTGAAGGTGCCGCGCAGGTTGGTTTCGAAAACCGGCTGCGGCGCGAAAATGCTACGGTCGACGTGCGATTCGGCGGCGAAGTGAACCACCGCGTCGGGTTGCGCTTGTTCAAAAATGGGCCGCAATCCATCCAGATCGCAGAGATCGGCCTTAATGAACCGATAGTGCGGGTGATGGGACACCGATGCCAGGTTTTCGAGATTCCCGGCATAGGTTAACTTGTCGAGATTAAAGATCTCAAAGGCTGGGTTTTTGAGGGCGAGGCGAACGAAACAAGAGCCGATAAATCCCGCGCCCCCTGTGACGAGTATTTTCATCAAGTTTCTATTGTACGTGGTGCGCCGGTGGTGACACCCGTACTAATGGGACTAGAACTAGATGGAAAAATCCTAGACCGAAGCTGACGCCGTAATGGTCTCTTCCACAATCCGACCGTCGAAGAGCGTAATACTACGCTCGGCGCAACGGGCATAGCGGGGGTCATGGGTGACCATGCAGATGGTGGCGCCCTCTTTGTGAAGTTCGCTCAGCAGCGCCATGACCGCTTCGCCGTTGGCGGAGTCCAGGTTGCCGGTGGGCTCGTCGGCAAGCATGATGGAGGGGTGTCCACCGAGAGCGCGCGCCACTGCCACGCGTTGCTGCTGGCCGCCCGAGAGCTGGGAAGGATAGTGCTTCATGCGATGCGACATTCCCACCCGCTCCAGAGCATCGCGCACCAGTTCCTTCCGTTCCGCGGACGGCATGTTGCGGTAAGTGAGCGGGAGCTCGACGTTTTCATACACCGTCAGGTCGCCGATCAGGTTGAAGGCCTGGAAGATGAAGCCAATCTCGCGATTCCGGACCCGCGCGCGCTCGGACAGTTTCATTTGATCCACGCGCGTGCCGTTCAAGACGTACGAACCGTCGCTGGGTGTGTCGAGCAGGCCGAGAATGGCCAACAGTGTCGACTTTCCGCAGCCGGAAGGTCCGGAAATGGAGAGGTACTCGCCCTTTCGGATCTTCAGCTCAATGCCCGCGAGCGCGTGGGTCTCCACTTCATCGGTGGTGAACACCTTGGAAACGGTTCGTAAGGAAATTAGCGTCCTGTCTTCTGAGGTCACGTCGACTCCTTCTGGAACCCCTACCCGGAAGCTTGGGCCGAGCGTTCAACACTTAGACGTACGCTCTCCCGTCGAGTTAGGTTCAAACAAAATTACTGGATTTCAGGAAAAAGGTTACAGGTTGCCGGGCCATTTTCTGGCGCAGTGGATTACAAGGGTATATATCGCTATCGGCAGGCCCGGCGAAGCGGGTCTCGCCACCGAGAAAACGCGGCCTCAACTTCTTCGTCAGTTGCAAACTCGTCGGCGTCAGCCTGCCGAACGCCTTCTAGGATGTGTTCGGTCGCCCACTCCCGGAGGTCCGGGGCTTGGTGCATACCGCCATAGTACCAGCGGAGGCACTGTGCTGGCCGAACCATCCTATCGGACCGGCAGCATCAGCCGCGCCTCGCAGCCCGGGCCATCGGGAGCGTTCTGCAGCGTCAAAGTCCCGCCGTGCGCCTCGGCGATCTGACGGCTTAGTACCAATCCAATGCCTGAGCCGGTGGGCTTAGTGGTAAAGAACGGGACGAAGAGATTGGCAGTGTTCGGCAAGCCCGGACCTTCGTCTCGCACCCACACGATCAAGTGGGAGTTTTCGCGGCCCCAGCCCACCTGAACGCCGCCGCCGGTTTCGAGCGATGCATCGGCGGCGTTGCGGATTACGTTGATCAGCAGTTGCTCGAGCTGATCGGCATCGGCCTGAATGGTCACCTCGGGACCGGGTAGCAACCTCGGCGCGACGCGCGTCTCGAGCCCCACTACACGCCGCACCAGGTCGCTCACGCCCACCGGCGCCAGGGTCGGCTGAGGGAGCCTGGCTAGGCGGGCATAAGCGCCCATGAAGCGGTTCAACGATTCGCACCGCGAGGCGATAACCGCTAGCCCCCGCTTCATATCGTCCTCCCAATCCTCGGCGCGCGGCTGCCGGGTCAGGATGCTCTCAAGACTTCCGGCGATGGACTTGATGGGCGCCAGAGAATTGTTCAGCTCGTGGCCCAGCACGCGCACCAGGCGCTGCCATGCTTTCAACTCCTCTTCACGCAAGGGCCGCGTCAGATCGGTAACGACTAAGAGCTGGTGCGGCAGGCCGCCTTCGCGAAAAGTACTGCGGCTGATGCCCCAGCGGGCAGTTCCTCCGGAGAAGTTGTGCTGGACGGTGTGCTGCGCTTCGCCGGCGAGATATTGCTCCAGACCGAGCGACTCGGCGGGCGCGGCGAGCAGGCGCTCGGCAGGTTCGCTCAACAAGCGTTCGCCGGCGCGATTGACCAGTCGCAGCCGATGATCACCATCGAATGCGAAAACGGCTACGTTGATCTCCTCCATCACCTTGCGCAACAGCGTGGTGGCTTCCAGGGCGCCCAACCGCTGAGCGCGCAGCGTGGCGCTCATGGCATTGACCTGTTGCATCACTTCGCCCATGGCGTCGTCGCTTTTGACGCCTCGCGCGCGAATGGAATAGTCGCCTTCTCGCATGGCCTCTAGCAAATTCGCCAGCGTGCGAAGGGGCGACGCGACCCGTTCGCGCAAACCGAAACAGAAACCGAGCCAGCACGCGAGAATCACCACCGTTAAAGTCCATTGGACTTTGGGAGTGTGGTCGCCCAGCCAAAGCATCAGCATGCACGTGAGCACGGCCGGTGCGCCGGCCACGAGAGCCAGCAGGAGAATGCGCTGCTCGTGAACGAGTTGCGGCTTGTGGAGCTTCATGGGTCGCGACCCAACTGTGTCACATCATAGCCCGTAGCGCTGCAGGCGGCGATACAGTGCGCTACGGCTGAGTCCCAGAGCGCTGGCGGCGTGGCTGACATTGCCGCTGTAGCGTGCCAATGCCTTCTTGATCAGGAAAGCTTCCACGTCCTCGATGCTCATGTCCTCCAGCCGCGGGCTGCCTTCACGCGTCGAGCGCAGCGCCAGATCCGCGGGTTTAACCTGGCTGTCCTGGGCCATCAGAACGGCGCGCTCGATGACGTGATTCAGCTCGCGAACATTGCCCTGCCACGGATTGTCGAGTAGTGACTGCATGGCCGAGTGGTCGAAGCCCGCGATCCGTTTCCGATACCGCTGGGCATGCGTCGTCAAGAAATGCGCCGCCAGCAGAGGGATGTCTTCGCGGCGCTCGCGCAAGGGGGGTAAATGGATTTCGATGGTGTTGAGCCGGAACAAAAGATCCTGGCGGAATCGGCCGGAGTGGACCTCCTCATCCAGGTTCGCATTGGTGGCCGAGATGACCCGCACGTCCACGCGTTTGGTTTTGGACGAACCCACGCGCTCCATTTCGCCGACCTCCAGCACGCGCAGCATCTTGGCCTGTAGATTCATCGGTACGTTGGCGATCTCATCCAGAAACAATGTGCCGCCGTCGGCCAGTTCAAAGCGGCCCACGCGATCCGCCTTGGCGTCGGTGAAGGCGCCTTTGACGTGGCCGAACAATTCGCTTTCGAAGACTCCTTCCGCCAGACCACCGGCATTCACGGTCACCATCGGCTTGGTGCAGCGCGGCGAAATCGCGAAAAGCGTCTTGGCGACCACCTCTTTGCCAGTGCCAGGCTCCCCCGTGATCAGCACGTTGGCGTCGGACGGGCCCACGCGAGAAATCATCTGCAGCACGGGCTGCATAGACGGCGACTCAGCGATCAGGGAGGGCGCCCCGTCCGCGCGCAGCAGCCGATTCTCGGCTTCCAGGCGCATGCCTCGCCGGATGGCGTTGCTCAGATCGATCTGAGTCTTGACGATGCTCAGCAGCCGCTCATTTTCCCAGGGTTTCTGGATGAAATCGCGCGCGCCGCGGCGCATGGCCTCCACGGCCAGTTTCACGGTTCCCCAGGCCGTCATCACAATCACCGGCAAGATCGAATCGATGACTTGAATCCGCGATAGCAGATCCAGACCCTCCAGGCCGGAGGTGGTGTCGCGCGTGTAGTTCAGGTCCATTAGAACCACGTCGAAATCGCGAGCTTCCAGCGTGGAGACGATGCTGGCCGGGGAGGTGGCGGATTCTATCTGATAGCCCTCGCCTTTCAACAGAAGACGCAAAGCTTCGAGGACATCCGTCTGGTCGTCCGCGATAAGAATCCGCGGAGCGGAGTCAGAAAATCTCATAGAACCGTTTCTAGTTCCTGGTTTATAGTTTCTAGTTCCCCGAATGTTAGCTTCTCGAAGCCAGAACAAAGAAACGAGAAACCGGATACGAGAAACTTACTTATATCTTAGTGCGGTCCCCGTGCCGGGAACGACGCAAATTAATGCTGCCGTTCACGGTCGCGATTCTGAGCTCCGGACCGCCATGCCCGATTGCGCCATCGGCTCGCTTGCTCATGAATTGCCCGTGCACAGGGAGGCCGAAATCGGTGTTGATGCCTCCGTTCACGGTGTTGGCATGCACTCGCGCACCGGTGCGGGATGGCATTTCGACAGTTATGGCGCCATTCACGGTTGAAAACTTGGCCCCACTTGTGATCCTTCCCATGGAGGCGGTGATGGAGCCGTTCACGGTCTCGCCCTGCGCTGCGCCAGCGGTGCTGAGCCTGACATTTCCATTGACGGTATGGGCTTCCGTGTCGGCATCGAGCGACTTCGCTTCCACCAGGCCGTTGACCGTTCTGGCGACGAAGCGCACCGCTTTGGGGACACGCACCGTAAAGTCCACGCTGACGTCGTTGTTAGGCGAGCCCTTGCCCACATTACACTCGTCAGTCAGTCCATCACTGGAAGGGTAGACGGCGCAAATGGTGACACCGCCATCGTGTTGCACCACGCGCACATCGATTTCCGCGGGATCGTACTCGCGTCCGTTCTTGAACGCGACCACCTCCACCTCGTCGCCCGAAGCGGGCTCGGCATGAATGCTTCCATTCACGCCCCGGACCTCAAGCCGCTGCCCGGCCGGCACTCGGCCGCTCCAATGAAACGTATCGACGCCGGTGGCGCCGAACAAGCTGCTAACAGTAGTGAGCAAAACGAACAGCCGTGAAAGATTCACTTCAAGCTCCTTCTATTCATATCTCCCTTATTCGTATCTCCCTTATTCGTATCTCAACGCCACGATCGGATCAACCACGGCAGCCTTTCGCGCCGGGAAATAGCTGGCGCAGAGCGCGACCGCGCAGAGCACTAGCGGCACGGCGAGAAATATCCACGGATCGGTCGGGCTGACGTTGAACAATAAGGACCGTAGATAGCGCGTCAATGCGAACGCTCCGGCCAACCCGGCCGCGGTTCCGATCAGAGCCAGGATCAGTCCCTGGCCGACCACCAATCGCAATACTTGATCACGCTGTGCACCCAACGCAACACGAATACCGATCTCATGCGAGCGCTGTGCCACCGAATAGGACATGACGCCAAAGATTCCGATGGCAGCCAGCAAAAGCGCCAGCGCGGCGAAACTCGCGAGCAGCACCGACTGGAATCGCGGCCGTGCCACCGACTTCGAGACGAAAACATCGAGCGGCTGAATATCGGCGATGGCCTGGTCTTTGTCGTAGGCATGGATCACTTGCTCGATCACGGGTGCGAGCTTCATAGGGTCTGCGGCCGTCCGGATTACCAGAGTTCCTCCGCCATTGGGTTCTTGCGCGTCGGGGAAATAGACTGTCGGTTTGGCCTCTTTATCGAGGCCCTCCTGTTTCACATCGCCCACGATGCCGACAATTTCGTAGGGAGTCTCCCGCCCCCACTGCACGAACAGGCGCTGGCCGATAGGATCGATGCCAGGAAACTGTTGCCGCACGAGCGACTGGCTCACGATGGCCGCTTGCGGAGCGCCGGCGCGATCGCGGTCACCGAACAGGCGGCCTTTGACGAGAGGAATGCTCATGGTTGCGAAATATCCGGGTGTCACGATGGAAACGACGGTAACCGGCTGGTCGCCCGGTTTGGGCGCCGGCCGGTCGGCGGGCCAAAAACCAGTAGCGGAACCGAGGCCGCTCAGAGGCGGCCATTGAATAGATCCTACGGAAGACACGCCCGGCACTTGCTCAATGCGGCGCATGATTTCCGCCAATCCGGCGCTAGTCTGTTGCAAATTTGCATAGCGCTTTGAAGTTAGTCCGATACGCATCGACAGAATACGATCGGGTTGGAAACCCGGCGCGACGTTCTCCAGCCGGACGAAGCTCTTGATCAGCAGCCCGGCGCCGATCAGCAGCATCAGGGCCACCGCCATCTCGCCCGCCACCAGCGCGGCCCGCATCCGGTTTCCGCTCAAGCTGCCGGAAAACGCGCGGCCGCCTTCCTTCAAGGTGTCGCTCAAATCCGGCCGCGAAGCTCGCAACGCGGGCAGCAGTCCGAACAGCAGCCCCGTGCCGAGAGAGGCGACTACGGTGAATGCCAGGACATTGTAATCGATGGTCACGCTGTTCACCTTGGCCACCGACATGTCGTCGGGCAGCATGGCTAGCAGCCCGTCCTTGGCCCAAACCGCGAACAGCAAACCCAATAATCCGCCCACCGAGCCAAGGATTGTGCTCTCCACCAGCAACTGCCGGATGATCCTGGCGCGGCCTGCTCCTAGCGAAGTACGAATGGCCATCTCGCGCTGCCGCGCGTTCGAACGCATCAGCATAAGATTGGCGACATTGGCGCAGGCGATCAGCAGCACCAGGCCCACTGCGCTCAACAGCACCAGCAGCGGGGTTCGAAGTTCGCCGGTGAAGTTCTCTCGCATCGGTACCACGCTGGCGCCCCACTTGGTGTCGAAGGCGGGATTTTCCTGGGCCAGCTGCGCCGTGATGATTTTCATCTCAGCCTGCGCTTGCTCGATGCTGATACCCGGTTTCAGGCGAGCGATCGGCGCCAGGAATCGGCCGCGACGAGGTGCCTGCGGATCGAGGTGGATCAGTTCCCAGATGTCCGCTTTTACATCCGGGAAGCGGAAGCTGGCGGGCAACACTCCCACGACCAGGATCGGAGTGCCGCGCACGATCAGCTTCTTGCCGAGAATACCGGGGTCAGCGCCGTATTTTCTTCGCCACAATCTCTCGCTGATCAGAGCGACATTATTCTTATCACCGGAGACATCTTCTTCGGGAAGAAAATCGCGACCGAGGATCGGTTGGACTCCGAGAATGGAGAAGAAATCACGTGTCGCGTAGTTGCCGGGGACCTCTTCCGGGGTGCCGTCCCCAGTGAGGCTCATGGTCTGCTGGAAGGGTACATAAGCGGCCATCTTTTCGAACGACCGGTTGCGCTTCTGCCAGTCGGCGAGGTTCTGAGGATTGCCGACATTGTTCTTTCCCGTGCGCGGGCTGGTCTCCCAAACCATGACGAGCCGGCTGGGGTCGCGGAAGGGCATGGGCCGGAGCAACACTGCATTGACAACGCTGAAGATAGCCGTGTTCGCGCCGATTCCGAGCACGAGAGCGAAGAGCGCAATTGCGCTAAAACTGGGACTCTTCCAAAGCATCCGGACCGCAATGCAGAGATCCCTCCAGAGGCTGTCCATAAGGGTTCGTCAGATGCAAGTCGTATGCCATGGCAACTTACTCCGAATCAAAGAGTTGTACTACTGCTGTGTTCGCTTGTGGGAAAGCCTGGCACGAAACCGAGCGTTAATCTGTAATCCAACTAATCTGTAATCCAACCGTCGACGATGTTGATAACTCGGTTGCCGTATTCGGCGTTGCGCTCGTTGTGCGTTACCTGGATGATCGTGGCCCCTTCGTCATTCAATTTCTTGAACAGATCCATGATCTCCTTGCCCTGGCTGGAGTGCAGGTTGCCCGTAGGTTCGTCGGCCAGAATGATCTTGGGGTTGGCCACGATGGCGCGAGCGATGGCAACCAACTGCTGCTGTCCGCCTGAAAGCTGGTTGGGATACAGATCCTTCTTGCCAACGATCTGAAAACGGTCGAGGACGTCGCAAACAATACTGTCGCGCTCCGATTTCTTGATGTTGCGGTAGGAGAGCGGGATGTCGAGGTTTTCGTAGACCGTGAGGGAATCGAGCAAATGGTAGCTCTGAAATACGAAGCCGAAGTATTTCTTGTAGATCTCCATCCGGTCTTTCTTGTTGATTTTGTGGATGGCATGGTCCAAGAGGTGATACTCGCCGGTCCAGGCGCTATCGTGCATTCCCAACAAGTGCAGCAGCGTCGACTTGCCCGCGCCCGAAGGCCCCATGATGGAGACAAACTCGCCTTCTTTTATTTCGGCGTTGATGCGCCGCAGAACGAAGGTCTTGGTCGGCCCGTGCTCAAAGTATTTCTCGACGTTCCGCAGAACGATCAGGGGTGAACTCATATGTAACTATATTCGCCTATGCGGACTGGCCGACATTGGCGCTTGCGTACGCCCTAATTAAATAGGAGCGCGATCGCGTCCGGGTCGGGCACTTTCAGAGAGGACACGTGGGAAAAGGCGAGCAACGCAATAGCTATGAGAAGAACCGCGACAAAATCGACGTGCCGGCGAAACATCACATCACTCCTACGCTTTCCTCCACAATCCTTCCGTCAAACAACCGGATGGTGCGATCCGCATAGCGGGCATACCTTGGATCGTGGGTTACCATGCAAATGGTCGCGCCGCCGCGATGCAACTCGCGGAGCAATTCCATGACAGCTTCACCGTTGGTCGAATCCAGGTTTCCAGTCGGCTCGTCGGCCAGCAGGATGGAAGGATCTCCTGCCAAGGCTCGGGCCACGGCCACGCGCTGCTGCTGACCTCCCGATAGTTGCGAGGGATAGTGCTTGATGCGATGCGACATGCCCACGCGCTCGAGCGCATCATGAACGCGCTTCTTGCGCTCGGCCGACGGCATCCCCCGATAGGTGAGCGGAAGCTCCACGTTCTCGTAGACTGTCAGGTCGCCGATGAGATTGAACGCCTGGAAAATGAACCCGATTTCGCGGTTGCGGATGCGGGCGCGTTCCGAGAGCTTCAAGTTCTGGACTGCTTTGCTATTCAGGATGTAGCTGCCATCGCTGGGCGAATCAAGCAGGCCCAGAATCGCGAGCAAAGTGGACTTGCCGCAACCCGACGGTCCGGAGATCGACAGATACTCGCCCTTCTTGATGTGCAAGTGAATGCCGGCCAATGCGTGCGTCTCGACCTCATCGGTGACGAAAACCTTCGTCACGCCATCCAAACTGATCAATGCATTGGGGTCGTTTGCCATTAAGAATCCCTTTCGCTAATTCAAACGGATGCGGTTGAAGGCATCCTGAGCCGACATATCCGACAAAATTACCTGATCGCCCACCTTCAGCCCGTCGACCACTTCGATGGTGTTCACCGAACTGCGTCCCAGCGATACGGGGATGCGCTGCGCTTCCTTGCTGTCCGGGTCCAGCTTGAACAGGGTGATCTTCGCGCCGGGCTGCCCGATCACCGGCCGGCCCACATAGACCACATCGGCCAATCGCTCGATTGTAATGGTGCCGTCCACACTCAGATCGGGGCGCATCCCGTCCGCCGTACCTTCCAGCTTGACGTCCACATCCACCGTTCCGTTTACCGAGGCAGGATCAATTCGCGTGACATGACCCGGAATAATCCCATTTCGCGTATCGATGGACGCCACCTGGCCGATGGCGACGTCCTTAACCTGGGTTTCGGGAATCTTCAGAGTGGCTTTCAGCTTGTGGGGCTGGGCGATCTTCGCAAGGATGGCTCCGGGAGCCACGCGCATGCCGACTTCAAGCGGTGTCGTAGGCGTGCCAAGCACGGTCACTACGCCTTCCACGCCGGCTCGAATGGTCAGTTGCTCCACCTGCTGCTTCTTCAAATCGTAGGCGGCGCGGGTCTTCTCGATCAAGATTTTTTGCGCATCTAATTGCGCCTTAATGGCCGCGTTGCTGATCTCCAGCTGCTTCTTCGATAGCGTGTATCGCCCCTTCAACTCGTTCCACTTTGCCTCCGAAAGCTTGGCGTCCAAATCGGCCTTCAGATCGAGCTTGTTCAGCGCCTTGTCTCGATCGGCTTGCAGGCCGGCCTGCTCCATGTCGGACTGAACCTGCTCAGTGAGCTGCTGCTGAGCCAATTGCGCGGTCTGGAGCTGCACCTGCAGGTTGTCGTAGTTCGCCTCCGCCTGCTTGATCTGCCACTCCAGATCGGCCATATCCAGCTCCATCTGCGGATTGCTCAGCACCATGAGCACATCGCTGGGATGCACGCTGGCGCCTGGCAGAACATTCATTTTCTCTACGCGGCTTTCAAAATTAGCCGGAATCCAGATAAACTCTTCCACCACCAGCGTGCCGAGGCCTCGAACCTCGCGCAGCATGGGGCCGCGCTTCACAGTGTCGATCCAGACCGTGGCGCGATCAACCGAGGGTGCGGCCGGCTTCAGCCGCGAAAGCCCCCAGGTGATCAGAGGAATGGCTGCCACAATGAGGGCAATATATACGATTCGGCGAATTAGTTTCCGGCGAGCGACTTCTTTACCGCGAGGAACGTCCATGATGGCTCCCAATACAATTGGCAACTACCCTGCCAATGTCAATGTTACTGAAAAATAAGGCTGAACGGCCAAGCGTCTGGCGCCTGGCCACAACCCGTTGTCCGCTTGTGGGATTGTCTGTGTACGCAGTGGGACACGCTCTCCGCGCAGACAAAACGAACCCAAACTAGAATCTTAGCGCGAAAGTTAACTTGCGCGGAGGTGGAGTTCAGACCTTGCCGAGGTCTTCGGCCCAGCTGACTGCGTCCGCATACGCGGTCGAAAGCGCGAGCCTGGAGACGCCCAACCGCTGGGCGCATTGGTCCACCGTCTCCCAAGCAGCAGATTCATAAGCCGTGACCAGCGAATAGATGGTGCCCACCGCGTCGCCTGTTTGGCTTTGATTCAATAATGCGTTGCGAATGTCCTCATTGAGCTCGATATGCTCGATGATCTCTTGCGTGGGACGCCGCAAAATCGCCTCGAAGAGCGATAGCATCCCGAAGAGAAACAACTCCGAGCTTCTGGTCTCGAACCCGGCTTGGGCGGCGATTAATTCACAGAATCGCGCGCGGATGATCGCAACCGGGGTCAAAGAAGTAGGGGACCGCTCGGTCAATGCCGAAAGGGCCAGTAGCCCGATCCATTTGCGGATTTGGTCAGTGCCCAGCAACGCCAGCGCATGGCGTATCGAATCAATGGGTTGCTGCCAGGAGAAGGCGGCCGAGTTCAGGTAGCGAAGTAATTTGTAGACCAGCGCGGGCTCCCGCTTCAGCGAGTCTTCGATTCGGATCAAATCGAGCTCGGGCTTGTTGGACTCGCGAATCAAACGCAGGAGAGCTACCTTGGCCGGCGGAATATTCGTCCCAGGGATGATCTTCGGCCGGGCGAAGAAGTAGCCCTGTGCGAGCGTATAGCCCAGCTTGACGGCTCTTTCGAATTCATCGGCGGTTTCCACTTTTTCGGCGAGAAGACGAATGGATCGTTTGATGGCCTGACGCGCAACTTTCTCCTGTTGATGGTAGTCGGCAGTGCGAAAGTCCACTTTTACAAAATCCGCCACGGTGATCAGCTCGCCGACTTTTGCCAAATCCGTCACATCGTCCAGGGCTATTTTGAACCCCTGCTGTTTTAGCTCGCGGCAGCGTTCAATTATCTCTTTGTCAGGCTGGACGGTTTCCAGCACTTCGATCACGATTCGCGCCGGCAGCAGCAGTCCGGCCAGATCGCCCAACAGCAGCTCTCGATCGAAGTTCACAAAGGCGGGCTTTCCGCCGACCAATTGGTCCATCCCGATGTGCAATAGCGCGTTCAGGATCACATCCGTGGTGGCTTGGGTGCTGGAGAGGCCGTCATAGCTGTTATTCCAACCCGACCGGTACAACAACTCGTAGCCGTACACACTCTGGGAACGATCGAGGATCGGCTGGCGAGCGACGAAAGTCTCGCATCCGGCGTCGCTCGGTTCGGACGGCGGCAGGTTGTGCGGCGGGGCTGTGAATTTTGGGAGCAGGCTCGCCACGGCGTGAAACCCTAAAAGGGTCTTATCGGCTGCGGGCGAGGATTTCGGCATATTACTAACGCCGCCTTACGTACTGGGGTATCCGCTAAAATGGCGGACGCGATGCATCAAAAGTATTTTGTCTTTGCCTTTGCTTTCCTATGGCCGATTTCCGGCATGGGCGCGGTCCAGCGTCCCATGACTTCGGCCGACACCCTGGCGGTCAAGAACATCAGTGAGATAGCGGCCTCACCGGACGGCCGGACGATCGTGTTCGCGCTCGGCACCATCGATCTGGCGGCAAATAAAACCCGCGAGCAGCTCATGCGTATCTCGGTCGCGGGCGGTGAGCCGGAGCCGGTGAATGGAGCGCCCGAAGGCGCGGGCAGCGTAAGATGGTCGCCCGATGGTAGCAGGATCGCATTTATTGCGAAGTCCGATAAAGGCACCGCTATCTACACGCTAGAGATCGCACCCGGGAAGCTGACGCGGGTGTGCGATTACGGGCGCTCGAACGGCTTCCTGGCGCACTCGGGCAACATGCTGGCCTGGTCGCCCGACGGCCAGCGGCTAGCGTTCGCCGGGACGTTGGAGCCCAATCCGCCCGTCCAAGACCCGCTGGTGGTCACCCGCATTCTTTACAAGACCCGCACTTCCTTTTCCGACAACCGGCGCACGCACATTTACGTTGTCGGCGCGGGGGGAGGCGAACCGCGCGCTGTGACGAGCGGCACTCACGACGAGCACTCGATCGACTGGGGTGGCGATGGGCACGAGATCGTTTTCGTGTCGAACCACGAGAAAGACCCCGATGCAGTGCTCAATTACGACATCTTCGCGGTGAACGTGAAGAGTGGAGCGGTCCGCCAAATCACGCACACCCCGGGCGTCGAGACGGACCCGCGGGTTTCGCCGGACGGCCGTTCCATCGCCTACACGGCCACTCAGCGCAAGATCACGACCATCGATAGCGTCGCCGAGGATGCGCACGCGTGGGTGGTAGCGGCAGCGGGCGGGGAAGGCAAGGAGTTGAACGGGGCGCTGGATCGGCGGACGTCGGCGGTCATCTGGTCCCCCGATGGTAAGAGCGTGTTGTATACAGCTGGCGACCACGGCAGCGTGCTCGCGTGCAGGACCTTTGTGAGCACCACCGAGACGTCTTGCAAGGTTGGCAAAGGTGCGCAGGTAGGCGGCTTGGCGGTGGCGCGCGACGGGTCGATGGCGTTCACTCTGAGCAAAGAGGCCATGCCGCCGGAACTGTTCGACATTGCCGGTGATGGCGGCGAGCCAAAGCAGTTGACGCACTTGAATTCTGCATTCGCCGCATCGCATCAGCTTTCCACGCCTGAGGAGATCGAATTCGCCAGCTTCGATGGAACGCGCATCCAAGGCTGGTTTTATCCGGCGTTGAATGCGTCCGGTCGTACACCGATGATTCTGACGATTCACGGCGGGCCGCACGGCCAGTTCGGCTGGGCCTTTAATCCTCAAGCCCAATTCTGGGCGGGCCGAGGCTACGCCGTGTTAGCGATCAATCCACGGGGCAGTTCCGGTTATGGGCAGAAATTCTCGGACGGCTCGGTGGACAATTGGGGCGGAGGCGACTACAAAGACCTGATGGCGGGCGTCGATCACGTTCTGGCCTCGCATACCAGTATCGACGCCGGCAAACTCGTCGTCACGGGGGGAAGTTACGGCGGGTTCATGACCAACTGGGTGATCACGCAGACCAATCGGTTCAAGGCCGCGGTGTCGGTGGCGAGCGTGTCCGACATGATCAGTTTTTACGCGACGTCGATGTATCAGGACCTGGTGCATGCAGAGTTTCGCGGCTTTCCGTGGGCCGGCGACAATTACGCGCTGTTGTGGAAATGGTCGCCGCTCGCTCACGTGCAGAATGTGACTACGCCGACCATGTTTCTGCACGGTGAGAACGACAACGACGTACACATTACGCAGGCCGAGCAGATGTTCACCGCGCTACGCCAGCGTGGCATCGAGAGCGAGCTGGTCCGCTATCCGCGAGAGGGTCATGGATTCCGCGAGCCGCGGCACCGCTTGGACTCGACCGAGCGAACTGTGGCGTGGTTCGATCGGTTCCTGCCCAAATGACGCCCGCTCCGGTGAAGGCCACGGTCTCGAAAGAGGTGTTGGACCAGGTCGACATTCGTGTGGGGACGATCGTTTCAGTCGATGATGTCGCCGGGTCGGACAAACTGATCGCCTTGCGCGTGAACTTCGGCGATCATCAGCGCACCATCCTGGCCGGGATGAAGAAGGAGCGAGTCGATCCGACGGAGATTGTCGGCAAGCAGGCTCTATTTGTCGTGAATCTGGAACCTCGCAAGATGCGCGGCGTGGTATCGGAAGGAATGCTTTTCGACTTAGGCTATGCCGACGGGATTACGCCAGTGCTGGCGATGCCGGAGCGGCCAGTGCCGGATGGAACGCGAGCAGGTTGAGCAGACGCGGCGCTACAATCGTTTTCGGACGTTCTAGTCCGATTCTCACCCGGGGAGGCTGTCTAGTGAGCAAAATCTCGCGTCGGGAATTCGTCGAAACTACCGGGGCCGGCATCGTCATCGCGACAGGCGTACCGCTGGCAGCTCAGGAAGCGGCTTTGCCCAGCCCCCGCACGACTGTTAAGTTAACTGTCAACGGCATCGAGCATCGAACCGAAGTGGAAGACCACTGGACGCTCGCAGAGATGCTGCGCGATCATCTGCGGCTCACCGGGACCAAGATCGGGTGCGATCGTGGGGAGTGCGGCGCCTGTACGGTTCTGCTTGATGGCAAGCCGGTTTACTCCTGCAGCCAGCTCGCGGTGTGGGCCGATGGCCGGTCGATCACGACCGTCGAAGGTCTGGCGCACGACGGCCATCTGCATCCGCTCCAGGAAGCTTTCATCGAACACGACGGCCCGCAGTGCGGGTTCTGCACTTCCGGCCAGTTGATGAGCGCTAAGGCGCTGCTCGATCGCAACCCGCATCCCACGGCAGATGAAGTGCGTGCGGCGATGACCGGCAACATCTGCCGCTGCTCGAACTACAATCGCTATGTTGAATCGGTACTAGCGGCCTCGGCGACAACGCCCACGACGTCGCGGAGGCAGTCATGAGTCTGACGCCTCTAAAAACGGTCGGTCATCCCGCGCAGCGCATCGACGCCGTCAAGCGCGTTACCGGCGCGGCCACCTACACTGGCGACATACAGCTTCCAGGGATGCTGTGCGCGCGAGTCCTGCGCAGCCCGCACGCACATGCGCGCATCCGCCGCATCGACACTTCGAAGGCTCAGGCGTTGCCGGGAGTAAAAGCCATTCTCACGCGCGAGAATTGCGACGTCGTCTGGTCGAGCGGCGATACTCGCAACAAGCGCTATCTGTTCAACAATCCCGCGCGCTTTGCAGGCGACGCGGTAGCCGCAGTCGCGGCAACTAACCGGCACATCGCCGAAGAAGCCATGCGGTTGATCGAAGTCGATTACGAAGTGCTGCCGTTTGTCCTCGATCCCGAAGACGCGCTGAAGCCAGGAGCGGTCGAGATTCAGCCTGGCGGAAATCTCTCGCCGGATGCCAAGGGCAAGCACGAGCCGGAGATTTTTCGGCATGGCGACATCGATCACGGGCTCACTTCGGCCGATCGCGTCTTTGAGGCTCACTACACGTCCGTTCACATCAACAACGCGCAGCTCGAGCCGCGGGTCAGCATAGCGCAATGGGACGGCGACAAGCTGACTGTTTACGCATCGACTCAGGGCATTTCGAACTGCCGGACCGATATCGCCAAAGACCTGCAGATGCCGCTAGAGAAAGTACGCGTCGTTTGCCAATTCATGGGCGGGGGCTTCGGAAACAAGAATCAGTGCCACGATTTCGATCTGATGGCTGCTGTGCTCGCCAAGAAAGCGGGCGTACCGGTGAAGCTGGAATTTACGCGCAAGGAAGATTACGTCGCGGTCCACGGACGCTGGCCGACCAAGCAGTATTACAAGATCGGCGTCGCGAACGACGGCACGCTAACGGGCATTCAACTCCGCGGCTACAGCGGCATGGGCCCATATCGCAAAGGCGCAGGCGGAATCGCGGGCGTCGAGCTGTATCAGTGCCCCAATGTCGAGACGACAATATATCCGGTCTATACCAACATGGCGGTTTCGGCGAACCTGCGGGGGCCGGCTTATCCACAGGGCATCTTCGGTATCGAGTCGCTGATGGACCACATCGCGTACGAGCTGAAGATCGATCCGCTGGAATTCCGGTTGAAGAACATGACACGGAAGTACCACGATGAGCTTCCGTTCACCAGCAATGGCCTGGAGGACTGCATCCGCCGTGGCGCGGAGGCGTTCGATTGGAAGAAACGCTGGCATCAAGCGGGAGCGGGCGCGGGTCCGATGAAGCGCGGCGCTGGGATGGCAATGGGCGCGTTCGGCTCCGCGGTGGGGCGAAGCAGCGCGGTCATCAAGCTCGACGGAAGCGGGAAGTATCATCTGCACGTGGGAGTGACCGACGTCGGGACGTCCGCTAAGACGACGATGGGAATGATTGCAGCCGAGGAGCTGGGCGTGCCGCTCGAGAAGGTCGAAGTGATCAGCGGCGACACCGCTCTGTGTCCCTATTCTGTGGGCGAATCCGGCAGCCGGACCACTACGCACACCGGCTACGCGGTTATCCAAGCCGCAAAGGATCTGAAGCGTCAAATCCTAGAAAAAGGTTTCCCGCAAGGCGACCAGGTGCTGACCGCGAGCGTGAACGCCGATCCCGCGCAGCCTAAGGACGCCGCGCGCTATAGTTTTGCCGCGCACTTTGCGGAGGTTGAGGTGGACACCGATACCGGCCACGTCCGCGTGATCAAATACGTCGCTGTGCACGATAGCGGTCGCATCATCAATCCCCTGACCTGTGCGAGCCAGGTGAAAGGTGGCGCAACGATGGGGATCGGAATGGCGCTGCATGAAGAGCTGCTATACGACCGGCAGACCGGCCTTCCGCTCACCGCCGGCTACTATGGCGCTCGAGTGATGACACATCGCGATACGCCGGATGTCGAAGTGCTATTCGTTGAAACCGAGGATGCTTATGGGCCGTACGGCGCGAAATCGATAGGCGAATCGACCATTGTCCCGTCGGTTGCCGCTGTCGGCAACGCGATCTTCAATGCGATCGGGCGGCGTATCAAAGACTTGCCGATTACACGCGACAAAGTCCTGGGGGTGCTGGCATGAAGACCTTCAGTAGTGCCAATCCAAAGGATGTTCGTGAAGCGGTCGCGCTCCTCAGCCAGACGCATCAGGAGGGGCGCAGCGCTTCGATCGTGGGCGGGGGAAGCGATTTGCTCGGCATGGTGAAGGAACGCCTGGTATCGCCGGACGTGCTGGTGAACCTGAGGGCGATCCGCGGGCTCGATCGAGTCGAAACACAATCGGGCAGGGTCAAGATCGGTGGACTGATTACGCTCGACGCGCTGAGCCACGATGCGCAGATTCGCAAACAGTACGCCGTGCTGGCGGAAGCAGCCGAGAGCGTCGGAACACCGCAGATCCGCAATGCGGGAACTCTAGCGGGCAACGTCTGCCAGCGTCCGTGGTGCTGGTATTACCGCAACGGATTCCCGTGCTTAAAGAATGGCGGAGATAAGTGCTTCTCGGCATCGGGCGAGAACCAGCTCCACGCGATTTTCGGTGGCGGGCCGAGTTACATTGTTCATCCGTCGGACACCGCGCCGGCGCTAGTTGCGCTGGATGCTGAATTTCACGTTAGCGGCCCGTCTGGCGATCGCGTGATCCCGGCGGGTCAATTTTTCCAGCTTCCACGCGTGGATGCGGCTCGCGAGAATGTGCTGGCGCCGGACGACGTGCTGGTTGCGATTACCTTGCCGGCGGCGCGACCGGGCGAGCGGAGCACATATCACAAGGTGCTCGATCGCGAGGCTTGGACGCATGCAGTGGTGAGCGTCGCGATTGTGCTGGATATGGACAAGCAGGTCTGCCGCGCTGCCCGCATCGTCCTCGGCGGCGTCGCGCCGATCCCGTGGCGATTGCAAAAGGTCGAAGCAATGCTGGCCGGCCAGCACATCACACCCGAACTCGCCGCTCAAGCCGGTGAAGCCGCAGTCGAAGGCGCCCGGCCATTGGCAAAGAACAAGTACAAGGTCCCGCTGACGAAGGCGGTGATAAAGCGCACGCTGCTGTCGCTCGCGAGCACAGCCTGAAGAGCAGCTGCAGCTTGTTTCAAAATATGTCCGACGACAACGATCCACCGAGTACCAAAGTGCCACTGACTCCCGAGCACCGGCAACAGGGCACGGTGAAGTCTCGTTTCGTCTACCGTAAGTGAGCCTTCAGCTGCTCGTGGTTCGTCGCAGGAAGATTCGTCAGTATGTCCAGAAACCACCTGCTGACGCGCGTGGCTCAGTATCGGTATTGAGGCGTCCTGGTTCCATTGCCGGGTAAACCATGAGCCTTTACCCCAACCATCGGATGCTTTATCCTGGGTCTACAAGTCAAGGAGGACCATATGAACCGCGTTGTTTACGCCACGTTGGCGCCCTTAACTCTTTCGCTCGGATTCGCAGCCATCCAAGATCCTGTCCATGTACAAAATGGACTCGTCTCCGGAGAATCCGGTAAGGACGCGACGGTCCACGTCTACAAAGGGATTCCGTACGCCGCGCCGCCAGTAGGAGACCTGCGATGGAAGAAACCGCAAGCGCCCGCTGGGTGGCAAGGCACGAAACAAGCGACAGAATTTCCTAAGGCCTGCATGCAGGCGCCTTACCCGCAGACCTCGATCTACTACCGGCCTCCCGAGCCGATGAGCGAGGACTGCCTGTACCTGAACATCTGGACGGCGGCGCAGTCGGCCAAAGAACACCGGCCGGTGATGGTATGGGTGCACGGCGGCGGTTTCACGCGCGGTTCAGGGAGCGTAGCTACCTATGATGGCGAAAATCTCGCCAAGAAAGGCGTGATCGTTGTTACGATCAACTACCGGCTCGGCATCTTCGGATTCCTCGCGCATCCGGAGCTGACGAAAGAGTCGGACGTGAGGTCGTCGGGCAACTACGGGCTGCTCGACATGGTGGCGGCGCTCGAGTGGGTACAGAAGAACATCGCGGCCTTCGGCGGCGATCCCAAGCGTGTCACGATCTTCGGCGAATCGGCCGGCTCTTCGGCGGTGAATTTTCTAATGGCTTCGCCACTCGCTAAAGGACTTTTCCAGCGAGTGATTGGCGAGAGTGGAGCGAACTTCGGCCGCGGCGTTGCTTTGACTGATATGGAGCAGAACGGCAGCCGCCTGGGATCGCTGGCAGCACTCCGGGCCAAATCCGCCGATGAGCTCTTGAAAACCGAAGGCTCCTTCCGGCCTTGCATCGACGGCTGGTTCCTGCCTGAAAGCGTGGGAGAGATTTTCGCGCAGCACAAGCAGAGCGACGTGCCGGTGATGGCGGGATCCAATGCCGACGAAGCAAGATCGCTCGCGCCGTGGCCTGCTAACGCGACCGCGCAGACGTTCGTCGCTCAGGCTCACAAGCGCTACGGCGATTTCACAGACGAGTTCCTGAAGCTTTACCCGGCCGGCTCCAACGAGCAAGCGGCCGAAGCGCACTACCGCAGCTTTACCGATAGCAGTATGGGCTGGGAAATGCGCACTTGGGTTCGCGCGCAGACGAAATCAGGAAAGGCTCCAGCTTACCTCTATTACTTCACACGTACGCCGCCGTGGGAGCAGAGCAGCCGCTACCGCGCGTATCACGCCGCCGAGATTCAGTACGTTTTCGCCAACCTTCGGCCTGGCCGGCCGTGGGAAGACGCCGACCGCAAGCTGGCGGACGAGATGTCGAGTTACTGGGCGAACTTCGCCGCTACCGGCAACCCGAACGGCAAAGGACTACCGAAGTGGCCATCCTATGATTTGAAGCGCGATCCCGCGATGGAGTTTGGCGATCATATCGACGTGCAGCACGACATCAACAAAGCGACGCTCGATTTCTTCGATCGCTTCTTCGCCGCCGAGAAGGCCGCGCCGCGAACGGGTAGCAACTGATAATTTGATAACCAGCCTCGAAACCGAGCGGCTCATCTTGCGGCAGTGGCGTCCAGCGGACCGGGAGCCGTTCGCGCGCATGAACGCCGATCCTGCAGTGATGGAATTCTTCCCGGCGCGTCTCTCCCGCGCTGAAAGCGATCAGGGCGTGGATGGCGTTGAGAGGCACTTTCGCGAACGCGGATTCGGCCTGTTCGCCGCGGAACTCCGCCGCGACGGCGCTTTCATCGGCTTCATCGGGTTGAACGTGCCTTGTTTCGTGGCGCACTTTACGCCCTGCGTCGAAATCGGCTGGCGATTGGGGGCGGCCTACTGGGGCCAAGGGTTGGCCACCGAAGGCGCTCGCGCGGCATTGAGTCACGGCTTCGAAATCTTGACACTGGACGAGATTGTCGCATTCACAGTGCCAGGCAACGTGCGATCCAGGCGGGTAATGGAAAAGCTCGGCATGACGCACGATCCCTCGGACGATTTCGACCATCCGGGCCTGCCGGAGGGCCATCCCTTGCGAAAGCACGTACTATATCGGATCAAGCGAACGTGAAACGACTACTGGCTTTCTTCCTTGCCCATATATAACTCGGTCACTACATTACGGTGATTCTCCAGCACGCGATTTCTCCGGACCTTCATAGTGGGAGTCAATTCGCCGGTCTCGATGGTAAAGTCGCGCTCCAGTATCCGGAACTTGCGGATCTGCTCGAATGGCGCGAGCTGCTTGTTCACGCGGGCCACGGCCTTCTTCAATTCGGCCAGCACAGGAGGCGCGGCGGCCACGGTCCGGGGCTCGCGTCCGTGAAACGTCTCCATGCCCTTCAGCCCCTCAGCGTTCACGACGTTCACCGTGAACAGAGCCGTTACATATGGCAAGCGATCACCAATGAGCACCATCTGATTGACGATCGGCTCGGTCTTGAACAGCCCCTCGATGCGCGCCGGATAAATCTTCTTGCCGTTGGAGGAAACGATCAGTTCTTTCTTGCGGCCGGTGATGTAGACGTAGCCATCGGGATCGATTTCGGCGATGTCGCCGGTGTACAGCCAGCCATCGCGGAGAACCGCCGCAGTCGCTGCCGGATCCTTGTGATATCCGGAGAAAAGCGACGGGCTCTTTACCAACAGTTCGCCATCTTCAGCAAGGCGAAGCTCAGTTTTCGGAAGACTGACGCCGATACTGCCGGACCTGGGCCGGTCGATCGGATTCAGGCAGACCACGCCGCCTTCGGTCAGTCCGTAGCCTTCGATCAGCGGCAAGCCAATCGCGGAATAAAAACGGGCAAGCTCTTTCCCGAGAGGCGCGGCACCCGAAGCAACTATGCGTAATCGGCCCCCGAGACGTGCGTGCACCTTCGAAAACACGAGCTTGTGCGCGATCTTGAGAGAAGTTTTCATCCACTTGGGAACAGGCTTGCCTTCTTCACGCAGGCGGCTGACTTCCGCACCCAGGCCCACTGCGCCGTGGAACAGCTTCCTCGCGACCGCGCTCTTCTTCTTGATCTCGGCGTTGACGCTCGCAAAGATCCGCTCCCAGACACGGGGAGGCGCTAGCAGAAACGTCGGCCGGATGGTCTTCATCTCGCTCGGCAGCTTGGCGAGGCTCTCGGAAAACCAGACCGTGACGCCCAAACGGATGGGCAGGAGCTCGATTACGACACGCTGCGCGATGTGCGCCGAAGGAAGGAAGCCGATGGTGCTGTCGGTAGGCAATAGGGGCAGCACGGTCGGACCGGTATCGATGTTGGCGACCAGCGCCGCGTGAGTCACCAGGCCCATCTTCGGTTCGCCTGTGGCGCCGCTGGTGAGATACAGTATCGCCAGATCGTCAGGGCTTACGCCGGAGCGGATTTTTTCGAACGCTTGCGCGTCTTCGGAAAGAGCCAGGCGGCCTTCCGCGCGCAATTGTTCGAGCGTCAGGGTGTCGCCCGCCTCGCCCGTCAGGAGAATCCAGCGCACCGGCAATGCCACGTCGCCGACGGCGTCCATCAGAGCCTGCATGCTCTTGGGATCCTCGACGAAAATTGTTTTCGCGTCGCTGGCGCGCAGGTTGCCGATTTGGTCGGGCAGCGGATAGCTCGTGTACAACGCGGCGGCTATGGAGCCGTTAGCCATGACGCCGAGGTCGGCCAGGTAAAACTCGGCGCGAGTCTCCGCATAAAGCGCAACGATGTCGCCTTTCCCGATACCCAGCCGGCGGAGTCCACAAGCGATCTCTTCGACCGCTTGTTTGTATTCGGCCCAAGAGTAGGTGTGATACTTGCCCTTGCCGATCGGCTGGTGGAGGGCCGGCGCGTCTCCGTAGGTCTGCGCGGAAGTTTCCAGGACCGAATAGATCGTTCGAGCGCCCATGCAAATATTTTAGGCATGCTAGCGTGTGGGTTGTGGAACAGACCTGGTCCAAGGAAATTGGAGTCGCGGTGCAGGCTGCAGGGAAAGCCGCCGAATTGGCGCTACGGTATCAGCCCAATGTCATTGCTGAGACGAAGCCCGACAATTCACCAGTTACGGAGGCGGACCGCGAGTGCGAGCGACTGATTGCGCGCCTGTTGAGTGAAGCATTCCCGGAGGACGGTTTGCTGGGCGAAGAAGGCACGCGGACCGAGTCCCGCAGCGGCCGCCGCTGGATCATCGATCCAATTGATGGCACGCGCGATTATGTCCGCGGTAATCCACTCTGGGCAAATCTCATCGCGCTCGAGGAAGGAGACGAGGTCGTGGCGGGAGTGGTGAATTTGCCGATGCTAGGCAACCTGTATTCCGCGTGGCGCGGAGGCGGGGCATTGCACAATGGCTCTCCTATTTGCGTCTCCTCGAAGAGTTCCATCGATGAAGCGGTGTTGTGCATGAGTGCGTTTGACAAGCTCGAAGGAACTCCGTTGAAGAGCCGCATGCTCGATTGGATGGCCCGCTTCTGGGCTGTACGGGGATTGGGTGGAGCTACGGACGCAATGATGGTCGCTTCCGGACAGGCCGAGATTTGGATGGAGCCCCGCGCTTCGCCCTGGGACTTCGCGCCGTTGAAGGTAATCGTCGAAGAAGCCGGCGGCCGTTTTCTCAACTTTGATGGCGGGAGCAGTATTTACGCCGGAAATTGCGTTGTCTGTGCTCCGGCGTTTGAGCGAGAAGTACTAAGGTTTCTGGGGCTCGCCCGCTAAATCCCGTTGACGTGACAAGATTTTAACGCCTCTCTCCGCAACTCCAGCCGTGCGAATGCATTTGCAGGTATGGAAGGAGAAACAAACGTGAAGACAACGATCTTATCGATGAAAGCCGCGGGCTTATCGATGAAGGCCGCGGGCTTATCGATGATAGCCGCAGGATTGATGGCCAGCGTCCCCGGAATTGCCTCCGCTCAGGAGGGGCGCATCCAGCAGCGTAAGGAGAACCAGCAGCAGCGCATCGCGAATGGTGTGGAAAACGGTTCGCTGACACCTAAGGAGACAGCTCGTCTAGAGAACAAGGAAGCGAATCTGAATAAGGAAATCCGCCATGACCGCAAGGCGAACGGCGGCAATCTCACCAACAACCAAAAGCGCCAGATCAATCGCCAGCAAAACCGGCTGAGCAAAAACATTTACAACCAGAAGCACGACGGCCAGCACCAGTAATCACTTTTCGGAGGAGGGAAGCCGGGCGCGCTTATCGCAAAAACATGGCGAGGCGCGCCATGGCTTCTTCGACGATATTGCGCTCGGCCGCGTAACAGATACGCACCGAGCCTTCGCCGCCTGCGCCGAACGCGATGCCGGGTGCGAGCCCTACCTTGGTCTCCAGGAGCAACCGCTTGCAGAAGTCGAAGGAGTCATTGGCGCCGGCAATCTTTGGAAAAACGTAGAAGGCGCCATCAGGCTTAGGCACGGTGACGCCCGGCATCTTGGCAAGGGCTGCCAAGCAAAAATCGCGATTCTCTTTCAGACGGACCAACATCTCACAGAGGGTGTTTTCCCCCCACAGCAGCGCCGTTTCGGCTGCGCGCTGAGCAAAACTGGGCGCATGCGAAACGATAAACTCGTTCAGTTGGGTAGCCCGCGCCGCCAGATCGCGCCGCGCCACCAGCCATCCCAGCCGCCAGCCAGTCATGCAATATATCTTCGAAAACGACTGCACCACGATGACCGCATCGTCGCGCGTGGCGAGCTTGAGAATGGTCGGGGCCGGGGTCGTCGGCTTGGGTCCGGTATAATTCAGGCGTTCATAAACCTCGTCCGCGATCAGCCACAGGTTATGACGGCGCGCGAATTCCAGAAGCTGGCGTTGTTCCTCGACAGTCGCGACCCATCCTAGCGGGTTCGACGGCGAGGTGTAGAGCAGCATTCGCGTTCGCGGCGTGATGGCGGCCTCGAGCGCCGCGAAGTCGATTTGATAGCGATCGCCCACCAGCGGCTGCGCGATTTCTTTCGCAACCCCGTTCGCCATGGCGACGTTCGATGCTCCATTTGGCCACGCGGGCGTCAGTACTAACGCTTCATCACCTGGATCGATTACACAGCGGATGCCGAGGTTGAGCGCCTGTACTCCTGACGCGGTAATTACGATCTCGTTCGCCGGATCGAGTTCGACACCCTGCAATTCCTGGTAGTAGCGCGCCAGCGATTTGCGCAGCGATGGCAGACCGGCGTTTTCGGTATAAAACGTAAAGCCATCGGCCATGGCCTTCTGTGCAGCTCGCTTGATGTACTCGGGCGTCGGCAGATTCGATTCTCCGAAGTAGAGTTTCAAAACGCCATCCATCGACATGGCGATTTCCGCCAGCTCTCGGATGCGGGAATGGGGGACGCGCAGCGCAGAGGCTGCGAGAGTGGGAGTCATGCTGTTTTTTATTTTAAATGCCTTCGAAGATGGAGGAGACAGGCGCTGAGAATCCAGGCAGCACGGGATCCGTCAAAGTTTGGCTCAGCTCGAATTTTCTAGACTGGCCAGTGGCATCGAAGATCCGAACGACCCGCTGCTTGGGATAAACAACCCAGACCGACTGGCTGCCGTGCGCGAGGTAGAGCGCAATCTTCTGTTCCAGGCGTTCCGCCGATTCGGAGGAAACGACCTCAATTGCCAATTCCGGCGCCGCTTGAATCCAGCCGGTACTGCCTGGGCTGAGGCGCCCCGGAAACATAACGCCGAGATCCGGTATTAGTGAATTGTATTCGTCGAGCTGATACATCGTCTCCGGGAATAATTCGGCGATCGGATTCTGCGCTAGCCACACGACCAGGATCTTGTTAAGATTCTTCTTCACTACTTCGTGCGGAGTCTTGCCTCTGCCCATGCTGACGACTTCGCCCCCGATCAGTTCCAGCTTCTGGCCCTCAGGCTCGGGCATCTGCAGGAACTCCTGGACTGTCACCAGCGTCGTGGTCGCCCTGTCTTGATT